>ERZ779913.1-NODE-1-length-449021-cov-3.12145_pt1 | contig 449021 bp, 511 predicted proteins | sample MGYA00511547_ERZ779913 | MGnify/ENA primary metagenome ERZ779913 (study PRJEB29588, sample SAMEA2149539) | human gut metagenome | biome: human gut; feature: human-associated habitat; material: faeces | place: Denmark | collected 2008/2010 ...
ACCGCTTTTGGTTTCTCTAAAGGTTTATTGTTTACTTTTCAATGTACTTTTTGTTATTGTTCTCTCTTGAGAACGATATTTATTTTAGCACAACTTACTGTTTAATGTCAACACTTTTTTGAAATTTTTTTAAATATTTTTTATTAAGTATTTGGCTTTATAGTTAAGTTTGCAGTCGTTTCTGTTTTCTTAACGACTGTTGCTTATTTTAACACGGTTGTTGTATTAAGTCAACACTTTTTTGAAATTTTTTCAAAATATTTTTTAGTCTTTCAACGACATATTAAAAGTTGTTTTTTGTTGTTTTTTGTAACAACTGATGCATATCTTAACACGGTTATGTTATTAAGTCAATACCTTTTTTAAAATTTATTTCGTTTTATTTGCAAAAAATTATATAAACGCTTATATTTCGGCATTTTTTGCATACTGTTTTTATTTGTTTCCTATTTAATTTTGTTCTTCTTCTTATTAATTTATATTACTTTTGCCTATTTTTCTTATATTTCGTCATGCACCTAGTTATATTTTAGGTAAATTTCGTTGTTTTTTATCATATATTTATTATTTTTTACTATTATTATCATACTTGTATAATATTATGTTTAAATATTCCTTCATTATATTTTGCTTGTTTTTATACTTATAACACCTCCTTTATATTAATACACGTATGTGATATTATTAAAACTTGTAATATTTTATTAGCAGCATTTGTTTTACACTTACTATAAGTAATTCCTTCTCAGCATTAAAAATATAGTATGCATTTTGTTTTTTGGAATTGTAACTAAACCTAGATAAAAAAGAGTTTTTAGATTTAATTTTTCAAATATCTAAAAACTCTTTTTTATTATTTTATTTTTTGCTTTATTAAATTTAGCGTTTTAGTTGTTAATAGTTTCGCAATTCCTTCTATTTTTTCTTTTGAATATTTATTCATAATTACACAATTTTTATCATCAATTGTAGGTATTTCCCCAAGGTCGTCTGTAAAATTCTTTTCTGCATTTAACTTTACCCCTAATTTCGAACCACAAATATTACCATATACTAATATTTGTTCATTATTGTCTGATTGTTTTTGTATTTCAAAACTAATACCTATTTTCATTAATTTTGAGTTTACCTGATCATATTGATCATAAATTTTTTGTATTTCTTCTATGTCAGATTTTGTTATATTATTACTTTCGTTTTCATTTTGTTTTGAATAATTATCTTTTGTTTCATCTAAAATATTTTTATATATTTCTTTTACATCATACAATTGTGCATCAATTTTTATATTATCACCGTTTTTAGTTATACTTATATCGTTAGCACCTAGTAAAGATGTTTTTATATCATATATAATTGCTCCCGATTCATTTTTAGTGAATAATTGATTTATATTTAGTTTTTTAGTTCCATTTTTATCTATATATTCTAATTGTAATTTTTTCTCTTCTTTTATATATAAATCCAACCTAATTGTTTTCCCATTGTATTCATATATTTCTACCTTTATATATTCATCATTATTTTTTTCTTCTTTTTGCAAGTTTTCTATATACTTTTGAATTTCTTCATTTAATTTATTTACACTTGCATATTCACTATTTTGATTTATTGTTTTTATTTTATTTGCTATTAAATTTAATGTAATACTATCTTCTTTTAATTTTTCTAACACTTTAATTTCCGCTTCTATGCTTTGCTCTTTGTTTAAAGTAAGAGTCATTTTATTTGTATAATAATTATCGCCTTCTATTACTATTTTGCAATTTTTTTCTTTTGTATAATTAGCTTTATCTATTTCTTTATATAACACATCTTTATAAACAGACTTTATATGTTCTTTTTCTTCTTTACTTATTTTAAATAAATCTTTATACATCTTATTTTCATAATCTATTTTATCTGGAATTTTATCTGCATCTTTAATTTCAAACTTAGATGCTAGTTCTTTTACATTATTATTTTCTATTCCAATATATGCTTTTAAAATATCTTCTACCTTTACCGCATATTTATCTTCATTTCTTACAGCTTCTATTTTTGTTATTTCATCATCATTATTTTTTATATGTATTTCATGATACTGTTTTTCATTTTCTTTATCTACCTTTGATTCTATGTTAGCATTTAAGTTTTTTATATATTCAAAAGACTTTACATTTTCTTGTAAGTTTTTCATTATTTGATCATTTTCATATTTTTCAATTTCATTGTCATATTCATATATTGACTCTACATTTGTTTTTGCAGTATAAGATTTTGAATCTTGCTTAAATTCTATTTCATCTAAAACACTAAGCATTTCATTTTTATCTAATAAATATTTATAAAATAATTGTTTATCACTTTTGAATAAATCTGTACACAAATATATTACTAACCCGCCTGCTACTAATGTAATAACTAATAATATAATTATTATAATTAAAACTTTTTTCTTTTGCACAATTATTCCCCCTTTAATTATTTTTCCTTTGTTTAACTGCCTCATAAACAACAATACCTGTAGATACTGCTGCATTTAATGATGTTATATGTCCTTTCATTGGTATTTTTATTAAAAAGTCGCAATTTTCTTTCACAAGTCTGCTCATTCCAAAACCTTCGCTTCCTATCACAATTGCAATAGGTCCTGTTAAATCCTGCTCATCATAATATTTACTTGTATTAATATCTGTACCACATATCCAAACCCCATTTTCTTTAAGATACTTTATAGTTTCATTAAGATTATTGACTCTTGCCACTTTCATATATTCTGCTGCTCCTGCAGATACTTTTGTTACTGTACTATTAACCGATGCCGCTCTTCTTTTTGGAATTATTATCCCATGAACTCCTGCTGTTTCTGCAGTTCTTATTATAGAACCTAAATTATGAGGATCTTCTATCCCATCTAAAATTAGAATAAGTGGATCTTCTTTTCTTTTTTTTGCTTCATCTAATATATCTTCTACATCACAATATTCAAATGGTGGTACAATTGCAATTACTCCTTGATAATTGTCGGTTTTTGCCATTTTACTTAATTTTGATTTATTAACTTCTGTTATCAATATTTTTCTTTCTTTTGCAATTGAAATTATTTTATTTATAGAGCCATGTTTTTCTCCATCTGAAATATATATCTTATTTATATCTCTACCTGACTCTAATAATTCAATTACAGAATTTCTTCCTTCTACTTGATCGTTAAAAATCTCATCTTGTTCTTTTTTCATTTTATATCTCCATTTCTTATATATGATTTATTCATCATTTAGCTTAAGAACAGATAAAAAGGCTTCTTGCGGAATATCTACATTACCAATTTGTCTCATTTTCTTTTTTCCTTTTTTCTGTTTTTCTAATAATTTTTTCTTTCTTGTTATATCTCCACCATAACACTTAGCAAGTACATCTTTTCTCATAGCAGATATTGTTTCTCTTGCTATTATTTTTCCTCCAATTACAGCTTGTATCGGAATGCTAAACAATTGTCTTGGAATTACTTCTTTTAATTTTTCGACCATTTTTTTGCCTCTATCATAACTGCTGTCTTTGTGTACAATAAATGATAGAGCATCTACGCTTTCTCCATTTACCCATATATCTAATTTTACAAGTTCTGATCTCCTATATTCTTTAAATTCATAATCAAATGATGCATATCCTTTAGTTTTAGATTTTAGATTGTCAAAAAAGTCATATATAATTTCGTTTAATGGTAATTCATATATTAATGTTACTCTTGTTTCATCTAAATATTTCATATCTATATATATTCCACGTCTATTTTGACAAATCTCCATTATGTTTCCCACAAAATCTTTTGGTGTAAGAATTTCAGCTGTTACAAAAGGTTCTTCTATATATGATATTTCATTTGGTGCTGGAAGATCTGATGGGTTATATAACTCTATTACTTCCCCATCTGTTTTATATACTTTATATATAACTGATGGTGATGTTGTAATTAAGCTTAAATCAAATTCTCTATCTAATCTTTCTTCTATTATTTCTAAATGTAATAATCCTAAAAAACCACATCTAAACCCAAACCCTAAAGCTGCTGAAGTTTCTTGTTCATACTCTAGTGCTGCATCATTTAATTTTAATTTTTCTAACGCTACTTTTAAATTTTCATAATCACTTCCATCTACTGGATATAGTCCACAATACACCATTGGATTTACTTTTTTATATCCAGGAAGTGGCTCTTTAGCTGGCTTTTCTTTTAAAGTTATTGTATCTCCAACATGTATATCTGATAAATTTTTTATACTTGCTGCAATATATCCGTACTTCTCCTGCTTCTAGTTCCTTTGATGGTATATATGTTCCTGGTTCAAAGTATCCAACTTCTGTAACCGTAAATACTTTTTTAGCAGCCATTAATAATATTTCATCACCTGGTTTTACTTTTCCATTTTTCACTCTAACATATGCTATTGCACCTTTATAATTATCATATAAAGAATCAAATATTAAGCATTGTAATTCTCCATTTTCATCTCCTGTAGGGCATGGCAAATCTGTTACAATTCTTTCTAAAACCTCTTCGACATTTAGCCCAGACTTTGCTGATATACAAGGTGCATCCATTGCAGGAATTCCGAATTATATCTTCTATTTCTTTTTTTACTTCTTCTGGTCTTGCATTTGGTAAATCGATTTTATTAATTACAGGCAAAATTTCTAGATTATTATCTATCGCTAGATATACATTTGCTAAAGTTTGTGCCTCTACTCCTTGACTTGAATCTACTACTAATATAGCTCCATCACAAGCAGCTAAGCTCCTTGAAACTTCATAATTAAAGTCTACGTGTCCTGGAGTATCTATCAAATTAAACTCATATTCTTGTCCATCTTTTGCTTTATATAGCATTCTAACTGCTTGAGATTTTATTGTTATTCCTCTTTCTCTTTCAATATCCATATTATCCAAAACTTGACTTTCCATTTCTCTTTTAGATAAAACTCCAGTCATTTCTATTAGTCTATCTGCTAGTGTAGATTTTCCATGATCTATATGTGCAATAATGCTAAAATTTCTAATATGTTTTTTTCTGTCCTCCATGCATTTTCCTCCTGTTTTCTTCTATTGACTATAATAACATAGAGTATTTTTTTTAGCAATATACTAAAAAAAGATATTTGATTTTTTTATAGACTAATTACTTTTCTAAACTTATAGACACTACTTTTTTGTCTTAAATTGTTTACAAATGGCTAAAACTAATATAAAATATCAAAAGAAATAATACTTAAATAAAAAGGTGAAATTATGTACAATTTTATTACAAAAAGTGAAGCAGATACTATATCTTTTGCATACAATCTTGCTTCCAAATTAAAAACTGGTGATATTATTGTTTTAACAGGTGAACTTGGTTCTGGAAAAACAAAATTCACACAAGGTATTTTAAAATACTTTGGATTAGATAATGAAATATCTAGTCCTACATTTACTATTGTTAATGAGTACCACAAAAATTCTACAAATATATATCATTTTGATGTTTATCGTTTATCTGATGTAGATGAGTTTTATGCAATTGGTGGAGACGAATATTTTAGTAATGGTATTTGTATAATTGAGTGGGGCGAATTAATAATCTCTGCCCTTCCTAAAGATTATCTTCATATCGTTTTTTCAAAAGATGATGAAAATGAAGATTATAGAAAATTAGAAATCATTCCACATGGAAATCGTTTTGCTAATTTTGATTTTGCTAAAATTTTAAATTAAAGAAAAGAGGTTTTTTACTTGAAAATACTAGCATTAGATACTTCTTCTAAAATATGTAGTGTTTCTATTTTAGAAGATACTAATATTATTATTGAAAAACATAGTGATGATGAAAAAACACATTCTCAAAAATTAATGCCATTAGTAGATAAGCTTTTTAAAGAATCTAATATACAATTAAAAGATATAAATTTACTTAGTTGTTGTATTGGTCCTCGGCTCTTTTACAGGTCTTCGAATTGGAATTTCTACTGTAAAAGCTTTTTCAGATGTAACGAATATTCCTATTGTTGGAGTTAGTTCTTTGGAAAGCTTGGCTTATAATATACAATCTAATGGTTTAATTGCTTCTATGATTGATGCCAAAAATGACAATGTATATTTTGCTTTATTTGAACACAATAATAACTCATATACTATAAAAGAAGATTATATAGCTAATAATATAAATTCAGTATTAGATTTACTACAAAAATATAAAGAAAATGAAATCACTTTTGTTGGTGATGGTTCTATACTTCATAAAGAAGAAATTATAAAAAAATTTAAACTTGCAAATTTTGCTAATGACTATCAAAATTTGCAAACTAGTGTTAGTATTGGACTTGCAGCACTTGATAAATTCAAATGTGGATTTACTCAAAATTCTAATACTATCTCACCTCTATATTTAAGAAAATCTCAAGCAGAACGTGCTTTAGAGGGAGAAAAATAATTATGGAAAATTTAAATTCTATTGAAATTTCGAAAATGACTTTAGATGACGCTCAAGAAATAAAAGATGAATTAGAAATAAATTTTGATAATTTTTGGACTTATGGAATATTAAAATCCGAAATTGACAATATTAATTCTAGATACATAGTTGCTAAACAATCTAATGAAATTGTCGGTTTTGCTGGAATTTTAATTATAGACTCAACTTGTGAAATAATGAATATAATAACAAAAATAAATAAACGTGGTTTAGGAATTGCTACCAAAATGTTAAAAAATTTAATTGCTATTGCAAAAAAAGAAAATTGTTTAGCAATTAATTTAGAAGTTAATGAAAATAATATTCCAGCAATTAAGCTTTATGAAAAATTTAATTTTCAAAAAGTTGGACTAAGGAAAAAATATTATAACAATATAGATAACGCGATTCTTATGACTTTATATTTTTAAAGATAAAATTTTAAGGAGGATTACAAATGAAAAAAAATAATGAACTTTCATACAAAGATTTAAAGGTAACTTGCGACCCTAATGTTTTTAAATTTGATACGACTGCAGAACTTGAACCTATTGACACTGGAATTGGACAAGACAGGGGTATTAAAGCTTTAGAGTTTGGTTTAAATGTAGACATAAAAGGATATAATTTATATTTAGAAGGACCAAGTGGTGTTGGTAAAACAATGTATACCAAACACTATTTAGATAAAATTTCTAAAAAGAAAAAAACACCTACTGATTGGTGTTATATTTACAATTTTGACAATCCTAATGAACCTATTGCAGTTTCTCTTCCAGCAGGCAATGGAAAACTTTTTAGAGACACAATGGATGCTTTTATAAAAGACATAAAAACAGATTTAAGAAATACTTTTAATAATGATGACTTTGAAAAAGAAAAAAAATTAATTAGACAAGAATATGAAGAAAAAAGAAATATTCTTATGGAAAAATTAAATGAAAAATCTAGCAAATATGGATTTCAAGTAAAATCTGCTAAAAACGGAATATATATGATGCCTGTTATCAATGGAAAAACTATTGAAGAATCAGAATTTGAAAAATTAGATGACGAAACCAAAAAGGATTTTGAGGATAAATCTACTATTGTTCAACAACATATAATGGATGTAATTAGTAAAATTAAAGACATTGAACGTGAAGCAGAGAAAAAAATGAATGATTGGCAATCAAATGTTGCTTTACTTACAATTAATGGACATATAAATTTAATAAAAGTTAAATATAAAAGAAATAAAAAAATCAATACATTTTTGGAAAATGTAAAAAAAGATATATTAAAAAATATTGATTATTTTTTAGTTGACGAAAAAAATGATAACAAACCTCAAATTCAATCTCCTAGAATGGAACTACCTAAACCATGGCTTAACTATCGTGTTAACTTATTTGTGGATAATAGTGAACAAGAAGGTGCTCCTGTTGTTATGGATTCTAATTATTCTTATCATAACATCTTTGGAAAATTAGAGTATGAAAATTATTATGGAGCTTTAAAAACAGATTACACAATGTTAAAAGCAGGACTTCTTCATAAAGCCAATGGTGGATATATCATTTTCCAAGCAAGTGATTTAATATCAAATGGATTATCTTATGAAGCTTTAAAAAAAGCTTTAAGAATGAAAGAATTATTAATAGAAAACACAGCTGATCAACGTTCTTCCATGGTTATGGTTTCTTTAAAACCTGAACCTATTCCTCTAGATATTAAAGTAATATTAATTGGTGACGCAAATATTTATCAAACTTTGCTTGCACTTGATAGTGATTTTAGGAAACTATTTAAGATTAAAGTAGAATTTGAAGATGCTTCTCCTAACACTGTAGAAAATATGAATAAACTTGCTAGATTTATTCATGGTTTTTGTGAACAAGAAGATTTGCTTCCTTTAGATAAAGGAGCTGTTGCAAAAGTTATGGAATATGCTTCCAAACTTGCTGATGATCAAAATAAATTATCTACAAGATTTAATGACTTAGCTCAAATTGTTGGTGAAGCCTCTACTTGGGCTAAAATGTCTAAAGAAAAAGTTGTAACTGCTAAATATGTTGACATTGCTTTAAAAGAAAGAATAGAAAGAGTAAAAAAATATGATACAAGGTATGTCGAAATGATTAAAGATAATACTCTTTTAATTGATACTTCAGGCTTTGTAGTTGGTCAAATCAATGGTCTTACTATATTGAGCATAGGTGATTATACTTTTGGAAAACCTGCAAAAATAACAGCTAATACCTATACAGGAAAAAGTGGAGTAATAAATGTAGAACGTGAAGTTGAACTTTCTGGCTCTACGCATTCTAAAGGTGTATTTATACTTAGTGGATATTTAGGAGAAATGTTTGCTCAAGATATTCCTCTTTCACTTACTGCAAGTATTTGTTTTGAACAATTATATAATGGTGTTGATGGAGATAGTGCTTCTAGTACAGAGCTTTATGCTATTTTATCTAGTTTATCAGGGGTACCAATTAATCAGTCCATTGCTGTTACTGGTTCTGTTAACCAAAAAGGAGAGATTCAACCAATTGGTGGTGTAAATGATAAAATAGAAGGATTCTTCCAAATTTGTAAGTTACGCCGGATTAGATGGTTCTCACGGTGTAATGATTCCAATTCAAAACGTGAGAAATTTAAACCTTTCTGATGAAGTAGTTCAAGCTGTAAGAAACAAGAAATTTCATATTTATGCTATTTCTACAATTGAAGAAGGAATTGAAGTATTAACAGGAGTTCCTGCTGGTAAAAAAGATAGTAAAGGTACTTTTCCAGCCGGTACAATTAACTATTTAGCTTATGAAAAATTAAAAAAATATGCAAAAATTAGTCAAAATAAATAAATAAATTAATTAATTAATTTATTTATAGGAAAAAAATATAAAATAGGCGAAGTTATACTCGCCTATTTTTATTATGCTTATTGTTTTTAAAAGCATTTTTCTATATTAGTACTTTTACTATTTTTTAAAATGATACTACTAATAACATTTTAAATTGCTCTTCACCATATACAGAATGAGGAACATCTTTTGGCATAATGATTGTCTCATTTTCTTCTAAAATAAATTCTTCCCCACCTATTGTAAACTTGCCTTTTCCTTCTAAAACTGTTACCATAGCATCTCCTCCAGCTGCATGAGTTGATATTTCCTCACCCTTATCAAATGAGAAAACAGTAACACTTACTAATTCGTTTTGAACTAAAGTTTTACTTACCACTTGTCCTTTTTGATAGTTAACTAAATTTTTTAATTCTAAAACTTTTTTCTTTTCTATATTTTTATACATTTACTTCATCTCTAATATCAATTTAATCATAAATTTTGTTTTTATACAATTTCTTTTATATAAATAAAAGGCATATATTTTATGATAAATTTCATATAATATATACCTTTTTATTTACATCTACTCTTTTTATAGATATTATTCTGCATCTTTTCCTTCTACTGGAGCTTCTGTAGCAGCTTCGGCTTCTACTTTTGCTTCTGCAACTTCTTCTTTTAAAACAATTTCTTTGTTTTCAATTCTTGCACCAATATCTTCTTTAGTTTTAGCAGCTTTTCCTACTCTGTCTCTTAAGTAGTATAATTTAGCTCTTCTTGCTTTACCAACTCTTACTACTTCTACTTTTTCCATCATAGGTGAGTGTACTAAAAATGTTTTTTCAACTCCTACACCATATGCTACTCTTCTTACTGTAAATGTAGCGTTAATTCCGCCACCTTGTTTTTTAATTATAATTCCTTCGAATACTTGGATTCTTTCTCTGTTTCCTTCCTTAATTCTTTGATGTACTCTTACTGTATCACCAACTTTAAGGACAGGTATCTTATTTTTCAATTGTTCATGTTCTATTGATTTTATGATATCCATCGATATTCTCCTCCCTTTCTTATTTTAGGATTTACTTTGGCTCCTATTACCTTTTATTTTTGTATCTATAAAGTTCTTTAATCATTTTTATTTTTTAAAAGATCTGGTCTTTTTTGATACGTATTTTTTAAAGCTTGTTCTTCTCTCCATTTTCGGATATTTTCATGATGACCTGATAATAAAACTTCTGGAACTTTTTTATCTAAAAAAGTTTCCGGTCTAGTGTATTGAGGATATTCTAATAGGTTGTTTGAAAAAGATTCTTCTTTTATAGATTCTTTTGTCAACACTCCTTCGACATATCTACTAACTGAGTCTATTAACACCATTGCTGGTATTTCACCTCCAGTTAATACATAATCACCTATTGAAATTTCTTCATCAACTATTTCATCAATTACTCTTTGGTCTATTCCTTCATAATGCCCGCATAATAGAATTAAATGTTTCTCTTTGCTAAGAGATTCAACTTTTTTTTGATTTAATACATTGCCTTGTGGTGACATATATATTACTTTTGCATTTTCATCTTTTATAGATTTATATGCATCATATACTACATCTGGTCTTATTACCATACCAGCACCACCACCATATGGAGTATCATCAACTTTTTTATGCTTATCTTTTGAAAAATCTCTAATATTTATTAAATTTAAACTTATTAGATTTTTTTCTAACGCTCTTCCTAAAATGCTTTGTTTTATTGGTTCAAAGCTTTCTGGAAAAAGTGTTAGCACATCAAATTTCATATTTGCCTCCAACTTTTTATATTAAACCTTTTATCAAATGAACAACTATTTTTTCTTTTTCTAAACTGATTTCTTTTAGAACTTCTTTAGTTCCGGGAAGTAATATTTGTTTTCCAAGATCATCTTTTACAACATATATATCATTACTTCCTGTATTATATATATCATCTACTTTTCCAAGTAAAACACCTTCATCTGTATATACTTCTAAACCTAATAAATCTGCAATAAAATATGTATCTTTAGGAAGCTTTATAGCATCCTTTCTGTGTATTTTTAAATATAAACCCTTACATTTTTCAGCTTGATTCATATCATTTATACCTTTTATTTTTAATAAAACCATATTTTTGTGATATTTTACTTCTTCTATTTCTACTTCTTCCATAGAAGCTTTTTTACAAATATATACTTTTTTTAATTTGTCAAATCTTGTTATATCATCTGTAAAAGGATTAACTTTTACCATTCCCTTTACTCCAAATGTATTTACAATTTGACCTATTTCAAGATATTCTTGCATATATAATTCCTCTTAATCTAAAAATTCTATTTCTACTTTCTTGTTTTCTTTTCCAGCTAAAGATTTAATAACTGTTCTGATTGACTTTGCTAAACGACCTTGCTTTCCAATAACTTTTCCCATATCATCTTTTGCTACTTTTACTTTTAATTCTATAGAATTATTTGTAACATTTTCGCTGATTTGTACAGAATCTGGATTGCTTACAAGACTTTTAACAATTAGTTCTAAAACTTCTTTCATTATTTTTTACCTTCTTTCTTAAAGGCTTAAATTATTTTGCTTTTTCTATTAAAGCTCTTACAGTATCTGTAGGTTTTGCACCATTTTTGATCCATGTAGCTACTTTTTCTTGATCTAAACAAATTGTAGCTGGGTCTGTCATAGGATTGTATGTTCCTATTTTTTCTATGATTTTTCCATCTCTTGGAGATTTTGAATCTGCTACAACTATATGATAGAATGGAGCTTTTTTAGCACCTTGTCTTTGTAATCTTATCTTTACCATTTTTTTCACCTCCTACTAATACTTGTAATCTATATTTTAGATTTATTTATAAATCTTAATAACAATAATATTATCATAAACAACCTAGAATTTTAAGTTGTTTAAATCATTTGGATTTATGCCTTTAAAGTTTTTCATCATGTTTTTCATACCTTTTCCACTTTGCATTTTCTTCATCATTTTTTGAGTCATCTCAAATGATTCCATAAGTTTATTTACTGCTTGAACCGTTGTTCCACTACCTGCTGCAATTCTTTTTCTTCTTCCTGCATTTAATATTTTGGGATTTTTTCTTTCTTTTTTGGTCATTGAACAAATAATTGCTTCTATTCTATTTATTTCATTATCATCAACTTTTAAATTTTTTATTTGATTCATTCCCGGAATCATTTTCAATATAGATGAAAAAGATCCCATTTTTTTAACTTGTCGCAATTGCATCAAATAATCGTCTAAATCCATTTCTTTTTTTCTAAGTTGTTTTTCTAGTTTTTCAGCTTCTTCTTCATCAAAAGCTTCTTCTGCTTTTTCTATTATTGAAAGAACATCTCCCATACCAAGTATTCTTGATGCCATTCTTTCTGGATGGAACTCTTCTATATCGTTTAGTTTCTCACCTGTTGCTGCATATTTTATTGGTTTACCAGTTACCTTTTTTACAGATAAAGCAGCACCACCACGTGTATCACCATCTAATTTTGTAATTACTATTCCATCTATTCCTAAATTATCATTAAAACTTGTTGCAACATTTACAGCATCTTGACCAGTCATTGCATCTACTACTAATAAAATTTCATGTGGTTTTACATTTAATTTTAGATTTTTTAATTCTTGCATTAACTCTTCATCTATATGTAATCTTCCGTGCTGTATCTAAAATAACGACATCATTTAGTTTACTAATTGCTACATTTAAGGATTGTTTAGCTATTTGTACAACATCTTTAGTATTTTCATTTGCATATACTGGTATATTTAATTGTGCTCCTACAACTTGCAATTGTTTTATAGCTGCTGGTCTATACACATCACATGCTACTAAAAGTGGTTTTTTACCTTGTTTTCTTAATATATTTGCAAGTTTACCTGAGGTAGTTGTCTTACCACTACCTTGAAGTCCTACAAGCATTATTATTGTTGGAGGATTTGGAGTAAAATTAATTTTACTTTCAGTTCCACCTAATAATTCTACCAGTTCATCTTTTACTATTTTTACTACTTGTTGTCCTGGTGTTAAAGATTTTAAAACATCTTGCCCTAAAGCTTTTTCTTGAATTGTATTTATAAATTCTTTTACTACTTTATAGTTAACATCAGCTTCTAGCAATGCAAGTTTTACTTCTCTTAACATTTCTTTTAAATCTGATTCTGTTATTCTTGCTTTTCCTTTTAATTTTCTTGTTATTTCTTGAAATTTTGAGGATATACCTTCAAAAGCCATATTTAGTCCTCCTTAAAGAACATTTTGTTTTTTATGATTTTCTCTTATAAATTTAAACTATCTAATTTTTCTTTTATTTTTTCTATTTTTTCTTTATTAGTTATGTTTAAATTTTGTTTTATATTTTCTAAATCTTGTTTTATGTTTTCTATATTCTTTTCTTGTTCTAACATTTTCTCCATAAATTTTAACTCTTTTTCATATTCAAAAAGTTTTTTTTCACCTTTTTTTATAATATCCCTAACAGCTTGCCTAGTTATTTCATTGTTTTCAGCTATTTCAGATAAAGATAAATCATTATTATAATAATCATTTATTAATTCAAATTGCTTATCTGTTAACAACTTTCCATATATTTGACATAGCATACTTATTTGGACATTTTTTTCCATTTCAGGTTTTCCTTTCTTTTTGTAATGCTAATATACTTTACACTATTTTTTCTCATTTGTCAAGCTTTTTACTGCTTTTTTTATTTTTTTGTTTGTTACATTTACTTATTAAAATCTTGTATTTAATTTACTAAAATTAATTTTAATTTCTTGCTAGACTTTTTTTATTCATTTTTATTATTTAATTACTATTTTTTAATAACATTATTAATAAATAAAAGTATTTTTCATTTTGTATTTTATTAAGAATAATATTTATATATAAAATATAGGCAAAATATTTTTATAAAACATTTTGCCTATTATTAGTATTTTTTATATTAAACATCTATTTCATCATTTTCTTGTCCTTGCCACATAGAATATGCATTAGCAACTATATCCTCTGTTTTACTCAATTGCTCTAATTCCCCTTCTGAAGTTTCTAATAATTCCATTTTGGTTCTCAAGCCTTTCATTCTAGCTTTTAAATTATTTTTCATACATTCTTTTAAACTATTTTTTCTTCCTGCTTCTAAAGCTTCGACTGTACTTTTGTATTTATTCCTTGGATTATTTGTACGATATATTATTTGAGGGAAATCGTCTTTTAGACCTCCTCTTTCATACACTTCTACAACAGCACCTTTATCTTCCAGTGTTGCTGCAACATTAGGAAAATTATAGTATCTCTCATCATGTGCTTTAATAGAAGTTAATCTTCCAAAAGCCATTGATTCTTTCATTCCAATATATCTATCAATTATTGAAATTAAAGACTCTTCCCTTGACACAGCCATTAATTGTGCTAAAACATTAAAATTTCTGTCAGACTCTTTTAATCTATCAACTATATCTGCTGATTTTCCCATTGTTCCTTCAAAAATAAAATTGTATCCTTCATTTATTGCATCAGTTATTATTCTGTTCATAACCATTCCAACTGCTTTATCTGTTATATCTGAATAAAGTTCTGGATATTTTGCTAATATAACTTGTGAATTTCTACACATACCTCTATACTGATCAACATCTAAAATAACAAAATTTTTATATGATTCTTTAAATCTTTGTACTGCTAACTTTACTAATCCACTTTTTCCTGCTCCTGGCTGTCCTCCTGTTACAATTGCTGTTGGATTACCTTGTCTTTCAGGTCCAACCTCAAATACCATTAACTTAGCTTTTTGATATAATTCTTCTAGAGCTTCTTCAGTTTCTAGCTCTTCTTTTAACTGTGCTGGTGTTAATTTTTCAGCTTGTGCTTGTCTTATAGCTTCTATTTCTTCTTGTTTTGTTAATTCCTCCATTACTTTTTATACCCCCAATTTTTCTTTTATCTTTTTTCCATATTCATTAATTGCTTTATCTACTAATTCATTATTTCCTAAATACATTTCTTTTTTTTCTTTTTTTAGTTTTTCTACTAGCTCTAAATCATTGTTTGCAATTGCTATTGACATGTACATTGATATTACTTCTAGAGCAACTTCAAATTTAACATTTTCTCCTATGGTATTACTAACGTTATCCATAACTTATATTCTCCTCTCAAATTTTTTTATAGTATACCACTTTTTTCCCATTTAATCAATTAAATTTCTATTTTATAAGCTTACTTATACGTGTTCTCATATATATTTAAACTTTATTGAATTTAACTTAATATATATAGTATAATATATATTAGGAGGTTAAATTTATGGAATTACAAGAAAATAAATTAATGACAAAAACTTTTTTTTGGATGTTTATTGGACTTTTAAGTACTGCAATTATTTCGTGGTATACTTATTCTTCAGGATTATTTATTAACATTTTAAGAAATGGATATTTTAACATTTTACTTATAACAGAACTTATTGTTGTTTGGCTATTTTCATTTTGTTTTAAGAAAATGTCTCCAATGTTTGTTGCTATATTGTTTTTTATATACTCAATGTTAAATGGAGTTTTACTCTCAACAATATTTGCAGTATTCGAACTTAACTCCGTCATTCAACTATTTCTAGTTTCAGCCTTACTTTTTGGAGCATTTGCACTTATTGGCTTTTTTACTAAACAAGACTTAAGTTCTTGGAATTATATTCTTTTTGGAGCTTTGATTGCTGGAATTATATTAAGTTTAATTAACATATTTTTAGGAAGTTCTATACTTGATATATTATTAGATTGGTTTATGATATTCGTATTTTTTGGAATTACTATATATGATGTCAACAATATTAAAGCACTTCAATATGATAGTAGTTTAAACCAAGAAAAACTATATATTTATGGTGCTATGCAATTATACCTGGATTTTATTAATATATTCCTAAGAATTTTATCTATATTTGGAAAAAGAAGAAATTAATAAATTTAAAAAATTAAAGAAGTGATTTATGAAAATTTTTATTATATCATAAATTACTTCTTTTGATTATCAGCAGTGATAATTATTATTACTATCCCAGTAGTTTGCTATATATTTTTTCTTTATCATACATTGTTTTGTTTGCCATAATTTATTTTATTATAGTTTAGTATAATTCTGTTATACAATTATCTCCTATATATGTTCCTATATTTTTTCCTTCACAAATTTTTAATATTGAATCTTTTTCTTTAAAATCAAAAACATACATTGGCATTTTATATTCTTTAGCTAAAATAAATGCTGATTGATCTGCAACTTTTAATTCATCTTTTATTACATCTTCATATTTTATAGATTTATATCTTTTTGCATTTGGATTTTCTGCTGGATTTTCAGTGTATACACCATCTGTTCCATGTTTTGCCATTAAGACTACATCTGCTCTAATTTCTATTGCTCTTTGAACGGATGGATAATCTGTTGTAACAAATGGTTGGCCTACTCCTCCTCCAAATATAACAACTTTCCCCTTATCTAGATGGTTAATTGCCTTTAATCTAATATATGGTTCTGCTACACTATTTATTGGTAAAGCTGTCATTACTCTTACATTGCTAATTCCTTTTGATGTTAAAGCACCTCTTAATATTAAACTATTTATAATTGTTGCAAGCATTCCAATATTATCCGCTTCTGCTCTTTCAATTTCCCAATCTTCTGCTGTTCTTCCTCTAAAAATATTTCCTCCCCCTACTAATACCGCTACTTCTACTCCTGAATTTACTGCTTTTATGATTTCTTCTGTAATATTTTCTAATGATTCTTTTTCAAATCCAAAATCTTTATCCCCAGATAGGGCTCCTCCACTTAATTTTAATAAAATTCTTTTGTACTTCATAAAACACTCTCTTTCCTATATTTATAAATTATTATTGTAATAATTTATAAACAATATTTTATCTATTTTCTTCTTTTATTTTATTATTATATGATTCTTTACTTTTATTTGCATTTACATTTACTATTTATTAAGTCCTAATTTCAATATACAGTCATCTATTTCTTTTTTAGTTTCTTCTATATTTTTTCTTGTATCAAATTCATAATAATTTGCTTCTAATTTTTTTAATACATATTCTATATTTTGATTTAATCTTTCATAAAAAGAATAGTACTTTCCAATATCTTCTTCTGTATGAAGTTTTCTTGAACGTTCTAATATTTTATGTGGATCAGAAATTAGATAAAAATATATAATATTTAATTCTTCTTGTTTCTTTTTTACATAATTTATGTAATCTGCTATTTCATCTATATTTTTTCCTCTTGTTAACATATAACTTAAAGTTAGTACATGCCAACTTTCTACAAATATTACTTTTTCATCTTTCCAGTTTCTTATTTTATCTCTTTTCAACTCTTCTTTTTTTACTAATTCCTCAAAAGAACTATCTGCTAGTGCTCCTGCTTTAACATTTTTAGTTACTCTTATTTCTTCAGCACATTCTCCTTGTGTTATAAATCCTTTTTTATTTAATATATCTAAAATTGTACTTTTGCCTGATGAATGAATCCCTACTATTGGTACTAAAGTTTTCTTTTCCATAATTTAATCTCCTTTTAGTATCGTGTAATTTTTTTACTATTAATTATTTATTACATTTTCTTTACTTTTAGATTTTAAATTGCCTTTAAACATCTGTTACACTCATCTTTATTTATTTTCTTTTTAGCCATTATTATTTTATCTAATAACCCTTGTGTATTATTATTTTTTAATTCTTCTAAAAAATTTATTTGCATATTTTTCATTCTACATGGCATGAAACATCCATTATGATTAACATATAAATCGCTAGATTGTATACAATATTTTATTGGGTTTTCTACAAGTTTTGCTGTTGCACATACACACCTTGTTAAAAAAATTTCATGATTTTCTTTTTTATAAGCTTTTGATCTATTATTATTGTTGTTACTATTTTCTTTTGAATATCCATATTTTACTATTTTTTTTATCACTTCCTCTTCTTTCACACATTCTTCTTGTTTTTGTGGAAATAACTCTGTAAACTTTATACTTGCTTTTATTTCTTTTGAAAATTCGATTAATTTATTTAATTCTTCATCACTCCAATTTACACCTTTTACAAGTGTAGAATTTAATCTTATTTCTATGTTTGGATATAGTTTCCTTACATTTTTTATATTTTCTATTACCTTATTATATGTGTTTTTTACACATACTATTTTCTCATAGCTTTCTCTATTTAATGTATGTATAGATAAATTAATTCTTTTTAAATATTTACAAATATCTATTTTTTTATCTAGTAAATATCCATTTGTTACTAATGTAATTTTTGCTCCATTTTGATATAATTTTTTTGCAATTTCTATTACATCTTTTCTTACCAAAGGTTCTCCGCCCTGATAATGTTACTCCATTAAAATTATAATGTTTACTATAAATATTGTATAGCTTACAGTAATCGTCTATCGTTAACAGATTTTCACATTTTTCTTTCATTCCTTCATGATGACAAAAATAACATTTATAGTTACATTCTCCGTGTTAATAAAAATCTAATATCGTTTTTTTCTACCATACATTAAACACACTCCTTTAAAGCAACAAAATTTATCTTCTCCCGTTCCATTCTTCATAGAATTCTTCTAAAAATTCTTCCATATACTTTTGTCTATGTTCTGCTATTTTTATTGCCGTATCTGTGTTCATTAGTTGTTTTATTTTTAGTAATTTATCGTAAAAATGGCTTATTGATGTATTTGAACCATTTTTTATGTATTCTTTTTTAGTTATTATATTATTTTCTTCATCTGGATTATATATTGCTTTTCCTTTTTTTCCACCATATGTGAATACTCTAGCAATTCCTATTGCACCAATTGCATCTAATCTATCAGCATCTTGTACTATTTTTCCTTCTTTACTTAATTCTTTTTTTCCTTCTAGATTGCTACTAAATCCTATGTTTTCGCAACTATTTAATATATTTTGAATATCTTCTACTTTAAAAAATCTATATAAATCTAATTTTATTAATAATTTTGTCAAATTAGATTTAATACTTCCATTACTATATTTATGATCATATATATCATGAAGTAATGAAGTAACTCCCACAACAAAAGGATTTCCTTTTTCTTTTTCGTTTATTAACATTGCATTATTATATACTCTTCTTACATGCCACCAATCATGTGAACCATCATTTTTAGACATTTCTTCTTGAATATACATTTGTAATATTTCTAAAATTTTATTCTCATCCATGTTTTTCTCGTTCCTTTAATCTTCTTAGTTATAATATATTCATAAGAATATAAAAATATTCTTTATTGTACTAATTTATTTTCTTCATCTATTAAAAATTTTGGATTAAAAAATATATTAGCACACATTTCTTTATCTAATCCTAGTACTTCTTTTATTTTCCATATTTCGTTAATTCCAAACTCTCTTTGCCCATTTAACTTCTTAGTTAAGGTATTATAACTTATGCCTAGTTCTTTTGCTAAATAGCTTCTCTTTATATTCCTTATTGTCATTAACGCTTTTATTCTATTTCCAATGATTTCAGGATTCATATAACTACTCCTTTTTTGTTGTTTCTTATTAAGAAACATGATATAATATTTAAACTTCATTGTCAATATTTGTAAGAAACTTTTTTATAGATTATTACACCGTTTTGTTTACAAATTAGAAACAAAATGTTATAATCGTCTTGATTTGTAATTAAGGGGGCAAAAAAATGAATACAATATTTCAAGAAAGATTAAATGAACTATTATCTAAAAAACTTTATACCTATGAAGATTTAACAAAAAAGTTAGGATTAAAATCAAAAGGAACTATTACAAAATATGCTAATGGTCAAATAAAAAACCCTAGCATAAGTACTATTGAAAAAATAGCAAAATTATATAATATCTCACCAGCTTGGCTTAGTGGACTTTCAAACAATAAACATGCAAATATGAATACAGATGAATTTATAAAGATAAAAATTGTTAATCAAAGTAATGAAAATTCTTTAGATTCATTTATTACTATTACAAGTAACGAAGCTAATAATAATGATTATATTGCTTTAATTCAAAAAGATAATAGCTTAAGTCCTGAAATTTTGAAAAATGATCATTTATTAATTAAATGTATAGATACATTTAATTCTGAAGATTTTTGTGCAATTAATTATAAAAATGAAATTTTAATAAGAAAAATAATTAAAACAGATATTGGTCTTATACTAAAACCTACAAATGCTGAATTTGAGCCTATAGTTTGTTTAAATAAAGATATTAAAACTATAAAAATCTTAGGAATCGTAAAAAAAGTTGAACGATTTCTTAATTAAAAATTAATATATATAATAATAATTTTTCCATTATTTGTCAATGCAAAAATTAAAAGAAACAGTATCTAAAAAAAATTACAAGATAAGAAACAAATTTTAAAAAGATAAAATTTGTTTCTTATCTGCCTTCATTATAGATACTGTTTTTTATATATTAGATTTATTTGAATTTTAGATGATTTATTTTTTTATTAATTTAAATATCTTTATTTTTTGGATAGTAATTTTTATTTATTATTTAATACTTCTTTTGTTAAATATTCTATAATTTTATTTGTTACTTCAATAAAAAATTCTTCTATCTCTTTTTCTGAAAAAGTTTTATATTCTAATTTAATATCTTTAATTTTAGAATCTATTTTTTCTTTATTTATATAATCAATTGATTTTTTTATATCTTTTTCATTTATATTTATAACACTAATTGCATTTGATTTTTCTATTAACTTCTGATCAAAAGTTGGCTCTACAACACAATCTTTATAAAATAGATAATCTGCAAATATTTTAAAATCTCTTTGCTTTATCTTTCTTACAGTATCAAAATTAGAATTTTCTACTTTTTCTAATAATTTTATACCTACTATCTCTTTTTCATTAAATATTGCTTTTTTTTCGTAAAAATCCTTATTCCATAAATTATCTGTTAATAAATGTACTAGATATCCTAAAATAACTTTATTATTCATATTATCTTCATATATGTTAAAAAATCTGTTATGAGAACTAAATTTTTCTCTTGGATATAAATCATAATGAGTTATTGGATGGCTAACTATATGTGATACATCTCTAAATAAATATCCATTTTCAATATCTGGCAATATATTTCCAAATATAAAATCATTTTCATCCTCTATATTAATTTTTTCTAAAACTTTTTTAGCTGTTGCTAAGTGTATTCCCCAAGATGGCATTTTTTCCTCCTATTTTTATATTATTTTATATGTTTTTTTAGCATATTCTCTTAATTTGTTATATACTTCATATGTTATTTCCACATCTTTTAGACCTCTATGTGCACCTTTGTAACTAACATCAAACTTTTCTGCCAAAGTTCCTAATTTATAGTTTTGACTATTTGGTAATATTTTCTTTGCTATTTGCATTGTATCTATAAAATCGTTAGTTAAATAAGATTTCAAATACTTTTCACAATTATCGTATATAAAGTTAATATCAAAGTTAACATTATGTCCCATTATTACATCATTTCCAGTAAATTTAATAAATTCGGTTAAAACATTTTCTATATTTTTCCCGTCTTTTAGCATATCATTTGTTATACCTGTTAGTTTTGTAATAAATGGATTTATATTATAATTTATTTTTATTAAAGATTCATATTCTTCTATTATTTTATTGTTTCTTACTTTTATTGCTCCAATTTCAATTATATCATTTTCTTTTGGTGAAAGACCTGTTGTTTCTATATCTACTAAAACATAATCATCCACCCATTGTAACACACTATTTCCTTTTAATTTTCTATCTTTTATTTTATTCATTATAATTCTTTTTTCCCCTATTTTTTTCATTATTTTTCAAAATTATATAAACAGTTGTTCTTTTTGTCAAGTTTTTTTTATATTTGAAACAAAAATAAGCTAAAAATTGTTAAAACATTATTTAACAATTTTTAGCTCTATTTTTATCTTACTCTATTTCGTCATTACAATCTTGAAATTGTGAATTATATAAATCTGCATAAAATCCTTGTTTTGCTAATAATTCCTCATGAGTTCCTTGTTCTACTATATCACCTTGATTCATTACTAATATCAAATCTGCATTTCTTATTGTTGATAATCTATGTGCAATAATAAAACTTGTTCTACCTTTCATTAAATTATCCATAGCAGATTGTATTTGTTCTTCTGTCCTTGTATCTATAGAACTTGTTGCTTCATCCAAAATTAATATTTTTGGATCTGTTAATATGACACGCGCTATAGTTAAAAGTTGTTTTTGACCTTGTGATATATTGCTAGACTCCTCATTTAAAACCATATCATAAGAATTTGGAAGCGTTTTTATAAAATGATGTACATGTGCTGCTTTTGCCGCTTCTATTACTTCTGAATCTGTTGCATCTTGCTTTCCATATTTAATATTATCTTTTATAGTTCCTTCGAATAACCATGTATCTTGTAAAACCATTCCAAATAAGCTTCTAAGTTCTCCACGTTTAAAATCTTTTATATTATGTCCATCTACTAATATACTTCCACTATTTACATCATAAAATCTCATTAATAATTTTACTATTGTTGTTTTTCCTGCACCTGTTGGTCCTACAATTGCTATTTTTTGCCCTTCTTTAATTTTAGCATTAAAATCATTTATAATAATCTTATTTTCATTATATCCAAAATGTACATGATCAAATTCTACATTACCTTTTATTCCTTCTATACTTACAGGATTTTCTACTTTTTGAATTTCTTCTTCCTCTTCTAAGAATTCAAATATTCTTTCTGCTGCTGCAACCATAGATTGAAGCATACTAGATACTTGTGCAATTTGTACAATTGGTTGCGTAAATTGTTTATTATACTGTATAAATGATTGAATATTTCCTACTGTTATTCTTCCATTGGCTGCTAAATATCCTCCTAATATTGCTACACAAACATATCCAATATTTCCTATAAAGTTCATTACTGGATACATAACACCAGACAAGAATTGTGACTTCCATGCTGAATGATATAATTCATCATTTGCTTTTTTAAAGTTTAAATTTGCTTCTTCTTCACCATTAAATACTTTTACTATTGTATGACCACTAAAAACTTCTTCCACTTGACCATTTACATGTCCTAAATAATCTTGTTGTTTTTTGAAATACTTTTGTGACTTACCAACTATTTTTTTAACAACAAATGCTGTTATTGGTAATATAATTATAGATACAATTGTCATTGTAACACTAATTGATAACATCATAATTAGAATTCCTACTAATGTGCATATTGATGTTATTATTTGTGTAATACTCTGATTTAAGTTCATACTTAATGTGTCTATATCATTTGTTAAAACAGATAATACTTCCCCATTTGTCTTTTTATCAAAATAATTCATTGGTAATCTATTTATTTTTTTAGTTAAATCACTTCTTAATTTATATGTTAGTTTTTGTGCAATTCCTGTCATTGTAAATCCTTGTATTATTGAAAAAGCTGCACTTGCAATATATAGCGCTAATAATGTTAATAATATATTTGCTATTTTCTCGAAATTTATTCCGCCTGTTCCATATATTTTTCCAATTAAACCTGTATATATTTCTGTTGTAGCATTACCTAATATTTTAGGACCTATAACAGAAAATATTGTACTTCCTACAGCAAATATAAAAACTATCATTAATGATATTTTATAATTTGCTAAATAATTTTTTATTAATTTTTTTGTTGTTCCTTTAAAATCTTTTGCCTTTTCTACAGCTCCACGACCTTTTGGTCCTGGCCTCATACCTCCCATTGGAGGTTTTCTTTCTTTTTCTGCCATTATTCCAATTCCTCCTTTGAAAGTTGTGATAGTGCTATTTCTTTATATGTTTCATTATTCTTCATTAGTTCTTCATGTGTTCCTATTCCCACTATATTTCCATCATCTAATACAATAATTTGATCTGCATTTAATATTGTACTAATTCTTTGTGCTACAATAATTACTGTTTTATCTTTTGTTTTTTCACTAAGTGCTGTTCTTAATTTTACATCTGTTTTAAAATCTAATGCTGAAAAACTATCATCAAACACAAATATTTCTGGATTTTTTGCTATTGCTCTTGCTATTGATAAACGTTGTTTTTGTCCACCAGAAACATTATTTCCTCCTTGTGCAATTTCAGAATTGTATTTTTCTTTTTTAGTATTAATAAACTCTTCTGCTTGTGCAATTCTAGCTGCTTCTATCATACGTTCATCAGACATATTTTTGTCACTATATTTTATATTTGATTCTATTGTTCCTGAAAATAATACACCTTTTTGTGGAACAAAACCTATAATATCTCTTAAAGTTTTTATATCTATATCTTTTATATTAACACCATCTATTAATAATTCTCCGCCTGTAACATCATAAAAACGTGGAATTAAATTTACAATTGTAGATTTACCACTACCTGTACTTCCTATAATTGCAGTTGTTTTTCCTGGCTCAGCTGTAAATGTAATATCATTTAAAATTTCTGTATCTGCATCTGGATATCTAAAAGATACATTTTTAAATTCTACATATCCCTTTTTATTCCTATTTAATTTTTTTGTTTCTTTTGCATTTTTTATTGAACTTTCTGTTTCTAATACCTCATTAATACGTTTTGCAGAAACAGCTGCTCTTGGAAGCATAATAGATATCATAGATATCATCAAAAATGCCATTACTATTTGCATTGTATATTGAATAAATGCCATCATGTCTCCTACCTGTATTGCTCCTTCTTCAACTCCATGTCCACCTGCCCAAATGATTAAAACTGTAATTCCATTCATTATAAACATAAGTGCTGGCATCATTATACTCATTGCACGGTTAACAAATATATTGGCTTTCATTAGATCAAAATTTGCTTTATCAAATCTTTCTTCTTCTGTCTTTTCTTTGTTAAATGCTCTAATTACAGGAAGTCCTGTTAATATTTCACGTGCTACACCATTTAACTTATCAATTAATTCTTGTAATTTTTTAAATTTAGGCATTGCTATAATAAATAAAGTCATAACAACTAAAATAATTACAACTATTGCAAGACCAATAATCCAAGCCATAGAATTTGCTTTATTAGCAAGGACTTTAAAGAATCCTCCTATTCCTATTATTGGTGCATAAACCACAACTCTAAATAACATAGTTATTAAGTTTTGAATTTGTTGAATATCATTTGTATTTCTTGTAATTAATGATGCAACACCAAATTTTCTCATTTCACTACTTGAATAGGTTAATACTTTTTTAAATAATTTTTCTCTTAATACTTTTCCTAAATTAGCTGCAACTCTAGATGATAGTAGCATAATTATTACAGCACTTGCCATACTAATTAGTGCAACTCCAAGCATTTGAAGTCCTGAAAGTAATATATAATTATTTTGTAATTTATTTGTATCTATTCCAATTTCTTCATATTCTGCTTTTATCTCTGAAATTGCTGCACTATTTAATATAGTGTCTGGCATTTCATCTATTTTTTTGTTTATCTCTTCTAAAATAGCATTTCTTTGTTCTTCTTTCATTGTTTTTATAATATCGATTAAAGAAATATTACTTAAAGCTTGTTTTTGCTCTTCTTGCATGTTTTGTAACATCTGATTTTTTAATTTTTCTTCTGTTTCTTTACTTTCTAAAGATGCTACAGTCATTAGAGGCTTTTTCATTTTATTTTCTAAAGCTTCTTCTTTATCATTTTTTAAATTCTTTTTTATATATAATTCTTCTGTTTCTAGTTTTGGATATTCTTTTAAATATTTTTCATAATCCTTATTGCTTAAATTATCTTTACTAATTAATTCATAATTTTCTAAAATTTCATTATCATCATTAGTTAATAATAAAATCTCATCCATTTTTGATTTTCTAATAACTTTTGGTGAAACTTCTTTTATTCCACTTTGTTGTATACCAATATTAACAATTTTAGATGTATAATCTGGTAACGCTAAATCTGCCATAGCCTGAATACATAAAAGAATTATAATTGCTATTACACTAAATTTTGTCTTTTTTAAGTATTTTAATACTTTTAACATTTCTTTTTAATCCTCTCTTTCTTTTCTATTCCATATTTTAAGTAGTTAATCATTTTTAAATACTCTTCTTTAGCTTGTTTTTTACTATTATAACTGAAACTATTTATAATAGCATTTTTAGTTATACTACCTAACATTTTTATTATTATTATCATATCTTCTTTATTTTCTATTTTTAGATTTTCTTTATTTATTAATCTATAATATTCAGATATATCTTTTGGTTTATATTTTTTCATTGTTGCTAAAAAAATACCATCTTCACTATTTTTCATATTTTCGAATATATTTTTATATAATTTTATATCTTCTTTTGACATACATTGCTCTAAAACATGATCATATATCGAAATAAATACTTCAAATATATCTCCATTTGTCTTATGAAAAGTTTCTTCTGTTCCTTTATTTACCATTAATGCATGATTGCTTATTATGTATTCTAACAAATCTTCTTTGCTTTCGAAATATTGGTAAAAACTTCCTCTTGCAATTCCTGCATCTTCTACTATATTTTTTATTGATGTTTCTTGAAAAGGTACTCTTGCAAATTCTCTTTTTGCTGCATTAATTATTATCTTTTTTTTCTCTTCTGATAAGTTTAAGAAAGTTTCTTTAGGCACTTTTTTCACCTCTTTTCACTTAAAATATTCTAACTTTTATTTAATTTAAATATATTATGCTTTTAAACTAAAAAATGACACTGTGTCAGCATTATAAGTGACACAGTGTCATTTGTCAATATATCTATTGTTACTTTTTTGTGAAATTTATGTGTTCTCCAAGATTATTTTTAATTTCTAGTTGCTTAATTTTTTCTTTTTATACTACTATTAGCTTTTATAGTTTTATTCGTTACTTTTTATTAATTCTATCACATCTTCTATACTATCATTTGGTGTTGAAGCTCCCGCCATTATTCCTATTTTTTTAAATTTCTTTATTTCGTCTATATTTAATTCATTTTTAGTTTCTATTATTAGAGTATTTTCACAATTTTCCTTTGATATATCATAAAGTTTTTTAGTATTAGAACTATTTTTTCCTCCGATAATAATCATACATTCTACTTCTTTAGAAATATTAGCAGTTTCCTCTTGTCTTATTTTAGTAGCACTACATATAGTATTTTTTATTTCTAATTTTATATCATCTGATATTTCATTTTTTATTTTTTCTACAAAAGAACTAAATTTTTCTAAACTAAATGTCGTTTGCACAATTATTAATAATTTTTTTATTTTAGATTCTTCTAATTTTTTTATAGCTTCTTTTATTTCTTCTTCTTTTTCTATTATACATGAATTTTTCCCACAAAAACTAATCGTTCCAATAGTTTCCGGATGTTTTTTTCCTCCAATTAAAAATATATAATACCCTTTTTTTGAATATTCTTCTGCTATATTATGTATCTTTAGCACAAATGGACATGTAAAATCAAAGACCTCTATATTTAAAGCTTCTGCTTTTTTATAAATATCTTTTGAGATTCCATGTGCTCTTATAATAACTTTACTTTTTGAATCTTCAATATTTTCTACTACACTTAAGCCTAATTTTTCTAATTTTTTTATAACTTCACCATTATGTACTAATTCTCCTAAACAAGATACATTTTTATATTCTTTTAATTTTTCTTCTGCATTTGTAACTGCTGTTTTTACACCATAACAAAAACCTGCTGTTTTTCCTAAAATTATTTCCATAAAAGCTCCTTTTAAATCATTTTTAAAATTTCTTCTTTTAATACATTAACTATTTCTTCTTGTTTTACTTTTCGTATAATTTCACCTTTTTTAAATAATAAACCTTCTTTTATTCCTCCTGCAATTCCTATATCAGCATTTCTTGCTTCTCCAGGTCCATTTACAGCGCATCCCATTACAGCAACTGTTATATCTGCTTCTATTCCTTGTAAGAATTCTTCTACTTCTTTTGCTATTGGTATCAAGTCAATTTGTGTTCTTCCACAAGTTGGACATGCTACTAACTTTGGAGATTTATTATATAAATTACAATCTTTCAAAATTTCTTTTGCAACTTTTATTTCTTCTACTGGATTATCTGATAATGATACTCTCATTGTATCTCCTATACCTTGTCTTAATAAACCCCCCAGTCCTATACTAGATTTAATAGTTCCACTAAAAGCTGTTCCTGCTTCTGTTATTCCTAAATGTAATGGATAATTAAATTCTTTACTTGCTTCTTCATATGCTTCTATACACAAATCTAAATCTGAAGCTTTTAAAGATATACATATATCATAAAAGTCTAATTTTTCTAAAATTTCTACATGTCTTTTGGCACTTTCAACCATTGCTTTAGCTGTTGGTTTTCCATCTAATAATAAATCCTTTTCTAAAGACCCACCATTTACTCCTATACGAATTGGTATTTTATGCTTTTTACATGATTCAACAACTTTTTTTACTCTTTCTTCACTTCCTATATTTCCAGGGTTAATCCTTATTTTATCAACTCCACTTTCAATTGCTTCTAATGCTATTTTATAATCAAAATGTATATCTGCTACTACCGGAATATTTATTTTTTGTTTTATTTCTTTTATTGCTTTTGCATCGTCTATATCTAAACAAGCAACTCTAACAATTTCACAACCTGCTTTTTCTAACTCTAAAATTTGTTTTACTGTTGCACCGTACATCTTTTGTTTTTGTATTTGTCATAGATTGAATTACAACTTTATCTTGTCCTCCAATTTGTACATCTCCTACCATTATTTTTCTTGTTTTTGTTCTTTTATTCATATCGCATTTATCTCCTTTTTTCGGATAAAATATCTATTTTTTTATATATCTAGATTATATTATACATTTTTATCAAAAGCAATATTAAAGTCACCATAAAAATTTAAAAAGAAATGGAATTTGTTATATTTTTTACTTTATCATAAAATATAACAAATTCCATTTCTTTTTATTTTTAGAATTTACCTATAACTATCTTACCAGTTTTATCTATAAATCCATATTTTTCATTTCCATCTTTTCCAATTGACACTCTTGCTAATCCTTCTGAAAATCCATAATAATTATATCCCTGCTCTAAATTATCTATAACTACCTTACCAGTTTTATCTATATAGCAATAATTATTAGAACCAGTTTTTTTAATGCTTGCTAACCCTTCTGAAAAGTTATTCGCCATACTAATTTCATAATCTGTTATAACTTCTTTACCAGTTTCATCTATATATGTCATATGTCCATCTTCTTTCAGTACCAAACATAATCCGTTCACTAAATAGGTTTACGCTAAGATATTTTTTTCCTGTAGTAGTTTTTCCATTTTCATTTAGCAATTCATATTCTCCATCTTTTTTTACCGAAATTAATCCTACGTCTGTACTATATATACTCTGATATTCAGTATTTAATATAACATTTTTATCTTTATCTAACAGTCCATATTTTCCGTCTTTCTTAACTATAAATTTTCCATTTTTTTCTTCCATTTGATCATACTCATAAAACTCTCCATTTGTATTTATATATCCACTCTTTCCATCTTTTTTTACTTTTGCTAAACCATTAAAAAACTTTTCGCAATTCTCATATATTAAATCTATAACCACTTTACCAGTTTTATCTATAAATCCATATCTTTCATTTTCTTTTTTTCCAATTGACACCCTTGCTAATCCATTTTCAAAATTATTCACATCTTCATATTCTGAACAATCTAAAACAACCTTACCTGTTTTGTCTATATAACAATATTTACCATCTTTTTCTTTTTTTACTGCTGCTAATCCTTCTGAAAATTTATTTGCTATACTGATTTCAACCTCTGGTACCATTTCTTTACCTGTTGTATCTATGAAAATATTATTATTTTCGAACGTTTCTACTCCTGCCATTCCATCTGAAAAATCACTTGCATTTTTATATCCTTTTTTAGTAATTAATTTTCCTTCTTTTGTTACATATATAAATTTGTCACTTGCATTCATTGTAATAATACCTTCTGAAACTTCACCTATATATAAAAAATTACACGGTACTATTTCTTTACCATCTTTATTTATTAAACCATAATCCCCTTTTCGTACTTTATATAAATCATCATCCATTTTGTCTATAGTCTGGTAGATATAATCAGCTACTACTTTTCCATCTTTATCAACTAATCCAAAATTCTGATCTTTCTTTACTTTTAGTAGATCACCTATTCTTTCTATCATCAAATTCGAACAATCTAGAACTATTTTTCCTTCTGTATTTATTACACCATATTTACCTCCACTTTTTATTATAGCTATTCCATCCTTAAAATCTGAAGCATATTCTATTTCAAGATTTAATGCATTCGCATCTACATTAGCCTCATTATTAGTAGATGATGATTCATCTTTTTTATTTTCTTCTCCCTTCTTTTCACATCCTGTTATTGTTACTAAACTATGTTTTTAACACTATTATTTTATATTATTAAATTTCTTTTTTCAACTTCAAATAATATATTTCCACATTAATCGAATTTTAACCCCCTGATTTCTTAGTACTTTCTATACTTAAAATTACTTTTAAATTACAATTTTATTACAATTATATTTCGTTTTATCTATATCTTTATATTATAAAAAATAAAAAAATTTTCTAATAGCAAAAGAGCCTAGATATACATTTTCTAGACTCTTTTATTTTTATAATTTTACTAATCGTTATTTTCATCATCAATAAAATTAAATTCATCTTTAAATTTTTCTTTGAAGATTTGAAATACTTCATTTAATATTTCTTCATCATCAACACTTACATAAGATTCCTGATTTTCATCTTCTGTATCTTCTAATTTTAGAATTACAACTTCTCCTGCATCTTCTCCAGAATCTTCTGTAGGTAATAATACAACATACTCTTCTCCATCATATTGAATTAAATCTAAGAATTCAAATTCGATTTCATTTCCATCTTCATCTGTTAAAGATACTATGTTATCAATTTCCTCTGCATCTGGAACATTATTTAAATCATCATTCATGTTAATTTCTCCTTTCAAATTTTTATATTTAAATTGTATTTCTACAATGATAATAACTAATAAATATTATTCACATTTTTTATTTTGATATACTTTATATCTATTTTACTTCTTAAGTTTTTTATTAGCTTTTAAGAAGTAATCTTTTTCATATATGTTTCTAATATATATACAGCTGATATTGTGTCTACAATATCTCTTTTTTTATGTTTATTTATATTTAAATAATTCATAGTTTTATGTGCTGCAACAGTAGTGAGTCTTTCATCTATTTCTTCTATTTTTAATTTATTAAATTTGCATTTTAGCTTATGAATAAACTTTTCTGTAACTTCAACTCTTTCAGTCTTAGTACCATTCATATTAAGAGGTAAACCAACTACTATTGTATCTACTTCATACTCATTTAATAACTCTTCTAGTCTTTTTAAAACAATTTTATCATTTCCTTTATGATGTATTGTTTCTAAACCTTGAACTGTTATTCCTAGAGCATCTGTAATTGCTACTCCTACCCTAGAATCACCATAATCAATTCCTAATTTTCTCATTTATTAGTCGTCCAATCCTATATAACTTTTTACCATTTTTTCCAATAATTCATCTCTTTCGATTTGTCTTATTAAATTTCTAGCATTATTATGACTAGTAATATATGTTGGATCACCTGATAATATATACCCAACTATTTGGTTTATTGGATTATACCCTTTTTCTACAAGTGCTTGATGTACTTCTTTTAAAATTTCTCTAGCCTTAATATTTTTATCCCTCTCTACTTTAAAACTCATTGTTTCATCCATAGCCATAATAAATTACCTCCTATAAACAATTTATATTATTTTCTGTTTGGTCTGCATTATCTAAGTATTCTTCTAATTTGGCTGTTACTCCTTCTAGTGCAGTTCCTTTGTAATATGTTGATATTGCAACATTAATTTTAGGACTAACTACTATATTTTTCTTTCCTCTATAATCTTCTTCTGGTTCTATTCGTAGTTTTTCTACTTCTCTTTTCATATCCTTCATAAAATTTACAACTCCAGCTGTATCGATTCCAGAAAATACTATTGCAAATTTTGGTCCCATATATCTTACAAAAAAGTACTCCTCAGCCAAATTATTTTTTAGTAAATCACTTACTTCTGTAATAACTGTATTACCAGTTTTTCTACTAACTAGTTCATTAATCTTTTGTAAATTAACTATCTTAAAAAGACATACTGTTGATGTTGGATATTGGTCTATTACCTTTCTTGCAGTTCCATATAAGTATTCAACAGATTTTAGTCCTGAGAATTTATCTTCTCTAACTATATTTTCTATAATTTTTTGGTTTTCAACAGTTCTTAATACTGAAACTATATTATTTTTTACAACTTCTAAAATAGTAGTATCAACATTATCAAACTCATGTGGCTTACTACCTTCTATAATCCAATATCCTATATAAATATTATCTACATACAATGGAAAGAACATAGCAGATTTAGCTCGTCCAAATTCCATTCTTTGATATGGTAATTTTTCGCCTTCTTGGTTTATTGTTATATATTTAGGGGTAGCAGTTTGGATACTATCTCTAAAAACTGGTTCATTTTGAAGAGTTCTTAAAGTGTCCCAGTGTTTTTCTTCTACATTTGAAGCTTTTACTTGGTATTCTGCACCATTATAAATTACTATAGTAGAATATTTTATATCATATCTTTCTATTAAAATACTATTTATTTTTTTAATTTTTTGATCTACTGTACTTGCTTCGCTTATAGTATCCATAAAATCTTGTAATACATTTAAGCTTGTTATTTTTTGATTTGTATTACTGAATTCTTCTAACTTTTTGTGTATAGATACGTTGTACATAATTAATCCTATTATTGCTATTACTAACAATACTATTATGATAATAACTGCTATTAACAAAATAATCCCCTCTCTATTCTATTTTAATATTTCTTCTTCATTTTATTTAAAGTATTACTTGTTCCTGTTGAAAAATTACTATTGTAATTATTATATTTATTATTTTTTTCTTTTACTGGTTTATTATTAATTAATGGAAATACCATATTTCCTAATTTATTTAAACTTTGTAACATATTTTTTGAATACCCTCTTAAAGAAAATTTGCAATCTACTAAACTATCTAAATATTTAGTATACGCTTGTTGATCAAAAGGAATAATTGTATATTTAACATTATTACTGTTAAATAATTCTGTCATAAATGACATACTTGGATCATTATATGAACTCATTCCTTCAATTAACATTTTGTCACTCATTTTATTTAGTCTCACGTGTTTGTTAATTACTATTCTAATTTTATTTGGATCTAATACGTCTTTTGCCTTTAATTCTCTTAAAAATGCTGTTAAAGGTTGAATAGTTAAAACATCTAAACTTTGTACTAAATAAATTTCTTGAACAACATTAAAGTATTCATATTCAGTATCAAAGTCACAATCTAACAATACTAATGAATAATTATTTAATAAGGTTTCTACAATATTTTCATAATCTTTTAATCCTTCCACTTCATCTGGCAAAGATGTATAAACAGTTAAATTTTTATTTATTGGTATTCCTTCTGCAATTCCTCTTCTTAAATTTTCTATACAGTTATATGCTGCACCTGTTAATTCTGGATTATTATCTGTATACATATAATATGCATTTCTATTTTTTGTAAGATCTAATATTGCTGTACTTATTCCTTTTTCTGAAAACATTTGAGCTAAATTACTTACTAAGAATGATGTTCCATTTTTTGAAGTTCCTACAAATGATACAATTTTTTGATCACTACTTATTAAATTATCTATATTGAAGTTAACTGAAGAATTATATTTATTAGCACTTTCAATTTCTTTAGAATTTTGTTTACTAATTGGTTCCATTCTATTAAAGTTTGGATTACTTATTGGAGCACTATAATTACTTTTGGTGTTATCTTCCTCCTCATAATAATCGTCGTCATCGTCTGCCATTGGTACTGATATATCATCATCGTCTTCATCTTCTTCATAATCATCGTCATCATCAAATCCAGGCAATGATGCATCATCTTCTTCTTCGTCATCTCCATAATTGTAATCATCATCGTCTTCATATTCATCATCATTATCATCAACACCTGGTAATGATTCTTCATCTTCTTCATAATCATCATTATCGCCAAATCCTGGTAATGATTCTTCATCTTCTTCGTCATCGTAATCATTGAATCCTGGTAATGTTACATCTTCGTCTTTTTTTACTTTTGGTGTTGGTATTTTTTTATCTTCGTCTTCTAAGTCCTCAAAATCGTCAAATCCTGGTAAAATATCAACATCTTCATCTTCTATTTTTTTCTTAGGAGGTCTTCCTCTTCCTCTTTTTACTGGACTTACTACTTTTGTTTCATTTTCTACTTCATCTTCTATTTTTTTCTTAGGAGGTCTTCCTCTTCCTCTTTTTACTGGTTCTGCCACCTTTGTTTTGTCTTGTATTTCGCTTTCTGTTTTTTTCTTAGGAGGTCTTCCCCTTCCTCTTTTTACTGTTTCTACTACATCTTCTACATCTTCAAAATCTTCTATTTCTTCATGACGAGGTTTTTTTACAATCTTTCTTTCATGTCTTTCATAGTTTTCGTCTAATGTATGTGTTGTATGTGGAACTTTTCTTATTCTTTCTTCTTCTCTTTTTTTATCAACAATTCTTTTTACTTTATTTGTATCTACTGAAGTAGGAATAATTACTGGTTTACTCAATCTTTGTTTGTTTAATTCTTTTTCTATAAACTCTATTTTTTGTGCTTCTTCATTTTTCACACTAAATTTCTTATTTTCTTTTCTAATAGTCTTTGGATTCATCCCCATTACTTGTCTATATTTTGGAGAATTATTTTCTAAGACATATGTTACATTTTTAGGTAAGAATGTGATAATTAATTTAAGTTGTTCATCCGTATATTGCACTGCTATACGTTCAAAACTTTCTACATACTTTTCTTCATCTTTTCCTAATTTTTTATAATGTGCTAGTATGTTTTGTATTTCTGCTTCACTAACATCATTTTCATTTTCTGGCTTATATTCAACATCATCTGAATCTATTTTATAATAGACCTTTGCTTCTTTTTTACTTCTAGGTTTATTTAACAATTCACAAACTTTTTCTACACTTCTATCTTGTCCAACTAAAGTATCATACACTCCAATTCCAAATAGTTTTATTAATAATGGCTCTGGTCTTGTACGTCTATCTGTTCCTATTAAAATAATTGGTATATTAGCACCTTCTGAATTAAATGCCTCATCGCTTATTTTATCCAACTTATCGAATATAAATTTATCAATTGCTTCATAATTATTATTAGAAAATGGTTCTAGATCTTCACTAATAATTATTCTGTCATATGATTTATCCTTTTGTAATTCTTTTAATATTGCGTTAAAATAATATACATTTTTACTAGATATTATCTCTTTGTAATCTCTTTGAAATCTTTTTATTATTGATTCGGAAACCTTATCATTATTTACCGCAAATAAAACTTTCATTTGTTTAACCCCTCCAACCTTTAACTATTATTGCAAAAATTAGTGGTAATATTTGACATATTACAAGTACTGTTATAATAGCAATCATAATATTAAAACCTTTGTCTCTTACATCTAATTTTCTTATACCTATAACATATTGATAAATAGCTGCAAATACTATTCCTACAACGCCAAATGGTATACTATACAATCTAACTTTATTTAATATATATGCTGCTAAACCATATGTTTCTGAACCATAATCCTTAACATAATCTTCAAGTTTTTTCTCTTCTTTATCCTTAATTTGTATTATTTGTTCTGTACTTTCAGCTTTTATTGTGTTTGTAGTTTGGTTACTATTATTAATACTATTATTATTTTGTACATTACTTGTATTATTTATCCTAATCGTTTCTGTAGATGTATCACTTGCATTTACAACTGTACAAGATATAGAAAAAATTAAAATTATAGCAAGCACACAGGTTACTATTTTTTTCATATATTGAACTCCTTTCTTAGTATTTCTATTACATAAATTCTGTTATATCTTCACTTACAATATCATACAATACAATGAATAAAATAGCAATAAAATAATATGATTTTTTTGAAAATTTTAGTAATTTATTTTGCTTAAAAGTTAGCAATTATAATATTTTATTTGACCTATATGTTATATTTCAACTGCAAAAAAATAAGTTGATTTTTTAAATAATCAACCTATCTTTTATTTGTTTATTTATTAATATTATTTTTTACAATTATATCTATTTTATGTAAAAAAGTATTATTCACTTAATATTTTTTATAATTCTTCCTTAAATTCTTTTGATAATTTTCCAATTGCTTTAGTTTCTATTCTTGAAACATATGAACGTGATATTCCCATCATTTCTGCTATTTGATTTTGTGTCTTTGGTTTATCACCATTTAGTCCAAATCTAAGTTCTAAAATTAATTTTTCTCTGTCTTTAAGTACTTCTTTCATTTTTGAATACATTTTTTTAAGTTTCATTTTAAAATCCACTTCATCTTCAATATTTTTATCATTATTTTCTAACACTTCCTGTAATGTTACAGTATTATCATCTTTATCTTTTCCTATTGGTTCTTCTAAAAAAACTTCCGCTCCTAATTTTTTTATACTTCTTAAATGCATTAAAATTTCATTATCTATACACCTAGATACATATGTTGCAAGTTTTACTCCTTTCGAATCATCAAAACTATTAATTCCTTTAATTAATCCTATTGTTCCAATAGAAATCAAATCATCTAATTCGACATTTGATGTACTATATTTTTTACACACATGTGCAACCAATCTTAAATTTCTCTCTATAAGTATATTACGTGCTTCTTCATCACCTTGTTTAAATCTTTCTAAATAAATTTTTTCTTCATCAGAATCTAATGGTTCTGGAAACAAACTATTATTCGAAATGTATCCTACAAGAAAAACTGCTGTTTTTAAAAAAGTTATCAAACTTGAAATTGATAGTACAAACATACACACGAACCCTCCACTTTTTGGTATACATTTTAATATATGTTTTTTATTTTTTAAAAGTGCCTGGCTTATTAATTTATTTTTATTTTTTTGCATACTATTTATTATACATATTTATTATTGGAGGTTACTTTATGAACTTTATTGTTAATTGCATAAAAGGTATTTTTTTAGGCGCTGGAGCAATACTTCCTCGGTATTAGTAGTGGTGTTTTATGTGTTGTTTTTGGTATATATGAAAATTTAGTAAATAGTATTTTACGGAATTTTTACAGATTTCAAAAAAAATTTCAAATTTTTACTTCCAATTTTTATTGGAGGCATTATAGGAGTTTTACTTTTTGCTAATAGTTTAAATTTTTTATTTTCAAAATTCCCTATACAAGCAAATTTTAGTTTTATAGGTTTAATTATTGGAACTCTCCCATCTATTTTTAAAATTGCAAGTAAGAATAGGTTTAAATTACACTACTTAATTTACTCTTTGGCTACACTTTTTCTTACATTAGTTTTATTAAAATATGAATCCACTTTTTCGTTTTGCACTAATAATCAACTAACTTATTCTTATTTTTATCTTGCTTTATGTGGTTTTTTAATGTCTATTGGAGTAGTGGTTCCTGGCGTAAGTAGCACAGTTATATTAATGCTTTTAGGAATATATCCTATTTATTTAGAATCTGTTTCTTTTTTTAATTTATCTGTTTTAATTCCTATGGGAATTGGATTAATTATTGGATGTATATTATGGTTAAAAGTTATTCAATATTTGCTAAACTTTTTTTATATACCAACATTTTTTTCTATTATCGGATTTGTAATTGGTTCTATTTTTATTTTATATCCTGGTATTAGCCTAGATTTTACTGGAGTTAGTTCTATTTTATTATTTTTTATTTGCATGTATTTATCTTTTAAATTAGAAAGTAAAAGTTTAAAAAAAGATTGATGATTATTTTTATATAATCTTCAATCTTTTTTACTTTTTATTTTCTTCTTCTTAAAATCCATCCGGGCTTTACATCTATTGGCAATTTCATTTTTACTGTTTGTCCAAGTTTTCCTGGATTTACAAATTCTATTTTTTCGTCTGTATCACTATCCCATAAATCATTAATTCTAAAATCTATTGTATTTATTTCGTTTGGAATTATAATTTCTAGATAATCTCCCACTTGTAATCTGTTTTTTATTTCTATTAAAGATTTCTCTTTATCAGCCTTTAAAACCTTTCCACCAAACTCATAATTTGCATTATATTGTTTTCCTTCATATTCTTGAATATCTTTATTGTTTCTATCATTAAAATAAAAAGTTGTTAATCCTCTTGTTTTTGTTTTTTCTAATTCTGTTAAATATTTTTTATAATCATACCCGCTAGGATTTTTCATATAATCATCTATTGCATTTCTATATGTATTTACTACAACAGCAAGATAATACTCTGTTTTTAATCTTCCTTCTATTTTTAAACTATCTACTCCCATATCTATAATTTCTGGTATTTCTTTTATTAAGCATAAATCTTTTGATGAAAAAATATACGTTCCTTTATCGTCATCTTCTACTGGCATTAAATTACCTGGATTATTTTTTTCTTCTGCATATAAATTATATGCCCATCTACAACTTTGTGCACAGTCTCCTAAATTAGCACTTCTTCCTGCTAAGAAATCACTTAAAAAACATCTTCCTGAATAACCAAAACAAATAGCCCCATGTATAAAAATCTCTGTTTCTAATCCCATAGGTGTATTGTTTACAATTTCTTTTATTTGTTTTTTATTTAATTCTCTTCCTAAAATAACCCTTTTAGCTCCATTTTTATGCCAAAAGTTTGCTGTGTGATAACTAACAATATTAGCTTGTGTGCTTATATGTATTGGAATAGATGGTGCTTCTTCTTTTAATAAATCTACAATTCCTCCATCTGCAACAATTATTCCATCTACATTTAACTTTTCTAACATTCTCGCTTGTTTTTTTATTTCATCATAATTTTCATCCCAAGCATATATGTTTATTGCTGTATATACTTTTTTGCCTATTTCATGTGCATATTCTATTGTCTTTGCTAAATCTTCATCTTTCATTTCTGCTCTTGTTCTTAATGACAATGATGATGTTCCTGCATACACTGCATCTGCTCCATATAAAAATGCTGTTTTAGCTTTTTCAAAAGAACCTGCTGGTGCTAATAATTCTGGTTTTTTCATATTCGCTCCTCTTTCTTTACTTTTATTTTTATTTATTTTATCATAATTTATTAATTATCCGCTATTATTAATAATGTGATTATATCATATGTTTCAATTTATTTCTACAAATTATTTACTTTTTCATAATTGTTTGTTATTATAGTTTTAATTTATGGGAGGATGTTATGGAGTCACAATTAGAAAAATATAAAGTAGTACATGACAACAAATTATCTAAAATATATTATCTTATATTATATTTTTTTATTTTTGCTTTTCTTGGTTGGATACTAGAAAGTTTATACAGTATATATGAATTAGGTCATTTCACCAAAAGAGGTTTTTTATATGGTCCAATTTGCCCTATATATGGTTATGGAGCAATAATGTTAATTACATTTTTAACAAAATATAAAGATAATTCAATAAAACTATTTATCTATTCAGCTATTGTTTTTTCAATTTTTGAATATCTTGTTAGTTTTATATTAGATGCTTTATTTGCAGCTCATTGGTGGGATTATACAAATGATTTTTTTAATTTAAACGGAAGAATAAGTATTTTTTATTCCTTTGCTTGGGGAATTATTGCTATTTTATTTATTAACCATATTTATCCATTTTTAAAAAGAAAAGTAGATATTGTTTTAGATAAAGTTCCCTATTCCTTTCAAATAACCCTACTAAGACTTTTATTATGTCTATTCACTGTTGATACATTTTTATCTTGTATAAGATATATATTGTAAAAGACAAGAAAAAAAGATTTTTCTTTTTGACTTGTCTTTTTTTATTTATTTTTTTAATTTACTTATCGCAAGTCCATCGCCCACTTCTAATATTTCTGTATCAAGCATTGGATTTTCGGTTGTTTCTTTTATATATTCTCTTAAATTTCTAACAGCAGTTCTTTGTTTATGTTTATTATAATCGCTCATAACATATCCCTTATATAAAATATTATCTGCAAAAATCATCCCATTTTCATTTAACATTCTCATTGCTTCATTTAAAAAGAATGGGTATTTTCCTTTTGCTGCATCTATAAAAACTACATCGTATTTTTCATTTAATGTAGGTAAAATTTCTACAGCATCACCTTCATATATATGTATTTTTCCTTCTACTTCTGCCTTTTTTATATTTTCCTTAGCTTCTTTTACTCTTTCTAAATCCCTTTCTATTGTATCTATCTTACCATTTTCTTTTATATATTCTGAAAAACATATTGCAGAATATCCTACTGCTGTTCCTATTTCCAAAATTTTTTCTGGCTTTTTTTCTTTTAAAATTTTACTTATTACTTCTAATGTGTCATCCATTATTATAGGAATATGTTCTTCTAAGGCTTTTTCTTTTATTTTTAATAATTCTTCTTTATTCATATAACTTCATTTCTCCCATTTTATAAAAAAATTAAAATAATCAATTTTTCAGTCTTTTTCATATAAATTTATTTTTATTATACTTTTTGCTTATATCTAAAGTCTTTTATTCTTTTACTTATCTCTTAATATTTTTTACAAATTACATATTTCTACTTTAAACTTGCATAATATTAAAACTTAGCAAAAATGAGCTTTTTATAATGTAAAAGCTCATTTTTTATAAATTATCCTCTTCTTGCTTCTCTCTCTCTTGTTTTTGTATCTAGAGTTTTCTTTCTTAATCTTATATTTTTAGGAGTAATTTCTACAAGTTCATCTTCTGCTATAAATTCTATAGCTTTTTCTAATGACATTTGTAGTGGTGGTACTAAACGAAGTGCATCATCAGAACCTGAAGCTCTTGTGTTTGTTAAATGTTTTTCTTTACATACATTTATTGCTATATCTTCATTTCTTGAATTAATACCAACAATCATTCCTTCATATACTTCTACACCAGGACCAATTAATAATTCTCCTCTTTCTTGTGCATTATATAAACCATAAGTAACTGATGTTCCAGCTTCAAATGCAACTAATACACCTCTTGTTCTTGAAGATATTTCTCCTTTATATGGTTCATAGCATTCAAATATACTGTTCATTGTTCCACTACCTTTTGTGTCTGTCAAGAATTCTGTTCTATATCCAATTAATCCTCTTGCAGGAATTTTAAATTCTACTTTTGTATGGCCAAGCTCTGCTGGTTCCATATTAACCATTTCGGCTTTACGTCTTCCTAATTTTTCTATAACTGTTCCTATTGCATCATCTGGTACATTAACAACAAGTCTTTCTATTGGTTCACATTTAACACCATCTATTTCTTTAAATATAACTTTTGGTCTAGAAACTATTAATTCAAAACCTTCTCTTCTCATTGTCTCAATTAATACAGATAAATGTAATTCTCCACGTCCACAAACTTCAAAACTATCTGCAGAATCTGTTTCTTTAACTCTAAGACTTACATTTCTTTCTAATTCTTTCATTAATCTATCACGAATATGTCTTGATGTAACAAATTCTCCTTCTTTACCTGCTAAAGGTCCATTGTTAACACTAAAAGTCATAGATACTGTTGGTTCATCTATATCAACAAAAGGTATTTTTTCTGGATTATTTATATCACAAATTGTATCCCCTATATTTATATCTGCTATACCAGATAAAGCAACTATATCACCAGCATCTGCTTCTTCTACTTCTGTTCTTTTTAGTCCCATATATGTGAATAATTTAGCTATTTTTCCTTGTACATTTTTATCTTGTTTACATATAACTATTGGCATTCCGGCTTTTATTTTTCCTCTTTCTACCCTACCAACTGCTATTCTTCCTAAATATTCATCATAATCTATGTTAGATACAAGCATTTGCATATCTCCATCCATATCACATGATGGTGGATCAATTTGTTCTATAATTGTATCAAATATACAGTGAACATTATCTGTTTCATCTTCTAAGTGCATTTTTGCGATACCATTTTTAGCAGATGCATATATAACAGGGAAATCTAGTTGTTCATCATTTGCATCTAATTCTATAAATAGTTCTAATACTTGATCTACAACTTTTAATGGATTTGCTCCTGGTCTATCAATTTTATTTATAACTACTATTGGTTTTAAATTTAATGCTAAAGATTTTTTTAACACTTCTCTTGTTTGTGGCATTGGACCTTCAAAAGCATCTACTAATAATAAAACACCATCAACTGTTTTTAATACACGTTCTACTTCTCCTCCAAAGTCTGCGTGTCCTGGAGTATCTACTATATTAATTTTTACTCCATTATACATTACAGATGTATTTTTAGATAGAATTGTAATTCCTCTTTCTTTTTCTATATCGCCAGAGTCCATTACTCTTTCTGCTACTTGTTCATTTTCTCTAAATATATGGCTTTGTCTTAAAAGCGCATCTACAAGTGTAGTTTTTCCATGGTCAACATGGGCTATTATTGCTATGTTTCTTATATTTTTATTATTCATTTTTTACTCCTACTTTCAAATTAAATTATAAAGATTCTTTATATTCGTTGCTAGTTCCTTCTAGCTCTCTTATAGATAGTTCTATTTTTCTTGTTTCTTTATCTAACTCTATTATTTTAGCATTTACCTTATCCCCAACTTTTAAAACATCATCTGGTCTTGCTATTTTTTTCTCACATATTTGTGAAATATGTACTAATCCTTCTATTCCTTTTTCTAATTGTACAAAGGCTCCAAAAGGCATTATTTTAACTACTTTTACAGTTATAATATCACCAATATGATATTTTTCATCTATTTTATTCCAAGGATTTGGTCCTTTTTTTTCATATATAAGCATAAGTCTTCTATTTTCTTTATCTGCTTGTTTTATTCTTACTTCTATTTGTTCATTTACCTTTAATATATCTTCTGGTTTTTGATTTCTTCCCCAAGCCATTTCTGAAATATGTAAAAGTCCTTGAACACCGCCAATATCTACAAATGCACCATATGTACTTATACTTGTAACTGTTCCTTTATATACTTTTCCTTCTTCTACATTATCCCAAAATTCTTTTAATTTAGCTTCTTTTTCTTCTTCTATTACATCTTTAATAGAACCTATTATTTTTCTGTTTTTTTCGTTATATTCTATTACTCTAAATCTAACTTCTCTATTTAAATAATCTTGTATATTTTCAGTTCTTAGCATTCCTGATAAAGATAAAGGAATAAATATACGAATTCCTTTATAATTAACAATAAATCCATTTTCGTTTACTTCTGTTACTTTTTCTTTAAATATACATTTATGGTTTACTTTACTTTCAAACTCTTTTTTAGCTAGTTTTAGTTTAGATCTTTTATATGATAAAACAACATTTCCTAGCCCATCATTTAATTTTAGTACTTCTGCTGTTATTCTATCTCCTTGTTTAAATTCATCTAAAGGATTTGCATTTTCGTCATATGAATACTCATCTTTTGAGATTATTCCATCAGCTTTATAGCCAATATCTACAAAGATTTCTCCATTTGAACTTATATTAATAATTTTTCCTGTTACAGTCTTTCCTTCTTTAATGTCTTTTAAAGACTGGCTAATAAATTCTTCAAAACTTATATTATCTTCATATTTTTCCATAATCTAAAACCCCATTTTAGCATTTTTTTATTCTTATAATTTTACAAATTATAAGAATAAAATCATATTTTTGTATTATATTAAAAGTTTTTATAATAATACACCTTAACAGTTTATAATTATATATTACTTTTTTTCATTTGTCAACTTGATTATGTTATCCATTATTTCTTTTGTAACTTTATTTAGCACTTCCTTATCTTTTTCTTTCCCATAATATTCACTAAAGTCTAAAGGTTTTCCATAATTTAAATATACTTTAGTAAATGGTTTAAATGATCCTTGTATTCCTATCGGAATGACTTTAGTTTTTGTTCTTAAAGCCATAAATGCTGCACCATTTTTTGCAGATAGATTTTTTTCCATTCCTTTTCTTGTTCCTTCTGGAAATATCCCTAATATTTCTCCACTTTTTAGAGCCTTTATAGATCTTTTCATTGCATCAATGTCATTTTTTTCTCTGTTTACAGGAATTGTATCTCCTATATGTAATACCCATGTGAATAATGCATTTTTGAACATACTACTTTTACACATAAATCTAACAAATCTATTAGATGATGTTATAACAGCTATTGCATCTAAATAATTTAAATGGTTTGCACAAACAATATAACTTTCTCCATCTTCTGGAATATTTTTTTCTCCTATATTCTCTATTCTAAAAAGAACTCTATATACAAAATGTGTTATATTTATTAATGCTTTTCTTTCAAACATCTTTAATTTTGAATCAGGTCTTTCTTTATATGCTCTTTCTTCTAAAAATATTTCTTTTTTCTTCTTTTTTACAATTTTGCTTATTTCTGAAACAACTTCGTTTATTGATTTTTTACTAGAATCTATAACAATTGCATCTTTGGCTATTTTTAATGCACCAAATTCTTTATTTTTATCATTTTCATCTCTTGCTTTCATATCGTTTAAAACTTGCTCATATGTTGATTCTATATTTTTCTTTTTGTTTTGTTCAAACCTTCTCTTGGCTCTTTCTTCTAGATCTGCATCTAAATATATTTTTACATCTGCATTTGGAAAAACTACTGTTGTTATATCTCTACCTTCCATTATTATATCTTTAGTTTTAGCCATTTCTCTTTGCATTTCTACAAGTTTTTCTCTTATTTCCTTTATACTAGATACTTGTGATACCACTTTTGTAACTTTATTACTTCTTATTTCATCACTTACATCTTGCCCATTTAATAATACTACTTGTTTATTTTTATTTTCTTCTAATTTTATATTTATACTATTTAATAAATCTTTAATTTTTTCTAAATCATTTAATTCTATATTTTTATTTAGTATTTCTAAAGCAACACATCTATACATTGCTCCTGTATCAATATTAACTAAACCTAGTTTTTTTGCTAAAATTTTTGTTACTGTTCCTTTTCCGCTTCCGGCTGGTCCATCTAGAGCTACTATAAAAGCCATAATTTCCTCCTAATTTATTTATTTCTTATATCATTTTGTACATTAATTCCTTTTGCTAAAACATCTATTCTTTGTACATTCATTGTTGTTAATCTTTCTATTTCTTTTTTACATTTTATTTTAAAATCTCTTATTTCTTTTATTACATTAAATCCATAATTTAATATTACTTCCATATAGATGTATGGTCCTGCTTCAGATTTTTGTACTCTTATTTTTGATATTTTAAAAATAGCATTATTTTTTATTGCTATATATTCAATAATTTGTCTAAAAACACTATCTGATATAGTAAAATTTCCAAGATAACTAAATGTAGGTCTTATTATAGACTTTTCTGCAATATATGGCATATTACCTTTTCCTTTTGACTTAAATATTTGAAGTGGATCTAACATATATCCAGAAAAATCTTTTTTTATTTCAAATGTTGGAACTGGTATTACATGTTTTCCTTCTGTTACACGTATTCTTCTTGCTTTTTCTATTTCTTCTTCAGTTGCAACATCTTTTATGTATATAGTTTTTGATATTTTAGGAAGTCCTAAATTTTCAGCTATTTTATCAACCATTCCATCTGAAGTTCCTAAAATTAATATACCTTCTGGCTTATACTTTTTTATTGCTTTTCTTATTTCATCTCTTTCTTTTTCTGTTATAAATAAAGCATGTTTTACCGTTTCTATTTTTGTTGGTGCTTTTTTTGCTGAACTACCAGCAATCACTGCATTATCTTTAATTAATAATCCATCATCTATAATATAATTTATTTCATTTTCACTTGCAACCAATTGTGCTCTATAGCTCTTTCCTGTTCCTGATGGTCCAACAAAAGCATATACTTTAATATTATTCATATTATAAATCATTATTTTTCTCCTTAATTAATTTTATTTAATATAGAAATAGTATAGTTAAGATTTTTATATTTCATGTTTATTTTTTCTGGTTTTTTTATTGTTTCGATGTTTTCTTTTTCTTTTAATTCATCATAAAGAGCTGTACTTCCATCATCTATTACTATAATTCTTCCTTTTATATTATCTAGAACAGACAAATCTTCTACTGTTTCCATTTGTGGTGCATATGCTTTATATGCTTCTTCTACTGTCCAATGATATGCATTATAATAATATTGTTTATTATTTGGATACTTTATTGCCACAACAGAACCTGCTCCTATTTCTCTATATATAAATATGTCTCCTTCTTGCACTACATTATTAATTTCATCTTCTAATTTTTTATTACTATTATCATAATTTTCTAAATAAACATTATATGTACTTATGCCAAATAAAATGACTATAATCGACATAAAACTAATTAACACCCATTTTTTATTTTCTAGTGAACATACATAACTTATCGCAAAAACAAGTAACCCTATCATAGGAAGTGTATATCTTGTTGTAAATATATCTGTTACAAAAGACAATAATAATGATAAAATTATTACACCAAAGTATATACTTATTGCCCATATGCATACACTTATATTTTTATCTTTCTTTTTATTCTTAATTATATTTATTGCTATATAAACAATAAGTAAACTTGCTACTATAAATATAATTGCTTTTATTATTTTAGATTCTATCATTCCTGTAAAATTAAAACTTAATATATCAAATATTACATCTGGATATTTTACTTTTATCCAAAATCCACCAGATACTCTAAGTGCTTGCTTTAAAAATACTATCAATCCGTGGAATGAATAATACTATTTGACTTATTCCTGTAATTAAAAATTCTTTAATATATTTCTTGTTTTTTATTGTATATGCAAATAACATTATATTTATAATTCCTATTGCCATCATTGCAAAATAATGTGTATATGCACTAAGTAAACTAAATAAACCAAATAATATCCAATTTTTTATATTACTTTCTTTCCTTATTATTCTATAAGCATATATTCCTGTTAATGTTACAAGTACTGCTGCCCACGAATACATTCTAATTTCACTACTATATAATAAAGTTACTGGTAGAAACATTATTAAAAAAGAATATATTATTCCTGTTTTTTCTCCAAAATCTTTTCTAATATGTGTATACCCTAAAAGGCTTAAACAAATCATTCCAATTACCGAAAACATTCTAAGTGAAATTATACTATTTCCTGTAAATAATGTAAAAAATTTAGCAAACATATAATAAAAAAGTGGATGTACATCTGCTGCTCCAATCTTTGCTATATCTACGAAACTATGATTTACTAATCCCACTGTGTATGTTTCATCAAACCATATATTTGTATGTAATCCTGAACCTATCATAAAAATAGCTCCTATTACTAAAATTATTATATGTATAATTTTCAATTTCTTATTTTTTGCTATTAAATTGTTATTTGTTTGCATTTTTTCTCTCCTTATTTCAACATTTTGCCATATTTTTTAATATTATAACACTATAAAAAAAGTTTTTCCATATTTCTTTATAAAAAATAGTAATACAAAAATAGAATGTATTTTTATAAGAATACATTCTATTTTTAATATTATTTGTTTTTATGAAACTTCATTTATTTTTATATCTCTAACATGGTTAATTTTTTCCCATTTAGTTTCTCTTTTAAACAAGCATTTAAAATTAATTAGTAACCAAGATCCTAAGAATAATGGATATAATGCCAAACCTTTAAGCATTGGTTTTATTGGTTTTTTATCTAATATCATAATGATAATCGCTGTAAATATTGGTAATAAGAATGTTGGTAATAAATATCTTAAACAGTTAATTATTAAATCTGTTGTTGTCATTCCGTTTCCAAAATACATAACAAAATTTAGTAATAATAATACAATTGTTAAAACAAACATTGGTATACTACCTAACATATATAATAGCCCATCAAAGTTCATTAATGTTTTATGTTCTTTTACTGCTGCTGCAAGTGGTTTTGTATATTCTTTTAAGCATTGAATATGACCAACTGTCCATCTAGATCTTTGTGACCAACTTTGTTTAAATCCTACTGGTTGTTCATCATATACTATTGCATCTGTTGCCCAACCTAATTTTTTACCAGAAATTATTGTTTTTAAAGAAAACTCTATATCTTCTGTTAATGTTACTGTATCAAATCCATTTGTAGGTTTTACTAAATCAAATTTTACCATAAAACCAGTACCATTAATTAATGGTGATAATCCCAAATTATATCTTGCTAAGTGATAAAATCTATTCATTGTCCAATAAAATATTGCATAACCTGCTGATACCCAACTATCTGTTGGATTCTTTATATCTCTGTAGCCTTGAACAACTTCCTCACCTTGGCATAATTTTTTATTCATATTTTTCAAAAAATCTACATCAACAATATTGTCTGCATCAAATATACAGAAAGCATCATATGGTGCATTTTCTTCTATTTTTTGTTTTAGAAACCAATCTAGTGCATATCCTTTTGTTTTATGTTCTTCATCAAATCTTTCATAGACTATTGCTCCTGCTTTTCTTGCAACTTCTGCTGTATTATCTGTACAGTTATCTGCAATAACATATATATCATACAAATCCTTAGGATAATTTTGTTTTTGTAAACTTGCTATTAAGTTTCCTACAACAATTTCTTCATTATGGGCTGGTATAATAGCCATAAACTTATTGTTTTTTTCCTCTATAATAGGTTTATCTTTTAGCTTTACTAATGAACATATACTTACCATTAATTGATATAGCCAATAAATAGTAATTATCCAAACTAAAGCTTGTTGTAACATATATAAATATTCCATTTTTTCTCTCCTCTTTAATAATATTTTTATATTATTAAATATATTTCATATATTATTATACTATTTAATTTTAATTTTGCAACTTTTTTTCGACTAATTTTCTGTTTTTTCTTCTTTTTCTTCTGGTTTTGATTCTAAATCCTTCATGCTTAAATTTATTCTTCCTTGATTGTCTATTTCTATAACTTTTACAGTTACTTCGTCTCCTATAGCTAATACATCTTCTACTTTTTCCACTCTCTTACTAGATATTTTAGAAATATGAAGTAATCCTTCTTTTCCTGTTCCTAAATCTACAAAAGCTCCAAAATTCATTATTCTTGTAACTTTTCCATCATATATTCCACCAACTTCAATCTCTCTTGCTATATCTTTAATCATTTTTAATGCTTTCTCTCCATTTTGTCCATCTACAGAATATATGCAAACATCACCATTTTCTTCTATATCTATTTTAACACCTGTTTCTGCTATTATTTTGTTTATCATTTTTCCACCAGGTCCTATTACGTCTCTTATTTTATCTACACTAATTTTTGTAGTTAAAATTCTTGGTGCATATTTTGATATTTCTTTTCTTGGTTTGTCAATTTGTTTTAACATAATTTCATCTAATATATAATCTCTTGCTATTTTTGTTCTTTCAAAAGCTTCTTTTATTATATCATATGTTAAACCATCTGTTTTAATGTCAACTTGTATTGCTGTTATTCCATCTTTTGTTCCACCAACTTTAAAGTCCATATCTCCAAAGAAATCTTCAATACCTTGTATATCTGTAAGCATTACATATCTATCTGGATTTTCTTTATCTGTTACTAATCCTGTTGAAATTCCTGCTACTGGTTTTTTTATTGGAACACCTGCATCCATTAATGCAAGTGTACTACCACATATACTTGCTTGTGATGTTGAACCATTTGATGATAAAACTTCTGATACTACTCTTATTGCATATGGGAACTCTTCTTCTGAAGGAATTACTGGAACTAGTGCTTTTTCAGCTAATGCCCCATGTCCTATTTCTCTTCTTCCTGGTCCTCTTGAAGGTCTTGCTTCTCCTACACTATATGCTGGGAAGTTATATTGATGCATATATCTTTTGCTTTCTTCTTCATCAATACCATCTAACATTTGTTCTTCACTCTTCATTCCAAGTGTTGCAACTGATAATACTTGTGTTTGACCTCTTGTAAATATTGCACTTCCATGTACTCTTGGCAATACTCCAACTTCACAAGAAAGTGGTCTTAAATCTGTAAGTCCTCTACCATCAGGTCTTTTATGTTCTTCTAATATCATTTCTCTTACACATTTTTTTTCTAAATCATGAATACTATCTGCTATATCTTGTTTTTTATTTTCTGTTTCTTCTTCTCCATATTTTTCTACAAAATATGATAATATATCTTCTGTAATTTTAGCTATATTTTCATCTCTTACTTCTTTATCTATAGCTTGTACATCTTTATACATTCTATCTTTGAAGTTTTTTTCAATTTCTTCATATACTTCTTTATCTACTGCAAAAGATTTGTATTCAAATTTTGGTTTACCAATTTCAGCTTTAATATTAGAGATAAAATCACATATATTTTTTATTTCTTCATGTGCCTTTTTTATTGCTTCTAACATTATATCATTTGGTATTTCATCAGCACCTGCTTCTATCATTGTTATTTTTTCTTTAGTTGCTGCAACAGTCAATGTTAATCTACTTTTTTCTCTTTGTTCTGCTGTTGGATTTATTATAATTTCTCCATCTACATATCCTACATTTACAGCTGCTGTTGGTCCTCCAAATGGAATATCTGAAATTGAAAGTGCACAAGATGCACCAATCATACTACAAACTTCTGGTGAGTTGTCTTGTTCTACAGATAAAACTGTTGCAACAACACATACATCATTTCTAAAATCTTTTGGGAATAATGGTCTTAGTGGTCTATCTATTGCTCTTGATGTTAAAATTGCTTTATCTGCTGGTTTTCCTTCTCTTTTTTGAAAACTTCCTGGTATTTTACCAACTGCATATAACTTTTCTTCATAATCTACTGAAAGTGGGAAAAAATCAATTCCGTCTCTTGGCTCTTTTGATGCTGTTACATTTACCATAACAACAGTATCTCCATATCTTACTACTACACTTCCGTTTGCTAATCCTGCAATTTTTCCAGACTCAATAGTTAAATCTCTTCCTGCTAATTTTGTACTATAAGTTTTAAACATAAAATCTCTCCTTTTTTATTATATTTATTTTTATACTAGAAATTAGCGGTAACCTCGATGAAATTTTTTGTTTTTCATTTTTTACTTTTATTTAGTTTTTGTTTATTTTTGCTAAACTTAAGCTTTTTTCATTTTTGATTTTATATTTTTACTTAAGTTTTTATTAATTTTTATTTTCTGTACTATTTTTATTTTTAAAAAACTTCATCCAAGCTACATACTAATTTTTAGTATTAGATACTTATTTATATTTTCTACTATTTTTAGTAATTTATTTTTAGTAATTTTTTCTTAAGAATTTTAATATTTACCTTTTATTCTAATTTTTTATTTATATTTAAATACTTTAAAGTATACTTTTCAATTTATAGTAAATATACTTAGTTTATAAATATTAACATTTTATATTTGTATTTTTTATTTTTTTCTACATTATATAAATATTTTTTTAACAAGACTTAGAAAAAATGGACGCTTTTGCTTAAAGTCAAAAACGTCCTATTGTTTTTTTATTTTCTTAATCCTAATTTTTCAACAATGTCTCTATATCTTTGAACATCTTTTTTACCTAAGTAGTTAAGTAAATTTCTTCTTGAACCAACCATTTTTAAAAGTCCTCTTCTAGAATGATTATCTTTTTTGTGAACTTTTAAATGTTCTGTTAATTCATTAATTCTTTCTGTTAAAAGAGCGATTTGAACTTCTGGAGACCCAGTATCTTTTTCATCTCTTTTATAAGTGTTGATAATTTCTTGTTTTCTTTCCTTTGTCATTTTTTGCACCTCCTGATATTTTTTTGCCTTAAACTGAGTTATAGTGGTGTATTTTTTCTAAAACTAAGTATAAGGTCATTTTTAAACTTTTGCTTTTTGCAACATACTTATTTTAGCATATTTTTCTAGTAAATGCAAGCTTTTTGAATAGATTCTTTATTTGTACGTGACTGTTTTTTATTTTTTATTCTTATTCAAACGTTTTTTAATATTTATTTATACAATTAGATAATTTTTATATTTTTATTTATGCTTTTATAATACTATTGCCATCAGCAAATCTTTTTTATATTTTTGCACTACTTTTATATTTTAAAATTGTTTTTTATTCTTTCTATTGCTTCTATAGTATTTTCTCTACTTCCAAAAGCTGTTAATCTAAAGTACCCTTCACCGCTTGGTCCAAATCCAACACCAGGTGTTCCTACTACTGCCACTTCATTTAGTAATTTATCAAAGAAATCCCAAGATTTAATTTCATCTGGTAACTTTAACCATATGTATGGAGCATTTACACCACCATATACTGTAAAACCAGCTTCAGTAAGTCCTTCTCTAATAATTTTTGCATTTTCTCTATAATATTCAATATTTTCTCTTATTTCTTTTTTTCCTTCTTCTGTATAAATTGCTTCTGCTCCTCTTTGTGTTACATAAGATGCACCATTAAATTTTGTGCATTGTCTTCTGTTCCATAATCTATTTAGCATTATTTCTTTACCATCTTTTGTATATCCTTTAACTTCCTTTGGAATTACTGTATAACCGCATCTAACTCCTGTAAATCCAGCTGTTTTTGAAAAGCTTCTAAATTCTATTGCTACTTCTTTTGCACCTTCAATTTCGTAAATACTATGTGGAACATTTTTCTCTGTAATAAAAGCTTCATATGCCCCATCAAATAAGATTATTGATTTATTTTTCTTTGCATATTCTACCCATTTTGCTAGTTGATTTTTTGTAAGAACTGTTCCTGTTGGATTGTTTGGAAAACATAAATAAATCATATCTGGTACTTCTTCTGGAAAACTTGGTTCAAAATTATTTTCTTTATTACATGGCATATATATTATATTTTCATATTTTCCTGTTTTTTCATCGTATTTGCCAGCTCTTCCAGACATAATATTAGTATCTAAATAAACAGGATACACAGGATCTGTTATTGCTACTTTATTATCCGCATCAAACAAGTCTACAATATTTCCAGTATCACATTTTGCTCCATCTGATACAAAAATCTCATCTTTTTCTATTTTTATTCCTCTTTTTTCATAATCTTCTTTTACTATTTTTTCTATTAAAAAATCATATCCTTGTTCTGGTCCATATCCCATAAAAGTTTCTTTTTTAGCCAAATCGTCTGATGCTTTTTTCATTGCATCTACTACTTTTTTTGCTAGTGGTAAAGTCACATCTCCAATACCTAACTTTATTATTTTTTTATCTGGGTTATTTTTTTGAAACTCTGCTACTTTTTTTGCAATTGTAGAAAAAAGATAGCTATCTTGCAATTTCAAAAAGTTTTCATTTATATTTATCATAATTTTTACTTCCTTTCTTTTAGCATATATAACAAATTTAGTCATTCTTAATTATATTACATGATTTTTTGCTATATATTAATCTTCTTTATAGTCTATTTCACCTTCGAATACTGTAGTTGCTGGACCTGTCATATATATATGGTTGTTTTCTTTGTCCCATCTTATTTTTAAAGTTCCACCTAGTAATTCTACGTTTGCTTCATTTTCTATATATCCATTTAAAGCACAAGCAACAACAGACGCACAAGCTCCTGTTCCACAAGCTAGAGTTTCTCCTGCTCCTCTTTCCCATACTCTCATTTTTATATTATTTTTATCTACTAATTCTATAAACTCAATATTTGCTCTTCTTGGAAAGTGTTCATCTTTTTCTAACACCGGACCATATTTTTCTATGTTGAAGTCTTTCGTATTATCTACTATTGTTATTGCATGTGGATTTCCCATAGATACACATGTAAACTTAAATTCATTTTCACGTGCTTTTATTTTTAAATTTTTAACTATTGCTTCTTCTGATATAACAGGAACTTTATATGGTTCTAGTATAGGTTCTCCCATATCCACTTCAACAGTTTCCACATTTCCTTCTTTAATATTAAATTTTAGTTTTTTAATTCCAGCCAAAGTTTCTACAGTAATGTTATCTTTTTTAGTTAAGCCTTTATCATATACAAACTTTCCTACACATCTAATTCCATTTCCGCACATCTCGGCTTCTGTTCCATCATAGTTAAACATACGCATTTTGAAATCTGCAATATCACTTTTACAAATTAATATTAATCCATCTGATCCAACTCCAAAATGTCTGTTACTAATAAATTGAGCTAAGGATGATATATTTTTTATTTTTTGCTCCTCAGTGCAATCAATATAAACATAATCGTTCCCTAGCCCATGCATTTTTGTAAATTTAATCATAACTTTCACCTCTTAATTTAGGTATTAATAATAGATACAATATAATTATATTGTATTGGTTGCTATTTTATCATATATATTCTTGTTTTTTCAATAGTTTAATAGCAAAATATTTGTTAGTTTAACTTAAAATACTTTGTTTTAATCTTTCATAAAATAAATTTGAAATTTACTTTACAAAAATTTTTATTTAGTAATTTTAAAAAAAGCTAGATAAATGTATATCATTTTTTACACTATCTTAGCTTCTTTTAATATTTTTATATAATCTTATCCTTTTTCATTTTTTCTATTATTTTAGTATATACTCTTTCTTTTACCCATTTTTCAGATGTTTCTTTTAGGATATCTTCTATTTTTACCCATTTTACCCCTGAATTTTCATCTTCTTTTATATGAATTTCTTCTTTTTCATCTGCTTCTAATAAATATGTAACATTTAAATGTGCATGAGATCCTACATATTTTCCTCTTTTTTCATGACCGTCAACATTAATTATTTCAAGTGAATATATATCATTTAATATTGGCTTAACATGTTTTATTCCGGTTTCTTCTTTTGCTTCTTTCATAGCAACATAAAGTAGATCACTATCTCCGTCACTATGTCCGCCTGTCCATCCCCAAGAATTGTATATTTTATGATATATAATTAGCATTTTTGTTCTTTCTTTATTTAATATAAATGAAGAACTAGTAAAATGTCCAATCTCATTTTGTCTTGTTAGTACATCATCAAATATATCAAAATATTTTAATATTATATTTTTTTCTACTTCTTCTTGTTCATTATAAGGTTTAAACTTTTCTATTTTATCTTTTAATTCTTCTGTATCTATTTTTATTTTTATTCCAATTACTCCAAATTCTTTTTCTTTTGCTTCAGAATATATTTCATGCATTACTTTTGCCTTTTCTTTTGCAATTTTAGAATCATTGTATAATTTCAAAAATAAATTTTCAAAAGTATCTGCATTATATAATTCTAAAACTTCTACAGTTAATTTTTCACACAAACCTGGTAACTTTGAAAATGTAATTTTATCTCCAATTTTTATTTTTTTCCTTTTCTCATCATTTAATCTAAATTCTATTGTTTTAGTTCCGTTTTTCATTCTTTCAAATGGATTTTCATTTAATTTCATTTCATGTAACATTTTTCTAACCCCCTCCTATTTACATTATTTTTAAAAATTATATATTACTATAATGTCGTTTTCAAGCGAACATATTATATTTTTACAATAATTAATAGCACGAGTCATACTACGATTCGTGCTATTTTATATTTTTTATTAATTATAATCTATTTGCAAACTATAGTACTTTCTTTCCAATATTTGCTAACAAGTTCGTTTAAGAAATCAATATCACTTTTATTTGTAACTATTACTATTCTACAATCTTTTTCATATTCTTCTGAATTTACTTCGTAGTAGATTCCAGATGGAATTTCGGAATCTCCGCTTCCTTGGTATATTTTTCTTAATTTTTCTACTTGAGAATCTGTTAATTTAATTGTTGTTAATACTGATTTTTTGCCATTAACTTCGTTTCCAGTTTCTGCTGTTTTTTTATCTAAATTAAAATCTATATAATACATCCATATATCTTCACTTCCAACCATACCTATTGGATAACCAAATTCGTCATTATAGAACATATCATCTTTGCTTGCTACATTTGCACCACATCTATATACTGTAAACTTTGATACACTCTTATTTTGTTCTTGATTTTGTTTATTATCTACTACATTATTATCTACATTAGTTTTTGTATTTTGTTCATTATTTTTACTTTGGTCATTTTGACTAACACTTACTTTTTCATTGTTATTTACTTTTTCTGTAATTTTACCACTTGATGTTTCTTTTTCAGTATTGTCTTTTTTATTTTCTTGTACGTCTTTTGTTTCTTCTTTATTTTCTTTAACCTCTTCTTGGTTTTCTACCTTATTTTCTTCTAGTTCTTCTTTATCTGCTTTTTCTTCTGTATCATTTTCTGTTTGTGTTGCACTTACTTGTGCTGTTTCTGTTTTTAAACTTTCTGCTTTTTTGCTTTCTGTATCTTTATAAATATTATAACCTACTATACTTGATGAAATAAATATTATACTACTTACTACTATTGATATTATCTTCATTTTCATAAGATCATCCCCTTTTTACTTTTTTCTACCTATTAGACGTAGAAAAAAAGAATAAGGTTCAAAAAATTTTTATTTTTTTATTTTTTATATATCTATTGTCACATTTTTTTATTATTTTTTCTTGATATATATATTGCGTTTCTGTCTTTTTTGAGATGGCCGTTTTAGTATTATTGTTGGTATTTATCTTGCTATGTGCTCATAGAAGTAGAATTTGAAACTGTAACCTTCGGGTTATGAGCGAGACCTGACCACTTTTTGTAAGTTTGTGAAAATTAGAGTTTTTGTTGGTATTTCAGTATTTACAAGAGTTTTTATTTACAGAACATTTGTGTATTTTTAGGGCATTTTTTGAGAGGATTTTACCCAATTTTTACCCAATTCATATAGTACGTTTGTTCCGGTATTTTAAGCTCTTGTAAAGGATAATTTTATTGATAAAAATTTTAATTTTTGGAGGATTTAGATTATGAATAATTTTAGAGAAGTTAATGATGATATTTTAAGAGATTGGTTAAGTTTTAGAGAAGAAATGGTTTTAGGCACACTTACTAAAGAAGATAGAAAACATTATATTTATTTTGATGAGATTACTGAAAATATTTTAAAGAATGTTCCTAAGCAGAATCAAAAGTATGTGAAGAATCAGTTAGATAGACTTGATAAGAATTTTATGGATTATATTTGTTATTGGAACGAGAAATATTATAGGAATGGATTTTATGATGGAGTGCAGTTGATTATTGGTTGTATTGATAAATAGCTAAAATTAATCCAAAGTTTTTTCAAAACATTGAAAAAACTTTGGATTTTAAATATTTTTTTCAAATTGTTAAAAATAGGAATTATAATATATTTATTATATATTTTTTTATAATTATGTTGAAAAACTTTATACTTTATTTTATAACTCAACAGTACCTAATAGTTCAATAAATTGTGTCTTTAAGTCATCTACACTTAAAAAATTAGAAATATCTTTTTGTTTAACAACTTCTTTTGACATTGTCCTATAATTAACTAAACATTCTTTATATTTGTCTGTAAATTGAATATAGTCTGGATTTTTATTTATTTTTCTAAAAGTTATATCACAACACTTTATTATTCCATTTATTTCTTCCTCAAAAATTCTACTTGTTTCTTCACACCAATTTTTATATGTTTCATCTAATATTCCTTCTGAATCAGTTAATTCTTCATTTACAGAAGTAATATAATTGTAAATTAATTTTATTCCTTCAATTTTTCCAATATTTATAACTGCATTATACATAAATGAATCTTCGTTAACAAATCGCTCTTCTGGTATAATTAAATTATAATAATTCTCTGGTTTCTGAAGTTTAATTAAATCTTCTATATTTTTACTATATGAGATACTTTTAAGTTTTATAGTTGAACCTATCTTTGTTAATTTATTATCCACCATGTATATTATATTTATTTCACCATTTTTTTGACTTTGATATTCTTCTAATAAAAAATTATTATATAAATTTGCTATATCATTAAATGTTTTTTTATAATTCTCATATAAATTATTCAAAAATTGATCTATTTTAAATATATCTACAGCAAAATAAGTTTTATTATTTAGTATAATTTTGTTTTTGTTTAAATTTTTAGATATATAACTAGAAAACTCTTCATCTTTATTTTTTTGCAATAGTTTTATCTCATATAATTTACTTTTGTTGTTTCTAAACTCATCCTTAGCAAAGTTTTCCCAAAATAATGCTAGTGTCCTTAATTCTTTATAAAGTTCTTCATTTATGTTATTTTCTTCGAACATTCTTTTATATTCGCAATTATACTTTAAGAAATCTTTTAAAAGCTGATTTAAATTAAATGTTGATAAATTAATATTTTCATTTTTATGTTTTTTTATTTTAGATATTACTACAATATTTTTTTGATTAAAAAAATTCTGAAAATCACTAATATAATCAAAAAATAACTTTTCTATTCTTGTTTCTCTTTTTCTATAAAATTCTTTATTTCTTTCGTATATATTTTCATTATTTTTTTCTCTGATACTAAAAGATTTTAATTCGTTACTCATACCATATTTATTAACAGTACATTTAGGTGCTTTATACATATTTTTACTCTTTATAAGTATATTCCTAAATAAATTATTCAATTCTTCATCTGCTAATTTTGAAATGTTAGTTTTTCTATAAAAGTAGTCTAAAGCTGTATTATATTTTTTTACAAATTCCAATAATAAATTATTAGTTTCATTCATTGCCATCTTATATGCTTTCCAATCATCCTTACGCTTTTTATATTCATCTAGATCCAATAGTTGTCGATTAATATTTGTTATCCAAGAAATAATTAATTTATCTGCTTGCATTGTTTTATTGGTATCTGGAATCACTAACCCGTCTATTATTCTTGTACCTATCATTTTTACATTATACATTTGTTTTTTAAAATATAACCTTCTAATACAATATACAACATCCATAGTTCTATCATAAAAGTTGCTATCATGCTTATCATCTAATTTATTTATAAATTTAACTGATACTTCTTTCTGATCATTTTCCATCCAAACAATATTATATCTTTTAATAATTATTTTTTTTATATTCTCTAAAATTCTATTATATTCATCTTCTAAATCCTGTAGTTGCAGTCCAACCATAAAATCTAGTAATTCATCTATTTTTGAATAATCTAATTGGATTATTTTTAAATTACTTATAAAAACATTTCTATTTGCCATCCAGAATAATACATAACCAACATTTGATAAATCATCTTCTCTATATACATTCTTATTTTCAATATTATCTCCAATATCTTTAATAAACAAGTCAGTGTAATAATAATCTATTTTAAATTCTTCTAATTTAATTTCTTTTTTAATTGATTGTACCGCCTCAAAGTTAAATTTTTCATATAGTTCGAAAATTTCTTTTCTATTAACATTTAAATATCCTGTACAATCTTGTACAAAAAGTGCTATAAAATTGTCATTTGAATATTTATTTCCTAATTCAATGTCTTGTGATTTTTTATTATATAGTACAAATGTATCTAACCAAAGTAAGCTATTAATTATAGTTGCATAAGTAGACCAATCATAATCTTTTTCTTTTTTTATAGTACTGATTAATAACTCTGACTTCTCAACATTTTTATATAAATACTCTATTAATAATATAGGACAGTAATCTTTAGTACATTTTAAGACATCAATTATTAAATTATTTTCATCATAATATAGCTTAGTCTTTATTATATTTACTAATATCGTTGCTCTTACTGCATGTGTTGATATAATATAATTCAAATTATTTTTAATTCTAATTAAATATTCATCTTCTAAATTTTTTAACATTTTGCCCATACTTTTTGATTTAATTACATCGCTTATCTTTTTTAAATCTATACGAAAATTTTCTTTTCCTGCATAAGAAACTATTAATAAGAATTTCAACCATTCATCTGAATCATTTTCTTTCTCAATAATATTATCTACTTGCGTATTTAATCTTTCAGTTAATGTTTGCTTTTCTTTTAATAAATACATAAATTCCATAAAAGGTCCTTCTTTTCTAAAGCTATTCCATGCATCTTCAAAATTCAAATATTTTTCTGAACCTTCATATAAATTATATATTTCTTTTGCTTCATCTTCTTCTAATTTAAGTTCTATCTCTTGTAGTTTGAGACCTCCATAACTAAAATCAGTTCTCCTATAATCTTCTTCTCGAATAGTTATCAATATTTTTAAATTTATCCCTCTTTTATCTATCTGTTCTAATATCCATTTCCAATTAGTATCATATGGAGAAACATCAATATAAATTATTGTATCTCCACTTTCAGAATTGAATAGCCCATTAAGTGCTAATACAATATCCTCTGCTTGTTTTGAATCAGTAATATGTTCTACAACGAATATAAAGTCTTCACTATAATTATCTAACAAATATCTATAGGCTAATGTTGACTTTCCTTGTCCAGAGGCTCCTCTTATTATAACTACATTTTTTTCTTTAAATGCATATTTTATTTTGTTCATCCATTTTTTCCTATAAATATCCAGATTATTTCTAATATGATCAGGTCTAGCATCAATTCCCATTCTATATTCTTTCTCTAATTGCTCATATTTTTTTTGACTTTTATACTCCCTTAGATTAACTATTGTTCTGCCATATTGATTATACATACCTTTTATACTCATTATGTCATTAATTACTCTATCTACTTCAATATTCCAAATTTTTCTATTAGTCATTTCTGTATATCTAGACAGTTTACTAATATAATTAATTAAATTATTAAAAATAATATTGGATTCAATAGATGTTTTAAAATTCTCTCTTAATTTACTATAAATTTCTTTTTCAAGACATTTTTCATTTTCTTTTTCTATTGATAGATTTTTTAATATCCAATCAACATCTTCTAATGTATAGCCATAACTCAACATCTTTGCTTTAAAATTGTCTATATCTTTTTGATTACGCTTTATTACACCTTGAAATTCTTCTCCTATATCTCCAAAAGATATAACTTTTATTATTACATTTTCTTCTTTATATTTTAATACTCTTTTAAAAAAGGAGTCTTCTTCTTGTGGTTTTAAATCAGATAAGCTTAATTTTTTACTTAAATTTTTAATTTGAATTAACTCTTTTATTTTCTCATTTTTTTTTATCATTAAATCTTCAACTGTTTCCGGATACATATCCATTTCATCTTCTAAAATCATTAGTCTATATGCTATATATAATGTTTGAGATGAAAAACCTTTCCAAGCAGATTTAGCACCAATGTCAGATTTTAATTCCATATATTCCTCCAATTATAATATTTTAATTTAAATAATATTTAATCATCTCTTTATATTGGTCCTGTGCGTTTAAACAGGTATCTATTAAATAACCTTTTTCATTTTTATATTCTTTTATTCCTCTATAATAAAATAATTTATCTTTATCTAAAATAATAAATGGTACTATATTATTTTTTAAACACTCTTTAAAAACTATTATTCTACCAACTCTACCATTTCCATCTTGAAATGGATGAATACATTCAAACCTATAATGAAATTCTATTATATTTTCTATTGTTATTTTTTCTAATGAATTATACCATTGCATTAATTTTACCATGTCTTTTTGTACATTTTTAGGTAATGATGTTTTCATATTTCCTGCTTCATTTGCTAACTTCTTATATTCCCCAACATTAAACCAATCTTTTCTACTATCTGACGTCCCTTCTTTCAATATTTTATGAAATTCTTTAATCATTTCTTCTGTTAATTCTTTATCAGCTACATCTAACATATAATCAACTAATTTAAAATGATTAGCAGTTTCAATAATATCATCTAAATTTGTAATTGATTCTTTTTCTGTTAATAAAGTATTTGTTTCATAAATATATCTTGTTTGGTCTTCTGTTAGTTTGCTTCCTTCAATGTGATTAGTGTTATATGCAAACGAAACCTGAGTTCGATGATATAAATTTCCTTTTAATTTCATTTCTTTTTGTTCTCTAAGTATATCTAATACATTTATTTTTGAAATATCAAATTTATCTTCTTGATCATTTAATAATTCATCAATTGATATCTCAAACAATTCCGCTAATCTTTTTAAAGACTCAATATTTGGTTCTAAAGCACCTGACTCATATTTTGAAACTGTCGCTGGACTTACATCTAGTATATTAGCAATTTCATTTTGAGTCATTTTTTTATTTTCTCTATATAATTTAATTTTATCTCCTAACATAATAAAAACTCTCCTTTTTAGATTATAATATTATTATATCATATTTTTTCCAAAAAAGAAAGTTTTTATTATAAATCATTCTTATTTTTTCCTTATAAGAAATAACTTTGTAAATATCTACATTAATTTTTAATGATTTCAAAAAACTTATCAGCTATTATCTTTTCAATGTTTTCTTCTGTATCACCTATTATTGAGTCTAATGCTTTATTTAAGTCTCTATCCATTAATGGTATTATTATTTCAGATTTATCTGCACATATGTCTTTACATCTATTCATTAATAGTTTTTCATCATTAATACTTCTAAATAATAACATCCCAAATTTTCCTCTATTAACGCTAAATCTTCCAGCCAACTGATCAACTTCTGGATTTCCTATATCTTCTTTATAGTTTTTACACTCTATCATTATCAAGCTTGATGAAATTTGGTGTATTGTAGGGAGGTTATAAAAAAATCCATTTTCGGCACTATTTTCAAAAGTAATATCTATTCTTTTTCTTCTTTCATGAATTGGTGTTTCTTTCCTCGGATTTGATAAATTGGGATAAAACAAAAATTCTAATATTCCTATTATTAAATCATGATATTTACTTGCATTTTCCGTTCCAACTTGTACCTCTTCTAATTTTCTCTTTAAGAATTTTGCAATATCTATTTTGTTTATGCCTTCGGTATTTATATCCCCATCTACTTTAATTTTTCTCATTTGCTCACTAAAGTCATTAAAAATTTTAGGATTTTTCTGTGCAAAATTAGCAATCCAATCTTTATCTATTTTCTTTCCATCTTCTTTTTCTTTTTTTCTAATACTTTTTTTGGTAACCCATATTCTGGTTTTCCCCTTTTTATTTGTATATCTCTGCACTAATGAAGTATTATTTATTATATTTTGTTCTTGAAGATAATTTAATGCAAAATGTTGAACAAACTTACTGGCAGTATATTCTTTTGCATATGATACTATCAATCTAGGAACTAAAATTATCCTTTTACCATCTATAACTAACATATCATCCAATTTATTTTCCCATGATTTTTTGATTGGATCCCAGAAAAATCCTGTTTGTACTCCTGAAGTCAATGGAATATTATTAATATCACATTGCTGTTTAGTATAATCTATTAATTCTTTCTTTATTATGTTAGCTATCATATCAGAAATTCTATCCCTATCTATTCCCTGTACAAATATCTTTATATCCTGTATCTGATTTAATAATCCCTCATGTTTTTGTGCAGTAAATAAAATATTATCAAAAATATCTTTTTGATATATTTCACCAATTCCATTACCTCTTGCTTTGTTTTTTGATAATCCCAAATGTATATCATTTACTTCATTTAAATTCAAAAATATATTCCTAGCTTCAGTAATATTTCCCATATTGATAAGTTCCATAAGATAATCAAAAAAATTGCTTAATGTACTATACATTTTATTTATCATAGGAGTATTAGCCTTTGATATGTATATTGGATCTATAAATAATGGTAAATCTCCATCAACATCTATATCTACAAAATCCAATTCAAATTGAGTCTTTCCAATCCCTAAAATTTCTGAAATTTTCATATTATCATCTCCCCAACTATATATTAATCAATTAATTTAAAAAGATTGTCGAATCTTGTAATTATTTATCATTCTTTGAAAACAGTCCTTATCTAATTCAAAATTAGTAAGGTAAAATTTATTAATTTTATCACTTGTATTAAATATTTCGCCACAGTCTTTGCATACTAATGTGCATTTATATTCTTTAACAATTTTTAAATTTGCATTATTTTTATTACTATTTACAACTCTAATTTGTCCAAATTTTGTGATATTGTAATCTAAAGGATCTATAAGTTTTAGTTTTTCTAATTCTATTAAATAATTTCTTACAGCGTCATATTTCGAATCCCATATTTCATCCTTACTATAATCAAATTCTTTAAAATACTTTAATCCAGAATATTTCTCAACCCAAGAAACTATTTTAGCTAATTGAATATTTTTACCTTCTCTATTTAATATAAATTTGTCATATATAGCTTTTTCCCATATTTCTCTTGAACAGTCAAATACATATTCCCCTCTTACTGGAATATTACATATATGTATAATACTATCTGTATTTCTATTACTATAATTTTCTATTATATTTAAAAATTTATTGATTTTGTTTTTTCTAATCTCATCTTTATGTTCTATAGCATATTTTCTTTTTTCTTCTTTTTGACGCTCTTGAGTTATTTTTGCTCTTTCTTCGTATTCTTTTTTTCTGTTTTCCAAAATTCTTTTATCAAATAATTCTTTTTTTGTATATTTTTCGCTTAAAATATATTGTTTTGTATTATATATTTTTTGATATAGTTTGTCTTCTTCACTTTCTATTTTAGTTTTATAAATCCACCATCTTACAGAATCAAAGAGTATATATTGATCTAAATCAAATCCTTCTTTTTGCATATCCTCTACAATATGACTTAAATCAATTTCAAGCATATCTATTTTAAATTTTTTTACTTTCTTTTCTTTTTCTTCATCCACTGCATGTGTAACATATACTTCTATTGCTAGTTTTTTTCCACCTATCTCGACAATGCAATCTGGTATAAAGTCATCAATTTTTACTTCATTTTCTATCCATGTATATGAATATCTATTTTCTTTTATAAATACTTGACTTGTAATTCTTTCCTGATTTTCATTTTCCCATTTATGCATATCTTGAATAAAAGATGGATCCATCTTATTAAACTCTAAGTATTCACTCAATATTAAATAAGGTAATAAAATTTTATTATTTTTTTTGATTAATTCTTTTGCATATAAATGAAGACTTGTTTCAAAATTTCCATTACATTGTTTATTACTTAAGTGTGAAAAATGCCATTTATTTTTTTCTCCCATTCTCGGAATTAATTTTTCACCACATTCTGGGCAATAACAATTTTTATATTTTTCTTTATTATTTATATCTCCTGTTTTTATATAAATAATTTCTTTACTTTCATTTATTGCAAACGGATTCTTAAATTTTTTCATCTACTTCCTCCAGAAAGCACAAAAGATAATTAGTTTTATCTAATCATCTTTTGTAAAAATTTTATTCATATCTATATTCTTCGCTATCTTCTGCAACGCTCAACTCTGTATAATATTCATCTTCATCCACCGAATAAGTAATTCCATTGCATCTATTTATCCTACTTTTTAAATACTCAGCTAAAGGCTTGTCCTCACAATAGATATAGCATCCCTTCTGACCTCTAGTCATTAAAGTTCTATATGTATTTTTTATAATTTCATCAGCTAACTTTAATGCTTTTTCAGGATTTTCTTTGTACATTTTCTTAATTCCTTTTAATGAATTATCTGTACTTGCTCTTTCTGTAAAGTCAGTAATAATTTTACCATTTTCATATCTCAAATCTTTACCAATTATTACTCCTGCATAATCGAATTCTAATCCTTGAGATGTATGTATGCATCCTACTTCATTTACAGATTCAGGATCAATTGCCCAAGTCGAACTGCTTCCTAAATTCCAACTCATTTCAAAGTTATATTCTGGTATAACTATATCGTGAACCTTCGTATCATTTTTACCTTCCTTAATCCAATTCCAACAATACCCTGCCAATAATCTTGCTTTATTATTTATTTTATTTAATTCAAATATTCTATTTTTAACATCATTAGGATTGTCCATTATTTGAATATCATAATCAATATCAAATCCATCATGATTTGCAGTTTGTCTTATTTCTAATACATCATCAAGCCAAGCTAGATAACCATCTGAACCATTGCATCTAAACTGAGATTCAAGTTCTAATATTTTTCGTTCTTCTCCAAATACTTCAAATTCATCTAGATACTTTTCAATTTCCGCAACTGAACCAATATCGTAAATATCTATTCTTTGAGTTTCATCAATAAAGAAAACTGAAAACTTCGCTGCGTTTATAATTTCTTTTATTTGATTTTCTCCTTGATTTTTAAACATTCCTGATTTTGCATTTAATCTGTGTGCCTCATCTGCAAGAATAACCCCTACATCATCTTTTTTAGCTTCAGTATATATTCCTGAACCTTTAAACATATTATCTATTTTAGATATTTTTTCTTTTCCTTTTAATTTAGCTTTAAATACTGCTCTTGGCGCAGCATTTTTAGTTACATAGTGGCATACCATTTCATATGGCTTGTTTGTTAAATCTGATAGTAGATTTATTGCTAAGACTGTTTTTCCTGTACCTGGTCCACCTTTAACAATTAAACATCTTTTTTTACCATCTTCATTAGATTTCTTTGCCATTTCCATCGCTGTTTCATATACTACTTTTTGATTATCTAATAATATAAATTCTTTATTTTGTTTTACCATTCCTGCTATACAATCTTGTAATGATTTAGAAGGTTTTATTTTTCCGTTTTCAATTAAATATAAAGTTTCCTTGTCATCACCTTCTGTAACATACTTTTTAATGAATTCTCTTAATTTGAGAGCATCGCCACTAATAAATACAGGAGCTTTTTCAATATAATCTTTATACTTTTCTGATAGTATAGTCTTAGGTTCAACATCTTCATAATTATGCAAGTATGCACAAGGTAATAATTTTACATTATTCTTTTGAACATTTTCATTGAAATCTTCAATATAAGCAGCATATGACCATGCTTGATAAGAGGGATGAGCAACCTCTCTCATTGCACCACCTGTAAAAGTTCTAACAATACCATCTTGACCTTCAACAATTTCAGCCTCTGTCCATTGTTTTAACTCAACTATAATTGCAATGTTTCTCCCTTCTTTATCTCTTCCAGTTATAATAAAGTCTATTCTTTTAGAAGTATATGGAATTTTAAATTCTATTGCTATCCCGCTATTATTTGGAATACTAACATCATTTAAAACATTATTCATATACATCATAGAATTCTTCCAAGCTTCTTTTTCTCTTGGATTAACATTTTGTCCTACTCTTAATCTATATAATTGTTCTATCCTACTAGCTATTTGATTATTTATTACATCATTAATAAATATCTCTTTTGTCGCTTCATATGCTATCATAATAATTTGCCCCCTTTAATTATTACTGTCTTCAATTTTTTCTTTCCATCTTTTTTTACTTTACAAAAACGATTTCTCCATGTTTAAAATATAACTTATAACCACTACTACATTGATCATAATTTTTTCATATAATACATTTTTAATTACTTTTATATATTAATATTCTATATTTACCATAAAAGTAGTATAAACTATAAAATTTTTTTTTCGTATATAGTAATTTTCTTTTATCATTTTTTATAATTTCTTCGCATTCCTCATCATTTTTATTTTCTGATAATATTCTAATTCTATATTTTTTATTTGTTTTTGTAATTATTTCTACATATAAATCTTCATCAGCATTATCTTCTATAACATGATAAGAAGTATAATCTCCAATGTTATATTCATTAATAACAATTTTCAATATATTTTCTATACTTGTAATAAGATGAACTTTTTTATATAGCTTTATATATTTTTCTTCTCTTTTTGGTATTTCATATTTTTTCAATTGAGAAAAAGCTTCCCTTTTATGGTTATTTATAAAATCCTTAGTAAATCCTAATTCTTTAAAAATGCAAGATTCTAATAAAGTTTGTAATATTATAGTTGATATACTAAGTTCAACACCTTTCATTGCTTTGTATTTCTTACTTTTATTGTAATGTGTGTAATAATGCCTAGTATCTGTAATTGAATTGATAAAATTTAAAATATATTCTAATTTTTCAAAGTAATATATTGGCATTTCTTCAAAAAATAAATGAATCAATCTATTTTTCAGTAATATATAATCTGCATTCTCTTGTGCATTATCATAAATAAAAGCTTCAACCAATTCTTTGTTCTCTTGTAAAATATTATCTAGCTTATTTGATAATATTTTTTTATAATCCTCTAATGATTCTACCATAAATATAGTATGATAAAATTCCAATGATTTAATTATATTTATAAATATCTCTTCTTCTGGAATCTCATCATAATATTCAAAATTCTCAATGTTTTTTCTATATAAATCAATAATTGGCTTTAAATTTTCATATTTTTCAAACCAATTTTTTAATCCATTAACATCATAGATTTGTTTTAAATTGCAATTAAAATTTCTATCTATTTTTTCAATCTCATCATTTTCGTTTTTTATATCTATCTCATTAGCATAATAGATTCTGTAATCAATATATTTTCTTTTTCTAATATTAGGATATTTGTAAAATTTACTGTTTTTAAATCCTTTAATTTCTACTATGTCCACTTTTAACTTTGTACTAAATTCAATAAGTGCAATAACTTTCTTTAATTCTTGTACCAGTTTTTCAAATTTTTCTAGTTTATTGCATCTAAGATTTATTGTTATATGCTGCTTTAAAACAACTTTTTCTGAATTTAAATAAAATGTTCCACCTCCAAACCATGGAACTATTTCTAATTTTATATTTTCATTTATATTATAAGAAATTTTTTTCTTAAATTTATATTCTATTTCCTCTATTTTCTTTTTTTTACCTCTCTTCGAGCTAAAACCACTTAAAGTACTCCATTCCATTGAATTTGTTAATCTTACCTGTAATTTATTAAAAGTTGCTCCTTCATAACTTTCAAATTTCAAACCATAAATACAATATTTGCAATCAATCAAAAAAGTAGTTATTCCAGTATTTAGATTTGTATTCTTTCTAAGAGTTCTACAATTTAATAATGATATATTATTGTTATTAAGAAAACTAACACCATGTATTAAATCCATATTGTCAGGAAATTCTTCATCATTAAAAAATCTTTCTAATTTTTGTGATTGTATTACCAATCGTATTATTTTTTTACTTTTTACTATATGTAATTCACCCTTATATTCATCTTTTTCAATTTTCCAATTACCACTAATTTTAATTTCTTCCAATTTATTTCCCCTTATTGATGTTATGTGTTTTATGTTCATTCTAATTTTATTATTCTTTCATAACTACTATTTCAATTCTACACTTTTTTATATTTATAATTTATCATATTTTGTACTTACACCCTTAGCTTTTTCTACAGGATATTTTTTCTCAGATATTTTCATTTTATCTAAAATTATTTGCTTAGGATCAACTCCTATTTGATGACACAAAAGAATACAATAATTCATAACATCTGCAATTTCAAATTTAAGTTCATCTTTATCATAATTATTATTCCATTGAAAACATTCTAGTAATTCTCCCGCCTCAATAGATATTGACTTTGCTAAGTTTTCTGGTGTATTAAATTGTAACCAATCTCTATCTTCTGCAAATTTTACTATTTTTTCTTCTAACTCTTTCATTACATTTCTCCCAAAAAATATTTACTTGTATTCTATCATAAATTTACTATTTTTTCCACAATTTGCAAATAATCTGTCGGATTTTATTTTCTCCCGTCTTGGGTCTGGGTTATCCCACATTAGAATTTGTATGGGAGTACAAATTCAGTGCTGGCTAGACACTAAATTTACTCTCTTTTCGCAATATTATTATATGGCTATTAAAAAAAGTGCCTGAATTTTTTATTAATACAAGCACTTTTTTCATTAAATATTATAAGTATTTATACATTTTCCAAGTACCATTTCTCTTGCTGAATATGCTATCATATTCATTGCTCCAACCCACTTCATTTGATCTTTTTCTTTTAATTTTTCATCAATATTTTGGTATTTTTTCATTTCATTTATCAACATATTTTCCATATCTGTAGCTCTAGCATCTACTTCTAACAAATAATCTGCTAGCGTATCTTCCATTAACATTTTTGTATAAACTGGTTTCATTTCTTCCTTTAAAAATTTTAATCTTAGCCTTCCATATCTTCCAATTTTAGGTCTAACTTTTCCATTGTCCAATATTAAATTTGGTATTAAATAGTCTCCATATCTTGAATATGTTATTGGCTCTTTTTTAGTTTTCTCACTCATATAAATTCCTCCTTCTATTAATTTTTTCTTTACTTTTTTAAGATTTTGAATTAAAATATTATTATAAAATTTGATTAAAGTTAGTATTTAGTTTGACGGCTTATACTAGCTTTTTTTATATGATTTAACATATAAATTTTCTATTCAGTGCGTAATAAATTCTTATCTACCCTTTTCTTTTTCTTATCTATTGCGTTATTCTAACGTTTGTATAACGTTATTTTCTGTCCTACTTTTTTCACGAAATTTTCTTTGTCGTTCTCTATTACTTTTACGTATTTCTTCTAGTTTATCTATACTTTGATACTTGCTCCAATTTTTAATTAAGTAGCAATTATCTTCAAAAATTATCATCTTTAATTCCATAAACTTATTTAATATTTCTTCAACTTTTTTAACAGATTTTCCTAAAATTTTAGATAATTGTTGCACATTTAATGGATTATTCTCTCCTATCATTAGCTTTCCTTTTGTATTACATTGTCCTGCTATAGTTAACAACTGTATCCATATTCTGAAATACGTATCCCCATCACGTTCATTCAGTAATAATGCAACTTTTCTGTTTGAAAAAATATTAGTACTAAGTTTTATCCATGATATTTCTGCCATACCTCCTTTCACCTTTCTTTCAAATATTAGTCATGGATTCTTGTTCTTTATTGGTTAAATATTCATCTAATGCTTGTACTCTAAATAAAAATTTTCCACCAATTTTAGAACATGGTATTTGTTTTCTTCTTACTAATTGATTTGTAAGCCAGTATGAAATTCCTAAATAATTAGCAGCTTCTTTCATGGTTAGTGTTGTTCTTTCTACTGTTTTTAAGTCCAATTATGAATCCTCCTTTCTTTTCTTCAATGGTACCTATTGACTTTTGTTAACAATTGAATTATACTGATTATAGTTAACAAATGCAATAATTTTACTTTAATTTGTTGAGAATTGATAACTGTATAAAATACTTACTATAACTATATTTTTAGTTAACACGGAGGAATATATGGAAGATAATAGATTACAGACAATAGAATTAAATGTTTATGATAATTCCTATTCAGTTGAAACAAATAGATTTTGTTCTATTGTTCTTGATACTAATAAATTAAAAATATCTAATTTAAAGAAAAAAGAATTAATAAAAGAACTTCGTAAAAAAGATAATATATCAGATTCAAATACAATAATAGATGAATTATATTCCATACTTATAGATTCTAAATCAAATAAAATACCATTTAATTTGTTGTTTCATAAAAGTGTTAAGAATATAAAAATTGATTTAATATTGAATTATAGCTATCAAAGCCAAGCACTTGGAGATAATTTAATTGGATTTTTAAATTTAGATTTTAATAAATTTGACGACTTCTTTAAATTCTTTTCTACCTTTATATTCCACTATTTAGATAAAATACCTAAAAAATATAAAAATCAGATACTAAAAGGATTTGATATAAATAAAAAATATTTTAATATAGAAGCTCCAAAACATACTGTTGATGTATCTTTACTTACTGAATGTGCAAAAGAAATTTATGATAGTGAAGTTTCTAATTTAAAAGAAATGCAAGATTTATTTAGAAATTTTGTTGATTACATATTTAATAATACTAGAGACAAAAAAATAGAGAACTTAAATAATTATCAAAGATTTTACATATTCCAAAATACAAATGAAATAATTAAAGAATTATCTAAAGAGTATACTTGTGATTATGATTTACATTTTAACTTTTTTGATAAAAATTATATGTTAGATATGCTTGAAAATGTAAGCGGAGGTAATAAAAATCATTTATCTGATGAAGATTTCTTAATTAAAAGTATAATTAAACATGATCCAACTGGAGAAAAAATAACAGGATCTAAACATATATTCAAAACTAATAATATTTTTACATATTTCTATATTATACTTTATTACATTACTTTAAATAATACTGAATTTATAAAACGTTGCCAAGTTTGTGGAAGATATTTCTTCTCAGATAAAAACACTACATTATATTGTAATAACAAATATGCAGATGATATGACTTGTAAAGAATTTGGAATAAAAACATCTCAAAAAAGAAAAGAAAACGAAGAACCTGTATATGGTAAATATAGAACTATATATGCAAGAAAAGCAATGCTAGTAAAAAGAAATCCAGATATTAAATCATATAAAACTAACTATGAAAAATGGAAAAAAGAAGCTAAACAATTTATGCAAGATATAAAAGATGGAAAGAAAACTTATGAGGAGTTTGATGAGTGGTTAGATAAAAATTAAAAAACAAGTCAAAATTTAATTTGGCTTGTTTTTTAATTTTTTAAAATTTTGCATTTTTCAATACTTCTATTGCTTTTTCTCTATGCAATTCAGATACTATATCAATTTTTCTATTCTTACAACTATCTGCAACATTTTCAGCTTTAGCTAAAATTTCATTTACACATTCTTTTGAATCTTCTAACGTTGCAGCATATACTAATCTACTTATTCCTGTATATAAAATGGCTCCCATACACATAGCACAAGGTTCACAAGATGAATAAATCGTACAATCTTTTCCACCTTCTGCACATAAATGACCTCCTAATTTTTCCATTGCATCTTCAATTGCCCTTAATTCTGCATGAGAAAATCCAGTCTTAGAAATTGGAACATCTGCATCACTTCTACCTATAATTTCTCCATTTCTAACAATTATTGCGCCATAAGGATAATAAGCTTTTTTACTTAATTCTATAGCAATATCTATAAACTTTTCGTCTTCACTCATAATAATATCTCCTTACTATTCTTTTATTAGTTTATGTTGTTCTGGATACCAAGCAGGTGTACATGGCATAGCTATTGTACAATGTGCATCCCAATAATAAATTTCACCTTTGTCTATTAAAATAACATCACCTTTTTTAAACTCAATTTTTTCATTTTTCTTATTTAATGTACCTTTTCCTTCCATACAATAAATTAGTTCTTTGCACTCTTCATTAACACAATATCCTTCATCTGGATATCTTCCTGTTAATACTGCAGTAGAAAAGTTAATATCTTTATCGTCTGATGGATATTCTATTACCGTACATTTATCACCATTTTTAAATTCTTGTGATTCTTCAAATTTTAATAACTTCATCTAATCACTCCTAATTATTTATTAATCGTATTTATTTTATCATATTTTTATATATAAAATATTTAATATATAATAATTCTTTAAAAAAATAATTATTGTTTTATGGGTTTATATATATTTTTACAAAATTATCATTGTCCTTTTCTAAATCCTTTATAATGCCTGCCGGATTTACAATTCTTCCTTCAGGATCATATACAAAGCAAACTAAATTTTTGCAATCAGGATGTGCCTTATACTTAGCAATATCTATAATTAATTGTTCCCCCAAATCTTTGTCTTTCATTGTTTTTCTGGTTTTTTTAACTTCTATGACTATCTTTTCTTCTTTCAATAAAAAATCTACTCTTGATGAATTTCCTGCATAACTTGGTGTCCATTCTTCTTTCCTAATGTCTTTAAAAAACATTTGTAATATTGCAAACAATAAATCTTGTACATCATATTCGTCTTCTACATCAATAGTACACCTATTATCATATCTATTTCTTAAATTTTTTACAACTTTATGAAAATTTCTAAAAATTAAATCAAATGTATTTTCAATATCAAGAGTTTTCTCATTTTCTAAAACAATATAATCCTTTTCAATATATTGCTTTATATTTTTTAAAATTTTTTCTATTATGTTTATATTTTCTAAATCATTGAAAGTTAATAATGATATTTTTTTTATATTATCATCATCTCCATCTTTCAATATTAGCTTCAATAAAGTCTTAGCTTTTACTATAAAAGCATCATATATTTCTTGATCCACCATATAGCGCCCATATTCTGAATCTGCATAAACTTTTGCTTTTAATTCATTTTGTAATTCATTTAGTAATTCATTTAAGGCTTCTACTGCTTTTTCTTTATTCATTTTTATCATCCTTTTCATTATTTGTAGCTGAATTTAATAGCTTTGGTTTGACTTCATGTAAAAATTTTTCCTTTTGTACTGTCGCCATATTAAACTCTTCATCATCAATTTTTATGTTACAAGCACTTTTAGCCAAATGTACAGCTTGTTTAGATAACAAATTAAATGCTTTTTCTATATTCTCTTTAGATGCAGATGTATCACATCCACACTCTTCTAATATTTTCATTAATTCAGCATCTTCCTTTAATGTTGCCGCAAATTTTTTGTGTGATAATATTGTATCTCCTTCTTGAAAACCTTTATGTACCCATGTAATTGCTTTTTTAAATACTTTCTTTAAAACATCTATTATTATTTCTTCTCCCGATATTTTAGAGAATAATGAACCTGATTCAATCTTCAGTATTTTTAATTTTTTATATTTAATTGATTCTGTCTGTTGAAATAATAAATTTCCTATTTCGTAATATGAAATATCAATATCTTTCAGTATTGTTGCAAATTCATCCATTGAGTATTCTACTTCTAATAGCTGAATGCTAAGAGAATTTACATCTTTTCCTTCATACTCATTTTCATTTGTAGAAAGCAAATAATAATCTGAATACATTTTTAAAGTATTATTAATTAGCATTTTATATTTCATAAGTTCATTTGCAAAGTTTATCATTTTAGTTTGATTTGTATCATCTTTTTGAAACTCTTCGTATATTTTAAACAAATTATCAGTTTCTTCTATAAAATCTTTTATATAATCATTTTCTATAATATTATTTTCACGTTTATAATGATCAATCTTTTGTTTAAACTCCCCAAAAGCCTTAAATATTATATATGATGAAAAAATACTTTTCATATTTTTTACATTCTCATCATATCCTGATTTAATTTTCCCCTCTCCAATTATATAATGAGTTCCATCAGAAGCACTTACCGCATTACTTTTTAATAATTTTGTCAATGTTTCTGTACTATATTTAAAATACGTTTGAGACCATTCAAAAATTGGATTTAATACTTCTTTAAATTCATTTAGTTCTCTATTTATAAATTCATAATAGTTTAAAATTTGATACGAAAGCATATTAATTCTCCTTTCTGCCATTGCAATTATACCACTTTTTTCAACATTTTTCCATGTTTTTTTATGTTTTTTAAAATATTATAGTTCCTTCTTGCTATTTGTTAACTATTGTGATATATTATTATCAGTTAACAATATGCTCTCCTATCCATTAAATAACCTGAAAGGAGGTGAAACTGGGTAATGGCCGGGAGTATTGAAAAAAGAGGCAAAGATAGTTACAGGCTAATAGTTTGTCATGGTTTTAATTTAGAAGGTAAGCCTATACGTCATACTAAAACTGTTCATGGTACTAAAGCACAGGCTAAAGTTGAGCTTGCAAAGTTTGTTGCAGAAGTTGAACAAGGTACAGTTATTGAAGGTAAATCTATTACTTTTAAAGAATTTACTGAAATATGGAAAAGAGATTATGGATCAAAAGAGCTTGCACCTTCTACCTATAACAGATATTTAGGTATGTTAGAAGCTAGAATTCTTCCCTATCTTGGACATTTTAAATTAGATAGAATTAAGCCTACTGACATAATGAAGTTTTACGATATGTTAGATAAAGATACACAAATTAGAAGAGTGAAATGTAATAACGGTTATAGAACTCTTAAACCTTTATCTCAAAAAACAATATTAGAACATCATAGATTAATTCGTGCAATGCTTCATAAAGCTGTATATTGGCAACTATTATTTAACAATCCCTGTGAAAGAGTTCAGCCACCTAAAAGTAAAAAGCCTAAAAGAAGATACTATGATGATGAGCAATGTAAAGTTCTTCTTTCTCACCTTAATGAACTTACTACAGAAGATATCAAATACAAAGTTGCAATTACTTTAACGATATTTACTGGTGTAAGGCTTGGAGAACTAATGGGCTTAGAATGGTCTGATATTGATTTTACAAATGGTATTGTTAGTATTAATAAATCTAGTCAGTATTTATCTAACAAAGGAGTATTTACTAAAACTCCTAAAACTGAAAGTTCTATCAGAGATGTTGCAATTCCAAATTTCGTAGTTTCTTTACTTGAGGAATACAGAATATGGTATGAACAGCAAAAATCCATCTACAACGAATTATGGATTAATTCTGATAGGTTATTTGTACAGTCAGATGGTAAGCCTATGCATCCATCAACTATTAGTAAATGGTTTGTTAATTTCGTAAAAGAAATTGGACTACCTGTAATTAATTTTCACGGTTTAAGGCACACAAATGCTACTTTGCTTATATCGCAAAATATAGATGTAGCAGTTGTTGCTGCAAGATTAGGTCATGCACAAATTACTACGACATTTAATTTTTATGTGCATCCTATCATTTCCCACAATAAAAGTGCAGGAAATGTATTACAAAATTTATTAATACCAAATTAAAAATTACTTTTTTCAATAAATTATAAATTTACTTTGTCGGAAATAAAGTCAGTAAAAAAACAAATTATAAATCCCGAAGTTTTTTACTGATATACATAGTCTTTTTAGGAATTAAATTGTATAAATACTTCCCAAAAATTCCCCAATTTCACATAATAGAGCTGTTTTTACTAATTATTGCAACTACTTTTTAAGCATAAAAAAATACCTACAGTCCTTGAAACTGTAAGTATATTACTTTTGGTTGCGGGGGTAAGACTCGAACTTACGACCTTCGGGTTATGAGTTCTTTTCATCTTCCACTTCATACTCCCACAAACTCAATTTTCCTTTTGCTTCTATTGGTTTTTCAAACACCTCTACATTTTCCATTTGCCAACCATAATTTTCTTTAAACGAACTCTTTGTATATATATCTTTATTCTCTTTTAATAACATTTCTTTAAATTCAGGAGACATTTTTATGCAATCTACTAAAGTTACTTTCCCCAAAATCTTTCCAGTTGGCATATCACTTGGAATATATTTTTCTAATCTTTTCATCGCTTCTTTATCAATCCCTTTTCCCGCGTGTATTAATAAATCTCCTCTATACTTAGTTTGCCAACTTCTAAATTCAAATCTTTTATCTTTTTGCATAATCAAAGTTGCCCATGGTTGTTTTATTGTTAATACTTTCATCATTTTCTCCTACTATAAATAATTATCCATATCTATATTAAAATTCATATTCAAACTTTGCTTGCATTTTTATATACATATTCATTCACTCTTTTCATAAAAAATAAGAGGTAACTTTATTAGCTTAAATATAGGTTATAAAATACCATTAATTTTATTTTTTATACTTTATCACCAAATTACTTAATACTAGTATTCCTCTCTTTTTTCTTTATTTTTTACTAAAAAAACACATTTCTTCATTTGTAGGATATTCATTTTTAGAATATCTATAAATAATCTCTCCATATCTAAGATTTTCAAAAATCTGCTCATTTCCCAAAGGTATTGTATAATATCCTAATGTCCAATTACTTCCATCATAATAATATCCATACACTACAAATCTTGGTTTTACTTTAGCTATTCCCTCAAATAAAATTGCTTTTTTATAATTTGCATTTTTTAAAGTTTTCAATGGTAATTTATAAAAAAAGCGAATTGTAAAAATCGAAATAAGTATCCAAAAAAGCACTCCAATTACTAAAACTAACACTCCTAAAACATCATTAGTTTCTATAGCTGTAATTGAAAAGATAGTTATCAAACCTATTATAATAAACCATACTAAACTCATAAAGATTCCTGCAACAATACAATTTCCTCTTTTTAGTATTTTACTATATTCATTTAACAAATTTGATTTTTCTTCTTTTGATAGTTTTATTGGTTCTTTTTCTACTTTCAAAGCATTTCTATGTACTATCTTTTTTGCTTTTCCATAGTCTATATTTTTTACATATTCTGGAGAATTGTTTCCAACCAACTTCCAGTTGTCACCATCTATTGGAATTAAGTATCTAGTTCCATCATCTCTATAAAAAACAAGTATTCTATCTCTTTTAGTTATACCTTTGGGAACAACACTTTCCATTATATATGGAACATTATTTTCATCTACAAATCCATCTTCGCAAAATAAAATTTTTGTATATGTTTGAAATTCATTTCTTTGTATTATAGTTCCACCTACATATTCAAACTTTTCTCCTAAATCTAATTTATATTTTTCTATCGTTTGTTTTACTATTTCATTATTATAATCTGTCATTACTATTTATAAAAATCTCCTTATCCCTGCCATATAATTTAATTAATCCCAAAGTATTTTTACTGTTCCAACTGTTTTTTCAGGTGCAATATGCATTTTTACAAAATCCCCAACTTTTAAATTATGTTCTTCTTGTTCAGATTTTTTTATTGTTACATCTGCATATGTAAGCTTGTCATAACCATTATTTTGCATTACTTTGTTATGCCATAATACTTTTAAAGCCACTTTATTTCCTTTATCTTTAATTTCATATACCATTCCTTGTTGAATCCATTCATTTTTATTATCTATAAATTGTATATCTGTTAACGCTAATTTATTTTTTTGCTCCTCTGTTATATTTGAAACCATTTTTTCTAATGCTTCCCCATCTTTCTTTGCTATTATAAAGAAAATTCCAATTATAATTGCTACAACAACTCCTGCAATAACATATTCCATAAATTTTATTCCTCCTTAATTAATTTTGCCTTTGATAATTCTAACATACCAATTTCTTTCATACAATACTAATCCTTTTATTTCATGAAATTTATATTTTAAATTATATAACTTATGTTTATTCTTAAAATTATTTTTAACCTTTTAGTATCTTTTCCCTTTTGCAATTAAAGCTTCATCTATTTGATTTGTTCTTTTTATTATTCCAATAAAAAATATCACCATACTGTGCTTTATATTTTTTACATTAATTTTAAGATTTTTGTATTTATATACATCTTTTATCTCAAGTAGATCTTTTTTTAGTATCTGAATTATAGATAGAGATATAGCCACAATTATTTCTATTTCTTCTATATTTACATTAAACAAAACTAATGGCCTGCATAATGTTTTTATTGTACTTGCAATTGTTGTTTTACTACTTATTGCTGAATATATGTATGTAATATTGCATACAATAAAAAATTTTATTGCAACCCATATTGCCTCATTTATTCCACTTATTATTATATTTATAAAAAAAGTAAGTATTATATATGGTAATATTTTAAATAGTTGTTTTATCTCTTTTATTATTGAAATTTTTAGTAATATTATTGCATCTATATTACTTAATATTATTATTCCAAATAAAATTTCAGATTGTGGTAGAAAAAATATAGCGGTTACCATTATAATAAATATAAAAAATTTGAGTATTTCCATTTTGCTATATATCCTCCTACTTTTTTAATTTTATAATTAATTCTTCTACAAATGAATCAATAGTTAAATTTTTATTAGTATCTAGCTTAATCCCATTATTTTTTAACTTTATTAATAACTCTAGCAAAGTTGGAACTTTTATTTCATATTTTTCAAAAACTTTTGACTTTTCTATTAATTCCGATTTTTCTATTTGTTCCACTATTTTGCCATTATTTAAAATTATTGTTCTATCTGCTAATAATATTTCATCTGCTAAGTTTGTTATACATATTATTGTATATCCTTCATTCTTTAGTTTTTGTATTATTTTATATATTTTTTCTTTTCCAATACTATCTATCATTGTAGTTGGTTCATCAAAAATTATATATTGTGGTTTCTTAGCTAAAACTTCTGCAATCATTATTCGCTGCTTTTGACCTAGTGACAAATAATATAAATCATTATTTTTATATTCAAACATATCCACATATTTTAGAACCTCATCTATAACAGCTTCATCTTGTGTAATATACGAAAATTCATCTTTAATATTTCCAAATATTATTTGACTATCTGGATTTTGAAAGACTATGCCCACCTTTGAATTTATTAGCTCTCTATTTTTTCTTTTTGATAAATCAATATCATCTATTAAAATCTTTCCTTCTTTTAATTTTAATATTCCTGAAATAAGTTTTCCTATTGTTGATTTTCCTGATCCATTTTTCCCAACAATTGCTATTATCTCTCCTTTTTTTACTGAAAAACTTATATTTTTTAGAACTTGTTTACCATTTTTATATTTGTACGATACATTTTCTATATTAATCAATATCATCACTCCTCAAATACTTTTCATATGGTTTTCTTAGAGTGCTCTCTAAAAACAAAATAACACTTATATGTATTGGAATCATTATTATTTGTTTTACAAATCTCGCTGTAAATAATACAACAAAAGCTTTACCTGTTATTATACTTGTCCAAAATGTGTTTAATACCATATTTACTATTACTGCAACTAATATTGTTGCAATTACAGTTCTTAATGCAAACTGGCTATTTGTATATGTACTATTACTTTTTTTATATAATAGCACTCCATATATATATCCAGCAATTGCTGTACTTATTGTATATCCTAAAAAATATGGTCCTGTTGGAAATAATATTGCTCCTATTATATCACCTAATACATTTACTAATACCGTCCATTTTGGTCCTAACCATATAGCACAAAGCATTGTTGGGATAAATGCAAAGCTTATTTTTACTATTGGTGTTTTTATTGATAATATCCTTGATAATATTATTAATAATGCTAAAAATATTGCTGATAATATAATTTTCTTATTTTTTGACATAAAAAAACTCCCTCCTTTATTGCTTTTCCGCAACAAAAGAAAAGAAGTTTATTTTCTTCTTTACAAAATTTCTTTTATTAGCGGAATGCGAAAATAAATAAGCATAAAATTATTTTATTTGCCCTAATAACAACTTCCCGTTTATTAGGTCTTTACTATTTATTTTCTACTCTAATTTTTCTATTTCAAAGTCTAACATATATCTAAGTTATATTCAAGCAAATTTATTAAAAAGGTATTTTTAGAAATGTTTTACTCTGCAAATAAATATTAATAAAATATGTAACTAAAATTATTAATAAAGCATAAATAAAATTTTTACAATGTTATTATCATATTTTTAAAAAATATTTTTATATTTGAATCTGACACACTTTTTTGACATATTAAATGATAAAATTATTATTTAATAAAAGAATATTTATAAACATCTAAAATATTATAGAAACAAAAAAAGCCGTTACATCTATTGATATAACGGTTTTTATTTGGTGGCTTCACCTGGAATCGAACCAGGGACACAGGGATTTTCAGTCCCTTGCTCTACCGACTGAGCTATAAAGCCATACATAAAAAAAAATGGCGACCTGGAACGGGCTCGAACCGTCGACCTCTAGCGTGACAGGCTAGCGTTCTAACCAACTGAACTACCAGGCCGTAAAACAAAAAATATTTAGATAACTAAATATTCTTTGTAAGAAAATGGTGGGCGCAATAGGGCTCGAACCTATGACCTCCTGCTTGTAAGGCAGATGCTCTCCCAGCTGAGCTATGCGCCCGTTTCCTTCGACTCGTTTAGTATACTAAATTCCAATATAAATGTCAATACTTTTTTTAAAGTTTTTTTCATTTTTTTTAATTTTATTTTTTAAAAAAGCTCAAAGTCTTGTGTAATCTAGACTTTGAGCCTCTAATAAAATTATAATTTTCTTATTATTTTAATTCTTCTATTGCTCTTTGCATTTGTTTATCTTCCTCTAAAGATAAGTTAGTAACTTGTTTTAATTCATCAGGAAGTTCAACTTTTATTGTTGGTTCTATTCCTATTTTATTTATTTTATTATGATTTGGAGTATAATATTCATTTGTTGTTATTTTTAAACCGCTACCATCAGATAATGTATAAACAGTTTGAATTACACCTTTTCCATAAGTTGTATTTCCTATTAATTTTGCATCAACATCTTCTTTTAATATTCCTGCTAAAATCTCTGAAGCACTTGCAGAATATTCATTTACTAAAACCACAATTGGCATATTTATAATTGCATCTTCTTTTGCAACAGTTACATCTTCATTTTCTTTTTTATCTTTTGTTATTAATAATGTTTTTCCTTTAGGTACCATAAATTCAGCTATATTTAAAGCTTCATCAACAATTCCTCCACCATTAAATCTTAAATCTATAATTAATGATTTTATATTTTGCTTTTCTATTTCTCTATACTTCTCTAAAAATTCATTTGCACAACCACCTTCAAAAGATGATATTTTTATATATCCAATATTGTTATCTAAAACATTAGAACTTACATGACTAATTTTAATGTTTTCTCTTGTTATATTAAATTCAATTTCTTTTGAGTCTCTTAATACTGTTATTTTTACAGTAGTTCCAGCCACTCCTTTCATCTTTTTAACTGCTTCATTTAATTGTTCTCCTGTATATTCTTGATCATCTACTTTAGTAATTATATCTCCTGTAAGTAGTCCTGCTTTACTTGCTGGCGAATCTCCTATTGTTCTTAATACAACTATAGCATTTTTTCCGAGTATCTGCTGTTGTATATATACCTATTCCAACATATTCACCTTCTGTATCTTCTTTAAAACTTTGCATTTCTTCTTTTGTTAAATATTCTGTATATGGGTCATTTAATCCTGCTATATATCCTTTTATAGCACTTTCTTTTAATTCTTCTTCATTAACATCTCCAATATATGTTTCATCTAATACTTTTTTAAAGTTTGCAAGAGTTTGTTCTAAGCCCGCTGTACCATTTTTTGATTCTTTTATATAATAAATTTCACTATTGTTAACATAGCGATATACTCCTACTGATGTTAATAAAAATGTAATAAATGCTGTTATTACTACAATAACTATATATTTATATACATTACTTTTTTTGTTTGTTTCCATTTTTCCCTCCATAATCTTTTTATATATTATACTCTAAAATTAAATTTATAGTACTTAAGTATTTAAATCGTTTAATTAATAGTTTTTATAAATTCCTATATTACCATAATAAGAGCAATTAAATTGCTCTTATATCTTAAGATCCTTGTAAATATGTAGCTGGATTTACAGCAATATTATTTACTCTTACTTCAAAATGTAAATGTGGACCTGTAGAATTTCCTGTCGATCCTACTTCCATTATTATATCGCCTTTTTTTACGTTTGTTCCAACTGTAGTTAATAATGTTTGCCCATGTCCATACAAAGTAGATATTCCTCCACCATGATTTACAATTACACAATTTCCATAACCACCTAATGTTCCTGCAAAAGAAACAACTCCATCTTCTGCTGCAACTACCTTTGCTCCATATCCTGCTCCACCTATGTCTATTCCTGAATGTAATTTTACTACACCTTGAATTGGATGATTTCTTGTTCCAAATGGTGATGTTATAACTGTTCCCTCTTTTGCAACAGGCCACAACATTACTCCACCTGTATATTGAAGCTGATATTCTCCGTCATTAGTTGCTTGTTTTATTTGATTTTCTATATTTGCTTCTTCTATTTTGTATTTATTTATTTCTTCTTGTATGCCTTTTTCTTCTTCTGTTAACTTGTCCATTTTACTTTTTTGAAGAGTTCTTGAATTTTTTAAAGTTGTTGTTAATTTTATTGCATTACTTTTTAATTCTTGTAATTTTTTTTCTTCTTCTTCTATTTTACTTTTACTTTCTTCTAATTCTTTTTTCTGTGATTCTATTTTAGTTAACAACTGAGAATCATAATCTGCTAATCGTTCTATTAAATAGTAATTAGAAATAAAATCTGTAATACTTGCTGAAGACAACAAAACATCTAAATATGTAGTATCTCCTGCTTCATATAAAGCAACCATTCTTTCTTGAAATAACTTTTCATTTTTATCATATTCTGCCTTTACCTTGTTATATTTTTCTGTTACTTCATCCATATTTTTCTTAGACTCTGCTAATTTAGTTTTTAGATCTTCTATTTGACTTTCACAATCTTTAATTTTATCATCTATCTCTTCTATTTCCTTTACAGCATCTGAAATCTCACCTTGTACATATTCAAGTTTCTGATTTTGTTCTTCTATTTTACTTTTTACATCTTCTTTTTTTTCGTTTAAGGTTTCTGCAAACACAGAAAAAGAAAGGCTGGATATCATCAATAGAATTATAAATACTGAAATAATTTTTCTACTCATGAATATTCTCCTTTCTCTTTAATATGTAATTTAATTATATACTATTTACTTTTTGCTTTCAATGGTTATTTTTACAAGTAATTCATTGGGTTTACTGCAACACCATTTACCCTTACTTCAAAGTGCGCATGTGGTCCTGTTGATGCACCTGTTGATCCAACTGTTAATACTGGGGTTCCTTTTGTAACTTTTTGTCCTGCACTTACTAAAATTGTAGTTCCATGTCCATATCTTGTAGTTATTCCATTTCCATGGCTTATTACTACATAATTTCCATAACCACCATTATATCCATAACTTGCAATTAATACAGTACCATCATCTGCTGCTACAAATTTTGCCCCTCTTGGTGCTCCAACATCTATTCCAGAATGTAATTTATATGTACCATATATTGGGTGAATTCTATATCCAAAAGAAGATGTAAGTGTTCTATATCCTGGTATAGGCCATGTCATTTTGCCTGTTGATGTTGATGTTCCACTTGTACTTCCTGAAGTTCCTCCATTTACTGTATTATTGCTATTATTTGAAGATGTATTTTTCTTTGTGTCTTCCTCAGCTTTTTTCTTTCTTGTTGCTTCTTCAGCTGCTGCTTTTCTTTCAGCTGCTGCTATTTTTTCCATTTCTGCATCATATGCATCAATTTGGCTTTGAATATTTTTTTCTTCTGTTGTAAGACTATCTACTTTTGTTTGTTTTGTACTTTTTTCACTTTTTAATTGCTCATTCTTTTTGGCAATTTCGCTTTTAGTTTTATCTATTTCTGCTTTTTTAGATTCTAAATCTTTTTTATCATCTTCTATTTCTTTTTTAGTATTTTCTATTTCACTTAATACTTCTGTATCACATTCTGCAAGTTGTGATACTAAGTAATAATTTGAAATAAAGTCTGTAATACTTCCAGATGTTAATAATAAATCTAAATATGTAGTATCTCCTGCTTCATATAAAGCAACTAATCTATCTTGTAATAATTTATCTTTTTCTTTAAATTCGTTCTCTTTTTTCTCTATTTCTGTTGTTTTTTCTGATATGCTACTTGTTAAATTATCTATTTTAGAATTTAAATCTGATATTTCTTTTTCTGTAGACGAAATAGATGTATTTAATTTATCTATTTCTGTTAACACACTTGATTTTTCATCTTTTACATCTTGTAACTCTTCTTTTTTATCATCAATTTTGTTTTGTATTTCACTCTTAGATGATGCGAAAACATTAATAAAACTAAAATTAATTAATAAAATTATTAATAACCCCGCTATTATTTTCTTTTTCATATGCATCTTACACTCCTTATCCTATACATCTAAATATTTTCTCATAGAAATCATACTTCCTAGTGTACCTATTCCGATTCCTAAAGCTAAGTATACTACGATTATTAATGTAAACATATCTGAGAAAGTTAATAAACTTATATTTATAATATTTGAGCCCGCTATAGAAAGTATTTTATTTGATACTACATTATATAATACTCCTAATAACATAATTGAAATTAATGCTGCAACTACTCCAATTATTATACCTTCTACTATAAAAGGCCATCTTATAAAATTATTTGTTGCTCCAACATATTTCATAATTGATATTTCTCTTCTTCTTGCATGAACTGTTAGTTTTATTGTATTGGCTATAATAAATATTGAAATTACTACCAATAATATTAGTATAGCTCCTGATAAAATTCTAACAAAATTTGCAACTCTTAATAATGCATTAACAGTATCTCCTCTTTTTTGAATGCTTTTAATGTTATCAAAAGTTTCAATTTCTTTTTGAACATTATCACTTTCTTTTAAGTCTGTTAATGTTACTACATATGATGCTGGAAATGGATTGTTTTCATCATATCCTGAAAGCAAAAATTGTTTGTCTCCAACTTTTTCTTTCATTTGTTTTAAAGCATCTTCTTTAGATACAAATTCTACCTGGTTTACCCCACTTAGAGCTTTTATTTTATCACCTAACTCTGATATTTCTTTTTCTGTTGCTTCTTCTTTTATAAATACCTGCATTCCTTGTTGCATCTCTAATTCGTTCATTATATGATTTATGTTTTCACCTATTATAAAAAACAAACCAAATATTATCATTGTTGCACACATAATCATTAAAGATGCTCCTGTTGATTTTTTATTTTTTAATACATTTCTAAAACCTTCACCTATTAAATAACTAAGTACATTATATTTCACTATTATACCCACCTTTTTTATCATCTCTTATGATATTGCCTTTTTCTATTTGTATAACTCTTTTTTTCATTCTGTCAACAATATCTTTTGCATGTGTTGCAACAACAACAGTTGTTCCTCTTAAATTTATATCATTTAAAAGTGTCATTATATCCCATGCTGTATCTGGATCAAGGTTTCCGAGTAGGTTCATCTGCAATTAACATTGATGGATTATTTACTAAAGCCCTAGCTAAAGCAACTCTTTGTTGCTCTCCTCCTGACAATTCATTTGGATATACCTTAGCTTTATTGCTTAAGCCAACTAAAGATAAAACCATTGGAACTTGTCTTCTAATATGTCTTGGTGTAGCTTTAACTATATACATAGCAAATGCTACATTTTCATAAACTGTTTTGTCTGGTAATAATCTAAAGTCTTGAAATACAACTCCCATACTTCTTCTTAAAAAAGGTACTCTTTTAGGTTTTAAAAAAGTTGTATCTTTTCCATTTATAATTATATTTCCTGATGTTGGTTCTTCTTCTTTTAAGATTAATTTAATTAAAGTTGATTTTCCAGAACCTGAACTTCCTACTAAGAAAGCAAACTCACCTTTATCTATTTTAAAATTAGCATTATGAACAGCTTCTGTACCTGTTCCATAAGTTTTATTAACATTTCTAAATTCTATCATTTTATTGCTCCTTATACATAATAAGACACTATTACTTAATTTTTATTTATGATATCAATAAAACGATTTATTTGCAATAGCTTATTTAGAAAAAAATAGTATAAAAATCACCTTTATTTGGCTTTTATACTATTTTTCTCCTATTTTCTCTATTTTTTAAAATTCACAAAAAATTCACAATTCATTTTCTAATATTTTTTGTTGTTTTTATTTTTCTATTTTTAAGTTTAATCTTTTACTTCTATAATTTTTTATCAAATATATATTAATCATTTATATTCTTCTAAAATAAAAAAGTTAACCATTTACTATTTCATTTACAATTGACTCTGCATCTATTTTAAAATACTTCATTAATTCTTCTGCTTTTCCAGATTTTCCAAAGGCATCTTTTATTCCCATTCTTGTTACCAAACATGGATATTCTTCTGATAGTACTTCACATATAGCAGATCCCAGTCCACCAATTATATTATGATCTTCTATTGTTATTATTCTTTTTGTTTCTTTTGCACATTTTACAATTAAATTTTTATCTATTGGTTTTATTGTGTGAATATCTGCCACTCTCACATTTATTCCTTTTTCTTCTAATATTTCTTTAGCTTTTAATGCTTCTACAACTGTAACTCCTGTTGCAAAAATTGTAGCATCTGTTCCTGATCCTATTAAAACACCTTTTCCTATTTCAAATCTTTGATTTTCTTCATATACAATGGGTGTAGCAAGTCTTGATAGTCTTAAATAACATGGTCCATTTATTTTAGAAATTTCTTTAACAGCCCATTTTGTTTGTACATCATCTGATGTACTTATAACAGTCATATTAGGTATACTTCTCATCAAACTAATATCTTCTAACATTTGATGTGTTGCGCCATCTTCCCCAACAGTAATTCCTGCATGCGTTGCACATATTTTCACATTCAAATTTGGATAACATACACTATTTCTTATTTGATCATATGCTCTTCCTGCTGCAAACATAGCAAAAGTACTAGCATATGGTATTTTTCCACATGTTGCAAACCCAGCTGCCGTTCCTATCATATCTTGCTCAGAAATTCCCATATCAAAAAATCTTTCTGGAAATTCTTTAGCAAAAATATTAGTTTTAGTAGCAGATGATAAATCTGCATCTAATACAACTATGTCTTTATTTTCTTTTCCTAATTCTTTCAAAGCTTCTCCATAACTTTGTCTAGTTGCTATTTTTTTATCTATACTCATAATTTTTCCTCCTTATTTTATATAAACAAACTTTCACTTTTTACATAGCATATTTTTTAGATAATTCCTCAATTGCTTGTTTATATTCTTCTTCTTTTGGTGCTCTTCCATGCCACTCTACTTTGTTTTCCATAAACGAAACGCCTTTTCCTTTTATTGTTTTTGCTATAATTACTGTTGGTCTTCCTTTTATTTGTTTTGCTACATTAAATGCGTTTAGTAATTCTTCTATATTGTTTCCATCTATTTGTAATACTTCAAATCCAAAACTTTTAAATTTATCACCTATATTTGTTAATCCTTTTACCTCTTCTATTTTTCCATCTATTTGTAAATTATTGTTATCTACTATTACACATAAATTATCTAGCTTATATTTGTTTGACGTCATTGCAGCTTCCCAAACTTGTCCTTCTTCTATTTCTCCATCTCCAAGCAAACAATAAACTCTATATCCATCTTCGTTCAATTTAGATGCTAAAGCCATCCCATTTGCAACAGACAATCCTTGTCCTAGTGAACCACTTGTCATATCAACACCTGGAACTTTATTCATATCTGGATGTCCTTGCAAATTACTTTCTATATTTCTAAAAGTTAATAATTTTTCTTTTTCAAAATATCCTTTTCTTGCTAAAGTACTATATAAAGCTGGTGAACAGTGTCCTTTTGATAATACAAAACGGTCTCTTACTTTTGCATTTGGTTCTTTTTCATTAATATTCATTTGATTAAAATACAAAACTGTTAATATATCAGCACAAGATAAAGAACCCCCTGGATGTCCTGATTTTGCACTATATACCGCTTCTATCACTCCTATACGAATATCATTTGCTATTTTTTCTAAAGCTTTCACATCTGTTATTTTCATAAACTTACCTCCATAATATTTTTTATATTTTCTTTAAAAAATTTATAATTTCTTTTGAAAGTTCTTCTTCTTTTGTTCTATAATTGTGTCCTGCTCCTTCTATATATCCAATGTCACTTTTTTTATTTTTTATTTTTTCTTTAAGCATATTTACTAATTCTTCTGCTGGTTGCATTATCAAATCATTTTTATTTCCCCATCTCATAAATAATGGTACTTCGATATCATTTAGTTCTTTAAAATTATATGTTTCATCTGAATACCTTGCAAAATCTATTTCATTATTATCTTTTAAATATCCTAAAAAAGTATTTGGACTCATTGGAATAATTGCTCCCGGAACAGACATTACATTTTGACCTCTTCCTTCATTTTTTTCATTTTCCATATATTTTACTAATTTTTCCACATCATTATTAAAGAAAAATTTAATTGCAACTGGTATATCTACCATTGATAATAAAGATATTGATTGAATTTTGTTTAATATATCTTGCTCATTTTGTTTTTTCATTTTTGTATATGAATACACAATTTTTGTACATCCTAAACTATGCCCTTGTAAATAAATTTTCTTATATCCCATTTTTAACATTTCTTCAATTGCTGCTTTTATATCAAAATATGAATCTTCTATATTCTCTAGGCTAGAACCGCATTGTTTTTTTATATATTTTCCATTTTCTTCTTTTGTTATCATATTTACTAAATCATGTCCTCTATTATTAAAACAAAAATACGCAATATTTTCATTTGTAATATTTTTTGCTAAAATATCATCTCTTTTTTTCATACAATTGCTCTGCATTCCATGTACTGATATTACTACTTTATCTGTTTTCATTCCATTTGTATGTAATAATCCACTTAATTCTACACCATCTTCTGTTTCGAAAAATACTTTCTGTAAATTCATTTTTAGCCTTCCTTTCTTTTTGTTTTGTTATTTATATACTTAAATTTATTATTATTTCTTTTAGCATATATATATCATATCCATTTTTTTATTACAATAAATATTTTTAGATTCTATCTTTAAATATTTTTTATTGACTATCAAAAATCTTAGAAATATAATTTATCTATAAAATAAAAAAGGAGGAACTAAAGAAAATGAAAAAATACGTATGTGAATTTATTGGAACAGCAGTACTTGTTTTATTTGGATGTGGAAGTGCTGCAATAGCAGGTGATTTTTTAGGAACACTCGGAATTGCATTAGCTTTTGGATTATCAATTATCGCAATGGCTTATGTTATAGGAAACATTTCTGGATGCCACGTTAATCCTGCTGTATCATTAGCTATGTTAATAAACAAAAAAATGAGTGTTAAAGATTTCATCTTATATGTTGTAGCTCAATTTATTGGTGCACTTTTTGGAATTAGCATTTTATATTTAATTATGAAAAATAGTGGTTTAGATATTGCTGTTCAAGGTTTAGGTGCAAATGGTTATGGTGATGGAATTTCATCTGTAGGTTTAAATATGTTTGGTGCAATTATCACTGAAGTACTTCTTACATTTGTATTTATATATACAATTCTTGGCGTTACATCAGATGATAAAAAGTCTTCTGTTGCAGGAATTGTTATAGGTTTAACACTAACATTTGTACATATTTTAGGTATTCCACTAACAGGAACTTCTGTAAACCCTGCAAGAAGTTTAGCTCCAGCTTTATTTTTAGGTGGAACAGCTTTAAAACAAGTTTGGGTATTTATAGTAGCTCCATTGGTTGGTTCTGCTTTAGCTGCATTTGTATTTAAGTTTTTAAATACAGAAGAAAGCAAATAATTTTTTTAAATCAAATATTTAGTAAAACTCAAATTTAAAAATAAGCTTTACTAAAAAAACTCTGTATTCCAATAAAAATAATAGAATACAGAGTTTTTATTTTTTGGTGGAGGTGAGGAGAGTCGAACTCCTGTCCAATAACTCTTCCATATAAATTTCTCCGAGTGCAGTTTGTTATTTAAATTTCCTAAAAATACGTAAACAAACATACTTACTTCTAGGTATCTATATTTCTACCCACTATTTCCTATAGAAAAAAATAGTTTCGTTTCCCACTAATTCGTCGCCTTATTCAAAAACGTGGGCATTAATGATAAGACGTGCTGCTAAAATTAAGCAGCGAATGCTAATTCTTCGTTATTATCAGCGTTTATATTTATTTTTGCTTTTTTATAGTGGCCAAAGCAACCATCCACTACTCGCTATTTATACTTCTAAATTATTGTCGAAACCAAATACACCCCCATATGCATTATATATTATATACGAATTTTATAAAATATACAATATTTTTTTATTTTTTACTTGCATCTTATTTTGGTTTATGCTATTATACTATATGTATCACTTAGGGGTATAGTGTCAATGGTTAGCACGATGGTCTCCAAAACCACAAGTCTGAGTTCGAGTCTTAGTACCCCTGCCAATTAAGAGATTAGAACTTATATTCTAATCTCTTATTTTTATTATTTTGTAAAAGAGGTATACTATGGAAAAAATAATTAATTTAGTAAAAAAAGTTTGTACAAAAGAAGTAATTTTTTATGGAATATTCGGAATATTAACAACTGTAGTTAACATTGGACTTTTCTATATATTAACATCTTTTGCACATTTAGAAGGAAACTTATCTAACAATATTGCTATAATAGTAGCTGTTTTATTTGCTTACTTTACTAACAGAAAATTAGTATTTAATTCAAAAGCTTCTAATGCTAAAGAAAAATTAATAGAATTTTTTAAATTTATTTTAGGTAGAGCTTTTACAATGGTTTTAGAATCATTAGGATTTTATTTATTATTTAACATTCTTGGAATACAAGAATTAATAAGTAAAGCATCTATAACAATAATTGTTATTATATTAAATTTTTTCATTAGCAAATTCTTTGCTTTTAAAAAATAAAATTAAATATTTCGGGGGCTACTAGAAAGTTTAAGGAGGTTTTATCTTATGTCTAGTAGTTTTTTTAAACATCTTAGTTTAATTTTTTCTACTCTTATTATTTTTCCTATTTTCATAGCTGTTTTTTATACTCCTATTTTTACCCAATTTTTAACTTCTGATAATTTAAATTCTGCATCATATGATTTTAATACATCTGGAATTAGTACTACACCCACTGTAAAAATAAATTCAGATGGTTTTATTTGGCCTCTTCCGCGGATATAATACTATTTCTTCTCCCTTTGGAAGAAGAAGTTCGCCAACCAAAGGTGCATCATCTTTTCATAAAGGAATAGATATTCCTGCTCCTCCTCGGTACTAACATATTTTCAGTAGCCTCTGGTAATGTCACTCTTGCAAGATTTAGTGGTTCTGGTGGATGTACAGTTATAATAACATCTGGTAATTTTCAATTTACATATTGTCATGTTTCTCCTAAATTTTTAGTTTATGAAAATCAGCACATAAATAAAGGAGATTTAATTGCTCAAGTTGGACCTAAAAATGTATATGGTTTTTCTAATAATCCATATAAAGATTCAAATGGTAATCCTACAAATGGTTCTACAACAGGACCTCATTTACATTTTGCAATAAAAAAAGACGGCTCAGCCGTCAATCCATTAAATTTTTATTAACTTTTTACATATCTTCGTCATTTTCATCATCATCATCTTCTTCATCAATTATTCCATGACTCCCACAAGATGAACATCCATGACAAGAAGAGCATCCACTTTCACAATCATCTAAATTCCAATCTAATTCTATTATATTGTGACATTCTGGACATTCTATTTCTTCGTTCTCTTCTGTTTTTATTTCTGATGTAAAAATATGATTACAATAAGGGCATATAATTTCAAATTCATAGTCTTCTTCATCATATTCATCATAAATATCTTTTTTCATATCTTCTATAAATTTTTCTACTTTATTTATTTTTTCTTCCAACCCTTTTTGATTTTTCTCTAAATCAGTAATTCTCTTCTCTGAAGAATTATTAACTTGGTTAAACATATTAATAAAAATTGCAGATAATTCATTCATCTTTTCTTTTACAAATTGTAATTCTTTTTCATCTTTTATATTTTTACTAATATCTTCAATAATTTTATTATATTTTTCATCAAATTCAGACATGTAAAAACTTCCTTTCTACTATACTCTTTCCATATATTCGCCAGTTCTAGTATCTATTTTTATAGTATCTCCTATATTAACAAATAATGGAACATTTATTGTATATCCGTTTTCTAATGTTGCTGGTTTTCCAGATGTTGTTGTTGTATTTCCAGCAAATCCTGGTTCTGTATATGTAACTTGTAATTCTACGAACATTGGAGGTTCTACTGCAAAAACATTTCCTTTAAAAGATAATATTTTTACATTCATATTTTCTTTTATAAATTTCAAGGCATCTCCTAATTGTTCTTTATTTAAAGGCATTTGTTCATATGTTTCGTTATCCATAAAGTAATATAAATTTTCATCATTATATAAATATTGCATTTCTCTTTTTTCTATTTCTGCTCCAGGATATTTTTCTGATGGATTAAATGTTTTTTCTAATACAGCTCCTGTTATTACATTTTTTAATTTTGTTCTAACAAATGCTGCTCCTTTACCTGGTTTTACGTGTTGAAATTCTACTACTTTATATACATTTCCGTCCATTTCAAATGTTGTTCCATTTCTAAAATCTCCTGCCATATATACTTCTGCCATTATTATTTCCCCTTTCAAAAAAATTATTTATTTATTCACATTTTTATATAATACACCATTTTGGTTAAAAAATCAATAGTTTTGGGCAAATTGTGGTAAAAGAAAAGACATTTAATAATAAATGTCTATCTTTTCTCACTATTTTAGTTATCTATGCATTTTTTAAACTTTATCTACTATAATAATTTCTCTTCTAGATTTTGTTAAACATTCACATGCATATCTAGTAATTAATATTGTATCTTCTATTCTTATTCCAAATCTATTTGGTATATATATTCCTGGTTCATTTGTAACTACCATATTTTCTTTTAAATTTATATCAATTCTACTATTTATATATGGTATTTCATGAATATCTAATCCAACACCATGACCTAAACTATGGACTAAATCATATCCATTTAATTTAAAATCATTTTCAACTATTTTAGAAAAAGTTCTTATATTTGCTCCTTCTTTCATACTCTCTGTTGTTTGTAACTGATTTTTTAATACTAAATTATATACTGGTTTTATATATTCTGGAACATATCCTGCAAATATAGTTCTTGTCATATCAGAACAATATCCTTTATACTTGCATCCAAAATCTATTGTAATTGGATCTCCCGCTTCTATTTTTTTATCTGTAGGCACTGCATGTGGCATAGAAGAATTTCTTCCTGATGCAACTATCGAATCAAAAGAAAGTCCATCTGCGCCATTTAACTTAAAAAATCTTTCTATTTCTAAAGCCACTTCTTTTTCTGTCATTCCTATTTTTATAAATTCTTTTAAATGATCAAAACAATCATCTGTAATACTACATGCTTTTCTTAAATTTCTTATTTCTTCTTCGTCTTTAATCATTCTCTGCTTTTCTATAATACTTTCTGTTTCCTCGAAATTATTAATCTTATATTTGTGAATATATTCTTTATATTCTGCATATGTTATATAATTTTCTTCAAATCCTACATTTTCACAATAATTAAAGAAATTTTCATAATCATCTTTACTAATATCTTTTATATTACAAACTATAATTTCATCATCTATTGTTACTGTACTATTTGCAACTTCAATATATCTGCCATCAGTTATAAATATATTTTCTTTTCTTGTTATTAATAAAACTCCTTCTGCATCTATATTAGTTAAATATTTTATATTAACTGGATTACTTACAATCATTCCCTGCATATCTAATAATCCTATTTTGTCTCTTAACCATTTTATCTTTGTATTCATAAAAACATCACCTACATTTTACTTTTTTATTAAACCTAATCCCCCAGTAACAGCTCCGAAGTATAATATTAAATGGAACAAAAATAATTATAAAACTTGCTATTGCTATAAAAGGTCCAAATGGAATATATTCATTTGTCTTTTTCTTTTTTATTAGTAACAATACTATACTAAATATAGCTCCTATTAAAAATGATAAAATCGATATTGCAATTATGCTTCTCCATCCGAAAAAACAAACCTAAAGCTCCAATTAGTTTAACATCACCAAAACCCATTGCTTCTTTTCCTGATATTAAACTTCCTACAAATGTAATAAATAGAAAGATACCTACTCCAACTATCATTCCTAAAATACTATCTATTGCAACATTTAAATTAGATATTCCTTGTAAAAAAGCAAATATCAGTCCGAATTCAAACATTGTTAAAGTTAAGCGATTTGGAATTATTTGTTTTTTATAATCTATTACTATTACAGACAAAAGCATTGGAGTTAAAATCATATATGAATATGTTTTTAACTCTGCTAAACCACATGTATATAATATTCCTATATATATAATAGCAGTTATAAACATTAAAATATATTTAGGTATAAAATTTTTAAAGTACATTTTAAAAAATTCTTTTGAAATAACTTTTTTATACTCACTAAGTCTTATATTACACCAATCTGTTATTTGTCCTACTACTATTCCTATAAATCCAAAAAGGACATAGTATAATATATGTATATCATTTATGTACATTTTTAAATTCCTTTCTCATTTTTTTCTTGTTCACATTTTTTCAAATAATTTTTTATAATATGATTTTCAATTGGTCTTTTTATTCTTGTAATAAATATATCTTTTTCTTTAATAGGTTTTACTAAAATAGAAAACATCTTACATCTATTAGCTCCAATTATATCTGTCATAATTTGGTCTCCTACAGCTGCTATATTTTCTGACTTTAGTCCCAATTTTTTTCTTGCTTTAAAGAAGCCTACTTTTAGCGGCTTTTTTCCAAAATAAAAATATGGCACATCTATCTGTTTGGCAACACTACGTACTTTTTCTAACTTATTACTGTTAGAAAGTATACAAAATTTAATGCCTTCTTTTTTTAAATCTTGTACCCATTCTTTAGTTCCTTTTGGAAAAACTTTATAGTAATCTATCAAAGTATTATCTACATCTAGTATTAAGCCTTTTATATTATTTTTTCTTAAATATTCTATTTTTATATCTTTTACACTATCAAAATAACCGATCAGGATAAAAAAGCATATAATCCTCCTATTTTTGCTTTAGTTTATATTACCAATATGTTTATTTTTTGTCAAGGTTTTATACATTATTAGCTATTTTCATTTATTCATATCACTATAATTATGATAAACTGCCTTTTTATGTAAATTGTTGTATAATATATATAGGTAAAATTTGAATAACTTGCATAAAAGGAAATTAGTATTACTGTTTTCTTTTACAAGTTTTGCCTACAGTCGCCCCTTGCTTTTTTAGTGGATATACCACAAAGTGAGGCTATTTGCAACACACCCATTTTTAGGAGGGAATTAAATGGATTTTCTCAAATTGAGTGCTGACAAGGTTTTAAAAATACATCTTTTGGAAAAAGAAATTCTTACCGGCAGCACCCCTGAAGAACCATCGTCGAGAAATTGATACATTTGTTAACATTTTAACTAAAACCTTAACAAATGTAAGAGTAACATCTCTTATTTCTAACGGTGCATCAGAAAACTTTGGCATGATTGCCAAAAGCATCAGATTGATTTTTGTTGGATTCGATGATGAAACAAATTATCCTGATTGCTATCTGCAGTATACTGCATTTGACGACTCAATCCATTTCTCCTGTTTTGACTATTCAAGTGGATTGTCACTTAGTAAAGAATGCACCACCATCCAGGAAACAAAAAGTATCGGCTATTTTTGCACTGGTATAAATGGAATTTTCACATCTCAAGTTACCAATGATCGTATTTCTGCTTTAGCTCAAAGCTTTGCAGAAAAAGGCTTCAAGGTAACAGTAGGCATTGTAAACAACAAAGGAGAAACTCCACGTTACCTAGTACCCTACATGTGTGCAAAAAGATGCTTAATTACTCTGGACAACCCTAGCTTCTAGTTTTCCTCTACTTTAGGCACAAAGGCAATTATTTTAGAGTCCCCATTAGCTTTGCTGATTTGGCAATGAAAAGCTAAATAGGGACTCTTATTTTATTTAACTTTAAATGTAAATTATAATTTTACCTTTATTTTATTATTTTTCTAATTATTATATCTAATTTTTTACTAAATTTTAAAATTATTATTAAATTTTATAAAAAAATACAATTACTATATAACTTTATTTACAAAATCTATGACTTCCTATTGTTACTGTATGTGGTCTTGACCATATCCACTTGTTAGTTGCAGTATTTGGATTAAAATAATATATTGCTCCATATGAAGGATCCCATCCATTTAGCGCATCTTGAGCAGCCTTTTTGGCAGTACTATCTGGCGATAAATTAATCTGTCCATCTCTTACTACATCAAAAGCTCCAGTTTGATAAATGACACCTGCTATTGTATTTGGAAAAGAACTACTTTTTACTCTATTTAAAACAACTGCACCGAACAGCAACTTGTCCTGTATATGGTTCACCTCTCGATTCTCCATATATTAATCTGCTTAGTAAATTCACATCATTTGTATTTCCTGTATTACTCCCTCCACTTGTTATACTTGATGATGTATATATTCCCATAGCTTCTAATGTTTTTTTTCCTGCTATTCCATCTGCAGTCAATCCATTTTTTGATTGAAACCATTTTACTGCTGCTAAAGTTTTACTACCATATATTCCATCTACATTTCCACTATAGTATCCCCATCTTTTTAATTTTGTTTGTATTTGTCTTACTTCATCTCCTCTAGAACCATATTTAGATAAAGCTAAAACTTCATCATTTCTAAAAAATACATTATAACTAATAAAAATAAGAAATACAAATAATATAACAGCACTCATTTTTATCCTATTTTTTGTTTGCATATCTACTTTTTTTCGCATAAAAACTCCACCTCATTTATGACTATTTTTTCCTAAATACGGTGAATTTATACTTTAACTTTTTAAAATCTTTTTATTTTTAATATCATTAATACAATTTGTCAAATTTGTAATTTTATGTAAATAGTGATATAATATATATAGGTCAAATTTTAGGCCAAGTTTTGGTTTTCATTATTGAAACCATTGCCACACATTTATTAACTAAGACTCTTTATTTTGAGTCGCTACCAGAAAGGAAAAAATTATATGAAAACAGTATTACACATCATTACCAGCCTTAAAAAAGTTGAGAAAAAAAATATTATAACTTCGGTTGTAATATCTCAAGATTCCACTTTTGGTCTTAAGCAAAAAATTAGTTTTACTTACCTCCCAAAAGGAAATAAGCATTTAGCACTTCAGTCAGGAGTAATTGATTTTCCAAAGATGTCAGCTGATGACTTTAACAAGTTAATACAAGCCTTTAATGACTACGTATTTTCTTCTTGGAAAATCACAAAATGGAGTGACCGTTATTGCAAGGCAATTACAGCAACTCGTCCTGGATATGAGCAGCTTTTTTATTGCTAAGTAAGAAATTTTCTTTCAAAAGGGACCCTTTCCACTATAGAGTTCGCAGAGCCTGCTAATTTCTATAAGTGGAACCTAAGGGTTCCTTACTTTTTTTGTAACATCTAATATTTTTCTATGCAAAATTATTAAGTAATCTATTATATAAATATATATGCATTATTCCTTATATATAAAAAAAACATCTAATTTAAAATTATATTTTCTAAATTAAGATGCTTTTTCTTTTTTTATTTAGAATATTCCAGATATTTTACCATCTTCATTAATTTTCATATTCTCCGATGCTGGAACTTTTGGAAGTCCAGGCATTGTCATAATATTTCCTGCCATAACAACGATAAATTCTGCACCTGCTTTTAAATTTATATCTTTTACATTTATTGAAAAAGGTGCTTTACATTCTAAATTTTTTGGATCATCTGAAAATGAATATTGAGTTTTTGCAATACATATTGGTAAATTACTATATCCTAAATTTTCTATCATTTTTATACTATTTTGGGCTTCTTCTGATAATATTACTTTTTCTGCACCGTAAATCTTTTTACAAATCTTTTCTATTTTTTCTTCTATTTTTTCTTCTAAATTATATATATTAGAAAAATTGCTTTTTCCTTCATCACAAAGATTTACTACTTTTTTTGCTAAATCTACTGCTCCTTCTGAACCTTTTCCCCAAGATTCTACTAAACTCATTTGTATATTATTACTATTTAATTTTTCTTGTAAAAAATTGATTTCTTTTTCTGTATCATGATTATACTTATTTATTGCAACTATTGTTTGCATTCCAAATTTATTTTTTAAATTGTCTATATGTTTTAATAAATTTGAAATTCCCCTTTTTAAAGCCTGTATATCTTCTTTTTGAATATCTTCTTTTGGCATTCCTCCATGATATTTTAAAGCTTTTATTGTTGCTACACACACTACTACATCTGGATATTTTTTTAATTTTCTACATTTTATATCTAAAAATTTTTCTGCTCCTAAATCTGCACCAAATCCAGCTTCTGTAATTACATAATCTGAAAGTTTTAAAGATAATTTTGTAGCTATTATACTATTACATCCATGTGCAATATTGGCAAAAGGTCCTCCATGTATTATAGCTGGTGTATGTTCTAATGTTTGTACTAAATTTGGATTAAATGCATCTTTTAGTAAAATGGTTAATGCATCTTCTGCTTTTAACATTTTTACTGTAATTGGTTCTTTTTTACTATTATACCCAATTATTATATTACTAATCCTTCTTTTTAAATCTCCCAAATCTTCTGCTAAACAGAATATGGCCATTATTTCAGATGCTACAGAAATATCAAATCCATCTATTCTTGGTACAATCTTCTTTTCTCCAGATAATCCTGTTTCTACTTTTCTTAGTTGTCTATCATTTAAATCTACACATCTTTTCCATGTTACTTCTTTTATATCTAATTCATTTCCATAATATATGTGATTATCTATTATTGCTGATAATAAATTATTTGCAGAAGTTATTGCATGAATATCACCATTAAAATGTAAATTTATATCTTCCATAGGTGCTACTTGTGCATATCCTCCTCCTGTTGCCCCACCTTTTATTCCAAAAACAGGACCTAGTGATGGTTCTCTTAAAGTAACAATTGTTTTTTTACCTATTTTGCTAAGAGCATCTGCTAAGCCTATAGAAATAGTTGTTTTTCCTTCACCTAGTGGTGTTGGATTTATTGCTGTAACCAATACTAGTTTTCCATCTTTTTTATTTTCATTTTTTTTATAAACACTAAATGGAATTTTAGCTTTATATTTTCCATAACATTCTATATCATCTTCTTGTAAATTTATTTTTGATGCAATTTCACTAATTGTTTTTAATTTTGTATTTCTTGCAATATCAACATCTTCCATAATAGTTTCTCCTTATAATTTATACTAGTAATCCTACAACAATTCCTATACTTGCTCCTACTATAACTTGTGTAGGTGTGTGCCCTAGCACCTCTACTAATTTTTCAGAAACTTCTACTCCTGTAAGTCCTGGTGTTTCTATAATTTTATTTAATATTTTAGCTTGTTTTCCTGCGGCTCTTCTAATTCCTGCGGCATCATACATAACCACAAATGCAAATATTAAAGCAAGTGCAAATATTGCACTATCTATTCCATAACTTTTTCCTATCATAGTTGCTAAACTTGTTACAACAGCAGAATGAGAACTTGGCATTCCACCGTGCTCCCATTATTCTTTTAAAATTAAATTTTTTGGTAGTGTATAAGTCATAAAATACTTTAAATAGCTGTATTGAAAACCATATACAAAATGGTATTATTATATATTTATATTGTATAAAAAAATTCATTAATTTATCCCCTTTTTATCTATGCTTCTTCTGGAGTAAAGTTTTCTTCTTTTATGTCTTCTCCGTCCTCAATTAATATTGATATTCTTTTTTCTGCATTTTCCAATATTTCACTGCATTTTTTAGAAAGTTTCATTCCTTTTTCAAATTGCTTTACTGATTCATCTAAATTTAAATCTCCTTTTTCTAAGCTTTTTGCAATTAATTCTAACTCCTCCATAGCACTTTCAAAACTCATGTTTTCTTCTTCCATATTTTTTATAGTAGCTTTTTTATAAAACTACTAAACCTCCTTTATTATTGTTGTATACTAAATTTTCCTGTAGTTACATCAACTGAATACCATGCAAGTGTTCCTGTTGTATTTGAATCGTTAACTGTAACTATGTATTTTCCAGATGCATCAATTCCCATTGTAACAAAATATACTCCATCAGTTGTTCCCCAATCTTTTTTTACAATATTTATTGCTTTTTCTTCATTATTGGCTCCACTTTCTTGCATAACTTCTGTTTTATCAGTGGTTTGCATATTACTTACTGTATTCTCATTTATCTTATTTTCGACTTCATTTACTTCTTGTTTATTTTCAGTAGTATTATTTTCTATAACATTATTTTCTGTTTCATTTACTACATTTTCAGCAGCAGTATTTACATTAATTTCCATGTTTTGACTAGTCTCATTTATAGCATTTCCTTCTTCTATTGTATTTTCATTTTTGTTTATAACTTTATATCCAACTCCCAAAATCACTGCTATAACTACAATAAATAATACTATTAAAATAATATTTTTTACATTTTTATTCATATTTTCCTCCATTATAATATTTTAGCATTTGTATTTCCATCAGAAAATCTTATGTTTATTTCATCACCTTTTTTTAAATCTTTAGATGATTTAACAATACCATTATCCTTTTGTACTATAGAATATCCTCTTGTTAATGTTTTTAAAGGACTTAGTGCATCTAGTTTAGATATTAGCTCTATTTCTTTTATCTTTTCTGATTTTAACTTATTAGTTATATATTCTTTAAGATTTCTAACTTGTTTATCTATTAAAATATATTTTTCATTAATTTGTTGCATTGGTTCTTTAAAAACTCTTAAAGACATACATTTTTCATATTTGAGTCTCATCATTTCTATTTTCTTTTTCAAAGCTAATTTATATCTTAATTTATAATCTAAAAGTTTTTTTTCTAACTCACCGAGTATCTGCAACAGATAGCTCAGCTGCTGCAGATGGAGTTGGTGCTCGTAAATCTGCAACAAAATCAGCTATTGTAAAGTCTGTTTCATGACCTACACCTGAAATTACTGGTATTTCAGAATTATATATAGCTCTTGCTACTATTTCTTCATTAAACGGCCATAAATCTTCTAATGATCCACCACCTCTTGCTAGTATTATTACATCTGCAAGTTTTTTTTCATTTATTAATTCTATACCTTTTACAATTTTTTCCGCAGCACCCTTACCTTGAACTGGAACAGGTAATAATTTTAAATATACATTTGGATTTCTTCTTGTAGAAACATTTATAATATCTCTTATTACAGATCCTGTATTAGAAGTTAAAATTCCTATACTTTTTGGCATTAAAGGGATTTTCTTTTTATGACTTTTGTCAAATAACCCCTCTTGTTCTAGCTTTCTTTTTAGCTCTTCATATGCTTTATATAAGTCTCCTATTCCATCTTGTTTCATTGCTTTTACATATATTTGATATACTCCATCTCTTTCAAAAACAGAAACAGTTCCTAAAATCATTACTTTTGCTCCATCTTTTGGAACAAAATCAAGTTTTGTTGTATATGATTTAAACATTATACACTTTATTAATGATTTTTCATCTTTTAGCGTAAAATACATGTGTCCTGTATAGTGATGCTTAAAATTTGATATTTCGCCTTTTACTAATACATTATTTAGATATTCATCACCATCTATTTTATTTTTTATATATAAATTTAAATCTGAAACTGTTATTGGATTATAGTGCATTTATTTTCTCCTTTGCAAATTACATCATATTATTTTGCTTTATTATACTTGCAAGTACACCATTAACAAACATTGGTGAACTTTCTTCTCCATAAGATTTTGCAAGTTCCACAACCTCGTTTACTACTATTTTATAAGGTAAATCTCTATAAAGCATTTCACATATTGCAAGCTTTAATAAAGTAATATTTACTTTTGATATTCTATTAATATTCCATCCTGATTTTAAATTGTTAGATATTAATTTTTCTATTTCTTCTTTATTATTATTTACTTGCTCAACTATTTCTCTCATGTATTCTTTAGTTTTTTTATCTTCTATTTCATTAGCTTTACAAAATAGCTCAAATTGTTCTTCATTGTATTCTTTTTGCATTTCTATACTATATAACAATTTAAACGCTAATTCTCTTGAAGCAGACTTATTCATATATATTTACCTTTCTATTTTTTATTCTTTTATTATATTATTTATTTGCTCTACATTTTTTATTTTTATATTTACTTCTTTTATGTCTAAATCAGATGTCTTTTTAACAGCTTGTTTTATTCTTGCTTGCATATTATCTGATAGTTCTCTTATTATTGCATTTTCTTTTACTTGTAAACTAACATCAACAATAATTTCATTTTCCTTGTTAAGTTTTACTTTTGTTGTAAATTCTTGAACATTACTAAAACCTTTTATTGTATTATTTACAAGATTTTCTATTGAAGATTTTGTAATTATAAGCTTTCCTTCTTCATTTTTTAGTAAAATATTATCTTTGTATATATCACTTTTTTTACTTCCAAAAAATATACATTTTAAAGACAATAATATAAATATTATTGATACTACAAGTACAGTAGTTGAAATGTAATGATATTCCAACATATTTTCTAATATATTTATAATACTATCTAGCTGTAACCAATTAAATATTAATAGACAACAAACTACTGATAATATTAACACTATAATAGAATATATAATTAAAGCTATTTTTTCTATTATCTTCATATTTATTACCTCATATTATAAAATTATTATATTGCGAGCACTCTTTTTTGTACTCGCAATACTTATATATTATTCTTGTGTTTCTTCTTTTTTTTCTGTTAATGCATTACTTGTATTAACACCTTGAACGTGTACATTAACTTCTGATACAGTAAGACCTGTCATTGTTTCTACTGCTTTTTTTACTTTGTTTTGTATTTCAAATGCAACATCTGGTATTCTTGTACCATATTCAACTATTATATTAACATCTATTTTAGTTGTTTTTTCATTAATTTCTACTTTTATTCCTTTTGCTAGGTTTTTCTTTCCACTTAATACTTCTGAAATTCCACCTGCAAATCCACCAGACATTTCATATACACCTTGTACTTCAGATACTGCTACTCCTGCAATAACAGCAACAACATCGTCAGCAATTTTTATATTACTATTTTCTAAAGCTATTTCTTCTTCTCCTGCTTGTACCTCTTTTACTTCTTCATTTTCCATAACATAAAACCTCCTATTTCAATTTTTATTTTTATATTATTAACATACTATAAGTATACCAATTTCTCTAAAATTTTACAACTATATTTAATAAATTTAAACAATTTATTATTTTGCTAAAAAAGCAGGATAATTTAACATTTTTTAAGACGTTATTGAAAGAACTCATCTTAAAAACATTTTAAATTTCCTGCTATTTTTTATTTTCTTCCGCCTAATATATATCTATAGACTATATTGTCATATATAATTGTAAATTCTCCTTCTTCTCCTTCTACAGTTTCATAAAATAATATAGGCATTCTTATTTCTTCTTCTATATCTAATAACTGATCAAAATTTTTAACATCAATCACTCTCATATTTCCTGTTTCTGTTGGTGTTACTATTTCTGCAACAATATCACCATAATTTTTAAGTATTCTATTTAATGCCACTTCATAATCTGTTCTTCTATCTGCTGAAATTATTTTTCTAATTATATTTAATATTCCAAAAGCTGATATTGCAAATAGTATAATTCCTATTGTTAATAATACTATATTTGATTTTTTTACATTTGTTTCATCAACTACTTGCCCTTTACTCGTTGGTTCATAATCTTGTGTTACTGTGAATACTTGTCCGTTTAAGTCCATTTTTAAATTCACGACAGAATTATCCTTCTCTACTTTTTCACTATTTTTAACATCTATTTCTGAATTTGTAATTAACTTTACATCTAGATATGCTTTTATTGGTAATCCAAATTGTTCTTTAAATTTTTTCACTTCTGTATTATAAGCATTAAAATCAATTTTTACATTTTCGTTAATATTTATTTGATTAGAATCTGTTTCTATATTTTTTGGTTCTACTAAAGTATATTCTTTAGACCATATATTGGTTCCTCCGTGAAGAGCCTGTTACATAATACTCTACATTTAAATCTGCAACAATTTTATATGTGCATTTAGCTACAGATGGTTTAGATATATTATAATTATATCTAAAGTTTGCATCAATATAATTAACTAAATCTGTAATATATGTTGCATTCATTCCCATATATTCTTGGTTTATAAATTCATTTTTCTTTAAATATACTTTATAATCACTATTTCTAGTTATATTATATGCATATAACATTTTCAAATCATCTTTAGGTGTAGAAAATGATTTTACTATGCAAATAAAAGAAATAAATAATGTAACAAAAAATATACATGCCAATTTTAAATTATTTTTTACATTATTATTTTTATCCATTTAAACACCCACCTTTTCTTATGTTTCTATTATAGCTTTTCTTTTAAAGAAAAACTCGCTAAACCATACAGAAGGATATCCAACATATGGTATTTTAAATTTCACAATTCCTAACATTTGATCTTGTTCTACTTTCTTTATATCTGGAGCATCATTATTATCTCCTTGTGTTGTAACTATTAAAATTCCTTTATTTTCTTCTATATTAATTATTCTATGAATAACAACACTTTCTTCTAACTGATATTGCAAAATATCTCCTACTTTTATATTTTTGATATCATCTTTATTTAATTTTTTTACAACTACTACATAACCTCTTCTAAACTCTGGAACCATACTATTTGACATTACAGCAACAGGTTTATATGGAAGTAGTCCTGCTATAAATACTACAAAGAATATTACTAAAACAATTACAAATACAGAATTTTTAGGATTAATTTTCTTTTTCTGCCATCTTGTTAATCTATTTACTTTAATTGTGTGCTCATAATTTATAAACACAAATAATATAAGAGATACAAGCACTTCAAGCATTGCTGAAAAGAACCAATCCACATCTGGAAATATTGGAAGAAGCACTGTTAGTAATGCTACTGGCATTCTATATGCATATATTAATAAATGTCCACCTGTTTTAGCAAGATACGTACAAATTATAGAAGTAGCAATTCCTGGAATTATTTTTGCTGCAATAAATTTAAATATAGTTTCTCCATTTTCAAAATTTGCCAAAAAATTGCTATAATCTAATCCAATTATAAAGAATATAATTGTTATAAAAATATAATTTTTAATATTATTTGCACTATTTACTAATTTATTTCTTACATATTCTTGTAAAAGTAATGTTCCTACTATAAAAATAATATTTTTAATTACTGTTCCCAAAGTCCTAGAATATGGACTAGATGTATATCCAAAAATCAATCCTAATGAAAAATAAATAATATAGTATAATATTATAATTATTAAAGTAGTCTTTATTTTATCATTTTTTCCTTTAAACCTTGAATGTTCATTTTCTACTGGTACAGATAGTATAAATAACACTATCCATATCATTAAATTAATTATTCTTGTATATTCATGAAAATAGTTTGGTACTATAAAAATAGTTAATATAGAAGAGCCTATTAATATAACAGATATTATAATTAAATACGTAATAATATTTATATTTCCTTTATTCATAATTTCTCCTATAATAATTAATCCTTATTCTATATTATTTTGTTCTACTGTCACTAAATTTTCAGTTGTATTTTCTATTGTTGTATTTTTCTCTGAACTACTATCTGTAATACTGTTTTCTATCGTTTTATTTTCAGTTGTATTTTCAACTGTAGTATTTTCTTGAATGGTATTTTTCTCTTCTATCGTATTATTTGAAATTTCTGATGTATTATTTTCATCTGCTACACTATTGCTGTTTGTATTATTTGCATCGCTTTCTTTATTTTCTGATAATGTATCATCAGATTTTTCTCTTAGTTCAGATGTAATAAGTTTATTATTTAATACTAAATTTTTTATTACAATATCACTAACAACTACATTAAATGATAACTGAATTTGTACATTTTTTAGAGATCCCTTTGCCCATGGATTTGACCATTCTGCATCTGATTTTTTTACTTCTATTGTTACTTTTTTTCCATCTATAGTAGTAACTGGAGAACTCACATATTGATTAACATAACCTGTTGCACTTGTCAATTCTTCTTCAAGTTCAAAACTTAATTTCCAATCGTCATAATCGTCATCATTGTTAGTAATAACTATGGATATAATGCATCCCCCTCCCCAGTTATTCACTGTTTTTAGTGTTGCAACACTAAGTCCGTGGTTCTACTGGAGTATCTGGATCTACTACATTTAAGCTTGCTTTTCCTTGTATTTCTAAAGGTGTTTCAAGTAAAGCATAACCTGTTCCAATTAAAATAAAGATACAAATAAATATAAAAATAGAACCATTTCTTAATAACATATACTCTTTAGTATTTCTTGAATTTCTTCTTTTTTTCATATTACCTCCAAAGAAAAAAATTCTATTTAATATAAGTAAAAAAGCCAAGATATTATCATTCTTAGCTATTTTACTTAACTTTTATTAATCAGCTTGTACATAGTTTAATGTAATTGTTGCTGTTTTTGTTTTTGTATTTGGTATCTCTGTTGCTTGTTTGTCCCAAGTTACAGTAACAGTATAATCTTTTGTACTTTTTGAACCTAATGAATCATTTGCCTGTGCATCTATTGTATATGTTATTCCTGTTGGTTCTGCTGCATTTGCTGTATCTACTCCAGTAACTTCTTGTAATTTTGCTGCTATAGTTCCACCATTTTCTACTGTAACTGTATATGTTGCACTAGCTCCTGGATATGCTAAATCTACATCAAATGTTGCAGATGTTGCTGTAAAAGATGGTTGTGTTTTATCTTGCGCACCTGTAGTAGCATTGCCAGCTGAAGCTGTTATATTTTTAATATGAACATCCCACTCTGTTGTAATGTTGGCTGTTCCATTTATAACTAATTGTTGAGATAATGCCGCATATCCTATTGCCATTCCTACAACAGCAATTAATAATATTACTAATAATAAATTTTTGTTTTTTGTTTTCATAAAAGTTTCCTCCTACATATTAATATATTAACCATATAATAACATATAATTCAAAAAAAACAATTATGTTATAAAAAATATAACATAATTGTAATTTTTTTGTAATATTATTGTAATACTGTTCCTATATCAATACTGTTGCCTCTCAAAAAATCATTTATATTCATTTTTTTCGCATTTTCGCCTTGAATTTCTAAAACATTTACATACCCATTTTTAGCTTTTATTATTAATCCATTTTTCGGATCAGATAATATTACTGTACCATATGTAATATCGTCTAATTTTTGCTTACACTCTTTTAAACTTTCATATTTTTCTAACAGTTCTTGTTTTGTTAATACATCTACTTTCCAAAATTTTATTTTTTTATTTTCTATATATGTATAAGCTCCAATTATTGGATTTAACCCTCTTACTAAATTTTTTATTTCTACAGCTTCTTTATTTTTCCAATCTATTTTTCCAATTTCCTTTGAAAGCATTGGTGCTAATGAAAAATCACTTCCTTGCTTTTGTCTTGTTATAGAAGATTTTTCTATTTTTTCTAAAGTTTCTACTAATAACTTTCCACCTAAAATAGATAATCTATCCCATAATTCTCCTGTTGTTTCATCATTTCCTATAGCGACTTCTTGTTTTAAAAGAATATCTCCTGTATCCATTCCTTTATCCATGTACATTGTTGTAACTCCTGTTACCTTTTCTCCATTTATTACTGCCCATTGTATTGGTGCTGCGCCTCTATATTTAGGAAGTAATGATCCATGTACATTTATACAACCATATTTGGGTATTTCTAATAATTCTTCTGGTAAAATCTTTCCATATGCAACAACACATATAACATCTGGATTTAATTTTTTCATTTCTTCTATAAATTCTGGATTATTTCTCACTTTTGTAGGTTGATATATTTTTAAATTTTTCTCTAAAGCAAATTCTTTTACAGGAGAAAACATCATTTTCATTCCTCTGCCTTTTGGTTTATCCTGATTTGTAACAACTCCTACTATATTATATTTTTTTTCATATAAACATTTTAAGGATTCTTTTGCAAAATCTGGTGTTCCCATAAATACAATATTTAGCATTTAGTTATTTCATGATTATAATAAAAATCATGATCTCCTTTCTCTTATTTATTTTTCTGGTTCTATTACTTGTAATGTTCCTGGTATTATTTTATCTACAAATAATATTCCATTTAAGTGATCTATTTCATGTGATAAAGCTTGAGCTAGTAAACCTTTTGCTGATATTTTTACTGTTTTTCCATTTTCATTTAATGCTTTTACAGTAACTTCTTCTGGTCTAATAATTTTAGCAAATTTGTTAGGAAAGCTTAAACATCCTTCTTCCACTTCCTGAGTTCCTTTTTCTTTAATAATTTCTGGATTAACTAATTTTATAGGTCCTTTATCATCATATAGATCTATTACTATTAATCTTTTTAACAATCCAATTTGTGGTGCTGCTAACCCAACACCATTATATTTATGCATAGTTTCGACCATATCTTCTAATATTTCTCTTATTTTATCATCTACAACTTCTACTTTTCTAGATTTTTTTCTTAAGATTTCATCTCCATCTTCTCTTATATTTCTAATTGCCATATATTTTTTCACTCCTTACTACAACATATTATTTGGATTTAAGTCTATTATAATTTTACTTGAATCCTTTTTCTTCATTTTATTGAATTCATCAATTGTTTCATTTATTAATTCTATTATATCATCTCCAAATTTGCATTTAATTATTATTCTCCATCTAAATTTATTTTTTATTTTTTCAATTGGTGATGGTACTGGTTTATATAATAAAATTTTTGCATTTTCATTTATAATTTTCTGTTTTAAAAACTCATGTAATAAATTTGCAATTTTTTGAACTTCTATCTCATCTTCTGAAGTAACACCTAGCATTATTATATCACAAAATGGAGGATATTTCAAACTTTTCCTCAACATAATCTCTGTGTTAAAAAACAATTTATAATCCTGTTTTTTAGCATATTCTATGCTGAAGTTATCTGGATTATATGTTTGAATAATAACTCTTCCTTCTTGTTCTCTTCCTGCTCTTCCGTGCCACTTGTGTTAATATTTGAAATGTTTTTTCTTGTGCTCTATAATCATCTAAATTTAGATTACTGTCTGCTGCTATAACTCCAACTAAAGTAACATTTGGAAAGTGGTGTCCTTTTACAACCATCTGAGTTCCTATTAATATATCTAAATTATCATTTTTAAATGTATTTAAAATTTGTTCATGTGAATTTTTTTTACTTACCGTGTCTATATCCATTCTTATAGTTTTAGCTTCAGGAAAAAGTTTTTTTATTTCCATTTCTAATTTTTGAGTTCCTGTTCCAAAATATCTTATATTAGTACTTTTACATTCTGGGCATATTTTTATAGCATTAGTTTCATATCCACAATAATGACATTTTAACTTATTTTCTCTATAATGATATGTTAATGTTACATTACAATTCTTACACTTTGCTGTATATCCACAGTCTCTACACATTATAAATGTTGAAAATCCTCTCCTATTTAAAAATAAAATAGTTTGCTTTTTATCTTTTAAATTTTTCTCTATTTCTGAAAATAATTTAGTACTTATCATACTTCTATTTCCATTTGCAAGTTCTTCTCTTAAATCTACAATTTCAACATTCGGTAGACTTGCTTTGTTCGCTCTTTTAGTTAATTCAAGTAAAACAATTTCGTTATTTATAGCTTTATAATACGTATTAATATCTGGTGTAGCACTTCCTAAAATCAATGGTATTCTATTTTTCTTAGCCAATACCTCTGCAATTTCTTTTGCATTATATCTTGGGGTCATTTCAGATTTATATGAAGAATCATGTTCTTCATCAATAATTATTATTCCTAAATTTTTAACTGGAGCAAATATTGCAGAACGTGCTCCTATTATAATTTTTGCTTTACCAGATTTAATTTTTTGCCACTGATCATATCTTTCTCCTATTGATAATTTACTATGCAAAACCGCTATTTTTTCCTCCCCAAATCTTGCAATAAATCTATCTACTGTTTGTGGAGTTAATGATATTTCCGGTACAAGCATTATACTTGTTTTTTCTTCTTTTATTACTTTTTCAATTAATTGTAAATACACTTCTGTTTTTCCGAGATCCTGTTACTCCAAAAAGTAAAAAACTTGAATATATCCCCATATCTATACACTCTGAAATTTCTTCATAAGCTTTTGATTGTTCATCTGTTAAATTCAAATCTTTACTTGCATTAACAACTTTATGAATAAATGGATTTCTTTCCACTTGCTTTTCTATAATTTCTATATACCCATTTTTTTCCAACGTTTTTATTATACTTCTTGTTGTATCTGTAAATAATTCTAAATCTTGAACTAGAGTTTCACCATTATTTATTAAAAATTTCAAAATTCTAATTTGCTTTTCTGATTTTATTTTTTTAAATTCAATTGCTTCTTCTATTTCTATATCTTCTACTTTTAAATTTGCATAATTTGCTGTTTTTTCTTTTACTCTATTTGTAATTATTTTAGTTGTTGTTCCTGGTGGCAACATTAATTTTATACAATCTGATATATTGCAAAAATATCTTTTAGCCATCCATTTAGCAAGTTTTATTTCTTCTTCTCCTATATATTCATTACTTTCTACTTTTTCTATATCTTTTACTTTAAATTCAGAAGAATCTTTTATTCCTATAACAAATCCTTCTTCTAATTTTTTTATATTCCCAAATTTAACAAACACTCTTGATCCTATTTTCACTTTGTTTTGTAATTCATATGGAATATTATAATCAAATGTTTTATTTAAGTTTTTTACATTACTATTTATTATTACCTCTGCAATCATAGTATTCTCCTAGTTTTTTATCACTCTTTTATATTACTATATAAGAAAACAAATAGCAAGAACAAAAATTCTTGCTATTTGTTTTTTAAAACTCAGTTTCTCCAATGTTATATTCTTGATTTATTATTGTCATAATTATATTTACTGTTTTTTCTAAATTATTATTTTTTATAACATAATCGTATAGATCTATTTTTGATTCTTCATAATCGAAACGATTTAATCTAAGCATTATTTCTTTTGGAGATGGTTTATCTATTCTGTTTTCTAATCTTTTTCTTAACTCTTCTTTTGGAACTCTTAGGAAAATTGTAATTACTTTAACATCATTTTTTAACAATTTTATTAAATTTTCTGTTCCATTTACATCCATATCTTTTACAATAATTTTTCCACTTTTTATTTTTTCATTCATTAATTTTTTTGATGTACCATAATAACGCTCATGATGAACATCGTATTCATATAATTCTCCTGCTTCTATCATTCTTTCAAATTCTTCAGTTTCAACAAAATGATATATTTGACCTTCTACTTCTCCTATTCTTGGTGCTCTGTCTGTAAAAGATGGTAATGATTCTACATTTTCCATTCTTTTAATTAATTCTTTTTTTATTGTATCTTTTCCTGCACCAGACACTCCAGATAATAATACTAGCATACTTTCACCTTACCTTCTGCAATTTCGTCAGCAGCTAAAGTTACTGGTGATTCGTCATCTTCATCTGTTAGTATTTCACTACCTGTAGCAATTTGTCTTGCTCTTTTTGATGTTGCAATAACTAATCTAAAACGATTATCTACTTTTGTTAGTAATTCACTTACTGTTGGTTTTACCATCATTTTAACATTCCTCCTCTTTTTTATTACTTTTATTTTCACTTAATTTTCCAAATTTCCAAAATATTTTTATTATTCTTCCACTATATCATCTTTGTCAAGTCTTCCTGCAACAGTTTCTGGCTGAACAGCAGATAGTATAACATGACCTGAATCCATAATTATAACTGCTCTTGTTCTTCTTCCATATGTTGCATCAACTGCCATTCCTTTATCTTTTGCATCTTGCACAATCCTTTTTATTGGTGCAGATTCTGGACTAACTATTGAAATAATTCTATTTGCAGAAACAATATTTCCAAATCCAATATTAATTAATTGCATAACATACACATCCCTTCATATATTACTCAATATTTTGTATTTGTTCTCTTATATTTTCTAATTCTGTTTTTATATCTATTACTAAATTAGTAATTTCTAGTTTCACAGATTTAGATCCTATTGTATTTGTCTCTCTGTTCATTTCTTGAATAATAAAATCCAATTTTTTCCCAATTCCACCGTGTATTTAATTCTATTAAATCTCTAAATTGCTTTATATGGCTTCTTAATCTCGTTAATTCTTCTTCAATAGAACATTTATCTGAATATATTACTGTCTCTTGTGCAATTCTTGTTTCATCAATTATATCTGTATGTAATAATTCTTGTATTCTTTCCCTTAATTTTACTACATATTCTTCAATAAGTCCAGTAGAAAACGTAAATATATTGTTAACCATATCTTCTATACTATTAATTCTTATTTCCAAATCTTGTTTTATTTTATTTCCTTCTTTTACTTTCATGCCATTTAAGTTATCTATTGCTTCATTTAAGCATATTAACAATTCTTTTTTTATTTCTTCCTCGTTTTTCTCGTTTTGCTTAATTTCTAATACATCTGGAAACTTACTAATATCTACAACTTCTATATGGTCATTTATATTTTCTTTAATTGCTAATTCCTTTAATTCTTTTATATATATTTTTGCAAGTTCATTATTAATAGTAATAATTTTATCATTGCTATTAAAATCGATGAAAGTAATACTTACATCTAATTTTCCTCTTATTATGAATTTTGATATTTCTTTTCTTATGTCTTCTTCAAGATAACTAATACTTTTAGGTAATTTTACACTAATATCGTTATATCTATGATTAACACTTCTTATTTCAATATTATATTCTCTACCATTTACTACATTTTTACTTCTTCCAAAACCTGTCATACTTCTCATTTTATTATACCTCTTCTTCTATAGTTTCACTTAATTCACTATTTTCTTTATAATATGACTTCTTCATTTTTAAAAATACTATTATAGATTTAATAATATAATATACTATTGTTATACCAGCCATTATTAATACTGTTTTCATAAATATTATGTCATTCATTATACACACGTATAATAAACCTATGTTGCTAATTGCTAAAACTAATATTTCTATACCAAATACTCCTAGAGATTTATTTTCTCTTTTATATGCATTTTCAAATAATATTATAGAAAATATAAGTATTGCCACACTGAACACTTTTAAATCTGTTATAAAAACTTCTCTTGTTATATTTTTATGTCCTAATATTATAAATATAAAAAATAATATTATTATACTTCCTACAAATATGTTTGAAATTACTTTTAAAAATATTTTCTTTTGAATTTCTTCTGGTAATTTTCTTTTTCTTTCTTTTTTTATTACTTCCCCAATTTCCTTTATATCTTTTACTTCTTCTATTTGCTTACCTTTTTCTTCACTATTTTCTTGGTTTTCTCCTAATTTATTATTCGTAATTTCCTTTTTTATATTTTTTTCTATTTTAGTTTGTTCTTTACTTTTATTACTACTTTTCTTTTTATTTTTGGTTTTTACAGCTTTTACTTCATCTTTAATTTTTGTTACTTCCAAGTTTGACTTGCTTACCTTATCGTCATTTTTTAGTTCTTCCTTTTTGTTATTAACTATCTTTTTGTTATCATTTTCTTCAGTACTTTTTCTACTTGTTTTTGATTTATTTTTACTACTAGTTTTATTATCTTCTATTTTACTTACATTTTTAACTTTCACTGTATTGCTTTTTTTTAGCTCATTACTACTCTTTTTTATTTTTTCACTATTTTTATTTTCTATTTTTTCATCTTTTCTAGAAACATCTTTTTTTGTAGCCTTAACTTTCTTATTCACTGACTCTTTTTTTTCGTTTTCTATTTCTTTATTTGCTGTTGAATTTTCTTTTACCTTTTCTAAATTTTCTTTTAACTTTGTTTCTTGTTCATTTTTTGTTTTCTTTTTTGTACTTATATTTTTTTCTTTTTGATTTGTTGTTTTTTCTTTTTTCATATTGTTTTGTTGTTTTACTTCTGTACTTTTTAAAGCTTTATTTCCTTCTATCTCAGTCTTTTTCTCTTTTCTATTTTCCATAATACTCTCCTTAATTATTTTCAAGTTCATATAATATTATACTTGTCATAACAAGTGCTACTGTTTCTGTTCTTAAAATTCTTTTTCCTAAAGTAATAATTTTACATCCTATATTTGTTAAATTTTCTATTTCAGACTCTGCAAATCCTCCTTCTGGTCCTATCACCACAGCTATATTTATATTTTTTTTCACTTTTAATACTTCTTTTAACTTTATCAACTCATTTTTTAATGTATTTGATTCCTCTTTTTCATATGCAACTAATATACAATCATAATTTGATTCTTTTTTTTCTAAATCTTTTAAATTTATTATATTATTTACTTTTGGTATTATATCTCTTCTGCTTTGTTTTGCTGCAACTTCAGCAATTTTTTGCCATCTATTTATTTTTTTAGATTCATCTTTAGCATTAATTTTTACAATGCATCTTTCCATGTTAACAGGAGTGATTTCTTTTGCCCCAAGCTCAGTACTTTTTTGTATTATAAGTTCCATTTTATCCGCTTTTGGCAAACCTTGTAAAATATCAATATTAATATTAGATTCTGAACTTGACTCTATTTCTCTTTTTATTTTACATATCACTGAATTTTTATCTATTTTTTCAATTTCTGATTCATAGTTTTTTCCTGTATCTATGTTTGCTATATTTAAATTTTCTCCTATTTTACATCTTAATACATTTACTATGTGATTTACATCTTCATCAATTATTTCTATTTTATTATTTTTAATTTGATCATCCTTAACAAAAAATTTCGGCATTTTATTACTTCCTTTTTCTTATTTGCTACATTATATCACACTATTCTTTAAATAGGCAATTTTTCCAAATAAAAAAAAGAGGTTTATTTTATCCAAATAAACCTCTTTTTTTAACTGGTGGTTGTTCGTTCATAGTTAATGCAAGCTTTGTTAATAAATCTCTTTGTTCTTTGCTTAATCTCTTTGGCACCTGAACCAAAACAGTAAAAATAAAGTCGCCTTGATAATTTCCATTAACAGCTTTAAATCCTCTGTTTTTTATTGTAAATTTAGTTCCTGGTTGAGTTCCATCTGGAATTTTATATTTTACTTTACTTCCATCAACCATAGGTATTTCTAGGTCTGCTCCTAAAGTTGCTTGCGTAAAAGTAATTGGTATATCGCAAAAGACATTATTTCCATTTCTTGTAAATATACTATGTTTCTTTAATCTCATGCTTATGTATAAATCACCTTTTGGTCCACCTTTTGTACCTGGTTCTCCTTCTCCTCTAAGTACAATAGTTTGATCGTTATCTATACCTGCAGGAATTTTTACTTTTATTTTTGCTTGTTTTCTTACAGTTCCTTTTCCTCTGCAAGATTCGCATGGCTCTTTTATAACTTTTCCAGTTCCATGGCAATTACTACATGTTCTTGCTGTTTGCATTTGTCCTAATATTGTATTTTGTACTTGTTTTACCTGCCCTGTTCCACCACATACATTACAGTTTTCAACTACTGTTCCTGGTTTTGCACCAGTTCCATTACAACTAGAACAAATATCGTCTCTTGTAATATTAACTTCTTTTTCTACTCCTAAATAAGCTTCTTCAAAAGTAATATCCATATTATATTTTAAATCTGCACCCTTTTTAGGTCCATTATTAGCTCTTGAATTTCTAGAACCTCCAAATCCTCCTCCAAAGAAAGAAGAGAATATATCTCCTAAATCTCCAAAATCACTAAATCCATCAAATCCTGATGTAGAATATGAATAATATCCTCCTCCTGGATTTCCTCCAAATCCTTGTGGACCTGCATGTCCAAATTGATCATACATTCTTCTTTTTTGTGGATCAGATAAAGTTTCATATGCTTCATTTACTTCTTTAAATTTAATTTCAGCTTCTTTTTTATTATCTGGATTTGCATCAGGATGATATTTTTTAGCCATTTTTCTATATGCTTTTTTTAATTCTTCATCTGTAGCATTTTTATCTACTCCTAATACTTCATAATAATCTCTTTTTTCTGCCATTCTTTCCTCCATAACGAAAAATTGCCAATTGGGGACGGGGCTCTTTTGGCAATTTCTCTTATATTATGTGTTTATCTACTAAATTAGATTCATAAAATTGTTAAGATTTCCCGCCCTCTTATACAATTTTATTTATTTCCATCATCTTCTACTTTATAATCTGCATCATAAACATTTCCATTTTCATCTACTTTTGGTCCAGCTTCTGCTTCGTTAGCATTTGCAGCACCTTGTGCTCCTGCTGCTGCATTTTGATTATATAACTTTTCAGATATTGAATAAAATACTGTTGTTAATTTTTCTGTTGCAGATTTTATTGCTTCTACATCAGATCCTTCTAATGCTTTTTTAACATTTGCAATTTCTGTTTCAGCTTTAGCTTTTTCTTCTCCGCTAATTTTATCTCCTAATTCTGAAATTGTTTTTTCACAATTGTATACTAAACTTTCTGCATTATTTCTTGCTTCAATTTCATCTTTTCTCTTTTTATCTTCTGCTGCATGAGCTTCTGCATCTTTAACAGCTTTGTCTATATCTTCATCTGTTAGATTTGTAGATGCTGTAATAGAAACTTGTTGACTATTACCTGTTGCCATATCTTTTGCAGATACATGTACTATACCATTTGCATCTATATCAAATGTTACTTCGATTTGTGGAACTCCTCTTGGTGCTGCTGGAATCCCTGAAAGTTGAAATCTTCCAAGTGTTTTATTGTATGCAGCCATTTCTCTTTCACCTTGTAATACGTGTACTTCTACACTTGTTTGTCCATCTGCTGCAGTAGAGAATATTTGTGATTTTTTAGTTGGTATTGTTGTATTTCTTTCTATTAATTTTGTAAATACTCCACCATATGTTTCAATACCTAATGAAAGTGGTGTTACATCTAACAATACTAAATCTTTAACATCTCCTGAAAGAACACCACCTTGAATTGCTGCACCTATTGCAACACATTCATCTGGGTTTATTCCTTTATCTGGTTCTTTTCCTGTTATTTTTTTAACTATTTCTTGTACTGCTGGAACTCTTGTAGATCCACCAACTAATAATACTTTGTGTAAATCATTTGCACTAACACCAGCATCTTTTAATGCTTGCATAACTGGTTTTTTAGTTTCTTCTAATAAATCACTAATTAATTCTTCAAATTTAGCTCTTGTTAAATTTACATCTAAATGTTTTGGTCCTGTGCTATCTGCTGTAATAAATGGTAAATTAATATTTGTTTGTTGCATTCCAGAAAGTTCTATTTTAGCTTTTTCTGCAGCTTCTTTTAATCTTTGCATTGCCATTTTATCTGTTTTTAAGTCAATACCATTTGATTTTTTAAATTCAGATACTAAATAATCTATAATTCTTTGATCAAAGTCATCTCCACCTAAATGGTTGTTACCACTTGTTGCTAAAACTTCAAATACACCATCACCAATATCTAGTATAGAAACATCAAATGTTCCTCCACCTAAATCATATATCATAATCTTTTGATCTTGATCTTCTTTATCCATACCAAAAGCAAGTGCTGCTGCTGTTGGTTCATTTATTATTCTTAAAACTTCTAGACCAGCTATTTTTCCTGCGTCTTTTGTTGCTTGTCTTTGACTATCTGTAAAATATGCAGGTACTGTGATAACTGCTTGAGTTACTTTTTGTCCTAAATAATTTTCTGCATCTTGTTTTAATTTTTGAAGAATCATAGCAGAAATTTCTTGTGGTGAAAATTCATCACCTTCAATTTTTACTTTCTCACTTGTTCCCATTTTTCTTTTTATTGATATTACAGTATTATCTGGATTTGTAACAGCTTGACGTTTAGCTATTTGTCCTACTAATCTTTCTCCATTTTTTGAAAATGCTACAACAGATGGTGTTGTTCTGTTTCCTTCTGCGTTAGGAATTACAACCGGCTCGCCACCTTCCATAACAGCTACACATGAGTTTGTTGTTCCTAAATCAATACCTATTATTTTTCCCATTATAAATTCCTCCTATATTTTTAAACTTTCAATTTTTATTTCTTTTGTAAAATTATATATAACGCAAAATATGCGTAATTTACTTTTAACATATTTTAAATTAATTTGCTACAACTACTAAAGAATGTCTAATTACTTTTCCGTCTATTATGTACCCTTTTCTGTATTCTTCTTTTATTTCTTTTTCCCCAAGATTTTCATCTACTACAGATCCTACTGCTTCATGTAACTCTGGATCAAAAGTTTTTCCAATTGTATTTATTTCTTTTACTCCATTTGCTGTTAAAACATCTTTAAATTGTTTTAATACCATTTCTACACCTTGTTTATAATTACTATCTTTTGTTTCTACTTTAACTGCTTTTTCTAAATTATCTATTACTGGTAATAATGATGTAAAAATGTCTGATACTAAAGAATTATACAATCCTTCTCTCTCTTTTGAACTTCTTTTTTTAAAATTATCAAATTCAGCCATTAATCTTTTTAGTCTATCATCTTTTTCTTCAAGTTCCTTTTTTTGATTATCAATCAATTCTTTAATTTTTTTAACATCTTCGTTATCTTCTAACTTTTTTTCTTTCTTTTCTTCTTGCATTTAAATTCCTCACTTTCTTAATATCCGTTTAGTTTTTTACTAATATATTTCATAACAGAAATTACTTTTGAATAATCCATTCTTGTTGGTCCTATAATTCCTATTGTTCCTAAGTCTTTATTAGCTATTCTATGTTTAAATGTAACTATACTAAAATCTTTCAATTCACTATGTTCTGTTTCATTTCCAATATATACATTTATATCATTTGCAAGTCCTGCATCTAATATATCCAAAACTAATTCTTTTGTATCTAATACATTTATAAAATTTTTAGCCACCTCTAAACTTTTAAATTCTGGCAAGTCAAATGCTTTATTTGTTCCCTCTAAATAAATTTTAGCGTCTTCGTGAACAACTTTATTAATTTCTTGCATAACAGGTTTTATTACACTTAAACTATAATTCATTTCTGAAAAGATGTATTCTTCTAGTGGCTTATCTATTGAATCTAGTGGCTTTCCACGTAATTTATTATTAAATATAAAATTCAACATTTCTACTTGTTCATTTGTTATATCTTCATCGAATTTTATAATTGTTTCTTTTATAACTCCACTGTCTGTTAGTATAACAGCCATTAACATTCTTGTTCCTAATAATACAAATTTTATTTCTTCTATATTTTGTATTTTAGGTCCAATAGCAACTGTTGTATAATGTGTGATTTCTGATAAAGTGCTTGTAGCAATTTTTGTTAATTCTTCAATTTGGTTTACTTTTGTTTCTAATTTTGATTGAATGTATTTTATTTCTTCTAGACTAATATTATCATCTTTAATTAATTCATCTACATAAAATCTATATCCCTTAGCTGATGGTATACGTCCACTTGATGTATGTGGCTTATCTAAGAAACCAACTTTTTCAAGTTCTGCCATATCATTTCTAATTGTTGCACTACTAAAATCCAAACCATATTTATTTACTATACTTCCTGAGCTAACTGGCTCTGCAGTATTTATATATTCATCTACAATTGCTTGCAAAATTCTTTTTTTTCTATTATCTAACATGCCCTCACCTTCTTTTTAGCACTCTTTTGTCTCGACTGCTAAACTGCATATATATTATATCCAAAAAAAGGTATTGTCAATACCTTTTCTCTTAAATTTATGTGAATTTTATGTGAAAATTTTATTAATCCTTACTTTATACAAAAACTAACATAAACAAAATTATTGAAATTACATCCAAAAACACTAACAATAATTTTTCTTTCATTGACAATAGTGAAAGCATTTCAAATTCTACTTTTCCGTATACGGCTACATTTCCACTAGAATAATGACAATGATAATAAATTAATGCAAAAATTTGCTCTGTATAACCTTTCAAAACATATCTTAAATTTATTTTCTTGCTTCTATATTTTTTTAATCCCATGTATATATAATGTAAAAATATATTTTCATCATAGTCTTTCATGAAATAACCTCTATCATCTGTAAATTTTTCCTTAGTTTCTGTATTTGAGAAAATTCCTATTGTTTTTCCTCCTTTTTTACATAAATATAAACCAAAAATATATGCATTTACAGCTTTTATTTCATCATATATTTGAATACTACCTTGATAATTGCATTGATTTAAACTATCTGTTATCTTTTTATTCATTATATTATTATTATATCTTAAATTATTTTTCTCTGTTAAATATTTTTGAAATTCTATTTTATCTTCTGAATTTAAAGTTTCAATACTCACATTCAAATAACTATTATAATTTCCATCATACCCAGAAATAATTTTTATATTGATGTTTGGTAATTTTCCTTCTATTTCCACTTCTATTCCAAATTTTTTATAAAACCTTTTAATTTTTTCTTCATTTATACATTCACGATTTTTAAAGCAAAAAAACACTCTTATTACCTCTTTTCTATATTATGATCTTCTTATTATGATTTCAATTTATTTTTAATATGATAATTTTTCTTTATAAAAAAATTATATCATTATGAATTTTTCATTTCAATAAATTTTTTCATTGCACTTTAAATATTCTTTAGTACTTTTATGCTAAAAAATAATTTTATTATGAATTAATATTTTTTTATTTATATGTAGTCTATATTTTTTGCTATATATTAAATTTTACGAACTTTATTAAATATATTTTTTCTAAAAAAAAATAAATGTAAATACATTTTTCTTTGTATCTACATTTATTTTATTATTTAAACTTTTATATTTTAAACTTCTTCTATTTTTAATAAATTTGTTGTTTTAGCTCCGTTCTTTGGGAAACCTCCTGTTATTGCAATAATATCTCCTGATTGTATTCCCATTACTTCTTTTGCTTTTTCTTTAGCTATCGCTACTACTTCGTCTGTACTTTCTGAAGCTGGAACTATTGTTGGATATACTGCATAGTTAAGTGCTAATGAACGTGCAACTTTTTCTGAATTTGTAGCTGCTAAAATTAAACATCTTGGTTTTAAATTACTTATTCTTCTTGCTGTATCTCCACTTACAGTTGATGCAATTATTAATTTTATATCTAATACACTTGCCGCTTCTACAACACTATCAGCTATTGTTTCTGTAATGTCAACTTCTCTTTCTGAAGCGAATTTATAATCATAATCATAATATTCTTCTGTATCTCTACAGATTTCAGCCATATAACGAACAACTTCTACTGGGAATTTTCCAACAGTTGTTTCTCCTGAAAGCATTACTGCATCTGTACCGTCTAAAACAGCATTTGCAACATCTGAAACTTCTGCTCTAGTTGGTCTTGCACTTTTCTTCATAGATTCTAACATTTCTGTTGCAACTACAACAAATTTACCTTTTTCACGACATCTTTGGATCATTTCTTTTTGATATCTTGGTAATTGTTGCATTGGAACTTCTACACCTAAATCTCCACGTGCTACCATGATTCCGTCTGAAACATCTATTATAGAATCTAAGTTTTCAACACCTGTTGTACTTTCTATTTTAGATATTACTTTCATATCTTCTCTATTATATTCTTTTAAGATTTCTCTTGCAGCAAGTACATCTTCTTTGCAAGAAACAAATGATAATGCAATGTAGTCACCTTCATGTTCACATGCATAAATAATATCTTCTCTATCTACATCACTAATAAATGGTATATCTAATTTTACACCTGGTGCATTTAAACTCTTCTTGTTTCCTAAAACACCACCATTTATTATTTTACAAGTAACTCCATCTTCTTCTACAGATACTACTTCAATTTTCATTAATCCATTTTCTAATAAAACTATTGAACCAACTTTTAAGTTGTCTATAGCTTGTGGATGGTTTACAGAAATTCTTTCTTCATTTCCTAAAACTGTTTCTTTTACTAAACGAATTGTTTTTCCTTCTACTAATGTGATTTCATCATTTTCTAACATTCCGTTTCTGAATTCTGGACCTTTTGTATCATATAAAATAGCAATATTTTTCTTTGTCATTTCTCTTACTTTATGAACAGATTCTACAACAGCTTTTCTTTCTTCCATTGTTGCATGAGAAAAATTAATACGAGCCACATTCATTCCTACTTCTACCATTTTGCACATTACTTCTGGTGCTGTACTAGCAGGACCTATACTACAAATAATTTTTGTCTTTTTCATTATTTAACATCTCCTTTATTTTTTTAACATATCGACTATTATACTCACAATTTGACAAAAAATCAATATTTTACATAAAATTTTCAAAAAATCATTGTTTTTTATTGCTATTCATCTTAAAATATGTATCTGTATTTCCAAAAAGCTGTTTAATTTTTACTTAATCAAAAACTTTCTTAATATTCTATAAATTTTATTTATATTTTACTTATTTTTTACTTTACAAGTTTTTCTTATCTATTTTTTATTTAATCATTATTAATTAATATTCTAGCCATTTGAACACCTGAACAAGAAGCCATCATTAGCCCTCTTGTCATTCCTCCTCCATCTCCAATTGAATATAGATTTTTTACACTTGTTTCAAACTTATTATCTATAACAACTTGATTACTATAAAATTTAATTTCTGGCGCATATAATAAATTTTCTGGATTTGCAAATCCTTCTATTATTTTATCCATATCTCTTATAAAATGTAAAATATCCGTCATTGTTCTATAACCTATTGCAAATGTTATATCTCCTGGAACTGCAGATTTTAATGTTGGCTTAACAAAATTTGATTCAAGCTCTTTTTCCCATGTTCTTTTTCCTCTATAAATATCACCTAATCTTTGAACCAAAACATTTCCCGCACCAAGTTCATTTAAATTTTTTGCAACATTTCTTCCGTAATCTATTGGTTTATTAAATGGATATGTAAAATTATGTGATACTAATATTGCTAAATTTGTGTTAGTACTTTTTTTATCTTTATATGAATGACCATTAACTAAAGTTAAATTATTATCATACACTTCTGATGATACAAATCCACTTGGATTTTGACAAAAAGTTCTTACTTTATCCTTAAAAGGTCCTGGTTTTCCTATAAATTTTCCTTCATACATATATTTATTGATATCTTTCATTATTTCATCTGGTAATTCATATCTTATTCCTATGTCCACAATACCAGTTTTTGTATTTATATTATGTTTTATACACATATCAGATAACCAATTTGCGCCTTTTCTTCCAACCGCTAAAACTACTTTATTTGCATATAACTCTTCTTTTTCATTTTTAGTATTCTTTACTTTAACCCCTTCAATTTTATTTTCTTTTATTATTAAATCTTCAACTATCGTTTCAAATTTCATTTCTATATTATTTTCTTCTAGATAGTCTTCTATTTTTTTATATAATTCATGAGCTTTTTCTGTCCCTAAATGTCTGATTGGAATGTCTACTAACTGAATACCTTCTTTTCTTGCTTTATTTTTTATTTTATCTACTTCGTCTTTATATTTTGTTCCTTCTAGTTTTTTATCAGCTCCAAATTCAAGATATATTTTATCTGTATAGTCAATTAATTTTTTAGTTTCATTAACACCTATATATCTATGAAGATTTCCTCCAACATGAATATCTTCATCTTCTTTATTGTATAAAGATAATTTTCCATCTGAAAACGCTCCTGCTCCTGAGAAACCACTTGTTATATTACAAAAAGGCTTACACTTTGTACACTTTCCTAATTCTTCAATTGGACATTTTCTTTTTTCTACTCTTTTTCCTTGTTCTATCAAAAGAACTTTTTTGTCTTTTATATTTGTTTTTTGGATCATCTCATACGCAAAAAAAATTGAACTTGGCCCCATTCCTATAACAATAACATCATATTTACTATTCATAAAAATCCTCCTTTTTCCAAAAAAAATAGTAAGAGATATATTAATGAAATTTAGTTTTTATTTTTCATCAACCCCTTACTATAATTATTTTTTATTTTTTATTTCTAAACCAATTTTTAAAATAATCCCTTAATAAAACATCATTTTTCTTTTGTATATAAAAATACCCAATAATTGATGTAATTAATGCTCCTACTGCATCTACAAATAAATCTGTCATTGTATCTACTAATCCATCTTGGCCTAATTCTGGAAATCTAAATTTTTGCATATTAGTTCCTAAAATTCTATCTGCACTAAATTCAAAGAATTCCCAAAACACACCCATTGTAACTGCAAAACAAAATGCAAACATTACAACAAAAAATGGACTTAGTTTTATACTATTACTATAACTCTTATTTAATAAATATACAAACATGAATCCAATAACTCCTAAAATAATTCCAGAAGTTGTGTGTAACATTGTATCCCACCAAGGTATTTTATCATAAAAATTTTTAATTTCACCTAAATATTGTGCCCCAAATATAAATAGTGTAATTATAATTTGTAAACTTCCAGGTAAATATACACCGAAACTTTTTTTCAAGTATACTTGGATAAAAAGTTAAAGCAATTGTAAGTATTGCTATAAATATTTGACTATAATCTTTTACAATTATACCTCTTGCAATAATCAAAACTAATAATAATCTTACAATATTTGTAATAACCATATTAATTTTTCTGTTTTTTTGTTCTTTTTCTTCTTCTGTAACTTTTTTTAATGCTTTTTTTATTTTAATCACATCCTTATAGTACTTTTATTAACTCCCCCATATCTTTTCCTTGAATTTTTGGAATTTTTATAATTTCAAATTTAGATACTTTATCTCCAAATTTTATTTCTACAATATCTCCTAATTTCACTTCATAGCTTGGCTTTACTTGTTTTCCATTAACAAATACTCTTCCACTATCTGCTGCCTCATTTGCTACTGTTCTTCTTTTTATGACTCTTGCTATTTTTAAAAATTTATCTAATCTCATAAATTACTTCCTTTCAATAGTTTTTATATCACATTTATATTTTTTAGTAAATAGCTGTTCTTAGATTTTAGTATAATAAATTCTTCCATATTTACTAAAAGATTTTCCTATTTTTTTGACTTTTTATTTCCAAATATACTTATTTTACCCAATATATAATTTATATAGATATTATTTTTGTATTATTATGGGTTTTTATCATCTATTTTGTATTATTACATCATATGATTGTTATTTACTTTTTTATTAATATAGTTTAAAATATTATTACTAATTTGTAAGGGAGGTTATCCAAAATGCAGCATGCGCTAAAAGAGGAAGTCAAAGATGAACTCTGCGGAAAGTACATTGTTGTATCAAACCCATCTAATGAGTCTGATAAACTTTCCAAAGAAGAACTGCTTGACATCTTTTCTCTTCTTCTTGATCACACATTCGTTTACGAAAATGGATTCATTTATGTTTGTATCTAACACATATTTGTAGTCCCTGCCGCGTTACAATTATAGCGCAAAGTAAAGACATATTTTTTAAATATGTCTTTACTTTTTATATAATATTTTAAAGTTCTATTAATTTATTTAATTGCATAGAAAAAATATATGTATGCACGACTTCTCTTTTTAAGCTTGATTCTAATGCTTTTTTATATATTTCTAATTGCTTATTATATTTTTTTACTAGTTTATCTTCTTCCCCTTCTTTTATGTAGTCTGTTTTAAAATCTACTAATATTAATTCATTATTCTTATTTATATAATATAGATCTATTATTCCTTGTACTAATATAGTTTCGTCTGTATCTAGTTCAAATACATCTTTTGCTAAGATATTTATATAAAATGGTTTCTCTTTATTTATCTCTTTTGCACTTTTTAGTTCATTCCACAAACTTGATTTTGTATACTCATACAATTTATTTATTTGTATTGCTTCTTTTTCGTTTTCTGTTATTATATTTTTTGCACATAATCCATCTACCATTATTTGCAATTTTTCAATATTATATTCTTCTTTTTCATTCATTTTTTGAACACATAAATGCATTAAAGTTCCTTTTTTACTACTCGTAATTTTTTCTTCTTTATTTAAAAATTTGGGTTTATTAGTTAGCATTTTATATTCTTGTATGTTTTTTATTTCTACAGTTTCCTCTAAGCTCGATATATTTTCATTTTCCAATTCTTTTATTTTAGTAACAGATGTCTTAGTAGGTATTAATATAGAATCTATATATTCATATTTCCACTTAAGTTTTTTTATTATATCTTCATTATTAGTAGTTACTCTTTTCTTTAACTGGTCTAAAAAATCTTTTTGCTCATCTTCTTTTTCTTCTTTTTGTCCATGTTTTAATATTTCATTTTTCTTATGTATTTTAACTGAAAATATACTATCTGTTTTTTCTTTGTTATTTAAATATACAAGTTCTAGCCAATCTAAATATGATTTATATTTCTTTATTAATAACGGATTAATTTTAGTTTTATTTTCTTTATCTTCATACATATTAAGCATTTTTTCTTTATCTTTTAAAGCTTTTTCTGCATCCTTTCTTAGTCCTGTTATTATTAACCTTTCTTTTGCCCTTGTTAGCGCAACATACAATATTCTCATTTCTTCTGATAAAGTTTCTTTATAAGAATTGATTCTTATAGCTTCTTTTGCTAGAGTATTATATTCTATTCTGTTTTCATAATTTATATATTTTGGACCTAATCCTATATCTTGGTGCATTAATATTGTATCGTTTAGATCTTGCATATTAAATCCTTTTCCTGTTCCTGCTAAAAATACAACTGGAAATTCTAATCCTTTACTTTTATGAATACTCATAATTCTTACAACATCTTCATTTTCGCCTATTAATTTAGCAGATGTCATATCGCCACTTGTAGTTTTTAATTTATCTATAAAGTTAATAAAATTAAATAAACCTTTAAAACTTGCTTTTTCATATTGCTTTGCTCTTTCAAAAAGCATCTTTAAATTTGCTCTTCTTAATTCTCCATTTGGCATTAATCCGAACATAATTATAATAATTAGTTTCCATATATATGTTCCAAATCAATTCATCTAGTGGCTTTTCATTAACTTTATTTTGCCAAGATTTTAATTCTTCTAAAAAGTTTTCAATTTTTAATTTTAGGTTTTCCTCACACTGAATTCTTGCACTTATAAAAGCTTCATAAAAATTAGACTCTTTATTACATAATCTTATTTTTACTAATTCATCATCTGTAAATCCACCTATACTTGATCTTAAAACGCTAACAAAAGGAATGTCTTGTGTAGGATTATCTATTATTTTTAACACAGATAAAATAGTTTGTACTTCTATACTATCTAAAAATTCAGATGAAGTGTCACTAAACACTGGTATATTTAATGCACTAATTTCTTTTTCATATATAGGTGCTAATGTTGATGTTGCTCTTAATAAAATTACAATATCTTTATATGTTATTTTCCTATATCCGATTTTTTTATCATATACAACATAATCAGGATTATTTAATAATTCATTAATCCTATTTGCTACATATTTTGCTTCTATAACACTATTTTCTAATATAGGTTCATCACTTTCATTTTTTTCTATGCTTTTACTACTATCATTTTCTTCTTCTTCATCATCTTCTTTAAGATCTATTATTTCTAAGTTTGTAATACCTGCATATACAGATTTTATATTTTCTGGCGGTTCATAATTTGCTCCCAAATTTAAATATTCATCTTTATCATATAGAATATCTCCAATCTCTTTTGTCATAATATTATCAAAAACTAAGTTTGTAAAATCTAGTATATTTTGTCTACTTCTAAAATTTTTAAATAATTTTATTTTTAAATCTCTTCCTTGCTCTTTATCTATACTATATTTTTCATATTTTTCTAAAAACAATTCTGGTCTTGCTTGTCTGAACTTATATATACTTTGCTTAACATCTCCAACCATAAATATATTGTTTCCTTTTGAAATACTTCTTAAAATATATTCTTGTACCAAATTACTATCTTGATATTCATCTATTGCTATTTCTTCAAATTTTTCTTTATATTCATTTGCAATTTCTGTACTAATAAGATTTCCTTTATCGTCTTTTTTTACAAGCAATTCTAATGCAAAGTGCTCTATATCATTAAAATCTATTATATTTTTTTCTCTTTTCTTGTATTTAAATCTATCACTAAATTCTAATATTAAATTTTTTAAACTATTTAAAATTGAATACATTTCTTTAATATCATTATTAGCCGCTTCTGAATTATATAATAAAACTTTATTTATACTTGATGATATTTTTTTCTTTATATCGTCTCTTATTTTTTTTGCTTCATCTTTTAATTCTATTGTAACTTTTCTATCTACTGGCCATTTCATCCACTCTATATTAGAATGATTATAAGCACTATCCCATGTATTTAAATTATTTAGTAAAGATTGAAGCTCATATGTATCATTTTGTATAACTTTTATATATTTCTCTAACTCATCAAATTTTTTCATCTCTTTAGCTAAATTTTCTAATCTTATTATGCAATCTTTAACATCTTCTGAAAGGCTTTCTAGCAAAATTTTACCCCAAATTGTACCTGAAAAGTCATCAGTTATATCATCAATTTTAAACATTTTAACTTTTTCTTCTATCCATTCTTTAGGGAAAGGACTACTTTGAATAAATTTATATATAGTAATTATTAATTCTTTTAATGATTCATCATCTCTATAATTTGTATATGTATTAATTAATTTAATAAATTCCTTATCATTATTTAAATATTTTTCCTCAAATAATTCTTCAATTACATCTTGTTTTAATAATTCTATTTCTCCTGTATCTCCCACTCTAAAGTTCGCAGGTATATCTAATTCATAAAAATGATTACGTATAACATCTAAACAAAATGAATGAATTGTACATATGCTTGCTTTATTTAATAATATAATTTGTTTTTGTAGAGCTTCATCTTCTGGATTTTCATCAATTTGTTTGTATATTGCATCTAAAATTCTCTCTCTCATCTCACTTGCTGCAGCATTTGTAAAAGTAACAATCAAAATTTTATCTATATCTATTTTATCTTTTATAACCTTACTTATCATTCTTTCAACAAGAACTGCTGTTTTTCCACTTCCGAGCTGCTGCTGCTACTAATATATTAGAATTTTTTTCTTCTATTGCTTGCATTTGCTCTTTAGTCCATTTTACTTTACTCATTTTTCCTCCACTTTTGTAACTTTCTTTATATTTTTACCATTCTTATTTTTATTATATTATCATTATATTATTGTTTTTTAAATAGAAAAATTAAAATTGCCAAAATTTCCAATTTGAATTTTGGTAATTTTGACAACTTTATTTTTATTTTATATACATATTAGGATCTATTTGAACATTGTCTTTTAAAATTTCAAAATGTAAATGTGATTCATCCGAAATTTCAAAAGTAGCTGTATTTCCTACAGTTCCTATCGTTTGCCCTTTTTTTACATTTTCTCCAGCTGTTACAAATTCTGCTGTTAACAAATTAGAATATACAGTACTATATCCATTATTATGCTCTATTACTACTGTTAGTCCATATCTTGGATCATTTTTTATTGACTTTATTTTTCCCTCTTCAGATGCTTTAACAATAGTAGTTTTATCTGCTTTTATATCGATTCCTGCATGTGTTACCCATTCTTTTAAAGTATCTGAATAAACCAATTTATCTTTAGCATATTCTGTTATAACATCACCTTCAACAGGCATTGAAAATACTGGATCTGATTTTTTTGTTTCCTTTTTAGCTACATTTTCTTCTGTATTTACACTTTTGCTTTCTTCCTTAATAGTAGTATTGCTTGTTTTGTTTGATTTGTTTTCAGAAGTTTCTTTATTATTTTTTATCTGATTTCCTTCGTTTTTACTCTTTTCTGAACTTGTATCTACTACCACTACTGTATTTGACTCTTCTTTAGCTTCATTAACAGATTTTCCTATACTACTACTTGTTTGACTTGCTATATTACTTCCCTCTGTTGCTAAACTTGCTATTTTATCATTATTTATTTGTCCAAGTTTTGATTCTTCTGCATTTTTATTTCCATAAATGAAAAACGAAACTACAACTACTATTATTAGTAGAGAAACAATCCCACCTGATGTAAATAACATTTTATTTAAACTCGCTTTTTGTATATTTCTTTTTCTTTGTATATCTTTTCTCATAAAATAACTTCCTCCTTAATTTTTCTTTAGTATAATTATTTCCTTTTGAGAGAAATTTATACAGGAAAAAAAACATAAATAAATTTTATTATAGATTTAATAAGCTATAAATCTATAATTTCCACACCAATGTAAAAATGTGTAATAATCTCCTCACAATTTTTTCCTTGTTTTGCTAGGCTATCTGCTCCAGTTTGACTCATACCAACTCCATGTCCATATCCTATTACTGAAAAAATTATGTTATCACCATCAATTTTAACTCCAAAATTTGCAGATTTCAGTCCAAATATACTCCTTACTTCTACTCCTGATAAATTCTTATTTCCAATTTTTATAGTCTTAACTCTATTTCCTTTTGTATATTCCAAAATTTGTATTGCATTTTCTTCTTCAAAATTAATAGAAAAGTCTTGATATTTTGACTTTATTTTATCTATTAATTCTTGTTTTTGCATATTAACTTCTGACTTATATTGAGTATAAGCTTCTTCACCTGATGTTTGAACAGTTTGAAGATATGGATAACCAGAGCCTCCCCATACGTTAATTGGTGCTTCTGTACTCCCTCCACTATTAGAATGAAAAAATGCATTTATTGGCTCTCCATTATATGTTATAATTTTTCCTTTTGTTTCTTTTACTGCTGATACTATTTTATTCCAGTTACTTTTCCTTTCTTTTTCGTCCCATTTATTTAATCTATCTTCTTTTGAAATCCAAGCCTGACAACAACCTGAATCGTCACATATATCGGCTTCTTGGTGTTTTCCAGCATTATGTATAATTTTATAAATTGTATACGTTCTTGCAACAATGCTTTGTGCTTTTAATGCCTCTTTTTCAAAGCTTGCTGGCATTTCTGCAGATACTACTCCATATAAATATTCATCCAAATTTAAGTTTTCTACACTTCCAGTTTTGGTGTGTAATACTTTTACTGTATTATATTTTTTATAATCATATGATGATTCATTTATATTTGATGAATTTTCATTTTTATTATCTATATTTTCTATTTTACTAAATGTTTGTTTACTATCTCCAAATTTATTTGTAAATAATATTGGAATCAAAAAAGAAATTAATATTAATATCAAAATATAGATAATTAATTTTCGCATAATTCCTCCTTTTTATATTACAAGTTTAAGTCTCATTGAGTTTAGTACTTTTTTTTCAATTCTGGATACTTGTACTTGGGTAATTCCTAATACTTTAGCAACTTCACTTTGGGTTTGTCCTTTATAGTATCTTAATAAAATCAATTGTTTTTCTCTATCTTCTAGATTTTCTATTAATTGATTTATGCAAATTTTATCTACTACATTATTTGATTCATTTATACTACTACTTATTTTATCTAATATGCTAATACCTTCATCATCTCCTGAATATGCTTTATCATATATAGACTCGATTGGATTAAATGAATCTAATGCTGCTGCAATTTCTTCTTTTGAAATTTTCAAAATTTTAGAAATTTCATCAACCTTAATTTCTTTCCCATTTTTTCTCATATATTCTTTTTGTAGTTCTTTAATTTTAATTCCTAGTTCTTTCATACTTCTACTAACTTTAATTGGTCCATCATCTCTAATAAATCTTTTTATTTCACCTAATATATACGGTACAGCATATGTAGATAGTTTTACTTCTAAATTTGTATCAAATCTTTTTATTGCTTTTACTAAACCGAAGTGAACCTATTTGATATAAGTCTTCTAATTCATAACCTCTACTATTAAATCTTTTTACTATACTCCAAACCAAACCGCTATTTTGCTTAACTAATTTAGACATAGCCTCTTGATTTCCATTTTGAGCTTTATAAATTTCTTCCATACTATTTTCGTACATATTTTTTCCTGCCTCTCTTATCTTCTTCCTAGATTAGCTAGCTCTATTTTCTCTATATTTTCTTCAACCTCCTCTTTTTTTATAAATTTCTTCATTGTTACTTTTGTACCTAAACCTAGAACAGAATCAACATTAATTTCATCCATGAAACTTTCCATTATTGTAAATCCCATTCCAGATCTCTCTAAATTAGGTTTTGACGTATATAGTGGTTTTCTTGCCATTTCTACATTTTCAATACCTTTACCAGTATCTGAAATTTCTATTTCTATACAATTTGCAAAAATTCTACATACTATTTTTACAATTCCATTAATCCCTTCATATCCATGAACAATACTATTAGTAACTGCTTCAGATACAGCTGTTTTTATATCTGCCATTTCTTCTATTGTAGGATCTAATTGAGAAGCAAAAGCAGCAACAGATATACGTGCAAAAGCTTCATTGTTCGATTTACTTAAAAATTCTAATTTCATTTCATTTTCATATAGACTTTTCATAGCTTTTCTCCTTATTTTAACTATTTATATTTATTTAAAATTTATTTTGTAATTTTTATAAAAATATGTTATGACACATTTAAATTTATATCTTTTCTTATTGGTACTATTTTTAAAACACCACTCATTTCAAATACTTTTCTTATACTTGGTTTTACATTTATCATTTCTAGACTTCCACCAAATGTTTTTACTATTTTATATCTTCCTATTAACATTCCGATCCCTGCACTATCCATAAAAGTAACATTGCAAAAATCAAATACAACTTTTCTAGGCATATATCTCGTAATTTCATTATCTGCTTTCCTCCTTATATCTTGTGTAGTATGATGATCAATTTCTTCTGTTATTTTTAATATCAAAAGCTTGTCTTCTTGAATGTACTTGCTATTCAATTTCACACTCCTCCTTCTTTTGTTTTTTATATTATAAACCCATTTCCATTTTTTTCCTATAGCAAAACATAGGAACTTTTATCGATTTATGGGAAGTTTTCGACATTTATTGACTTTTATACTTTGTTATTTTCTAAAAAAATAAAAATGAAGATATTTATAGATTGTTACTTTCTTCTAAAGAACCACTAATTTTTCTTGAGAAACTAAATCATTCTATTTCAAATAAACTATATGCTTTCTTAATCACAACTCCAAAACTTTCAAAATCAAAATCTTTAAAATTTGATATTTTCTTTTATACAGGCCGGTGTTGTTAATCAAGTTTTGCGATATTTTAATGAATCTTCTAATTATTCCTTAGATGATATTAGTTCTTATTCAAAAAAAATATTTAATGCATTATTTCTTATTTAAAATAAATAAAAGCGAACCAAATGGTAAATATGAGTATTTAGTTAATTTTTACTAAATCTCCTATTCTTTCATTTGGTTCACTTTTTAATTTATTTCATTCCATTTAATCTTTCTATTGTATTTTCTAACATTTCTTTATATTTTGATAATTTTTCTTTTTCTTCTTTAACTTTACTTTCTGGTGCTTTATTTATAAATCCAGGATTTGAAAGCATTTTTTCTCCTCTTAATACTTCTTTTTCTAATCTCTCTTTTTCTTTTTCTAATCTCTCTTTTTCAGCTTCTATATCTACTAAATCTTCAAATGGTATATATATTTCTAAATCTTTTTGTATTATTGAAAAACTATTTTCTGGAATATCTTTTTTATTTTTTTGTATTATAATTTCATTTGCAAATCCCAACTTTTTCAAAAATTCTTTACTCTCTTCTATTAATTTATCATACTTTTCTGTTACACATATTAATTTTGACTTTCTTGAAGGATGAACATTCATATTGTTTCTTATATTTCTTATTTCACCAATTATAGATTTTATCATTTCGATTTCATCTTCTTCTTTTGCAAAATTCAATTTTTCTTTGTATTTTGGCCATTCTGAAATCATTATACTTTCATCATTATTATATAGTTTAGTATATATTTCTTCTGTTACAAATGGCATTATTGGATGTAGCATTTTTAAACTATATTCTAAAACAGTATTTAAAGTAAACATAGCTTCTTTTCTATTTAGACATTCTTTATCATATAAACGTGTTTTTACAATTTCTATATACCAATCGCAAAATTCATTCCAAATAAAATCATATATCTTTTGTGTTGCAACACCCAAATCATAATTATCAATATTTGTTGCCATTTCTTTTGCTAACTTATTTGCTTTTGACAAAATCCATTTATCTTCTATTGCCAATTTTGATAAATCATATTTTCCATCATAATCTTTTAAATTCATTAAAACAAATTTTGATGCATTCCATAATTTATTTGCAAAGTTTGAGCCTTGTTCAACTTTTGCTGGAATATATCTTATATCATTTCCGAAACTAATTCCAAGAACTAAAGAAAATCTTAATGCATCTGCTCCATATTCATCTATTACTTGTAGTGGATCTACTCCATTTCCAAGAGTTTTACTCATTTTTCTTCCTTGTTCGTCTCTAACCATTCCATGAATTATTACATCTGAAAAAGGTTTTTTACCTAAATATTCAAGCCCTGAAAAAATCATTCTAGATACCCACAAAGATATAATATCATACCCTGTTACTAATGTATTAGTTGGATAAAATGTTTTTAAATCTTCTGTTTCTTCTGGCCATCCAAGTGTAGAAAAAGGCCATAATGCTGAACTAAACCATGTATCTAATGTATCTGGATCTTGAACTAATTCTTTACATCCACATTTACTACATTGTTCTGGCATCTTACTTGCAACATGTATATTTCCACATTCTTTACAATAATATGCTGGAATTCTATGTCCCCAATATAATTGACGTGATATACACCAATCATGCAAATTTTCCATCCAATTAAAATATGTCTTATCATATTTAGAAGGTATAAATTTAATATCTCCTGACTTAACTGCTTCTATTGCTGGCTTAGCAAGCTCATCCATTTTTACAAACCATTGATCTGAAATTGTTGGTTCGATTGTTGTTTTACATCTTTCACATTTTGCAACATTATGCGTATAATCTTCGATTTTTATTAAACATCCTAAATCCTTTAACATATTTACTATTATATTTCTTGCTTCATATGCATTCATTCCTTTTACTTCAGGAATTAAATCATTCATTATTAAATTACTATCAAAAACTTCTACAAATTCTAGATTATTTTTAATTCCTGCTTGATAATCATTTGGATCATGACATGGTGTTAATTTAACACATCCTGTTCCAAATTCCATATCTACAAATGGATCTGCTATTATTGGTATTTCTTTATTCATGATAGGTAAAATACACTTTTTGCCTATTAAATGTTTAAATCTAGCATCTTTTGGATTTACTGCTACACCTGTATCACCAAGCATTGTTTCTGGTCTAGTTGTTGCCACTACTAAATATTCATCAGAATCTTTTATTTGATATTTTATATACCAAATATGTGATGCTTCTTCTTTATATTCAACTTCAGCATCAGAAATTGATGTTTTGCAATTTGGACACCAATTTATCATTCTTTTTCCTTTATAAATATATCCTTTTTCATATAATTTTAGAAATACTGTTTCTACTGCCTTAGACAACCCCTCATCTAAAGTAAAACGGCTTCTATCCCAATCACAAGAACACCCCATTTTTCTTTGTTGTTTTTGAATTGTTCCACCATATTCTTTAGTCCAGTCCCATGCTTCTTTTAAAAACTCTTCACGTGTTAAATCAGATTTTTTCTTACCTTTTTCACGTAGTTTTTGTACTACTTTCATCTCTGTAGATATAGCTGCATGATCTGTTCCTGGAAGCCATAGAGTATTAAATCCTTGCATTCTTTTATATCTAATTAAAAAGTCTTGTATAGTAGCATCTAAAGCATGTCCCATATGAAGTTTTCCTGTTACATTTGGTGGTGGCATCATTATTGAATATGCTTCTTTTGTCTTATCCATACTTGGTTTAAAATACCCCTTTTCTTCCCAATCTTGATAAAGTCTTTCTTCAAAATCTTTTGGATTATATTTTTCGTTTAGTTCATGATTTTTCATATTTTTTCCTCCTTTATAAAAATTCATCTTTAAAAAAAATAATCCTCTATCCCTTAAAATAAGGGCGAGGATCTATATTTTTCGCGGTACCACCTTAATTTACTAATAAAAAATTATTAGTATCTCTTATAAGCCTATAACGTGGCCTCCACGAATATATTTACTAAAATTTCGATATATCAACAAAAAAGCTACCTTCAATTTTCTTTTCTATAAGAAGCTCTCAGCTTAAAACTTCTTTTCTCTTTTCTAGCCAGTTTAAATTTACTCCTCTTTTTTATAGTTTTTATTTATTACTTTTTTATCTTATCATCATTTTTATTAAATTACAACTATTTTTAAGTTTTTATATTAAAAAGTATATACTTTCATTTTTTATTCTATTTCATAAAATCTTAATATCTATTAACAATTATATATAAAAAATTATTACTTACATTTTGCTTATTTTAGTAACATTATGCAAAAAATATTATAAATGCTCCAATCATTGCAATAATAAAACCTACCACTTTTAGTCCAAAGGCTCCTTCGTTTTGATCTCCAAAACTAAAAAATTTCTTAGTTATAATTCTAGAATCATATATCATAATTACACCAATTAGACCTAATACCAAGCCAACAATTATTAATATCACTTTTCCCATAATTTTTTATTCTTCAAAAAACTCTACTGTATATTTACATTCAAACTCTTCATTTGGTTTTAATATAATTATATCTGTTTTTTGTGTAAATACTCCGCTTGATTTAACAGTATCTGCTGTAGTTTTCCAAGGCTCTATACATATAAATGGTGCATTTGGTTTAGACCAAACAGCTAAATATGGAAATCCTGAAAAATCCATTGTTAATACTGTTTTATTAGTATCACGTTTTTTTAGGCTTATTTTTGAAGATGTTATTCCTTTCATTATTAAAGCATCATTATTAAAAGTATCTTTATTTATATAAATTCTTCTTTTATCATCAATTCTATTTTTCGCATATTCTGTTCCAATTAATCCATCAACTAAATATAGAAAATGAATTTTATCTTCATCTTCTTCGAATTCTAGATAATAATTTTCATTTTTTAAGTCTTCACTATTTATTTTAAATGCTGGATGCCCACCAATTCCAAATGGCATATTAGTGTCTCCTGTATTAATAACTTTATATATTGTAGTTAATTTATTATCATCTAATCTATATGTTGTGTATAACTCAAAATCAAATGGAAATTTTGAAATAGTATTTTTATTACTTTTTAATACATAAGAATGAAAATTATCTAACTTAGTAATTGGTTCAAATTCTAAGTCTCTTGCAAATCCATGTTGTGGCATCTCATATGTCTTGCCGTTAATTATGGTTTGATTTTTCTTTAGTTTACCTACTGTAGGGAATAATACTGGTGAATGTCTTTTCCAGAAAACTTTTCCATTTTCGTCTACGCAATCTTCACCTTGATGAATTCTTTCTACTCCATTTAGTTTGAAGCTTACTAATTCCCCACCAAATTTAGAAGTCAACATTTGAGTATGCATATCCCATTCTCCTTAATCCAATTTTTCTTACTATATAATATTGTGTTTTTATGTAAATGTCAAGTGTTTTACATAAAAAATGTCATATTCTGTTACATTAATGAATACTAGTTTCTGATTAAACTATTATATATTTTTTATAATCAAAAACTAGTATTTATTAATTAGATTTCTACAGGAAATTTTTTAAGATCTTTTATTTAAGCTTTTATATTATCAATTCCACCTTTTAAATTATATACATTTCTATACCCTAAAGAATCTAAAATTTTCTTTCCTTTCAAACTACGAATGCCAGAGCTACAATATAAAATTATTATACTATCTCTATTTTGTATTCTATAAGGAATCTCCTTTCGTAGTTCATATAATGGAATACAAATCGCTCCATCTAAGTGTCCTTCATTATACTCTTGAATACTTCTTACATCTATAAATTTAGCATTTTGAAAATTGATCATATCTAAAGCTTCTTTATAATTAATATCTTTTTCTAAACATCTTGTAAAAAATCCACCTATTTTTTTTAAAAGCTTTTCCATCTTTCCTCCTAAAAAAAGATATCTAGTATATAATATTCTAGATATCTCTTTTTGGTTAAGCTTTTTTACTTTCCTCACTTTTTTTACTTTCAAGCTGTCTTGTAAGTTCTATATTGCTTGCAATTATTGTAAGAATATATACAAATAGGCATGCTGGTACAAATAATCTATTAATAGGAACTCTCGCAATTGCTATAACACTTAGCAACAAAGCTTCTGCTATTATTAATACTATACCTTCTTGTAAAACTACTTTTACACTTCCTAATTTTCTATATATACTTCCCATTACTATCAAAACAATTACTGTTACTGATAATCCTGGCCATTTATATGGTTCTACAATATCCCTTATTCTATAACTTGGAACATCTGATACTGTTACTAAATTACTTGTATCTGTTATTTCATATTTTTCACTTAATTTTTGTTTTAAATTTTCTACTTGTTCATCTGAAATATTTTTTGCTTTTATACAAAACATATCATCAAATTTTTCTACTTTAGTTATAAGTACATTCTCATCTGGAATTACTTCTTTTACTATTTTATTAACATCTTCTATATTATAATCTTTTCCTAAGAATATTTTTACTTCACGATGATTAGAATATATTGTATCTACATTAAATCCTATAGTAGCAACTACAATTATACCTATCACTATAATAATTGCTAAAACTGCATATACTATTTTTTTCATATATTAAACCCTCTCTTCAATTATTTATTATCTTCTGAATTTGACATTAATGCTTTTGTTATTAAAAAACTATACACAACCATCACTAATATTGCCCAGAACATTATCATACCAAAACTTGCTACCTGTACATTTTTTATAAAAGAAAATACTACAGAGATAATCAAACATGGCATATATATTAATAAAAATTGATAAGATATCTTTTTATGTTCTTTCTTTCCTTCTTTATCTGCTTTTATAATATTTAGTATATATATATAATTCATTATAATACTTAATAATACTGCAAGTATACCTGTAAATGTAACTACAACATTTGCATATCTTATAGTAATTAATAATGTTGCTACAAATCCAATTAAATTAATAATTGCTAATAAACCTTGTTTTTTATATTTTATAATTGTAAATATTGCTATTACAGCTGCTACTATTAAAAATATTATTAATAGCTTTTGTAAAATATCATTTGTAATCTCAGATTGAACATATAAATTTGTATCTAACTTATATGTTAATGGCATTACATCTGTTTTTAATAACACTGCAAAATTAGAAGCTTGTGTTAAATATTTTTGTAGATCTTCACTACTTGTTGAATTGGCACTTCCCATAGATAATTGTAATAAACCATCTTTTACTTCTTCATCAAAATATGTTGTTAACTGTGTTTCGTCATCTAATACAAGTTCAATTTGTTTTTTAGTTTCATTTCCTTCATCATCTTTTGTTGCTACATACTCTTTACTTATTTCATTTAATATTTTTGTTCCTTCTTTATTAAATTGTATATTTATAAATACTGATGTTCCACTTGTTGTATTTCCATAACCAACTTTTACATCTTTAATATCATTATTTGTTAATAAAACTCTTTTATCTTCAGAATCAATTATTTTAAATTCTCCGCGTGGTGTCATTTCAGATACTATTGTATCTGTATTACTATCTTCTGGTATTGTTACATATATCTCACCATTTGAAGATGATTTTCTTATTTCATATTCTTTTACACTTAATAAATTTAATCTTTCTTCTACGATTTTTTTAACTTTTTCATAATTTTCATCATTTAAAGAATCTTTACTATTTACAGGAGTTTCTTCTTTAGTGTATTCATCTTTTTTAGATTCGTCTATACTAGATGATTCTACTTCCTTTCCCTCACTATCATAATACTTTGTATTAACTGTTTCGTCAGGTTTTATATTAAAAACTCTTCCACCTTTGAAATCCATTCCTAATTCATAATCTGGTAAAATATTTTTCATTCTGTTTTTATCTTTTACAAATATTCCCATAAAAGATATCAAAGAAATTAATATAATTACTAGTATTGTTAATATTGTTTTTAAAGTTCTGTTTTTTGCTTTCACTTTAACTCCTCCTAAAACTTATAATAATTTTGTACCATTAATAACTAATTCAAACCATATTCCTAAATATTTTGCAGCGTATTTACTCATCATAGTTCTATCCATAAAAATTTCAAAATAGTCTAATACTGGTGAAATTTTAGTATCTATTGTTAAATCTAAAATTACTTTTCTTTCATCTTTATTTATAATAAACTCTGAATTTGTAACTGCATAATTTACTTTATCATGTTTATCAAAAGATGATATATTAGTATTTACTACTCTGTCTCTATGAACATCTGATTTATCTGCTAATATTAGAGCTGCAGATATATCACTCACTGCTGTTCCTGTTTGTTCATCGTGGTTTCCGAATTGCCATCATGATTTCTGTTCTTTTTTCAACATCCATTCCCATGTCTTTTAATATCTCATAGGCAAGTATTGCACCAGAGTGCGCATGATCTACACGGTTAACACAATTTCCTATATCGTGCATATATCCTGCAATTTTTGCAAGTTCTATTCTTTCTTTACTATATCCTAAAGTTTCTAATACTTTTCCTGCACGATTTGATACAATATTTATGTGCCTTGTAGAATGTTCTGTATAACCTAAAACATTAAGTTGTTTTTGAGAACTTTTTATTAGTTCTTGAACCTCCAAATTATTTTTTAAATCTTCTAATGTTATCATTATACTCCTCCATGTTTCTAAATTTTATATTAAAACAAAAAAAATATCAACTATTTTAATAAAAAAAAGTATGATATTTTTAGCTATTTTGATAATATATTTTTCTTTTATTTTTTTGAGTCTATATTAACTCCTATTACCCCACCAATCATTCCACTTATTATGGAACTAATAATCATTATAATTGATTCCAAATTTAATTCAAATCCTACAAAACATATACTTGATAAAATATATATTACCATAATATATATAGTTCCAACTAAAGCACCGTTAACAATCCCTTTTCTTTTTATTTTTATAGAACTTAATGAACTTCCTACTAAAATACTAATTATACTAATTATTATTACCACTGGTTTTATTGTATTTTCTTGTATATTTGTATATACCAATAAGCTTGCAAAAATAAATAGTAGCATAATGGAAATTAAAAATGCTATTATACTTCCTTTTATAACCTTTACTATATTATTATTTAAATTTATTTTATTGATACTAACATTTTTTTCCATAATTTATCTCTCCCTTTTTTATATTAACTATTACATTTATATTAATTATTTTTATATTTTAGAACTATCATATTTTCTATATCTTTATAATGAAAAAAAACTAGTTTATATAAAATTTTTTGTAAATATTTTTTTGTAAAAAAATAAAGAATAATTAAAACTAATTACTCTTTATTTTTATAATTATTATATTTAAAATTAATTACTACTTGTTGTATTTACCGCATTTTTATCTGCAACATTTTCACTTGCTGTATTATTACTTGTATTTGTTGTATTTGTTACTACATTGTTTGTTACTGTTGTATTATCTTTATTTGAAACTGTTCCTATTGTTTTATTCCAAAATTCTAATATGTTTTCTGTTTTATTATCATCACCATATACCATATAGTATGTGCTCTTTCCATTAACAAGTTCTCTATAAACCTTTTTTAGTTGAATTGGTAATAAAGTTCTTCCTGATGAACTTATAACTCCATATAATCCATCTTTATAAACTATAATACCTTCTCTATCTGGAATTACTAAAAGATTATTTCCTTTTGCTAGTTTTGATGTTCCTTCCACATATCCGAAGACCATCATATGTTGTATTTGTAATATTTTTACCATCTTTGTCATAAATAGTCCATTTATCTACCTTAGTATCTGTTATTTGTTTTACAGGTATACAATTATCAAATAAAATATATTGATTTGATATTTCATCATTTTCAAAGTTTGTTGTATCTATTCCTATTGAATCATATTGAGGATATATAACATATTTAGCACCTTTTGTTCTGTTTATAACTCCATATTTTTCTCCCACTTTTATGATATACAAATTGTAATTTGTATCTAATTGTTTAATCTCATCATAAGCCGGATCAATATCTGTTGATCCTCTAGCTGATTTTATACCTTGTTTTTTCTCCTTTGTAGTTACTATAAAATCTTGTGTACTTTCCAAAAATCTCATTTCTGTGTATCTAGTTCCTATTACACTTTCATTGTTTTCTGTACTATTTACTCCATATAACCCTTCTGCATTTTGTACTAATATTAAGCCATATTTCAAAGCTTTTTTATTAGCAAATGTCATTTCTTTTGATGTTATTACTGTATTTTTCAAACTTGAAGCATATCTATTAACTATTTCATCTAGAGTATAAACAGACATGTAATTTTTTTCTTGATCATTTATAAATTTGGTATTAAATAGCAAATCTATTCCCTCAGAAGTAGTATAAAGCTTACCATTTATAGATTTAACTTTAGTTTTTATTGTAAAGTCTTCATGTTCATCATATTCTTTTACAACTTTATACATTTTTTCAGAATTTGCTTCAAAACCTGCTGCTTCAAAACCTGTTTTATCTTCTACATATCCTTTAGTTACATCTTCGTCAAACTTTTTATATTCTCCATTATTATATTCAAAGTCTAATAAAGAAGCCATATCTTTAATAGATATATATAAAGTATTATCTTCATATACTAATAAGTCACTTGGTATGCTAGTTTTTCTATCATTAATTAAAAATCTAAATTGCTTAGATTGTAAATACATACTATATGATAATACTGCAACTAAAATTAATACTAAAACTACTATTGCAATAATTATTATTTTTAAAAGTTTAGTATTTTGTTCTTTACTCTTTTTCTCTTCATTATCAATAAGATTCATCTTATCTCCCCCTTACTCTTTTGTATAACCATATTTTTTATAAAATTCATTTCTGAAATTTAATAAATTATCGTTCTCTATTTCTATTCTAACCCTTTTCATTAAATTCGTCAAGAATGTAAGATTATGAATCGATAATAACCTTACTCCTAGAATTTCATTTGTTTTTACTAAATGTCTTATATATGCTCTAGTATAATTTTTACATGTATAACAATTGCATTCTGGATCTAAAGGAGTGAAATCTTTTTCATAAGTAGCATTTCTTACTACTACTTTACCATTCCATGTCATAGCTGTTCCATTTCTTGCAATTCTAGTAGGCAACACACAATCACACATATCTATACCAGCTAAAGCCGCTTCTATCAGGTAATCTGGTGTTCCAACTCCCATTAAATATCTTGGTTTATCTTTTGGCATAAGTGGAGCTGTATAATTTAAAATATCCAAAAATTCTTCTTTTGGTTCTCCTACACTAATACCTCCAATTGCATACCCTGGTAAATCTAAATTTACTAAATCTTCTAATGATTGTTTTCTTAAATCTTTGTAAAATCCTCCTTGTATTATTCCAAATAAAGATTGTTCATCAATATTTTTATGTGAATTTTTGCATCTTATAGCCCATCTTGTTGTTCTTTCCATAGATTGCTTTGTATATTCATAAGTTGATGGATACTCTACACATTCATCAAAAGCCATAATAATATCTGCTCCTAATGCTTCTTCTATTTCCATTACTTTTTCTGGTGAAAAGAAATGTTTACTACCATCTAAGTGTGATTTAAATTCTACACCATCTTCGCAAATAGTTCTTAAATCTCCTAAACTAAAAACCTGAAATCCTCCACTATCTGTTAATATTGGTCTATCCCAATTCATAAATTTATGAAGACCGCCCTGCTTCTTTAACAAGCTCATGCCCTGGTCTTAAGTATAAATGATATGTATTTGATAATATAATTTGTGCTTCTACTATTTCTTTTAGTTCTTCTGGTGTCATTGATTTAACAGTAGCTTGTGTTCCTACAGGCATAAAACATGGAGTATCAATATCCCCATGAGGTGTATGAATCACACCTCTCCTTGCGCCTGTTTGTTTACATTCATGTAATAATTCATATGTAACTGCGTGTTTCATTTTTCCTCCTTACTTATTTTTATATTGCTTAAAATATTTTTACAAATTCAAATTTAAATAACCATTTTATTTAATAAACATTGCATCACCAAAACTAAAGAATTTATATTTTTCTTTTACTGCTTCTTCATATGCTTTCATTATATAATCTTTTCCGGCAAGTGCTGATACAAGCATAATTAATGTAGATTCTGGTAAATGAAAATTAGTAATTAAACAATCTATACATTTAAATTTATATCCTGGATATATAAATATACTAGTATCTCCTTCTGTTTCATGTACAATACCGTTTTCATCTGAAATAGACTCTAAAACTCTACAAGAAGTGGTTCCAACAGCTATAATTCTTCCGCCATTTTTTCTTGCATTATTTATTTTATCTGCATCTTCTTTTTTTATATAATAATGCTCTGAATGCATATCATGTTCTTCTATGTTTTCTACTTTAACAGGTCTAAAAGTTCCTATTCCAACATGTAATGTTACATTTGATATTTCGACACCTTTTTCTTTTATTTTTTCTAATAGTTCATCTGTAAAGTGCAATCCTGCTGTAGGTGCAGCTGCAGAACCTTCATATTTTGCATACACAGTTTGATATCTATCTTTCTCTTTTAATCTCTCCTTTATATATGGTGGTAATGGCATAAGTCCTATTTTATCTAATATTTCATTAAATATTCCATTATATTCAAATTTTACTTTTCTATTTCCATCATCCATTTTTTCTAATATTTCTGCTTTTAATATTCCATCTCCAAAAGATACTTTTGCTCCAGGCATTAATTTTTTCCCTGGTCTTACCATAACTTCCCAAATGTCTCCTTCTACTCTATGCAAAAGTAAAAATTCTACATTTGCTCCAGTTTCTTCTTTTACTCCATAAAGCCTTGCTGGAATTACTTTTGTATTATTTCTTACCAAACAATCTCCTGGTTTTAAGTAATCTAAAATATCTTTAAAAACTTTATGTTCTATTGTCTTTTTTTCTCTATCCAAAACCATTAATCTTGATTCATCTCTTTTTTCTATTGGTACTTGTGCTATTAATTCTTCTGGTAAATTATAATTAAAATCTGTAACTTTCATTTTTTATTTTTTCCCTCTTTCACAATATCTTATAAGTTTCTTTAGTATTATACAAGATTTTTTGTATTCTGGCAACATAATGTAACTAAAATTTTCAAGGCGTAAATACTATTTTTTAGTATTTACGCCAAATAATTTATTTTAAAGCTTCACTACATCTATGACATATATTAGGATTTTCCTTATCTTCCCCTACTGTTGTACTATACATCCAACATCTTTCACATTTTTTACCATCTGCTACTTCTACTTTTACTCCAATTTTTTCTTCATTTTTTCTTTCATTTTTTTCTATTTCTAAACCAGATACTATAAATACAGTCATTAACAACTCTTTATTTTCTAATAAAAATTCATATTCATCTTTTTCTGCATATAAAGTTACTTTTGCATTTAATGAATGTCCTATTACTTTTTCACTTCTAGCTTCTTCTAACTTTTTACTAACAAGTTCTTTTATTTTTATTATTTTATTCCACTTTTCTTCTAATTCTTTATTGTTATATTTTTCATTTATTTCTGGATAATATGAAAGCATTACACTATCTAATTTTTCATTATCTTTATGTGGCATAAATTTCCATATTTCTTCTGCTGTAAAACATGTCATTGGTGCTAATATTCTTACTAATGCTTGTAGTATTTCATACATTGTAGTTTGAGCTGCTCTTCTTTCTATAGAATTTAGTTTTTCTGTATATAATCTGTCTTTTATTATATCTAAATAGAAATTACTCATATCTACAACACAGAATTGATTTATTGCTTGGTATGCTTTTTTAAAGTCATATCCATCATATGCATTACTACAATCTTCTATTAGTTTATTTAGTTTTGTTAAAGCCCATTTATCTATTTCTTGTAGTTCTTCATAACTTACAGGATTATTAACATCAAAATCACTTATATTTCCTAATATAAATCTTGCTGTATTACGTATTTTTCTATAAACTTCTGCTACTTGTTTTATTATACCTTTTGATATACTAACATCTGATGTATAATCTGATGATAAAGCCCATAGTCTTAATATATCTGCACCAAATTCATTTATTAATTCCATAGGGTCAATACCATTTCCTAAACTCTTAGACATTTTTCTACCTTTTTCATCAACAACATATCCATGTGTTACAACTTCTTTATATGGTGCTTTTCCTTTTGTTGCTACTGATGTTAATAATGAAGATTGAAACCAACCTCTATATTGGTCACTTCCCTCTAAATATAGGTTTGCTTCTGGTAATCCTCTTTCAGCTAGTACAGATTCATGTGTTGATCCTGAATCAAACCATACATCCATAATATCTGTTTCTTTTACAAACTCTGTACATCCACATTCTGTACACTTTGCACCTTCTGGCATAAGTTCTTTTTCTGTTAACTCAAACCAAGCATTGCTTCCATTTTTTTCTACTATTTTTTGAACTTTATCTAAACTTTCAGATGTTACATATTCTTTTTCACAATCTTTGCAATAGAATATTGGAAGTGGAACGCCCCATGTTCTTTGACGTGAAATACACCAATCATTTCTATCTTCAATCATTTTTGTAATACGTTCCTCTCCCCATGTAGGATACCATTTTACATCTTTTATTGCTTCTAAAGCTTCCTTTCTAAATCCATCTATAGATGCAAACCATTGGCTAGTTGCTCTATATATAACTGGATGTTTACATCTCCAACAATGTGGATATGAGTGAGTTATTTCTTGTTTTGCAAGTAAGAAATTATGCTCATCTAACCATTTTATTATTTCTTTATCAGATTTTGCATAATACATTCCTGCAAAAGGTCCAGCTTCTTCTGTTTGATGCCCTTTACTATCTACTGTTACAACCATATCTAATTTATTTTTTAATCCACAAAGGTAATCTTCTTTACCATATCCTGGAGCTGTATGTACTGCACCAGTACCAGTATCTAATTCTACTAAAATTGTATCATCACTACCAAGAACTACTCTAGATTCTCTTTCTATAAAAGGATGTTTACATATTACACCTTCTAATTCATTTCCTTCATACTCTTTTATTACAGAATAATCATCTATTTTTGCAACTTCCATTACTTTATCTACAAGTTCAGATGCCATTATTAGTTTTTCGCCTTGTACATCAACTAAACTATATTTAAATTCTGGGCTTATTGTTATTCCTGTATTGCCTGGAAGAGTCCATGGAGTTGTTGTCCATATTACAACATATGTATCTCTTTCATCAAACAAACCTTTTCCTTCTATTACTGGAAATTTCACATAAGCTGTATTAGATTTTATATCTTTATATTCTATTTCAGCTTCTGCTAAAGCTGTTTCACAATCAGTACACCAATAAACTGGTTTTAATCCTTTATATATATATCCCTTTTTGTACATGTTTCCAAATACACCTATTTGTTTTGCTTCCATTTGTGGTTGATATGTTATATATGGATTTTCCCAATCTCCTATTGCTCCTAACCTTTTAAATCCTTCTGTTTGTTTTTTTATGTATTCTTTATTAAATTCTTTGCATGTATCTCTAAATTTTACAACAGGTATTTCATCTCTATTTAATCCTAACTTTTCTATTGCCTTTTTTTCTGTTGGCATACCATGTGTATCAAAACCTGGTACAAAAGGAGTATAATATCCTTTTAAATTTTTATATCTTACTATAGTATCTTTTAGAACTTTATTTAGTGCATGTCCTGTATGAATTTCTCCATTTGCATAAGGAGGTCCATCATGTAATACAAAAGGCTCTTTTCCTGCATTCTTTTTTAACATTTTTTCGTATAAACCTTTTTCAAATATCTCTTCAAATATTTTTGGTTCATTTTCTGGTAAATTTCCTCTCATTGGAAAATCTGTTTTTGGCAAGTTTAAAGTTTTGCCATAATCTTTTTTAGGTTCACAATTTTCACACATACTAATCTCTCCTTTTTATTATTTTATAAATATTGTTTTTATTTTTTTCAAAAAAATAAGAATTCATCCTAAAACTTTAGGACGAATTCTTTTCCGCGGTACCACCTATATTAAAAAATTTTAATAATTTTTTCTCTCTACTCTTTTTAACGCAAAGACTACGGTTTAATTTACTATGTTTTTCAATCAAACTACCAAAAAGGTGATAACAAATAAATTATTATCTTACTAGAATTCCACCAATTTATCTAGTTCTCTATTAGTTTTACTTTATTTGTGTTGTCCTTTTTATTGTATTTTTAATTATAATATCTATATATTATCACCTTTTATCAAATTTTTCAAGCATTTTTTTCATCCTCAAAAAAGCTTTCAAATTCTTTTTCTGAAATAACCTCTTTTACTAATAAAGTTTCTGCTACTGCATTTAGTTTGTCCATATGGTTTGATAGTATTGTTTGTGCTTGAATATATGCATTATCAACTAATATTTTTATTTCTGCACCAATACAGTCACTAAATTTATCTCCAAGTAATTGTAATTCATATGGATCTTGATCTGTATTTATTGATATTGGTCCTATAACATCACTCATTCCATAAATAGTTACCATATCCTTTGCTATTTTAGTAGCTACTTCTATATCGTTACTTGCTCCTGTAGATATATCATTTAATGCTATTTTTTCTGCCGCACGACCACCTAAAAGTGCAATTAATTTTTCTTCCATCTCTGTTTTAGATACATAAAATTTATCTTCATTTGTTTTATACATTGTATATCCACCTGCAACGCCTCTTGGAATGATTGAAACTTCTTTTATATCTTTTTGTGTCTCTAAATATCTACTAACAATTGCATGTCCTGCTTCATGGAAAGCTGTTAATCTTTTATCTTTATCTGAAATTACTCTACTATGTTTTTCTAGTCCTACAGTAACTTTTTTCACTGCATCTTCTATATCCTTATTAGTTATTGATTCTTTATTTCTTATAGTAGCAATTATAGCTGCTTCATTTAAAATATTAGCAAGTTCTGCACCAGTAAATCCTGCTGTATCTTCTGCTATGTTTTTTAAATTAACATCATTAGCAAATTTCTTTTCCTTTGCATGAATTTTTAAAATTTCTTCTCTTCCTTTTAAATCTGGAAGAGCTATAGTAATTTGTCTATCAAATCTTCCCGGTCTTAGTAAAGCTTTATCAAGCATTTCTGGTCTGTTAGTTGCTGCTAAAACTATAATAGTTTCTTCTGTATCAAATCCATCCATTTCTACTAATAATTGATTTAATGTTTGATTATTTTCACTTTCAGAACCTGTTTGAGTAGTTCTCCTTGAGCCTATTGCATCAATTTCATCTATAAATACTATACAAGGAGCCATCTTCTTTGCTTTTTCAAATAGTTTTCTTACTCTTGATGCTCCAAGACCTGCAAACATTTCTATAAATTCTGATCCACTCATTGATATAAATGGCACATTTGCTTCTCCCGCAATTGCTTTTGCAATTAAAGTCTTTCCTGTTCCAGGTTTACCACATAATAATACACCTCTTGGAACTTTTGCTCCCATTTCATAAAATTTCTTAGGATGTTTTAAAAAGTCAACTATTTCTATCATTTCTTGTTTTTCTTCTTCTAGACCTGCAACATCTTTAAACTTTATTTTTGTATTTTTAGTGTCTGCATCATATACTTTTCCTTTTTCGCCAAGTCCTTGCATTTTAAAAATTAGTACGAACAATATTACTAACATTATCGTTGGCAATAATGAAAATAATGTTTTTCCAATTGTTATAAATGCATTTGGTTGTTTTTGTATCAATTCTATATTATTTCCATTTTCAACTTTGTCTTGTATTAACTCCACAAAAGGTTGTGTGCTTGGAACAATTGATTTTTTTTCTTCTTCAACACTTTTTAATTTGACTTTTATAGTTGTACTTCCAACTGTCATCTCAATTTTTTCTATATTACCATCATTTATTTCTTTTATTAATTCTGTGTATGCAATTTCATTATCTTTCTCTTTTGTTTTCTCATTTACCATAAAAACTGTTAAAATTGCCAATAATATACATAGAACAATAATTCCTAATATTATATAATATTTCTGTTTTTTATTGTTTTCTTCTTTGTTTTTAGAACTCATATCTATTAATACTCCCTTCTAGTTTAGTCATTATCTATTTCTGGTTTTTGGATTTGCTTACTTTTTTCTTCATCATTATTATCTTTATGTCCATTATTATTGCTGTCTTTGCCATCATTTTCTTTACTTTCAGTATTTTCACCATTTGTCTTATATTCTTCTCTTATTTTTTGTTGTTCTTCTAGAATTTTATTTAACTCAAGCTGCTTTTTTATAAAGTCTGCTTTTATCATCAAAATCCCTGTTATTATATACACATATGATATTGCACTATACATAACTTGAAAATACTCAATATTAAATCCTGTATACAAATTTACTATTATATAAATAAGATTTAAAATAGTTGGAAGTGTTAGTGCATGTAATGCCATATTTAATACAGATTTATATTTTAGAGGAATTCTTAATAAAATAGATGTTATTCTTCCCAATAAAGCTAACATTATAACATACATCATAATTGTTATAAAATACATTATAAACATGCAAATATAAAAAATTATAAAGAACATTATATAAAATATTATCATTTGATTTTCATTTAATTTTTTTAAAATTTCTTCTTTATTTAAGTTTGTAATATTATAATTTTTAGCAATTTCTTCATAATAATATTCGTCATCTTTTCCATTTATATTGCTATTTATAATTATTTTGTTTTTTAATAAAATTATTCCATTATCATAGTCACTAATATTTTCTTTATAGCTCTTAAGTTTTTCTTCATCTATATTGGATGTATTAATTATTATCATAGAATTAGATAATAACTTATTTTCTAATATTAATTGTTTATTATCATTCACTGCCAAATTATTGTTTTCAAATTTAATTTCTGATATGTTTTCATTTATATATTTAACCAAATCTTCTTTTTCTAAATGTATTTTGTAAGTTAATATTAGCCCTAATATTAAAGTAAAAACTGCAATTACCTTTAGAAAGTATATAATTGACTTACTTGTTTTTTCTGTAGCATAATCTTGATATTTATCAAAATCCTTTATACTTGCAAATAATTCTTTAAACCACGAATTATTTTTATTACCTTTCATAATTTAGAGGCTCCCTTCTAACCTTCTTTTAGCTTTTTCTTCATGTATATTTATTATATCCGTTTTTTTTAATAATACTATTCAACTGTATTTACTACATTTTGTAAAGTATTGTTATTGTTATTATTATCATCATCATTAGATTTTTCATTTATTGTAATTGTTATAATTGTATCTTCTTTTACTTCTTCCCCAGTTTTTCTACTTTGTTTTAATACAATTCCCGCTTCTTTTGTTTTATCCTTTCCTGTTGCTATTTTACATCTTAATTTTGCTGCTAACAATATTGACTTTGCTTCACTTTCTGTTTTTCCCACAACATTTGGTACTTTAACTTTTTTTATATCTAATTGATCGTCTACATCCGGAGTATCAATTTCATTTGTTGTGTTATTATTCTCAGGTTCTTTATGAATATCACAAACTTCTGTTATTGTACTATATTTACTTCCCGCACTTGTTTTCCATTTTCCATTTTTCTCTTTTTCTGGCTGCTGTAAAACTGTTTTCTCTTCTACATTTGTACAATATTCATTAGCAAGTTTTCCTGATTCTTTACATATTTTTAATTTTGCATGTCCATCACATGCTGATGGAACAGTTCCTGATACAAATTCTTCTGTATATGTATTAGAACATGAACTTGTTGCTGATTTTCCTGAATCTTTGCATATTTTTGCTGTTACAATATTACTTGGTTTATCAAAAGTTTTACTTGGTAGATTTTTATGAATATCTTGCATTATAGCTGCCCAAATTTTGGCTGAAGGATTTCCACTATAACTTATGTATTCAGATTTATCAAATCCAAACCATGTTGCTGCTGCATAGTATGGTGTTATTCCACAAAGCCATCTATCATAATTATCATCTGTTGTTCCAGTTTTTGCACCAACATCCATTCCAGAAATTTTACAGTTTGTTGCTGTTCCTTCTGCCCCAGTAACTGGTGCTTTTAATATACTTTTAGTTATATATGCTGTTCCTTCTGACATTACTCTTCTTTTTTCTTGTTTTGGTTGTAGAACTGTTTTTCCTTGTGAATCTACTAATTTAGTATAAAATGTAGGTGTTATATATTCTCCGCCATTTGCAATTGTTGCATATGCCCCTGCCATTTCTAATGGTGTTGCACCATTAGTAAGACCTCCTAATACTAAAGCTAACCCACTATCACTTTTTTCATCTAAATGATCCAATCCTAATTGTTTTAAAAATTTAATAGAATTTTCTGGCCCTAATTCTGACATTATTTTTACTTCTACAACATTTGAAGAAACTTCTATTGCCTTTCTTACAGTTATTAATCCTTTATATCCTGATGAGTTTTTTGGACTATATTTTCCATTATCAAAACTAGTTGGTGAATCATCATAAACAGTTCCTGCTGTTATTATTTTTTTTTCTATTGATGGAGCAATAGACGCTAATGGTTTAATAGATGAACCTGGTTGTCTTGCACTATTTATTCTGTTCAAGCCTAAAGCATTAACATCTGTTCCAAGGCCCCCCATGCAACCAACTACCTGTCCTGTTTTATAATCTATAATTACCATTGCAGACTGACTATGTTCTCCATCATTTTTTTTTGATTTTACTATATATTTATCTTTTACATATTCTTCTTGCATTCTGCTTTGTATGGAAGACACCTGTGTTGTATAAAGTTTATATCCTCCACCGTATAAACGGCTTTTAGCGTAATCGTATGACATTCCTTTTTCATCTACCATTTGATTTGCTACTTGTTCTATCGCTGCTGCTACATGGTAAGACATGTCTGTTTTACTTGACAAATTTCCTTGTTTAAAAGGAAGTCCTGCATCTACTTCACTTATTGCCTTATCATAATCCTCACTGCTTATCATTCCTAATTCTTTCATTTTTTCTAAAACAGTTTTTGTTCTTTTTTTAATTTTTTCTGTATTATCTGTTTCTATAAATGGATTATAATTATTAGGAGAATGATTTATTCCTGCTAAAAATGCACTCTCGGCAAGGGATAAATCACTTGCTGATTTATCAAAATAATATTCTGATGCAACTTCTACACCACATATATTTTTTCCATAACCTCCAAGATAAATTATATTTAAATATAATTCAAGAATTTGCTTTTTAGTTATTAGTTTTTCTATTTGATATGCTCTTGACATTTCTCTTATTTTTCTTTGTATTCCGGCTTTTCCTTCATCTTCTTTTTCATTAGTTATATTTTTTATTAACTGCTGAGTTATAGTACTTCCACCAAAAGATGATTTTCCTCTATTAAATACATATGTAACTGTTGCTGCTGCTGATCTTTTTATATCAACACCATGATGATCATAAAACCTTTCATCTTCAATCGCAATAAAAGCATTTGGTAAATAAGATGGCATATCATCAAGTGATACTATTTTTCTATTCTCATCTCCTTGTAATTCCTTTATTAAATTTCCTTCACTATCATATATAAATGTATTTGAATTGTCGATTAATAAATCTTCCTTAGACATTGCAAATTTGTCACTAAAGAATATTCCCATAAAAATACCAGCTGCAATTAATATTAGTAGTACAAATATTAAAATTAATATTAAACATATTTTTTTTACTACTTTAGCCTTACTATTCTTCTTTCCATTTGCAGTTTTATATTTGTTTGTATTTTTAGTATTTTTTCCCATAAAAAACCTTTCCTTTCTAGCTAAAATACACATTATTTTTTATTTATATAAATTGCTATTTTATTATATTACAATTTTATAAAAAGTAAAAGCATTTTATAAAATTTAAATATAATAATTTCACTTTTTTACTAAAGTTTTGTATATATTGATTATTATATAATTATAAGTCTATTAATATATCATTTATATTAGTAACTGGTTTTGCTCCCTCTTTTATAATTTGATTAGTTCCTCTAGAATTTTTACTTGTAATATTTCCGTGGTACAGCATATACATCTCTCCCTTGTTCTAAAGCAAAATCTACAGTTATTAAAGATCCACTTTTTTCTTTAGCTTCTACAACTACTACTCCATTTGCAATACCACTTATTATCCTATTTCTTTCAGGAAAATTTTTCTTTTCTGGTTTTGTTCCTATTATATATTCAGACAAAATAAGTCCACCTTTATCTATTATAATCTCTGATAATTTTTTATTTTCACTTGGGTATATACTATCCAAACCGTTTCCTAATACTGCAATTGTTTTTGCTTTTTCCTTTATAGCTCCTATATGTGCACATGTATCTATTCCCCTAGCAAGACCACTAACAATATATATATTTCTGTTTGATAATTCATTTGCTATTTTTTTTGCCATATTTATTCCATATTGTGTACAATCTCTGCTTCCTATAATTGCAATACTTTTTCTTTTTAATATTTCTATATTTCCTTTATAATATAATAAAATTGGATAATCATATATGTTTTTTAATTTTTGCGGATATTCTTCATCATTTATTGTAATTATTTTTATATTTTTATTTTTCATATATTCTATAAAATATTCTATTTTCTTCATATTTTTTAAAGAAACTATTTTTTCTATTTCTTCATTTTGCAAAAAATCATTATTATGTAATTCTAGTTTTTCTAAATTATATATTTTTTCTGGATCTTTATATTTTTCTAATAACTTAATATATGTAATCTTTTTTAATTTTAAATTTGATAACCATACCCAATATTTTTCTTTTTTTTGCATAAAACTCCTTTATGCTCTTTTACTATAAATTTATTTTATAATATATAAAAAGAGCGCATAATATTTTTTATTTGCCCCCTTTTTAATAATTAATTTTGTTCTTTACAAGCTTTTACTACATTACTCATTAGCATTGCTATAGTCATTGGTCCTACTCCTCCTGGAACAGGAGTTATAAATGATGCTATTTTTTCTGCTTCTTCAAAATCTACATCACCAACTAATTTTCCTGATTCATCTCTATTTATTCCAACATCTATTACCACTGCTCCATCTTTTACCATTTCTTTTGTTACGAATTTTGCTTTTCCTAAAGCAGCAACTAATATATCTGCTTTTTTTGTTATTTCTGAAATATTTTTTGTTTTAGAATGACATATTGTAACTGTCGCATTTTTCTTTAATAGACATTGCATTAATGGTTTTCCAACAATATTACTTCTTCCTATTATAACAACATTTTTTCCTTCTATTGGAATATTGTAATTTTCTAGCATCTTTATTACTCCATAGGGTGTACAAGATATAAATGAATCTTGACCTATAACTAATTTTCCTACATTCACAGGATTAAACCCATCAACATCTTTTTTATAATCTATTTTATTAAAAGCTTCATCTATATTTAGATTCTTTGGAATAGGACTTTGTAAAAGTATTCCATTTATATCTTTTCTGTTATTTAATTTTTCTATTAGATTTAAAAGTTCTTCCATTGAAATATTTTCATCTAGTAGAAATTCTTCATATTCTATTCCAATTTCTTCACATGCTTTACTTTTATTTTTTACATAAACTTTAGATGCTTTATCATCTCCAACCATAATAACTGCTAACTTAGGAATTATTCCTTTTTCTTTTAATTTACTCACTTCATTTTTTAATTCTAATCGAATATTTTTTGCTAATTCTTTTCCATTAATTATTTCTGCCATAATAAAACTCCTCACTATTTATTTATCTTTATATTTAATTTCATTTTTTATATTTAATATTCCTGCCCTAGAAATAATATTATATCCATATTTTCGTTTAATGTTATCAACTGTTTTGTCTATTTCTTCTTGTTTTTTTGTATCTTTGACATCAAATAGTGACATTTGCATTTCTTCTTTCGATACTAAAGATTCTACTCTCAAGCCAATTAACCTTATTCTTTCTCCTTTATGTAATTGACTCAATAATTTTTTTGCTTCTTTATAAATTACTTTTGTACTATCTGTAGCCATATCTAATTTTTTCTGATGTGAAACAACATTAAAATCACTATTTTTTAGTTGAACACTTACTACTTTTGCTAACAAATTATTTTTTCTCAACCTATATGTTACTTGTTCTGTAAGACTTAAACAAATTTCTTCTAATCTTGAAACATCCGAAATATCGTGTGGAAGTGTAACCGAATTTCCTATTCCTTTTGGTGCTTCTTTTTTATTATTTACTGGTTCATTACTAATTCCATTTGCATATTCCCATATCATTTTACCATATTTTCCATATAGTGCAATTATATTATTTTTATCTTTTTTAGCTAAATCTCCTATTGTATATATACCAATTCTTTGCAATTTTGGAAACATTTTTCTTCCAACCATAAATAAATCTGATATTGGCAAATTCCACATCTTTTCTTTAATTTCATTTTCGAATAAAGTATGTACTCTATCTGGTTTTTGAAAATCTGATGCCATTTTTGCCAAAAGTTTATTAGTACTTACGCCAACATTTACTGTAAAACCTAATTCTTTTTTTACTCTTTCTTTTATCTCTATAGCTTTATTTTCTAATATATCATTATTACTAAGAAAATTAGTTAAATCTAGAAAGCATTCATCTATAGAAAACCTTTCTATTACATCTGTATATTCTAGTAATAAATTAAATAATTGATTAGAATATTTTATATATATATTATAGTTGCTTTCGAATATTTGTATTCCGAGGACATTTTTTTCTTGCAAAATATATTGGTTCACCTGTTTTTATTCCAAATTGTTTTGCAATATTACTTTTTGCAAGAACAACACCTTTTCTTTTAGCTTCATCTCCTCCTATTATTGCCGGAATTGATCTTATATCTACATTGTTTCCATTTTTTAGCATTTCTACTGCTGTCCATGATAAAAAGGCATTATTTACATCGACATGTAAGATTTTTCTTTCCAAAATATATCACCTTCGCTATTATAGAACGCTTGTTCTTTTTTGTCAATGTTTTACTTATAAAAATTTATTATTACAGGGATTTTTCCCTTTTTATTTTCTTCAAGTATTTGCTTTATAATAAATCTGCCTTTTCCTCTTATTGTTATTTTGTCATTTTCTTTTATTAGTTTAGTATTCTTTTTTATACATTCTCCATTTATAAATACTCTTTCTGATAAAAGATTTTCACTTGCTTTATTTCTTGAAGTTTTACATATCTCTGATATTATATTGTCTACTCTTAATGATGATACTATAATTTTACATTCTTGCATTTCTTGTTTTTTATTAATAATGTTTTCTAGTTTAACAACTTCTATTTTGCTATTTTTAAATCTCTTTAAAGTACATAAATTAGTATATAAAAATTTTTCAATTTCTTTTAAAATTATTATATCTGCACCATTTTCATGTACTATTATATCACCTATTTTTTCTCTATTAATTCCAAGTTTTATTAATCCTCCTAAATAAGCTCTATGATTTAAATTTTTTATTTCTTCTTTTAAAGGATTTATTCTAATCACACTGATTATTGTATTAAAATTAAATTTGTTTTCCTCAAATACTTGATTTAGCTTTTCTGGATATACTATTAATAATTTACGTTCCGCTTCTTCATATCCCCCAAAACAAATATAATCTGTTTTTACCAAATTAAGCACTTTTTTTAACATACTTTCTTTATACTCATCTAAAAAGTCTGTATATTCCATTTTATTTCTTTTTTCACAAAGTTCTATTTTATCTAATAACTTTGCTACTAAAATTCTTTCTTCTTCTTTTTTATATTTTTCTAATATTTCTCTTTTTTGCATATTATATATTTCCTTATATTTCTTTTTCCTGTACACATATTTTTTTACTTATATCTTTTGCTATCGACTCTGCATCTAGGCAAAAATATTTTTCTATTTCTTCTATTGTTCCTTGTTTTACAAAAGTATCTCTATAAGCATAAGATTCTATTAATACGTTTTTTATATCATTTTCAATAATTAATTCTTGTACTGATGTAGCAAGTCCTCCTCTTAAAATTCCATCTTCTATAGTTATTACTTTATTAGTTTTTAGTATAGAATTTAATATATTTTTATTATCAAACGGTTTTAAGAATCTTGCATTTATCACTTCGCAAGAAATCCCTTTTTTTTCTAGAATATCTGAAACATCTAATGCCCTTTTAGTTGTTTTTCCTATTCCAATAATCGTTAAATCATTCCCATCTTTTAATAGCTCTGACTCACCTAAACTTATCTCTTTATGACTTGCAAACGCTCTTTCTTCTCCTCCTCTTGGATATCTAATAACAACAGGAGCTTTTAGCTCAACTGCAAATTCTAGCATCTGTTCTAATTCTTTAAAGTCTTTTGGTGCTAATATAGTTAAATTCGGAACTAAAGAAAAAAATGCTAAATCTAAAATTCCTTGATGTGTTTCACCATCATTTCCCACAATTCCTGCTCTATCTACACACATTATTACTGGTAGTTTTTGAAGACATATATCATGTATAACTTGGTCATACCCTCTTTGATAAAATGATGAATATATCGGAACCACTGGTATCAAACCATCTTTTGCCATTCCTGCGGCCATTCCCAGTGCATGTTGTTCTGCAATTCCAACATCAAAAAACCTATCTGGAAATTGTTTTTTAAAGTTTGAAAGCCCAGTTCCATCACACATTGCTGCTGTTATTGCTACTATATTTTTATTTTCTTTTGCTAAACATTCTAACTTTTCTCCAAATACTTTAGAATAATCTTTTTTCTTCTCTTTTTTATTTTTACCTGTTTCTATATCAAAACTAGATGTACTATGAAATTTATCTGGATTTTCTTCTGCTGGTTTATACCCTTTTCCTTTTTTAGTAACAACATGTACTAATACAGGACCTTTTAATCTTTTTGCCATTTCCAATAAATCTTGTACTTTTTCTATATCATTTCCATCTATTGGTCCTAAATATCTAAAACCTAAATCTTCAAAAAACATATTAGGTATAAATAATTGCTTTACTCCATATTTTATTTTTCTTGCTGCTTTTATAATAATTTTTCCTATATGTGGAACTTTTTTTAAGCTTTTCTTTAAATATTGGTTTGATTTTGTATAAGCTTTTCTTGTTCTTATTTTCCCTAAAGCCATGGAAATTCCACCAACATTTTTTGATATACTCATTTCATTATCATTAAGAATAACTATCAAATTTGTATTACTACACCCGGCATCATTTAAAGCTTCTAATGCCATTCCTCCAGTTAATGCTCCATCGCCAATTACTGCAACAACATTATTTTTTTCTTTTTTTAAATCTCTTGCCCTTGCCATTCCAAGTGCAACAGAAATTGATGTACTACTATGTCCTGTATTAAACGAGTCATATTTTGATTCTGATGTTTTGGGAAAACCAGCTAATCCATTCAATTTCCTTAATGTATTAAATTTATCTTTTCTACCTGTTAAAATTTTATGTACATATGTTTGATGTCCAACATCCCAAATTATTTTATCATCTGGCATATCAAACACACTATGTATAGCTATTGTAAGCTCTACTACACCTAGATTAGATGCTAAATGACCTCCTGTTTTCGAAACATTTTCTATTATAAATCTTCTTATTTCTGTAGCCAATTCTTCTTTTTCTTTTAAATTAAGACTTTTTAAATCTTCTGGCATATTTACTTTTTCTAGCACATTGCCCATAATATCTTCCGCCTTTTTACTGTTAATTAAGCTTAATAATAGCACACTATCTAAGTTTTGTCTATTATATTATATCTTAAATTATTATACAAAAATGTTCTTTACCAACTTTAATAATATTACTAAAAAAGCCTAAATATTATATGTAGATTTCTCCTTGTAAGTAAACCTTAAATAGTAGTCACATCAATATAAATACCTTGGCTTTTTCTTATTTTATTATTATGTATAATTTCATACAGATTGCATTTGTCAATTTACTTTTTTATTTTAATTTATATACCCCAAAATACAATTTAATAGAATTTCTAACAAAAAGTTCAAATTTAAAATTACTAAAAACATTATTGTATTTTAAACAATTTTTATAATATAATAATCAAAGATATGATGCGCTTACCAAAGTCATTAATAAAAAAGATTCATATTATATATTATTTGAAAAGGAGATAAAATAATTATGGTAAATCAAGATGATTTAAAATATATACAAATTCTTTGGGATTTTATGAAATTAAATCAGCCCCTAAAGAAATCAGATTTCATAATCGTATTAGGCTGTGCAGATATTAAAGTAGCAGATGTTGCTATAGATGTATATAATCAAGGATTATCTGATAAAATTATATTTTCAGGTGGACTTGGAAAAATCACCAAAAACATTTGGAAAATTCCTGAAGCCAATAAATTTGCAGCTCTTGCCGAAAAAAGAGGAGTACCAAAAGAAAAAATATATATTGAAAATCAATCTACAAATACGATAGAGAATTTTAAATTCACTAAAAATTTAATTGAAACAAAAAGATTAAATATAAATTCAGCTATTTTTGTATGTCGCCCTTATGTCGAAAGAAGAACCTGGGCTTGTATGAAAAAATATATGCCAGAATATACAGGATTTATAACGTCTGAAAATATTTCTTGTAGTGATTATATTGAAAACTACAATATCAACGGAGTTTCAAAAGATTCCTGGATTCATGTTTTAGTAGGAGATATTCAAAGGTTAAAAATATATGCTGAAAGAGGTTTACAAGAAAAAGTAGACATTCCAGATTATGTTTGGAATGCATATAAAGAGTTGGTAAAAAGGAACTATGATAAAGATTTATTAAAATAAAAGAAACCACCGAACACGAGTGCTCGGTGGAGGTGCCAAATTGTAAAATTAGACTATCCGGTACCTTGTTTTTTTGAGATTAGTATGCCTGGTTTACGATCTCAGCGATTTCTTCGAGAGTTTCGCACACGCGACATCCCATCGCGCTCAGGGCCTTCTTGATCTTTGCAATTCCCTTTTCCTGGTTTGCCGGAAGCTCTCCAACGGTTGCAAACACCAACTTTTCGGGTGCACGGTGAGCTTCTTCGCAAATCTCGAATCCCGAGTAGGTTCCGAGAGCTTCACCAGTGATTACGAATACATTGATCCCCGCGACCGGCTTGCACGCATCTTCGCGCTCAGCATCCTCCGGCGTCCAGTCCGGAACCTGCGGATCGAAGTACGGCACAGATTCCTTGAACATCCGGATGAGATCCGTTCTCCAAGTGGAGTCTGCGCAGGTGCCTCCCAAGAAGACACAGTTGTTGTAGCGTTCCGAGTTGTCATTAATTTTCATAAAAAACCTTTCCGCCCATGTAGGACTTGACTATAAATAGTCCATTTTTTGTTATAATACCTTTCGGCATCTACTCTATATTATATAGTATTTTACATAATAAATCAACTAAGTATGGATAATTGGTTAATATTTTTATAAAAAATTATAAATTATTTATTCACAACTATAGAATTTTTTAATTAATTGTGATATTATTATTAAGTATTTTATTATTTATATTGGGGTATCGCCAAGCGGTAAGGCATCGGACTCTGACTCCGACATTCCTGTGTTCGAATCACAGTACCCCAGCCAAAATTTTATTGGAGATGATTTAATGAAATTAGGAGATATAAGATTATATAATTTGAAAGTTATTAAAAATAATGAAACTATTTTTGATGACTCATCTGAAAATCTTCCTGAAGATTTAAAACATTATGATACAAAATCTACTAAGTTTGAAAGTGGAAAATTAATAATAGAAGTATAAAGAGATTAACTTTAAACAACTTTAATTAAGTAAAAAATAAAAGCTATTAATAAATTAAAGGAACCCTTATCAAGTTCATAAATTAATAGCTTTTTTATTTATTTAATTTTTCTTCCTTGTATTTTAAAACTTCCCATATTAGTTTTAGCACTTATGTTTAGTACATTTCCTATAACTTCACCTTGAATATCATATTGTATTTTAGTAATCGCTACACTCATTGTTCCAGAAATTAAAAATTTATTTCCTACAACTTTTCCACCAGAAAAATTACTTCTTTTCCCCATAGCTTCAACATATCCACTCAGATTAGCTCCATTACATTCCAATTTTAAGTTTCCTTTTATTTCTCCTATTGGTGTCTTTACAATAGCTTCGTATAATCCATCCATATTATAATTACCTCCTATTTTATTATTTTTATAATATGAATATTAAAATTAATTGTTACTAATTTTACAAAATTTCTTTTAGTTCTTCAAATTTATAAATACTTTTATATTTTTTACTAACATCAATATTTTTTCTGTTATAAAAAATTGCTTCAAGTCCTGCATTTATTGCTCCTTTTATATCTATTTCGAAATTATCTCCGATCATTACACATTCATTTGGTAATACGTTGCCTCTTGCTAGTTCAAAAGCTTCTTTATTTGGTTTTATTTTCACTGTTTCAGTACCATACACCTTTTTAAAATACTTATATAAATTTGCATTTTTCAACCTCTGTTTTTGTTGATATTCAAACCAATTTGTTAAAACTACTAATTCATATTTACTTTGTAAATACTTTAATGTTTCTATGATTTTGCTATCTATTTTATTTGGAACACATTTTTCAAAATAATTTAATATTAATTTTATAAATTTGGTATCATAATTACTATCTAATTTTTTATTTATCAAATCCTGCATAATATCTATTTTAAAATATTCTTGTGTTTTTTCATAATTGTCAATTACATTTATTATATCATTTTTTAACTTATCATTATAATTTATATTTAGTTTTTTACATGCAAATTTAATTCCATCTTCCCAATAATTATCTTCCCAATCAATTAAAGTATTATCTAAATCAAATATTATTCTTTTTATCATATTAATTCTTTATGACTATTTTATTAGTCATATACTCCTTTTTATCCTCTTTTTTATAATTTATTTTTTCTTAAAAAATATTTAGATGTTCTAATAAAATTTTTATTCCTAATAAAATTAAAATAATTCCACCTATTACTTCCGCAATTTTTTCAAACTTGTTTCCAAATCTATTTCCTATTTTTGTTCCAATTACAGATAAAATAAATTAGCAATATTTATATATATAAAAAGAGACACTATCTGCCGATTTTGCTTTTTTGCAAATAAGTCTCATTATAGTTTTAACATAATAGTATATCACTAGTATTTTTCATATAAAACATACTTTTTGATTATATATTAATTTATTCTAGTTTACAAGTATTTTAAAATTTTTTATATTTCATTTTACATTTTTTATCTTTACTTGTTAAGCATATACTTTATAATTGTTGGAATATAAAAAAAGCAATATTTTTAATATTAATATTGCTTTTTTTACATTAAGTTAAATAGTTTTGTATTATATTTGTTTCATTAAAAATATATTATAAATTTCTGCTTCCTATTTTCCTTATATTTATTTCATAATATTTTTTATATCTTCTATAATTTGCTCTTTAGTAATTCTATTTTCTCTTAATAAATCTTCTACATTGTATCTATCAGGAAAACTTTTTTTGATTCCATAATTTTTTACTTTCATATCACTTGTTCCATAAAAACTTGCAATTTTTTCTCCAAATCCTCCTTCTAGCATTCCATCTTCTAATGTTATTACTATATCATGATCTTGTTTTAAATCTTCTAAATACTCTTCATCTAATCCAGTAATATATCTTGGATTTATTAATGTTGCACTTATACCAAGTTCTTCTTTTAATCCTTTTAATACACTTCTTCCAATTTCAAAAAAATCTCCTAAAGCTATTATTGCTACTTTATTTCCTTTTTCCTCAACTTTAAATTTATTAAGATTACTATAATCTCTCTCAACTTCTTTTTCTGAAGATATAACTCCATTGCATGGCACACGTATTGCTACTGGGAACTCATTTTGCTCAATACTCCAATCTAACATTGCAAAATACTCTTTTTTACATGTTGGTGCTAAATAAACAAGATTTGGAATATTACTCATCATAGGAATATCATATAACCCCAAATGTGTTACATCATTCATTCCATATACAGATGCAGTATTTACTAAAATAGTTGCTGGATTTTTATTTATACATAAATCTTGTGATAATTGATCATATGTTCTTTGCATAAAACTTGCATGTGTTGCAAATATTGGTTTTCCTCCATTTTTAGCAATTCCAGACACAAATGCAACAGCATGTTCTTCTGCAATTCCCACATCTACAAATTGATCTTTTGCTTCCTCCCTTTTTTCTTTTGTAAATCCTATATTTGTTGGAACCCCTGCTACAACTGCAACTACTTTTTTATCCTTTTTCATTTTTTCTAATAAATAATCACAAGTAAGTGCTCCATAATCTTCACCACTGAAACTTACTACTGTTTTTCCTGTATCTATGTCAAAAGGCATACACCAATGCCAATTTTCTTTATTCTCTTCTGCAAACTTATATCCTTTTCCTTTTGTAGTATTAATATGAACAACAATTGGATGATTTATATCTTTTACTTTAGAAAAAGTTTTTATTAATTCTTCAATATTATTTCCTTCATTTTGATAAATATAGTCTAATCCCATAGCTTTAAATAAATTACATTCACAACTTCCATTACTATCTCTTAAAGCTTTTAAATTTTTGTATAATCCCCCATGATTTTCTGCAATTGACATATCATTATCATTTACAACGATTATAAAATTACTTTTTTGTTCTCCTGCAAAATCTAATCCTTCTAAAGCTTCTCCTCCACTTAGAGAACCATCACCAATAACAGCTATTACATTTTCTTTATCATTTTTTAAATCTCTTGCCTTTACTAAACCTGATGCTAAGCTTATAGAAGTTGAAGTATGCCCTATATTAAATAAGTCATGCTTACTTTCATCTGGATTTGTATATCCTGAAACATCCTTATAATGTTCCTCATATAAAAAAGCATCTTTTCTTCCTGTAAGCATTTTATGGCAATAACTCTGATGTGATACATCAAAAACTAATTTATCTACTGGTGAATTAAAAACATAATGAAGAGCAATGATTGCTTCTACCATACCAAAGTTCGGACCAAAATGTCCCCCTTTCTTACTAAGTTTCTCTAATAAAGCTTTTCTCATCTCTGTTGCTAATATTTCTAATTCTTCAATTTTCATATTTTTAATATCTTTTGGACTATTAATTTTTTCTAAATACATTTCAAAACCTCCTTATTTTTTATAATGATTTTATCCAATTTTCTACTTCTGACATTTCTGTTTGTAGATTATCACTATAACTTTCAAATACTATATTCATTTCATTTTTTACGATTGACTTTGGACACAATTTTTTTACTTCTGTAAAACTTCTACCAAGCCATCCAGCATTTGTAGCAAATGGAACAATATTTTTTCCTGTCAAATCATTATTTTTCAAAAAAGCTCTTACTACAGGTGCTGGTCTATACCACCATGTAGGAAATCCCAATATAATCTCATCATATTTATTTAAATCTATATTTACTTTTTCTATTTCTGGAATATGGTTACTTGCTTCACTATTTTGTTCATCATCTACAACTTCTTGATAATTATCAGAATAAGGAACTATTGGCTTTAATTCTAAAATATCACAATTTAATTCCTTTGATATTTTTTCTGCTATCATCTTTGTATGTCCTGTATATGAAAAATATACAACTATTTTTTTACTATTATTCATATTTCTGCCCTCCTAAAAACTTTATATTTCTGTAAAATCTTTTCTTTTTCCTGAAGATATATCTTCATAAATTTCAATTTTATAATTTAATCTGTCTATTGTTTCATTAATATTTTTTTGTTTTTCTAATAATTTCTCTCTTTGCTCTTCTAACAATTTTTTCCTAGCTTCTACTGTTGTTTTACCTTTATCAAGTAAAGTCATGTATTCTATTAAAATTTCAATTCCAACACCAGCATTTCTCATACATTTTATAAACTCAATTCTTTTACAAGATTTTTCATCATAATTTCTTATTCCATTCTTGTTTCTAGGTACACCAGTAATAAGACCTATTCTTTCATAATATCTCAATGTATCTGCTGTTAAGTCGTATTTTTTACTTACTTCTGCAATTGTCATTTAATATACCTCCTTACTTTATAGATATTAACACTTATAGCTAGCTCTAAGTCAATACCTTTTTAAAATTTTTTTATTTTCCTTTATATAATTTTTATCTTCTCCTTTTTACATGCAAAAATAAAGTCACCACAAGTTATATTTTACTAAAATCTGCAATTTTTCAATTTTATTTAATCTGTATACACATTTTTAACTATTAATAATTATTTTATATTTATTAATAGTTATTATTATAAATATAAAAAAATAAATGTAAACACATTTTAGTGTCTACACTTATTTTTTATTTATGCTTTATATTATTTTACAATAGCTTTTTTTCCTGGATAAATTGCTATTTCTCCTAATTCATTTTCAATATTTAATAATCTGTTGTATTTTGCAACTCTATCTGTTCTACAAGGAGCACCTGTTTTTATTTGTCCTGCATTTGTTGCAACAGCAACATCTGCTAATGTTGTATCCTCTGTTTCACCACTTCTATGTGATACAACTGCTGTATATCCATTCTTTTTAGCAAGTTCTATTGCATCTAAAGTTTCTGTTAATGTTCCTATTTGATTTAATTTTATTAATATACTATTAGCAATATTATTATCTAATCCTTTTTGTAATCTTTTAACATTTGTTACAAATAAATCATCACCAACTAATTGTATTTTGTTTCCTAATTTTGCAGTTAATTTTGACCAATTTTCCCAATCTTCTTCTGCCAATCCATCTTCTATTGAGATTATTGGATATTTATTAACTAATTCTTCTAAGAAAGCTATCATTTCATCTGGAGTTTTTAATTCATTAGTTTTCCAGAAATAATAATTTCCTTCTTTTCCAATTTTTTTAGCTTCGTCATACATTTCTGTTGATGCAACATCTAATGCTAAGCAAACTTCTTCTCCTGGTTTGTATCCAGCTTTTTCAATAGCTTCAACTATTAATTTTAATGCTTCTTCGTCGCTTGATAAATTTGGTGCAAATCCACCTTCATCACCAACACCAGAAGCTAATCCTTTTTCTTTTAAAACTTTCTTTAATGTATGATATATTTCTGCACACATACGTAAACATTCTGTAAATGATTTTGCACCAACTGGCATAATCATAAATTCTTGTGTATTTACTGTATTATCAGCATGTTTTCCACCATTTAATATATTCATCATTGGAACTGGTAATGTTTTTGCATTTGGACCACCTATATAATTATATAAAGACATACCTAAAGATTGTGCTGCTGCTTTTGCAACTGCAAGTGATACACCAAGTGTAGCATTTGCTCCTAATTTTCCTTTATTTTCTGTTCCATCAATTTCAATTAATTTTTTATCAATTTCAGCTTGATTATATACATTCATACCTTCTATTTCAGGAGCAATTATTTTATTAACATTTTCAACAGCTTTTAAAACTCCTTTACCCATATATCTTGATTTATCTCCATCTCTTAATTCAACAGCTTCAAAAGCACCTGTTGATGCTCCAGATGGAACCATTGCAACACCAACTGATCCGTCTATTGTAACTACTTCAACTTGTACAGTTGGATTTCCTCTTGAATCTAATACTTCCAATCCTTTTACACTTTCAATTTCTAAATAATCTTTCATTTTTATACCTCCATTTATTTTTATTTGATTTTTTATTTTTTTATTATTATACTCTCTCCAGTCATTTCTTCTGGTTTTTCTAGCCCCATTATATCTAACATAGTAGGTGCTAAATCTGCAAGTTTACCTTGTTTTAATTGTACATTTTCCATTCCATATAAAATTAATGGAACTGGGTTTGTTGTATGTGCTGTATGAGGTTCACCTGTTTTATAATCTATCATTTGTTCTGAATTACCATGATCTGCAGTTATTAGTAGAACACCTTCATTTGCTTTAATTGCTTCTACAACTTCACCTACATCTTTATCTATTTCTTCAATTGCCTTGATTGCTGCATCTAAATTTCCTGTATGCCCTACCATATCTGGATTTGCATAATTCAATATAATAACATTATATTTTTTAGAATTAATTGCTTCTACAACTTTTTTTGTAACTTCTGGAGCACTCATTTCTGGTTGCATATCATAAGTTTCAACTTTTGGTGATGAAACTAATATTCTATCTTCACCTTTATATTGTTTTTCTTCTCCACCATTAAAGAAAAATGTAACATGTGCATATTTTTCTGTTTCTGCAATTCTTAGTTGTGTCATGTTATGTTTGCTAATATATTCTCCAAAAGTATTTAATAAAGGCTCTTTTTTAAATGCTACTTGAACATTAGGCATTGTTTCATCATATGGTGTCATACATACAAAATATAAATTTAAATCTTTAGTTTCAAATTCGTTAAAATCTTTATCTACTAATGTTCTTGTTATTTCTCTTGCTCTATCAGGTCTGAAATTAAAGAATATAACAGAATCATCTTTACCGATAGTAGCAACAGGATTTTCACCATTACAAATTACTGTTGGTTCTACAAATTCATCAAAAACTTCTTTTTGATATGAGCTTTCTATTGCTGAAATTGCAGATTGAGCTTTTTCTCCAACTCCATTTACCATTGCATCATAACTTTTTTGAATTCTTTGCCATCTTTTATCTCTATCCATACTGTAAAATCTTCCAGATATACTAGCAATTTTTCCAATTCCTTTTTCTTTCATTTTTTCTTCTAATTGCATTATATAATTTTCTGCTGATGCTGGTGGTGTATCTCTACCATCTAAGAAGCAGTGAACATATACATCTTCAAAATCTTTTCTTTTTGCAAGTTCAAGAATTGCAAATAAGTGGCGTATATGGCTATGCACTCCTCCATCAGATAAAAGTCCTATAACATGAAGCTTTGAATTATTCTTTTTACAATTTTCTATTGCTTTTACAAATTCTGGTATACTAAAGAAATCTCCATCTTCTATTGATTTTGTTATTCTTGTTAATTCTTGGTATACAATTCTTCCTGCTCCAATATTTGTGTGACCAACCTCTGAATTTCCCATTTGTCCTTCTGGAAGTCCTACGCTTAACCCACTTGTATAAATATCTGTTGTTGGACATGTTTTCATTAGTTTATCAATGTTTGGAGTTTTAGCAAGCTTTACTGCATTACCTTTTTCATTCTTATTTTCTCCAAACCCATCTAATATCATTAGCATTGTAAGTTTTTTATCCATATTATTTTTTACCATCCTTTTCCTTCTATAATTTATATTCCGCTTCTTTAGTATTTTTTGTTTATATTAAATTTTATTATAATTAACTATTTTTGAAAATTCTTCTACTTTTAGACTTGCTCCACCTACTAAGCCACCATCAATATCTGATGTAGTAAATAATTCTTTGGCATTTTGTGATTTAACACTTCCTCCATATTGGATTATTACTTCTTCTGCAACTTCTTTTCCATAATTTTTTTCTATTTCTTTTCTTATTGCTTTTATACTATTATTTGCATCTTCTGATGTAGCAGTTTTACCTGTACCTATAGCCCATATTGGTTCATATGCAATTATTGTATTTTTTACTTGTTCATTTGTTAAACCTTCTAAAGCTAAACGAGTTTGATTTGTAATTATTTCTTCTGTTTTTCCTTCTTCTCTTTGCTCTAAAGTTTCCCCAACACAAACAATTGGATTTAAATTATTTTCGAAAGCCGCTTTTATTTTTTTATTTACAGATTCATCTGTTTCTGCAAAATATTGTCTTCTTTCCGAATGACCAATAATTACATATTTTACACCTATTGCTTTTAACATTTTTCCAGAAACCTCTCCTGTAAAAGCACCTTTTTCTTCCCAATGCATATTTTGTGCACCTATTTTAATGTTTGTATTTTGTGCTGTAAGTAATGCATAAAATAAATCTGTATAAGGAACACAAAGGATTACTTCATTTTCTGTATCTTTTACAAGTGGTGCTATTTCATCTATAAATTTTATAGTTTCATCTGGAAGCATATTCATCTTCCAATTTCCTGCAATTACTTTTCTTCTCATGTTTTAATTACCTCCCACTTTTTATTTATTCATTAAACATTCAATTCCTGGTAATTTCTTTCCTTCTAAGAATTCAAGTGATGCTCCACCACCTGTTGATATATGAGTAAACTTTTCTGCAAGACCTGCTTTTTCTACTGCTGCTGCTGAATCTCCTCCACCAATAATAGTAGTACAATCAGTCATTTCTGATAATGTTTTTGCAATTTCATTTGTGCCTATTGCAAATGTATCAAATTCAAATAATCCTACTGGACCATTCCATATAACTGTTTTTGCATTTTTTAACTCATTTTTATACAATTCAATTGTCTTTTCTCCAATATCAAAACCTTCCCATCCATCTGGAATTTCTGTCCATGATACTGTTTTTGTTTCTGTATTTGGATCAAATTCTTTTCCTAGTTTTGTATCTATAGGAAGCATTAATTTAACACCTTTTTTTTCTGCTTTTTCCATTAATTCTTTTGCTAAATCTAATTTATCTAATTCACAAATAGAATTTCCTACATTATACCCTTGTGCTTTAAAGAAAGTATATGCCATAGCTCCGCCGATCATAAGTGTATCTACTTTTTCTAATAAACTATTTATAACACCAATTTTATCAGAAACTTTTTTTCCTCCTAAAATTGCAACAAATGGTCTTTCTGGATTTTCTAGTGCAGATCCTAAAAATTTAAGTTCTTTTTCAATTAAGAATCCTGATACAGCTGGTAAATATTCTGCAATCCCTGCAGTTGAGCTATGTGCTCTATGTGCTGTTCCAAATGCATCATTTACAAATACTTCTGCCATAGAAGCTAACTCTTTTGAAAACTCTGGATCATTTTTTTCTTCTCTTGGATCAAATCTAACATTTTCTAACAATACGATATCTCCATTTTTCATGTTAGAAGTTAATTCTTTTGCATTTTCACCTATAACATCTTTTGCAAGTTTTACTTCTTTACCTAATAGTTTTGATAATTCCTTTGCAACCGGTGCTAAAGAAAATTCTGGTTTAACCTCTCCTTTTGGTCTTCCTAAATGAGAGCAAAGAATTATTTTGCAATTTTGATCAAGTAAATACTTAATTGTATCTAATGCTCCTACAATTCTTCTATTATCTGTTATATTTCCATTTTCATCTAATGGTACATTAAAGTCACATCTTACAAATACTTTCTTTCCTTTTAAGTCTATATCTTTAATTGTTTTTTTATTCATAAATTGATTCTCCTCCTATTATTAACTAATAACTATTTAATAACACTTATTAATTAATTTTTTGCTTAAGATTTATAGGGCAGACTATTTTATTTTGCCTGCCCTCTTAAAAGTCTATATAATTATTCTCCTAATTCTGCAAAATACTTAATTGTTCTTACCATTTGACTTGTATATGAATTTTCATTATCATACCAAGAAACAACTTGAACTTGATATAAATCATCTGAAATTTTTGTAACCATTGTTTGTGTACTATCAAATAATGAACCATATCTAATTCCTATTATATCAGATGAAACTAATAATTCATCTGTATAACCAAAAGAATCATTTGATGCAGCTTTCATTGCCGCATTTATTCCTTCTACTGTTACATCACTACCTTTAACAACAGCTGTTAATATTGTTGTTGATCCTGTTGGAACCGGAACTCTTTGAGCTGATCCTATTAATTTTCCATTTAATTCTGGTATAACTAAACCAATTGCTTTTGCTGCACCTGTTGAATTTGGTACTATATTAATTGCTGCAGCTCTTGCTCTTCTTAAATCTCCTTTTCTATGTGGACCATCTAAAAGCATTTGATCTCCTGTGTATGCATGTATTGTTGACATTATTCCTGATTGAATAGGTGCATATTTATTTAAAGTATTTGCCATTGGTGCTAAACAGTTTGTTGTACATGATGCTGCAGATATAATTTTATCTTCTTTTGTTAATACTTTTTCATTTACACCAAAAACTATTGTTGGTAAATCATTACCAGCTGGTGCTGATATAACAACTTTTTTAGCTCCTGCATTTATATGAGCTTGTGCTTTATCTTTTGATGTGTAGAATCCTGTACACTCTAGAACAACATCTACACCTATTTCTCCCCATGGTAATTCATTTGCATCTTTTATAGCATATATTTTAATTTCTTTTCCATCTACTGTTATAGATTCATCTCCTGCCACTACTGTATCAGCTTTTTCATATCTTCCTTGTGCTGAATCATATTTTAATAAATGAGCTAACATTTTAGGACTTGTTAAATCGTTTATTGCGACGATTTCATACCCTTCTGCTCCAAACATTTGTCTAAACGCTAGACGTCCTATACGTCCAAATCCATTAATAGCTACTTTAACTGACATAAAAAAATTCCTCCATTTCCGATGCAAAAAAGCATCCTTTAATGATTATAAATAATCACTGTTATTGTATATCAAAAAAGAATACTTTTCAAGTATTCTTTGAATTTTTGTGGCATTTTTACTAATAATTTCCGCGTTTTTTATGCATTTTTATAAAATTTATCATCTTTATAAATTTTAAACTATCAATCTATTAAATTTTAGTTATATTTCCATTTGAGTTCCTAAAAAACTAGCTGCTGATTGAACTACTTTTTGTTCAACTTCTGACATTTTTGTATTTGCATCTTTTGATAAAAGAATTACTGTTCCTATTACATCTCCATCTGCAATTATTGGATACACAACTTGTGCATTATTTTTTCTTTCTTTATTATCATTTTTTGTTATAGGAATAGATGTATCATTATTTTCTTTACTATTATAATTTTCTTTATCATCCATTATCTTTTCTAATTCTTCACTTATTCCTTGTTCTAAAAATTCTTTTTTAGAACCTCCTGAAACAGCTATAACTGTATCTTTATCTGTAATACATGCGATATGACCTGTAGTTTTTGCTAAAGTTTCAGCATATTCTGTTGCAAATTCAGAAAGTTCTCCAATTGGAGAATATTTTTTTAATATAACCTCTCCTTCTTTATCTGTAAATATTTCTAGTGGATCACCTTCTTTAATTCTTAATGTTTTTCTTATTTCTTTTGGAATAACAACTCTTCCTAAATCGTCTATTCTTCTAACTACTCCTGTTGCTTTCATTTTTTCCCTCCTTGTATTTTGTTTTATAATTTTATTATTACAAATTAGGAAAAAATTATGCAATTTTTTTAATTTTAAAATTGGCAATACATTACTTTATTTGTTTTATCATAACTATATTTATTTTGTCGTCAATTTTTTAATTTTATTAAAATTTATATACTATTTATAATTTAAAAATTCTTTAATCTTTTGCAATTGTTATAATTCCAATTTCTTTACATCCTGCATTTTTTAAAATTCTCGAACATTCATTTACAGTACTTCCAGTTGTATATATATCGTCTAACAATAATATTTTTTTATTTTTTATTTTACATTCATTTCTTATTTCAAAAACATTTTTTATATTTTTCATTCTTTCTTTTTTATCTAATGTACTTTGTGCTACAATATTTTCTTTTTTATATAATATATTTAATTCTAATTTAATATCTTTGCAAAATTTTGCAATTTCTTTCGCAATTAACTCACTTTGATTATATCCTCTATCTTTTTTTCTTTTTTTATGAATAGGCACAGGAATTAATATATCATATTTTTTTATATATTCTATATTATCTTTATCATGTATTATAGTTTCAGCAAAAGTTTTATATAAATATGCTTTTTCTTTAAACTTATATTCTAATAATCTTTGTCTAATTATCCCTTCATATTTAAAAATATATAAATGTTTATAAAAATATTTTTTCTTATACTTTTCAATTTTATTAATTGATTTATAATTGATTATTTTTCTACATTCATCACAAATACTTTTTCCATTTCTTTTTAAACATATTCCACAAACAGGAGGAAATAAAAAATCAAGGACACAATCAAAAAAGTTCATTATACCTTCTTTCTTTTCGTGCCCCCATTTTATTTTTATTCATTTATTAATTTTTGCATTAATCCTGTATTTCTTTTTTTAGTATCTATATTTTGAATCATATAATTCACAACACTACTATTTCCTACAATAATTAACATTTTCTTTGCTCTTGTCATACCTGTATATAATAAATTTCTAGTAAGAAGTATTGGTGATGCTTGAGCAATTGGCATAATAACAACATCAAATTCGCTTCCGTTGGGCTTTATGTACTGTAATTGCATATGCATGCTCTATTTGCTCCAAGTCTTGATATGAATACCATGCTATTTTTTCGTCATCAAATAAAATTTTTATTCTTTTTTCTATATCATCAATAATTTTTATTGTTCCAAGTTCTCCATTAAATACTCCTGTACCAGTTTCATAAGTATTTCCTCTTTTTTCCCAGAAGATATCATAATTATTTTTTATTTGCATAACACGGTCTCCTACTCTAAAAGTTGCTCCCATGCTCTGTTTTTCTATATCTCCTTCAACCTTTTGATTTAACTTTTCTTGCAATATCTTATTTAGTTCTTTAGTACCTAAAATTCCTTTCTTGGTTGGAGTAATAACTTGTATATTTTTAAAGAAATCAAAATTCCCATAATTTTTTAATCTACCATTACATAATGACACAACTTGCTCTAAAATTTTATTTTGGTCTATTTCTGGTATATAGAAGAAATCTTCTTTTAAATTATTTTCTACTGCTTCATCTTTTTTTATAAATATTTCTCCCCTATTTACTCTATGGCTATTTATTATTATTTTGCTTTCTGCAGCTTGTCTAAAAATTTTATCTAATGTTATTGTTGTTATCCTACCAGAATTAATAATATCAGAAAGTACACTTCCTGGTCCAACGGATGGTAATTGATCCACGTCTCCTACTAGTACAAGTTTAGTTCCCTGATAAATAGCTTTAACTACATAGTTCATTAAAAATATATCTACCATTGACATTTCATCTATTACAATTACATCTGCATCAATTGGTGCCACTTCATAATCTATATTGCTTATTTTGCCTTCTTCTTCTATTTTTCCTATTTCCAATAATCTATGTAATGTCATTGCTTCTCTATCAGTTGTTTGTGTCATTCTTTTAGCCGCTCTTCCTGTTGGTGCACATAAAACAGTCTTTTTTCCATATTTATCGTATAATTCAATAATCGCTTTTATGATTGTTGTTTTTCCAGTTCCTGGTCCTCCTGTTATTACACACACATTATTCTCATTTATTGCTTCAATAGCCTCTTTTTGTTTATCAGATAAAGTTATTTTAGTCTCTTTTTCTATTTCTTTTATTTCTTTTTTTAAATTATTAATTTTTTTTATATTTCTTGCATTATCTAACAATAATAATCTCTTTGCTACATTTTCTTCTGCTTGATAATAATAGTCTAAATATACTAAGTTTTCTTCTTCTTCTTTTTCTATTACAATTTCTTTTCTTACCTTAAGTTCTATTAGTGCATTCTCTATTTCTTCTTTACTAACTCCTAATAAATTTTGTACAAAATTATACAAATTATTTTCTAATATTCTACAATGACCATTAGATGTCGCTCTTAATAAAGCATATTTTATTCCACTTTTAATTCTTTTCTCACTATTATACTCAATTCCTAAATCCATTGCTATTTTATCTATTTGCTTAAAATCTACATGATTTGCAACATCTATTAATATATATGGATTTGCCTGTATTTCTTCTACTGCATTTATTCCTAAAGTTTTATACACATTTTTTGCACTCTGAACACCTATTCCAAATTTTTCTAAAAAGCCAACAATTTGCCATAATTCCCAATTTTCGTTAAAATCTTCCGCCATTTGAAGAGCTTTTTCTTCTGTAATACCTTTTATCTTAGCTAATTTTATAGGTTCAAACTTAAATATAGAAATAGTCTGTTCTCCAAATTTATTTATAATTTTTTTAGCTGTTGCAGGTCCAATTCCTTTTATTGTTCCATTTGCTAGATACCTTTCCAAACTTGACAATGTTTGTGGCATTATTTTTTCAAATGTTTCAATTTTAAATTGCCTTCCATAATCTTGATGCGTAACAAATTTTCCTATTAAACTAAGACTATCTCCTTGGTGTATAAATGGTAAATAACCTACAACCGTAAATTCTTCTTCATCTGTTGTTAATACTGCGACAGTATAACTATTTACTTCATTTTGATAAATTATATCTGTTAATTCTCCTTTTAGTTCCAATTTACATCCTCACTATTTTTGCTTTTATATCTTAAACTTTTCATATTATATATGATTATTATTAAATTGTCTATTGTTCTTAGTAACATAAATATAAATTTGCAATATAATATTATAGATTAAGGAGGCTTTTATATGGCAAATTTTATTTTTTATGGAATATTGTGGACTCTTGCCTTATATGGACTTTTAGAAATTATTAAAACAATTATTTATATATGTACATATACAAATCTTAAATCTGATGGAACTTACTTAATTGTTGCCGTAAAGAATCAAGAAAATAAAATTGAATTTTTTATGCGTTCATTACTATTTCGTTTTTTGTATGGAAACGAAGACTATTTAAAAAATATTATTATAGCAGATTTAAATTCTACAGATAATACAAAAAAAATCTTAAATCATTTGGAAAAGGATTATGATTGTATAAAAGTTGTTAATTGGAAAGAGTGTAAAGATATTATTGATAATGTTAATATTAAATAATATTACTTATAATACCAATCCAAATCAAACACATTTTAATTATATTTTAAGTTAATAAAAAAAGATATAAACAATAATTTGTCTATATCTTTAATTTTTTATTTAAACTTATACTAATTCTAATATAACAACTTCTGCAGCGTCTCCTCTTCTTGGTCCAGCTTTAATAATACGTGTGTATCCTCCAACTCTTCCTTCATATTTAGGAGCTATTTCATTGAATAATTTTGCAGTTAAGTCTACTTTATTTCCTTCAGAATCAGTTACTTTATTTACCATTGTCATCATTTTTCTTCTTGCATTTAATCTTGAAGGCATATCTTTTTGTCTTTTTTCTGTAGTTTCTTCTTTAACTACTTTTAAATATTCTTTACCATTTTTGCTTTTTACAAGTTCTGTAACTTTGTTACCTTTGCTATCTAATTTAGCTTTATATATTTTAGCATCTACCATTTCGAAATTATCTTTTTCTTTTACTGCTAATGCAATAATGCTGTCAGCCATAGCTTTTACTTCTTTTGCTCTAGCTTCTGTTGTTTCGATTTTTTCGTGTAAAATAAGATCTGTTAACTGAGTTTTAAGCATAGCTAATCTTATATCAGTTGTTTTTCCTAATTTTCTATTAGTTGCCACTTTGTTTTCCCTCCTTATTACTTAAGTATAAAAATATGTTTAGCAATTATTATATACTAATCTTCTTCTCTAGCAAAATCTAATCCTAATGAATGTAATTTATTTGTTACTTCATCTAAAGATTTCTTTCCTAGATTTCTAACTTTCATCATATCAGCTTCAGATTTATTTGTTAAATCTTCAACTGTAGATATTCCAGCTCTTTTTAAACAATTGAATGATCTAACAGATAATTCTAAATCTTCAATTGACATTTCTAATACTTTTTCTTTCTTAGATTCTTCTTTTTCTATCATTATTTGAGTATTTTTTGTTGCTTCTGATAAATCAATAAATAACTCTAAATGTCCTGTCATAACTTTAGCAGCTAGACTTAATGCCTCATATGGTTTCAAGCTTCCGTCTGTCCAAACTTCTATTGTTAATTTATCATAATCTACCATTTGTCCAACTCTTGTATTTTCTACTGAATAATTTACTTTTTTAACTGGTGTATAGATAGAATCTATTGGAAGAACTCCTAAAGATTGTTCAGGCTTTTTATTTTTTTCAGCTGTATTATAACCTCTACCCATATCAGCTGTCATTTCTACAATAAGAGAACCACCTTCAGAAACTGTAGCAATATGTAAATCTGGATTTAATACTTCTACAGTACCATCTGTGATAATATCACCTGCAGTTACTTCTCCTTCACCTTTAAAATTTATTCTTAAAACCTTTTCTTCATTTTTATCTAATTTTAATCTAACATTTTTCAAATTAATAATTATTTCTGGAACGTCTTCAACAACATTTGGAATAGTAGAAAATTCATGTACTACCCCATCAATTTTTACACTAGTTATAGCACTTCCAGGTAATGAAGAAAGTAATATTCTCCTTAGTGAATTTCCAATTGTTACGCCATATCCGCGTTCTAATGGCTCACAAACAAATTTAGCATAATTGCTACCTTCGTCTACTTCTAAGCATTTAATATTTGGCTTTTCAAATTCTATCATTTTAACCTCCTAATAACACAAACATGGAATATATATTCCTTTTTTTATTAATAACTATTATTTAGAGTAAAGCTCTACTATTAAATGTTCTTCAACTGGTAAATCTACATCTTCTCTAGATGCTAGAGTTACAACTTTTCCACTTAATTTTTCAACATCTTTCTCTAACCAAGCTGGAACTGGTCTTGATGCATTTTCTTCTACACTTAATTTTATTGTTCCATTATCTTTTCTTATTTCTCTAACAGCTATTACATCTCCTGCTTTTACTAAATATGATGGTATATCTACTTTTCTTCCATTAACTTCAAAAGCACCATGTGTTACTTGCATTCTGGCTTGTGCTCTTGAACTTGCAAATCCTAATCTATATACTACATTATCTAATCTACTTTCTAATATTTGAAGTAATACTTCACCAGTTTTTCCTTTGCTGTTTGAAGCCATTTCGAAGTATTTTCTGAATTGTTTTTCACCTACTCCATAAAAAGCTTTTGTTTTTTGTTTTTCTCTTAATTGAGTTCCATATTCTGAAAGTTTTTTCTTTTTTTGTCCATTTTGTCCTGGTGCATAATTTCTTCTTGAAATACTGCATTTATCTGAATAGCATCTTGTACCTTTTAAGAATAATTTTTGACCTTCTCTACGGCAAATGCGGCATTGTTCATCTTTATATCTTGCCATTTTTCTATTTCACCTTCCTTAATATTTTTTATTATACACGACGTCTTTTTGGTGGTCTACAACCATTATGTGGTATTGGTGTTACGTCTTTTATACTACTTATTTCTAAACCTGCAGCTTGTAATGATCTGATTGCTGCTTCACGTCCTGAACCTGGTCCTTTTACAAATACTTCTACTGATTTTAAACCATGTTCCATTGCTGCTTTTGCAGCTGTTTCTGCTGCTTCTCCTGCAGCAAATGGAGTACTTTTTCTTGAACCTTTAAATCCAAGTTCTCCTGCACTTGCCCAAGATATACTGTTACCTTGAACATCTGTAATTGTAACTATTGTGTTATTAAAACTAGAATGGATATGAGCCATACCTTTTTCGATATTTTTTCTATCTCTTCTTCTAGTTGTTGTTCTCTTTGTTACATTCTTAGCCATTTTAAGTTTTACCTCCTATTTTTTACTTTTACTTACTAATTTTCTAGGTCCTTTTCTTGTACGAGCATTAGTTTTTGTTCTTTGCCCTCTAACTGGTAGACCTCTTCTATGTCTTAATCCTCTATAGCATCCTATTTCTGTAAGTCTTTTTATATTTAATGCTACTTCTCTTCTTAAGTCACCTTCAACTTTGTAACCTTCCATAGCTTTTCTGATTGCTTGTTCTTGTTCATCTGTTAAATCTTTTACTCTAACGTCTGGATTTACCCCAGCTTTTTCTAATATTTTTTTAGAACTTGATAGTCCTATACCATATATGTAAGTTAGTCCTATTTCTATTCTTTTTTCTCTAGGTAAATCTACTCCTGATATACGAGCCATAATTTTTTAGCACCTCCAAAATGTTTTACATTATAATAATCTTAAAATTTAAATTTTATACTTGTCTTCTATTAACTAAAGGTGAAATGCATTTACAAAATATTTTTGGATTGTTTTTTATATTTTATAAATCTTTAACTTAATATTAGACATATATATAAATACAAACCTAATATATAAATCTAAAAAGATTTACAGCCGCCAACTAGATTTGTATTAATACCAAAAAAATAATTACCCTTGTCTTTGTTTATGCTTTGGGTTTTCACAAATTACTCTGATTTTGCCTTTTCTTTTGATTACTTTGCATTTTTCGCATATTTTTTTTACTGATGGTCTTACTTTCATTATTACTACACCTCCTGTAATTTTCACTTGCATTACTCTATATTTTCATATTCAAACATAATAGTATGATGTGTGAAGTCAGATGTATTACAAGATAACAGGCTAAATGAAATCGATACATCTCACGTCGCACCTCATACTTAAATATGTTAATATTTACAATTTTATTTTGCTCTCCAAGTTATTCTTCCTCTGTTTAAGTCATATGGAGAAAGTTCTACTTTTACTTTATCTCCTGGAAGAATTTTTATATAGTTCATTCTAAGTTTTCCTGATATATGAGCTAAAATTTGATGTCCATTTTCTAACTCAACCTTAAAATTTGTATTTGGTAAAGTTTCGATAACAGTACCTTCAACTTCTATAACATCCTCTTTTGACATTTCTTACCTCCATATACAATATGTTAAAGTTTATAATAATAACATAACTATTGTTATGTGCGAAACAATAGCTCTTATAGTATATAACATTTTTACAATAATGTCAATATTTCTGGTTCGTTTTCTGTAATTAAAATTGTATTTTCATAATGTGCTGATAGACTTCCATCTTCTGTTATAATTGTCCATCCATCATCAAGCTCTAAAATATCTGGTTTTCCTTGTATTACCATTGGCTCTATTGCAAGTGTCATACCTGGTTCTAGCCTCATTCCTCTTCCAGCTTTTCCATAATTTGGTATTCCTGGATCTTCATGCATTTGTCTACCAATTCCGTGACCTTGAAACTCTCTTACTACAGAATATCCGTTTTTTTCAACGAATTCTCCAATTGCATGAGAAATATCTCCCACTCTGTTTCCTTTTTTAGCATATTTTATTCCTTCAAAGAAAGCTTGTTTAGTAATATCTACTAATTTATTTGCTTCTTTTGACCCTTTTCCTACAACATAAGTTCTTGCAGCATCACCATTAAAACCATCTTTATATACTACTAAATCTATACTTACAACATCACCATCTTTTATATAAACTTTATTTGATGGTATACCGTGAATTATTTCATCATTAATAGATATACACAAAGTTGAAGGAAATGCCATAACACCTCTTACTCCACTTGGATATCCTTTTTGAGCTGGAATTCCTCCAAGTTCTTTAATAACTTCTTCTGCAACTTTGTCTAAATATGCTGTTGTAACTCCTGGTTTTATAGCTTCTTCTACTCTTTTATGTACTAAAGCTGTAGCTCTGCAAGCTTCCCTCATATACTCAATTTCTTTTTTTGATTTTATTGTTACCACTTTACATTACCTTCTATCTATTTTTAATATAATCTAAAACATCATCTGCGACGTCTTTTCCCATTCTATTTATAGAAACACTTACTTCTTCAGTTCTTAATACTCCTTTTTTGTTATAGTATTCAACTAAAGGACTTGTCTTTTCTTCATATATTTCTAATCTTCTTTTTATTGCTTCTGGATTCGAATCGTCTTCTCTTTGTTTTAGTTTTGCTCCACATTTATCACATATTCCTTCAACCTTAGGTGGGTGAAGTTTAACATTATATGTTGCTTTGCAATCTTGATTACTGCATACTCTTCTTGTTAGCATTCTATCTATAATTTCTTCTTTAGGTGTAGTTAAATTAATTACTAGGTCTACTTTTTTACCTAATTTTCCTAATATTTCGTCTAATTTTTCGGCTTGACTTATTGTTCTTGGAAAACCATCTAAAATAGCTCCGTCTTTTGCAGAATCTTCATTTAAACTGTTTATCACCATTGGAACTGTTATTTCATCTGGTACAAGATTTCCTTGTGAAATGTATTTGTCAGCTTCTATTCCAAGTTCTGTTTTTTCACTAATATTTTTTCTAAAAATATCTCCTGTAGAAATTTGTGGCCAACCAGTTTTTTCACTAATTAATCCTGCAACAGTTCCTTTTCCTGTTCCTTGTGCTCCAAGCATTATTATATACATTGTTAATTTCCTCCTTATAAAACAAGTTTTATTCATTAATTCAAATTAATCAATTTTTACTTTCAAAAAAAATTGATTTGAGGCATGGCTTTTTTCTCCAATGCCTCACCCCAAATCATTTGTATTTTTATTTTATATATTAATATTATTCTAAAAATCCTTTATAATGTCTCATTACAAGTTGAGATTCTAATTGTTGTATCATCTCTATTGCTACACCAACTACGATTAGTATAGATGTACCACCAAAAGCTAAATCTAGTTTTGTAAATCTAGCTAGCATAGGAAGTATTGCAATAATTGCTAAATATACTCCACCAAACCAAGTTAGTCTTGCTATTATTTTTGATAAATACTCTGTTGTTGGTTTACCAGCTCTAATTCCTGGTATAAATCCACCATTTTTCTTAATATTGTTAGAAACTTCTGCTGGATTGAAAGTAGCATATGTATAGAAAAATGTAAATCCAACAATAAGTAATAAGTACACTACAGCATTAGCTATAGAATATCCAATTGAAACACTAGATGATGATGTTGCAATTGAAAATTTATAAACAGAAGCCCAGAATCCAGTTTGTGTTGCTATATCGCTTACAAACATTTGGATAATCATTGCTGGAAAAGTCATAAATGATGATGCAAATATAATTGGCATTACACCTGCCATAGCAAGTTTTAATGGAATATGTGTACTTTGTGCACCAACCATTCTTCTTCCAACAACTTTTTTAGAATATTGTACTGGTACTCTTCTTTCTGCTTGTTGTACAAATACAACAGCAGTAATCAATATGATAGCACATATTAAAACACCTAAAGCTGTTAATAATCCTGTTGTAGTAAATGTTCCACCTGTAAATATTTCATTATTCCAAATTGATACTATAGCATCTGGAAGTCCTGCAACTATACCTACAAATATTAACATAGAAATTCCATTTCCAATTCCTTTGTTAGTAATTTGTTCTCCTAGCCACATTAATAATGCAGTTCCTGCCATTAATGATATAACAACTACAATACCTGTCATAAAACTTTTATCAACAAAGATATTATATTGTCTATAAGATAAGAATATACCAAGTCCTTCAATTAATGCAAGTACAACTGTAAGAATTTTTGTATATTTATTTATCTTAGCTCTTCCTGCTTCTCCACCTTCTTTAACTAATTTTTCTAAAGATGGAATAACCATACCTAATAATTGAATTACGATTGAAGCTGTAATATATGGACTAATAGACATAGCAAATAGTGAAAGTCTTTTAAACGCTCCACCAGAGATCATATCAATTAATCCTTGTATACCATTTGCAGATGATCCCATATATTCTGCTAGTTTTATTGTATCTACACCTGGTATTGTAATATAACAACCTAATCTAAATACTACAACTAGTATTAATGTATATAATAGTCTTTTTCTTACATCTGGAGTCTTTAAAGCATTTTTAATGGTGTTAAACAATTAAATCACCTCTGTCTTTCCACCTAAAGCCTCTATTTTTTCTTTTGCAGCTTTAGTAAATCTTTTAGCTTTTACAGCTAACTTTTTCTCTAGAGTACCTGTAGCTAATACTACAATACCATCATTAATTTTACTAATGATTCCATCAGCCATTAAGCTTTCAGCTGTAACTTCTTCTGTAGTAGCTTTATTAAGCATTGTTAAAGTTACTTCTGTGTAATTTTTAGCATGGATATTTGTAAAACCTCTTTTGGGTAATCTTCTATATAATGGTGTTTGACCACCTTCAAAACCTCTTCTTACTCCACCGCCTGATCTTGCTTTTTGTCCTTTATGTCCTCTTCCAGAAGTTTTTCCAAGGCCTGAACCGATTCCACGTCCTACTCTTGTTCTTGTTTTTGTGTTTTGTGCTGGTTTTAATTCGTCTATTTTCATTATGCGGTTACACCTCCTTAATTAAATTTTTAAGTCTACATTATTTTTATAGCATAAGTATATTATATCTAATTTAATTATGCAAGATAAAATTAAATAATATCTTCTACTTTTTTACCTCTTTTTCTAGCAACTTGCTCAACTGTTTGCATTGATTGTAATCCTTGTAATGTAGCATATACTACGTTTCTTGGATTGTTTGTACCAATAACTTTTGTTCTTATATCTTTGTATCCTGCAAGTTCAAGTACTGGTCTAACGCTTCCACCTGCTATAACTCCAGTACCTTCTGCAGCTGGTTTTAGCATAACGCTAGCACTACCAAATTTTCCTATATATTCGTGTGGTATTGTTGTTCCTACAACTGGAACTTCTACTAAATTCTTTTTAGCATCTTCTATTGCCTTTTTGATTGCATCTGGAACTTCTGAAGCTTTTCCATTTCCTACACCAACATGACCATTTTCGTCACCAACAACAACAACTGCGCTAAATCTAAATGTTCTACCACCTTTTACAACTTTAGCAACTCTATTAATCGCTACAACTTTTTCTTTTAATTCTGATGTATTTTCTTGTTGCACGCTTTTTCCCTCCTTTAACTAATTTATAAGATTTTAGTTTTTATTTTATTTTTATTAAAATTCAAGACCTGCTTCTCTTGCAGCTTCTGCTAATTCTTTAATAACACCATGATATACATATCCACTTCTATCAAAAACAACAGTTTTTATATTTTTATCCATTGCTCTTTTTGCTATTAAAGTTCCAACTTCTTTAGCAGCTTCTTTATTTGAATGTTTTACTTTTACTTCTTTATCAAGAGTAGAAGCACAAGCTATTGTGTTACCTTTAGTATCATCAATTACTTGAACAAATAAGTTATTATTACTTCTATATACACATAATCTTGGACGTTCTGCTGTACCGCTTATCTTTTTACGAACTCTTAAATGTCTTCTATCTCTTTCTAATTTTCTATTTGTCTTAGTAATCATTCTTTTTTCACCTCTTTTTCTTATCTATTATTTCTTACCAGCTTTACCTTCTTTACGTCTAATATGCTCTTCTGCATATTTGATTCCTTTTCCTCTATATACTTCTGGTGGTCTCTTTGTTCTAACAACAGCAGCAGTTTGACCAACTAATTCTTTGTCAATACCTCTTACTATTATTTGATTTGGATTTGGAACATCAAATGTAATTCCTTCTGGAGCTTCCATTTCAACTGGATGTGAATATCCTAAATTCATTACTAAATTGTTACCTTTTTTTTGTGCTCTATATCCTACACCATTTATTTCTAATTCTCTTTTATATTCATTACAAACACCATTTATCATGTTGTTAATTAAAGTTCTTGTCAAACCATGTAAACTTCTGTTTTGTGGTTCATCATCTGGTCTTTCAACTTTAATTGTTTTGTCTACTATAGAAACTTTTATATTACTATGTATATCTCTTTCTAAAGTTCCTTTAGGTCCTTTTACAGTAATATGGTTTCCATTTAATGTTACTTCAACACCATCTGGTACTGTAATAGGTTTATTTCCTATTCTTGACATTTTTTACCCTCCTTTTTAGTTTTATATTTAAAAAGCTTATTACCAAACGTAAGCTAATACTTCTCCACCTAAACCTTCTTGTCTTGCTTCTTTATCTGTTTTAATTCCTTTAGAAGTTGAAATTAAAGCAATTCCTAGTCCGTTTAATACTTTTGGTAATTCATCTTTAGATGCATAAACTCTTAATCCTGGTTTACTAATTCTCTTTAAACCATCAATTACTCTTGCACCTTTTTCATCATATTTCAAAGTAATTCTTAAAACACCTTGATTTGCATTTCCTTCTATTTCTTCAACTGCCTTTACATATCCTTCATTTAATAAGATATTAGCAATTGCTCTTTTCATATTTGATGCTGGAACATCTACTGTTTTATGTTTTGAACTATTTGCATTTCTTATTCTTGTTAGCATATCTGCTATTGGATCAGTAGTAATCAATTCTCTTACCTCCTTTTTTTTGTTAAATCTTCCGTTTTATATATTATTTTATATTATATTAAACAATTCTATTTTACCAGCTTGCTTTCTTTACTCCTGGTATCTCACCTTTATGAGCTAATTCTCTAAAGCATACACGGCATATTCCAAATTTTCTAATATAAGCATGTGGTCTTCCACATATTTTACATCTATTATATTCTCTTGTTTGAAATTTTTGTTCTTTTTGTTGTTTTACTTTTAATGATTTCTTAGCCATTCTTTATACTTCTCCTCCTTTTCGACTAAAGTGTCTTTAGACCAATTTTTTAGATTTTCTTCACATCTTCCTGGCTTTATATTTTTCTCTTGAGAAGTGTTTTATTTTTTTGCTTTGCCTTGTTTTGTGAAATCTATTGTTTAAAAGGCATTCCTAAAAGAGTTAATAACTCTCTTGCTTCTTCATCAGTATTTGCTGTTGTAACAAATATAATATCCATTCCTCTTATTTTATCTATTTTATCATATTCAATTTCAGGGAATATTAATTGTTCTTTTATACCCATTGAATAGTTTCCTCTACCATCAAATGAATTTGCAGATACTCCTCTAAAGTCTCTTACTCTTGGAAGTGCTACATTAAATAGTTTGTAAGCAAAATCATACATTTTTCCTTTTCTTAATGTAACTTTACATCCAATATCAACACCTGCTCTTAATTTAAAAGCAGCAATCGCCTTTTTAGATTTTGTAATAATTGGTTTTTGACCTGTTATTAACATTAAATCATTAACAGCGTTTTCTAATGATTTAGGATTTTCTTTTGTATCTCCTAAACCGATATTGATTACTATTTTTTCTAATTTTGGAACTTCCATAATTGATTTATAATTAAATTTTTTCATCATTGCTGGTATAATTTCTTTTTCATATTGTTCTCTTAATTTTTCCATAAGTCTTCAATAGACCTCCTTTCTTATTTTATTTTTGCACCACATTTTTTACAAACACGTACTTTTTCATCTTTTTGAATTTCGAAACCTATTCTTGCAGCTTTACCGCATTTTGGACAAACTACATTTACTTTGCTTGAATGAATTGCACATTCTACTGGTATAATACCGCCTTCTTCTCCTTGTTTTCTAGGTTTAACATGTTTTTTTCTTATATTAACACCTTTAACAATTATTTTTTCTGTTTTTGGTATTACTTCTAATACTTCTCCAGTTTTACCTTTATCATTTCCAGATAAAACTTTAACTGTATCACCTTTTTTTATTTTTAACATTTTATATTTCACCTCTTCTTTTCGGTAATTTTATTTGCCTATCAAATCACAAGAATTTATTTTAATCTTGCATTTTTAAGTTTTAATATAAATACATATAAATTATTTATATTAAAATTCATAAATTAATATTTACAAATTATAAAACTTCTGGAGCTAAAGATAATATTTTCATATAATCTTTATCTCTTAATTCTCTTGCAACTGGCCCAAAAATACGAGTTCCTTTTGGATTTCCGTCTTCTTTTATAATTACAGCTGCATTTTCATCAAATCTAATATATGATCCATCTGCTCTTCTAGTTGGTTTTTTAGTTCTTACTACAACTGCTTTAACAACTTCACCTTTTTTAACAACGCCACCTGGTGTAGCTGTTTTAACAGAAGCAACAATAACGTCTCCAATTCTAGCATATTTTCTATAAGATCCACCTAGACATCTGATACACATAATTTCTTTTGCACCAGTGTTATCAGCTACTTTTAATATAGATTGTTGCTGTACCATTATTTAGTACCTCCTTCTTTAATCTTTTATTAATTATTTTATAACTGCCTTTTCAACGATTTCAACTACTCTCCATCTTTTATCTTTTGATAAAGGTCTTGTTTCCATAACTTTAACTTTATCTCCAGTTTGGCATTCATTTTTTTCGTCATGAGCTTTTAACTTATATGTTCTTTTTTGAATTTTTCCATAAGTTTTGTTCTTTTCACTTGTTTCTACTGCAACAACAACTGTTTTGTCCATTTTGTCAGAAACAACTGTACCAACCATAACTTTACGAAGATTTCTTTCTTCCATTTCGATTAATCTCCTTCCTCAAAATTTGTCAGGATTAAATTAAAATACAATTTATAATTAATAGTTCCTGCTACTATTTTACTTCTTCAATTTCTCTTTTTCTTAATTCTGTTTTTACTCTAGCAATGTCTTTTCTCACTTCTTTAATTTTCATAGGATTATCTAAACCATTTGTTTTTAAACTAAATCTTAATTTAAATAGTTCTGATTTTAATTCTCCTAATTCTTTTTCTAAATCTGGTGAAGACATTTCTCTTATTTTATTTATCTTCATCTATTTCACCACCTATTTCAGTTTCCTTTTTAACAAATTTACACTTAACAGATAGTTTATTTGCAGCAAGTCTTAAAGCTTCTCTTGCAGTTTCTTCTGGAACTCCTGCAATTTCAAACATTACTCTACCTGGTTTTACAGCTGCTACCCAGTATTCTACGGCACCTTTACCTTTACCCATACGAGTTTCAGCTGGTTTCTTTGTTATTGGTTTATCTGGGAAAATTTTGATCCAAACTTTTCCACCTCTTTTAATATAACGAGTCATAGCAACACGGGCTGCTTCTATTTGATTAGAAGTAATAAATCCTAATTCTAATGATTGAATACCGTATTCACCATCAGTAACTTTATTTCCTCTCATTGCTTTTCCTCTTACTCTACCTTTTTGTTGTTTTCTATACTTTGTTCTTTTTGGCATTAATGGCATTATCTGTCTCCTCCTTCCACTTTAGCTTTTTTAGCTGGAAGAACTTCTCCTTTATAAATCCAAACTTTAACACCGATTTTTCCATATGTTGTATCTGCTTCTGCAAATCCATAATCAATATCAGCTCTTAAAGTTTGAAGAGGTATTGTACCTTCTTTATAAAATTCTGTTCTAGCCATATCTGCTCCACCTAATCTACCAGATACTGAAGTTTTAATTCCTAAAGCGCCTGCTTTCATAGATTTTTGCATACATTGTTTCATTGCTCTTCTGAATGAAATTCTTCTTTCTAGTTGTCCTGCGATATTTTCTGCAACTAATTGTGCATCTGTATCAACATTTTTAACCTCAACTATATTTAAATTTACTTCTTTATTAATCATTTTTTGTAATTCATTTTTTAATTCTTCAGCAAGATTTCCACCTTTTCCTATTACTAGTCCTGGTTTTGCTGTGAATACATTAACTTTAACAAATTTAGGTGTTCTTTCAATTTCAATTTTTGAAATTCCACTTACATATAATTTTTTCTTTACATATTTACGGATTTTGTTATCTTCTACAAGATAATCTCCGAAATTTTTAGAGTCTGCATACCATTTTGAACTCCAATCTTTAATTATGCCAACTCTTAATCCATGTGGATCCATTTTTTGTCCCATTTTAAATAAATCCTCCTTTCTCTTTTACACTCTTTCTCTTAATACTATTGTTATATGGCTTGTTCTTTTTCTAATTCTAACTGCTGAACCTTTTGCAGCTGGTCTAATTCTCTTTAATGTTGGACCTTGGTTTGCATAAATTTCAGCAACATATAATTTACCATGAGCCATATTATGATTGTTTTCAGCATTTGCAATTGCTGATTTTAAAACTTTTTCTATTATTTCAGATGCAGCTTTTGGTGTGAATTTAACTATAGCTAAAGCTTCATCAACATTTTTTCCTCTTAATAAATCTGCAACTATTTTCACTTTTCTAGGTGAAATTCTAGCATATTTAAGAGTAGCTACTGCTTCTGGTACCATTTCTTGCATTACTTCTTCCACTTTATTTCCCTCCTTAAAGTAGTTTTATTTTATTTTTTTGTTGTTTTTTCTCCAGCATGACCTTTGAATGTTCTTGTTGGAGCAAATTCTCCTAATTTATGTCCTATCATTTCTTCTGATATATAAACAGGTACATGTTTTCTACCATCATGAACAGCTATTGTGTGTCCAACCATTTGTGGATATATAGTAGAAGCTCTTGACCATGTTTTTAATACTTCTTTTTTTCCTGATTCATTCATAGCTTCGATTCTTTTCATAAGTTCTGGAGCTACGTATGGTATTTTTTTACTAGATCTTGACATAAGTATTATTTCCCTCCTTCTTCTAGGAATTTCCTTATTTTAATTTTGGTAAGCAAATCTTTTAGATTTACTTTATTTTTTAGATATATCCGTAATGAAATTGTTTTCCGGATAAATATTTTATTTTCTTCTCTTAACAATAAATTTATCAGATTGTTTATTTTTCTTTCTTGTTTTATATCCAAGAGCTGGTTTACCCCAAGGTGTCATTGGTCCTGCGTGTCCTACAGGTGCTCTACCTTCACCACCACCATGAGGGTGATCTACTGGGTTCATAACAGATCCTCTAACTTCTGGACGTTTACCCATATGTCTGCTTCTTCCAGCTTTTCCTAATTTAACATTTTCATGATCTGTATTTCCTATTGTTCCTATTGTAGCTCTACATACAGCCATTATTAATCTCATTTCTCCTGATGGAAGTCTTACATGAGCATATTTTCCTTCTTTAGCCATTAATTGAGCTTCTTGACCTGCAGCTCTTACTAATTTTCCACCTTGACCAGGATTTAATTCTATATTATGAATCATTGTACCTACTGGTATATTTTCAATTTTCATACAATTTCCTGGTTTAATATCTGCTTTATCTCCAGATATTACTTTGTCACCATCTGTTAATCCAACTGGTGCTAAGATGTATGCTTTTTCACCATCTTCATATTCTATTAAAGCGATGTTTGCACTTCTGTTTGGATCATATTCGATTCCTATAACATTTGCTACCATATCATCTTTTCTTCTTTTAAAATCTATTATTCTATATTTTTGTCTGTTTCCTCCACCTTGATGACGTACTGTTATTCTACCATATGAATTTCTTCCTGAATTTTTCTTTTTCTTTGCAAGTAAAGATTTTTCAGGAGTTGTTTTTGTTATTTCGTCATATGTAGAAACTGTCATGTTTCTTAATGATGGAGTTGTTGGGTTAAAATGTTTCATTCCCATTTTTCATTCTCTCCTTTTTTAATTTTATTTTCCTAGTATTAAAACTAGATATCTTTTATAAATATAAATCTTTTAAGATCTATTTTTAAGCTCCCATAAATTCATCTATTGAATCTTTATATTTTTTAGAAACTTTCTTTGTTTTTCCGCCTTCTGTTAAGTAAGTTACATCTGATGGATTTGTATCGATTGTAACTATTGCTTTTTTCCAATCTGATGTTTTTCCAACACTTCTACCTACTCTTTTTTCTTTTCCTTTTACAGTTATTGTATTTACATTTAATACTTTAACTTCAAAAAGTTTTTCTACAGCTCTTGCTATATCAACTTTTGTAGCTTTTTTATTTACTTTAAAGGTATACTTTCCTTCTTGTAATCCATCATTACTTTTTTCAGTAATAACTGGTTCAATTATTATATCTTCTGCTAACATTTAAGCGTACACCTCCTCTAATTTTTTAACAGTATCTAGAGTAATTATTAAGTTTTTATATTTTAATAAATCATATACATTAATTGTATTTACTAAACTTGTTTTTACTCCTTCAATATTTCTTGCAGATTTTTGAACATTTTCGTTCTTTTCTGGTAATACTATTAATGATTTACCTTCTACTTTTAAGTTTGTTAAAGCTTTAGCCATTTTACTTGTTTTTATTTCTTTTAAATCTAAGCTATCAACAACAACTAATTCATTTTCTAAAACTTTAGAACTTAATATTGATTTAATTGCAAGTCTTTTTTCTTTCTTATTTACTGTGTATTTATAAGAACGTGGTTTTGGTCCTAATGCAATACCACCTTTAATCCATTGTGGAGCTCTTATACTTCCTTGTCTAGCTCTACCAGTACCTTTTTGTCTCCATGGTTTTCTTCCACCACCACGAACTTCAGCTCTTGTTTTTGTGCTTTGTGTACCTTGTCTTTGGTTAGCTAAAAAGTTAACTAAAACACTATGTACAACTGCTTCATTTGGTTCTATACCAAAAATTTCTTCTTTTAGTTCTACTTGTTTAACTTTCTTTCCTTCTATATTGTATACATCTATACTAGGCATTTAACTTTCCTCCTTCCTTATGCTTTTACACTTGTTTTTAATTTTAATATTGCACCTTTAGCTCCTGGTACACTACCTTTTACTAAGATTGCATTTTTATCTAAATCTACTTTTACAACATCTAAGTTTTGTATTGTAACTGTAACTCTTCCCATATGTCCTGGAAGTTTTTTACCTTTAAATACTCTACCTGGTGTTGAAGTTGGTCCCATTGATCCTGGTCTTCTATGATACATAGAACCATGTCCCATAGGTCCTCTTGATTGTCCATGACGTTTAATAACACCTTGGAAACCTTTTCCTTTTGAAGTTCCTTGTACGTCGATTTTGTCTCCTGCTTGGAATGTATCTACTTTAATTTCGTCTCCTACATTAACTCCATCTACAGAATCTAATCTAAATTCTCTTAAATGTTTTTTAAGAGCTAATTTTGCTTTTGCAAAATGTCCTTTTTCTGGTTTGTTTAATTTGCTTTCTTTTACATCGCCAAATCCTAATTGTATAGCATTGTATCCATCTGTTTCTACAGATTTAACTTGTGCTACTAAGCAAGGACCAGCTTCTATTACTGTAACTGGAATAACTTTTCCTTTTTCATCAAATATTTGTGTCATCCCAACTTTTTTTCCTATTATTGTTTTCATTTTAAAATTTCCTCCTAACTATTGGCTGATGTTAGTTTGTTTTCGTAACTTCAGCTTGGTTTAAATTAAATTTATTTTATTTTTTATTTGTTTTTTGAAATTCAAAATTATAATTTGATTTCAATGTCAACACCTGCTGGTAAGTCTATTTTCATAAGACTATCTACAGTTTTTTGTGTTGGATAAAGAATATCAATAACTCTTTTATGTGTTCTCATTTCAAATTGTTCTCTTGAATCTTTGTGTTTGTGTGGAGAACGTAATATTGTTATGATTTCTTTTTCTGTTGGTAGTGGAATAGGACCTGAAACTTTTGCTCCTGTTCTTTTAGCAGTATCTACTATTTTTTCAGCAGACTGTTCTAAAACTACATGATCATAAGCTTTTAATCTTATTCTGATTTTTTCACTTGCTACCGCATTTCCTGTTACTGTTGCCATGTAAATTTCCCTCCTTAAATATTTTAATTTTTCGTCGGAAAGTTATAAACGCACCCAGGTGTTTCTTTTTTACCTATATAAAAACCCAAGTCTTGCATGATATTCTTGGGATAAGTGCTTTTTATTCTTAATAACTTACCGCCTTGGTCTAAGCCACGACATACTCCATAGAAGTTCCCTCCAACCCCAGATATTTCTAGGATTGTAGCCACATTCTACTTCATCGCTAATCTTACATGCCTTTTTATTATATACTCTATATGCTTTAATGTCAATATATTTTTGGCATATTTCACTAATTTTAACAATTAAATCAATATAATTATAAAATTTACAATTTTACTGTTTCTATTTTACATAAAAAACTTTTATAAAAACTAAAATAGATAGTTATATACATTTTTAACTTTTTATACTTTTTATTTTATAATAATAATAATTATGCTATTAATTATCATTATTATCTCAATCCATTTTGCTATATAATATAAAAAATCTATCAACCAAATGTTAATAGATTTTTTATATTATATTATTCTGCTACTTCTGAAGTTTCTTCTGCTGTTTCAGATACTTGTGCATCTTCTTCAGTTTCTGGAGCATTGTATTTTTCGAATATAGCATCTTCTATCTTCTTTCTTGTTTCACGATTGATTGGATGAGCTATATCTGTATATCCTCCATTAAAGTTCTTTTTGCTTGGCATAGCAATAAATAAACCTTTTTGACTTTCAATAACTTTAATGTCACATACAACAAACTCGTTATCGAATGTTACATTAGCAATAGCTTTCATTCTGTTTCCTGAATTAACTTTTCTTAAACGTACATCTGTAATTTGCATTTGAGCACCGCCTTCCAATGTTATAAAAATTTTGTACATATTTTATGTACTAGTATATTATTCACCAAAAAAGTTATTTTTCCTTCTTATTTTTACATTTTTTTCTTATTCAAGTATATATTTTAACATTTTGGTAAATAATACATATAATAAGATTAATAAAATCTATATTAATCTTTCCCTTTTTTTTATTATATATTCACAATTTATCTTAAAAATTTATTGAAATATATCGTTTTTGAGTATATAATAATCCAAGGTACAAATATACAAATATTTTATTTTAAGGAGCGTGGCTCAAATTGGCTAATTTAGATGAATTAAGACAGTACAAAAATGTACATATGATAGGAATTGGTGGTACTAGCATGAGCGGTATTGCTGAAATATTAAAAAATTGGAACTTTAATGTAACTGGCTCTGATTTAAATCCTTCTGAAAACACAAAAAAATTAATAGATTCAGGAATAAAAGTTACAATACGGACATGATTTACAAAATTTAGCAAGAGCAGATGTTGTTATATATTCTGCTGCTATAAAAGATGATGATATAGAAATGCAAAAAGCAAAAGAACTTCACATTCCAACTGTTGAAAGAGCAGATTTTTTAGGTTTAATTACTAAAGCTTTTAAAAATACTATTTGTGTTTCTGGTACTCATGGAAAATCAACAACAACTTCTATGATATCAGTTTGTTTTTTAGAAGCTTGTAAAGACCCTTCTATACAAGTTGGCGCAGAATTAAAACAAATTAATGGTAACTATAGAGTTGGTAACAGCGAATATTTTATTATAGAAGCCTGCGAATATGTTGAAAGCTTTTTAAAGTTCTTTCCTAAGACAGAAGTAATATTAAATATAGATAATGATCACTTAGATTATTTTAAAGATTTAGATCATATAATAACAGCTTTTGCAAAATATGTTAGATTATTACCTGATGATGGATTATTAGTTTTAAATGCTGATGATGAAAACTGTTCACATCTTTCTAGATTTACTATGGCAAAAACTATAACATATGGAATTCAAAATGAACATGCTAATTTTGTTGCAAGAAATATACAATTTGATGAAAATGGTTTTCCAAGTTTTGATGTATATTTTAATAATACATTCTACAAAACAATAAAATTATCTGTTCCTGGAATGCATAATGTTTCTAATGCATTAGCTTGCATATGTGTTTGTCATATATATGGTATTGAAAAAGAAGACATAAAAAATGGTTTATTAAAATTTACCGGTGCACACAGAAGATTTGAATATGTTGGTTCTTTTAATAATGTTAATGTTTATGATGACTATGGACATCATCCTACAGAAATAGAAGCTGTTGCTAATGCTTTAAAAAACAAAAAATATAATCAATCATGGGTTATTTTCCAACCACATACTTATAGTAGAACTAAAAATTTATTAAACGATTTTGCAAAAGCATTAATAAATTTTGATAATATAATAATTACTGATATATATGCTGCAAGGGAAAAAAATACTTATGATATAAGTGCAAAAGACCTCGCTGAAGAAGTTGCAAAGCTTGGAAAAAAAGCTTATTATATGCCTGATTTTTCAGAAATAGTAAATTTTGTTCATGCACATGCAATTTCTAATGATATTGTTATCACACAAGGCGCTGGAACTATAACAAAAATTGGACCAATGCTTGTTACAAATAAAAATGAACATTAATCATTTATACTATAAATATAATAAAAATATATAAAATTTCATAACTTTTTAATAAATAAAAAATAATGAGAATATAAAAATCTCATTATTTTTTATTTTTACTTATTTCTATAATTTTCATCACTAAGCTCTGGATAGGAAAATTCAATTCCATTTGAAGTTAATTTTCCATCTTCTGTATGATTTTTGAAAAATTCATTGGCCCCTTTTAAAAAATATTTATATTTTATTTTATTATCTATTGTTCCGTTTCCTATTATAATAGGATCATCCCATGTAGCATCTATTGCATACCAATTATTATTTAAAAACACATAATTCCAAGCATGTTTTTCTGTTTCTCCATTTTCATCAATTCCTGTTCCACATACTAAAACACACGGAACATTTAATTCATCTAATAAATATTTTAAAGCTTTTGCATATCCCTCACATACTACTTCTTTTTTTACTAAAGCCCCATATATATTTGAATTATCTGCTTTATTTAAACTAACATCATATTTTACATTGTCAATTATCCAATTATGTACATATACTACTTTTGCGAAATCATTATTTGGTATATCTTTTACTATATCTTCTTTAACTTTTTGAATTTTACTCATTGCAGCATCTACATCTTGTTTTGAATAAAATCCATCAGCTAAACTATTTTCATTTGTTTGGTTTTGTATATATAATTCATAATTTACTTTTAATCCTCTAGTTATTGTTTTAGTCATTAAACACATCTTCTTTACATTGATATAATATATTTCTGGTGTATCTAATTTAAAAGCATCCCAAGCATCTTGAAAATCTTGATTTAATTTTTCTTGTCCACCATCTTGTTTTAAGGTTTCTTCTAATTTAGATGGTAATCTTATATCATATGTTCCGGTTTTTAAATTTTCTATATTATCTTTAAACACTCTATAAATTATTTTTGAATTTGAATTTAGCTGATTATAATAATAATTATCTATTTTCCCTTTATATTCACCATTTACATTATTTTGAGTACTATTTATAATTTCTTCTATTTCTGCTTGACTATAAATTTCATTATTATTTTCTGTAAAACCTAATATTTCTAAATTATTTAAATTTTCTGAAATGCTTTGTATTTGTTTTACAGTTTCATCTTTATAATAATATATACCAATTAAACAACCTAATATTATTAATAAAAGAATTAATCTTTTTATAAATTTTTTCACTATTTCCCTCTTTTCTTCTTACTCTCCAATTTTTATTTCATATAAATATATAATAACATTATTACACTTCTATAAAAAATGATTTATTATTACTTATGTATTTTTATTATATCATACTAATTTTTTTTAGCATAGATGCTTTTATTCTATTTTTAAAATATAACATAAAAATGCATAAGTACAAAACTCTATGCATTTTCATTTAAATAACTTTATAAATTTTATTAACTAATCTACGTACTCTTCATTTGTTTTATAAGCATATCTGCAAATACTCCATAACCAACAGTTGGATCATTTACCAAAACATGTGTAACTGCTCCTATAAATTTTCCATTTTGTATAATAGGTGAACCACTCATTCCTTGAATTATCCCTCCTGTTTTTTCTAGTAGTTTTTCATCTGTTATCTTTATTATCATACTTTTATTATCATAATTATTACTAGTATATATTTTTTGAATTTGAATCTTATACCTCTCTTTTTTTCCATTTTCCAATTCGCAAATAATTTCTGCATCTCCTTGTTTTATTTCATCTCTAATTGCCACTTCTATTGCATCATTTGAATTCATATTTAGTTTATTCTTCTCGTTTATACTTCCATAAATTCCAAATGCAGTATTTTTCGAAACGCCTCCTATTTTTGTACCTGTTTCTATATTTCCTCTTACTTCTCCTGGTTTCCCCTTTTCTCCTTTTGTAATAGATACAATTTTAGTTTCAACTAATTCACCACTTGCAATATTTACAATATCACCTGTATCTACATCTGTAATACCATGTCCTAATGCACAATACATATTACTTTCTGGCTCATAAAAACATGCTGTTCCAACACCGACCGCTGAGCATCTCTTACCCAAAGTCCTAATTTATATTCATTTTCTCCAGTTTTTACTGGTGTTATATTCATAGTTTTAGTATTAGAATCTCTTACATATTTAACTTTCATTTCTTCGCCTTTTGATTTATTAACTGTATTTATTAATTCTGAGATACATGTCACTGATGTATTATCAACTTCTACAATCATATCCCCTTCTTTAATATCTCTATTTTCATATGGTTTATAATTTTTCTTATCTTCGCCTTGTACCTCAGACATACCAACCACCATAACACCATTTGTATACAATTTCAATCCTATAGCATTTCCTAGTGGAATTACTTTAGTCTTTTTTATTACATTAACTTCTACTTGTTTTAATGGTATTGTGTTAAATAGATTTAATGTTAAATTTGTACTTCCTAATTGATTAACTCTACTTTCTGTTAAATTTGTAGCTGTCTGCATAGTTCTTTCATTATTAATACTATCAGCTTTAAAATTTTGTGTTTCCTTTATCTGTACTCCAAAAATTTTATTAAAACTAACTTTTTCTCCTTCAAATAAAACTATACTATTGGGAAATAACGTTATATATGCTACATATATATATACTACAAATAATAAAAAAATAAATAAAATTGGTTTTATTCTTTTCATAAAATACCTCTCTTTATTTTATGATAACCATTTTTATTTATTTTTAAACTAAAACTATAATTATTTTATTCTGCATTTTTTATACAATCATATTTTTCTCTTGCTAAACTTGTAAAATAAACCTTTCTTATATTATATAAATCATCTTTATTATATAATGTACTTCCATTTTCATCTGTTATTTTTCCATCTATAATTTCAGATAATTCATAATCATTAGATAAATTAACAATACAATTATAGCAATTTGAAAAGTTCTTTTTAGTATTATTTACTATATGTGGATAATAATAATACGTAGTTCCATTTTCTTGTATTTTTAATTTTTTCCTAGATAAGTTTGCTTTTGAATATGCTGTAATTATAAAATTACTATCATCTTTCGATTTTTTTATCAATTCTTTGCAATTAATTGTATGATACATTCCATCATTTGCAAGTATTATTAAATCATTTTCTTTAGTAAACTCTTTATTTTTATTACTAGATACTGTTACATAACTATTATAATAATTCCCTTTTATTGGTAAACCTTGTACAAAAGAAGTCATACTAATACTACTTGTTATTTTCTCCCAATCTGTTTCTTTTATATTTGGAAGTACAAATTCATAATTAGATGTGGAAATTTGGTTATAATTTGCAATTGCAGATATTAAACTTTTTTCTACTTTTCTTCTGATTACTGCTTCTTTATGCATATAAAATACTGAATCTTTTTCTTCTGGATTATTATTATCATTAATTTCAAAAATATTTGCATTATCTATAGTTTTATTTATAGAAAAATCAATTTTTCCCCCACTTATTTCATCTACAGCATCTGAAGGTTTTATATCTTTTAATGCATTTTCTACCCATTTTGTAAATTTATAAGATTCTTTATAATAATCTAGTGCACTAGTACTTTCATAAACATTTTCCTTTTGTATAACATTATTATTTTCCAATTTTATTTCATAATTTTTTAATGTCTCTTTTTCTATTTTAGCATCATCATAATAAAGACTTGTAATGTCTTCACCTAAATCTATTCTATTTTTAGAATCTTCATCTATTTTTCTTATATCTATTAAATATCCAGATTTATTTACTATTTCTCCATTTACTTTTCCATAAATCAATATATAATTATCTAATGTATAATTAATAATAAAATCATATTTATCAGATTTTGCATATCTGCATGAATATTTTTCATATGGCCTTATTCCATATTCATAATTATTATTTTCTACATTTTTATATTTACTTTGAATAAAAAAACCATCATACAAGTTAAATAATAATGCTGGAGTATAATCTTTTAAAGAATTGCTATCTAATCCATTATAAGAAAATTTATTTGCAAGCGTTTTATAAAAAGTTTCTATTGCATATTTCACTTCTTTTTCTTTTTGATTTATAGTTAATTTCTCATTTTCATTATTTGTATTTAATTCAAAAGCTTTTATCCCATCATATGTTGCATCACTTATTCTAGAATCATATTCTGCTTTTAAGTTTATTTCATCTATTTTTGATTGCATAAACATAGATAATAAAAAAGAGATTGGTAATACAATAATTACGAATATAACTGCAAAATGTTGTAATTTCATATTTACCCACCTCTCTCTTTTTATTTATTAATTTCCGTCTACTAATATTATTCCACTATCAGAGGCCGAAATTTCGTATGTATCTTCTGATACTCTATAAAATACATTTCTTAATAACTGTCCTAATGTTTTGTTTGTATTTTTAACATTTACACTTATAATATCTCCCTCTTTTAGTACAATTTTACCATCTTTTCCTAGTCTTTCTTCTATTTGACTTGTATATATATTATAGTATAAATTCTCACCTATTTTAGTTTTATTTTCATTGTTAGATTCAATATTAGGATTTTCGTCTAATATTTGAATTTGAATTTCTATATCTAAAGGAGTAATTCCTCCAGAACTTGCTGTTTGAATATATGAATTATATTCTTCATTAGTAAGAACACCTTTTTTTCTTATTCTATCTACAAATTCAGATGTTTCTGATTGAACTGATAATTGAGATATATCGTCTAATCTATCTGAAACAGCCATCAATGGAAATATAAACATTAGTATTACAGCTAAAAATATTGCTACTATTGTAATCACACTATCTTCCATAGATAACCTCCTTATTTTTAAACAATGGTATAATAAATAATAGTTCTTTCTTCGTCATTTATTATTGTCTTTCCAATTTCTTCTACAATTTTTTTATTTTTAAAAATAGTATCAATTAGACCTTTAAATTCTACTTTATCATATGTCCCTCCATAAAGCAAAATATTAGTATGCTCTTTAATTTGCTCTTTACTATTTGTCCAATCTTCTTTTCTCTCTATTTCTTTTTGTATATCAAAACAATATATATCTTCTGAAGTTTTACTAGAAGTATATAATTTCACATTATTTATATTATATACTTCACCTGTTTTATCATTATAATTACCTTCTCTTAAATAAATAATTGCTTCTGAACTCTGATAATTAAATATATTAGTAATAACAGTTTCTTCCCCAATTATCCTTTTTTGTTTTATTACAGGATTTTCATTTTCATAATCTTTTTGTTCATAATATAAACTATCACTTTTTGCATAAAAAATAGCATCTCCGAGTTGTTTTTATTTTTCCAAATAGCATAAAACTAATAGTTAAAGCTAAACAAAAAACTATCACTCCAAATGCCATTTTTAAGCCATGTACTGCATTTTCCATATTTTATCACATACCTTACAATTCTTTAAAATTAATTGCTGATACTATTCCTCTTGAACTATCATAAATTAATATAATTTCATAAAATTTTCCAGTTCCTAAATTTTGTTTAACACTATCTACTTGTGTATTAAGTCCTGCATATGCTGTAACAGCTGTAAAACTCTGACTACTATCATAGTTTTGATTATAATATACAACTATTCCAGTTCCTTTATTAGTACTATTTGCTAGGTTATGTTGTTTTATTACATCACATAATTCTCTTGCCTTAGTTCCACTTACTTTTCCCTCATAGTTAATAAATTTTGAATTATAACTTTGAATTTCATATTCTGTCATATTTATATTTTTTCCAATTCCAACAGCTTGATTATAAAAGTACATTCCTAATACTATAATTAATACTGCTAATATTATTGAACCTGCTATTATTAAAGCTTTTGATGCATTTTCCATAAATTTTCCTCCAAAAAATTAACTATATAACTAAAATGTAGTTTTCAATTTTAATTTATAGCTTGAATTCCAATATTAGATACAAGACCTGTTGATGTATCATAACCAATTGTTACTTTATATCTTAAGCCATCTTGTATATAAGACTTTCTTGCTCTTCCTTGTCCAATTTTAGAAGTATCTGTTGCTTTAGCATCTTGTGAAATTTCTGCAACAGCAACTTGTTTTGTTTGTTCATTTGAATATGCAGCATTATGATTTTCAATTACGTCACATAATTGTTTTGCTTGTGCACCAGAAATTTCTCCTTCATACATTGTAAACTTTGAGTTAAATTGTTGGATTTCATATTCTGTCATATTTACACTTTTTCCAACTCCTGCTGCTTGATTGTAAAAATACATTCCTAATATTATAATTAGTACTGCTAATATTATTGCTCCTGCTATTATTAAAGCTTTTGATGCATTTTCCATTTTTATTTCCTCCTTTAGTTTATTTATATAATTATAGGTTTTACCTAAAATTAATAATCCAATTTATATTTCTTCAAATTTTAAATAACTTATATTTTTTGTTTTATTATGATATTTTATATCAGTACATTTAAATTTTCTTTTAGAATAATATTTAACAAATTCTTCTATTCCTAAATTATAAATAGATTCCATTTGTACAATATCATCTTTTTCTAAAAATTTTATATCCATTTTTATTGAATTTGTACTATCTTCTATATATTTTAAATTGTTATCTTTTTTTACTGCTTTTGTCTCATTTATATCTATTGCTTTATTAATTAAAGTAACTAATTCTGTTCCTGTAATTTCATTTTTAGTATAACTTTCTAACTCTTTATTATTCTTAAATGCTTTTTCATTTATCAAATTTTGATTATAGATATAATAAGTAATTCCAAATATTATAATTAAAAATATTGATATAATTACAATAAGTTTTTGCTTCATTATTACACCCTTCTAATTTTTTTAAATTTCTTCATATTTTACATGTTCAACTCTTTTAGTTATTTTATTTACTCTGATTTCTGAACATTTAAATATTTTATTTTGTTCTATAAAACTTGTATATTCATCTTGTGATTTTTTTTCAAAGTTATATATTTTTTCATTTTTAGTTAAAACATCTATTGTTACATAATATGAATTTTCTTTAGGTTCATTTAAACTATATTTTAAATTATTTTCTTTTGCAAAATTCGCAATTGATACAATATCATGTGGAGTTACTTTTAATACATCTTTTCCATTCTCATAGTATTTAAAAAACTCGGAATTAAATCTACTGTCTTCTTTTTCTTCTATTTGACTTGTATTTTTAGCATTATAGTCTTTAAATATTCCAAATATAAAAACAGAAAAAGTAATAATCATTATTCCTAATATTACACTTGCTGCCATAATTAGTGCTTTTGATGCATTTTCCACAGAGACTTTCCTCCTCACATTTTGAATTTTTAATCTTCAAATTGCATTTTATAAATTCTTTCGCCATCATATTCAACTTTTGTACACCTAAATTTTTTTACTTTAAAGTTATATAATTCTTCTGATTGCTCATTTGTTAAACTTTTTGTACATTGTATAATACTACTTAAGTTATAACTACCTTTTTTTAAAACTTTTGCATTTTTTATTTCATTACTTATTATTACTGTCATTTCCATTTCTTTATACTCAGTATTATTTTTTATGTTGTAATCTTGCATTAAATTAGCAATAGACATTATATCTGTTCCATATAAATTATTTCTGTTAAATGCTTCTAATTTTTTATTCCATTCAACAACTTGCATTATATATTTTTCATTATTTTCTTCTTTTTTTAATGTTGATATTTTGTTAAAATTAAATACTATTAAATTGATTATTAAAATGGAAATGATTACTCCTCCAATTATTATAAGCGTTTTTGATGCATTTTCCATTTTAATCACCAACCTTTATTTTTTATGTCATACTAGATAATGAAGAAAACGAAACAGTTAAACTCTTTATTCCTACATATATTAAAGGTATTATTAAATATCCTACAAATAATACAATCATCGGTGTAAATCCTACTGCTTTTCCAATTAATCCTTTTTTTGAAATTAATCTATCATTTGCTTCTTTTCTTTTTTCTTTATAATATTCTCTTTCTGTTTCTAATTCATCAAACGCATCTTTAATTGAAATTTTTTCAACTGCTGCTTGAAGCCCTTCTATTATTCTTATTAAATCTTTATATGAAACATCTTCTTTTAAATTTTCTAGTGCTTCATAAGCACCACTTTCATAATTATTTAAACATTTATTAATTGGCTCTTTAAAAATATTTGAATATCTTTCTAGCCATTCTAAAATAGTTTCTACATTAATTCTTTCTATATTCATTAGCATTAAAATGATTGTTTGGAATTGCATTACTTCATTTTCTTTTTCTAGTTCTCTCATTTTTACTTGAAATGTTAAAAGCCATATTGGAACCATATATGATATTCCTGCTATGATAACACATCCAAGCACCTCATACCAACCGTAAATATTCACTATTTACAATATTTAATTTATCATAAATTCTTTTAGCTGCTACATCTAATTTCTGATCTGTTGCATTTTTATAATAGTCTGTTTGTTTTAAAATTTCTTTTATTTGTACATTAGTTACATTTTTCCTACCTTTAAATATTTTTATAATTTCATTATCTTGTTTAGTTAGTTCTTCTGCTTTTATTTTATCTCTTTCAGATAAACTACCTATCACATCATAATCAGTAGTTTTAGCCGTATATACATAATTAATGCTTATTCTATGTAACGAAATTGTTAATATTATTGAAACAAAAAATGTACATATAACAAATGCTATTCTATTAACATATAACCATTCTATTTTTGTTTTTGCTGCTGCATCTTTTAATTTATTTGTTATTTTTCTGTAGTTTTTTGTTCCTTTCTTCGGTATAAATAATTGTACGAACTGCTTTATAATTGGTATTTTATATATTTTGTTCTGCCATGGATTTTCTTCATTTTTTATTCTAATATTATTGGTAGATCCATTATCTTTTAATTTTCTAATTAAAGTATAACAAATAAAAGTAATTACTAATACTAAAATTTGTATAATCATTCCTGGTTTTCCATTATAAAATTCTTCAATTGCTGTCATTCCAAATTGATTAACAGCCCAATATTTTAATGGTTCTAAAAAGAGCATTGGTAAAATACTAATTATAGATAAACTTTGAAATGTATAATCTAATTTATCTCTTTTTAGTAATTCTAATTGCATCTCTTCTGTAATATGATTTAGATTCTTCAAATATATAGATGCTCCATTTGCATCTTTTCTATCTCCATATTCTTTAGTTAAATATGATATTCCAGCAAATTCTTTTAAATAACTATTTGGTGCTATATCATAATATTTTTCAAGTTCGGATTCTGGATCGTCAGAGTTTAAAATCTCATATATCTTTTCACCTTGTCTTGAAATTTCTTTTTCTTCTTCATCTTGCAACCAATCATATATTGCCTCTTCTACCATGTTAACCTCATGATAATTATGTCTAACATCTGTAAAGAAGTTTACTTGTTGTTTTAATAGTTTGTTATCTATTTTATCTACTCTTGAATCTATATACAAATCTAAGAAAAATACTTCAGATATTAGTAATATAAACAACATTAGATAATTATTTCTATTTAAATATATAATTAATATAGTTGCTGGCACTATAAGTAAAAGCATATTTGTTAGTATTTTAGCAGTTTGCCTTCTTGTTAGATACTCATCTTGTACGTTTATAATTTCTAATCTTCTTCTTAATTTTACTAAATATCTTTTTATAAACGGTATTTTTAAATAATATATGTATAGCTTTTGATATAATATTTCTAAAGAAAAACTTTTTGCTTTTGTTCCTTGGCGCAATTGTTTTATTACTTTTTCTTCTTCTTTATTTGTTAATTTTCTAATTACCAAATAAGCAATTATTATTCCAAATAGTAAAGCTAATAACACTATTATTGCTACTTTTAAAAATTCGGAATTACCACTCAAACTTTTGCGCCTCCTTTTCATTTAAAATATTTTTTACTTTTTATTATTAATACATCTCTATCTCTATAATATTAATTCCAGTTTTCTTTGCAAAACTGTTCAAATTTTTTTGCATCTTGCTCATCCATATTATTTTTCATTTCTTTTCTGTTTATCTCTGATATTGGATTTGTTAATATATAGTTTCCATCATGATATTCAAGTATATTTACGTATTTATAAGTTTGTAAATTTGTACTTTTTGAAAAATATATTGTGGCATTATCAAAAAATTTATCTAATTTTGCATCTCCTGTTTTAGCCTTTTTATAATCCAAATTATAATTATCTTCATTTTCTAATGGTATACATTCTGTAATTCTTTCTATATATCTTTTACCTTTAAAATCTTTCACTAAATGTATATCAAAATTTAATACTCCTACTACTTGTTCTTCTGCTATTTTTTCATCATTAAACACGCCGACTTTTAAAAGTGAATTTCTTAATGATTGTACAAGTAAAGGAAATGTTTTTGCATGGTGAGTAAATAATGTAAATTTACTTGCCACCTGTGCTGCTTGTATCATCCATGCTGCAACTGGATCTGTTGCAACCTCTCCTATAATGTTAACACTACCATCTGTCTTTTTTTGCACATCTAGTCCCATTTGACCAGAAATACTTTCAGTTTCTCTAAATGTTAAAATATTTCTTGTTGGATAAATTTTTCTTAAATGTAACTCAAAAGCAGTTTCTTGAACTCTTATATTCATTGTTTCATAAATATTTTCTATCATTGCCATAAGCATAGTAGTTTTTCCTGATGCTTGTTCTCCTGTTATAGATACTATTCTTGCACCTTTTACAAGATATTTTATTAAATCAATTGCTTTATTACACCCTTCGTCAGTAATTAAGTTTTCTAAACTTGCTTTCTTTACATCAAATTTTCTTACGAAAAATGCCCATGTTTCTGACATACTTGGTCTTACAACAACGACACGAGAACCATCTTTCATTTCATTAATTATAAATCCATTAGTATCTGATAATTGTCCTGGATTATTATATTTATATATATTTTGGCATACTCTTTTAAGTTCAGATTCAGTTTCAAAAGATAAAAAACCTAATCTGATAGACTTACCTTGGAAGAATATCCATATGCTATCACAAGCTCTTGGAACTTTATATCCAGCTACCTGATTTAAATAATCTCCTCCTGATTGTGACATTTGTGTTATAAATGCATCTGGAAGTCCTGATACTCCGTCCTGATACTCCATCTATATTCATTTCTCTTATTTCATCTATAACACTATATCCTTTATAACCTTCATAAATCCTTTGTACTAATACTTTTAATTTGTCATCATAAGTTAATATAAAATTTTCTTTTTCAAAAATCTTATCAATATCTTCTTCAGTTATAACATAACAAGGTTTTTCATTTCCTTTTATATATCTCAAATCGGCTAAGTTATATTTGTTTATTATATTTGTTAAAGCTTCATTTCCGAACTCGTTTTTATACATATATAATATAATATCAAATTTATCTTTGCTTGTTAAAAGAGATGGTACATCAAAAGGAATTGCTTTTGATATATTTGTTTCATCTACCCCATATTCTCTATATAAAATATCATAAATTAGTTCTTTTACATATTTCTTATCATTTGCATCTCCATATGTACAACCTTTTAAAGCTTTTTTCAACTCATATTTTTTATTTTTTCTTCTTTTTAATTCTTCTTCTGATAAACCTATATCATATAAATTAATTTTTGTTATTTCATCTAGTCGCTTTTTTATAAAATCGGTCATTTTATCTAGTGTATAAGTTTTATCATTTACCTCTATTATTTCTTCTGTTTCTTCATGCTTTATTTTTTGTATACCATATAGAACAAATACAACTACTAACGCAAAAATAAGTATAATTAAAATTGCATTAATCATATTTTTCTCCTTCCATCTGCTTTAGTACAAAAATAAAATATTTATACTTTTAATTGCAATTCTTTAAGTTTATAAATAATATTATTGCACATATTATCAACTTCTCTTATAAAGAAAAAGTTTCTATCATTTTCATCTATATTTCTTAATTTCAAAAAGAAATCTGGAAGTTTTGATTCTGTACAAGATTCAAAAAATAATGTGTTATATGGAATTACAGATACCATACTTTTTTCTCTTAAAAATCTCGTTACATTTTTTTCATTGTATTTTGAAAATCTATCATATTTTCCTATAGAAATCATAACTTTTTCTTGCCTAAAAATATCTTCTTTTTCTCTTAACTCTAAGAAATCTTCTATTGTCCTTAATCCTTGATTAAGATTTATTATTATGATGTCTGAAATTTCTAATATTTGTTTTCTTATATTCTCTGGTACCCTTTTACTTAAATCTACAAATACCAAATCATAGTTCTTTTTGCTTTCTTCTATTGCCATTGGGTAACTTTCACAAATTTTTCTATAATCAGAATAGAACTTAACTTGTGGTGAACTTAATATTTCTAATCTGTCCTTAAATACAACTCTTGCATAATTAGTTACTAAATTTTCAGAAGATCTATTTGCTATTAAAACTTTAGATAATCCCTCTATCCCAGAACCAACTCCAACCAAATTAGAATTTAAAAATTTAGCATTTGTATTACTTTCATTTTCTTGTTTCCAAAAACAATTTTCTAGAGTAATATCTCTAAAACTTGTTGAAATTCCTAGCATTTTATAATTGTGTTTAATTGCCATATATGTAATTATTGCTGCCATTGAAACTGTTTGTCCTGTTTCTTTATAATCTGTACTATAAAAAGTTATAATAGCCATATCTTATACACCTCTTTCTAATTGTCTAAATACTTTCCTTAAGTTACCTATTTCATTATCTTCCATTATTTGTTCTATTATGTACATTAATCCTTCTTTATATGACTGTGTCAATTTTTTCAATTTTATTTTTGAAACTCTTTGATTTTCTGCAATTGTCGTTTGATCTCCCATTTCAAAAGGAAAATATATTTTTTCTTCATTCCACTCTATATTATAATCTTTTGCTAAAAAGTTTAAATATTCGTCATCTTCTTTATGTACTTCTCTTGCGAAATAAACTTTAGTAAGCTTTAATTCTTTGTTTGTACTTGCTAAAATTTCAATTCCCTTTTTTAATGAATATAAATCAAATGATGTCACAAAATATTTTTCTATTGAATCTTCTATATTATAATTATTAAAACTTTCTGAAGAATCTATATCATAAAGTACATAATCGTAATTCAAATTTTCTTCTTCAGTAATTCCAATATAGTTTTTTATTTCTGTAATCTTATTAAATCCTACTGCTACATCTATTCCTTCAAACTCTGTTACATATGTTTTACTTGGATTTATTACTGGTACTACATATTTTGCTTTTTGATTTATAGTTGCATCTATTACTAACACTTTCTTTTTCATTCCAACTAAAATTCTTGCAATATATATAATAAGATCTGTTTTATCATAAGCACCTATAAAACTAATTTTTTTCATAACTTCCTCCAAATTTTATTTACTTAATGCATCTAAATATTTTTTTCTTTCTTGCATTGCTTTATTTACTTCTTCTTCTACTGATTTTTCAACATTTTCTTTTGATTTGTCATTATATGTATTTAATACTGAATTAATACTATTTCTTGTAGTTATAGATTCATTAAATCTTGTTACCAAAGCATTTCTAGCTTCTACTGTTATATTACTATTTTGACGAATAGCTTCTTGAACTGCTGTACTTGGAACATATGTTGGTACAGAAGATCCTTGAATACCAGGTTCTACATATTTTGCTACATATAAAATAGAACCTTCCATAATGTAACTTTCTACAATAGCACTACTCATAGTTTGTGTTTCACTTTCATTTAGCTTTACTGAAAAAGTACTTTCTGAAGCTACTCCTAAAACTTGTGGTATTTCAATTTTCTTCTTAGAAACAACTATATAATCCAATCCAGATGGTAATCTTAATCTTATATCTACATATTCATTTGTATTTATTTGTGATGGTAATAAAATCATATTATATTCTTGCACTCTAGTATCATTTGTTGTTTTATCATCTGAATTTGTTATCATATCTGATGATAGTATTGTTCCTGTTTTTAAATCAATTTTAGCAATTGTATTTTCTTCTATTTGGCTTAAAGTAATAGCATTGCTTGGAATAATATTAGTTTCAATATCTACTTTTTTTAAATTTTCTAATTTAATACTATCTCCTGATTTTATATCTGTAACTAAAACATATGCATTTTTTAATCCCTGTTCCTTTTCTTTGTTTTCTTTATTTATATTAATTAATTTAAATACTAATAATCCTATTATACTTCCTGTTATAATAAGTGTTATAAACATTCCCAATATAAATGAATTTCTTGCTTTTCTTTGCATTGGATTTTTTGCCATATGCCTATCACTCCCTACATTTTATTACATAATACTACTAATTTAATTTTACATCAAAGGCGTATAAAAAACAATAAAATAGGGATTTGTAATATTGATTTAATATGTTTGTAACATTTATGTAATATACATTTTTTGTAAAAAATAGCTTAAAAAAAATAAAAAAAATGAAGCAAATTTTTCACTTCATTTTTCTGCTTATCTTCTACCTCTTCTGGAATAATTTTGCATTGGATATAATTCGGTACTTCTAAAACAATTATTATCTATACTATCTACACGATTATTTAAACAACCACATCCATTATTTTGATTATCATTTGAAATATCTTGATTTTGATTATTGCAACAATTTTTTATAAAATTACATATTGCCTTTACTATAGCTGCTGTTATAAAAGCAAGTATAGTATATATTATCGCATAAACTAAAAAACTTGAATCAAATACTGCAAAAGTAACAACTAAATATATTGCAAAAAATGTTGCTGCAACTAAAACTGGACAATCTAGTATCTTTTCTAATACAATTGCAAGTATGATTGTCGCAACAGGTAACGCAAAAAATAATAATAAAGTATTCATATATTCTTACATCTCCTTTACTTTTTTGTAAGCTTTTGTATATATTATTCATTATTACTATTTTTGGTTACGAAAAAAATATAAATCTTTCTTACTTATTAACTTAGTACTATTTTAGCTTAATATATAGTTATTTTATTCATATTCAACTTTAAGTAAATATAATCCTTGTGGTGGTAAAGTTTTTCCTGCTTTTGTTCTATCTTTTGAATTTATTATTTCTTTTATTTCATTTGGTTTTATTTTTCCAAGACCAACATCTAATAGTGTACCTGCTATTATTCTAACCATATTGTATAAAAATCCATTACCTGTTAATTCAATATATATTCTATCATTTTCTTTATATAACTTTGTAGAATATATTGTTCTTACACTACTTTTACTACTTGTACCACTTGCTTTGAATCCTTTAAAATCATGTTCTCCTTCAAATTCTTTTATGGCCTTTTTCATATCATCTACGTTTAATTCTATTGGAAAATTGTATTCTAAATTTCTATAAATTGCTGTTCCATATTTAGAGTTGTTTATAATATACCTATATGTTTTTTTCTTACAACAATATCTACTATGAAATCTTTCTTCTACTTCCTCTGCGCTTTTAACAACAATTGATTTTTTAAGTCTTGAATTTATTGCTATTGCCATTTTTTCTATTGGTATTTTACTATTTGTTTTAAAATTTGCAACTTGTCCTAGACTATGTACTCCTGCATCTGTTCTTCCTGAAGCTATCAAATTAATATCTTCTTCTCCTGTTATGCTACTAATTACTTTTTCAATCTCGCCTTGTATATTTAATTTATTTGGCTGTTTTTGCCATCCATTAAAATCTTTTCCATCATATTCTATTACTAATTTAATATTTCTCATAAATATCCTTTCTTACTTATAAAAATATTTTATATTATATCACATTTTTTCTGGGATATCTATTGCTAAAGTATCTAATAATATTTTATTAACTTTATATACTAATTTAGATAACGCAATCCAAGATTTTCTTTTTTCTTCACACCTCTCTGTTATTATTCTATTTTCAGCATAAAATTTATTATATAAACTATCTAATGAATATAAATATTCTGTTATTTCACTTAAAGTTTTATTTCTATATGCTGAATCTATAACTATTGGCATTTCTAATATTTTAGTCATAATATCTTTTTCAGTATTAGTATATATCCCTGTTATTTTAACATTTTTTTCATTGCTTTTATTTACTAAAGATTTTATTCTAATACACGAATAAATAACATATGGACCTGTTTTTCCTTCTAAAGAACTAAATCTTTTTGGATCAAAAACATAATCTTTTTCACGGTTTGGTAATAGATCTGCATACTTTAATGCTGCAACTGCTACTTTATTTGCTATATCACTTTTTTCTGATTCTTCTATATTATCTTTTTCCAAATATTGATTTGATTCTTCTTTTATCTCTTCAAGTAAAGTATCTAATTTCATAACTCCACCATCTCTTGTTTTAAATGGTTTACCATCTTTTCCATTCATTGTTCCAAATCCAATAAACTCTAATTTAGTATTTTTACTAACTAATCCAGATTTATATACAGTTCTAAATACCTGAGTAAAATATAGTCTTTGTCTATTATCCACAACATACCAAATTTCGTCTGGATCAAATCTTTTAACTCTTGAATATAATGTTGCAAGTTCTCTTGTTGCATATAAACTTGTTCCATCAGATTTTAAAACTAATAATGGTGGAATATCAAATTTATCATCTTCTTTATTAATATATACTACATATGCTCCTTGGCTTTCCTCCAAACAGTTGTTTTCCTTTAATTTTTTTATTACACTTTCTATATATGGATAAGAGTCACTTTCTCCTTCCCAAAGTTCGAAATCTACATTTATTTTTTTAAATGTATTTTTTATATTTTCTATAGAAACTTTTTTTATTTGATTCCATAAAGCATTATATCCTTTATGCCCTTTATCTAGCATTGCTGTAATTTTTCTTACTTCTTCCATTATATCTTCATTTTCTTTAGCTTCTGTACTAATTTTAGGATATATTCTTTCTAAATCTTCATTAGTAACTGGTGCTTTATCTGGATATTTTCCTTTATAATCATCTTTAAAATATATTAAATCAGGCAATTCTTTTTTTATACCATATATAACCATTCCAGATTGCCTTCCAATATCTCCAAAATGTACATCTCCTATAACATCATTTCCAACAAGTTTTGCTACTCTTTTTAATGCTTCTCCTATATTTGCACTTCTTAGATGTCCTACATGTAATGCTTTTGCTACATTGGGCCCACCATAATCTACAAATATTTTTTTTGCTGGATATTTTATTATATTTTTACTTATATCTTCTTGTATTTCATTTAAATATTTAAATAAAAACTCATCTTTTATTGAAATATTTATAAAACCAGGACCTGCTATATTTAAGTTTTCAAAAATATCAAATTCATTTAATTTTTTTATAATATTTTCCGCCACTTCTCTTGGATTTTTCTTTATCTCTTTTGCAATCTGCATTGCTCCATTATACTGAAATTCACCAAATTCTGGTCTGCTAGAAGCGTGAATCAAAGGAACTTTATCAACATATCCTAAATCTTCTAAAACTAATTTTATTTTTTCTCTCATTTTGCTAATTATATCCATATAAAATTCCCCCTCTTTTTTTGTTATTGTAATATACATCCGTTGCAAAATTTGTCTTTTTTTGTCGAAAGGAGTCTTTTTTTTATTTTCTTGCTTTTTTGTCGTTTTTTGTCTATAATTAATTTGTATGTATTTACATATATATTTAATATATAAAAGGAGGGGATTTTTATGTTATCAGCTTCAGAAATAAGAATGCAAGCTAGAGAAAGTTTAAAAAACAAATGGAGTCAAGTTGTTCTTCTTACATTAATTTATACAGCTATAGACATTGGAATTAATAGTTTATCAAGTTTTGTTCCATTCTTAGGAATTTTATGTCTAATTATCACAGTTCCATTTGAGATTGGATTAGTTTTTAGTTTTATCAAAATATATAAAAACGAAACTTTTTCATATGGAGATCTATTTACTCTTACTTTAGACAATTTTGGTAAAGTTTGGAAAGTGGTAGGTAATATATTGCTAAAATTAATAGTTCCAATCATCTTATTAGTAGTCTCTATATTTGCTTTAGTTTTAGGTATAGTTTTTCTAGGAATTGCATCTAATTCATCAGACGCTTCTTCTATTTTCTCAACTCTAGGTATAATATTTGTTATTCTTGGTTATATAGGTTATATTGCTTCACTTATATTTTTATATGTAAAATCATTATTATATTCAGTTTCATATTATATCTTATATGATAACCCTAATATGACAGGTAAACAAATAGTTGAAGAAAGTGAAAGAATAATGAAAGGACAAAGAGGAAAATATTTCGGATTACACCTTTCATTTATCGGATGGGGACTATTAGCAATTCTTACTTTAGGTATTGGTACATTATTTTTAACACCATATGTCCAATTTGCTACTATAGTATTTTATGAAGACAGAACTGGAAAGTTAAGTTATGTTCAAGACTCTACACCTAATATATAGATTTATTTAAATAAAAAACACACATATAAACTTAATTTAATAAGTTGCAATATGTGTGTTTCTTTATATTTTAATTTATTAATATTTTTCTTTTTATTTTGTTGTTTTTATATATTCTTCATGTCTTTTTATTTTTTGAGTAGTTGTTTTTATTAGTGGTTCTGTTGTAATTTTTACATCATATATATATTTATATTTTGGGATTTTATTGTTTACTTCCTTAATTATATTATTAATTATATCTTTTATTTCTTCTTTGCTCTTTCCTTTTAGTTTTTCATTTTCATCAGAATATACCACTTTTACTGAAATTTTCACATTACCATCATTTTGAATCTTTCCATATACAAAACTTTCTTCTACATATGGTGATTCATTTATTAAAGTTTCAATTTCTTGTGGAAATACTTTCTTTCCATTTTTTAGTACTATCATTTCTTTTATTCTTCCTGTAACATGTAAATATCCTTGCTTATCTAAATATCCTAAATCTCCAGTTTTGAAGTAACCATCTATAAAGCTTTCGTTTGTAGCTTCTTCATTTTCATAATATCCTTTCATAACATTAGGTCCTTTTACTGTTATCTCTCCTATTCCCTTTTCATCCTTATTTATTATTTTTACATCTTCATTATATAAAACAAATCCAGCTGTCCCTGGTTTTTGGTATTTATCATTTTCGCAAGAAATCACAGGTGAAGTTTCTGTTAGTCCATATCCTTGAATCATTTTCACTCCAATATTATTAAAAAATTTAATAACCTCTTTATCTGCAGAAGCTGAACCATATATAACAATTCTTAATCTTCCTCCTAAACTATCTAATATAGATTTAAATAACTTTCTTCTTATATCTATATGGAAAAATCTTAAAAAATTAGAAAAGCCCATTAGTATTTTAAAAGGTATTGTAAGATTTTTATTTTTTATTGTTTTATTTATCTGTCTATACATCACATCAAGTAATGCCGGAACACATACAAGACCACTTATTTCATATTCCTTCATATTTTGAGGTATATGTTTTAAACCATCACAATAACAAATTCTACAACCTGTAAAAAAACAAAATAAATATGTTGCTGTACATTCAAATGTATGGTGTAATGGTAAAAATGAAAGTACACTATCTTTATCATTCATTTTTATTAATGTAGTCATAGCACTTACATTTGAGCATATGTTTTTTTGTGAAAGCTCAACAGCTTTAGAAACTCCTGTTGTTCCTGATGTAAATAGCATTATAGACATTTTATCATTATCTATTTTTATATTTTTATATATTGTATTTCCTTCTTTTAATAACTCATATCCTTCTTTTAGTAGTTCATAAAAAGAATATACTTCTTCACTACTTTTTTCTAGATCCATATTAATAAGATATTTTAAATTACTTTCTTTACTTTGTTTTATTTTCTTAAATATACTTTCATATTTATTTTCAAATATAACAGCTTCTGCCTCACTTCTTTTTATTAAGCTTTCTATCTCGTTTTCTGGTAACATATAATCTAATGGAACTACTACCATATTTCCATTATTAATTGCCATATAACTTAAAGGCCATTGATATTTATTATGGCTTATAATTGCTATACGCTTACCCTCTAACCCTAATTCTAATAATTTTGTACTAAAAGCCTCTATATCTTCTTTATGCTTTTTATATGAAATATTAATATATTCTGGATTCTTACTTGTTTTATCTTTTTTATAACTAAACGCTATTCTATCTTTATATGTATTTGCTGTATAATCTATCATTTCTCTAAAATTATCTACATGAATTTCTTTATATAACATATTTTTTCTAGGTTTAAATTCACTCATATTTTTATTCCTCCATAAAATGCTTATTAATAGTTTATATAAAAATGCAAAATAAATCAATACTATCTTAATTATTGTTGAATATTTGTAATAAAAATGTTAAAATAGTATCATTAACATAAAATTTTGAAAGGATAATAAAAAATGAACGTAGGATTTATATCACTTGGATGTAGTAAAAATTTAGTAGATACAGAAATGACAATAGGACTTTTTAAAAATCATAATTATAATATAGTAACAACACCAGTAAATGCTGATGTTATAGTTATTAATACTTGTGGTTTTATTGCCTCTGCAAAAGAAGAAGCTATTAATACAATATTAGAAATGGCAAATTATAAGAAAAACAGATGTAAATATTTAATTGTAATGGGTTGTCTTGTTCAAAGATATAAAGAAGATTTGGAAAAAGCAATTCCAGAAGTAGATTTATGGATAAAATATAATGAGTACAATACTATATGGGAACAAATAGAAAATGTAATTGCACCACTAGATAAATCAAATAATTACAATTGCCCTGAAGAACTTAACTTTTTAGATAGAGTCGTTAGCACTGGTAAAAATTATGCATATCTTAGAATTGCCGAAGGTTGTAGTAATCATTGTACATATTGTGCTATTCCTTCTATACGTGGACCTTTTGTTAGTAGAAAATTGGAAGATATTTTAGAAGAAGCAAAAAAACTTGCTGATAATGGCATAAAAGAAATAATTGTTATAGCTCAAGATACTACTAAATATGGAATAGATATTTATGGAAAACCTATGCTTGCAATTCTATTAGAAGAACTTTGCAAAATAGAAAAAATCAAATGGATTAGATTTTTATATGCCTATCCAGAAACTATTACAGATGAATTAATTCAAACTGTAAAAAACAATGATAAAATTTGCAAATATTTTGATATTCCTATTCAACACATATCAAATTCTGTTTTAAAAAAGATGAACAGAAAAAGTAATGGTGAGAGTATTAGAAATTTACTTGCAAAAATAAGAAAAGAAATACCTTCTGTAATATTAAGAACTACTGTTATTGTAGGTTTCCCTGGAGAAACAAAAGAAGATTTTGAAGAATTATATAATTTTATTAAAGATGTAAAATTCGATAGACTAGGTGCTTTTTCTTATTCAAAAGAAGAAGGAACACCTGCAAGTAGACTTCCAGATCAAATACATCCAATGACTAAAAAAAGTAGATATAATAAAATAATGAAACTTCAACAAGAAATTGCAGCCGAAAAGTTAAAAAGTCAAGTTGGAAAAGAATTAGAAGTTCTTATTGAAACTAAAACTTTTGATTCTAAATATTATGCTGGAAGAAGCTATATGGACGTTCCAGATATCGATGGATTAATTTATATAAAAAATGAAAATAAAGAAGATTTAGAAAACCAATTTATAAAATGTAAAATTACTGATGTTAAAGGCTATGACTTAATCGCCCAAATTTAATTTTAGATATTTTAATACAAAAATGTTCATATATGAAATTTATTTATCATATATGAACATTTTTTATTTATATCAATTATCCTTTCTTTTTATTTCATTAACAGTTTTAGATCAATATTTATTCTCCTAATACCATATTAATTAGTGCCATTCTTACAAACACACCATTTTGAACTTGTTTAAATATTCTAGATTTACTACACTCTACTATGTCATCTGTTATTTCCACATTTCTATTAAATGGTGCAGGGTGCATTATAATTGCTTTTTCTTTCATTTTGTTCACACGATTTCTATTTAATCCATATTTCTTATTATATTCTTCCTCTTTTATTTGCATTTTGTTTTCATGTCTTTCGTGCTGAACTCTAAGAAGCATTACTATATCTACCTTTTCAATCACATCATCTAGTTCAACATAATTATATCCTTCTTCTCTATATTCTTCTGGTCCAGAAATATATACTTCCATTCCTAATTTTTTCATTATTTCTATATTGGTATGTGCTACTCTTGAATATTTTATATCACCAACAATAACGATTTTTAATCCTTCGAATTTACCAAATTCCTGTCTTATTGTTAATAAATCTAATAAAGATTGAGAAGGATGATTTCCTGTTCCGTCCCCTGCATTTAATATTGGAATATTCAACTTTCCAACTAATTGATTATAATACTCATTTTCTTTATGTCTTATTACAACTGCATCTACTCCAAACATTTCAAATGTTTTTACAGTATCATATAAAGTTTCACCTTTTTTTATACTAGAATCTCCTGCATTAAAATTTTGAGTTCTACATCCAAGTTTTAATGCTGCCATATCAAAACTATAATGTGTTCTTGTAGATGGTTCAAAAAATAAATTTGCAACTACTTTTCTCCCTTGATAATCAACTTTTTTTCCATCTCTAAAAGCTTGTGCTCTATCTAATATTTCGTTAATTTTCTTTGTTGTAAAGTCATTTAAATTTAATACATCCATATAGATTCTCCTTTACATTTTTTTCGATTTTATCATACAAAAAAATAGATTACAATACATTTTTATTGTTATTACATAAATAAAATGAACTAAAATTATTAAACTTTTTTATTTAATAATTTTAATTCATTTTATATTTTACTACTTTTTTATATTAACTTTTTTGTCTTTATAAACTTAATTAACATTTATTCTTAGCTCCACATATGTTTTCTTGTTAACTCTAGTAAATTTAATGGAGTAAAACCTACAATTTGTACTTTAGATCTATCTTCTTTTATACAATTTTTAAATATCTCTAATACCTTTTTTCTATTTTCCTCATTCATATCTATATAATCTATTATTATTATTCCTCCAATATCTCTAAGCTTAAGCTGTTTTGCAATTTCTATTGTTGCCTCTTTATTTACTGTAAAAATTGTATCATTCAAATCTTTCTTTCCTATATATTTTCCTGTATTTACATCTATTGCTGTTAGAGCTTCTGTTTTATCTATTGTTATAAATCCTCCACATTTTAACCAGATTTTTCTATTTTCTATTTTTTCTAATTGTTTTTTTATATCATAAACATCAAAAACATTATTTTTCAACTCTATTTTTATAAAATCATGTTGTTTCATTTTTTTCAATATATTCTCTATATAATTGTACATATATTCTGTATTAACAATAATTTTATTTATTCCTCTATCCATCATATCTACTAATAATCTGTCTATAACTCTATTATTAGTATACAATAATTTTGGTTCAAAATTTTTTTCATTTTCTAATTTTTCTAAATTTGAATAGACCGCTTCTAATTTAGCAATAACTTCATTCATATCCTCTTTTATTTCTTTTTCATTTTTTCCTATAGCTGAAGTTCTAATTATTATGCCTAAATCTTTATTTAAATTTTTCTTTACAATCTCTTTTAATCTATTTATTTCTTCTTTATTTTCTACTTTTTGTGATACTGTTATAAATTTAGTTCCTGGCATTATAACAACAAATCTTCCAGGCATATTAATATGTGTAGACACTCTTGGTCCTTTTTGCATTATTTGATCTTTTTTTACTTGTACTATAACAGGCATTCCTACTTTTACGTATTCTTTTATATCTATGTCCTCAAAATTCTTATTTTTATTTCCAGTTTCATTGCTAACCTTAGGTACAATATCTTTTATATGTAAAAAAGCATTTCTGTTATTTCCTATATCTACAAAAACAGCTTGTAGTCCAGGAAGTACTCTTTGTATTTTTCCTAAATAAATATTTCCTTCTATTCTTTTTTTATTAAAATCTTCTTCATACTTTTCTGTAACAATAGAGTTTTCTACTAAAGTTATTATACTTTTTTCATCTGTATTATCAATTATAATTTCTCTCATTTTAAATTAATTTCTCCTCTATTTCTAATTAATACCATTACTGTTAAAAAATAATAAAATTTTAGAATACTTATGCATATACTATTTTACACATTATTATATTTATTCATAGCAATATCGATTCCATTTTCTAATAATTCTGTTATTGCCTTTTCAGCTTTACTAACGCCTTTTAATAATTCATTATATTCTTCATCATTAACATGTCCTATAACATAATTTATTAAATCTGATTTTCTTTCTGGCATTCCTATTCCAACTCTTAATCTAGTAAATTTTTCTGTTTTTAGCATATGTACTACAGATTTCATTCCATTATGTGTTCCAGGTCCTCCCATTTTTCTAATTCTTATTATACCTGGATTTGTATCTATATCATCATATATAACGATAATTTTATCTAAATCAATTTTATAAAATTTAACAAATTCTATTACTGCATCTCCACTTAAATTCATATATGTTTGAGGTTTTACTAATATTACTTTTTCTTTTCCTATTGTCCCTGTACCATATAAAGCGTTAAATTTATTTTTGTTAACTTTAATATTATACTTTTTACTTAGTTCATTAATTACTTCAAATCCCATATTATGTCTTGTTTTTGAATACTCTTCTTCAGGATTTCCTAATCCTACAATTAAATACATATCTAATTATCTCCTTTTATCTTATATTAGCACGTTTTAGCTAATTAGACAATATTTTTTCAAATATAAGTACATCACAATCTTCTTTTGCTAAGTAAAAATCATTTTTTTTATAAAAACCAACAGCTCTTTCCAATTTCTTATATGTTCCTAATTGTATTTTTTTAAAATTATTATTTACTGCAAAATTTGTTAAATCTTCCATTAATTTTTGTGCTACTTTATAACCTCTATACTCTTTATGAACATACATTGTTTTTAACATTCCAACACCATTAGATATATTTTCTAGTCCTATAGTTCCTATAACTTCTTTTTTATTATCTAAAGCTATCCAAAAGTTTCCTCCGTTTTCTTTATATTTTTCTCTATCTATTGTTTCTAGTTCTTCTCTCCATTCTTCAAACCCAAATTCATCTATACATACTTCAACTAAAAATTTTTTTACTTTTTCTGCGAATTCATTACTAAATTCTAAAAATCTCATCCCCTCTTTCATATTTACCTCCATCTTATTTTATTACTTCATATTTTGCTATCTCCTTATAATACTTTTCTAATTTGTCTATTACGTTATTCCATGTATATTTTTCTGATGTAAGTTTTGAATTTTTTGATAATTTTTTTCTTAGTTTATCATCTTTTATTAAAATTTCTATTTTTTCTTTTATATCTTCTACTGTTCCTACAGTAATTAATGCATTTTCATTATCTTCTACAAAGTCTCTATTTCCTCCTGTATCTGTAGTTATAATTGGTAATCCACACTTCATAGCCTCTAAAATAGGTAGTCCAAAAGATTCATATTTTGATGCACATACATATACATCAGAACTTCTCAAAATTTCTCCAATTTGCTTTTGAGTTACATTTTTAAAAAATCTTTCATTACTGTTTTTTGGTTCATCTGGAGTTATCCAATTTAAGTTTATATTATAGCCTTCATTTCTTATCTTTTTTACTGCATCTAATATTTTTTCTATACCTTTAAATTCAGAATTTTGTGATCCTACAATTGCTATTGTAAAACCTTTTTTCTCATCATCCGCTTCTTTACTTTTTTTTGTTTGATAAAAATATGTATCATCAACTGCATTTGGTATTACATAAGCATCTTTTTTATAAATTTCTTTTATTTTTTCTTTAGCATAACTTGATACTGTATAAATAAATGGTGCTACTTCAAATTCTTTTTTTATGTAATTAAGAGTTCTTTCATCTAATTTTTGCAAATCAAATAAATGAACATCACCTTGTTCAAAATATATAACAGGAGCTTTATTTTGCTCTATACATTCATATATTTCTCTCCAATATGTTGCAACAATAATATCACATGTGTGTATAGCCTCACATAGTATTTCATCCCACGGTACCTGTATAAAAATTATTCTTTCATCCATTTTAAACCAATCTGGCTTTGGATAATGTGATATAATTGTAACTTTATGACCTCTTTTTACTAAGTAATTTGAGTGTTCTAATATAATTTTACTTCCTCCACAAAGCCCTGTCCATGTCATTACATATACTATATCCAGATTTTCTTTTATTTTATTTGTTTTTTCTAATTTTTGAAATTCCGCATTTTTTAACCTTGCTTCTCTTTGCTCAAACTCTCTTTTTCTGTAGGCTTTTATATCCATATATGCAGTTCCTCCTACTTTTTAAAATTTTCTTTTATTCTATTCCATACTTCATTTGTTTTTAAATATTCTTTATAATGTTTTTCCACATTTTCAGAATACTCTTTAAACTCATCTAACAATACATTAAAATTATTATCTTGGAACAATTTATTAATTTCAGGAACACTGTCTTCTAATTTTTTATATGTTTCTTCTATTTTAGTTTTATAACTTTTCTTCTCTGCTATATAAAGTAATAGTGGTTTATATTTCATCCATCCTTTACTAGCTCGTAAAAATCTTAATCCTATTTCAGATTCGTCACCTTTTATTTTTCTTAATGATACTGGATATTTTTGTTTCATTATTCCTGGGTATTTTAAAAAACCATCATGAAAATGATATACAGGAACTCTTAAAACTTTAGCATCGTCTAACAATGTAGAGAAAAATGTATCTTCCCCTCTTGCTTCTGGTGGATTATAAAAAGCTGGAATTTTATCTAAATGATTCATATTTATACATAAAGTTGAACCGAGCTACCCATTTTCCTGCACCATTTTTTTCTATTTCATATAGCTTTTTTCCCATTGCTATATCTTCTTTTGCAAATGTAACACCATTGTTTTTCTTAAAATTCTCTTTTACTTTATCCCAAGAAATAATATCATTACTTATTGCTTCAATATATTTTCTAAACATATCTTCATTAATTTCTTTATTTAGTTCTACATATGGTATTGGTGAAATATATCCGCAATGATATCCAATTGTTATATCTGCATCTTTTATATTTTCTAAATGCTTTATAATATTATTTTGTTTTCTCCATGTTATGGTATTATCTTCATTTTTTATACATGCTACTGGATACTCATCATCATCCCAAAATAATAAATAATCATATTTTGATTTTGCCGCATAGTATAATAATGTATTTCTACCTTTTGCATGTCCATGTCCTAAAATAAAATTTACTTCTTTTTTTGTAAAACCCTGTCTTGCAATTAGTTTTTTCTTTTCTTCTTCTATATCTTCTGGAGTAATATATCTTATTTTAATATTTTTATAAACTTCTGGAAGAATACCATAAAAGTCTACTCTTGTTGTAATTTGATATGATAAATCAAATAAAATAAATATTGTCAGTTCTACTTTAGGCTTAAAATCTTGCAATTGTTCTAACATTTGTTTATACATATTATTTATTAATTTACAAACATTTGGTCTTCCTGTAACAAAACCTATAGCTACTTTTATTTTTTCATCCATTTTTAACACCCATCCTTTTACATTATTTTGTTTTTTATATCTTCTATTGAAATAACTCCTTTTCTTAAAATCTCTATTTTTCCATCTATCACTTTAACTATAGTAGAAGGAATACTTTCCTTACAAATACCACCATCTATAAAAGCATCTACTTTATCTTTAAAATCTTTTATAGTATCTTCTATTTTTACTGGACTTGGCTTTCCAGAAATATTTGCACTTGGTGCTGCAATCGGTACATCACACATGTTTAATATATTTTTAACAATTTTATTATCTGGTATTCTAATACCTATAGTGTCATTACTAGCTGTTATTAATTTACAAATATTACTTTTTTTCTTTTTTAAAATTATAGTAATAGGTCCTGGCATGAAGTTATTTATTATTTTTCTTTCTAAATCGTTTGTTATTTCTGCATATTTTTCTATTTCAGATACATTTTTTACTAATATATTAAGCGCTTTTTCTTTTGGTCTTTCCTTAATACTATAAATTTTTCTTATTGCCTCTTCAGATAAAGCATTTCCTCCCATTCCATAAACAGTTTCTGTTGGAAATATCACAACCCCATTTTCTTTTATTATATTTGATATATTTTCTAATTCTTCTTTTTTTATTTCATTTCTCCAATCGTAAAATTTGGTCATCTTATTCCTTCTTTCATACTATACATAATATTATATATGTTATCATATATTACAAATATTGTCAAATTTCAGCAATCTTCTTTGTGGTATTTATATTTTTCTCTTGTATTCTTTTATTTGCTCTCGTTTTCTTTGTTTTTCTATATTTATCTTGTTAAGTAATTCTTTTTTTTTGTTTCTCCTATACTATTTTTAATACTTTTAACTTTTACTTTATTTAAAACTTACTAATTTTACTTATAATTAATAAACTTTTAGTAAAAAAATATAATATTTGTTTTTTATAACAATTTACGAGAAAAAAACATAAACTTTAACTAACTTCAAACACCAAAAATGAATAGGCAAACAAACTCTTCCTGTTCGCCTATTCAATTTTTATCATTTCATTTATTATTTGCTCAATTTTAAAATAACTCTTCTAATTTATATTCTTTTTCTAATTTATCATTCATATATAATTTAGTAACAAGGTCTAATTCTTTTTGTGATTCTTCTGATACATTAAATGAAAATATTTTTTTATCAGGTGCCATTACTATATATTTTATTGCATTTACTGTTGCTTCATTTATTTGTATACAAGACTTATCAACTTTTCCACATTCCACACATTTAAATCCATTTGATTCTAAACTAAAATATGAAATTTTATCATTTCTTTTACAGTTTGTACATTCCCTAATTCTTGGTGTAAACCCTAAAAAACATAATAATCTAAGTTTAAAAATAGATAATACTAAACTTAAATTTTTATCTGTTTCAGATATTACATATAAAGTATTTAATACTAATTGTAATATCTTATATGTATTTTGGTTTTCATCTGTTACATCATTAATTATTTTTGTTATATGTGCTGCATATTTTAGCTTATCTAAGTCTATTCTAATTGGATAAAATATTTCTATTGTATCACATGAATTTATGTGATATGAGTTTGCTCCTTTAAAAATCATATATTCTCCAAAACATAAATATTGAGTGCCTGCCATAAGCAAACTTTTAGGTCTTCTTGCTCCGTTTTGCAGCGCACCCAATTTTTCCTGTAGGAGTTAATATTGTAACCATTTTATCGAAATCAGACATGTTGTTTTCCGATATAATTATCCCCTTGGTTTTTATTATCCCCATATTCATTCACCTTTAAATTTTTTTCTATATTTTCTACTTCAATTAGTTCTAAATAAGTATCTATATTACCAGTATTTTTAAAAGTATTCCATGCTAATTGTTTTATCATGTGCAATCACTCCTTATCATAAAGTAACAAATTATAACTTTAGTCTTATCTTTTGCTTTTTTGCTAAAAATTATTCTAATTTTTAAAATTTTTTATTCTGGTTTAAATTTTTTTACTATTTTATCATTATTAAGCCAATCTTCTTTAACTTTAACCCATAATTTTAAATTTATTTTTGTATCAAGCATTTTCTCCAAATCTTGTCTTGCATATGTTCCTATTTTTTTTAACATATTTCCACCTTTACCTATTATAATTCCCTTATGTGAATTTCTTAAACAATATATAGTTGCTTCAACATCATAAATCGGCTTTTTATCTATAGTTTTTCTTTTTTTCATTTTTTCAGTTTCAATATATAAACCATGTGGAACTTCGTCATTTAAAAGTTTTAAAGCTTTTTCTCTAATTGTTTCTTCTACTAATTGTCTCATTGTTTGGTCTGTATATTCTTCTATATCATAATATGCAGGACCTTCATTTAAGTTCTTTTTTATTTCATCTATAATATCTTCTATATTTTTATTTTTTGTAACAGAAACAGGAATAATTGCTTCAAAATCATATTCGTCTTTATATAAATTAATTATTTTAGCTAGCTTTTCTTTTGTTACTAAATCAATTTTATTTATAATTAAAATAGTTTTTCTTTTAGCTTCTTTTATTTTATCTAATATTATTCTATCACCTTTTCCTATTTCGTCTGATGTAGCTTCAATTACAAACAATATTACATCTACATCACCTATCGTTCCAAAAGCAGTTTCTACCATTGCATTTCCTAGTTTTGATTTTGGTTTATGTATTCCTGGTGTATCTATAAAAATAATTTGCAAATTTTCTCTATTTACTATAGCTCTTATTGCATTTCTTGTTGTTTGTGGTTTATTTGCTATTGCTGCTACTTTTTCTCCTACTAATGCATTTATAATACTTGATTTTCCAACATTTGTTCTTCCAACCATTGAAACAAATCCTGATTTGAATTTTTCTTCCATACTTCCTCCACACTTTTCTATCTTATTATATATCTATATTATTGCTAATTTTGTAAAAAATAGTAGTTTATCTAAATTATTTTCTGAATTTATTCTAACACATGAAAATACTAAAGTCAAAATAGCTATTTTTTATAAAAAACTTTCTTTTTATAAAAAAAGTATTCAAAATGAAATTATAAATTTACATATTGAACACTTTCCTATTTTATTTAAATGTGACTTCTGCATCTATTGGACAAATTTGAATAAATGTATTTCCGTCATTAACTTTTATCTCATTTCCATTTAAGTCTTTGTATACAGTTTGTTCTGTTCTAGACTTTTTCTCACATTTTATTTTTATAGCTTTTCCATTTGTAATATAATATCCATCTCTTGTTCCAACATTATCTAATGTTTGTCTACCTTTATTCTCTCCATCATCTAAAGTTGTATTTTTTACAAATGTAATAATTATATTTTTAACTGTTACATCTTCATTTGTATTCCAATCAACTTGTTTTATTCCTCTTGTATATCTTAGATATCTTTTTGTTTCTGCATTATATGTATAACTTGCTGTGTTATAATCTGAATATTTTATAGAGAAACTATTTGCTTCTTGCTCATCACCATCTAGCTCAACATCATCAGACACATAATTTAAAACGCTCTTTTTATTTGATGTTGTACTATATCCTTTATTTTTGGCTATATTTAAAATATTTTTAGTAGATGTTACTGCATTATGCGGTGCTGATTTATCTTTTACTCTCCAAAAATCAGTTGCACTTTCTGTTATTCCATTAATATTATTTACTTTTAACTTACTAATGTCTCTTTTGGCTTGTGGGCTCCAACCATAATGTACATATATTGCATCATTTTCTAAAGCATAATCTAAAAAATAATGTCTTGAACTTCTTATTGGTCCTACTTTTTCTAAATTTTTACCTTTTAAGACTTCCATAAGTCTTGTTTCTCCACCTTCAACAATTATTTCGTAAACAATATATGCATCATTTAATCCAGCTTGTGGAAGTGCTCCTTTATGGTTATCTATCATTATAGCTATTGGTCTATCATCACCTGAAAATATATTAACATCTTGTTTAGTTCTCTCTTCATCTTGTTTACCTAAAGTGTCTGTTCCTAATGATATTACTTGATCTGCACCTTTATTTTTCTCTTTCACTAATTTTATAGCAAATAGCACTCCTACAGCAATAACTAATATAACAACTATTGCTATTAGTATTTTTGTACTCTTTTTCTCCACAATTTATCCCCCTTTTATTTTATAATTTAAAAACAATTAGTCCATAAACTAATAAAACAATTAAAACTCCCATACAACATCCAAATATAACTTCTGACGAAGACTTTTTATTATCTTCCATTCTATTTTCTAGTACCATTAAAGCTAAAATCAAAGATAATACAAATACTAGTAAACTTTTTGTATTAATTCCTATTGCTGTTAAAATAGCAAAAGAAATAGCAGATTGTCCACTTGGTACAAATTTTGAATTTATAAACTTGTGTTTATTAGATTTTGAACTTGCAAATACAGATATTACTGCAATAACTGTTAACATTATACCAACAAAAGCTAAATGTACTGGTGAATTTATCATATTTTTAAATATACTTTCACCAAATTTACTAAGATCTGTTTCTCTTAAAAATAAAAAGTACGCAACTATAACTGAATTTATAGACATTAAAAGCACTGCACCGGCCCCAACATCTTTGGCTATTTTTGCCTTTGGATGATATAAATCTGTATATAAATCTACAACTGTTTCTATTGCTGTATTTACCATTTCTGCAAATATTACAAACACTACTGCAAACATCAAACATAAAAACTCTGTTGTAGTAAAATTATAAAATAAGCTAAGTACCATAACCACAACAGCTATTACTAATTGTTTTTTTATATTACTTTGTGTGGTTGTTGCATAAATTAGTCCTTCTATTGCATTTTTAAATGCATCTATGAAATTACTATTTGACAACTTTTGTTCTTTATTTTTATCTTTTTTTTCCATATAACCTACCTTATCTAGTTATATTTAATTTTTGTAAGACATTTTCTTCTTTTTGTCTCATAATTTTCTTTTCTTCTTCTTCCATATGATCATATCCCATTAGATGATAAAAACCGTGAACAACCATATAAGAAAGTTCTCTTTCAAAACTATGATTATATTCTTCTGCTTGTTCATAAACTCTTGGAATAGAAATCACAACATCTCCTAGTATATCTGTAACAATGTTTTCTTTTTTCTTTATTAATCCTTCTATTTCTTCTTTTTGAAACATTGGAAAAGATAATACATCTGTTTCTTTATCTATATTTCTATATTCTTTGTTTATTCTTTTTATTTCTTCAGGATTTGTTAATATTATGTTTATATATATTTTTATATTATCTAATCCTTCTTCTTCAAAACATTTTTTTACAACTGTATTAATAATTTTATTGTACTCTTCATTTTCTTCTATATTGTTATAATTTATTTGTACGAAATTTTTCATAATATATTTCCTTTCACAAAGATTAATGTACTCTTTGTTTTGTATATATTCCCGCATAAGAATTACAAGAATTTTTTAAATTTCTCATAACACCTAGCTCTACTAATCTATTTTTATAGAACTTAATTATCTTAAAATATTTATTTTCATTTTTTAAAACTTGCTTTAAATCATTTGAAATAAATAAAATTTCCTTTTCTTTAAGATATTTTTCTTCATCTATTTCTTTTAAGCTTTCTAATTCTTTATACTTGTCCCAAAACTTTCTATACTCTTGTCTTAAATTTGGCTTGTCCCAATAAACTTTTGTAGACAATAATTTTACATTATATTCTTCTATTAATTTTATTAATAAACTATATGCTCTTTCTTGTTTTTTTATCACTCTTGTATCTACAATTAAACTTCTAACGTCTTTTAATAATTTTATATAACATTGTTCTGCAACAGATAATGGTAAACTATGTGTAAATAATCTTCTGCTTATTCCTAATAAAATCATATTTTTTTCTATTATTTCATTTTGGTCTAGTTTACCAACTGTATATTTTTCAAAACTTTCATATTCATTAGTTATCTCTTTATATAGTTCAGTATTATTCTCTTTAAATTTTAATGGTAATATATTAGATATATATTCTTCTAATGTGCTAAAAATTTTGTTATAGATTTCATCTTTAGCAACTAATGTTAAATTATCTGCAAGTTTTATTGAATAATATTTTAATATACCTTTATAAATATTTTCCATTTTATAACAGTAAAACTTCTTATATTTTTCTACTGTTTTATCTTTTCCTGTTTCTAAAACAGTTTGATAATCTAATTCTAATAAATATTTTTGTTTTCTATATTTATATTCTGTATAATCATTTTCTTTCAAATGAACTATTAAATAATATCTAGAAAGTGCATCCTTTTCAAATTCTGTAGCTGTGTTATTTTTCACCTTTTTATAAACAGAATCTACTATATTTTTATCTATTGCATCTAAATATAATGCATAAATATCTTCATATTTTTTTGAAAGCGCTTCTTTTTTTTCCTCTTCTAAGTTGCTGCTTAGAGCAAAATTCTCATAAGCTTTTAATAAGCTATTTCTTTTTATTGAAATCAGCATTCCATTAATACCAACTTTAGTAGGTATTAATAACTTTGTTATAGTATTTGTAATTTTAGAAAAAAACGTTCTTTCTGTATTATATACTCTAAGACTTTTTCCTTCCATATCCCTCATCCTTTCAAAATACTATTTTTTCTTTAGTACCAATTATTTCTTTAATCTCATATATAACTTCTACATCAATATATTCCTCATTTGGATATGTATTAATATATGTATTTAATAAATCTTCTTTTGATTTTAAATTTTTATCTAACTCTTCTTTTGATTTTACAATTCCAATTTCTTTTGCTTCATCTTGATTATAAACTATATTGTTATTTACAACTTCATAATTATTGCTTATTATAAGCCCTGCTGGTAAATAAAGATTGGAAAATAGTTTTAATTTTTTTTGCTCCTTTATTGTATCATAATTTTCAAAATTTGAAAGCTTTTTATACAAATTTATTTCAAAATTATTTATATTTAATGTATATTTTTTTTCTTCATTTCCTGTTCTTAATTTTTCCTCTTGTTTATAATATATTCTTTCTTTATGAGAATACCATACTTTTGCTTCAACACTTCCTTCTGCATGAACATATCTAGTTCCTGTATATTTTCCTTCCATCCATCCTGCAATTAGTGGTGTTCCTTTTTTCACAACATCTCCCTCTTTTACTAATACTGTTCCATTTTGTGCATTAACTTTTATTATACTTGCCTCTTTATCTGAAACAATATTACAGTATTCATCTTCTTTTATTATTTCTGGTTTAGCATCTGCCTCTACAACTTTCACAATTGCATTTGTACCTTTTAAATCAATCCCTATCCATGCTATATCTTTTCTGTCTAATCTTATTTTGTTAATTATACTTTTCAAATCCACTTTTCTTTTTAATTTTCCTATTGTTAGTCCTTCACTATTAATAGTCTTAATAAGTTCATTTTGATTTATTTTATCAGTTCCTACTATTTCTATATTCCATATAAAATTTGATAGATATATTATTACACAAATAATACTTACCAAAGCAATAGCAAATATTTTTCTTTTTTTATATCTATTAAACAAAAATGGTAGACCACTTTTTCTTTGTATCTTTACTCTACATTTACTTTGTTTTGCAATTTTAACAACATTTTTAAAGTCAAAGATTCCTACATTTGCATATATAATTGTAGATTTATCTCTTTTTATATTAAATAAGAATATATTTTTATTTATACATGTATTTATAAATCTTTCTGTAAAAAATCCCTCTACTAATATATTTACATAGCCCAAAATATAGTTTAATAATATTTTTATATACAAACTTATTCCTCCTTAGTCTTTATTACCCCTTGTTTTCATACTTAAAAATACCAAATTAAAATTTCATACTATTCTTCATCTATCATACTTTCAAAGTCTAAACTTTCAATTTTACCAGTAATTAAAATATCATCTGTTGTCATTTCACTTAGATTTAAATTAAAACCATTAATATTTAAAATACCTATATATGTATTTACTCTTATAAAAAATTCTTGATACTCTAAGATTCCTTTATAATTTTCTATTAGCATTTGGTTAAATCCTAAAATCGTAATTTTAGGTTCATTTGACGAAATTTCTTTTGGCATTTCGAGCACTTTATCTAATCTACTTAACTTACTTTTTTTATTATTCTTATTCAAAACTCTTTCTCTCCTCTTTTACATTTTTTACATACATTTATTTTTACAATACTAGTTTATTAAACTTATTCTTCTTTTAGAACTTTGGTACAAATATAATAATTTTAATAGTTTATTAAAAAAGTAGACAAGTCAAATTTTTCTTGCCTACCTATACCTTTTATATCTCCTATTTTTCAAATTCATCTAAATTTTTAAACTCATACCCCATATTTTTTATTTCTTTTATACAATAATCTAGTACATTTGTATTATCTTTTGAATTTCCATGTAATAAAATAATTGCACCATTATGCACATTATCTAATATTTTTTGTTTTGCTACATCCTCTCTTCCTTGTTTTTGTTCATTCCAATCATCATATGCAAAACTCCACATTACTGTTGTATACCCTAAACTCTTGGTATATGCTACTGTTTTTTCACTATACTCTCCTTTTGGTGGTCTTAAATATTTCATTTCATAGTTATATTTTTCATAAATTTTTGTATGTAAATCCATAACTTCTTTTTTTATTGTATCTGTGTTTAAGTCTGGCATACTTTTGTGATTTACAGTATGATTTCCTATAATATGTCCTTCATCTATCATTTTTTGCACCAATTCTGGTTCAGTATTAACATAGTGTGCTGTTATAAAGAAAGTTGCTTTTACATTGTTTTGTTTTAATACTTCTAAAATTTTTTCCGTATATCCGAGCTTCATACCCTTCATCAAAAGTTAAATATACATTTTTTGAATCTTTATTGCCGATAGAATATCCTTCATATTTGTCTAATATTTGTTTATTAATTTTTCCTACATCAGGTTGTTCATGGTTATCATTTCTTTTTATTCCCCATCCAATTTTTTTATTACTTAAGCTATCTATATTTTCTAATGTTCCATTTGTTTGTATTGTTTGTAGCTCTCTTGTATTATTAAGTTTTGCCACACAAAATGTAAATACAAATATGCAAATTATACTAAAACAATACACTATACTTTTTTGTATTTTTTCCATATTTACTGTCTCCTTCTTATAATTTTATAATAAATATATATTAAAATTTTTTTAATTTATGTGTTAAACAACTATTCTTCATAATATTTTATTAATAAATTCACACTAACTATATATTTTTCTATTATAACTACACTCAACAATTTTACTGTAATACATTTACAACATTATGTAAATATGTTATAATATACTCATATTATTTTTTAAGGAGATTATTATGGATATAAAAGAATTTTTAAAAAACAAATTTAGAGCATCTCATATGACAAAATCCGATACTGGAGATTTAGTTACATTTGAAGAAAAGCAAAGACAAGATATAGAAAAAGCCCAAGCTCAAAAGCTTGAAGAAGAAAATAAAAAAAATAAAGTAAATCAAGATATTCATGAAGCACTTGCTTTTTTAAATTCTCCAAGACCACATACTAGAAGAGTTCAAACAAAAACAATTAATACTAATTCAGTTAGCAATATAGATACTACAACATCTAATCATTCAAGTTTAGCTTCTAATATTGATATTCCTTTAACCCCAGAAGCTTCAAAAACTCTTGAAGATGATGAAATGAGAAAATATGTTTTAGAATCAGCAAAATTATTAAAAAGCTCTCCAGTAAAGCATCAAAATAAAAAACCTAATGTTGAAGTTTTAAATAAAAACAAAAAAAATTTTGATATGGATAGATAAAAGTAAAAAAAAAGAAACATTAATTTTAAATGAACAAAGAAAGTTCTTTTATAAAAAATGTTTCTTTTTTATAATTTAATTCATCTCAACAGCACCAATTATACTATTTATATCTTCTATTTTATATTTATTCATATAATTTTCTATTCCTTCTACAACTTTTATACTTGTATCTGGTGTATAGAAATTTCCTGTACCTACCGAAACAGTTTTTGCTCCTGCTAGCATAAATTCTATAGCATCTTCACCTGTCATAATTCCGCCAAGTCCCATTACAGGTATTTTTACTGCATTAGCAACTTGATATACCATTCTTACTGCTATTGGTTTTATAGCAGGTCCTGATAATCCACCAGTGTTATTTCCTAATACTGGTTTTCTTTTATTTATATCTATAACCATTGCTGTAAATGTATTAATTAATGATACTCCATCTGCACCTGCATCTTCTGCCCCTTTAGCAGTAAGTGTAATATCTGTTACATTTGGACTTAATTTTACTATAAGAGGTTTATCTAAAACTTTACGAACAGCAGATGTTACTTCTTTTACACCTTCATATGTAGTACCGAAAGCTAAGCATCCTTGTTTTACATTTGGACAAGATAAATTTAATTCCACACCATCTATATCTGCTTTATTTAATATTTTACAAAGTTCTACATATTCATCTAAAGAACTTCCTATAGCATTTACAATTATTGCTGTATCATATTTTCTAAGATTTGGAAATAAATGCTCCATTGCATATTCTATTCCTGGATTTTGTAAACCAATAGCATTTATCATTCCACTAGCTGTTTCACAAACTCTTGGTGGCTTATTTCCAGGTCTTGGTTTTAATGATGTTCCTTTTGTAATTATTCCGCCTAATTTACTTAAATCAAAAAATTCTGAAAATTCATCTCCATATCCAAAAGTTCCAGATGCAACTGTAACTGGATTTTTCATTTTTATACCTGCAAACTCTACACTTGTATTCATTTTTTTCCTCCTTTATTAAATTTCTACACTTTTGCTATCAAATACTGGACCATCTTTACAAACCCTTGCATAATTAACATCTTCTGTAGTTAGTTTTACAGAACATCCCATACAAGCGCCTACTCCACAGGCCATTCTTTGTTCTAATGATATTTGACAAAAAATATTTTTACTTTCTGCAAGTTTTTTTACTGCTTTTAACATTGGAAGTGGACCACACGCATAAATTGCATCTATATTCTTTTCATTTAAATCTTTTTCTAAATAGTTGATTGCAAATCCACTATTTCCATATGTTCCGTCATCTGTAGTTATAATTAAATTGTTAGCTACATTTTTAAATTCGTCTTCTAAAACTACAAAATCTTTACTTCTAAATCCTAAATAGATATTTGTGTTTGCTTCTTTTTGCGCTTCTTTTACAAACTCGTATAAAGGAAAAATACCTATACCGCCTCCTATTATTGCTACATTTTTATGTCCATTTAATTTAAAAATACCATTTCCAAGTGGACCAACAACATCGATAAAATCACCTTCTTCAAGCTTAGATAAAAAATTGGTTCCTCTACCTTTTACCTGAAAAATAATTTCAAATAAATTATCTTGTTTGTTAACATTATAAATACTTATTGGTCTTCTTAAAAATGGTTCATAACTTTCAGAAATTTTTATTTCCACAAATTGTCCTGGCTTTGCATTATTTGATATTTCTTTTGATTCACAAGTAAATTTAAAAATATCTTCTTTTAATTGTTCTTTTTTTACTAATTTAACATTTGCATTCGTAGGCATAATTTTTCCTCCTTAATTTATTTTTTATAATCCTATCATATTTTATTATTTTGTTACAATACTTTATCTGATTTTATTAAAATTTGTTTTAGATATTTCTTTGATTTAAAGCACTTTCACTTTTCGACAAAATCTATAATATAACTATAATACTCTTGACATTTTGCCATTTTTAGATTATATTGAATGTTATTAACTGGAAATATAAGGTAATTATCCTGTTTTTGTCGATTTTTTAAGTATTTTCAGTTGTTATTTTATTATAATACAGGTGGTATTTTATGTTAAATTTTGTTTTATGTGATGATAATGAGATTATTGTTGCAAAATTAAGTAAGATGCTAGAATCAATTTTTATAAAAAATAATTTGTCTGCTGAAGTTGGTTTTACTTCTACAAAGTATGATGAGATAATTGAATATGTTTCTAATAACAAAGTAGATGTTTTGTTATTAGATATAGAATTAAAAGCCAAAATGTCTGGACTAGAAGTTGCAAATTTAATTAGAAAAGAAAATAAAACAATTTATATAATATTTACAACTGGTCATTTAGAATATGGCTTAGTTGCCTATAAATGTAAAACATTTGATTTTTTATCAAAACCTATAACATTAGAAAGATTAGAAGACACTGTCTTAAGATTATTTGAAGATATGTCTTTAAAACCCAAAAAATTTATAAAAATTAATAATAAAAATACAATTATAAATATAGATTCTATTCGCTATATAAAAAAAGATGGTATGAAATTAATCTTTTATACTGATTCACGCGAATATGAATCTTATAGTTCTTTTAATAAGATTTCTAATTTATTACCTGAAAATTTTGTTAGATGCCACAAATCATATATTGCCAACATACATAAGATAAGTGATTTACAAATAAGTAGTAATACTATTCTTTTTGGGAACTCTACTAATTGTAAGTGTTTTATTGGTCCTAAATATAAAAATAATTTTATGGAGGTTTTACGTCATGATGGAAACATTAAATACTGTGTGGACTGCACTAACTACTACAAATGATGAATTGATTAATATTATATCTATTCCTATGTACTTTATTGATGCTTATGTAGTAATGATATTATTTACAACGATTTTAAATATTGAATCAACAAAAAAACAAAAACTTCAATATGTTTTATCTTTATCTATTTTAGCTTTTATTATAAGAGTTATTTTTAAAAATCCATTAGCTACATATTTAAATATGATTTTAACATTAGTTTTAATAGTTAAGATTTTTAAAACAACTTTTTTAAAAGGACTGCTTGCATTAATTTTACAAATTTCTATTAGTGTTTCACTTGAATATATTTATAGTAAAATTTATTTTATACTTTTTAAAACGACATGGGATACATTAGTACATATTCCAATTTTTAGAGTTAGTGTAACATTACTTATATATTTAACTATTTATTTAATTTCTAAATTATGCCAACATTTCAATTTTAATATCAAACTATTAGAAACAATGAATAAAAGAAGTAAAATTATTATATCTGTTAATTGTATATTAGCAGTTATTGTTATAGTTTCACAGTTTTATTTAATAAATTTTTATAGTAACAATCTTCCTTGGTTTATTACTGTATTAAATTTCTTTAGTTTAATTGCATATTTTATTATAAGCTTTGTTAGCTTTACCAAAATAAACCAATTAGAAGAAACCGAAATGAATTTAGAAGAGATTAAATTATATAATAAAACATTAACAATTTTACATGATAATATTCGTTCTTTTAAACACGATTTTGCAAATATAATAACTGGTATTGGTGGATATATTCATACAAATGATATGGAAGGTCTAAAAAAATATTACTCTCAACTTTTATCAGATTGTCAAACAACAAATAATTTAAGTGCTTTAAATCCAGATACTATTAATAATCCTTCAATATATAATTTGTTAGCAACAAAATACCATCTAGCTGATGCATATGGTATAAAAATAAATTTAGAAATATTCTTAGATTTAAATAACTTAAATGCTAAAATTTATGATTTTACTAGAATTCTTGGCATTCTTTTAGATAATGCTATTGAAGCTACTAAAAATTGTGATGAAAAAGTAATAAATCTTATTATGCGCACAGAACCAAATAGAAATAGACAAGTAGTAATTATAGAAAATACATATTCTAACAAAGATGTTAATATTGATATAATATTTGAAAAGGGATACACTACAAAAAAAGGAAATACTGGTCTTGGTTTATGGAAAGTTAGAGAAATATTAAAAAGAAATGAAAATTTAAATTTATACACAACTAAAAATGACAAATATTTTAGCCAACAATTCGAAATGTATTTTAAACCTTCTAAAGAACCTGTTACAAGATAAACAAAAACTCTAATATATTTTAATATTAGAGTTTTTATTTATCTATATATTTTATTTAATTTTAATCTTTTTTTATTAAAGATGCTGGCATTTTTGGTTGATGTAATATCCCCACTATAAAGCATGCAGTATTTGTAGTTTTTGCATATTTTTCAGCCACTTTTGCTAGAAATTTAAACATAAAAATTCCCCCTCATTTTTATTTATTTAATAATACATTTGCCGGCAATGTAATTATTAACACTAATATTTTATAGCTTATATATCAATTGTCTTTTCTTCTAGTTGTTATAAGCTTCATATCCATATTTATTTCTTGTTATTTTATATGCTATTTTGGTTATTGATATTGTTTGTAAGAAAGTTCCTAATAGAAGAATATTGGATAATACATTATTATTTATTATTGCTGCTACTAATAAAGTAACTGTTAAAGTTATATATGACATAACTTTTTTATATTTTCTTTCTTTTTTACTTAATATTGGTAAATTTTCTGTATCTGCTGGTGCATATAGCTTTATCATTATTATAGAAAATACCCATACTAATAAAATAATAATATATTTTAAATATAATGAATCAAATATGTAATATCTACTTACATACACTGTAAAAAAATAAAATAAGCAAGTTCCTATTATACAACCCAGATGAGTTTTTAAATGAAATCCACCAGAATATTTTTTGTATGGTAGTATTGCAAAAAAAGCAAACATAGTTAACCATCCAACTCTTAATATAAATGCTATTGCAAAAAGTAATATTATTTTAGGTATTTCTCCTATAATTAGTTGTATTCCATAATTTATTACTTCTGCCCTTTCGTCATCTACCTCTGGCATTTCTTTTCTAATTTTATTAGTTAGATATGTACAAAATTTATCAATCATTTTGTCACCTCACTTATTTCTTAAACTAATAATACTATTTAATTTTAAAATTGTTTCTTTTTGTTTACAAAAACATCAAAAAACGACACAAAAAATTGCATTTGTATTTTTGTATCGTTTTTTATTATTTTCATAAAATTTACATAAAATCAATATTTGTGTTTTGAAATTTCCATAAGCAATTTATAATTTTTCAAATATTTTTATTGCAAATTTATATCTTCTAGTATTTTCCAACTTCCTTCATATTTAGGAAGACATTTAAACTCCATTTCTTCTTTAGTAATCGGATGTTTTATTGTTAGTTTATATGCCCATAATGCAATCTGTTTTCCATGTCCTCTTCCACCATACTTTTGATCACCATAAATGCTATGATTTCTGCTGGATAGTTGTACTCTTATTTGATGATGTCTTCCTGTATGTAGGTTAATTTTTAAAACAGACAAGTTAATCTCTTCATTATATTTAAGCACTTCATAATCCAAACTTGCTAGCTTTGAATTCTTCGTTCCTTCTTTAACAACTTTACTCATATTATTTTTTTCATTTTTTAATAAGTAATCTTCTAATATTCCTTTATTTTTATCAAATTTTCCATTTACTATTACTAGATATGTTTTTTTAAATTCTTTTATTCTTACTTGTTCACTCAACCTAGAAGCAGCTTTTGATGTTTTGGCAAATACCATTACTCCTCCTACTGGTCTATCTAATCTATGTACTAAACCTAAATATACATCTCCTGGTTTATTATATTTTTCTTTTATATATTCTTTTATTATTGTTAGCATATCTTTATCTCCTGTTTTATCTCCTTGCGAAGGTATATTAACAGGCTTTTCTACTACAATAATATGATTATCTTCATATATTACATGTAAATTTTGCATTTTATTTCTCCCATTTACCATATATTCCACATGGTAATATTAATTTAGAATCTGTCATAGGAAGACCTATCTCCCCATTGCTAAAAGTCCCTTTATATTTTTTGTTTATATTTATTCTCAATATATTTTCTAGAACAGTACTTGATATGCCTGTTGTATATGAATTTATTAAGAAAAATAATGGATTATCTGACAATACTTTTGTACATAAATTAACTAAGTCATATATATTTTCTTCAAATTGCCATACTTCACCATTTGCACCTCTTCCATAAGATGGCGGATCCATTATAATTGCATCATACTTATTTCCTCTTCTTATTTCTCTATTTACAAATTTTACAACATCATCAACAATATATCTTACTTTTCTATCTTGTAAACCAGATGAGATTACATTTTCTTTTGCCCAAGATACCATTCCTTTAGAACTATCTACATGACATACACTTCCTCCTGCTGATAAACAAGCAACTGTTGCTCCACCTGTATATGCAAACAAATTTAAAACTTTTATCTCTCTTTTAGCATTCTTTATTTTATTCATCATCCAATCCCAATTAACTGCTTGCTCTGGGAAAAGACCTGTATGTTTAAATCCCATAGGCTTAATGTTAAAACATAAATTTTTATATTTAATTTGCCAACTTTTAGGAATTTGTTTATTATATTCCCATTTTCCTCCACCTGTATTACTTCTAATATATTTTGCATTTACTTTATTCCACTTTTCTTTGAAAGACTTGTCCTTCCATATTATTTGTGGATCTGGTCTTACTAATATTACATCTTTCCATCTTTCTAGTTTTTCGCCATTTGCCATATCTAGTATTTCATAATCTTTCCAATTACTTGCTATATTCATTTTTTTACCTTTCTTTTATTAAATCTCATTTAATAAATTTATAAAATTATTAATTAAAATTATATCCCATACTATTAAACATGTACTTACTATAGTAATTATAGAAATTGCTTTGTTTCTTTTTATTAAGTCGTGAATTTTTTCAAATTTTCCACTATTTTTTAATTCTAAACAATCTTTTTCCTCATTATATTTTACACTAAATATAATATCTTTTGTGTATTCCATAAAACTCCCCCTTTATTCTTTTGCTAATATTAAATATATATTCGTATTGTTTGAGTTTTATGAATAAAATTACAAACTTTATTATAACAAAAAATACCATATTTTTCAAGTTAAACATTGTTTTAAACTAAAATATAAATGAATAAGTTTTGGTATTTTTATTTCTTTAGCCAAAACTTATTCATTTATTTGTTTGTTTCATCGCCATTTACTAATTTATCTTTTATTTTTTTTGCTAATTCTAAATTTATTCCTTTTACTTTTGCTATTTCTTCTACATCCGCTTCTTTTATTTTTTCAACACTTCCAAAAGCTTTTAATAAACTTGTTTTTTTCATTGTTCCTATTCCTGTTATTTCATCTAATTCAGATTTTGTTATAGCTGCATCTCTTAACTTTTTGTGATATCCTATTGCAGTATCGTGAACTGTATCTTGAAACATTGTTATTGTGTTCATTAATTTTTCAGACAATTTTAACTCTTTTCTGTTTTCGTCCATTAGTGCTCTTGTTTGGTGTTTATCATTTTTTACCATTCCAAATATTGGTATGTTTAAACCTAATTTTTTTATTACTTCTTTTGCTGCTCTTATTTGTGTTATTCCTCCATCTACAAATATTACATCTGGAATTCTCCCAAAACCACTTTTTGGGTCTTTTATAGAATGAATTAACCTTCTTTCTATTACTTCTTTCATACATGCAGGATCATCTTGTGACATTACAGTTTTTATTTTAAATCTTTTAGATAGATTCTTTTTTATTATTCCATCTAACATAACACACATTCCTGCAACCATATATGTTCCAGATATATTTGAAATATCATAGCATTCTATTTTCCTTGGAACTTTTTCCATTTTTAAAACTTCTTTTAATTCATTTATTACATTGTACTTATCTTTTTCTTTATTATTTAGTGTAATTAAAGCATTTTTTTCTGCCATCTCTACAAGTCGCAATTTTTCTCCCTTTTTAGGACTTTTTATTTCTACTTTTCTATCTATACTACTTGTTAACAAATACTCTATAAGCTCTCTATCTTCTATTTCTTCTTTTATCATAATTTTATTTGGAAGTATTGGTCTATTCATATAAAATTGTTTTATAAAACTTGATAAAATTTCACTATCTGTTTCATCATTTAACCCTTCAAAAAAGAAATGTTCTCTTCCTATCATCTTACTTCCTCTTACGAAGAAAATTTCTATACAAACTTCTAGTTCGTTTCTAGCAATTCCAATTACATCAATATCATTTTCAGATATATTTGAAACTTTTTGTCTTTCTGATATTCTTTCTATTGCAATTTTTTTATCTCTTAAATATGCTGCTTTTTCATATTCTTGTTTTTGTGAAGCGTCTTTCATTTGCTCATCTAATTGTTTAAGTATTTTCTCTGTTCTTCCCTCTAATAATTCTATGATTTCATCTATTTGTTTTTTATATTCTTCTTTAGAAATATAACCCATACATGGTGCTAAACATTTTTTTATATGATAATTTAAACATGGTCTATCTTTATATTTAAAACTTTTGCATTGTCTTATTTTAAATTTAGTTTTTATAAAATCTACCATTTCTTTTGCACTGCCACTACTTGCATATGGTCCAAAATATTTTGCGCCATCATTTAAAATTCTTCTTGTTATATATACGTCTGGATAATCAGATTTTACATTTATTTTTATATATGGGTATGTTTTATCATCTTTTAATAACACATTAAATTTTGGCATATTTTTCTTTATTAAATTACATTCCAAAATCAAAGCTTCTGCTTCATTATCTGTTACTATATATTCAAAATGATCTACTAAAGCTACCATATTTTCTATTCTTTTTGTTTTTTTGTTTTTTCTAAAGTACTGTCTTACTCTATTTCTTAAAGATATAGCTTTTCCAACATAAATTATTTTATCGTTTTTATCATGCATAATATATACACCTGGTTTATGTGGTAATTTTTTTAATTCAGTTTCTATATCAAACATAACTTTCCTCTCTTCTTTTTATTTAATGTTCTTTCTCATACTCATTAAATTTTAAGTTAAATACTCATTATAGAATATTTTTTAATTTATTCTTTCTTTTTAATCTACCACATAACATTTAATTTATCAACATTTAATACGAATTGTACTATTAATTTAACATTCAATTATACTTTTTAATCTTTTAAAATTACATTTAACCTTTTATCTTACATTAATTTCAATTTCATTTTATTTTTAAACTTTCTTTTATTTAAACTAAAATTTATTTAGTTTTTAATTAATATTACTTTAGCCCTAAAATCGTTTTTTCTATTTTTTCTTTTTTTATAAAAAAACTTGAAACATTTTTTCTTTTACGGTAATATAATATCATAATTATAATTTACGCAAAAGAAGACAAAAAGCGAAAGGAGATATTTTTAGTTTTAAGCGCCAGGACAATGTTAATATTGTTGACGAGGTTTAGAGTTTATCGAAATATTCGGCGGATGACTCTATGGCATATAGTTACTGTCATTATATATTAGTTAAAACCTAATAGTAATATTAGAACAAAGCTAATATTAGTAACGTTTATTTTGCGTACCTTATAAAAAACAAATTTATGGAGGTATTTTTTTATGTGTGGAATTGTTGGATATGTAGGTGAAAAAAAAGCTTATCCTATTTTGATTAATGGTCTTTTATGTTTAGAATATAGAGGATACGACTCAAGTCGGAATTGCTTCTTTAGAAAAAGATGGCATTAAAGTTATGAAAGATAAAGGAAGAGTTAAAAACCTATATAACTTAGATGGATTAGATAAATTAGAAGGAACTATTCGGTATTGCTCATACTAGATGGGCAACACATGGTAAACCTTCTAAAGAAAATTCACATCCTCATATGGATAATAGCAATAGTTTTGCTGTTGTTCATAATGGTATTATTGAAAATTATAGTGAATTAAGAGATTTTTTAATAAAAAATGGATATACCTTTTTATCTCAAACAGATACAGAAGTTATTCCAAACTTAATACACTATTATTTTTCAAAAGATGAAAAACAAGACGATGAAAAATTTTTAAGAGCTGTAAAATCAGCTATTGACGATTTAAAAGGAAGTTATGCAATTGAAGTTATATCTCCTCTTTATCCTGATAGAATAATTGTTGTTCGAAAAGATAGTCCTCTTGTTATTGGCAAAGGAGAAAAAGAAAATCATATTGCATCAGATATTCCTGCTTTACTTACTTATACAAAAGATTTTTATTTATTAAATGATAATGAATATGCTGTTATATATACTGATCATATTAGATTTTATGATAGCAGCTTAGAAGAACATAATAAACCTATTAAAAATATTGAGTGGGATGCTGGAGCTGCTGAAAAAGGTGGATTTGAAGATTATATGCTTAAAGAAATTTTTGAGCAACCAAATTCAATTAGAGAAACTGTTGGTTCTAGATTTAAACTTGGTGAACCTTGCTTTTTTGATGATATAGATATTTCAAAAGATTATCTTTCTACTATAAATAAAATATACATAGTAGCTTGTGGTACTGCTATGCATGCAGGCTTAGTTGGAAAAAATCTAATAGAAAAACTTTGTCATATTCCTGTAACTGTAGATATAGCTTCAGAGTTTAGATATAGAGATCCAATTATAGATGAAAAAACTTTGTGTATTTATGTTAGTCAATCTGGTGAAACAGCAGATACTATTGCTGCTTTAAAACTATCAAAAACTAAAGGTGCCAAAACACTAGCAATTTCTAATGTAATTGGAAGTTCTATTACAAGAGAGGCAGATTATACTATATATACTCATGCTGGTCCAGAAATAGCTGTTGCTTCTACCAAAGCTTATACATCACAAGTTGTACTTCTTGCAATTTTGGCAATATATTTTGCAGAAGTTTTAGGTACTACAGATTCAAAAGTTTTAGAAAAATTAAAAGCAGACATTTTAGATTTACCTTCTAAAATAGACACTATATTAGATAATACAGAAGAGATAAAAGAATTTGCAAAAAAAGTATATACACAAAAAGATATGTTTTTCTTAGGTAGAGGAACCGATTATAATACTTCTCTAGAAGGCTCTTTAAAATTGAAAGAAATTTCATACATTCATTCTGAAGCATATGCTGCTGGTGAATTAAAACACGGACCTATTGCATTAATAGAAAATGGAATTACAGTTATTAGTATAATTACTGATCCAAATTTAGTAGAAAAATCTATTAGCAATATACAAGAAGTAATCACTCGTGGCGCTAAAACTTTAGTCGTTACAAATCAAACTTTACCAAATAGTAATTTTGATTTTGTAATTAATATTCCAGAAACAGATCCTCTTATCTCACCTATTCTTTCTGTTATACCTTTGCAATTAATTTCTTATTATATTTCTAAAAATAAAGGATTGGATGTAGATAAACCTAGAAACTTAGCAAAATCTGTTACAGTTGAATAATTATTTTATGATATTATAGAAAAAAGACTCAAAAAGATTTGGAAATTCCAAACTTTTTAAGTCTTTTTTAGTAAAGATAGATGCTTTATTTGTTACATTCACTTGCAAAATCGTTCAAGGACTTTTCATCCTTAAACATGTAAGTGGCATGCACCATGATTTTTGCATACGGGCAACAAATCTGCTCAGATTGCAGTGGAACGGCTTTATACCTTTCTGCAATCGTTGCATATTTTGCAACCTTTTGCACAAGTAATTTCACAACAAATTCTGTATCAAAGTTAGATCTACCAACAATTTGAATAGAATTAACAGAAATTACTTTTATAATTACTTCCATGCTTTACTCTCTTTCTACTCTTCTTTTGCGGGATTGTTGCTCTATTAAGAGCTTCAAAAAACAACAATCAGACTGAACTTTTAACAATCTATTATAATTATACCATCTTTATTGTAAAAAATCCAGCAATTTCGCAACATTAGTATACATAATTAAAAGTACTTTTTGCTTCTTTATATCATAAGCTTTAAGATTATTAAAAAAACTGCTCCAGGTACTCCTAAAATCCCAACAAATATTGAAGTCCCAATATTTAACCCTATATGAAATCCTACTGATGCTCCACAAAAATTAATAATATATATTAAAACTCCTCCTAATACAGAATTTACTATTAACTTTAAAATTTTCTTTAATGGTAATATGAAAATTCTCCCAACTATGAATAATATAATAATGCATGAAAAAAAAGTTATGATCATATTCGTTTCCAATTTTAATCACCCTACCTTTATTTCATAACTATGATTGATTTTGGACAAATATTACACAACTTTAAATTTTCTTAAATACAATTCATTAATCATATCTAATGCAATCCCTTGTTTTTTTGCTTTTTTTAATAAATAATTTAATTTTGCTTGACTTGCTTTAATATAATATAAATAGTAATCTATTAATTCTCCATCTGCAAATTCAAAATTTTTTCTTGCATTTTCGACTTCACTTTTAGTTTTTATAATACTAGTTATTAATTCTAAATCTTTTTCTTTATCACTTTTTTCTTTAATTGTACTTTCTTTTATATATTCTTTTTCCATCTTATCTCTCCTTATTGAATATACTATTGCTAATATTATATTCATTTTTTAGGAAGTTATTCATATTTAGGTAAAAATTGTATATATTAGTATTCCTATACTTTGTATCGCAAATAGATTTAGAACATTTGATGTTAACAAATTGTTTGTAGCTTCTACTACACCTAATTCTCCAATATTTTCATTTTTATAATGCTTTTGTGATTCAAAAAAAGTAATTAATTCTGGTATGCTTGTTATAAAACCTAATGCGATTCCAAGCACTATCTCTGGCATATTAAATGTATTACATAAATTGGTTAATGTATCACTTAATAAATTTCCCACTATATAAAGCATTATAGCTGTTAATACTAAATATATAATATATATTATTATTGCTGTTTTCTTTGTCTTTACTATCTTTATCTCTTTTTCTATCTCTTTTACTAACTCTTTATCTTCATTTTTTAAATACAATTTATGCACATTCGAATTAATGTAATAAAAAAATATAAATAGTAATACAAACATTGGTACTATACTAATATTAAAATCTAAACTAGTAATTAGCATTATAACCGGTATAATTATTGTGATTAATACTAGCACTAAATCAATTTTTATTGCTTTATTTTTTATATTCTTTTGATTTTTATTTAAGAAAATGGAAAAAATATATTGAACTAAATTAATAATGTTTGAACTTAATATATTGTACGCACTTGTTCCTATAAAACCTGCAAAAGCTGAGAATGATACTGTTAAAAGTTCTGGCACTGAGGTTGCTATTCCTGCTATATTTCCAACAGTATTTGGTTTCAAATTCAAACTTTCTGCAAATTTTCTTAAAAGTTTTACTAAAATGTATTTTGATATTACTACAATTAGTAATGCATATACTACAAATTTTAATAATTCTAATCCTAAATTCATAAGTATTTTTCCTCCATATTTAGCTTTTCTTTTATTATTTGCAATTATTTATGGTTTTATTATACTTTATATGGAGTTTTTTATTTAATTATTATTGGTTCTATTGATGCAAACATTTTTCTTTTTACATTTTTGGTTATATGTTATTTCAACATATATTTAAATTATTTAATATATTGCTGTTATTATTTCAGCGTCCATTTTTATTTACATTCTAATATATTTAAATTAATACGATGGCTTTTTGTTATCTACAATCTCTGCTAAACTATTTACATTCTAATATATTTAAATTAATACTTGAAATTCTTTTATCTTCTAACAAATTCTAAACTATCTTAAAATAAGTTCCAACTAATAAAAATCCACGAGTAAAACCCGTGGATTTTTATTAGCCCATTCTAACACTATCATATATGGTATCATTCTTCTCATTTTCATCATCTAAATATTCATTTTTAAATATTTTTCTTAGCTTATTCATTTTATTCACAAGCTCTTCTCCGCTTTTTGGAATTAAATTTTTTCTTGACTCTTGATTATATATTTTAGCAATCGATTTTATATATTCTATATTTTCACCATATTTAAAAACAACCTCTAAAATATCTTTTGATTTCTTATACCCCTGTTCAATTAATCTATTAGTTAAACTACTATTAAAATAAAAATAATCTTTTAATTTTTTATCATCTTCAAACACAATCTCTATAATTGCTGCATTTGTATTTAAATCATTATATTCTTCACTTGCATGATCAAATCTTAAAACAAATATCAAGTCTAGATTTTCATTTGCTAGTGGCGAAATCGGTGTATTATCTAAAAAAGCTCCATCAACATAATAGTCTTCTTTTACCAATATTGGATTATATAGACCTGGCACTGAAATACTTGCTTTTAAAAAATTATTTTGAATTTCACTTGATTCATTATTAACATTTTTATAACATAACGTAATATTAGGCACCTTTATATAATTTATGTAACAAGCTGCTTCACTTTTCTTTATTTCATCTAACTGCATATCAGTTATATAATCATATATAACTTTTCTTTTATCAGATTTAACAAAAAATTCTTTAGCAGATCTAAATTCTAAACTTTTCCACACTTTGCACAAATATTCAAATTTGTTATTAATAAATCCATATGCATTTATAGCTCCGATTGATGCTCCACTCACTGCCTTTATATTATCCATTTTTGTATATTCCATAATTGCTTTGCAAAAACCTATTTCATATGCACCTTTTGCAAAACCTCCAGAAAATACAAGTCCTATACGTAAATCTTTCATAGCAGAATTCATAATAATTTTCTTTCTCCCTTTTTATGATATATGTATTATATCATAATAATATATTTTTTTACCATTTATTACATTTGTTATTATATATTTACAAATTCTTATAATTTATAAATTTCCTTTAATATAATTTAAGGAGCAGTAATTCCTGCTCCTTTTGGGCTTTGCCTAATTCCTTATAAAGAATAGCAAATTTCTCATTTTCTTGGCTACTTCTGCATTGCATTCAGGAAATACTTTTCTAATTTTTCCTACGCTTGGATTAGTAATTTTTTTCTTTTTAATGAAAAGTCCCTGTCCCGATACATCGCATTTTGTAATCCTATATTGAGATACATCTAAAACATTGTTTTGTTTATTATATCTCATGAGAATAATATCATCCCCCAGTTTCACTCTTACTACATTTGAAACTGGCTCTTGTATATTTCCTCCTCGGATAACAATATAGCCATATCTTTGCTGGTAAACTTGCGGCACTTTTAGCAACATCTCACTTCCACTAATTGTAATATCAGCGATTTTAAAAAGATTTGATGTGCTTTTAGTGTCTTCTTGCTCTTCCACAGTTTTCGCTTCCATTTCCTGCTCATTGCAATCTTTTTTTGCACAAGGTTCAAATTGCTCGCCATTAAGCCGATACGGGATTTTCATCCCTTTAGCCAAACAAGCCTGTTCGTAGTCACCTGTGCACAAAAGGACCTCATCTCTTCTGGCCTTGCAAAAATAAAGCAGATTATGGTCCACCTTTTTGGTGGCTTTTTTTAAGAAAACTACTTTGAATTTTTCACTTGCTTTGTCACAAGCTACTAATCTCAAAGTTTCTCGGATGTTTTTTCCAAAGGTACTTTTCTCAGTTTTATGCCGATCAAGTTCCTCTAAAATTTGGTCCGCCAAAATGACTTTTCCAATGCCTTTCGAAAACAAATACTGCACAATATCTTTATCTTCCATAGCGGAAGAATCAAGAACAACTGTGACACCATTTGATCTCTTTTGGTTTGTTTTAAGCTTCTTCCTTAGGCTTTTTACAGCACTTTCAGAATAGACTTTTTTTAACCTGTACTGGAATTGTGCTTCTGATAGGCCTAACTCTGACATTATTTCATTTTTAGTTTTGCCTTCATAAGCCATTTTCCGAATTTGCTTTGCTTGAAATAACATGTTTTTCATAAGAAACCTCCTTAAAGAACCTATTATTTCTAAGGGCTAGACAAATCCACTTTTCTTTTTTGACTTTTAATTCCTGTCAAATTTGAAAAATGCATAATTATATTTTATCATAAATTTACATAATTTTCAACATTTTATTTTTTAGATAATTATAACATATATTTTTTACACTATGCTAATTACACATTTTAATATATTTTTTTATTTTCTTCTTTATATTCTTCAAATAATTCTATACATTCATCTCTATCTATTTGTTTTAAACTTATTAATTTTTCATTTTTTCCTTCTAAATATTTATAAATTATATCATCTCTAAATCCTATATTTCCTGCATCTTCCTTTGTACACGCATAATATACAGTTTTTATATTAGCCCATATAATTGCAGATAAACACATTGGACATGGCTCACAAGATGTATATAAAATATAATTTGATAGGTCGTATGTTTGTAATTTTTCGCAAGCTTTTCTAATTGCTACAATTTCTGCATGTGCTGTTGGATCATTATTTTTTAATACTTTATTATTCCCTGTAGATACTATATTTTCATTTGCATCTACTATAACAGCTCCAAAAGGACCTCCTTCATTACTTTTAAATCCTTGTTTTGCACTTTTCTTTGCAATTTCCATATATTTATTCATTTTAAATTTTAGTCCTTTCTTATTTTTCTACATATCATAAAAATATGTAGCTTCTAAATCTGCTTCATTAACTAATAATGCTAGTGGATATTTTTTATATGCTGCTCCTAACGAAGAGTAAACTTCTTTAGGTTCTGAAAATCCCATATGCCAACGTATACTATATTTTTCTTCTGATGTTAACTTTATATATTCTGTTAGCATCATTACAGATTTTTCTCCATGTCCATAAGGAATTGTATCATCTATTGTATAATATGGTACTTTTTCCCATTCACCTCTAGCATTTTTTGCATTTCTATAATCTACTTTGTAAAAATTCACTTTACAAATGTCATGAAGTAAACTAACTATAATTATAGTATCTTCTGGAACATGTAAATCTATTACATTATTTTTTATTTTATAATCTAAAATTTCGTATACTTTCATACTATGTTCTAGTAGGCCTCCTTCATGACTTCCATGAAATCTTGTGCTTGCAGGTGCTGTAAAAAAATCGGTTTTTTCTTCTATAAAATTAATTAAATCTTCGATTCCTTCTCTATTTGTTTTTCTTAATAATTGTATAAATTTTTCTTTCATTTTCTTCTCATATGATAAAAATATCATATACTCCTTTCTTTATTTATTATTTATTTTTTAAAACTCTATTTCTTCATTTCTTCCTTTTTTTCTGTTTCTAATATTTTTTATGCTTTGTATTGCTTTTATTTTTGTTTGTATTGATGTCTTTTCATAAATTTTTTTAAAAATCCCAAGTTGTTTTTTCGCCCTTTCTTCTCTTTTAAGTATTTCTTCAGATTTTATATCATTTTCCTTTTTTAGTTCCTGTTTTGCTATAAAATGTTTTGAAAATTCCTCGTCTTTTTTTACCATCAAATTTCCATCTACTACTTCTGGACTTCCGATATACTGACTATTATCTAAATCATAATCAATTGTAGTTTCAAAAAACTCTACAAGCTTTTCTTTTGAAATTGAACTAACATCTAACCTATCTGTATATATTTTTTTTGACTCATCTTTTTCTACATCATATAAGTTAAATTCTGATAAAATTCTTCCATCTACAAATTTATCATTTTCTGTTGATATCTCATACTTTTTATTATCATGTTCCATGTAAAATGTTTTTCTTGCTTTTTCTAGATTATATTGCCTTAACAGTTTATTTTCTAATTTTCTATTTGCTATGCACTCTTTTAATTTACTTTTTCTTTCTTTATCAAAGTAAATCATTCCTGCTTGTTTTAACTCTGCTGCTGTTGCTAATATAGATGCAGATTTTCCTTTTATCCTTTTAAAAATCTCTACTTTTTTAGAATCTTTTTTTACTTTTTTATCTAATGGTATTTCTACCACTTTTCCCTTTTCTAATTTTAATCTTACAATTTGTGGATTACTATTTTTTATATCTAGTCTTCCTTCATATGTTACTGCTCCATCTTGAAGTCTTTTAGTATAGTTTTCTATTTCATATTTATCTGGAGTATGTTTTACCGCATAAAAAGTTCCATCACTTTTACTATCAATTATATGTGATAAATTTTTATTAAGCAAAAATTTATCTGGTTTACCTGCAAACATATAAACATAATCTGCAAAACTTGACCCATTTTTTGATTTTGAAAAATGATTATTTACTGCTCCTTTTGATGGCATTATAAATCCAGATTTAACAATATTTTCTGCATTTTCTTTTGTTGTTATATGATATATACCCTCTTCTAATATCTTTCTTTTTGTTGATTCATCTAGATTAGTTTGTATAGATTTTATTTTTTCTAAATTATATAATAATTTTACACCACCAACACCTAATAACGCTACCTCTATCATTAATTTACTCCCTTTTATATTTTTTCTTAAGTAAATTTTAGTATATGTTATCATATATTAATTATTTTATCAATGAAACATCCTTACTAAATTTCTAAACTTTTTATTGCATTATTTTCTATTCTATGATAAAATACTTTACAATATTAAGCGATTGACAAGAGATTAGTATTAAATAAAATTTTATTAAAGAGAATCTATGGTTGGTGAAAATAGTATAAAATTATTTAAGAATCTCCTCTTGAAGCTTTTAGTGAAAACTAAACCAGGTAATGCTAGGTTATAAGCATTTGTCGAGTTATATATTTATATATAAATTAAGGTGGCACCGCGAAACTTTTCGTCCTTATGTTTTTCATAAGGACGTTTTTGTTTATATATTTTCTTATAAGGAGGTACAAATTTATGAATGAAGAAGTACAAATAGGCAGAGTGTATAGACACTTTAAAGGAAACTATTATTTTGTAGAAGATGTTGCTTATGATAGTGAAACTCGGCGAAAGAATGGTTGTTTATAAAACTCTTTATGAACGAGAAGATAAAAAGAAATTGTGGATTAGACCTGAAAAAATGTTTTTATCCACTATTTCCAAAAGACCTGACAATATTACTGGCCAAACACACAGATTTGAACTTGTAAAAGATTTAGAAAAAAATTATTTAAAATAATAGTAATTTTTTTCTATATAAATTTTATATTTAGGAGGAAATTGTATGATTGATATTAAATTTTTAAGAGAAAACCCTGATATTGTAAAAGAAAATATCAAGAAAAAATTTCAAGATCATAAACTTGTTTTAGTTGATGAAGTTATTGAGCTTGATACAAAAAATAGAGAAGTAAAATTACATGGTGATGAATTAAGAAGTAAGAGAAATTCATTAAGTAGTGAAATTGGTAATTTGATGAAAGCAGGAAAAAAAGAAGAAGCAGAAAATATTAAATCTCAAGTTCAAAAAATAAATGAAGAACTTGTAGAAAATGAAAAACTTGAAGAAAAATATGCAGAAGAAATAAAATCTCGAATGATGAAAATTCCTAATATTATGCATGAATCTGTTCCTATAGGTGAAAATGATACTAAAAATGTAGAAGTTCAAAAATATGGAGAACCAGTAGTTCCAGATTATGAAATTCCATACCATGCAGAAATAATGGAAAGTTTTTGTGGTCTTGATTTAGATGCTGCACGTCGTGTTGCTGGAAATGGTTTTTATTATTTAATTGGAGATATTGCAAGACTTCATTCTGCTGTATTAAGTTATGCAAGAGACTTTATGATAAACAAAGGTTTCACATATTGTATACCACCTTATATGATTCGTTCTGATGTCGTTACTGGTGTTATGAGTTTCGAAGAAATGGATGCAATGATGTACAAAATAGAAGGCGAAGATTTATATTTAATAGGGACAAGCGAGCATTCTATGATTGGTAAATTTAAAGATCAAATATTAAAAAAATCTGATTTACCATATACTATGACATCATATTCTCCTTGCTTTAGAAAAGAAAAAGGAGCTCATGGAATAGAAGAACGTGGTGTTTATCGTATACATCAATTTGAAAAACAAGAAATGATTGTTGTTTGTGAACCAGAAGAAAGCTACAAATGGTATGACAAAATGTGGTCATATACAGTAGAATTATTCAGAAGTTTAGATATTCCAGTTCGTACTTTAGAATGCTGCAGTGGAGATTTAGCTGATCTAAAAGCAAAAAGCGTTGATGTTGAAGCTTGGAGCCCAAGACAAAAAAAATATTTTGAAGTTGGAAGTTGTTCTAATTTAACAGATGCACAAAGTAGACGTCTTGGAATTCGTATTAAAGGTGAAAAGGGAAATTATTATGCTCATACTTTAAATAATACTGTTGTTGCTCCACCTCGTATGTTAATTGCTTTACTTGAAAACAATTATAATTCTGATGGAAGTGTAAATATTCCAAAAGCTTTAAGACCTTACATGGGCGGATTAGAAAAAATTGAGCCTAAGAAAAAATAGTTTATAGGAGAAAAATTATGCAAGTAAAAAATCCAAAATTTGAAATATCAGCTGTAAGTCCAAAGCAGTATCCAAGTAATGGATTACCAGAAATAGTATTAGTAGGAAAATCTAATGTAGGAAAATCTTCTTTTATTAATACTATGATTAACAGAAAAAAACTAGCAAGAACTAGTAGTGAACCTGGAAAAACCAGACAAATTAATTTTTATAATATAGATGAACAGTTCTATTTTGTAGATTTACCTGGTTATGGTTATAGTAAAATGTCTAAACAAGAACAAGTTAAAGTAAACGGATTTATTGATGAATATTTACATGTAAGAAAAAATATATCTTTAATTGTACTTTTAATAGATATCAGACATAAACCTGGTGCAAATGATAGATTAATGTATGATTATATAATTCGTTCTGAACTTCCTTTTATAGTAATTGCAAATAAAGCAGATAAAATTGCTGTTACTAAAGTTGACGATGCTGTAAATGAAATTCAAAAGGATTTAAATCCTATTGGAGATTTTACATTTTTACCTTTTTCTAGTGAAAGAAAGATATATGCGCAAAAAGTTTGGGATGTTTTATCAGATTATATTTCTTAACAGAAAAATATATTATTTAAGTTATCTTTTAACTTTTTGACTATTTATATAGAAATACAAACTTTAACATTCTATTATAAACAAAAAAATAAAAACGTATTATAATACGTTTTTATTTCAGACTGTTGACAAAGTATATTAAAAATATTTTGTTCAACAGTCTTTTTCTTTTATATTTTTATGATTTTTTATTGGTTATTGAATTGTAAATTTTTTTATTAATTATTATTTTCAATTTTTTTAGTTATTGCCTTTAAAGCTTTTTGCCTTTCTAATACTACTACATGTCCACAACCTAAGCATTTCAATTTAAAATCTACTCCTACTCTTGTTATTTCCCATAGTTTGCTTCCACATGGATGTTGTTTTTTTGTTCTTACAATATCTCCTATATTATATTCCATTTTTTCACTCCCTACGATAGTAATATTTTATGCATTTTACACTTTTTATAGATTTTATATAAAACTATGTATATTAATATATATTACATTTTTTATACTTTACTGCTATATCGTGTGTAATTTCGTTTTACCTTTATTTAGCAAATTTACTAAATCTTTTTATAACTGTATCTTTTCCTAAAACTTGCATTATTTCGTATAAATCTGGTGTGTTTTGTCTTCCTGTTAAACATACTCTAAGAACAGTGCTAATATCTCCTACATGTCCTGGCCATTTTTCTGGTTCTTTTTTGTATTCTTTTACTTCTCTTGCATATCCGAACTTCTTCTGCTAAATCTTTAATTTTATCAAACCATGTTTGTTTATCATCAGATTCATTATAGTATTTTTCTATATATAATTTTACTATTTTAGAAATTTCATTTAAATCTTCGATTTTTCCAAATAAAAATTCTGAATTATTTTCAAATTTATTGTTATACATATAAACAATATTATCTTTTACTTCAGACCATTTTGAAATATCTTTTCTTGGCTTTTTATTTCCTCTTTCTATTCCAAAAATTTTTAATGAATATTCTTTATTATTTAACATCTCAGCAAGCTCTTCATCATATATATCTGCCCATGCTTTTACATTTTCATAAATATATTCTGCTGAATATCTAGATATAACATTTTTAGATACATCTAATAATTTCACCATATCAAATAAAGCTCCACTAACGCCCATTTTATTAAGCTTAAAATCAAATTCATCTACACTTTTATCTGGATTTTGTTTTCTCCATATTTCAAAGTTAGAATTAGCTATATTAATTAAATATTCAATTACAGCTTCTTTTGGAATTCCTTGTTCTTTATAATAACTAACAGCAGCTTCTGGGTCTTTTCTTTTACTTAATTTTCTCTTAGATTCTCCATCCATCTTCATGATTGTAGGAATATGTGCATATTTTGGTGCTTTAAAACCTAAAATATAGAATAATTGTAAGTGAAGTGGAACAGAAGAAAGCCATTCTTCTCCTCTTATTACTAATGTTGTTCCCATTAGATGATCATCTACAGCATGTGCAAAATGATATGTTGGTAATCCATCTGATTTTATTATAACTATATCTTGATCATTTTCTGGAAAGTCTATATTTCCTTTTATTACATCATGGTGTTTTATTTTCTTTTCTTCATTTCCTGGAGATTTTAAACGAATAATGTAATCTTCTCCATTTTTTATTTTACTTATAGCTTCTTCTACAGATAAATTTCTAGATTTAGCCCATACACCATAATATCCTGTTCTTACTTTTGCTGCTTCTTGCTTTTTTCTCATTTCTTCTAATTCTTCACTAGTTTCAAAAGCAGGATATGCCTTACCTTGACTAAGTAAAAATTTAGCATATGATTCATATATTTCTTTTCTTAATGATTGTTTGTATGGACCATAATTTCCTTTTTCTTCTGTCTGACTAATCATACCTTCATCAATATCTATATCAAAAGTTTTTAAAGAAGAAACAATATCTGCTATTCCATTTTCAATTTCTCTTTTTTGATCTGTATCTTCTATTCTTAATAAAAATACTCCATTTGTTTTTTTAGCCATAGCTTTTGCTATTAATGCTTGAAATACTCCTCCAATATGTGAAAAACCTGTTGGGCTTGGAGCATATCTTGTAACTATAGCTCCCTCTTCTAAATTTCTTCTTGGATATTTTTCTTCATAATATGAAATATCTTTTGCATTTGGATATATTAAATCTGCTAAATCTTTATAATCCATATATTATCTCTCCTATCTTTAATAAATTATTGATTATTAATTTTGATATATTCATTCATATTTTTTCTTAATCTATTTTTATCTTAAGAAATTTTAGTTTTATCTATAAAATTAAGTTTTACCTTGTAGTTTAATTTTATATTTTCAATTTTTATTACACTTCCATAATAATTGGTAAAATCATTGGATTTCTTTTTGTTTTTTGGAAAATATAATCTCTTAAATTATCTTTTAATGTTGATTTTATTGTTGACCAATCTGTAATTTTTTTATCTTCACATCTTTTTACTTCTTCTCTAATAACTCTTTTTACATCATCCATTAAGTTTTCAGATTCTCTTACATATACAAATCCTCTTGAAATAACATCTGGTCCTGAAACAATTTCTCCTGAACTTGAATCCATTGTCATTACAATAATTATCAAACCATCTTGTGATAAATGCTGTCTATCTCTGAGAACTATGTTTCCAACATCACCAACACCTAAACCATCTACTAATATTTTTCCACATGGAACTGATGTTGTTAATTTTGCTTCATTTTCATTTAACTCAAGAACTCTACCATTTTTCATCATAAATATATTTTCTGATGGAATTCCCATCTTCTTAGCTGTTTCTGAATGTGCTATTAGTTGTCTATATTCACCATGTACAGGTATAAAATATTTTGGTCTTACAAGTGAAAAGATTAGTTTTTGTTCCTCTTGACAAGCATGTCCTGAAACGTGAATTGCTTCTAATGAGCTATATACAACTTCTGCACCTATTTTCATTAAATCGTCAATTACTTTTGAAACTAATTTTTCATTTCCTGGTATCGGTGTTGCAGAAATTATTATTTTGTCATTTGGTGTAATTACAACTTTTCTATGTTCTCCTGATGCCATTCTTGTTAAAGCAGACATTGCTTCACCTTGACTACCTGTAGTTAATATAACTAATTGATCATCTGTATAATTTTTTATCATATCAATATCGATAAATACATTTTCTGGGACTTTAATATATCCTAAACTTCTTGCTGTTTCTATCATATTTATCATACTTCTACCACATACTGCTACTTTTCTTTTATATTTAACAGCTGAATTTACTATTTGTTGAACTCTATGAACATTTGAAGCAAATGTTGCTACAACAATTCTCTTTTGACAATTTAAAAATAGCTTATCAAATACTTCTCCAACAGAACTTTCAGACATTGTATATCCTTTTCTCTCTGAATTAGTACTATCAGACATAAGTGCTAAAACACCTTTATTTCCAATTTCTGCAATTCTTCCTAAATCCATTAATTGGTCATCTATTGGTGTATAATCTATTTTAAAGTCTCCAGTATGAATTACAGTTCCTACTGGTGTATATATTGCAAGCATTACTGAATCTGGAATACTATGTGAACTTCTAATAAATTCTACTTTTATTTTTCCAAAATCTATTGTTTCACCTTGCTCTACAACTTTTAATTTTGTTTTTCTTAATAATTTATGTTCTTCTAATTTATTTTTTATTAATCCTACTGTTAATTTAGTTGCATATATTGGCATATCAACTTGTTTTAATACATATGGTATAGATCCTATATGATCTTCATGACCATGTGTAATTACTAGTCCTTTAATTTTTTCTTTATTTCTCTCTAAATATGTTACATCTGGTATTACTAAATCTACACCAAGCATATTGTCTTCTGGGAATTCAAGTCCACAGTCTACTAATACTATCTCATTATCATATTCAAAAACTGTGATATTTTTACCAATTTCTTCTAGCCCTCCTAAAGGGATTATTTTTAAATTTGGTTTTTTGAATTCAAAATCATTTGATGATTTAATTTCGTTTTTCACTTTTTTAGTTCTTGGTTTTCTTGCTACTTTTTCTCCTTCTTTTCCTTCTTTTTTTATTTTATTAATTCTAGTATTTTTATAATTTCTTTCTTTTCTTGGTAATCCTTTCTTTTCTTGTTTTTTTCCTTCTTTCTCATTAATATTTTCTTTTAAATTTTCTGTCATATTTGTTTATTTCTCCTTCTCTTTTAAATTTGTTCAAATTTATATATTTCTAAAACAAATTTATATCATAAACTCTTCTTTGGCTATTTTTTATAAAATTATTGCATCACAAACTAAAATTAGAATATGGCCTTGCACATAAAAATCCCGCTTGCTACACTACCATATGCTAACTAGATTAGCTTATTTTCACTAATATTTTCAAATTATATAAATATCCCCGAACTCTCTTTTTACAATATTATTCTATTTAATATTACACACCTTTTAATAAATAGAAATATATAAATTCAAATCTCTTCTTTACCATTATTGGTAATCAATGGTTCTATTATACAATTATTTTTTATTTATGTCAATGCTCGCCCCAATTATTCCAGCATCATTTCCAAGTTTTGCTAATTTTATTACTGGTATATCTTCTTTATTAAACAAATATTTAGCTTTTTTAAATTCTAGTTCTAAGTCATTCCATAATATATCTTTAAAATGAACAAATCCTCCACCTAAAGTTATACATTGTGGTTCTAATAAATTAATAATATTTGATAATCCTATATTCAGGTTTTCTATATATTCTTTTATTATTTCTTTTATTTTTTCATTTTCAGAATTTTCTTTTAAAAATATTAATAAATCTCTGGATTCCATATGTTCTTTATTAATTTCTCTATTTATTTTTTCTTTTAATCTCTTCATAGAACAATATGTTTCAAAACATCCTCTATTTCCACATTTGCACAATTTACCATCTTTTTCTATAATCATATGCCCAATTTCAAATCCTGAGTGTTTTTTAGGTTTTAATAATTTACTATCAAGAAATGCTGCACCTCCTATTCCTGTTCCTAAACATAAAAATACACAATCATCAAACTCTTTCATACTACCATACTTTTTTTCTGCTATAGCTGCACATTTTCCATCATTTTTTATAATTATATTGTTATAATTTAATTCTTTTTGTAATTTTTGAACAATCGGAAAATCTTTAATTCCTAAATTAACAATTCTTTTTATAATACCATTTTCAGGTTCTCCTGGTGTTCCTATTCCTATCACATTTATATCTTTTAATGTATTTTTATTAAATTCTAACAATTCTTTTATGTCTGAAACTATAGTCTTTATTATAAAATTCTCTATATTTATAGCATCTTTCATATGTATATCAGTATCTTTTTTAGCAACTATTTTTCCATTTAAATCAACTAGTCCTACACCTATATGACTTCCACCTAAATCTATTCCTATATTCATTTTTTTCCTCCATTTATATTTTTCTTTTGAAATTTTTTATTTAATATTTTAAACTAAAAAACAAACTGTTTTTCTTAATAATTTTGCTTTATAAAAATTTTTTCTTATTTATATAACTTATAATTATTCTTTACAAAAAAGATTACCTAATTATATATAAAATCCATAGGTAATCTTTTTATTATTTTAGCTTATAAATTAGCATTATTTGAATACAAAATATTGTTATTATTTTGATTTTTATTTATAAATCCTGCTTTAGGATCTAAAACTAGTGCAACAACAATTGCGCCTAATACAAGTAATATAACTAATGCAATATATAATTTTATTAAGTTTTCCTTTTTAAACATAACCTTTCCTCCTTATTTTGTGAAAGTAAAAGCTATAATAACCAATCCCGCTATTACTCTATATATTGCAAATCCTTTAAAACTTCCTTTTTGTAAATATTTTAGTAAAAATTTTATAACTAAAATTCCTACAATGAAACTAGAAATTACTCCAACAAAAAATGGTACATTAAATACAAAATCTTTTATTTTAAATATTGTTGCAGCTAAAACAATTGGTGCTGATAGCATAAATGAGTATTTTGCTGCTGATTCTCTATCTACTTTCAATAATCTTGCTGTTGTCATAGTTACTCCAGATCTAGATACTCCTGGAACAAAAGCTAAACTCTGTGCTAAGCCTATTAAAAATGTTTGTTTTAATGTCATATGTTCATAATCTGTTGTTGATTTTGCATTTTTATCTACAAAGTATAATATAATACCCATTACAATTAGTGCTATTGCTATTATTAAAGGAGTAGTTAATTTATCTCCTACAAAGTGATCTAATAAAAATCCTATTAATCCACCTGGTATAGTTGCTAAAACTATATACCAAAACATTCTTCCTTCTGTAGAATTTTCTTTTTTTACTAACTTTTTATATCCACCTTTTATTAACTCAATCCAATCTTTAAAGAAGAATATTCCTATTGCTAACAATGTTCCGAAATGTAGTGCTACATCAAAAGAATCTGGTATATTCCAGTTAAAAATCCATGGTATTATTGCCAAGTGGGCTGAACTTGATATTGGTAATAATTCTGTAAGCCCTTGTACTATTCCTAATATTAATGCTTGTATTACATTCATTTTATAAAAACCTCTTTTCTTAATATTTATTTCTAGCAAAAGATATTTCTTTCTGTTATTTCATTATATATTGTTTGTTTAATAGCTTTTGCTGCACTATATGGCGCCACTTTTCCTGGAAGTGCCAAAGCCCATATTACTTTTACTCCAATATTAGATACTTTTTCGTAGTCTACCCCTCCTGGTTTAGACGCTAAATCTATTACCAGACTATTTTTATCTAACAATTTTAATTTTTCTTCATTTAATATAATACTTGGTATCGTATTTATTATAATGTCTTTATTTTTTAAATTTTCATTCAAATTTGAAAGCTTTACTACATTATACCCATATGTTTTTATCCATGCTAAATCTTCGTTTTTTCTAGCTTCACAATATACATTTGCTCCAATTGCATTTAACATTTTTGCAAGAACCTTTCCTATTCTTCCAAATCCTAATATTAAAATATTACTATCATGTAAAGTATGATTTGTTTCTTCCATTGCTATTTGAATTGCACCTTCTGCTGTAGAAATACTATTTAAAACAGCAAGTTCTTCACATTTCATTATATCTATAATATTTGATTTATCTGTCATACCAAAATTTTTTGGTATACTCCCTGCAAAAAAAGTTTTGTTAGTTAATAATTTTTCAATATCTTTTATTTTTATACTTTTTTTACTATATGGTGCTTTAATATTTTCTTTATCTTCACAAATAGGAACAGAACTAATTATCACATTACTCTTATTTGTACATTCTTTTTCATCTGTACACATAAAAACATTCTCTACATTTTTTAATATTTCTTGCTTTTCTAGTCCATATGTATATACATTATATCCATCTTCCGAAAGCATTCTCGCTAAATAAACAATTCTTAAATCTCCACCTATAATAGACACATTTTTTCTCAATTTTAAAACATTCCTTTCATATTAAACTTAATATGAATATATTCTTTTCATTTTTAAAATATCACTTTATTTTTCGTCTCTTTCTCTTACATTGTTTTTGTCTTTACTATTATTTTTTATATTTCTTATCATTTTTATATCATTATTATTTAATTTATTTACTAAATAATATGTATCTTTTAAATGTTTTTTAGTTTGCTTTTCCTTTTTAGTTAACTTACTAATTGGTATTTTTAAGGTATTGTTCAAATTTGGAGCTTTTATACTTTTTATTATTGGTAAAAAAATTGATTGAGTTTCAATTTCTTTATAAATACTACTATCTAATTCTATTGCTACATTTAAATAATTAATTGCTTTTTGTTTCTCACCCTTTAGCATATTTATTTGTGCTAAATAATAATAAGAACCTGCTTCTATATCTTCTTTTTCTAAACATTCCATAAAAAACTTTTCTGCTTCTCCGTAAATCTCCATATAGCATTGCAATTTGTCCTAAGTTAAACTTAGCATTATATAACATACTATTTATTTGTGCTGCAGTTTCATAATATTCTTTTGCTTTTTTGAAATCGTTTAATCTTGTATATACCATCCCTAAATTATAATAAATGTCGTAATTTTCTGGATTATATTTTAAAGCTTCTGTATAAACTGTTGTTGCTTCTTTAAATCTTTCTTCATTATATAGAATGTCTCCTAATAACATTGTTGCTTCTAAATAATCTGGTTTCTTTCTTAATAAGTCATTAAGCATATTAATTGCTGCTTCATTATTATTTAATTCTTGTAGTATAACTGATATTTTATAATATGAATTATAGTCTTTTGTATTTATTTCTATTGCTCTTACATATTCATCCATTGCATTAGTATGTTTTCCTTCTTTTTCATAAATTTGTGCTAAAATTTTATGAGCAAAGTAACTTTCTGGATATTTATTTATTAAGCTTAACATGTATCTTTTAGCTTCGTCTGGATTATTTTTTGCTATATAAAACTTTGCTATTGCTACATTTAGCAGTTCTGGAAATATTATATTTTTCTTTTCCAAAAAAACAATTATTCCAGGTATAACTATACAAAGAATATATAATATTATTTTTACTATTATAGGAAGTTTAACAGTTGTAACTAATTCTATAAAATTTATTGCTATTCCTATAAATTGTAATATTAATATATCTAAATATGTAGTATCATTTCTTTTTATCATTTTAAAAAATATAATGATAAACAAAGCAAAAGCTAATAAATTGAATATTATTTTTTCAATTATCATATACATCCTCTTTATTTATTAAATTTTTCTTTATAATTTTTTATTGATTCTTCTATTATTTTTTCTGCTTCTTCTCTTCCATACATTTTATCTACAGTTGTCTTTTTACCTTCTAATTGTTTATATACCTCGAAAAAGTGCATTAGTTCATCTGATATTTGTTTTGGCAATTCTGAAATGTCTTTATAACAATTTAAATATGGATCATGTTTTGCTATTGCAATAATTTTTTCATCTTGTTCATTACTATCTATCATTTTTAATACACCTATTGGATAACAATCTATTAGTGTAAGTGGATAAACAGACTCTTGGCATATTACTAAAACATCTAAAGGATCTTTATCACCTGCATATGTTCTAGGAATAAATCCATAATTTGCTGGATAATGTGTTGCTGTATATAAAACTCTGTCTAATCTAAGCATTCCTGTTTCTTTGTCTAGTTCATATTTATCTCCGCAACCTTTTGGTATTTCTATTACTGCGACAAAATCGTCTTTTTTAACTCTTGATTCTGAAATATCATGCCAAATATTCATATTTTTTCATTTCCTTTCTTTTTTCGTTTGTACAGCTTATATTGTAAGCTAAAAACACTAAAATGTCTAGTAATCTGGCAAAAAAAGTAAAATTGTATATAATATTTAAAAACTTTTTTCAAATTTTTAAAAAAAGGCATATATTAAAGATCTATAAAAATATAAAAGGTAATTACTTTTTATAATTACCTTTCATATTTTTTATTTTATTCTTCTATATTTTTCATATCTACTATTTACTAAATCTTTTTTATCAATTTTTTCTAATTCTTTTAAACTATTTAATATATATTTTTTAATTTCTGAAGCTACTTTTTCTATATTTTCCCCAGCTCCGCCTTCTGGCTCTTGTATTATTTCATCAATAACATTTAACTCCATTAAATCATTTGCTGTTATTTTCATATGTTCTGCTGCCTCTTTATGCTTACTTGCATCTTTATATAAAATGCTTGCGAATCCTTCTGGTGATAACACAGAATATACTGCATTTTCTAGCATAACAATTTTATCTGCTACGCATATTCCTAATGCACCACCACTTGACCCTTCTCCTATAACTATTGATATAATAGGTGTTTTTAATCTAGACATTTCTAATAAATTTCTTGCGATAGCTTCTCCTTGTCCTCTTTCTTCCGCTCCAAGTCCTGGATACGCTCCTGGTGTATCAACAAATGTTATAATTGGTCTATTAAATTTTTCTGCTTGTTTCATCATTCTTAATGCTTTTCTATACCCTTCTGGATTTGTCATTCCAAAATTTCTTTTCATATTTTCTTTAGTTGTTTTACCTTTTTGCTGACCAATAATTGTAATTATATAATTATCTATTCTTCCTATTCCTGTTACAATTGATTTATCATCTGAGAATAGTCTATCTCCGTGAAACTCTATAAATTCATCACAAATTAAATTTATATAGTCTAACGACTTTGGTCTGTCTGCCTTTCTTGCAAGTAAAACTCTATCCCAAGCAGTAAGCTTTTTTGAGTTCATCTTTTTTCCTCCCTTTTGCTAATTACAAATTATATGTTAAAATTATAATAAATATTTTAATATTTATGTATTAGCACTAAATGCAATTATATAAAACTAATACTTATGACTTATGTAATTTTAAAATTTTATATAATGTTTCTTTCATATTTTTTCTTTCCACGATCTTATCTATAAAGCCATGCTCTAGCAAAAATTCTGATCTTTGAAAACCTTCTGGTAATTTTTGTTTTATTGTTTGTTCTATCACTCTTGGTCCGGCAAATCCAATTAATGCATTTGGCTCTGCTAAAATAATGTCCCCTAGCGATGCAAAACTTGCTGTAACTCCACCTGTTGTTGGATCTGTTAAAACAGATATGTATAAAAGTCCTGCTTCATCAAGTTTTGCAAGCGCTGCAGAAGTCTTTGCCATTTGCATTAAAGAAATTATTCCCTCTTGCATTCTTGCACCTCCAGAAACACAAAACATTATAAGTGGTAATTTATTTTTTATTGCATCTTCTATTGCCATAGTTATTTTCTCACCTACTACACTTCCCATGCTTCCCATCATAAAGTTACCATCCATAACAGCAATAACTACTTTTTCGCCATTTATTTCTCCAAAACCTGTTGTTACAGCTTCTTTTATATTTGTTTTTTCTTGAAGCATTTCTACTTTTTTCGTATATCCTTCAAAGTTTAGTGGATTTTTAAGTTCCATGTCTTTATTTGTTTCCACAAATGTTCCTTCGTCAATTATTTGACTAACCCTACGTCTTGCAGATAATCTAAAATGTTTTCCACAATTAGGACACACACTGTAGTTTTTATGTACTTCTTCTTTATATAAAATTTCTTTACAAGCATCACATTTCATCCATTTTCCTATTAACATATCTGATGCTTTTATATTTTTCTTTTTTGATTCTTCTTCTTTATTAATTTTTTTAATTTTATCTACGATCATATACTCACCTTTTATGTCTTTAGCATATATTATTTTTTTATCCATATTATAACCTATATTTTATATAACTTATAATCAAATCTAAAACTTAAATAAATAATCTTAACTATTAAACTATTATATTATAATAATTAATTTTAAAATAATTATCTAAAATTATCATTTAGAAATTTTTATTATTTTCTATCTAAAACTCTAACTAGAAGTTTTAATTAATATTAAAACTAATCTTCACTTTAGTATCCAAATTCTTTTTTTATAAAGGATGTATCATAATTATTTTTAACAAAATTTTCATTTTCTAAAATACTATATAAAAAATCTATATTAGTATCTATTCCTTCCACAATAAATTCACCTAAAGCACTTTTCATTTTAGCAATTGATTCATTTCTATCTTTTCCATGAACTATTATTTTTGCAATCATAGAGTCATAAGTTTGTGGAACTTTATAATCTGCATAAATTGCTGTGTCTACTCTAATTCCATTTCCTCCAGGAATGTGAAGTCCCGTTATTTTTCCTGGGCATGGCATAAAGTTTTTACTTGGATCTTCAGCATTAATTCTACATTCCATACTATGTCCTGTAAAAGATATATCTTTTTGTTTTAGATTTATTTTTTCTCCCGATGCTATTTTTATTTGTTCTTTTACTATATCTATTCCTGTTACCATTTCTGTTACGGGATGTTCTACTTGAATTCTTGTATTCATTTCCATAAAATAAAAATTTTTATTTTTATCTACTAAGAACTCAATTGTACCAGCACTTGCATATCCTATTTTTTTTGCAGCATTTACTGCTACACTTCCCATTTTGTTTCTAAGCTCATCTGAAATAACTCCTGATGGACTTTCTTCTAATACTTTTTGATTTCTTCTTTGTACAGAACAATCCCTTTCGCCTAAATGTATTACATTACCATGCTCATCTGCTAAAATTTGAATTTCTACATGTCTCGGATTTTCTATAAATTTTTCTATGTAAATACTATCATCATTAAAAGATATTTTAGCTTCTTGTTTTACAACTTCAAAAAATTTAACTAACTCTTCTTCAGAATACGCAACTCTTATTCCTTTTCCTCCACCTCCAGCAGATGCTTTAATTATAATAGGATATCCTATTTCTTTTCCTATTTTTTTAGCTTCATCTATATTTTTTACTAATCCATCTGATCCTGGAACCACTGGTACTTTTGCTTTTTTCATTGTTTCCTTTGCCATAGATTTATTTCCCATCAATTCTATTAATTTATAAGATGGTCCAATAAATTTTATTCCTATCTCATCACACATTTTAGCAAAAGTGCTACTTTCAGATAAGAATCCAAATCCAGGATGTATACTATCTGCACCAGTTAGACAAGCTGCTTCTAGTATGTTTTTTACATTTAAATAGCTAAGTCCTGATTTAGCAGGTCCTATACATACAGATTCATCTGCCATTTTTCTATGCAATGAATCTTTATCTATTTCTGAATATACAGCAACTGTTCTAATCCCCATTTCTCTACAAGCTCTTATTATTCTTACTGCAATCTCTCCACGATTAGCAATTAGTACTTTTTTTAACATCTTTTTTCTCCTTATATAATTAGCTTATTTATAGTTTCATATTTTAATCGAATTTTAAAAAAATTCTTTATAAGCTATTTTAACTTCATTTCAAAATTAAACAATAGCAAAAGTAAGTTCACCTTTTGCTGCAAGCTTTCCATCTACTGTAGCTATAGCTTCACCTACACCTATTGGTCCTTTTCTTTTTATTATTTTTACTTCTAATTTTAAAACATCTCCAGGAACAACTTGTTTTTTAAATTTTAATTTATCAATTCCTCCAAACAAAGCATTCTTACCTTTATTTTCTTCTAATGATAACACAGCTACAGCACCTGTCTGTGCCATTGCTTCTACTATTAATACTCCTGGCATAATAGGATTTCCTGGAAAATGTCCTTGAAAGAAAGGTTCATTAATACATACATTTTTGTATGCAATAGCACTTTCTCCTGGTATGTATTCTTCCACTCTATCTATCATTAGAAAAGGACTTCTTTGAGGAATTATCTCCATTATTTGATTAACATCTAACATTTTACTTTTCCTTTCTTTTCTTAATTACTTTTTGCATTTTCAAATTAAGCTTTATTATATTTTTACTTTATTTTTATTAACACTTGTCCATACTCTACCATGTCATCATCTTTTGCTAGTATTTCTACTACTTCTCCATCATATTCTGACTCTATTTCATTCATTAATTTCATAGCCTCAACTATACAAAGTATATCTCCTTTTTTTACTTTATCTCCAACTTTAACAAACTGATCAGCCTTTGGAGATGGTCTTCCATAAAAAGTTCCAACCATTGGGGATTTTATTAGTTTATATTCTTCTTCATCTATAGAATCTGTATTTTGAGAAACTTTTGCTTTATCACCAACAGCTGTATTAATATTTATATTTGGATTAACTTGACTTGCATCTTTAATAACTTCTTTTACTATTGTTTCGTTTTTTTTCATACTAATCTTTAATCCATCTGGAAATTCAATATTTATTTCATCTATTTTAGCTTCTCCCATATCATCCATCAATTTTTTTATTTCGTTATAATTCATATTAAAATAACCTCCACATTTATACTACATTATCATTCCGCCGTCTACATTTAAAACTTGACCTGTTATATATGTATTTTCATCAGATCCTAGAAAATATACAGCATTTGCAACTTCTTCTGGTTTTCCCATTTTTTTCAAAGGAATTTGTGAATAAATAGATTCTTTTACACTTTCAGATAAAACATCTGTCATATCTGTTTCTATAAAACCTGGTGCAACTGCATTTGCTAATATGTTTCTACTTGCAAGTTCTTTAGCTACACTTTTGGTAAAACCTATAATTCCTGCTTTTGAAGCAGCATAATTGGCCTGACCACTATTTCCACTAACACCTACTACAGATGATATATTTACAATTCTTCCGCTTCTTTTTTTCATCATATAACTAATAACATTTTTTGTCATATTAAAAGTTCCTTTTAAGTTAACATTTATAACTTTGTCAAAATCTTCTTCTTTCATTCTCATTAATAAATTATCTTTAGTTATTCCCGCATTATTTATCAAAACATCTATTTTTCCAAATTTATCTACTGCCTCTTTAACCATTTCTTGGCATGAATTAAAATCTGTAACATCACATTTTATACACAAAACTTCTACTTTTCCATTTTGACTTAAATCACTTTCTAATTTATTTACATCTGTCTTTTCAGAAACATAATTAATAACAATATTATATCCATTTCTAGCAAATTTTTCAGCAATTTTTTTTCCTATTCCTCTTGACCCACCTGTAATAAGTGCTACTTTTTTATCCATCTTATCCCAAACCTTTCTTTTTTATTTTTTTGCAAATTCTAAAAATTCTCCTAATGATTTAACATCACTTATAGAAAAAATATTTATATCTTCCCCTTTTAGTTCTTTTTTTATAAATCCAGAAAGAGCTTTACCTGGTCCTATTTCTACAAAAGTATCAATTTTTTCCTTTCTCATTTTTTCTATTGCTTTATCAAACCTTACTGGACTTACTATATGATTTGCTAATATCTCTTTAATATTATCTTCTTTTTTGTAATACTCACCATCTATATTTTTTATTACTTTATTATCATTTATATTAAACTCTACATTATTTAACTCTTTTTTAAATAACTCCTTTGCTTTATTTAATTTTTCTGTATGGAATGGACCACTTGTTTTTAATTTTATAATTCTCTTAGCATTCAAATTATTTAATTCAACTATTGCTTCTTCTATTCCTTCAGATTCTCCTGAGATTACAGTCTGTCCAGAGTAATTATAATTTGCTGGTACAACAAATTTACCATTTTTTCTTACTTTTTCGCAAACTTTTTCTATTTCTTTACTATCCATTCCTAAAACAGCAGCCATTTCAAAGTTTCCATCTGGAAGACAGTTACCCATAAAATATCCTCTCTTTTTTAAGAGCTTAATTCCATCTTCAAAATTAATGAATCCTGAATAAATTAAAGCAACATATTCTCCTAAGCTTAATCCTACTGAAAGATTTGAACTTATTCCTTTATTTTTCAAAACTTCTAATATTGCTAAACTTGTAACTGCTATTGCGATTTGTGTATTTTGTGTTTTGTTTAATTCTTCTTCATTTCCTTCAAAACATAATTTTTTAATATTCATTCCTAATGCTTTTTCTGCATTTTCATATATTTTATTTGCCTCTTCATATTTCTCGCATATATCTTTACCCATTCCTACATATTGAGCACCTTGACCTGGGAATAAAAACGCTGCATTCATCATATTACCTCCATCATTTTTCTCTATAGTATAATCTACTCTTATTTTATAATTTTTTTACATTTTTAATCTTTTTTGATGCTATTATATATCTTACTTATTAAAATTTGCAACATATTTATAATTTCAAATTTCAGCTTTTATTTATATAATAATTTATATTCTTTCCTTATCTATAATATTTTACATCTATTACCCCTTTTAAAACATATAGTATTTTATCTTAAATATTAGCTTTTATCTATTAGTCTGACTGGTCAGATTTGATATACTGAAAAATTTTAAAAAAATAAGAGCTTTTGACTATATATAAAAAATGTTTTATTTGATATTTTGATATATCGTACATTTTTATAGTCAGCTCTTATTGTTTAATATATTTTATTTATTACTATAGATTTTTATTTACAATATAGTCTTTTTAAGCTTTCGAAATCTCTTACATCTTTATGTGCTTGTAATGTTATTGAGCTAAAGAAAATATTTTCATTTGCATATTTATCCCATTCTTCTTTTGTTATATTTTTGTTCTTTTTTAATACTCTTTTAAATTCCCTTAAACTTTTTAAATAATAATTCATACAAACCACCTCTATCTTTTTTCACACTATTTTTATATTAACTTGTGCTTAAGTATAGCATGTTTAAACATAGATTGTATCGCGAAATTTGTCGAAAATATACAAAAAAACTTCTATTTTAATTGATATAGAAGTTTTTTATTTCATTTTATATTAAACAATTCAATTTTTACATCATAAATTCAATTTTCTTTTCAAATATTTCTATAAATTTTATTATTATTTCTTCTCTAGAAAAATTTTTATGATATTCTTTTTTTAAAGATGTAGCAATATTAACTGTTTCTTCATTAAATACTTCTTCATTTACATTAAATCCTATACCTATTAATATATGATTTAATATACCGTTACTAGTACTACTTTCTGTTAATATTCCACATATTTTTTTACCATTTAGCAATAAATCATTTGGTATCTTTATCTTCAATTTATAACCATATAATTCACTTATAGCCTCTGCCATGCACTCAGCTATAATTTTGGTTAAATTTTGTATTTTATTAACATTACATTTTGGAAACAGTACCATTGTCATTGTAATATTATTTCCTTTACTTGAATACCAAATTCTTTCTTTTGTTCCTCTCCCTTTTACCTGGCTATTGGCTAGAAATATTGTTCCATTTTCCAAACCAGATTTTATTAATTTTTTTGCTTCATCCTGTGTAGAACCAATTTCATCATAATATATAATGTTTTTACCTAAAAGTTTAGTATTTGCATTTTTTATTTTTTTTATGTCCATATATTCTCCTATTTTTAATAAGCACATAATCTAGTTTTAACTAAGTCATTTACAATATCTTCAAAGTTACACATTACCATATTGCTTACTAATTTATCTAATATATTATTAATTTCTTCTTCATCTTCTGTTATTTCTGTAATGTCTTTTATCTCTTTATTTGGTAAATTATTTTCTTTAACAACTTCAATTCCATATAATTCATCTTTAGTTTTGTAATATTGTATTTTTTCTGTTACTCCATCTTCTGTTTCGTTATTTTTTTTGTTTATTTCTATACATGCATATAAACTTTTCACTGGTTCTTTTACCTCCTTTTGTTATCATACTGTGTTGCTATTTTACAACAGAATACACTATATTACAACAAATTTTCATCGTCTTAATTTGTTCTTTTATGACTTTTTTCGCCATTTTTTTATGTTTTTTGATGTCGTTTCACATAATTTAGTTGACGTTTTTGTCAATATAATTTGAATTTATCTATATCATATATATTTACAATTATTTCTTCAAAGTTGCTTTAAATTCTGCTATCTTTTTATTTATTTCTTCTAGACTTTCATCATAATAATTATCTATCACTTTCAATTGTTTTACCGATAAATTATTTAATACTTCTGGATTTTTTTCTGTAATTTCAACTATTTCTTTTATATTTTCTCTTTTTTTGTTTTCTTGTTTCAATTTATCTATACTATTTATTTTGGTTTCATTACTTTTATTTTTTGCTTCTACTTCTTCTTTTGGTTCTTCTAACATCAATTTATTTTTATTAAATATATTATAAAAAAATTCTTTAATATTTGTATACATCTTTTGTATAGTTTTTTTCATTTTTTTATTCATCTCCTATACTTTTTATTTTTCCATAGTTGCTCTTAAATCTTCTAAATTTTTTATTTCTTCTTCTAACAAAGCCAACTCTCTTCTTTTTAATTCTAATAATTGTTTTTTTGTTTCTATAGCTCTTATTAAAGATTTTTTCATAATCGCTTCTTTTGATAGTTCTTTTTCAGTATTTTCACCTTTTATACATTCATCATCTATAGTATTTTTTCTACCACTATATTCTTCTTTGTTTCTTTCTTCATCTTCTATCTGGTCATTTGATTCTATTGTTTCACTATCACTAAACAATTCGCCTTCTTCTCTAACATTTCTTTCTAATTTTTCAGCAGTTCCCTTTTCTCCTTTAAGTTTTCTTGGGCTCTTTGCTATACTATCTTTTATTTTAGGAGCTGTGTGCTTTTTTACATAATCTTTTAATTTTTCTATAGGAACGCCCTCTTTTATTGCTGTAACTATAACATCAAAACTTTCTCTATATTTTTCATAACTTTCACTTAAAATACGACTTCTCTTGTCTTTATATAACAAATTCCAAAAACCTTTTCCCACTAGTTTCATGTATATATACATTTTATTTGCTTCATCTTCTATATGAGTTTCATCTTGTTCCTTTGAATCTTCTCCTAGTCTAACTCTCATAAAATCTTTTATTTGTTCATATATATGTGATAAATTACAGCTCTGTTTTTCTGATTTATACATTAATCCGTTTTTACTGCTTCTGTCTCCTATATATTCTTCTGGAATATGAATTCCTAAATTTTTTTCTACTTTTTCACATAATGCTATAGTAAAAGTAGCATCATCTATTTTTTCTTTTTTCTCTCTACTTTTATTTGTTTTTTCTTCAGTTTTGTCTTCTTCTAGATTTTCAGTTTCATTTTCCCCAATTTTTTCAGACTTTTCTTCTATTGCTCTTTTCTTTTCTAAGATTCTTTTTCTTCTAATACTTGTTTGCATATATGATATACTTCTTCTGGCTCTATCACTTAAATTTAATTTTTCCAAATCCAAATCTTCCAAATATTCCATTTGTTCTTCTGGTAACTTATATGCAAAATATATATTTTTGATATGATCCCTGCGAGTTTTTACTATATTAATTGGTTCATCTGTTTTTTTCCCTAACAATTCATTTAACTTATCTAATTTAAAATGATATATGTATGAATTACTATGTCCTGGAATTTCTGTACATAGAAGTATTGTTCTATCTCTTTCCTCTTCTCTTATAGGAACTTTATCAAATGCTGTAGAATCTGATATATGTATTCCGGCATTACCTTTTTCTTGTATATTTAAAAGTTCTACCATATTTTCAGCTTTCATTTGATAAAAATAACTTTCGCAATATTTCAATTTAGAATACATATAAAAATCTCTAAGAGCTCGATAAAAATTTTTATGTGTTTCTAAACAAAATTTGCTTTCATAAAACCACTTTTTAAATTCTTCAAATTCTTCTTCATTCCCATTATCTACATCAATTGCAAATCTTCCAAGTACTTCTTTTTCAGGTCTTAGTGTAACTCTTTCCATAAAAAGCCAACTTCCTGCTTCTGTAAGATATTTATTATATAATTCTCCTAATTTTGCAACATAACTTCCACTCCAATGTCGTGTTCTATCATCTACTATTAATCCTTTTTCATCTCTATAAAAAGTATTTCTATCTATTAGTTGTCCTGGAATCTTTGAAAAACTATTTCCAAGATTCATTCCCGCTGCTGCAATTTCTTCTCTACTTGTTAAAGATTCATAATATCTATCTAAAAAGTTTTTGTCAATTGTAAATAAATCTTCTCTTCCAAGACCTGAGTAGATTTCACTAAGTTGTTTTATAATTTCGTCATACAATCCAATTTCATATCCGCCTTTGTATAAACTCAAAATCTGTTCTTTACTCCAATATTCTCCTGCTGGAGCTTTTAAATCCTTTTGAGACTTTAAGTGTTCTATAATACTAAATAATTTATTTACAATTTCTAAATCTGTTACTATATCTTCTCTTAGATAATAAAACTTCTTTTTTTGTGCTTTATTTATTCGAATATTTCTCATTTTTTTCCTTTCTTTAAAAATTATATTGACTTCTTTTTATATTATATATATAATTTTTATAATCTATTTTGAGGAGTGATCTTATGTTAAAAACAAAACTCCAAGCATTAACAAATTGTAAATCTGAAAGTTTATCAATCTTATTTCGTAACTTCGAGAAAAAATTTCCTCAAGAAAAAGGCTGCATAGCACTTTTACGAGATAAAATTTTCAATGAAAACTCTTCAATAACTGATGAGCAATTAGCTGAAAAATTAAATAAACTTTTCTAAATAGAAAGGAAATTCTTCCTTTCTATTTTATTTTACCATAAATATAGTATATTTTATTTTAAGTTACACAAATGTAATATAACTGTAATTACGTTGTAAAATTAAACTTTATTATAATAAAAAGCCAACATCTATTTTTAGATGTTGACTTTTTGCTCATATATCTCTAATTGCTGAGAAAATAATTCTCCAGCTTTAGTAAATAAACTTAAATTATCTGTTTGATTTAATATTTTTCTAACTGTCCATAATCCCAAACCATGATTATCTTTCTTTTCTTTTTTAGTAGAATACCCTTTTTCAAATATTTTTTCTATATCTAAGTCTACTTTTTTATAACTATTTTCTATTATTACCAGTTCTCTATTTACTTTAAAATCTTTTATAAATCTAACATTAATAACTTTTTCTTCACACTCTTTTGCAGCTTCTATTGCATTATCTAATAAAATACCCAAAATTCTACAAAACTCATATGCTGAAATTTTTATCTCTTTTAGATCTATCATTACTTCTATATTCATTAAAATCTTTTCTTTTTGTGCCATATAATATTTATTGGTAAGTATACTATACACCGCTGGATTATTAATAATTTTTGGATCTAAAATCCCCATAGTATTTACTATTGTGCAATCTTTTAATATTGACTTACTCATGCTTTTTATTCCAATTATATCATTTGTTTCTACATATCCATTTAAAGCTTGTACAAAATTTGCAAAATCATGTCTAAAACCTCTTATGCTATCATACATAATCAACAAAGTTTTATTGTATGATTCTAAATTGTGTATTTTCCTATCTTTCTCTTCTAATTCTTCTATTTTCATAATATCTTTAATGCTTATATAAAAATATACAATTAAAGATACTATATCAAATACAAAAATAATATATGGAAAGTCACTAATAAATATTGTCATTTCTACTGTATTAAAAAATATAATCATACTTCCTATTACAGAAATAATTATGATTTTTTTCTTATTTTTCTTTCCTAGTTCGTCACTTATTTTTATATAAAAATTCTTCTTTTTTACAATATAACAAAGAAAAATTCTAAAAATTGCAATTGATGATGTTAAATAAAATTTATACATTGGATAACTCATACCTTTTTGATATGTTTCCACATCTTTAAAAATCATACACCCAACTTTTGAAAATATAACTTCAGCACATGTAAAACTAATTGCATTTATTGATTCTGCTAATATACATTTTTCAATACTTGCTTTCACTATTTTACGCAATATTACTATAGAAACTATTATAGTAAGAGCTCTATAATATGGTACTGGTATTATAATTGCTGTACTTACTCTTGAAATTACTTCTAATATTATTATTTTTATCTTTTTACCTCTTGTTATTTCTATTTTTAGTATATTGCTAACAAAAAATAGATTTGTAGCTGAAAAAACTATAGCTGATATTATTGTCACTATCAACCACTGAAAAAATTCATTTTCTTGAATTATCTTTTGTAATTCTACAATATTTTCCATAATCTGTATTTCCTTTTTATTTTTTTCTTCTTTTTTCAACTTTTATTTTAATCTCATATTTAGCCAATTACAAGCCAAATCGTAACACTAATTTCGAGGTTTATTTTTATATTCTTTGCAAATTCGACAATTTTTTTCATTTTCCAATCTAGTTTTCACTTTTTGTATTAACAATTATATAATCATAAAAAATTATACTTTAAATAATTTTTTATTTTACTTTTGTAGATTACACTTTTTTTGTAAAAAACATGGCTAAATCTTGACAAATTAGCATATACTATGTAAAATAGTTGTATTATGTATAATATATATTTGCATTGAAGAATGACGACTTGCTAAAAGTTGCTAAAAGAGATTAAAGGTCATAGGCTGAAAACCTTTATTAGAAATAACATAGCAAACTAACACATTCTGAGCAAATTTTATTTTATAAAGAGGAAAAACAAAATGTTTTTCAAGCCGGGTGGTACCGCGGAAAAGTTATTTCGTCCCAGCATTAATTTTATTAATGCTTGTGGGCTTTTTTTGTTTTTATTTTAATTTTTTTATAAAGGAGATGTTTAATTATGAATGAGTATAGAACTCATAATTGCAATGAGATTAGTTTAGCTGATGTTGGAAAAGAAGTAAAAATTTCAGGATTTGTCCAAACTATTAGAGATTTAGGAGGTGTTGTCTTCCTAGATATAAGAGACATGTATGGAGTAACACAAGTAGTTACTTCTGCTGAGAGTACAGATGTAGATTTTGCTTCACATATTCCAATAGAGTCTACAGTTTGTGTTGAAGGAACAGTAAGAAAAAGAGATGAAGAAACATATAATCCAAATATAAAAACTGGTGAAGTAGAAATATTTATAAAAAATATAACTATTCTTGGAAAAAGAACAAAAAACTTACCTTTTGAAGTAAATGGTAATCAAGATGTAAGAGAAGATTTACGTCTAAAATATCGTTTTTTAGACTTAAGAGGTGACAAACTAAAAAATAATCTAATTTTAAGAGCAAAAGTTCTTCAATATTTAAGAAGTCAAATGATTGAGCAAGGATTTTTAGAAGTTCAAACACCAATACTTACAAGTTCTTCACCTGAAGGTGCTAGAGACTACCTTGTTCCAAGTAGAGTACATCCTGGAAAGTTTTATGCTCTTCCACAAGCTCCTCAACAATTTAAGCAATTACTTATGGTATCTGGAATAGATAAATATTTTCAAATTGCACCATGTTTTAGAGATGAAGATGCAAGAGCAGATAGAGCTCCTGGAGAATTTTACCAATTAGATATGGAAATGGCTTTTAGTACACAAGAAGATGTATTTGCAGTTATGGAACCTGTTATATATAATACATTTAAAAAATTCTCTAATAAAGAAATTGCAGAATATCCATTTCCAAGAATTCCATATAAAGAAGCAATGCTTAAATATGGATGTGACAAACCTGATTTGAGAAATCCTTTAATTATTGTTGATGTTACTGAATTTTTCCAAAGATGTACATTCAAACCATTTCATGGTTTAACAGTTCGTGCTATTAAAGTAAGTGGACATATGTCAAAAGGATTTCATGAGAAAATGCTTGAATTTGCTAAATCTATTGGTATGGGTGGTCTTGGATATTTAGAAGTTCAAGAAGATTTAAAATATAAAGGACCAATAGATAAATTTATTCCAGATGATATGAAAAAAGAATTAATGGATCTTGCAGGCTTAGAAAAAGAAGATACAATATTCTTTATAGCTGATAATGAACAATTAGCAAATAATTATGCATGCCAAATTAGAACAGAACTTGGAAAACGTTTAAATTTAATTGATGAAAGTAAATTTAAATTCTGTTGGATAGTTGACTTTCCAATGTATGAATTAGACGATAATGGAAAAATAGCATTTAGTCATAACCCATTTTCTATGCCAAAAGGAGGATTAGAAGCTTTAAATACTATGGAACCTTTAGATATTGTTGCATACCAATATGATATAGTTTGTAATGGTATAGAACTTTCTTCTGGTGCCGTTAGAAACCATGATCCAGAAATAATGATTAAAGCTTTTGAACTTGCTGGATATGGAAAAGAAACTATAGAAGAAAAATTCTCAGCATTATTTAATGCATTTCAATATGGTGCTCCACCACATGCTGGAATTGCACCTGGTATTGATAGAATGATTATGCTTCTTACAGAAAGTGATGTAATTCGTGATGTAATTGCATTTCCTATGAATAGTAAAGCAGAAGATTTATTAATGGGTGCTCCAGGAAATGTTTCAAAAGAACAATTAGAAGATGTTCATATAAAATTGGATATAAAAAATAATTAATTTTTATAGTATATCTAAATTCGTCTAGTTGTAAAATTATTCTAATATATACTGTTACATGTAAGACGAATTACATGTTAGTAACTTGAAAATGCAACAAAAACTTGATTTTTCCTTCTTATCATGTTATACTTTATGTTAATTCTATACAGAAAGAAGGTTTGAAACTTGGTAAAGCGCAAAAATGATCTTACAAGGGAAAAATTCTTTACACCTCTCTACTATGATGAAGCTTCACAATTTAAAAATCTGATTCTACAAAACTGGTGGAGTTCTGGTGCTGGAGAAGTTTATCAAGATTTCGCAAAAGAATGCAAAACGTCTGTATCATTAATGGCGTCGACGCTTTCTGATAGCGTACTCGATTTCTACTTACAAAAGATCAACAAAGATGCTCTGGATGACATATTCAGAAACACTTTAGATTTACTTGATTATTATATTACACTAAAAAAGTAAGATATTAATTAAGAATTTACCAAAAAAGAGAAGCCAATATTATATTTGGCTTCTTTTCATTTTATTATTTATATTCCTTTTTTCAACTTTTTGTATTAAAATTTATTTCTTATTTATTAATTTTTCTAATTCTTCTTTATTAAAATGATATTTTTTATTACAAAACTGGCAAACTGTTTCTGCTTTTCCATCTGTATTTATTATATCTTGTATTTCTTTTTCTCCAATAGCTATAAGTCCTTTTTCTATTTTTTCTCTAGAACAGTCACATTTATATTCTGGCTTAATAGTATCATCTATTATTTTTATATCATTATCTCCTGTTACTATTTTTGCAATTTGTTCTAATGATATTTCGTCATTTAACATTTTACTTATTGTATCTGCCTTTTTTATAGCTGCTTCTATATTTTCTATATCTTCTTCTTTAGCATCTGGCATAAGAGAAATTTGATATCCACCGGCTTTTTTCACTCCATTTTTATCTACTAAAACTCCAAGTGCTACTACAGTTGGTGTTTGTTCTGATTTTGCAAAATAATTAGTGAAATCTTCTGCAATTTCACCTGAAATTATTGGTGTCATTCCAACATATGGATCCTTTAAACCTATATCTTTTATTATATACATCATTCCATTTTTTCCAACTGCTTTACTAACATCTAATTTTCCAACTTCATTTAATGGAAGTTCTACTAATGGATTTGTAACATACCCTTTTACATTACCATTAGAATCTGTAACTGCTGTTAATGTTCCTGCTAAACCATCACCTTTTATTTGTACTGTAATAGAATCTTCTATTTCTTTTAAATCTGCTCCCATCATACTTGTCATTGTTAATAATCTCCCTAATGCTGCTGTAACTGTAGGACTTAAATCATGTATCTTCCTTGCCTCTTCTACTATATTAGTAGAATCTATACATTTTACTAAAGCTCTTCCTTCATATGCTAAAAATTTAATTATTCTTCCTTCCATTTTCTGCTCCTTTAACTATTTTTTTGTCTTTTAAAAATATTTTTAATAAAACTTAATATTCTTTTATAACATTTATTTTCTTTATGTTCTATTAAGCTATTAAAACTTTCTTTTTCTGTTTTTTCTTGAATGTCATTTTTTTCTTCAGTTTTAAATATATCATTTGGATTATAATTTTTATTTTTTTCTTGCTCATTTATTATTATATCATTTTTTAATTTATTATTGATTCTTTCTTTTTGCTTTTCATTTGCCCAGTAATCTTTATATAAAATTGCTAATATTTCTCTTGTTTCTTTTAACATGATTTGTTCATTAAAAGGTTTATTTTTATTAATAGTATATTTATATTCTTTATCCATATTCTTTTCAAACATATTAATCATTTCTTCCGGTATTTTTTTCACATCTTCTTCTGGTAAATATTTTAATATTTCTATTACTTCTTTATAAGCTTTTGGATAAAAATCTTCCATTTCTCCCTCTCTTTTTTGAAAAATTTTAATATAATATTTGTTTATTATATTTTTATTTTAATTTTCTTTGCACATTTTTATAAATTCTTTAAATAATGGAGCTGGTCTATCTGGTCTAGATTTAAATTCAGGATGAAATTGTCCTGCTATAAAGAATGGATGATCTTTTAATTCAATTATTTCTACTAAACTTCCATCTGGAGATGTTCCTGAAGCAATCAGTCCAAAACTTTCTAATTTTTCTTTATAATCATTATTAAATTCAAATCTATGTCTATGTCTTTCTGAAATTTCATTTGTTCCATATATCTTTTCAGCTAAAGTTTCTTTTTTTATAATACAAGGATATGCCCCAAGTCTCATTGTTCCACCTTTTTTATCTACATCCTTTTGATCTTCCATTATATGAATAACAGGATTTAAGCATTTATCATCTAACTCTGCTGAATTTGCATCTTCAATTTTAGCAACATTTCTTGCAAATTCTATAACTGCCATTTGCATTCCTAAACATATTCCTAAAAAAGGTACTTTATTTTCTCTTGCATATTTTATTGCTTCTATTTTTCCTTCTATTCCTCTATTTCCAAATCCTCCAGGAACTAATATTCCATCATATTTTCCTAAAACTTTTTTTACATTTTCTGAATTTATTTTTTCTGAATCTAAAAGATCAATCTTAACATTAACATTATTAGCAAATCCACCATGTTTTAAACTTTCTATAACAGACAAATATGAATCCTCAAGTTGTATATATTTTCCAACTATAGCAACTTTAACTTCTATATCTTTTATACTTTTAATGTTGTCAATCATTTCTTCCCACTTTGCATTTTGCTCCTTTTTCTTTTCTAATCTTAATTTATCACATACTATTTCTGCCAATCCTTCTCTTTCTAACATTAGTGGTACTTCATATAAAACTTCTACTGTTTTATTTTCTATAATGTGGTTTCTTTTTACATTACAAAATAGAGCCATTTTTTCTTTCATATTTTCTGGAATTGGAATTTGTGAACGACAAACTAATATATCTGGTTTTATTCCAAGACTTTGAAGTTCTTTTACAGAGTGTTGTGTTGGCTTTGATTTTAATTCATTAGATCCTTCTATATATGGAAGTAATGTAACATGAATATATATTACATCTTCTTCATTTTGCTCTATTCCAACTTGTCTAATAGCTTCTAAGAAAGGTAAACTTTCTATATCCCCTACAGTACCTCCTATTTCAGTAATAACAATATCCACATCTGTTTCATTAAATTTATATACTTTTTCTTTTATTGCATTAGTTATATGTGGAATTACTTGAACTGTTTTTCCAAGATAATCTCCTCTTCTTTCTTTTGCAATTACTTCAGAATATATTCTACCTGTTGTTATACTTGAATTTTTTGTTAAATTTTCATCAATAAATCTTTCGTAATGTCCTAAGTCTAAATCAGTTTCTGCGCCATCATCTGTTACAAATACTTCTCCATGCTCACAAGGATTCATTGTTCCTGGATCTATATTTATGTATGGATCAAATTTTTGGATAGTAACTTTATAACCTCTATTTTTTAGTAATCTTCCTAATGATGCTGCAGTTATTCCTTTTCCAAGTCCTGATACTACTCCTCCAGTTACAAATATGTATTTTGTATTCATATAAAAATCCTCCTTACTTTTTACCACAATACAAAGATTTAAATCAAAAATTATTTTATCTTAAAGTTTTTAATTTTCAATAACTAATAATTATAAAATTTAATAGTTCTTTATAAAATAAAAAAAGATTTAAAAAATCCTTACCAAAAATGCGGTTTTTTTTAAATCTAGATATATTTTATCACTATTTATGTGATTTTTCAATATTTTTTATTATTTTTTTATAAAATATTGACAATACTAAAAAATATATATATTTTATCTTTAGTAAAAATTTTAAGGAGGTACTTTATGACACCACATATTAGTTCAAAAAATGATGAAATTGCTAAAGTAGTATTAATGCCTGGTGATCCACTAAGAGCAAAATATATTGCAGAAAATTTTTTAGAAAATTCAAAATTAGTAAATTCTGTTAGAAATATGCTTGCATATACAGGAACATATAAAGGAAAAGAAATAACAGTTTTCGCTTCTGGAATGGGAATGCCAAGCATTGGAATTTATTGTTATGAACTGTATAAGTTTTATAATGTTGATACTATTATTAGAATCGGTTCTTGTGGAGCTTATACAGAAGATTTAAATATATTTGATACAATATTAATTGATAGAACATATACTGAAGGTAATTTTGCAAAAGCTCTAAATGGAAAAAATGAACATATTGCTAGTGCAGATTTTAATACAAACAATATTATTGAAGAAACAGCTAAAGAAATAAATATTCCATATGTAAAAGGAAATACTCTTTGTAGTGAATGCTTTGATTATTATGTTGAAAGCATTGATGACTTAATTGCTAGATTTCCAAAAGATTTAAATATTATTGGAGCTGAAATGGAAGCCTTTGCTTTATTTTATACAGCAAAATATTTAAATAAAAAAGCTGCTTGTTTATTGACTGTTGTAGATTCTCATTACAAAAAGCAAGAAATTTCTTCTGAAGAAAGAGAAAAATCTTTAAATGATATGATTTTACTTGCTTTAGAAAGCTCTTTAAAAATAAATTAATTTATATAATTATATAAAAAACAAACTCCCATTTTATAAATTTGTTTATATAAAAGGGAGTTTTTATTTTATATTATATCTCTATCGTGTACTACCAAAACTTTATTTTGTTATTGCAAGTACTTTGTATTTTATAACACCTGCTGGTGCTTGTACTTCTACTACTTGATTTTTCTTAGCTCCTAATAAAGCTGTTCCAATTGGTGATTCATTTGATATTCTATTTTGTGCTAAATCTACTTCTGTAGAACCAACTATAGTATATGAAACTTGTTCATCAAATTCTATATCTAATAACTTTACTGTATTTCCTACTTGAACTGTCTTTGTATCTATTTCTGATTCATCAATGATTTTTGCATGTCTTAATTTATTTTCCAATTCAATAATTTTACTTTCATTTTCTGCTTGTGCACTTTTTGCTTCATCATATTCGGAATTTTCAGATAAATCTCCAAAGCCTAAAGCTACTTTTATTCTTTCTGCAACTTCTGCTCTTTTCTCTGTTTTTAAATATTCTAATTCTTTTTCTAAATTTTCATACCCTTCTTGTGTTAATATTACTTCTTTATCATCCATTTTGTGTTTCCTCCTTATATATGCTTTATTATTATAAATCTAATTATTTTTTACTATTTATTTTTTCAATTTTTAATTTTAAGTTTATTTTAATATAATTTTTTAATAAAACTTAATTTTTCAAATTATTAAATATATTAATCCACTTTATCATTTTTGTCAAGCGCTTTTTGTATATTCTAATTGTTGTATTTTCCCTCTTTTTCCTATTAATTCCTGTATTTCGACATTATCCTCTTTTATTTTTTTTATTGCTTTATAAAAGTCTTGTTCTCCTATTATAAAACTTTCATATAATTCTTCTAATTTAAATAAATTAGAGTTTTTAATATAATTATTTTTTAGCTTACACATTTTTAAAGAATTAATAAAAATTCCATTAAAGCTTTTCTCTATATCTAGATTATTGTTACTTATATTTATTATTATTGCATCTCGATTTAATTGATATTTCGAAAATTCATCATTATCAAAATCTAAATTAACAATTATTTTGGCTTTATTTATACTTTTTCTTTTATTATTTGAAATTACAATCATTATATCTTCTTTTTCATATAAAAAACTTTCTACTTTCTGAAATTTCTTTATATTGTGAGTTACTATATTTAAACATTTTATCTTTTTAGAAAGATATTCTATTAAGCATATATTAACACAATTATTATCATTTACTAGTACATGTACAACTTGATTTTCCATTTTTTCTTTTTGAATATTAGAAATATACTTTAACATTTCGATTAACATTATTTTTTCTAAATATTTTCCATTACAAACTATTATATGTTTATCTTTATATATATTTTTTATTTCTTCTAATTTATTTAACTTTTTAGATATTATCATATACTTAATATTATATGTATCTATAACATTTTTTATATTATCAATACATCTTTTATATAAGTATCTTTCCCAATTATTGTTTATATTATTTTTTATTATACTAGTACAAACTATTGTATTGTTTTTATTTTTTTCTACTTTTACACTACTCTTCCACACATTTAGAATAAATTTCACATTTATATAGAGAGAAAGAATTTTATTGTATACCTTTTTTAATTTTTGATTTTTGATTTTATTATGCACACTTATCATCTTTTTATTATTCCAAAATTCCAATTTACTTGTATATTCTTTTAAATACATCTTTACATTTTTTTCTTTCATAAAAAATCACCCAAATATAATTTATTTTTAATTATATTTAAGTGATTTCATTTTTATTCATTATTTAATTTATTCATTATTTAATTTTTCGTTTATAACATTCCATATATTAGATTGTTCATAATCTTTAACCCAATAAGATGCTCCAGCTAAATTATATTTATCAACCAAATCTAATTTTTCTTTAATTGATTGTTCGTCTTCTATCCACATTTTATATGTTGCCCCATCTTTTTGATATTCTACATAATTTTGTTTTAATTTATCATCCCATTCTTTTGTAACACCTTCTGGAATTGATTTTTCTACATTTTTCATAGTTACAACAGAACTTGTTATTTTTCCATCTTCTTCTTTCCATAATCTTGTGTAAAAAGGTATTCCTAATACTAATTTTTCATTTGATACATATTCTGCTTTTTCTTCATCTAATAATTTTTTTACATTTGCCTCTACCCAATCATAACCTGCAACAGTTCCTTCTTCATTAGAAGAAACTCCATGTTGGTCATATGCCATAAACATCATATAATCTGAAACATCTGATAATACTTTTCTATCAAAACATAAAGACCAATCTGGAGAACCGTCTGGCGCTGTAACATCAATAGATACTACTTTACCTAACTCCTTAATTCTAGGTGAAAGTTCTATCATAAATCTAGAAAATAAATCTCTATCTTCTTGTTTCATATATTCAAAATCAATATTCACTCCATCCAAATCATATTCTTTTACATATTCAACAATCTGATTTATTAATGATTGTCTTAATTTGTAATCTCTCATTATTTCAGATGTTGTTTCTTTCATTGAATTATTAGATACTACAGGCCATACTTTATATCCATTTGAATGTGCCCAATTTATATATTGTTTACCACTTTCTCCTACATTTTCCAACAAATTACCTTTTCCTAGTTTTTCTAAATAGAAAAATGTTGGTGATACAACATTAACACCTTCTATATTAGTTCCAGATCTATCTGGAGCTTGTCCGTATTCTGAAAAATACTCCCATACAAGGCTTACTTTTCCGTCTATTTGTTTATATTCTTTTTGTTCCTCTCTTGCTATTATTTTGTCAGAAATGGAATCTTTTTTTATATATCCTAATTTTCCCTCTTTTGTTCTTACTTTTATAAAGCCATTATTTATCTTAGTTTCACTTTTATTTGAATTTGATGGTACTATATAAACTTCTTCTCCTTCATCTATCTCGTCTATAGTTTTTGAAAATATAGAATCTTTATATTTTACTTTATTTTTCTTTTTGCTGTTTGCTATTTCTAATTCTCGATTTAGAGAATCCAAAACAATTGTGTTAGATTCTTTAATATATGTTGCTTTAACATTATAAACTTCCTCTAATTCTGAAAATGGAATATAATATTTTCCATCAATTTCTTTTACTTCCCCATTCATAGATGATGTTTTTCCATTAACAGTCTTTTCTTTCTGCCCTACAATCATTGTTGCTATTTTTGTATCTGATGATGTTATTATTTGATTATATTTTTCATCATAATATATGTATTCATCATAGAAATTTTTAATATCCTCTTTGCTTAAATATATAACACCATTATCATCTATAAATGCTTTTCCTTTTAAATTTTTACTTACATTACTATAATTTATAACTAAATTTAGGTCATTTGGTTCTACTATATAATTTGGTGCAATTTTTAAAACAAACACAGCTATCGCCATTATTACACATATTATAATAATATTTTTTATATAATTATTTTTCTTTTTTTCTTTCTTTTCTTCTATCATTTGCAAATTCTCCTCAAAAAAATCTTTTTTAACTATATCATAAAAAAATTTTTTAGTGAATACTTATATTAAATTTTATTAAAAATCCTTAAAAATACTTGTTTTTTTATAAAAGTTATGATAAACTTATACTTAGTCAATTTTATTATGCATATAGGAGGTGCAATTAATTATGGCAAAATGTGAAATTTGTGAGAAATCATTATCTCATGGTAATAAAATTAGTATAGCTCGTTCACATGTAAGTAGAAGAGCTTCTAGAACATGGAGACCAAACTTAAGAACAATAAAAGCTGTTATAAATGGAGAAACAAAAAGAATTTCTGTATGTGCTAAATGCTTACGTTCTGGAAAAGTAAAAAGAGCTTAATTATAATTAAAAATAAAGAAAAGTAGGTTATTTCCCCTACTTTTTATTTTTTCTTATGTATTATTCTTTTATGCCAAATATTATTTTTACAAATCCTCTTAAAAATTTTGGCACTTTTTTTACTACTATTGTCATTTTACTTCACTCCTCTTTTTATTAACTTTTTAGCATGCAAGCCACATAAAACCTATTGCTACAACTGCTAAACCTATACAAAATAGCCATCCAGTTAATGGAAGTAATAAAACAAGTAGTATTCCTAATCCAAGTCCAATTAAACATACACCTAATGTCTTTTTTAATACACAAAACATAATATATTACCTCCCATTAATATATTATATTATCTTAATTCTGTAAATGTTACTTAAGTTTATCTTTTAGAAAGGATTTATATATGAATAAGCAAGATTCAATAAGCATTATAAAAATATTAAAAGAATACTATCCAGATGCAAAATGTAGTTTGAACTTTTCTACACCTTTTGAACTATTAATTGCTGTTATGCTATCGGCACAATGTACAGATGAACGAGTTAATAAAACGACTCCACTAATTTTCGAAAAGTACAATACTCCTGAAGACTTTGCCAATATAGATTTAACTTTATTAGAAAATTTAATACATCCTTGTGGATTTTATAAAAATAAAGCAAAAAACATCAAATCCACTGCTACTATATTATTAAATAACTATAATAGTATTGTTCCAAATAATATTGAAGATTTAATAGCTTTACCAGGAGTTGGCAGAAAAACGGCTAATGTAGTTATGCTTGAAGCTTTTAATATTCCTCAAGGAATTGCTGTAGATACACATGTAAAAAGACTTTCAAGCAGACTAGTACTATCTAAAAACTCAGATCCATCAAAAATAGAATTAGATTTACTAAAAACTTTTCCAAAAGAATATTATAAAGATATAAATCATATTTTCATATATTTTGGTCGTGATATATGTACTGCAAGAAAACCAAAGTGTAATATTTGCCCAATAAATAAATTTTGTAAAAATTTTTCTAAAAATGAATAATTTAATCATTTCTATGTATACTAATTATTAGATTAGGATCTTTTCTTCCTTCTAAAATTATCATAGAGGTGATTTATTTTGACGAATATAAACTGTTCTTCTGACTGTGTATATCAAAAAGATGGCAAGTGTTGTTATGAAAACATTTTAGCAAAAAAAATTACACCTTCTGCAGATTGTGCATATTATCTGTCAAAAAAGGTTCAATTTGAACGGGTCAAATTGAACCTTTAATTATCTTCTTCTATTATATCATCTATTACTATTTGCTCATTTTCATCTAATTTGTATTTTGGAAGCTCTGGTAGTTCCTCTAAATTTGTTATTCCAAACATTTTCAAAAAATTATTTGTAGTTGAATATATTGTTGGCCTTCCGTGGTGCATCTAACTTCCCAACATCTTGTATCAACTCATATTCTAATAGTTTATATATAGTTCCGTCCGAATTTACTCCTCTAATTGCTTCTATTTCTGCTCTTGTTATTTTAGGATTATATGCAATAATTGCTAAGACTTCTAATGCTGCTTGTGATAAATTAGGTTTACTTCTTTTATCAAAAATTGGATATATATAATCATAATTTTCTTTTTTAGTACATAATTGATAAGCATTGTTTGTTTTTACTATTTCTATTCCTCTTTTTTCTTCTTTATATTCATTTCTCATATCTTCTATTATATTCTCGATATCTTCAAAACTCATTTCTAAAGAAGACATGAATTCTTTTGTTTCTACTGGTCTTCCCGCTGAGAACATTATTGATTCTATGATTGATTTAGCTCTTTCTATTTTCATTATTTTACCTCTTTTCCCAAACTTATTATTACATGCATTTTTTATGATGTCAAGCAAGTTTTTACTAATCTATTCAATCTCTAAATATTAATAATATTATATTACTAAAATATTCGATTTCTAAAAATATTTTTATTTTAAAGTATTCTCTCTTGAATTATACTTTTGTTTATGCTAATATAATAAAAAATATTTAGTTAGGATGTGTTTCTTTATGTCTAATGAAAAAAATGAAAAGAAAAATAAAAAAATAAAAGTTGTATCTGGTAATGGTAAAATAGATATTTCACCAGTTTATAAACATTTACAAGTAGAAAAGCCAAAAATTCAAGAAAAGAAAAAAAATATTATAATTCCTGAAGAAAAAAAATAAAATACTAATTCACAAAAATTTTTACTAAAAAAAACGATATAATTAATATTATATCGTTTTTTATTTTAATTTTCTCATTCTCTCTTACATTGCTTCTTTATTTTCTTCTACTTTTTCGTTTTCATTATCTTCTTGATTTACCACTTCTAAACTTGATACAGATACTTCATATGCTATTTTTGTTTCTACAGTTCCATCTTCATATTTTTTCTCATAAGTTCTAGATTGAACTCTACCAATAACTTTTACTTCTGTTCCTACTGGCATATTTTCACAAAATCTAGCATTTCTTCCCCATGCTATACATGGTATATAATCTGATTTATTGTACGCTCTATTAACTGCAAGTAATATATCAGATATTTCTCTTCCAAATGGTGTTTGTCTGTATATTGGCTTTTTACATATGTAACCATTTAAAATTACTTCGTTTGAGATAAAGTCTTTACTTACTTGAAGTTCTTCATCTTGGTTTTCTACAAATTTAACTTCTTTAGCAAATACAGTTAATACTAATCTGTTTCTTTCATTTTCATAACTATTATATGATCTAAATTGACCTTCAACAATTATTTTTTTGTCGATTGTTAATTCATCAATAGTTAAAAGTCTTTCTGATACTGTAACTGGTATAACGTCTGCATTTCCACTTAAACGTGGTACACTCAAATCAAATATGTAAAACTTCTCTCCATAAATTTCATGACTAAATCTTTTGTCACTTGTTACCTTTCCCACTAAAACTATGTGGTTATTATCTGAATAATTTGTATTCAATTTATTTTCCTCCCCTTATTTGTTTATCCCATAGTATCTTATTCATAATGTTATCGTTTTAGAATATATTTCATAATTTATATTATACTCCACTTTTTTGGTTTTGTCTACATAAAAAGTTAATTTTTTGATTTTTTTTAATATTTTTCTATCTTCTTTCCCTCATAGCTCTAGAATTTCACATTATTTATGTCCTCATTATTATGGATTAATAGCAATGATATTAATAACATAATGTCATATACATCACTTTTGGCTTCTTTATTTAAGCTAATTTCTTGCTGCTCTACCTCACTTTTTTTACTTATAATATTTCTTTGAACACTTACCTGAATACTATCGTCTGTAACACTAGACATAGTAATTGTAGATTTTGAATTAAAACCATATGTTATTATATTTGATTTAATATCTTTTAATAAATCAATTATTGTTCCTATATCTTCATTTACAATGACATATTCTGATTTTGCAATTAATTTATTTAAAGAATCTTTATCTTCAAATTCTCTATTAACAATTATAGTTTCAAATTTTATATTTTTTATATTATCAATGCTATTTTCTCTGATAAAGATAATATGATATTTTTTTAAAACCGAATTATTATTTTGAATTTTTTTTATATAGTTTTCACTTTTTATATCTGTAACAATGCCAATAAAAATCATCATTTTTCTCCTTAATCATATATATTTATTATATCTACATATTTTTATTCTATTCATTTTTACTTTGTTTTTGTACTCCATTTGCATCAATTACATAATTATCTTTATATATTAATTCAGATACAGTTACTATTTTGTAACCTTTTTCTTGTATATTATGCAAAATCATTTCTAAACTATCTGCTGTATGTTTTGTTCCATTATGTGATAAAATAATACTTCCATTTGATAATTTTGAATCTAATCTTTTCCACATTTCTTCTCCTGTTATTCCTGTATAATCTAATGTATCTAAATTCCATTGTATTGTTTTATGATTCATATTATTGGATGCATTAATTACAGTATCATTATATTCTCCATATGGTCCTCTATAAAGATTTGTTTTATTTCCTGTAATTTTTTCTATTTTTTCACTACACAGTTTTATTTCTTCTACATTTTTATCTATATTTAATTGATTAACATGTGGATGAGTATTTGAATGATTTGCTATTTCATGACCTCCATCATATATTTTTTTTACATATTCTGGATATTTATCTACCCAATCTCCAACCATAAAAAAGGTAATATGTACTTTATTTTTGGATAGAGTATCTAAAATACTATCTATATCGTCTGCATTCCATGCACAATTCATTGTTAATGCTACTTGTTTTTCATTAGTTTCTACACTATATATTGGTAACTGTTTACTACTTGCAGATGTTGCAATAATTTTATCTTTATTATTAATTATTGTAGATGCCATAAAAAATAATACTATAATTGTACTTACTGCAACTGCATATGAAAATATTTTTTCCTTATTAAAAACTATAAACATAAAAACCCCCTAAAATGATTTATTTAATTCTATGCTTATTTTATAAATTTTATGTTTTTTTATTATTTATCATTACATAAATTTCGGACATATTATTTATCATTTCTTCATTTTTCTGTAATATTGGACATTCTAATTGTATAAACTTGAAATATAAAGCATTTAGGAGGATTTTTTATGAAAGTAATTCGTATAAAAAAAAATAAACTACTCATTTTTAGTAGTATATTTCTAACCTTTATAATTACATTTTGTACTTTTTCAACATCATTTGGAATGCAACATTATTATAAACTAGACTTTTCAACTTGTATTGTTACAGCCTCTAAGCTAAATGTACGTAGTGGACCTGGAACAGGATATAGTATTGTTGCAACTGCTAATAAAAACGACTATATTCGTGTTTTTGCCGGTGTTGGTGATTGGTATATTGTTCAAGTAGAAGGTGACTATGTTGGGGCAATTAACAAAAAATATGTAAAACCAATATATCCTAATAACAATACTGGAAATAGTAATAATTCTAATAATAGTAGCTCTAATACAGGTTCCAATTCAAATACTACATCTTCTAACCTTTCTCAAGATGAAAAAGAAGTATTTGATTTAATTAATAAGCAAAGAACTAACAATGGGTTAAAAGCTCTAAACATAGATTCAGAAGTTCAAAAAGTCGCCAGAATAAAAGCACAAGACATGGTTAATAATAACTATTTTTCTCATACTTCTCCAACTTATGGTTCACCATTTGATATGCTAAAAAAATTTAGTGTATCTTATAAAACTGCTGGTGAAAATATTGCTGGAAATTCTAGTAATAGCGCTGCTGTAACTGCTTGGATGAATTCTTCTGGACATAAAGCAAATATTTTAAATAGTAGCTTTAACTATACTGGAATTGGTGTAGTTTCAAGCTCTAAATATGGAAAAATCTATGTACAAATGTTTATTGGTAAGTAATTTTATCTTTTACTTCTAATATATTTATTTACTCTCTTATTCTATAAAAAACTCTTTATTAAAATTTTAATAAAGAGTTTTTGTTATTTATTTTTTATTAGTCATATTTTTTACTTAATTTTATTTTAGTTATATTTTTATTTTGTCTAGTTTAATTTATTTTTTATTTTAATAATTTTCTGCTTTAATTTCAAAGAATGCTTTTGGATGGTTACATACAGGACATACTTCTGGAGCTTCTTTTCCAATTACTATATGACCACAATTTCTACATTTCCATATTTTATCTCCATCTTTACTAAATACTAATCCATCTTTTACATTTTCTAATAATTTTTTATATCTTGCTTCATGCTCTTTTTCTATTTTTCCTACTTCTTCAAATAAATATGCTATATGGTCAAAACCTTCTTCTTTTGCTTCTTTTGCCATTTTTACATACATATCTGTCCATTCATAATTTTCTCCTTCAGCTGCTGCTTTTAAATTATCAAGTGTACTTCCTATTTCTCCACCATTTAATAATTTAAACCACATTTTTGCATGTTCTTTTTCATTATCTGCTGTTTCTTGAAAAATTGCTGCTATTTGCTCATATCCATCTTTTTTTGCTTTGCTTGCAAAATATGTATATTTATTTCTTGCTTGTGATTCTCCTGCAAAAGCCTCCATTAAATTTTTTTCTGTTTTTGTACCTTTTAAATCTTTCATATAATTTCCTCCACTTTCTTCTTTTATTTTTGGCTATATTATAATTAAATCATTTTTTTATTTCCATACCATAATTATAGCCATACCTTATCTATAAGGCATCTAGTCATTTGTATCATTTTTACATTCTTTACAATAACCAGTAAGTAAAATAATTGCATTTATATAATTTGCCTCTATTTTATTTCCTAACTTTTGTATATCATTATCTAACTTTATTTGCTGCTCTTTTTCTAAAAAGACATCTGAAACTTTTCCACAATTTAAACATTCAAAATGAATGTGTGGTTTTATGTTTCCATCATATCTATCTATTCCATCCTTTGTTTTTATCTTCGCAATCTCTCCTTCTTTATATAAGTTTTGCAAATTTCTATATATTGTTGCTATTCCTAAATTTGGCATTTCTTTTTTTAAATCCCAAAATAAAGTTTCTGCAGTTGGATGATCTTTTCTAGATTTTAAAGAATTAAGAATAAGTTCTCTTTGTTTACTAAATTTTTTCATCTTCTTTCCTTCCTGATAATGATTATCATTATAATATAATAAACTTTCATATTTTTCAAGTATTTTTTAAAATTTTATTTATTTTTATTTTTTTGTATGTTAGAATTATTGTCATAGTAAAATGTATCTATAAGGAGAGGATTTATATGGAACTTAATAAATGTACAAGATGTGGCTGTTTTTATGTTTCTAGCAATGATGTTTGCCCTACATGTGAACAAAAAGATGTTGCAGAAATTGATAAATTAAAAAATTTTTTAGAGGACTCTGAATTTTCATCTATCGATGATATTTCTTATCAAACTGGAATAACAGTGAAAAATTTAAATAGATTTTTAAAACTAAATGATTTCAAAAAGTTAAAAAATTTATAATAGAAAAATAAAAAATAGCTATATTTTTCTATTATTACAAATAAAAAAATAAAAGACGATTTTTATAAAAAATAAAATCGCCTTTTATTTTTTTAAGATATTATTCCTAAAATGCTTTTTTCTTTTTCTACCACTTCATTTGATAGTTCATAACATTTTTTTATTTTTTCAATAGTTTCATTTCCTAATGCTAAATCATTTGCATATATATATGCAAATTCTTCATCCAAATTAATTTTATCTCCAATCTTTTTCTTTACAACTATTCCTACATCATGATCTATTTTATCATCTTTTTTTACTCTTCCTGCACCTAACATACATGATATATTTCCTAATTTTTCTACATCTATTTCTTTTACATATCCTTCTTTATCTGCTGGAACTGGTATTTTATATTTAGCAAGTTTAAATTTTTCTACGTTTTTAATATACTCTATATCTCCACCTTGATTTTTCACCAACTCAATAAATTTATTATAAGCTTTTTTATTATTTATATTTTCTAGCATATTCTTTTTATTAATCTCTATATTGTTTCCCTTTCCTGCTAGTTTTATCATATATGCTCCAAGTTCTAATACTACATCTTTAACATCTTCATCCATGTTTCCATTTAGAGCTTCTATAGCTTCTATCACTTCTAAAGTATTTCCTATTGAATGTCCTATTGGTTCATTCATATTTGTTAATATGCATACTGTTTCTTTGTTTGCTAATTTTCCTATTCTTATCATCATTTTAGCAAGTTCTTCTGCTTTTTCTATAGTTTTCATAAAAGCTCCACTACCTACAGTTACTTCTAATACAATTTTATTGGCTCCTGATGCTATTTTTTTACTCATTATACTAGATGCTATTAATGGAATATTATCTACACATGCTATTGTATCTCTTAGTGCATAAAGTTTTTTATCTGCTGGTGCTAAATTTAATGTTTGACCAATTAAACTAATGCCTATGTTTTCTACATTTTTTATAAACTCATCTATTTTTATATTAGTTTTATATCCTGGTATAGATTCTAATTTATCTATTGTTCCTCCTGTAAATCCGAAGCCCTCTTCCAGACATCTTTGCAACTGGTACCCCTAGAGATGCTACTATTGGCATTAATATTAATGTAATTTTGTCTCCAACTCCTCCTGTACTATGTTTATCCACTACATTTTCTCCTAATGTAGATAAATCTAATACTTCCCCAGAATATGCCATTGCTAATGTAAGGTCTTTTATTTCTTCATCTGTCATTCCATTTATATATATAGCCATCACTAAAGCCGCTGCTTGATAATCTGTTACTATTCCTTTTATGTATGAATTTATAAAGTATTCAATTTCTTCTTTGGTTAATTCTTTTTTATCCCTTTTCTTTGCAATTATTTCTAATATATTCAAAAATACTCCTCCTAAAAAACAATTCTAATTTTTAAATAAATTTCTTCACAAAACTTAGTCTATGTAATGGACAAATGCCATTTTCTTTTATTGCTGCAATATGTGCTGCAGTACCATAGCCTTTATGTTTTGCAAATCCATATTGTGGATATACTTCATCCCACTGGCGCATTATTCTATCTCTTGTTACTTTGGCTATTATAGACGCTGCTGCAATAGAATAACTTTTAGCATCTCCCTTTATAATAGAATTATATGGAATTCCACATGTATCTATTTTAGTTAGTGCATCTACTAATATTATGTCTGGTTTTACTTTTAATTCTTTTATTGATGTTGTTAATCCATGCTTTGTTGCATTTAAAATATTAATTCTATCTATTTCATTTTGATCTATTATTGCAACACCATAACTAATAGCCTCTTTTGTAATTTCCTCATATAATTTTTCCCTTTTCTTTTCAGAAACTTTTTTAGAATCATTTACTCCCTCAATCATAGAATCTTTTGGCATAATTACACTTGCAACTACTACCGGACCTGCTAAAGGTCCTCTTCCAGCTTCATCTATACCACAAATATATTCTACTCCTTTTTCATATAAGTCTTCTTCAATTTTTCTAATTTCTTGTAATCTTAATAATTCTTTTTCTTTCATATATATTCTTCTTTCTTTTTTTGTATTTTTTCTAACAACTTATACTATGTATTTATTTAATATCTAGTAAGTTAATTTTTCTTGTTTTACACTTATTAATATATATTCAATTAATTTTATTTTAGCATCTATTATCATACGTTCATTTAAATTTTATTTTTACTACATATATATTTATTTTATAATGTTTTTACTAAAATTAAGACTTCTAAATTTCTAATTAATCTTATATATTGTATTTTAAAACTTTATTTTTATCTCTTTTTTCATATTATATATATACTTATTATTTTTTTCAAGTATAAAAAAATAGACATTTCATTTTAACAAAAATCTTATATATTAACATAATATTCTGAATTGTTTTTTATTTTTTACATTCTTTTCACTAAATTTTCACAAAAATATTGTATTATATTACTTAAATAGGATATATTATTAATAATAATTTATGGAGGTATTTTATGGAAAATAATGAATCAAATAATAATGAACAAAAAAACAACAATATTCAACCAGTAAGTACATACACTGCTATTAATTCTCATAAGGAAAAAGCAAAGGTAGGATTTGGAAAAAGTGTCCTAATGCCATTTGTATGTGGTGCTTTAGGTACTGTTATAGTAATTGGAACCTGCTTTGGAGTTCCTACTATAAGAGAAAAAATATTTACAAATAATTCTAATAATAATCAAGAAACTACTGTAGCAAATACAGTTACACAAGAACCTCAAACTCAATCTGGTAATGACAATTTAGTTTCACTTAGTAATTACTCTGAAACAGGTGTTAATGTAGCAAATAAAGTAAGACCTTCTATCGTTGGAATTACAGTTGAATATTCTGTAAATTCTATTTTCTACAGAAATTACACAACAAATAGTACTGCCAAAGCAGAAGGCTCTGGAATTATAATTAGTGAAGATGGATATATATTAACAAACAATCATATTGTTAATACATCATCTAGTTCATCATATTATGAAGTAGGAAAAGCAAATAAAGTTACAGTTTACTTATATAATGATGAAACAGCATATGATGCTGAAATTATAGGAACAGATGAACAAACAGATTTAGCTGTTATTAAAATAGATAAAACAGGTCTTACAGCCGCTGAGCTGATTCTGTTCAAGTAGGTGAATTTTCTATGGCAATTGGTAACCCTCTTGGTATGCAAAGTAGTGTTACAGCAGGAATGATTAGTGCTGTAAATAGAGAAGTTACAGATTCAGATGGAAAAACTTATAAATTAATTCAAACCGATGCTGCTATAAACTCTGGTAACAGTGGTGGTGCATTAGTTAATAGTAAAGGACAAGTTATTGGTGTAAATACTTTAAAACTTTCTGGAACTGGAATTGAAGGAATGGGATTTGCAATTCCAATTAACTCAACAAAAGAAATTTACTCACAACTAATTCAATATAACAAAGTAAAAAGACCTTATATTGGAATAACTGGTAGAGATCTTGATGAACAAACTGCAAAAGCAAATAATTTAGTTACTGGTGTTTATGTTCAATCTGTAGAAGATTTTTCAAGTGCACAAAAAGCTGATATTAGAAACGGAGATGTTATTATAGAAGCTGATGGACAAAAAATCACAACAATGAATGAACTAAATGATTTAAAAAATAAACATAGTATTGGTGATGAAATGAAATTAAAAGTTTATAGAAATGGTTCAGAAAAAGAAATAACAGTTACTTTAGGTGAACAACCTTAACCTATAAAATAGAAATAAAAAAGAAATTTAAAATCTAAAATATAGCATATTTCAAAACAACCTTTATATCATATAAAAAAAAGTATAAGAAAATAAAAATTCTTATACTTTTTTATTTGTTTTATAATTAGCCCCAAATATATTGTTATAAATATTTTTTTAATAAAAAGTTATATTTTTCTTATTCATCACATTTAGTTCACAAAAAGAACAAAAAAGGATGTTATATTATTATCATAGTTAGTAACACTTACTCCAGTTACTAACAAAATAAGAAAAACATCCCCTTTTATTTTTAAACGACTACTTATTAAAAAGTAGTCGTTTACCTTTTTATTTATATACATATTTTTGTGGATTTATTTGACTATCATTTTGTCTTATTTCAAAATGTAAATGGTTTCCTGTTGAACGCCCTGTTGATCCTACAGCTGCTATACTATCTCCTGCAGATACTGTTTGACCCTTTTTTACATATATCTTACTACAATGTCCATAATATGTCTCAATTCCATTTCCATGTGAAATTATTACTAAGTTACCATACCCACCAGAATTGTAAGTTGCATAAGTAACTTTTCCATCTGCTGCTGCATATATTGTAGTACCATTAGGTGCCCCAATATCTATACCTTTATGTGCATTTTTTCTTATACTTTCTTTACTACCAAATCTTGATGTTATTGTTCCTGTTACTGGTTTCACACTAAAATTAACACCGTTTAATATATTTCCACTACCATTACTATTAGTCTTATTTTCTTGTGTTTTAGTACTTTCTTCTTTTGCTGTACTTTTTTTAGAGTCATTTAAAGTATTATTAATACTAGTTTCTGCCTCTGCTACTTGTACTGTATTTAATTCTTCTAAATTAGTTGTATATACTTCTGTTATACCTAATTTAACATCGCTATTTTGTTTTTCTTCTTTAATTTTTGCTACTACTTGTTCTGCTTCTTCCATTGTATTTACATATGTTTTATTTTCACCATTTAAAGTAATAGCATATTTTTTATATGTTGTTTCTGTTGCATTTGCAATTTTATCTAAAATTTCTTGTTCATTTGTATCGTCTGTTTTATTTATTAATTTAAATTCATAAGTAGGTATACTATCTAGAGTTATATAAGCTACGTCTGTTTCGTTTGATGTTAATATGTCTTCTTCTATAACTTTTTCAAAACTATTTTTATTAGTTATATACCCAACTTCTTCTCCAAAAAAAGTAACTTTATAAACTGGTTTATATTTTAAAAGTACAATACTTATTATAATAGCCGCTGCTATTAATAATAAAGTTACTAATTTAAAAGATCTTTTAAAATAATATAATATCTTACTTCTTAAAATAAACTTCACTCTCCTTTTTATATAAGCAACTTTTGTTATTATACTACATATTTTTAGCAAATTCAAATTTAATATACCAAAATTTATTTAGCTTGCTACTTAAAATTTTCAGTTTATATATATTTTTTTATCTTTTTTATTATTTGCTTTGCTTTTTCTCTTTTTTACTTTTATTTTCATCCACTATTATATTTTTGTTTTTAAATTATATCTCTTATCCATATTTCTTCTTTTTTTTCATTTAAAAATCTTATATTTGGAAATGTCTTAACCATTTTTTCATTAGAAAATATATTTTTTTCTATTTTATAAAAAATTGTATTATCATTTTTTATTTCATTTTTATAATAAATATTCATAGCTCTTTTTTTATATGAACTTATTGCCCAAATTGTAGAAATTACATCTAAAGTTAAAAATATTATCAATGTTTTTTCTACTATCCCTCTATATTTAAAATTTATACTATTAATACATTTATCTATTAACGGTTTTACATATAATATTAATACTACAGATAAAACAGCCCAAAATATAGTATATACTAAACAAATTCTTCCATTTAAATGAAACTGAGTATATGAATAATCCCAAAATCTTGTTGAATATATAGATTCTAGTACATAACTCATTATATATTCTATTGTATCTCCTATTATCCCACCATATATAAACAATTTTATTTTGTTATTTTTAAATTTGTTAAGTAATATTATAAGAAAAGTAGCTCCTACTCCATATACAGGACAAAAAGGCCCCCATATTAACCCTTTTCTGCTTTCTAACACACCTGTTGTTATAAAACAGTATATAGTTTCTATAATAAGTCCAATTACACTAAATATGGTAAAATACCATAATACTTGATGAATATTTACTCTTTCTTTTGTTTCCATTTAAGTTCTCCTACTTTTATTTTATATAATTAATCATTTATTAATATGTGTGATATTCTTTTTAAATTATATATAACTTTCAAAAAAAAGTCTATCAAATTTCATTAAATTATATTTTAAAATTCTGGTTCTATTGCTTTTATAGATTTAGTAAATCCATTTTCTCTAAATGTATAATTATATATACCTGATATTTCATCAAAAGCTTGTACAATTCCAATATAATCATTATATTTATTTTGTGATTTCTTTATTGCAACTTCTAACTGTTTTGGTATTTTATGAAACATAACATTTCCGCTATCCCATTTTTCTTCTTCTTCAGTTCCTTCATTAATACAAATTTGTGCTTCTTTTTCATTATTCACAGATATTGTAATTTTTTTTGATGGATCTCCTGTTGCCAAACTTATCTCACCTGTTACTATTTTTTCATACCATGTAGGAATAACTTCTTTATATTCTTCTATTCCTACTTCTGCATATCCTAATTGTAAATCTTCATTTGCAGTTCTTTTTTCTATTTCTTTTAATCTTCTATATTCACTTATTTGCTCTCCTAAGCTTTCTAATTGCATGACATCTTCGGGTGTTAAGTTATAAATATTTCTATAAGTTTCATTGTTTAATTCAGATATCAATTTTTCATTATTAGCATATTGTGCAATATCTTTTAAAGATTCTTTATAATTTTCTATTCTATTTACTATAAATTGATATGTTAAAATAGAACCAATTGCAATCATTACATTTTTTATACGTCTATTTCTTTTTCTTATTCTCTTTTTTTCTAGAGCTTTCTTTTCTTGCTCTTTTCTCTTTTCTTCTTCTTCATCTATTTCTTTATTTTCTTTTTCTTCTTCCGCTGTTTTTTCCATTTCATCAAAATTTTCTTCTGACATATTTTTTCTCCTTTTATGACATTATGTATACTATAATACTATATTTTTACTGTTTTGTCAAATTATGAGCCTCTCTTCTAAAGTTAAAACCTTTATTTTTAGTTAAACTTTTTATACTCTTTCCATCTATTTATAATATTAACTATGACTCTAACTAAATCTAGTTTATATATAAAAAAAGCAAAGTTACATTTTTCTCACATTTTCTATAAACTTTTGTTTAATAGTTTTACAATGTGATTTATTGTAACCTGCTTTCTCATACATCTCATATTTACATTATAACAATAATATTATATATTCCACAAGTATTACTTAATCTTAATTTTTTATCTTCTATTTCTTTATCATTTACTATAAATTTACTAACTCCATTTGTTTTTCCGTTTGGATTTTCTACTTTTATATTATAAATACTATTGTTATTTTTATATTTTAAATTATACTCCTTCCACTCACTTGGAATACTTGGTTTTAGACTTAAAAATCCATTTTCTATTCTTAGTCCTAATATATATTTAATCCCTGCTACATACATCCAACTACTAGAACCCGTGTACCATGTCCACCCACCTCTTCCTGCTAAATTAGATTCTCCATATATATCTGCTGCAATTACATATGGTTCTACTTTATATTTATTAGCAGCTTCTTTTGTTCTTGCATGTTCTATTGGATTTATCATTCTAAAATATTCTAAAGCTTTTTCTCCAAATCCTAAAATACTTTCAGCAATTATTGCCCAACAACTACTATGTGTGTATTGACCACCATTTTCTCTTGTTCCTGGCACATATGCTTTTATATATCCTGGTTCCAATTTACTCTTATCAAAAGGAGGATCTAAAAGCTTAATTATTCCATTTTCTTTATCTACTAAATGATTTTCTAAACTTTCTAATGAGATATATTTTTTATCATTATCTCCTGCTCCTGATATTGTTGCCCAACTTTGTGCAATACTATCTATTCTACACTCTTCATTTTGCAAGCTTCCTAAAACATCTCCATTATCCATAAAAGCTCTTTTATACCATCTTCCGTCCCATCCTTTTGTATTTAGTGCTTTTTTTAACTTATTCATTATCTCTTTATATTTTTTAACTTTTCCAAAATCAGACTTATATTCGCATATTGGTATAAATTCGTCTAATACTTTATACATAAAAAATCCGTAGCCAAACACTTTCTCCTTTTCCTTTATTTCCAACTGTACTAAACCCATCATTCCAATCTCCGCTTCCTATCTTAGGTAGTCCATTTTCACCAAATCTAAATGAATATTCTATAGCTTTTATACAATGATTGTATATATTATCTTCTACATCTGAATCTTCATATTTGTCATAACATTCATCCACACCTTCATCTAACATTTTTCCTTTTTTATATTTAGTTACTATATCTAATATAGAATAATCTCCTGTAAAGCTTATATAGTCTGATGTAACAAATGGAAGCCATAATAAATCATCTGAAAATTTTGTTCTTATTCCTCTATTTGTATCTTCATGCCACCAATGTTCTACATCTCCTTCTATAAATTGATGATTTGCATGTTTTATTATTTGTTTTTTGGTTATTTCTGGATCAAAATATTTAATAGAAATAACATCTTGCAACTGATCTCTAAAACCATATGCTCCACCTGATTGATAAAACCCTGTCCTTCCCCATAATCTACTACATAATGTTTGATAAATTGCCCATCCATTTAATAATATATTAGTTGACTCCAATTCTGTTGTTATTTGAAGTCTTCCTAATAAATCTTCCCAATATTTTTTTACCTTTATAAGTTCTTCATTACATTGATTTATTTTTATATATTTATACGCTTTATCTTGGCATTCAAGACATGTATTTTCTTCGCCTAATAGTAAACACACATCTTTACTTTCGAAGGCTTCTAATTCTATTTTTAATTCAATCGCTATTATAGAATTATTTCCTAATTTTGATTCTCCATTTAATTCTATTGCATTTAATCCTTCTGGATTTCCTAGATATCCTTTTCCTAAGAAGAAATTTTTATCACATGTATATGATGATATCTTTTCATTACTTGCAAGATATACCGTTTTGTCAAAATCTAAATTAGCTAAATTTTTTGCACAAACTATATTAGAATTTTGTTTAAATTCTAATTCTATATATTCATTTGATTTTAATTCATCTTCTCCTAAAACTGGTTTTATATAATAAACAATTTTTAAATTTCTTTTTCTTGGTAATGTATTTTTCAAGTTTAATATATTTACTTTTATACTATCCTCTCTTGGAACAAAAACTGTTAAATTTTGAATTATATTATTACTTGTATGCAAATATTTAGCATATCCAAATCCATAAGTTATATAGTAATCATTTTTATCTGGCATAGGATTCAATCCGAATAGACCATTTATTTTTACTTTCCAAATCCTCCATAAAAATAACTTCTGATGGAATGTCTAATACACTATTATTAGACCATGCCGTTATTCTATTTAGTCTACTATTTTTACTCCATGTATAACCACCTAAACTATCTGTAACTAATGTTCCAAATTTTTCATTACATAAAACATGACTCCAAACACTTGGTAATCTATTATCATTTCTTACTTTTATTAAATATTCCTTTCCGTCACCGTGAAAATCCTCCATATTCATTATAATATTTTAAATCTTGCATATTTATAGTATCCTTTTTTTCATTTTCCTCTTCTACTACAGTTGGATTTTTGGGCTCATAACTTGCTGTTTTTAAATTTTCTAGATATTCTTCTTCCAAATCTTCTAATTGTGATTTTAAATTTCCTTTATGACTATCTAGTACTAATTTTGCTCTCACTTCTAAAAATTTTATTTCTTCTTTACTTAAATTATTTAATATAAATATTCCTCCATTTTGATTTTGTAAATATCCAATACCTTTGTTAAATAATATCTTTTCTATTTCATCTTTTACGTAATTTTCATATGAACTCTCTTCTTCATTTATTATTATTAAATCTATATTGATATTTTTAGTTTTATAATATTCATAAGCCTTTATTATATCTTCAACTACTGTTACATCATTTACATTTCCTACTTTTACTAACAAAATCGGTATATCACCAGATATCCCATACTTCCACAAATCATAAACGCTATACTTTTCATTCATATTAGTTTCTATTTTTACTTTTGAAATTGGACAATTATATATTAAATATGAAAGCATCTTTTGATATATATCTATTTGTTTACCTTTTAATCCTAAATATCTGTTTTCCGCTTCTACCCTAGCTTTTGATAATTTAAAAGTTCTTTTTATATTTTCTTCATTTCTAAATTTTTCTATTCTTTCTAAAACAATATTTTTATCTTCATTTATTGTTATTATTAAATTAATTGTTTTTGATTCTCCTGATTTTATTTTTACAGTTTTTCTTAAAGCTACTATAGGATCAATTGTTAATCTAATTTTATTTGTAAATGGAGTTGAATTTTTTACTAATGTTGGTATTGATAAATTTCCTCTCCCATTAAATTTTTCTTTATCTATTTCATATTCTAAATCACCAATCATTTCATCTTCTGAATATAAATTTACTCCTAAAAATATATCTTTTTTACCTTTATCTCTTTGTTTTCTTTTTACTACAATTGTTCCTGTTTCTTGTATATATTCATATGTTAAAAACAAATTATTAAAAGCTAAATGTGAATAATCTTGCTCTTTATTAGAAATAACAGGCTCTAGATAACTAGTTATTTCTAATATCTCTTCTTCATTGCCATAATTTTTTAGTTCCAATTTTCTTATTTCTACTGGTTCGTTTGGAGAAATACATACTTCTTCTTTTGTTTCTATACTCCCATCTAATCTAGTTATTTTATCTTTATCTTGTGTAAATTTTATTTGATATTTATCTGGAATATTAAGATATGCCTGATAATTTCCTGTCCATATTTTTTTTGTTTTAATATTTTTTATAAAAAAGAATATTCCTTGTGCAATATCACTAGTTTTCTTATACCTATTTATTAAAATATCTTTATACTTACTATATCCTTCTCCTTTTTGATTCATAACTATTGTATAATTATCATTTGAAATCACATTTGATATAGGCAGTTTTTCATTTACTTTTTGGTATATTCTTTCTGTATATACTTCATCTGCAGTATATTTTATTTTTTGTATCTTTTCTTTTTTCTCTTTTGTAATAATAACATTTTCTGGCATTCTTTCTTCTAATAATATAGAAATAGATTGCATTTCCGGATTTTGCATAAATCTTTTTTGAATTATTTTATCTTTCACCAAATTGTTAATTGATATTAATATTAAACCTTGATGGTGTGCCATATATGTCTTTACAGGTTCATACTTTTTATTTTTTTCTAGTCTTCCTGGTGTGTAATCTATTGATTCGTAAAATCCATATTTTTGATACATTCCTTGATTTTCTAGAACTTTTAAATTAGCAATTACTTCTTTTGGATCTTCTGCAATCCAAAGAATACTTCCATAACTAGAAACTACAAGTTCTTCTTCTAAACCTCTTTTTAGACCGTAACCATGGTATTCCAAAAGCTTTATATTGATAATTATTAGATAAATCTTTCAAATTAAAAGCTGATTCTGATATTCCCCAAGGAATATTTAATTTTTTAGTATATTCTTTTTGGCTCATTATCATAAATTTACACGATTCGTCTAATAAACTTGAAGGAAGTTTTGGAATATTTATATTTGGCATTAAATATTCAAAAGCTGTTCCAGACCATGATATCAACCCTTTGTATTTGTTTAATATTGTAAGAGTTCTACTTAAATTATACCAATGTTTCGGAGGTATATCTTTTTTTGCTATTGCTACTAAACTTGCTTGTCTTGCTTCTGATGCTAACAAATCATAATAAGATTCTGTTAATTTATTTTCTTCTACATTAAATCCTATAGAAAATAGCCTATTTTTTTCGTCATATAATTTTCTAAAATCTGAATCATTTATTATTTTATCTATTTCATTAATAATATTTTTATACTTCTCTTTATTTTCTAACTGATTGTAAAATTGTTTTACTACATATAAATATCCTATAAAATTTCCACTATCTACTGATGAAACATATCTTGGAGTTAATGGCTTTAAGTTTGTAATATTATACCAATTATATAAATGGCCATTCCATTTAGGTAATGCGATTATTGTATTTATCATTTTTTCCAATAAATTTAATGTTTCTTCTAATGTTTCATATTCTAAATCATAAGAAGAAATAACTGCAAGTAGTCCAAGTCCTATATTAGTTGGTGATGTTCTTAATGCTATTTTTTCCTTTCTTTCTTCTTGATAATTGTCAGGTGGTAAAAAATTTCCCTTTTCATTTATGTTTTCTTTAAAAAATTTCCATGTTTTTTCTCCTATTTCCAATATATATTTTTTTTCATCTTCATTTAGTCTTTCGAATTTATTTTCTTCTTTATTTTCTTTACTTATTTTCCACATAATTATTGGAGATAAAATCCATAATAAAGAAATTGTAAATATAAAAATACTAACTACTTTAGTTTTATACATAAATAAAATAGTAAATCCTAAAACTCCTGCAATCACATTTATTTCCATAGATTTGTAATATGATCTCAAATCTTTTTTTGCCATTTTTTCTGCTTCTTCTGAGGTAGTCCATTCTAATAAATTTTTCTTTGATTTTGTCATTCTATATATAGACTTAATTCCTGCATTTAGTGACATATATGCTTTATCTGGAAGAACTGCTATATTTATTATTCCTCTTAAAAAACTACCTTTTAATCCTGTAATTACTTTTGTAAATGTATTTTGCTTCTTTTCTCCATCTTTTTTAAATATAATTTTATTTATTATATCTATAATAGTTGGAATTACTGCAGATATTACTAAAATTGTCATTATTGGCCAAATTTTTGTTTTATATATTTTACCTATTACTATTAAAATTATTATAGATATCAAAGTAAAACTCTCTGTTAGACTTCTTAAAATATTATCTAATATCTTATACTTTGATATTAAATTTAAAGGATTTTTCTTTATTTTTCCTTCTTTATTTCTAATTTTATGTTTTAACCAATAAAGAATCTGATAATCTCCTCTTATCCATCTATGAAGCCTTGTTTTAAAACTATTATAACTAGTTGGATATCCGATCCATTAATAAAATATCTGAAACAAGACCACATCTTAAATATGAGCCCTCTAATAAGTCATGGCTTAGTACTGTATTTTCTGGAATTTCATTATTCAAACAAGTATAAAAAACATTTACATCATATATACCTTTTCCTGTAAATATTCCTTCTCCAAAATTATCTTGATAAATATCAGATATTGCATTTGTATATGAATCAGTTCCACCCATACCTGCAAAAATTTGAGTAAATAAACTTCTTCTACTTGCAACAAGTCCGAATTCCTACTCTTGGTTGCATTATAGCATGACCATCTATAACTGCATCTTTACTTTTATTTAATACTGGTAAATTTAGTATATGTGCCATTGCTCCTATTAATTCTATTCCAGAATTTAAAACCAAATCTGTATCTGCATCTAATGTTATTACATATCTTATTTTAGGAATCCTTTTATCATTTTGTTTTAGATATTCTTCGATTGTATTTATTCTAAATGGATCTTTTGTTTTTCCTAATATATATTCATTAAATTGATTTATAAAACCTCTTTTTCTTTCCCATCCTAAATATTTTCTTTCGCTTTTATTCCATACTCTCTTTCTATATATAAAATTAAATTTAGGAAATTTTTGATCCATGTATTTTTCATTTAAATATTTTGTCATATTCAATCCTGAATTTATAACCTCTTCATCAAATTTTTCCTTTTCATTATTGCTGCTACTTGCATCCCCTAAAAGTGCAAAATACAAATTTTCACTTTTATTTGCTAAATAGTACACTTCTAATTTCTTCATTAGTTCTTCCGTTTTATCTCTTGATTTTAGTATTGTTGGTATTATAACTATTGTAGAATCTTCTTCTGGTATTCCACCAGAAAAATCTAACTTAGGAATCATTTTGGGTTTTATCATTTTGCTAAGAATATACTGGATAATTTGAACCACTATTGTTTGAACTGGAACACTAATAAAAAGTCCAAGTATAATACTAAAAAATATATTATTAATTTCTTTATTTACATATATTATAATTTCCAATGTAATTAAAATACTAATTACCAAAATAGTGCTTACATACAACTTTGCTTTAGTCTTATTACTCATAAAACTAACTTTTTTATTTATTAAATTTGATAATAATTCTTCTTTTCCCTTATCTATCAAATAATATCCTATATGAGATTTTTTTAAATTTAAAATTTCATTTTTCTTATTTTTTATATTTTGTTTTTCACTTTTTATTATATTTTCATTTTCTTGCTTCATACTTCTTATTTCTTTTTCATTATTTTTGGCTAATTCCAAACACTTTTTAGCTATATAAATTTCTGAAATTTTTGTTTTTTTAGAAAATTCTTTTATTTTATTTCTATAATAAATTTTTGTTTTATAATCCATTTTTTCATAAACATTTGCTGGATCTTGTTTTAAAATTTCTTCTACTCCATTTATTTTTTCAAAGATTTCTAAAAAATTAGTTCTAAGTAATGTATTAATACTTGTTATTGAATTTCCCATAGAAACTTTTTTTACTGCTATATCGAAATGCTCTTTTTTTATTACTTCTTCTATATTAGTTCCCATCATTTCAACTTGTTCTTCTAAAATTTTCAGAAAACTGTATGATTGTTTTCCATAACTTTTAAGTCTATATGACATATACTCAATAAAAGGATATTTCATCTCTCCATATCCTAAAATCTTTGTTTTATAACTTGGTAAATTCTTATATTTCAATTTTTCTGTTTCTTTATTTTCCACTAATCTTTCTATTATATTTTCTACTTTATATTTTTGTAATTGTGATGAATATATCTTTTCACATAAAGTTCTTATATTTTCTATTATTGCTATTTGTAAAAATAAGCCTATATTCCATATTTCATCCATACTTAAAGTATTTTTAGTTTGATATGCTTTTAATAAATTACTTAGTGTATCTTGGTCTATTTTAGCATCTGTATATGCAATAATTTCAGCTGCCAATACATATACTCTAGCAAAACCTTTGTAATTTCCATTTGCCAGTCCTAAAAAATTAATATATTTTTTTAAGCTTAAATCTTTTACTATCATTTTTACTGTTTTTTCTATAATATAAAAGTTATCTAAAATCCATTCTCCTGCTGGATGAATTGATATCTTATTTTTTAAGTTTTCATTTAATAAAGTATATACCATACTTATAAATTCATAATTTTCTTTTACTCTTGGAATTGGATAAGTATTTTTATCAGATCTATTTGTTAAAATGTGGTCAGATGCAATCTTTTGTAAATAATTTTCTAATTGATTTTTGTCTAAAACTGCACCATTTATATTTAAAATTTTATATTTTTTCAAATTTTCCACTCCTCGTTTTTATGTTTTACACATATTTTCTCCAAGAGTGGAAATTTTATACTATTAGGAAATAAAATTTACTAATATAAAAAAAGTAGATAAGTTATAAAAAACTTATCTACTCTATATTTTGTTAAACTGTTAAAACTTATTTTATAAAAAATAATACAAAGAATTGCTAGATTCTTTTATTTGTTCTTTTAAAGTATAAAAAAATAGCTTAGTAAATAGCAAAAAATCTAGAAATTATTAACTTTACTTAAATAATTTCTAGATTTTAATAATATTTAATCTTACATTCCAAGTAATTTTACTTCTACTTCTACCATCTTATATTTTCCTGTATCTTCATCAACTTTAAACTCTACTAGAGTTTTATTTAAAGTTTCCTCATTTTGTCTTAAATCTGTAGTAAAATACAATTTAATTTTTGGAATTTCTACTTTTTTTATTACAATTTCCTTAAATGTTTCTGCTATATGTCTATCATCTTCACAGATTATAATTAGTTGAGGAATATTCTTAAATCCAGAGTCATTTGGTACAAAATTCTCATAAAAATCTTCATATAATTTCATTTTATCTATAAGCTTTTTCTTCCAATCTTCTTCTCTTCTTATTACTTCAAATATAAAATCTATTGATTTTCCATTTTTAGTTAGTTTTATACTTCCTCCTGTCGCTTTAAATACTTTACCTAATTTTTTAGCAGTAAGACTTGGTTTTGGTATATAGCTTTCAAACGCTTTAACTTTTCTTAAATATGCAATAATTGTTTGATTTCCTGCTAGTCTCTTTTTTATCATAGCAACAGGTTTAGTATTATCTGTTGGTTGCCATTTACATTCTTCACCTCTTGAATTTAGTAAATATTTTCCCATTTTTTCTAAACAATATACACGATAAATTCCTTTTCCTTCATCTGAATTAAAATAATATCTAGTTAATATTTTAGACTTTACTAATTGTTCTAGTTTATTATTTAATTTATCTTGTGATTTTATTTCTATACCTTTCCATTCTAATAATTGGTATAATTGTCTTGATGTAATAAATTCAAATTCATTAACTAAGTTTAATATTACAAAATGAATATCTGTAATATGTCCTATATTTATCTTATGTATAATTTGATTCATGGAAACATATCCATCTTTTCCATCAAAAACTTTTATTTCTCCTTCTCTAATTGCAAAAGGAGATACAGTAGCTTTAATTTGATTATCTTCTACCATATTTAACAACCTCCATTATTTAAATTTCACACAAATAATAACTTAACTTTTTTCTTCTCTGGTATTATTTTTTTTATATATACACTTACCTTTTCACCATACTCTATTCCATCTTTATATTCTGCAAGACCAACAAGATTTGGTTTTAATTCTACAAAAATGCCATTTTTAGATTTCTCAACTTCTCTTGCTATTCCCACTACAGTTGTTCCTTCTTCAAAGTCCTTTATGTTATCTTCCCATGTTCCCAAAAGTTCTTTATATGTTAATATAACACGCTCTTGTTTATAATCTATAGATTTTATCATAACATTTATTTTTTCACCTATAGATAATCTTTCTAATGGTGTTTTTATTCTAGCAATAGATATATCTTCAATATGTAAAAGACCTACTATTCCTCCTCCTATTTCTACAAAAACTCCATAAGGTTTAATACTTCTTACTATTCCTTTTACAATTTGACCTTCTCTAAGATCTTTTTTTATCCAATCTAATGTATCTTTCTCAACATCTCTTCTTGACAAAATAAATCTATTATTCTGATCAAACTCTTTTACTTTAAACTGAACATATTTATTAACTTTACCTTTGCATATATTAGGTTTTGGAAAACCTTTTTCATCAATGTTTATAGCTTCTATTTCTTCTCTTGGTATAATTCCATATAAGTTTTCTGAAAAATTTATATGCAAATTATAATTTGAATCACATTTACTTACAAGACCTTCTATTATATCTCCTGTTTTTATTGCATTTAATAGCACATCTTTTGTTACAGGAGATTCTACTTTAGACCATCCTTCTGGAATAAATTTCTGGTACTCCACTAAAATCTCTCTCCTTTTTCTTTTGTTTATGTCAATATTATATAATTAAACTCTTTCTTTTACAATACCTTTTTACTTTTTAATTTCAAAACTTCATTACTAGTTAAATATCTCCACTGACCTATTTTTAAATCTTTCAAATCTATATTTTCGATTTTACTTCTATGTAGTGCAATAACATTTTTTCCTATTGCACTACACATTTTTCTTACTTCTCTATTTTTTCCTTCATGTATTGTTATTTTTAGTCTTGATATATTATTTTCTTTGTCTATCTTTAAAATTTTTACTTTTGCTTTTCCAGATATATAATCATCTATTTCAACTCCATTTTCTAATTTTTTAATATCTTCTTTTGTAACAATTCCTTTTACAGTTGCTTGATAAGTCTTTTCTATTTCATACTTTGGATGTGTTACTTGATATATAAAATCTCCATCATTTGTTAATATGAGAGCTCCTGATGTATACATATCTAATCTTCCAACAGGTAAAACTTTTTCTTTTACACCATTTAATAAATCTATTACAGTCGGCCTATTAAATTGTTCTTTTACTGTTGTTACATATCCTATTGGCTTATTTAGTAATATATACACCATATTATTTTGTAATCTTATAATTTTACTTTCAAAAATTATTTCATCTTTATCTGGATTTACTTTTCTTCCTAATTCGTTTACAACTTTTCCGTTTACTTTTACTTTTCCATCTAATATATACTCTTCTGCTTTTCTTCTAGAACATACCCCTGCATTTGCTAAAAATTTTTGTAATCTTAATTCTTCCATACAAAATCTTTCTCCTTTAAGATTCTTGTTTTAATTTATCTATAATGTCTTTAAAATATTTTGGTAATTCTGCTTCTAAATGCATGTTTTTTCCAGTTATTGGATGTTTAAAATCTAAACTTTTAGCATGTAACATCTGTCCTTCTACTCCAAACTCATTTTTCCCATTAGAATATACCATGTCTCCTACCACTGGATACCCAATTTCTGCCATATGAACTCTTATTTGGTGTGTTCTTCCTGTATCTATTTTTATTTCTAATAATGTATAATTTTTAAATCTATCTATAACTTTAAAATGAGTAACAGCTTCTTTTCCGTTTTTTACTACAGCCATCTTTTTTCTATCTTTAGTACTTCTTCCTATTGGCATATTAATTGTAGCTTCATTTTCTGGAATATTCCCTCTAACTAATGCTATATATATTTTTTTTACCTCTCTATTCTTTATTTGTTCACTTAAATTTATATGTGCCTTATCATTTTTAGCAACTATTAAAAGACCTGTTGTATCTTTGTCTAGTCTATGCACAATTCCTGGTCTTACTTCTCCGCCAATCCCAGATAAACTATCTTTGCAAATATTCATTATTGCATTTACTAGTGTACCATCTGGGTTTCCTACTGCTGGATGTACAACTAATCCCTTTGGTTTATTTACAACTATAATATCATTATCTTCATATACAATTTCGACTTTTATATCTTGTGGTTTTAAATCTATTTTTTTAGGTTCTGGGATAGTTATTTCTATTTTATCTCCACTATTAACTTTGTAAGAAATTTTCTGTTTTGCACTATTTACTAAAATATTTCCATCTTCTATTAGTCTTTGTATATTTGCTCTAGACAAATCATTTAGTTTTTTAGTTATATAACTATCTAATCTTACACCTTTTTCATTATTTTGTACTATTATTTTCTCCATTCTTTTTTCCCTTCTTGTTATCTTTTATTATATTTTTTATCATTATAACTAAGAACATTAAAACTGCTACAACAATCATAATATCTGCCAAATTAAATACTGGAAAATTAATTATAGGAGTTATATCTAAAAAGTCTACAACGTATCCTCTAAAAATTCTATCTATTAAATTACTAATTCCTCCTGCTAATACAAGTGACAATATTACAATTGTTTTATTATTTAATTCTGAAAGTTGGCTATATATAAATTTTATAATTATTCCTAATACCACTATATTGATTGCTACAAAACTCCATACACTTCCGACTTTTATTCCAAATGCAGCACCTGAATTTTCTACATAAGATATCATAAATATGTTTTCTATAACATTGATTGGTAGTTTATCTTTATTTACTAAAACTACAACTTTTGTTAATTGTTCTAATATAATTAAAATAGCTACAAATATAACAATAACATACTTTTTATCTAACTTTTTCATTTTACTCTTCCCCTTCAACATTAGCGTTTAATCTTTCGTATATAACAAAATTTTTATCTGAATACAATAATTTATAATTATCATCCCTAGATATTAATAAATTAAGTTTTGTATTTTTTCCCATCAATAGATGAGTAATTTCATATTCTCTAAATTTTCCTTCATAGAAAGTTCCTATATTTGATATGTTTAAGAAGTCTGAAAAAATATCTCTCCCATCGTACTTTCCATCTTCATTCTTAGTTCCATTAAATTCTGGAGCATATAAATCTGCTCTTGAATCTATAAATACTGGAATTCCTCTATAAATCAAATAACTTCCAAAATTATATTCATTATATAATTTTATATTATTAATATCTAAATTCTCTAAAATATAATTACAAGCTTTTACTGGATATGTACTTTCATCTACAAATTTATTATTAACTTTTGGTTTTAAAATAATCAAACTAATTGATACCACTAAAAGGACTGTAATTATTTGACCAAAAATTCCAGTCATAAATTTTTCTATATTTTCATAAGTTTTATTATCATATTTATTTATCATTTGTACTATTAGTTTTACAAATATAAAGTTACCAATTAATATTAACATTGAAGTTTGTCTTCTAGACATAAATGATAAAAGAACTAACCCTGCTAGCATAAATAAATCTCTTAGTTTTATTTTAGTATCTGTAAAGATTAATATTGCTAAAAACATTGCCATTGATATAAGAACTTCCTTGTTATTTATTAACACTAATGGTAAATGTTCACTAATATTTTCTGTTGTATTTCCCTGCATTGTTTTTACTAAATACGTATAAGGAACGTCTCCAAGTGGTGTTAATAAACCTGTTAGAGTTGTTACTATACATATTAGCAATAACCATTTACAAACTTTACTTTTCTCTAATTTTATCTTATATGGATTTTCTCTTCTTTTTTCTAAATTTATTTTTTCTTCATCAAGTTTTTTATACAATTCCTGAATTTTTAAATTTAAATTAATTTTATCTTCTTCTTTTGAAGTTAATTTTTTATATACCTTTGCAATAATTATTTTAATTCTAGTTATAATATTTGCTTTTACTATAATATCCACAATCCCCTCTGCTATATATGGCAGATATAATATAAAGTAAAAAGGCCATACTGCAACATGCACATTTGCTATTACTATTGGAATTATTACTAATGGGATTAAAAATCTTTTTTTCTTTGTTTCTATAAACATTTCTATAAATAGAATAGTAAGTGCAAATAATATAAAAGTTACAAGCTGCGCTCTTGCTGCTATAAAGTCTTTTAACAAATATAATACAATTAAGCTTATAACTAATGAAACAAAATTATTTTTACTTAATTTATTATTTATTCCATAAATAGTAATTCCTAATACACTCGCTAGTATAATTGTAGATACATATATTCCTGCAAATCCCCAAAAGTTATATATTAAATAAATCATTACATCATATAACCAATGTGGATATGTGTATGGCAAATTTTCATGCCAAGAAAAATGATCTTGCATATCTATTCCATTATTAACAATTAATTCACCTATTTTCACTGTATAATATGTATCATTTTGCATAGTAATTGGTGAAACTGCAAATGCAAATAGAATTATTACAACTACAGCTAATATATTAAATTTTATTTTTTGTTTTTTTTCCATATGTTTAAACTCCTATATCTTTAGTTTTTTAATGCTTTGATTATATCAAAGTTTATTAATAAATAACAAGTATTTTAATATATTTGTTTAATAAATAATACTAATACTTTTCATGTGTTTTCTTTACTTTAATAAAATAAAAAACAAGCAAATATTTTCTATAAATAATTTGCTTGTTTCTTCATTTTATTATTTTTTATTATCCTTTTATTTGTTTTGCAACTTCTTCAGCAAAGTTTTCTTCTTTTTTCTCTATTCCTTCACCTTTTTCAAATCTTGCAAATCTAATAATTTTTGCACCTTTACTTTCTAATAGTTGTTTAATTTTCATATCTGGATTTTTTACAAAGTCTTGTTCTACTAAACAAAATTCTCCATAGAATTTTCCTAATCTACCTTGAACCATTTTTTCTGCAATTTCAGCTGGTTTTCCTTCATTCATTGCTTGAGCTTTTAATATTTTCATTTCTTTTTCTACTCTTTCAGCTGGAACTGATTCTCTGTCTAAGAATTCTGGTTTAGCAGCTGCTATTTGCATACAAATATCTTTTGCAAGTTCTGTATCTCCATTTTCTAATTCAACTAATACACCAATTTTTCCTTCTCCATGGATATATTTTTCTACTAAACCTGTAGATTCAAATCTTACAAATCTTCTTATTGTCATGTTTTCACCAATTGTTGCGATTTTTCCTGTTAATACTTCTTTAACTGTTTTATCAGGTTCTGCCATTGATTTAGATGCAAGTAAAGCTTCTACATCACTTGGATTTGTTAATGCTACTTGTTTTGTAACATCTTCTACGAATGATTTAAATTCATCGTTTTTAGCAACAAAGTCTGTTTCTGCATTTACTTCTACTAAAGATCCTACTTTTCCATCTTCTGTAACATATGCTTCAACTATACCTTCTGCTGCTACTCTGCTAGATTTTTTAGCTGCTTTTGCAATTCCTCTTTCTCTTAATAGTTCAATTGCTTTTTCCATATCTCCATCAGTTTCTGTTAAAACTTTTTTGCAGTCCATCATTCCTGCACCTGTTTTTTCTCTTAAATCTTTTACTTGGCTTGCTGTAACCATTTTTACTCCTCCTTAACTTTGTATTAAAATTTATAACTGCTATAAATAGCATGAAATCTTAATCCGAAAAATATTTTTAAAAAGGAGTAGAGCGAAAACAGCTCCACTCCTTTATTTAGGTACTTTTATTTTAAAAAATAACTTTTATTATTCTTCTACAGTTTCTTGTGCTGCAACTTCTTCTATGCTAGTTGGTTCTTCTTCAGAGATTTGAGCTTCTTCAGTTTCTGTTTCTAAAGCTTCTCCTTGTCTTCCTTCTATAATAGCGTTTGCCATTACATCTGCTATTAACTTAACTGCACGAATTGCATCATCATTTCCAGGTATAGCATAATCTACATCTTCTGGATTACAGTTTGTATCTACAAGTCCTACAACTGGTATTCCTAATTTTCTAGCTTCTAATATAGCTATTCTTTCTTTTTTAGGATCTACTACAAACATAACTCCTGGCATTTCTTTCATATCTTTAATTCCACCAAGATTTTTTTGTAATTTTTCCATTTCTTTTTTTAATATAATAACTTCTTTTTTAGGTAATACATCAAATGTACCATCTTCTTGCATTGTTTCTAATTCATTTAATCTGTCTATTCTTTTTCTAATTGTTCCAAAGTTTGTAAGCATTCCACCTAACCATCTTTGGTCAACATAGTACATTCCAGATTTTTCTGCTGCTTCTTTAACACATTCTTGTGCTTGTTTTTTAGTTCCTACAAAAAGAACTGTTTTTCCTTCTTCAGCTTGTTCTTTCATAAAGCTGTAAGCTTCATCTAATTTTTTAGATGTTTTTTGTAAATCGATTATATGGATACCATTTCTAGCTTGAAATATATATTCAGCCATTTTAGGATCCCATCTTCTTGTTTGATGTCCAAAGTGAACACCTGCTTCTAGTAATTGTTTCATTGCAACTACTGCCATTTTCTATTCCTCCTTTTAGTTACTACCTCCATAAGAACTCAAACATTTAAAAAGACTTAAAACTAATATTTTTTTAAGCACCCTTTTTAAACTCATTCTTATGTGCGTTTTTAACGTTATCCATTTTAACATACTTTTTCCTATAAATCAATAGTTTTTTCACACATTTTGATGTTTATAAATCTTTTACAGACTATATTTCACATTTACAATTTACCATTCATAATTTTTTCTTATTATAAATTTATAGTCACTTTTAAATTAATTTAAATCTATAAAAAATATGAATTAAAAACCTTAAATTTTATTTATACCTTTTTATCCATTTGCTACTTCTATTCTTACATCTCTACCTTTTATTTGCTTATCTTTCATTGATGTTAATATTTCATTTGCGTATTCTCCTGGAACTTCTATAAATGAAAATTTATCTAATATATTAATTTTTCCTATATCATTTCCAGATACAGCTGTATTGGCTGAAATACTTCCTACAATGTCTTTTACCATTATTTTATCCTTTTTACCAACATTTAAAAATAATTTAACTTCTTCTCCTGGCTTAAATTCAAAATTTTCTTCTTCATTTTTTTGTTGTTTGTCTGTAATTAGAGAAAGTAAGGCTCTAGCAACTACTTTTATATCATTTTTTTCTAGTAACTTTTCTAAAATTTCGTCACTTAATTTTGATGATTCCTTTGCTTCATTGTCTATTGTCTCTTGAATATTATTTATTATTTGTTCATTTTTCACTTTTCTTATTTCCTCTATTGTTGGTATTTTTCCAGATAATATTTTTGTATTTGCATATTTTTGTATACTATATATTTTGCTTTTTTCTTTTCCAACTACAAATGTATATGCTTTTCCTATCCTTCCATTTCTTCCAGTTCTACCTATTCTATGCACATAATATTCTTCTTCTTGTGGTATATCATAATTTATAACAAGTTCTAATTCATCTACATCAATACCTCTTGCTACTACATCTGTTGCAACTAATATTTGAAATTCTCCTTGTTTAAATCTTTTCATAATTCTATCTCTTTGAGCTTGTTTTATATCTCCGTGTAAACTTTCAGCTTTATATCTTTTAGATTTTAATTTTTCTATTAAATCATCCACTTTTTTCTTTGTATTACAAAAAACAACTGCTTTTTTTGGATTATTTAAATCGATTAATCTCATTACTGTATCATCTTTCATCGTCTGTTTTACTTCTAACGAAATTTGTTCAATACGATCTACCGTTAATTCTTTTGCTTTAATTTTTATATTTTTAGGTTCTTTTAAATATTTTTTAGTAATTCCTAAAATTCTTTTATTCATTGTTGCTGAAAATAATACTGTTTGTCTTTCTTCTGGTACTTCTTTTAATATTGTTTCTATATCTTCTTCAAATCCCATATTAAGCATTTCGTCAGCTTCATCAAGCACACACATTTTTACATTATTCAATTTTAGTGTTTTTCTTCTTAAGTGGTCCATTATTCTTCCTGGTGTACCAACTACAATTTTTACACCTTGTTTTAATGCCTTTATTTGTCTTTCTATCGATTCGCCACCATATACAGCTAAAACTTTAACTCCTTCTTTATATTTAGTAAATTTTCTAAGCTCTCCTGTTACCTGTGTTGCAAGTTCTCTCGTTGGACACAATATAATTGCTTGTACCTTATTAAATTCTGGATTAATACTTTCTATTAATGGTAATCCGAATGAAGCTGTTTTTCCTGTTCCTGTTTGTGATTGACCTATGACATCTCTTTTATCTAATATATATGGTATTGTTTTTACTTGTATTTCAGTTGGTTTTTTATATCCATATTCCTCTAATGCTCTTAATACATTTTCTGATAGTCCTAAATCTTCAAATTTGATATTTTTTTCTTCCATTTTTTCTCCTTTTCATTTTTTTAATATAAATGATTTACTTTTTTTATATTATTTTTCATTCATATTTTAACTAATTTTTCTTTTTTTGAGCACAAAAATAACCTAAAAACAAATATATAAATCTGTTTTTAGGCTTTTTTGAAAACGACATTTTCAATCGACAATTATACTTACTATTTTTATTTTAAACAAATTTAATATACTATTTTTATCTCATTATTTTTACACTTTTATTAGTATATCACATTTAGTAAATTATGTCAATTATATTATTCCCACTCTATTGTTGCTGGTGGTTTTCCTGTTATATCATATACAACCCTATTTACATGTTTTACTTCGTTTACTATTCTGGCAGATACTACTTCTAATATATCATATGGTATTTTTGTCCATTCTGCTGTCATAAAATCTGATGTTGTTACTGCTCTTAAGGCTATTGTGTAGTCATATGTCCTTTCATCTCCCATAACTCCCACACTTTTGATATTAGTTAATACTGCAAAATATTGGTTTATCTTTCTATCCCAACCTGCTTTTGCGACTTCTTCTCTAAATATAAAATCTGCATCTTTTAATATCTCTAACTTATCGTCTGTAATATCTCCTATTACACGAATTGCAAGTCCTGGACCTGGAAATGGTTGACGATATACTAAAAATTCTGGAAGACCTAATTCTAATCCCACTTTTCTTACTTCATCTTTAAACAAATCTCTTAAAGGTTCTACGATTTCTTTAAAATCTACATAATCTGGTAATCCGCCTACATTGTGATGACTTTTTATTTTTGCTCCTGCTCCTAATCCACTCTCTATAACATCTGGATATATTGTACCTTGTACTAAATAATCTACTGTTCCTATTTTTTTAGCTTCTTCTTCAAATACACGAATAAATTCTTCACCAATTATTTTTCTTTTTTGTTCAGGATCTGATACTCCTTTTAATTTATTTAAAAATCTTTCCTTTGCGTCTACTTTTACAAAATTAACATCAAAATTCTTAGTAAATACTTCTTCAACTTCTTCTGCTTCATTTTTTCTTAAAAGTCCATGATCTACGAATATACATGTTAGATTTTTTCCTATTGCTTTATTTATTAATGCTGCTGCAACAGATGAATCAACTCCACCTGATAATGCACATAAGGCTTTTTTATCTCCTATTTTTTCTTTTAGCGCTTTTACTGTTTCTTCTGCAAAAGAACTCATCTTCCAATTACCTGCACATCCGCAAATATTATAAACAAAATTACTTATGATTTTAGTTCCTTTATTTGTATGATTAACTTCCGGGTGGAATTGAATTCCATAAAAATTCTTTTCTACATTTTGCATTGCCGCATTTGGACAATGCTCAGTTGCTCCTATATTTTCAAATCCTTCTGGAAGGATATCAACAAAATCTGTATGACTCATCAAACAGTCATTTTTTTCTTCAAATCCCTTAAATAATTTAGAACTATTATTTATATTTACAGATGTAACACCATATTCTCTTTTATCTGCTCTTTGAACTTTTCCACCAAGCATATGTGTCATAAGTTGCATTCCATAACAAATTCCAAGTACCGGAATTCCAAGTTCAAATATTTCCTTTGTACATTTTGGTGCATTTTCTGCATAAACACTAGCAGGTCCTCCTGTGAATATAATTCCTTTTGGATTTTTTTCTTTTATTTTTTCTATACTTGTATTAAATGGTACAATTTCAGAATATACATTACATTCACGAACACGTCTTGCTATTAATTGATTATATTGACCATAGAAGTCTATTATTAATATTAACTCTTTTTCTTGCATATTATTTTCCTTTCCTTTTATTTTTTATCTATTACCAATACTTAGTCACCATTTTGAACTTCTTTTAGCATTACATCATGTGCACTACCTTCTTTAATACTAATATTAGATACTAAAGTTAATCTTGCTTTTTCATGGAACTCTTTAATAGATATTGAACCACAATTACACATTGTTGATTTTATTTTTGCTACTGTTACTGCTAAATTATCTTTTAGTGGGCCTGCATATGGTATATATGAATCTACACCTTCTTCAAAACTTAATTTATTTTTTCCAACTTCTCCTAAATCATATCTTTGCCAATTTCTTGCACGGTTAGAGCCTTCACCCCAATATTCTTTTACAAAATTTCCTCCTATTTTTACTTTTCTTGTTGGACTTTCATCAAAACGTGCAAAATATCTTCCCATCATAACAAAGTCTGCTCCCATTGCTAATGAAAGTGTAATGTGATAATCATGTACAATTCCTCCATCTGAACAAATTGGAATATACACACCTGTTCTTTCAAAATATTCATCTCTTGCTTCTACAACATCAATTAAACTGCTAGCTTGTCCACGTCCAATTCCTTTTGTCTCACGAGTTATACAAATTGAACCTCCTCCTACACCAACTTTTATAAAATCTGCTCCTGCTTCTGCTAAATAATAAAATCCTTCTTTATCAACTACATTTCCTGCACCTATTTTTACATCATCACCATAATGTTTTCTCACCCATTCTATTGTATTTTTTTGCCATACTGAATATCCATCTGACGAATCCATACAAATCAAATCAACACCAGCTTCTACTAATGCTGGAATTCTTTCTTCATAGTCTCTTGTATTAATACCTGCACCTACTATATATCTTTTATTTTCATCTAATAAAGATTCTGGATTATTTTTTCTTTCTTCATAATCTTTTCTAAATACTAAATGTTCTAAATTATCATTTTCATCCAATATAGGAAGACAACTTATTTTGTTTTCCCATATAATATCGTTTGCTTCTGCTAAACTAATTCCTTTTTTAGCGCAAACTATTTTTTCTCTTGGCGTCATAAATTTATCTATTGGTTCTTCTAAATCCACTCTAGAAACACGGTAATCTTTATCTGTAACTAATCCTAAAAATTTACCATTACTTGTTCCATCTTCTGTAATAGTTACTGTAGAATGTCCTGTTCTTTCCACTAATTCGATTACTTCTTTTAAAGGTGTTCCACTTTTTACATTTGAGTCACTATCTATAAATCCTGCTTTATGTTTTTTTACTCTTCTTACCATTTCTGCTTGTGATTCTATCGATTGTGAACCAAAAATAAAAGAACATCCTCCTTCGCGCGCCAAAGCAATAGCCATCTTTTCTCCTGAAACGGCTTGCATAATAGCTGATACGAACGGAATGTTCTCATAATATTTTGGTTCTTCACCTTTTTTAAATTTTACAAGTGGTGTTTTTAAACTAACATTACTTGGTATACATCTTTCATCTGTTAAATTTGGTAATAATAAAAATTCATTAAATGTTCTTGATACATCTTTTAGTATCTTTGCCATATTAAATTTCCCCCTTAACTTTTTATTTATTATATAAAAATGAACAAAAGGGATTTTCCTTTTTGTTCATTTTTTCACTAGTAACTTTTATTATACATTATTTTACATAAAAAGACAATAGTTACACTTAAATTTTAGTATAATTTGATTATAATTCTCTAAAACAAATATCATTATATTTCATATATATTTTATAAATTACACATTTTTTTAATATATTACTTTATATATCACTATTTTTCTTAGAGTTAACAAAAATCTTTTTTGTTATAAAATTCAAACATAAAAATATAATAACTGCTACAACACTTAAAATATAAATTAATGGCATTACATCATTTGTTATTGTTATTGAGAACCATTTTTTTAATACTGTCAATCCTATTAAAAACATTACAAACATAAGAATAAATAAAGCTGTTCTTATTCCTTGTGATGCATATGTTTTACCTTCTTTATTATTTCTTATTTTAAAAATATCTAATGGTTTACATAGTTTTATTAAAAGCATTAAGCCTGTTAGTCCTGTTAACACTACACATATACTTGAATATACATTAGTTTCTATTCCTAATTTCCAACTTATTATTGCGGTTAAAACAATATTAATTACAACTGTTAAAGCTGTTCCGCAAAGCTCTTGAAATTACATTTCTTAAAAATTTGCCTTTTATTCTTTCTTTATTTGGTTCTAATGCTAGTACAAAAGATGGTATTCCTATTGTAACTGTACTTATTAATGTTAGCTGAATTGGCATAAAAGGATATGGCATATTAACAAATAAAAATATTATAGCTAATATACTTGCATATATTGTTTTTACTAAAAACAATGTTGCTGATCTTTCTATATTATTAATAGTTCTTCTTCCTTCTAACACAATCTCCGGCATAGAAGCAAAATTAGAATCTAATAATACAAGTTCTGCTACATTACGTGTAGCATCGCTTCCACTTGCCATTGCTATACTGCAATCAGCCTCTTTTAATGCCAAGACATCATTTACGCCATCTCCAGTCATTGCAACTGTATGTCCTTCTTTCTTTAGAGCTTGTACTAATTCTTTTTTTTGAACTGGAGTTACTCTTCCAAAAATAGTATACTCTTTTGCTGCTTTTTCTAACTGTTCTTTTGTTTTTATTTCTTGCATATTAATATATTTTTCACTATTTTCTACACCAGCTCTTTTGGCTATTTTAGATACTGTTATAGGATTATCTCCTGATATAATTTTTATATTTACGCCTTGCTCTTTAAAATATTTTAATGTTTTATTTGCTTCTTTTCTAATTACATCACTAATTAAAACAAATCCTAAAACTTCTAGCTTATCGGGTAGCTCTTTTTCTATAAAATCTCCTTCTGAGTTAGCAACTATTATTACTCTATAATCATTTGAATATTTTTCTATTCTTTCCTTATATTCATCATATTTTTCTCTTAATACAAACTCTGGCGCTCCTATTATATAGCTTCCTTTATCTTTAAAAGATACACCAGACCATTTTTTTTGAGATGAAAATGGTACCTTATTAATAACTTTCCATTTTTCTTTATTCTTATATTTAGCTCTTATTGCTTCTATTGTAGAATTATTATCATCCGAAGCACTAGCAATTTCAGATAAAATTTCTTCTAATTCTTCTTTTGATTTTGTAATTTCTATAATGTCATTTACTTCCATTCTTCCTTCTGTTATTGTTCCTGTTTTATCTAAACATAAAGTATCTACTCTTGCTAATGTTTCTATACAATAAAGTTCTTGTACTAACACTTTTCTTTTTGATAATCTAATTACACTAACTGCTAAAACTGTGCTTGTTAATAATACTAATCCTTCTGGTATCATTCCAATAATTGCTGCAACTGTATTTACTACAGCATTTTTAAAACTGTTTTCTGTTAATCCTAGCTGATTAAAAAACAATAATATTCCAATTGGAACAATAGCTATAGATACTATTTTTATTATTCCATTTAGTGACTTCATTATTTCTGAATTTACTTTTTTTACATATTTAGCTCCACTTGAAATCTTAGATGTATAATTTTCATCTCCTATATGTATTACTTCTGCTTTGCATTTTCCACTAACAACAAAACTTCCAGATAATAATGTATCACCTTTTCTTTTATATATAACATCAGATTCTCCAGTTATAAAAGATTCATTTACTTCTACTTCTCCTTCTAATATTATAGAATCTGCAACAATTTGATTTCCTGTTTCTAGCATTAATAAATCATCTAATACAATACTATTTATTCCAATTTCCTGTTTTTCTCCATCTCGTATGCAATTTACCTTTGCTTGAGCTAGTATAGATAATTTATCTACTGCTTTTTTAGAATTTATCTCCTGTATAATACTAATTGCTGTATTGCAAAAAATTACTATTAAAAACAATAAATTTTTATATGATCCTACACAAAATACTGCCACTCCTAATAATATATTTATCAAGTTAAATAATGTGAATATATTTTCCCTAACTATTGTTTTTATACTTTTAGTTGGTAAAGATGTATCATAATTCACCTTATTTTCTTTAATTCTTTCTTCAACTTCTTCTTTAGTTAAACCTATATCAATTTTTTTATTTTTATCTATAATTTTATCCATATTTTACATTTTTTCCTTTTTTTATTTTGTATCATATTTTATCATAAAAAATAGGGTCATGCAATTCATGACCCTGGCTTTTGTCTCTTTATTCTTATCGACAATTTTTCAACTTAAGGCTGACCATACCATCCTTCTTCTTCCAGAGTTTCTATCATCGCAGAAGGACTTTTTAAAATGTGATTCGGCATCGTTTGGAGAATATCCAGAAATTCCTCTGTTCTTTCACCTACGAACTTGCTTACAGACTTATATTTTTTTACAAATCCACTCCACGTTAAATACGTGTCCTTAGTTTCTTTGTAAGCAATATCAACAGTCCCCTTAAACAATATACACTGATATTCCGAAATGCCCATTTTTCTTGCCGACTCCTCTGCTTTTTTAGTCTGCACCCGAAAGATGTCTCCATCATAAGTTTCCAGTACAGAAAAAACACCATCATGATAGAAAAAATTATTCATCATAACTCCTCCTTTTGATTCTCGAATGGCTTACAGATTACGTAACTTATATAATATCATACTTCACATAACATTTCAAGTTTATTAATTTATATTTTATTTAATTTACATTACTTTTTTCATTTTGTATCTATACTTTTTATTATGTACGTGTTATACTAAATATCGTTCGTATAAACACAACTTTTCCAAAAGAGGTGATTGTTCTTGAAGAAAATTTCATCAACCACAAAGAACGCTTCTAGCAACGTACCTAAGTGTTCTACCCCTTGTCGAGAATGTCCTAAGCATCTATCATGCCCGGACGTGTGCCCAGCCTTAAAAAAGAAACTGGAAACTTAGAAATTTTTTCGTTCTCGCAAATAAAAATCCACCGGTATAACTGGTGGATTTTCATTTTAATCTATTATAGCTCGTTGCAGACCTCTCTTTTTATTCATGTTTTTTCTTTTATTTTTAGCTAATTACTTTATAAATTTCCCCATAATCATTCATTATCTCTGGATTATCTAACGCAATTTGCTTAATTATATTGCTATTTTGGTTAAATGTTGTTACATATCCTTCTAATGATTTTGCCTTTTCTTGCAGAGCTTTTACACTATCATTTACATATATTTTTGCTTTTCCTTTTCCATTTTTAGCTTCTTGAACTAAATTAGATACTGGTGAATTTCCATCAAAAGCCAACACTATTGATTTTCTTCTTTCAAATATTTCATAATTAAAACTCTTATATATTCCCAATTCTTCTTGTTCTGTTGAAATACAAACGCCATTTAATTCCTTATTTAATAAGTTTGCTCCAACTTCTTTGGTTATCTTTTTAGGTATAATTGCATTTATTTCAAACTTTTTACCTATCTCTTTACTAATATCTATAATTGCTTTTTCATATCCTTGCATTTTATGTCCTATTACAAAATATACTTTTTCATTATTTAATTTTTGCATTAATTCTTTTAAAATCTCTTTTCCTCTATTGTCTAGCACAGTTTCTCTTCCTTTAGAATTAAAACTTCCTCCAGCAACAATTATTGGTATTTTATCAACTGGAAGTTTTACTATTTTTTCTTTTAATATTTCCTCTGAATTAATGTTTGTATTATTTCCAATTTTAAAATCTCTATTTTTATTACTTTCTACTGCTTTTATTTCTTCTTTTAGTATTGCATCTTTAATATCTCTTCCGCTCTAACCATTCTTCAAATTTTTGACTTTTTATCTTAAAATATTTATCACTATCTTTTATTATTTTGTCTTCTACTTTTCTCATTTTCATTAAATCTTCTTCTGTCAAGTTTAATAAATTGGTAAGTGCCATTTGTTCTTCCATACAATCTGTTCCATAAAAGCCACATCCATCACTTCCTTGAACACAATTTACTCCATAGCTTAAATATTGTTTTATTGGATGCTTTTCTACTTGTGTTAAATTGTTTAATCTAACATTAGAAGTTAGTTGGAATTCTAAAACAACTCCATCTTTTTTCATTTCGTGCATCAAATCTATTCCTTCTTTAGTATCCAAATTTATTCCATATAATCCATGTCCAATTCTACATTTAGGCATTTTATATCCTTCTGGAACTGATTCTTTTACACAAGAAACTGCTCTTTCTACATTTTCTCTAAAGCTGTCATTTTCTCCTGCATGAATTCTAATTGTAAAGCCATTATTTTCTCTAACTGCAAATTCTACTAATTCTTTTATTACTTGTTTAAAGTTACGAATATCATTTATTTCTTCTCCTATAATATCACTTCCAACGATATATGGACTCTTAGCTGCTACCTTTAAAACATCTACACCTTCTTTTAATTGTTCTTCTGTCATTAAAGTTCTACTAAGTGATCCTAAAAATCTTAATTTTACACCCGTTTCTTTTTCTATATGAGGTAATATTTCGTGTAATTCTTTTAGGATTTTTGCACCTTCTTCACCCTTTCTTACAATCCAAGTAACAGATATTTCTGCATATTTAATTCCTTGTTTTTTATATTCTCTTGCAACCCAAAGTAACTTATCTTGTAATAAACTATTATTTTTATATTCTTCTTTTTTGCTATCTTCTAGCATTTGCTTTAAAATTCTTTTTATATCTTTTTCTGTAATTTGTTCTATTTTTTCTTTTTCTAACTCAATTTTCTCTTCACTAATTTTTCCTTTTGAAAAAGCATATCTATAAATATATAATTTTTCTAAATTTGTAAATACTGCTTGCCCATCTTTCATTAATACTAAACTATTTCTTATTTTTGCAATATTTTCTTCCATATTTTCTTTGTTATTTAATATTAAATCTGCAAAATTTATAAAAGTTTCATCATCGATCTTTCTTGTTAATTTTTTTCCTGGTAAATCACTATATGCATATTTCTTTTCTATTTTACACCTTTTTTCAAACATTTCTTTTGCTTGTTTATCTGAAAGTTTTAATCCTAGTTTCTTTATATAGTACAAAGAATATTTTATTTGATGTTTGATCCCCAATGCAATTAGATCATCTGAATTCAAATTTGCGTGAATATGTGTATGTAAATCAGTTCTAAATTTACTCTTTTTTAAAATATATGTTTTTATTATTGTTTTTTTAACATCAATTTTATAATCTTTCGTTTGTGACATCAAAGTTTTATTTATTGCTGGTATTTGTGCCTTTATTTCGATTTTTCCATTATCATAAATATTAGCAACTTTAATTCCTCCCAATCTAAAAATATATACCTCTTCATTATCTGCATTAATACTTGCTGGAATTATACCTTTTATTATTTTCATATCTTTTTCATCTTTTACAGTTTCTACTCCACAAATTCTAGCTAGATTAGTAATTAAATTTCCTGTTTTGTGGTTAGGAGTTTCTAGCACATATTCAATCTCATCTTCATTTTTTCTATATAAATTTACAATGATATCTTTTTCTTTATCTAAATAAAATCTATTATATAATTCCATAGTATCCTCCTTTAAAAAAGTTTATGTTAACCATTATAGCATAAACCTTATTTCATTTCAATAGTAAGCTAAAATATATTTACTTTTACAAATTTTCCTATTATATAAAAAAGCACTAGAAAGTGCTTTTTTATTATATTCATATTTTTAATATTATTTACTCTTTTTAATTAAATTTCTGTTTTATTTACTGACAATTCTTCATTTATTAGCTTTTTTGCTACATTTACAAAATTGCATTCGATATCTGTTAAATAAATTTCATATAAATTATTATTATCTAAATTAAGCATATTTTCTTTTTCAAATAGCTCTTTTATAAAATCTGCAATCATTTTTCCTGTATTTATAATTTCTACAGTATCCCCTAACTCTTTTTTTATAACGTCTTCAAATAGTGGATAATGTGTACATCCTAATATTAATGCATCTATATTATTTATATCTTTTAGATACTCTTTTACTGCTAAACTTGCTACTTCATTATTGGTCCATCCCTCTTCTGCCATTGGTGCAAGAAGAGGACACGCCTTATTTATTATATTAAGCTCACTATTTTTTTCTTTTAGTGCTTTTTCCCATCCATTACTTCTAATTGTTCCTGCAGTTGCAATTACTCCTATATTTTTAATATTTTTTTGCTTTAATATATAGTTTACTGTTGGTTCGATTATTCCAATGATTGGTATATTATACATTTTACTAACTGTATCTATTGCTTGGCTAGTTGCTGTTCCACATGCTATTATTATAGCTTTTACATCTTTTTTTATAAAAAACTCTATTCCTCTTTTAGTTAATTCTATTATAGTTTCTTTAGATTTACTTCCATATGGAAATCTTTTGGTATCTCCTAAATATATAATTTTTTCATTTGGTAACTTTTTTTTAACTTCTTTAAGAACTGTCATTCCTCCCACGCCAGAATCAAACATTCCAATAGGTCTACTATCCATTTTTTGTCTCCTTCTTAATTATTTATGTGCTATTATAACATATTTTTACATATAATAAACTTTTTTTATTATTTTTTTAATTTTAGCACACGTATAAAAAAATAATCATAATATATATTAAGCTACGTGCTGTAATTTTATGAAAGGATGATGAAAGTAATGGAATATGATAAAAATATATGTCCAGTTGTAGATGTTGATGGTGTGATTGCAACAGGTAAACAATTTGATTTAGATATAACATTACCAAAAGATAATAGAAATGTAATTTATGGAGTAATAAAAGATTGCCATAAAAAACCTGTATGCGATGCTGTTGTAAAACTAATCGAAGTAATTTGTGAGTGTGGAAAAGAAGAAAGAAAACCAGTTTCTCATACTTTTACTGATAAACATGGTGAATTTGTATTTGGACCTTTATGTCCTGATAAATTATATGAAATTCAAATCTGGGTTGACCAAGTAAAACACGCCAAAGTATGTGCTACTTGTGAACATGAAGGTGATTGTTTAAAAGGTATAGATATTGACTGTAATCAAAAAGAGAAATGCTGTGTAAAAGATAAATGTGATTGTAAAGAAGATTGTGAACCAAAAGATAAATGTGAAATGAAAAAAGATTGTGAGCCAAAATGTTGTAAAAATGAATTCGAGCATAAAGGAAAATGTGAACCTAAATCTTTTTATTATAGATAATAATTTATAATATGTTTAATTTCAAAAGGATAAACTTTTTAGTTTATCCTTTTAATTTATCTTATTTAAAATATTCCCATTTTTTTCATTACTTGCTTTCCTTTTTTCATAAACTTCTTTTTATCTTTTCCTAATGTTTCTGTATACGCAATAACTAAACTTGCTGATACAAAACTTCCTACTAACATACCTTTAACAAATTTCATTATTTTATTCCTCCTCTACATTAAATTTAATAATATTATGCCTTATTTTTTTGTTTTATATACTCTTTATATAGAGAGTATATTTCATGAATAGCAATAATTATTAAAAATAGTCCAAAAAATTTTTTTAACTTATTTACATCTATATTACTTCCTATATAAGCACCTATAATAGCACCTATAATTCCCCCTATTGATAAAATTATTGCTAATTTAATATTAATATTTTTTTGTTTTAAATTTACAATTATAGAAATAATAGATGTTGGAATAAAAAATATTAAGTTAGTTGCTTGTGCTATATGTTGGTCATAATCCCATATAACAGATAAAAGAAGTATTAAAATTGTTCCTCCACCCATTCCAATACCTGTTACTATTCCAGAAATAAGACCTATTAGTATTTCTAACATTTTTTATTTTTTCGTTAGTTTAAATTTTATACTAACTATTTCTCCTTACTTTAATAATTTTAGAGCTGAATAAAACAAAAATATAATAAAAATAATTTTTAAGTATTTATTATTAATTTTATTTAATAACTTTGCTCCTATAAATCCTCCTATAGTCCCTCCTATAGCTATTTTTATTCCATTATTCCAATTGATATAATTATTTTTATAATAGAAAAAAGTACTTGTTAATACCATAGGCAATATAGCAAAGATTGTTGTAGCTCTTGCTTCTTTATCATTCAAACCTAAAAAATAAATACTAGCTGGTAACAATATTAGTCCTCCACCTGATGCAAAAAGACCACTAAAGAAACCAGCTATAATTCCTATCATTATTTTTTTTACCATTTCGTACCACTTTTTACTTATTTTTTTTATTTTTCTTATTATATCCTCTTTTCTTTATTTTATACCTCTTTCCTTCTTTATATGCTACTTTATATATCTCTATAAAATACTCTTCTGCCATATCTGTTAAAATTTTATCACAAGCTAACATACTATTAATAATACTATTTTTTAAAGCTTCATCTTGTATATTGCTTGCCCTATCTAAAAACATCTCTAATGCTAGTATATATTTTTGATTACTTTGTTTCCATTTTTTTTCAATAATTTTTCCCTTTAAAATGTCTTTCTTTGTTTGAAATATTCGCATTTTTTTCCTCCTATTATTTTTATTCAACAATCTCTTATTTTAATACACCAAACTGTAAAATTCAACCAATTTTTACAAAAAAAGTAAAAAAATCCATTTTTTCCCTGTCGATTTTAGTATATTATCATAAACTTTTTTCATTTTCAATATCAACTTATAGATTAAATTTAATTAATCTATTTATTTGTCGCAAGAACACTATTTTTTCGACAAAAATCGCCTTTTATTTCTTTTTATTATTATAAATTGAATCCACTGTTGCTTATTTATAATATATTTAACTTTACTATTAAGTATAAAAAAGATTATTATATTAATATATAAAACTATAAACTTATATTTTTTATAATTTTATATATTTAACATTAATAATCTTTATCATTTTTTATATTATATACTCTTTTCGCAATTATTTTCTTCTAGAAAAGCCTTATATTGTGGTGAAATAGACCTTAACTCTTCAACAATTTCCACCAAATTTTCAACAAGATAGTCTATATCTTCTTTGGTATTTTCTTCCCCAATTGTAATTCTCAGTGCAGACTGAGCATCTTCGTGTTTACAACCTATTGCCATTAAAACATGGGATGGTTCCATAGAACCTGATGTACATGCAGACCCACTTGAAGCACATATTCCTTTAAAATCTAATTTTAGTAATAAATCTTCTCCCTGTACAAATTTAAAAGAAATATTAGCATTTCCTGGTAATCTTTTTTCTCTATCACCATTTATTGTCGTATATTTTATATTTTTCTCTACACTATTAAGTAAATATTCTCTAAGATCTATTAATTTTTTATTATATTCTTCAAATCTATCATATATTCTCTCTATTGCTTTTCCCATGCCAACAATTCCTGGTACATTTTCTGTTCCAGCTCTTTTATTTTTTTCTTGATGTCCTCCATCTTGTATTTTTTCGAATTTTATTCCATTTTTAATATATAATGCCCCCACTCCTTTTGGACCATAAAATTTATGTGCAGACATTGAAAGTGCATCAATATTCAATTCTTGCACATCAATTTTTATATTTCCAATTGCTTGAACACTATCTGTATGAAATATTACATTCTTTTCTTTAGCTATTAATCCTATTTCTTTTATTGGCTCAATTGTTCCTATTTCATTATTTGCAAACATAATTGTTATTAATATTGTATTATCATTTATTGAATTTTTTAACTCTTCTAAATTTATAAATCCTTTTTCATTTACATTCAAATACGTAACTTTAAATCCATCTTTTTCTAAACTCTTACAAGTATTTAATACTGCTGGATGTTCAATCTTGCTTGTAATTATATGATTTCCTTTATCTTTATTAGCATATGCAATACCCTTTATTGCTAAGTTATCACTTTCACTTCCACATGCTGTAAAATATATTTCATTCGCATTTTTGCAATTAATTGCTTTTGCAATTTTCTCCCTTGAATCTTCTATTGCTTTTTTCGACTTTCTTCCAATGCTATACATAGATGAAGCATTTCCAAAATTCATTTTGAAATATGGAATCATTTCTTTTAAAACGTCTTCATTTACACTTGTAGTTGCTGCATGATCAAAATATTTTATATTCATACTTTTACCCTCTTTTTTAAATTTTTAGGTTTTATAGTTTTACCCATAAACTTATAAATTTTTACTCTTAATATTTATTATACTTTGTATTCTACTTTATTATGCACAAATTAAACATTATAAGTTAAAACAAACTCTTATAAATGTTTACCTTTTTATAAAATATGGATTTTATTACTTTTCTATTTAAAAAAAAATACAGAACAATAATTATTACTATTGTTCTGTATCTTATATTTTTTATTCTATATCATTAAGATTGTTCTGCCCATCTTAATACTCTTATGCTTCTATATGTCTCTAAAACTTGTCTATATTTTGAAAATTCTTCTTCCCAAATAGTATTTGGAACTTTATCAAAAGCATTAAATACATCTTCAGCTTCTGTTAAAAATATAATTTGTTGCTGAGGATTCATATTTTCATACTGTTTAGATAATCTATATAATTTATCTAAAGTTTTATTTGCCTCAATAAAACTCCAGAAGTCTTTCACAGTCATTCCAGCTAATCTAATTTGCATAATTGCAAAACCTATTAATCCAAATACAATTAAAATTAAAGTATAAATAATAATGGTTAGTACTCTCATTTTTACCACCTTCTTACTAATATACTTTATTATACCATACATGTAATATTTTTGCAAACTTTCTGTAATATTCCTGTAACATTTCTTATTTTACATATATTATAGCAGTAGTTTATCATCAACTACTGCTATATTTTTAGTTTTTATTTTCTATAATTTTTACATCATCGTCAATTACTATAGCTTTTGAAACCTTACCTGGTTTTACTATTCCATCTAATATACTTTCAGCTATTTTATCTTCTAACATACTTTGAATTGCTCTTTTTAAAGGTCTTGCACCATAATTTGAATCAATTCCTTTTTTAGCAATTAATTCTTTTACAGAATCATCAATTTCTATTTTTATATTTTGTTCTTCCAATCTTTTCTTAACTTGTTCTAACATAATATCAATAATTTGTTTGATTTCATTGTTTTCTAGTTTATGGAATACTATAATTTCATCTATACGATTAATAAACTCTGGTTTAAATTCACGTTTTAATTCTGATAACACTTCTTTTTTTACATTTTCATATTCTTTTTTATTTGCTTCTTCTTTTTTATTTTGTTCAAATCCTAATGTTTTTTTATCTGTAATTAGTCTTGCACCTATATTTGATGTCATTATAATTACTGTGTTTTTGAAATTTACTGTTCTTCCTTGGCTATCTGTTAGTCTTCCATCATCTAAAATTTGAAGTAACATATTCATAACATCTGGATGTGCTTTTTCTATTTCGTCAAATAATATAACAGAATATGGTTTTCTTCTTATTTTCTCAGTTAACTGTCCTCCCTCATCAAATCCTACATATCCTGGAGGTGAACCAATTAATTTAGATACAGAATGTGATTCCATATATTCGGACATATCAACTCTTATCATAGAATCTTCATTTCCAAATAATGTTTCTGCTAATGATTTTGCAAGCTCTGTTTTTCCAACACCAGTTGGTCCTAAGAATAAAAATGAACCAATTGGCTTATTTGGATCTTTCAATCCTACTCTTCCTCTTCTTATTGCTTTTGCAACTGCTTCTACAGCTTCTTTTTGTCCTACAACTCTTTTATGCAAAGAATCTTCTAAATGCTTTAATTTTTCATTTTCATCTTCTGTTATTTTCTTTACTGGAATTTTTGTCCAACTAGCAATTACATCTGCAATATCATCTTCTTCTAGAGTTGTTACACTACGGTTATTTTTGTTTTCCCATTTTTGTTTATCCTTTTCTAATTTCTCTTTTGCCATTTTTTCACTATCTCTTAATTTTGCTGCTTTTTCAAAATCCTGAACCCTTATTGCTTCATCTTTTTCTTTTTCATATTCTAATATTTTATCTTCTAACTCTTTTAAATTTTCTGGTCTTGTATATGTTCTCATTTTTACCCTTGAAGCTGCTTCATCTATTAAATCAATGGCTTTGTCTGGAAGATATCTATCATTAATATATCTAACAGATAAATTAACAGCTGCATCAATAGCTTCATCTGTAATTTTCACATTATGATGTGCTTCATATTTATCACGAATTCCTTTTAAAATTTTTATTGTATCTTCTTTTGATGGCTCCAATACATTAACTGGACTAAATCTTCTTTCTAAAGCAGCATCTTTTTCTATATATTTTCTATACTCATTTAATGTAGTAGCTCCAACAACTTTAATTTCTCCTCTTGCTAGAAGTGGTTTTAAAATATTAGCCGCATCTACAGCGCCTTCTGCAGATCCTGCTCCTACTATTGTATGAATCTCATCTATAAACAAAATTACATCTCCAGCTTTTTTCACTTCATTTAATGATTTTTTTATTCTTTCTTCAAAATCTCCACGATATTTTGCACCTGCTACCATACTAGAAATATCTACACTTACAACTCTTTTATTTTTTAACATTTCCGGAACATCTTCATCTATTATTTTTTGTGCTAAACCTTCTACCACAGCTGTTTTACCTACACCTGGTTCACCAATTAAACATGGATTATTTTTTGTTCTTCTAGACAAAATTTGAATTACTCTTTCTATTTCATCTTCTCTTCCTATAACAGGATCTAATTTTCCTTCTTTTGCTAACTTTGTTAAATCTGTTCCAAATTGATTTAATGTATTTGTTGAATTATAACTTCCAAAACCTGTTTGACTATTTTTATTTTCTCCTGAAAATCCGTCATCTTCATTTATTACTTTTACAATTTCATTGTACAATTTTTGTGGATTTATATTTAAATCCATCATAATTCTAACTGCAACACTGTCTCCTTCTAGCATTATTCCAATTAATAAATGTTCTGTTCCTATATATTCTGTTCCTAACTTTCTTGCTTCTCTAAAAGCATTTTCTATAACTCTTTTAGTTCTAGGAGTAAAACCAACTGTCCCTTGACTATCTGGTGACAATTCTACTCTTCCTATTAATTCTTCAATTTCTTCTAATATATTTTCTGGAGTAATATTCTGATTTTCTAAAACTTTGCTTGCAACACCAGTCCCCTCTTTAGACAGACCATACAAAAGATGCTCTGTTCCTATATAATTGTGACCAAGTTCGTTTGCAAGTTCATTTGCAATTTCTATTGCTTTTTGAGCTCTATTAGTAAATTTATATGTCATAGACATCCCTCCCTAATTTTAAACATTTTCTTCTTTAATAATTTTTTTAACTATTTCTGCTCTTTTTATATCACGTTCTTTTGTATTTAACTGTTTGCTAAAATATTTCTGTAAATTTCCTGGCTTAGTATATAACTGTAATTTATTTACTTTTAAATCATCTAATTCTTTAATAATTCCTAAATCTGTTCCAAGTTTAACATCTGATAGTAATTTTCTACATTCTTCTGATGATAATTTACTAGAATAAGCTAATATTCCATATGATCTGTATACACGATTTTCTAAATCTAGTGCTTTTTTTCCTAAATACTTTCTAGCAAGTCTTTCTTGTTCTATTATTTTTTCTGTAATAGCTTTTACATTTTTTATTATTTCTTGTTCTGTAATTCCTAATGACTGATTATTAAATATTTGATATACATTGCCTTGACTTTGTGAACCTTCTCCATATATTCCTCTTATATTCATCCCAAAATTATTAGCAGCTTGCAAAACTTTTCCTATATTTCCTGTTATTGTAAGTGCAGGCAAATGTACCATTACAGATGCTCTCATTCCAGTTCCTATATTAGTTAAACAAGATGTTAAATATCCATATTTTTCACTATATGCATAATTAATTAAATTTTCTAATTTTTGATCTAATTCTATACTCAAATTTAATAGATTTTCTAAATCGAAACCTGCTGCAAATACTTGCATACGTATATGATCTTCTTCATTTATCATTATACATATATTTTCTTCTTCATTTATTAGCATTGCTTGATTTTCTTTTTTAGACATTGCAAATTCTGGACTTAATAAATGTTTTTCTATCAAACTTATTTTTGTAATATCATCCAAATTTTCTAATTTAATAAATTTCAGTCCATATCCTAAACTTGGAGTTATTTCTTCTATTTTTTCTAAAATTTTTTTACTTTCTTCTTTACTATATTTATTTGGAAATCTAAAATCTTTTATATTTCTTGCAAGTCTTATCCTTGTACTAATTACGACATCTGATTCCTTACCATTTTGTAAATACCAATTACTCATAATAAACAAACTTTCCTCCTTATTTTTCTATTTCTTTTATTTGGTCTCTAATCTTTGCTGCATCTTCATATCTTTCTTCTTTAACAGCCTGATTAAGTTCTTTTTTTAATTTTTCTATTTTACTATTTTCTTTAGTTTCTTCTTTATTTATTTCCATATTGTTTTCTTTTAAATATTTTGGTTTTCTTCCTACATGACTTGATGTTCCATGTAAGTTTTTTACCAAATAATTAATTTTTTCATTAAATGCTTCATAACAATTTTCGCAACCAAACTTGCCATTTTCTATAAATTCTTCATATGTTAATCCACAATTATCACACTTTAGTGTATTTTTCTTTATAAAACTTGGTAAAAATGAACTATCATTATATTCTTCTAATAAATCACCTAAAAAACTAGAAAAATTAATTGGCATATTAAAATTAATTTCATCTATGCCAAATTCTTTTGCACATTCCTCACAAAGAATCATTTCTTTTTTCACTCCATTAATTATTTGTGTATATTTTATATTTCCTTCATGATTTCCACAATTTTGACATAACATATATTTTATTCCTCCTTTTTTAATCATCTATAAGATTTAACAACATATTTTTTAGTATGCTTGATCTTAGAGAGTCCTTATATTCATGTGGTACATTAAGTACATTATCATTTGTTGCTACTTTTAAAAGCTTTGCTTCTTTTTTTGTAATGATATTATATGATAAGAAATTACTTATATATATATCCACTTCTTGTGATGTTACTTTTTCATCTAAACTTGCTATTATATGCATAATATAATTACTTCTTGTCATATCTATTTTTTTTATTCTTATGTGACCTCCACCACCACGTTTACTTTCTACATAATAACCTTGAGAAGGTTTAAATCTTGTTGCAATTACATAATTAATTTGTGATGGTACACAATTAAAATGTTCGGCCAAATCGTTTCTTTGTATTTCTATATATTCATCATTTTCATTAAATAATTCTTTTATAAATTCTTCTATCATATCTGACATTCTCATATTTTATTGCTCCTTTTCTTTCTTAATTTATCGTTTTTGAATTATTTTAGTTTTGTTTTACTTTTGACTTTGACTTTCTTTGACCTACGTTTTATTATACTATTATTTTTTCGTTTGTCAATACTTTTATTGACATTTTTCCGATTTTATGTTAATATAATTAGACAGCTTTGCTGAATACTTTATGAAAGGGGTATTTCATTATGGAATACTATACGTCAATCTCCCCTCAGGCAATGCCTAAAGATTTTACAGGGCTTTTTCTCACTAGTTGGGATGACAGCTTATGGATCTTAAAGGTATTCGTAAACGGTGACATGATCGACTTCGTCGACAACATCGACCCTGAGGAAGATTCTGTTGAAGCAATCGTTTATCGTTACAATCTTTCAATCGACGATGTCGACGCTGAGGAATTTGAACTCTTCGTTGATGAAACACTCGTTGATGAATTAGAGGAGAATTTAGTCAACTTTCCTTTAGAAGAAGAAATTGACATTTTTCCTGATGATGACGATGACGACGATGCTGATTTCCTCCTGTCTCCTCAAGAACGTGCAGAAATTGAATCTGAACGTGAAGACGAGGCAGAAGATGCATTCACGCGTTTTTGCGACAATTAATGAGTCCGACATTTAAGTGACGTAACGACCTTTTACGCAGGTATGGTTTTTTTCCGTGCCTGCACTTTTTATTTATTATTTTTAGTCATGTTATCCATATCTTCTGCCCTTTCTTTTTGTTTTGACAACGTAAGCCAAGCAAAATAAGAAGAGACGAATTCGCCGTATTTAGTTACATCTTCAATCTCTCCTATTTCATTTTTTAAATTATTCAATTCTTTATCTTTCATTATAACACACCTCATTTATAATTATGTACATGTTATAATTTATTATTCTTCTACTATTTACCCAACTTTTATTAATATAATTATTTTACAATACATACTTTTCTATTGCGTCTGAAACCCCATCTGAATTATTATCTCTACATACATTCTTTCCATATTTTTTTACATAATCTGCACTATTTTCCATTACTATTCCCATTCCTGCATTTTCTAGCATTTCTTTGTCATTTACATTATCACCTATTGTAGCTACTTGGTTACTATCAATATTTAATATTTTAATTAACTCTTTAATAGCATTCCATTTATTCACATCTAATTTTGTTATTTCTGTATAATAATACTTTATTTCTACATCTTCATTATTTATTTTTATAATTTTTCTGGACATATGTCCAACATCTAATACATCAATATCTTTAATTTCTCTTAATTTTTGTATTATATGTTTAAATATAGATAAATTATCATCATATATAGTAACTTTTATATATTTGTTTTTATTATCTTCTTTAACATAATTATATAAATCAGCTACAACTCTTATATTTGTTTGATATTTACTATCCTTTTTTTCATTTTCCATTTTATAAAACAGTGCACTGTATGCTATTTTTCTTGTTAAAATCTCCGTTTCTGTATAGACATTATAGTATATACTATTTTGTTCACACATTTGTATTATTTCTAAAATCTTATCTTTTTCTATAAACTTATTGTATAATATTTTGTCATTTTTCATATCATATAAAATAGCGCCATTACCACATATACTATAGTCTTCTGCATTTATCTCTTTTGCAAAGCTTTTAACAGATGTTATATGTCTTCCAGATGCTATTACAACTTCTATCCCTTTTTCTTTTGCTTTTTTTATTGCTTGTTTATTTTTATTTGATATTGTTCCATATGAATTTAGTAAAGTTCCATCTAAATCTATTGCTAATAATTTATACATATATATTTTCTCCTATGTTTGCTTTTTTATTATTATTTTATAATTCTAATATACTTTATAATTCATTTCAACAAAATTTATCAAAAATTTCCAGTTTAAAAAAATTATATTTGAGCAATATATATAATGTGAAAAGGCAATATGTTTTTCACAAAATAAATTAATAAATATAAAAAACACATTCTATAGGAGGTGAACGATATGGCAAACTCATCAAGCAACAGTAATTACAAAGTAGTTCCAGAAGCTACAGAAGCTTTAAATAAATTCAAATATGAAGTAGCTTCAGAAGTTGGTGTTAACTTAAAAGAAGGTTACAATGGAGATATATCTGCTAGAGACGCTGGTAGAATCGGTGGTAACATGGTAAGAAAATTAATCCAACAAGCTGAAAGCCAAATGACAAACAAATAGTTTTTGTACTAATGTTATTTAATATCTAATAAATTAAGACAGGAATATTTTTCTTGATTTTATGAATTCTATTCTTAGAATACATAAAGGCAGGAATTGTGTTCCTGCCTTATTTATTATATTTTAAAGTAAAGTTTTTATATTAGACTCTCCTATAATTTTTATTCCATTTTTTGAAAGTAAATCTGCTGTTATTCCATTTCCTTGTATAAGTGCTTTAGAAAATGTTCCATCATAAATTTTTCCATACCCACAAGAAGGACTTCTTTCTTTAAGTATTGCATATTTACAGTCATAAAATTTTGCAAACCTTAATATTTCTTCTGCACCTTTTTTATACTCTTTTGTAACATCTTCTCCACTATTAGTTACTACTCTATTATTTACTATTTCTGATGGATTTCTTGGAGTTTTTAATCCTCCATATATTTCTGGACATACTGGTATTAAATTATATTTATTTTTTAGTTCTTCTAACTCATTAATTTTTTCGCTTTTTCCATTATATCTACAATTTATTCCCATTAAACATGCACTAATTAGTATATTCAAAGCTTTTTTCCTCTTTTCTCATTTTTTATTTTTCATATTTTATATCATTACTTTTCAACCAAATCTTTAATATTCTTTGTATATTTATTCTTCAATTATATTTTTCTTATATATATAGTATAAACTTCTTAATTCTTCCATTTTTTCTTCTAGTTCAATAACCAATCTTGAGGCTTCTTTCCAATCTTCTTTTTCAAAAGCTTCGATAACTTTTCCAAATAAAGATTGTTGCTCATTTGTATTTTTATATATAATTTTTCTTTTTTCTTCAATTTCATCCCAGCAATTATTATCTTTTTCATCAATACTATTTAATCTTTTATAAGAACTTATTTCATTAAAGTATTCTTTTATCTTTCTTTTGCAAATAATTAACTTCCATTTTTCTAAAGTTGCTGTTTTAAAAGATTTAATCATTATATCTGTTAATATATCACCATATTGTAAAACGCTAGTTTTTACTTTATTATCTAAACTTTTTATATTATCCCAAACTGTCACTGGTGATTTTCCAAATATTTCTTCTCTTTCAGAATTACTATAATATTCAAACACATCTTCTTCACTTCTATAGACTCTATCTTTCTCCAAATAGCCATAATATTCATTTTGTTTTTTAGATATTTCTTTTAATAATTCTTCTTCTGTTTTATTTCCTAATATTGCATATTTAATTCCATCTACCATTGATAAGTATGAAACTGCAATAGTTAAATATATATTAGAAGATGGATTCGGAGATCTTAATTCAAATCTTGTTGCATATGGATTTTGCTTATCTTTAACTAAACCTATTAGAACACTTCTATTTCTTGATGGTTCATCCTTTTCTTTTCCTAATGATGTAACAATACATACAGGAGCTTCATATCCAGGTTTTAATCTTCTTAGAGAATCATCTGTTGCCGAAATGAAAGGATTCATAACTTCATAATTTTTTAATATTCCCATTAAAGCTCCATATCCTAAAGAACTTAAAAAGTTATCTTTATAACTATTAAATAAGTTTATTATTTTTCCATCTTTTTTTTGCACATTCATTCCTAAATGTACATGCATTCCACTTCCTGCCACTTTTTCTATTGGCTTTGCTCTAAATGTAGTTTCTAGTCCATACTTCATAAATATTTTTTTAACTAATTCTTTAACAAAAATTTGATTGTCTGCTGCTTGAAGAGAATTTGAATACTTCCAATCTATTTCAATTTGTTCCATTACATGATCATATTTACCTAAAAATCCTAATTTTGGTTTTACTCCGTCCAACTTCTTTATGTCCCATTTCTGGTTCTAGTTCATATTTTTCCATCATAATTAAACATTCTTCTATAGCTGTTCTCACTGTTCCATTTATTTTATTCCAATATTGTTCATGCATTCCTTGTGATGTTGCAAGTTCTTCTATTTCTGTTTCTTCATTTGGAGTTTTAACCCAAAATTCTAATTCTGTTGCTGTTGTATAATTTATTTTTTCTATTTCTTCTGGTTTTATCTCATAGATTTTAAATAAATCTTTTTTTATTTTTATTAAATCCATTATTTCTTGTTTTGTTTTTTCGTTACTAAGTTTTAAAATACTTCTAGAGTCAACTTGCTTTCCATTATGATATAAAAATGCAGGAATGATTATTGTACCTATTGGTAAAAGAGTTTCTTCATCTAATAAGTCTTCATTATAATCTACAAACCAATTGCAATCTTTATCTACTACCATGTCAACTTTTGCATCATTAATTGTTGCAATTTCTGGCAAATCTACTGATGAACCATCTGTTTGAACAGCAGTTTTATATAAAAATTTTTCCAAGTCTTCTAAAAACACTTTTATAGGAATTCTTTCATCTGTTACATTTCCTGATAAATCTACAGCCATTAGTGATACAAACTTTATTTCAGTATGTAGTTTTAATATTTTTTTTAAGCAACTTTCATTATGTTCTTCTTTTTTTATTATATACAAAAGATTATTTTTCATAATTCTACCTCACTTATTTAATATAGTATTTGTATTTATTCATTTTTATTCATTATTTCTAATATACTGTTATTAATTCTGTTTTTATTTATTGTATTTTCTTATATTTTTCATCATAATAATACTATATAACAAAAAAAAGAACAAGTAATCTAAAAAGATTACTTATTCTTTTCTATATTTATGCTTCTGGTTCTACTAAACCAAAATTTTTACCATCTTTTAATTTATACATAACATTTACTTTTCCTGTTTCAACATTTACAAATGCTAAAAATTTATTTTGAGGTTCTTCTTGTAATATAAGTTTAGCATCTTCTGGTGAAACTGGTTTTACATCATAAAACAGTGTTTTTACTATTTCGTTTTCTATTTCTTCTTCTTTTTCGAAGCTCATATTAGTTTCTTTTAAACGAATAGATTCTGTCATATTTTGTTTATCTTTTTTTGTTTTCATTTTTCTTATTTGACCTTCAACAATGTCTATATTTTTATCTATAGAAGCATATAGATCTTTACTTCCTGTAACTGCTCTAAATACACCGTTTGTTGTATTTACATGCATTTCTGCAACTTGATCTTTACCTTCTGTTTTTATTGTTGCTTGTACATCAAAATCTTCTCCAAAGTATTTTACTAATCTTTCGCATTTTTTCTCAATATAGTTTTTTATTGAATCTGTTGCCTTTAGTTCCTTTCCTGTTATTTTTATATTCATAAAAATCGCTCCTTCCTGTGATTGTTATCCTTCGTTTAGTATCTACATAGTTGCTATATATTTTCATTATATCTTGTTTATCCATTTTTTTCAAGGTAATTTATCGATTTTTAGAATAAATTAGTTTTTATACAAATTATATTCATTTATATATTCTAATACATTTTTATCAACCATACCTTTTACATCATGTACCTTTTCATCTTTTATTGCATTTCTTATACATGTAGAACTTATTTTTATATCATTCATATTGTCCATATAATAGAAATTCAACCTATTTTTATTTAAAGTTTCATTTTCTTTTATTGTTTCTTTTAAATTTATCTCATTTCTATTTAACAATATAAACTTATAATTGCTTACTAATTCAGTTGCATTTTTCCAATTTAGAATATTTACAAAATTATCTGCTCCCATTATAAAATATTTCTCATCGTCTTTGTAAATATCATCTATTAATTTAAATACATCTATTGCTTTAAAATTATAATTTTTATTTATTTCTATATCACATACATCTAATTTTTCATTACTATTACATATTAATTGTAACATTTTAAATCTGTGTTTTTCATCTATTAACCCATCTTTTTTATACCCATCCCCAACTGGTACAAAAAACACTTTGTCTAAATTCAGTTTTTCTGCTGCTTTTATTGCTAACGTTTTATGTGCTATAGTTGGCGGATTAAAGCTTCCTCCAAAAAATGCATATTTTTTCATATTTATTCTCACATCCTAATTTATATGTTAACATATTTTATTTCTTTTTTCAATTATCATATATATCCTTTGCTTTTTTTAAGACTTTATTATTCTTGTTTTATTATTCATATATCAAGTTTTTTAGCCATACCTCTTGCATTTTTCATATTCTCATGATATAATGTTTTTCGTTATAATTTACTAGCGTAAGAGGAGGTGCAAAATATGCCAAATATAAAATCAGCTATAAAACGTGTTAGTGTTATCGAAAAGAAAACATTAAGAAATAATATGATTAAATCAGGATATAAATCAGCTGTTAAAAAATTCGAACAAGCTGTAGAATCTGGTAATGTTGAAGAAGCAAAAACATTATTTTCACAAGCTACAAGAAAAATAGATCAAGCTTGCAGTAAAGGTGTTATAGTAAAAAACACAGCTGCTAGAAAAAAATCTAACTTAGCTAAAAAGTTAAATGCTGTTCAAGCATAATCCAAGTAAAAAATTGTGCACAGTTTTTTACTATATAAAACAATCTAGTATTTTTCTAGATTGTTTTTTTATTTACTTTACAAGTACTTCTATATTTTCTTCCTTGATTTTCTTTTTTATTGTTGTTATATATTTATTATTTTTTATCTTTTTATACTTTATATTTTATATTTTATATTTTTTTATTTATTTTCTACATACATCATATATTTCTTGGTTAAAATTACCTTTGATTTTATTTCTTAATTTATGTTAATATATATTTATAATAATATAGAAAGCTCGTGATATTATGAAAAAAAACTTTAAATTTATGATAAAATCAATTTTTAAAATCGATAAAAACATTTTTAAAATTATGAAAGTTGGATTAAAATACTCTTTTTTCTTTTGTATTTTTGCTACTCTATTTTTACTTACATATGATTTTTTTAGCATGCCAGAACTTTTTTATGCTGGTATCTCATTATTAAAGTCTGGTTTTTTCTTTATTGTTACTTTTACTATTTTTGGAATTGCTTTTGATAGAATAAAGCATGAAATTGAATAAAACTAAAAAAACTTAAAAATTATTCAATCTTAAAAACTTGCAATCTACTATTAACTTTTACAACAAAAACAAAAATAAAAATATGAAGTAAACTAAAAAATAGTCTACTTCATATTTTTCATTTTGCTTTATTTTTTTAATTCTTCTATAAACATTTTATTAAGCATTCCTGGATTTGCTTTTCCTTTTGTTGCTTTCATTGCTTGTCCAACTAAGAATCCTAAAGCTTTATCTTTTCCACCTTTATAATCTGCTATTGATTGTGGATTTTCTTCTAATACTTTTAGAACAACTTCTTTTATTGCTCCTTCATCTGATATTTGAATCCATCCATTTTCTTTAATTATAACTTCTGGGTCACGAGGGTTTTCAAATAATTCTACTACAACTTTTTTTGCAATAGCAGAACTTATTGTTCCTTTATCTATTAATTCTATTACTGTTGCAAGTTCTTTTGAAGTAAATGGTATTTGATCTGCTTCTAATTCTTTTTCATTTAATATTTTTGATATATCAGATAAAATCCAGTTTGCTACAGCTTTTGGATTTTTGCATATTTCTTCTGCTCCTTCAAATAGATCTGATAAATATTTAGAACTAGTAAGTAATCTTGAATCTTTTTCAGATAATCCAAATTCATCCATATATCTTGCTTTTCTGCTTTCTGGAAGTTCAGGAAGGCTATTTTTTATTCCTTCTATATATTCTTCAGATAGTCTAATTGCAACTAAATCTGGATCTGGAAAATAACGATAATCTTGTGCATCCTCTTTATCTCTCATAGAAAATGTTCTTCCAGATACATCATCCCATCTTAACGTACTTTGTTCTACTACTCCTCCTTCTTCTATCAATTCAATTTGACGATTTGCTTCATATTCAATAGCTCTTACTATTGAACGAAAAGAGTTCATATTTTTCATTTCTGTACGAGTTCCAAGTTTTGTTTCACCTTTTTTTCTAACAGAAACATTAACATCTGCACGAAGTGAACCTTCCTGCATCTTACAATCAGATACTTCTATATATTCTAATATTGATTTTATTTTTCTTAAATATTGTTCTACTTCTCTACTTGTTCTCAAATCTGGTTTAGATACTATTTCTATTAAAGGAACTCCGAGCTCTATTTAAATCAACTAAACTTCCTCCACCAAACTCATTATGATTTAATTTACCAGCATCTTCTTCTATATGAATTCTCTCTAATCTAATTTGTTTTTTCTCTCCATTGTCATCTTCTATTTCTACATATCCATTTTCGCAAAGTGGCTTATCAAATTGTGATATTTGGTAAGCTTTTGGCAAGTCTGGATAAAAATAATTTTTTCTATCATTTTTACTATCTCTTGAAATTTCACAATTTGTAGCTAAACCTGCTTTTACTGCATATTCTACTACTTTTTCATTTAACACTGGAAGTGTACCTGGCATTGCCATACATATAGGACAACAATGTGTATTTGGTTCTCCTCCAAATTCTGTTGGACAAGAACAAAATATCTTTGTCTTTGTAGAAAGTTCTGCATGAACTTCTAATCCCATTACAATCTCATAATCTTGTCTTGACATATATCTTCCTCCTTATTATTTTTTAAATTCTGGTTTATATTTTTCTCTAAATTTTGTAGCTTGTTCATATGTATATGCTGCATTTAATATAGTTTCTTCTTTAAATTTATCTCCTATTAATTGCATTCCTATTGGCATTCCTTTACTATCTACACCACAAGGTATAGATATTCCTGGAAGTCCTGCAATATTTACAGAAACAGTACAAATATCTGCTAAATACATTTCTAATGGATTATTTGATCTTGTTCCTATTTCAAATGCTACAGTAGGTGATGTTGGAGTAAGTAATACATCATATTTTTCAAATTTCTTATCAAATTCTTGTTTTACCAATGTACGAACTTCTAATGCTTTTTTATAATAAGCATCATAATATCCAGAACTTAATACATATGTTCCAAGTATTATTCTTCTTTTTACTTCTTGTCCGAATCCTTCGCTTCTTGAATTAATATAAATATCTTTTAAGTTTTCGAAGTTTTTAGTACGATATCCATATCTAATACCATCAAATCTTCCTAAATTTGAACTTGCTTCTGCACATGCAATTATATAATATGTTGCTAAAGCATATTCTGCAATATCCAAAGAGCACTCTTCAACAATTGCTCCTAATTCTTTATATTTTTCTATCGCTTCTTGTAATTTAGCTTTAACTTCAGCATTTATTCCTTCTCCAAAAAATTCTTTTGGTACTCCAATTTTTAATCCTTTTACATCATTTTTTAAACATTTTGTATAATCTACTTTTTCATTATTAATTGATGTTGTATCTTTTTCATCATGTCCTGCAATTAAATTTAATAACAATGCTGCATCTTGTACATCTTTTGTTATTGGTCCAATTTGATCTAGTGATGATGCAAATGCTACTAATCCATATCTTGAAACTAATCCATATGTAGGTTTTAAACCGACAACACCGCAAAAGGCTGATGGCTGACGAATAGATCCTCCTGTATCACTTCCTAATGCCCATGGTACTAAATTTGCTGCTACAGCTGCAGCTGACCCTCCTGAAGATCCACCTGGTACTGTATTTAAATTCCATGGATTTTTAGTTTTCTTAAAAGCTGAATATTCTGTAGAAGCTCCCATAGCAAACTCGTCCATATTTAATTTTCCTAAACTAATAATTCCCTCATTATTTAATTTTTCTATAACAGTGGCATCATATGGTGCAATAAAATTTTCTAACATTTTAGAGCTACAAGTTGTTTTTACACCTTTTGTACACATATTATCTTTTATTCCTATTGGAATTCCTGCAAATCTTGAATTTATCTCTCCATTTTTTACCATTTCTTCAATTTCTTGTGATTTAGAAATTGCTTCATCTGTAAGAGTTGTAACAAAAGCTTCTACGTCTTTTTCTTTTTCATTAATTCTATCTACATATGCTTTTGTTAATTCTGTTATTGTAATCTCTTTTTTCTCTAATTTGTCCATTAATTCATGAACTGTATATTCATAAAGTTCCATTTACTTCTTGCTCCTTCCTATATTTTATACTTTTATATCTCTCCAACTATATACTCTTTGAATATTTCCTGAATCTATATTTTTGTTTAATTCAGTAGTCATTAGATATGTTTTTATTCCTTCATTTGCAACTTGTATACAATTTTTATAGCTATCGTCTATAAAAATATCTATTTTTTTACTTCTGCAAATTTTTGCTTTATCATCTGCATCTATGATAAGTTCATCAAAAGGAATCTCATTTTTTTCTAACCATATTTTTGTTAAATCGTACGCAGAAAACTTATCTGTTTTAAATCTTGCAGTAATTAAATAAATATTATTACCATTATTTTTTATTGTTTTTAGAGTATTTTTTACATCATCTTTTACTTCAACATTTTCTATCATTTTTTTATAATAACCATATTCTTCTAGAAACTTTCTTTGTTCATCTTGATTCCATCCGAATATATATTTTAAATAAAAATGATCTGGTATTTCTGATAACTTATCATTATACCCTCTTTTTAATACTTGTTTATTAAATTCTCTTCCATATTCTATAAATTTATCTGCTGTTTTTGATATTGTATCATCAATGTCTATTCCATAGTTCATATAATATTTCTCCTGCTTTTACAATTATTGTATTACTTTTGGTATTTTAAACATTCCTCTTTCTTGTTCTGGAGCATTTTGTAATAATAACTCTCTATTTTCGAAATTTTTAATTTCATCTTTTCTAAATACATTATAATTATCATTTGCACCTATTGATTGATTCAATCCATCTACTGGAGCATTATTTACTACATTGGCAAAATTTAAAATGTCTTGTAGATGTAATAAATATGTGTCTACTTCATTTTCTTCTAATTTTAAATGTGCTAATTTTGCTATATGCAAAATTTCTTCTCTTGATACTTGCATTTAATCATCTCCTTTTTGAATTTGTGTCTTATTATATAGCGTTTTCGCAAAAATTACAAGTTTATATATGCAAATTTTACTTAAAACAAAAACTTTCTTATAAGAACAAAATCAGACATTAATAACATTTCACTTATTAAAATATTATATAATCTTCCTTCGACTTTTTGTTCATACTCATATGTAAAATTTGTTTTAATTCTTTTTTGTAACTTGTTTTATTATGTATAATTATTTAAACTCTTATATAAAGTATAAAAAATGTATCTAAACAGCTTAATCATTTAAACTATTTAGGATACATTCTTTACTATTTAATCGCTTCACCATTAACATAAATCATATAACCATTAAAGTCAATATTATTAAAACTTGAATCTTCATCTTCAAATGTTGTAAGATATGAATCTCCTGTTAATTTTATTTTAGAACTTGAATCTAGACTTAAACTTGCACTTTTAGCTATATTATCACTATTAATTTTTCCCTCCCAGCTGCTACTATTTTTTAAATTTATTTGTGCTTCACTAATTTTATCAATTTCAATATTGCCTACCAATTTTTGATTGCTAGCATTTAATGTTACCACTCCTCCATTACTGCCTGTTTTCCCCCATTCCGTTGTTGCTGCAGCTTTTAACAATATATTGCTACCATATTCTATATTATTATTTTCCAAATTTATAACTGCATTAGTATTAGTTATAAAGAAAAATGGTGCAGATGAATAATATTCAGAATCTGAATCTATTTTTAATGTAGAATTTTTTGCAGTAAATGTTCCTGTTCCTTCTCCTGCATCTCCAGACATACTTTGATAAATCATAACTCCACAATTGTCTACATTATTTCTATTTCCTTTTCCAGACGCACTTAATGTTGAATTTGTTACTGTTGCAGAATTTTTTCCTTCTATATTTTTATTTATATTAAATACCTCTAACCTTAATTTTTCCTTAAATTATAAAATTATTTTTATTTTTTATTCTCCATATTTAGAATAGTATCTCCTTAACTCTAAAACTAATTAAAATTTTTTCATATTTTCTTAAAAAAATGATTGACAAATGTTTTTTTTGATATTATAATAAGTAACGTCGTAAGACAAATACCAGTTCATTTAATGCAGATGTGGCGGAACTGGTAGACGCACAGGACTTAAAATCCTGCGGTTGAATAAACCGTGCCGGTTCGATTCCGGCCATCTGCACCATCAGATTTATCAATACTTTTAGAGTTTTTGATAAGTCTATTTTTTTATTTAAAAATACTATCAGTATACAATTTGTATACAAAAATATCTAATTTTCATTTTGATATGTATGTTATTACCTATTCTCAATAGATAATAACTTTTTTTATTTTATGCAGTTGCTATGCTTAAAACATTTCCAATTACTTTTGCTGAGTTTTCACTTGCTGTCTTATCTACATGAGCATATAAATTAGCAGTAGTATTAAAACTAGAATGCCCAAGCCATACTTGAATATCTTTCATGTGAACTGCATTTTTTAGAAGAAGTGACGCACAACTGTGTCTTAAATCATGTAACCTTATAGGCTTTAGTTTGTTATTTACAATAATTTGATGAAATTTATGTGTTAAATAGTCTGGTTTTATAAGTGAGCCTTCTTCATTAACACATACATAATTATCTGTATTCAAATAACTATCTTTAAATAATTTCTTGTTTTCTCTTTGTTTTTCTTTTTCTTCAATCAATAGTTCTTTTATTTCTGGAATTAATAGTAAAGTTCTATAACTTGAACTCGTTTTTGTTTTAGCTTCTGCCACAATTTGATGTTTTCCATCATAACTTGCTTCTGTTACTGTAAAATTAATTGTTATTGAATTATTTTCAAAATCAATAGCATCCCATTTTAGTCCAAGTATTTCTTCTCTACGAAATCCATAAAATGCACCAATTAGAATTGGTATTTTAATATTAGTATCTCTTATTATACTAAAAAGCAATTGTAGTTCTTCTTTATTATAAAAAGTCGGAACATATGGCTCAACCTTTGGTGTATCAACTTTCTTTGCTGGGTTAGAAGTAATTAAGTCCATTTTTTCTGCATAAGAAAGAGCAGATAAAATATTTGCATGATACTTTTTAACAGTTGCACCTTTTAATTTTAGTTCATTAAAAAGATAAGTGTAAAATGCTTGAATATGAATCGGCTTTAATTCTGTAAGTGTAATATTTAAGTTCTTGAAGTAAGGATAAATTCTTTTATTGATTATTCTTTCGTATCCACCATAAGTCGTTGGTCTAATGTTAGGTTTTATCATTTTAAGCCAATTTAACATATAATCACAAAATAAAATACTATTGTTAGCACTTTGTGCCATTTGGGTTACTTTCAAATTATTGTTTAGTTCTTCTTCATATCTTCTTCTAATTTTTTCAGCACTTTTTCGTGCTGTCTTTTCAGATTTTGTAATAGGAACATCAGTTGTTACTGATTTCCTACGAGGTGGATTGATACCATCTACTATATAAAGTAATGCCACCCAGTTTTTACTCCTTTTGTAAATTGTTGCTGTTACTTTAACCATCTACAATCTCCTTTCCTAATAACAGCCAATTTACTTTAACATAAATCATTAGTTTTAGATATTAAAGTAAATATGGTAAATAAATTATTTTGTGTTTGTTAAGTAATCAATTATCGTTACTTTTGGAATTTTATATTCTCTTCCAATTTTCTTTGAAGGAATAATGTTGTCATTTACCAAAGTATAAGCTTTTGTAATTCCTACACCTAACATTTCACGAAGTTGTTTAATGTTTACTACATCTGGATAGTTATTAAACATTAAATGATAGTTGTCTAAATTATTCATGTATACCTCCTTTAATCTATTTACCCGTTTTAAAATTTGGGTTATGTAATATGAAATTGTCAATGTGCAGTTTTTTGTTATTATTTATTATAAAAATATCTAAAACTAACTTAATAATAACATATATACTTGCAAGAGTCAATAGTTTATGATAAAATAATATAAAAAAATAACTACATCATATAAAAGGTTAGGTGAATTTATGAAAAACTCAAATGAAGATGTTATTGATTTTATAAAAGATAGAAAAATTAATAATGTAATTAGATTATATGTAAATCGAAATTTAAGGAAAGAATATCTTACTTATGTGGGTTACAAAAAGGTTAAAAACGATTTTGAAGCTATTTTAGTTCAAAAAGATAATCGTATAGGTACTTTACTTTGTGACTTCTTAAATTGCAATTTTAGAGCTACTGATAGCGTTAAAAATTTTGTACAAGAGTATAGTTTAACACTATTTTCAGAAATAATAAAAAATGAATTAAAGAATATCTATGATACAGATGAGTATGAAAAGTTAATAAGTGAATTAGTAGAAAAATATGGAGATAAATTAGAAAGCATAAAAGAAGATTTTATTTATGATGTAAATTACTTATTTAATATTAATCAATTAGAAGAAATAAAAGATTTAACATCATTACAAATATTTTATATTTTAACTATGAGCAAGACTAACAGTAAAGCATTATCACATTTTGAAAATGATAAATTAGATATTGCACTTGGAGATTTATCAAGATTAAACGCACCATTAAATATTATTGATGAAGATCAAGCAATAGAAATGGTAAAAGTAAATAAAGATAGAATTTTACCAATACCATATACTTTTGAAAGTAATGATATTTGCCAATTATTAATTATCGAACTTCAAGAAATTGTTTGCATGGACAAGTTTGAAATTAAAAAGTGTAAAAACTGTGGAAAATACTTTGTTCCAGAGAAAAGGACAGATGAATTATATTGTAATAATGTTTATGAAGATGGCAGAACTTGCAAAGAAATCGGCTCTTTTAAGGTAAAACAGAAAATGATTAATGATGATAATGATTTAAGAACTTATAGAAATGTTTATCAAAAACTATTATTGAGAACAAGAAGAAATCCAGATAATATACAATATGAAAAAGAGTTTGAGAAATTTAAAGAAGATAACAGAGAAATGCGTGATAAACTTGATAAAGGTAAAGTTACTTATGAAGAATATGTAGAATGGTTGAATGGAATATAGAAATTAAAAGGAGCATTATTGAAATGAATTTAGTAGAGATGAAACAAGCAGTAGATATGCTTTATGATGAATGGGATTTAGGTAAAACACCTTCACATTCTAAGGGAAAAGTGTGCGCTTGGATTTATTTGTTTGAAATACTTGAAGAAACTGAAAAAATGGTTATTGAAAAAGAAAATGGTAAAGTTATTGGAATATGTGGATATGCAAAATGGAATTCCAAGAAATACATAATTAGGAAAAAGTTTTTTCATATTTTGAAGACTCTACTTATATGGAGTCCATTCGTAAAAGATAAAAAAGCTATCTATAAATATAATAATGATTATGATTATACACCAGAAGAATTAGCAAATTATTTTGATGGAGAGATAAGCATTTTAATTTTAAATTCAAATTATCGTGGTAAAGGTATTGGAAAGAAAATGCTTTCACAAGTATTTGAATATGCTAAAAATGATAATATGAAAAATATTCAAATATTAACAGATGAATCTTGTAATTTCAAATTTTATGAAGCTTGTGGTTGTAGTAAAGTATATGATAAAGTAATTAATAATGGCGAACCTGATAAATGTGGAAATACATCAAGTGAAATAGGATATATTTATGAGAAAAGATTTGGAGGAAAAGATAATGAATAATGTAGAAGTAAAAAAAATTGTACAAACTGATGATAATACTTTAAATACTATTACCGAATGGATGTATAATTGGTGGGGCAAAGAAGATGGATATGTATTTGAAGAAGTTAAATGTTTTATGAAACATAGTTTACAAGAAAATAGATTACCACAAACTTATGGCATATTTGTAGATAATAAAATAGTTGGTATGTATCAATTTGCTTATGAAGATTTGAGTATTAGACCAGATATATATCCTTGGCTAGCGAATGTATATATAGATGAAGCATACAGAAATAAAGGGCTTTGTAGAAAAATGATGGAAACAGTAAAAGAAAATGCTGAGAAAAACTTAGAGTTTAATGAAATATATTTATATACAAAACATCATGGATTATATGAAAAATTTGGATGGAAGTATGTATCTGATTTTGATACTTATAGAAAAAGTCCTAGAATACAAGGACTATACAAATTAGAATTAAACTAATTATATTATTTATAGTGGTGGAATATGAAATGAAGAAATTTATTATAGATGAAAGAGTACAAAAAATATGTAAAGAATTTGATAATGCTTTTGATGAAAAAAATTTGGATAAGATTAAAAATAATTTTGAATCTGCATTAGAATTATTAAATTCAAAATTAGATGAAATATCAAAATGTAATTTATATTACTCGATAGGAACTGCTCATGGCGATTATATTCAAATTGGGACAAATAGACTCTCTGTTGAAGAAATTGAGTATAATTTAGAGCAATCATTTTTCTATTTAAGAAAAGCTGTTGATATGATTGAAGGAAATGATATTCCTAGGGAAATATCAATAAAAGTATATACTAATTTAGGAAATTTGTTTGATGAAGTAAATAGAAGAAATGAAGGAATAGAATACTATAAGAAAGCTTTAGATATATATCCTAATTTTGCTATGGCTAATGGTAATCTTGGTATGGCAATATTTTTATATTCTAGAATTATATATGATAATTCACATCAAGTTATATTAGATCATGAAGCATATAGATATTTTAAAAAATCATTCCAAGATAAAAGGAATTTATTTGACTATGCTGAAAAAGACTTTAATAAATATTGTAATCAAATAGAACAAGTATACACAAAGGAATTTTTGAATAATAGTTTGACTTTTGATAATTTTCCTGTTTTAGATAAAGAAGAAAGAAACTATAGGCAATGGTGTGCACAAAATAGCTTATTCTTAAATCCTTTAAATGATATTTTAACTAATAATGTTGTATGGAGAGACATAATGCATTTGCCCAATATGATTATGAATGTAAAAGATGAGCAAAAAATGAGATTTTTTGGTCTAATGAATGAAATAAAGCAGGAATTTATATCATCAAGATATCTTTTTTATGAATCTATTCAACCTAGAAAAACAGAACACTTTTCTGATAAAGAAAATCATTTAGTAGATACCTTTGATTTGGCAACATATTCTATTTATAACTATAAAATGAGAATGACTTTTAGGAGTTTGTATTCAATATTAGATAAAGTAGCATTTTTCTTAAATGAATATTTTGAAATTGGAATAAAAGAATATGATGTGAATTATAAAAGTATATGGTATATAGCAAAGAAAAAGGCAAATGGCGAAATTATATATAAATATAATAATCCAATAAAAGAAAAAATAAATAGCAATTGGGGATTATATGGAATCTATTGGATATATAAGGACTTTATAGAAGGAAAGAAAACATCGCCAAATCCAAAAATAACAGAAATTAGTAAAATAAGAAACTCTTTAGAACACAAATATCTAAAAACAATACTTACTATAGGGGAAGTGAAGATTTTAAAAGAAAAGCAAAAAAGTTTTGACGATAAATTAGCTTTTTATATTTCAACTGAAGAATTATATGATATTGTATTATTTCTACTAAAAACCATTCGTTCTTTAATTATTAATCTTATATGTTGTATTAATATTGAAGAGAGAAAAAAGTGCGAAGAAGCAAATAAAGAGCATAAATTTATCCCACCATTAAATACATATCCTATTGATGAAGGATTAAAATTTTAAAAATATATAGCTAATCAAATAAAAGAGAAAATCAATATTTCAGATTTTCTCCTTTTACTAATGACTTACATAGCAAAATGCTATGGACACTAATGTAATAATAGTATATGAAAATTTCAAAATTATATGCAATAAAAAACGATAGCCTTTTGAGCTATCGGATTATAATGATTACGTTCTTTTCAGAACGGACACTAATGTTTTATTAATTAAATTATAAACTATTCCATGGCAGAAAGTCAAGTAAAATTCAGAATTTTATTCATTTTTTAGTGGTCTTAACCTATATAAACTTTCAAGTTGTGAATTAATTTTATTCCAGTCATTCGTTGAAATAGTAACTAATTGTCCTTTTTTTCTATATGGATCTGTGATTCTTATTTTACTAACAACCTTTAATTGCTCAACTAAAACAGTAGAATTAACTTCTTCTAAATCAATATGAAACCAAAAAACATCTTCTAATCTTTTGGTTGTTAGTGGGAGAATAGTACATATAGGAGAATTTTTAGAAGTTTTTAACATTAAAACAGGTCTTAATTTATTTTGCTCACTTCCAATATTAATTCCTAGATTGCACCAATAAATAAAATTATTATATATTGGAAATTTAGGAAGTTTTCCATTATATCTTAAATTAGCTTTTTCTTTAGTTCATTCAGAAAATTGAATTGCATCAGAATTATTAATACTATTTAATAAAATTTCAGTTTCTTCAATATTATTGTGAATTTCATTATTCATAATCTCACCTCGCTTTTCAAATTATAACATATTATAAATTACAAGTAAACAAAAGTTTGCGTATTTTATAAAATAATTTTACAATCCTATACATTTAAAATGTAATATGTATAGGATTGTTATATTCTATATTGAAGTTATAAGTTTTTCTCTTATCTCATCACTAATGAAATCTATTCTCTCAATTACTCTATTAGCATATTTAGTATTAATAAAGTCAAATCTATTTGCGGTTATTGCAATTTCATTTACAGTTTTTCCAACAGATTTCAGTTCAGCTATTATTGGCAAAAGAATTGTATCAGAAGGAGCATCTTTAGGCTGATAATTTGTAATAAGACTTCTAAGATAACTGCTTCCTGATAAATTTGCTTTTAAAGCATTTTTCTTAAATCTTTGATTTTCTTTTTCATTAAAATAAAAGATTTTTTTAATATCTCTCTCTCAATTATAACACTTCTTTTCTTTATATAATTTAAAATGAGGATTGGGTTGTCCCCGTTTATTTTGAATTTGTGCGGGAAGACAAATTCATTGCTTGCTGGGACAGCAAGTTGCATTTGCGGGATAACAAATGCAGTGCTTGCTAGGACAATATTTTTTATTATTCTTTTAGAATTCCCATTTTCTTAAGGTAAAAATACGCTTCTCTACCACCTAAAAAGAAGATAGAATATTCTTCTAGTTCGTTAATTTCTAAACCTAATTGAATAACTTTTTGAAGCATTTTACATTCGTCTTTATTTAGTTCAAATACTTCATCATCTTCAAAAATTAATTGCAAATTTGGAAATCTATCCATACTGTCATAGTATTGTTTTTTTAATTTTTTATAGTTATCATTCTTGTTTTTTAATTCCATTCGTACACTATCAAATAACTCATTTAATTCAATAGAATTTATATCAAATAATCTTGTTTCTTCCATCATTTTTTACCTCTTTTCTATACATAAATTAATTCTTTTAGTATTATTTCATCAACAGAATTCTTAATATTATTCATGAGTCCAACCCATTTTAATTGGTCGGTTGCTTTTAATTCTTCTGTAATATTTTCTTTTTTAATCAATTGTTTCATTAAAAATTCAAACCTATCATTAGCAGTTTTATTAATTTCTAATAAATGTTCTTGCAATTTATTGTTCATAAATAAGATGATATATTCTGATTTTTTCTGCTCCCTTAAAAATTTTAATCTCATTCTTCCAAATCTACCAAGTTCAAAATTCTTTAAATTTTCTGGTGGTACTAAATTTGGAAAATAATACTCTCCTTGTTTGTTGTATTCAATTTTCATACATAAATCATCCTTTCAATTTTAATTTTCATGTTAAAAAAATTGGCTTTTGATTTTAATTTTAAGTTTCAGTATACAATTTGTATACAAATCATTTTATTTTTGAAATTTTTTAGAAAATTAAATATCTTTGAATTTTTAAATAAAAAATGAATGAAAGTGCTTATTCTAATATAGTTGGGAGTATCTTTAACTATCAATAAAAAGTAATAGCTAAGAATATCTATAAATGGAATTTAACCCCTTAAAATCCTGCGGTTGAATAAACCGTGCCGGTTCGATTCCGGCCATCTGCACCAATGACGTATCTGTTCAAACTAACAGATAGAAAAAACATCATTCAAGTATTTGGATGATGTTTTTTCTTTGCCTAAAAGACATCGTCCAATATCTAAAAAAAGGATTGTGCTTGAAACGAAGACAATTAAAGAAGAACTATGATTTGAGGAAAACTAAAAAAAAATAGAATTTATTTGTGAGTTTTCAGAGATTTCTCCTACTTTTGTTAATGGTAGCATAAGAAAAATTGAGAAAACCAATATTTCTTATATTAAGCTGCATAAAGTAATTGTAAAAAAAACTAATAAAAAACCAAAAGAAGGTATTATATATCTAGCTTATACAAATGAGTTAAAACGATTTTGTAGATATGCTTGAACTGTTGAAAATATAAATTATAAGATGTAGAGAGTTGATTATATTCCATACATCTCTTTATTTTATAAAGATTAGTGTATTTATTGTAAAACTTTATTATGATTGATATAATATAATCAAATTTGGAGGAAAAAATGAAAATATATTTAGATAATTTAGATAGTATAACTAAAACCAAATATAAAGAATTTCAAGATAAAGTTGAAAAATTATTAGCAGAATATCAAACAACAGATTCAGATAGATTTAAAAAAGTTAAAAATAAAATAGAACAAACAAGTGGTAATTGGGATACTTATATAGAATTAATAAGTGGAGATACTATTCAACATATAGATATTTCACAATTACTAGCTTATGAATATTGTTTGGCAAGTGAAAGAATAACAGAAGGAAAAATATCTTTTGAGGATATGTTAGATAAACTTTTTAATGGTGTAAAGAAATTTAGGATAGGAAATCCTATTCCAGGTATGGATAATGAATGCCTGTATGGGAAAAGTTTTGATGATCCTACTGCTGTACCAGTTACTTCGAAACTATATAGAATGGTAATGAATGCAGGAGCACAACATTTAAATTATTTTAAAGATGGAAATTTTACAGGAGCTGTTTTTATATATGAAAGAGGTACAATAAAAGGATTTGCAAAGGATGAAAAAGGTAATTCTGTAGATATGAAAATTGATGGTATTGATTTTAGTGATTTAAGTAAAGGACAATCTTTATTAACTAATTTAAGACAAACAGCATTCCATGAATGGACACATAATGCAGAGAAAGAAATTATTGATAGTACAAGTCCAACTATTGATTATGAATACCAAAGTGAAGATGGAAAAACATATAGAAATTATGAAAGAATAAATAGTTATGTTACATCAGAAAATATTGGAAGTATTCAAGAACCACAATATATAATAAGTACACAAAGAGATTCACAAGATAATATAAAAAGATATTTTCAAGATAGAAACGGAAATTTAAGACCATTAAGTGAATTTAAATTTGGATTAGATACAAAACAATTAGGAAAAGATTATTGTTTTTCTTCAGGGCTTGCAACAAGAGAAGTATTACCAAATGGAGATACTAAAATGCATAATTTTATAAACGAAGGATTTGTTGAGGGTACTGCAAGAGCAATGATAAGAGCAATTGACCCACAAGTAATGGATATAGATGAAGAAAAATATCCTGAATATGTAGAAATGGCAAAAAGCGTTATAGAATCAAGAGATATGGATTTTGGAGCTAATGGTCAAGGACAAACTTATGCAGATTTTATAATGCATTCAATTGTGCTAAAAAGAGACTTAGAATCAAGGACTGTTGTATTAGATAATGGTAGTAAAGTGGATGGTTTACATTATCTGTCAGATTATGCTAATAAAGTTCAAAGTGGAAAAACAAGAAAGGCACAATTTTTACATAATGTTGCAAGAAAATTAAATTTATCTAAAACACAAATAGATACAATAAGACAGTCTAATTTGTGGCAAAAAAGAGAATTAACTGAAGATGAACAAAATTATTTGATTGCCTTATTGGTTGGAGGTACTCCTAATAATCAATCTTATGTTGATACAATTGTAGCACATTTTGTCGATATATTAAAGGAAGAAGCACATTTCTATAATGAGATTGCAGAAAAGCTCGGATATAAAGACAGAACTATTGTTGGTCAAAAATCCACACAAGATTTAGGAAAAGAAACACTAGAAGAACAAAAAGACACAGCTTTTTTAGATAATATAGAACAAGCTCAAGAAAGACAACTAAAAGAACTCTCAAACCAAAGAGAAGAACAAGAAAATATACAAATAGGAGATTAAATAATGGCTGATATTAAGTATGCAAATGCATATAGTGAAGTATTAGAAATACTAAAATATATTCCAATAGAAGATTATAATAAAATCCCAACTAACAAGATTGAATTATTTAAGACAAATGCAAATAGTGATTATAGTTTTAATTATGACCCAAATAAGTCATTAGATGAACAAGAAGTATCAAAAATAGCAAAGGGTATTATAGCAATCTTATTTAGAGATTATTGGGCAACTGAAACACAAAGAAATAAAATTATTTCAAAACAAAACTGTGATAGATTGAAAATTGAAGAAGATAAAAAAGAAAAATATAATGTAGATAAACTTTTTTACAACTATTCCAAAAGTACTTTTGAAAACGCTGAAGAAAAACAACAAGAATTAGCTTTGACACAAATTAATGATTTAAAATGGTATAATAAAATTTGGAAACTAATTAAAAAATTTTTTAGAAAATAATACTTTCTTAAATGATAAATTCGGTAGTTTACTAAAAAAATAATAATAAGTTATGAATACAAATTAATTGGTCGAAAAGTTTAAGCTTAACTTTTCCCCAAATAGTATTGTCAAAAAATATAAGATCTCAGTAATATTAAATATAATAAATAAAAAGGATATAGTTTTATTTACTATATCCTTTTATATGAATTCATATATCTATATAATATAAATTTCACAGATTATTTTTTCTTGTTAACTAAATCTTTTAAAGCTTTACCAGCTTTGAATACTGGAGCTTTTGATGCTGGTATTTTGATTTCTTCTTTAGTTTGTGGGTTTCTTCCTTTTCTAGCTGCTCTTTTTCTTACTTCAAAAGAACCAAATCCAACTAGTTGAACTTTTTCTCCCTTAGCTAAAGATTCTGTAACAACTTCTATAAAAGCATTTAATGTTGCTTCAGCATCTTTTTTTGTTTCGTTTGTCTTAGCAGCCATTGCTGCGATTAAATCTGATTTGTTCATTATACATTCCTCCTATAGTTTTTCGTCTATGTAGAATTCTTTAAATATCTACTATTATCAATATTCGCCAAAGTTATATAAAATCCTTCTTTTTTTTCCTTTATTTTCTTTGAAACCTTTATCTCTGTAAGTTTTATTTGCATTTCTATATTAATTTATTGAATTTTTTAGAGTTTTTCTTGACTTATATAATCCTATTTTTTCCAAAAAATAATATATATTTTTTCCAAATGGTAACATACAAATTTCTTCTTTATCAAATATTTTTAAAGAAATTATTGATAAAAAATATATAACTCCTGCAATCATAAGTGTTATTATTATTGCCATATTTTCAGTTATTATTCTTATTAAATAGTTATATGTATATAAAGAAACTATTCCCATCATAAATGTAGCTAAAATTGGTTTTATTATAAATTTAGAAAAGTTTATATCCAGTTTTATATTTTTCATTAATACAAAAAATCCAATCAAAAGTGCTATAGCATGGCACACTGTCGTTGCAAATGCAGCTCCAGCAGCGCCTCCTATTATACATACTTCTTGCGGAATTTCTACTAAAATAACATTTAAAATAATTTTTGCCAAAACTCCAAAAGTTAATGCTATTGCTGGTACAAACGTTTTTCCTATTCCCTGCAAACCTCCATTTACTGTTTGTTCTAAAGCTGTAAAAATAATAGATACAGCACTTATTTTTAATATCATCTCACCAGAACTAGCATTTGGAAATAACAATGTCAATATTGGTTTTGCAAAAATTATCATTCCGGACAGTACATGGCAAAGCTATTAATATAGTAATTAGTAGTGAAAAAGAAATTTTCTTTTTTCCTGTTTTAAAATCTTTTCTTGCTATTGCTCCAGATAAGGCGGGAACTAAAGCTGTTGCAAATGCAATGTTAAAAGATAAAGGAAGTGTAACTAATGTATCTACTTTTCCGCTTAAAATTCCATAATGAACCTTTGCTTCATTATCTGATAAATATTTCTTTAATCCCCTTACTACAGTAATAGAATCCACATTTTTATTTATTGATGTCAATATAGAACTTAATGACATTGGTATTGCTACAAATAATATATTTTTCATAATTGAAAAAGAACTATTTCTTTTATAATTTACAGAATTTTTTATTTCATGTGCAATTTCACCTCTTCTTACCTTATAATACCTATATAAATATATAAAACTTCCAATTGTTGCTAATGTTGTTGCAAAATTTGCCCCCGCAGCCATTAATTTTGTATCTGTTTTAGAAATCATTGCAATAAATTCTACTAGTACTACTGTAAATATCGTTTTAAATAGTTGCTCTATTGTTTGCGAATTAGCTGTTGCTTTCATTGTTTGCCTTCCATTAAAATAACCTCTTATTACAGATATTATAGAAACAAAAAAAATAGATGGTGAAAGAGCAACTAATGTAAGTTCTGCTTCTGGAATTTCTAAAGCTACATTAGCTATATATTTTGCTGAAAAAAATAAAATTAAAGTTCCAACAAATCCTATAAAACCAAATGTTATAAAAGCTATTTTAAAAATTTTATGTGCTCCTTTTTCATCACCTATTGAAACTTTTTCTGATACCAATTTTGCTACTGCATTTGGTACTCCAATTGATGATAACGTTAATAATAGAGCATATATCTGAAATCCGGAACTATATATTGCATTTCCAGTGTCTCCAAATCCTTGCTTATTAGTTAAATATAATTTATATATTAATCCAAATAATTTTATTAATATTTGTGAAAATATAAGTGCTAATATTCCCTTTATAAAACTTTCTTGTTTTATTTTCTTTTTTTGCATAAAAAACTCCCTTGCATAAATATTTTTATGCCTAAAATATTTTTTTCTTTTACTATTTTATTTATGTCTTATTACTATTATTATATTTTAATAAAAATTTGCTTAATTTTTTATTAAAAAACTGTTCTATTATCTATATTTTTTTGCGAAACCACTTGTTTTTTTGCGAATTTTATAAGATAATATATATGTATTATTTTAATTGAAAGTGGTGAATAACTTGAAATTTTTATTTGGACCAATCAATTCATTTTTGAGTTTTATATTAAAATATATAGATAAATTTTTAAAAGTATTAAAAACTGATAGAAATACTTTTTTAACTTATATACTTACTTTATTAACAGTATATTTAGTTGTAGACAGAATCGTTGAGATATTACTTTTAATTTTTACTGGAATATCAAGATCTTATTGGGGACCAATACAATATACCTTAGCAATTCTATGTCCAGTGTTTGCATTTCTATTCTCTGGTTCTTCTAAATATGCTGATTCTAAAAAAATTAAACTATCGTTTTTTTATGTATATATAATTTCATTGTATATTTTAATAATTTCAATGATAACGCAATGGGTAAATTTATCATGTTGGCTTGCACTTCTATCTGTTCCTAATTATCATATTATAGCAACAGATTTTAGCGATTTAATAAAACCTGCTTTTAGTGCTCTTGCATTATTTTTCCCTCTTACTACATTTTATAAACCAATACATTGGTTAATTACTACTGTAGATGATACTAAAGATCTTAAAGATTCTATTGGAGACTATGCTGGAATTAATTTATCAGATACATCTACTGGAACAGGACCATATACATGTGAAATAGCTATATGTAAAGATACAGATTCTGGAAAATCTATAAAAATTCCAGAAAGTAAAAGATTTGAATCCACTCTTGTAGTTGGAGTTTCTGGATCTGGAAAAACATCAATGATATATGAACCTATGATAGCACGTGATATTGATAAAAAGTTTTTCTTTAAGGAGTTATCTAAGGAAATGGCATTTACTGCTTTAAAAACAGGAATTGCAACATTGAAATATCCATATACAAATGATTATATTAATCAAAACTTTAATTTAAATATGTTAAAACCTAATTCTTCTAAAATGCAATTATATCAAGCATTTATGAAAAAATTAATTTTAAATACTAATAAAGATTCAATAACATATCGTAATTTAGGTATTACTTATATTTCACCTGATTTTGAATCTATATCACATATATTAGATGTAGCAGATAATTATAAAATGCCTGTAAATTTAATAGATCCTAATGATATAAATTCTCCAGGTTTAAACCCTTTTATATTTGATTCTCCTTTAAGTATTTCTACAGCAATCTCTACTGTTTTAAAAGGGTTATATGCAGTAAATCTAAAAACTATAGATATGGCATATGTTGAAGTAATGTCAACTCAAGCAATAGAAAATTTAGCAATTTTACTTAAAGTTATGTACCCAAGACTACATGATGGTGATTTACCTAACTTAGAAGATATGATGGAATGTTTAAATGACTTCAGTTTAGTAGAATCATTATGTGAAAAGATGAAAGAAGACGAAGAATTACGTCAAGAATATAAACTACTTCTTTCTTTCTTTAAAAAGAATTTTTATGAAAATAGTTCTGGAAAAGCAGATATGGAAAAATATGTATCTGCGGCAACTAGCCAGTTAGAAATATTATTAAGATATCCTGGAGTTAAAAATATACTATGTAAAAGAAGTGGTAACATCGATTTTGACCGTGCTTTAGATAATGGTGAAATAACTCTTGTATGTACAAGACGTGGTGATTTAGGAGCAAATGCTCATAAAGCATTTGGATTATTCTTTATTTTATTAATGCAATATTCTGTTTTAAAAAGACCTGGAAATGAAAATTCAAGAATTCCTCATTTCTTATATATTGATGAATTCTCAGATTTTATTTGTGGTTCTACAGAGGCATTATTTACTTTATACAGAAAATATAGAGTTGCAAGTGTTGTATCTGTTCAAAGTTTGGATCAATTAAATGTTGAAAAAGGTAAATACAAAAGAACAATCCTTGCTAACTGTGCTAATAAAATTGTATTTGGAAATAACTCTCCAGAAGATAACGAATGGTGGCAAAAAGAACTTGGAGAAAAACGTGAATGGGATTGGTCTACATCTTATGATACAACTAAGGGTAGCTATGATCCTAAACTTGGAGGAATAAAATACAAATGGAAACCTAATTATATGGCTGGTAAAGTTCAATCTTTAAAATTCAAAAATTGTATGTATAAAGTTAAAAATATGAAAGGAAAGAGCGTTGTAGGAACTGGTAAATTAGATTTCTTAGAATCAAAGTATAAAGAACCAAAAACTGTAAAAGAATATAGATTTGATAAATTTACAAGTGGTATAGCAGAAGAAGATAAAATAAAACGTCCTAAAAAGAAGAAGTCAACAATAACAGGTTTTTCTGATACTGACACAGGTGAAATAGATCCAATTCAAACAGACACAAGTGATTCAAGCTATTTCACAAATAATGAAGATGCAATAATCTTTGATTTAAAAAAAGGAAATCCAAATTAAAAAATAAAAATAACTGATTGTTAATTTAATTAGCAATCAGTTATTTTTATTTAAATATCAAGTATTACTTCATTTTTTAAAACAAAAAAGATTAAAATCTATAAATTAATTTTAATCTTTTTTCTATTTTATGCTTTCTGTAAAGCCTTTTATTAATTTTGCAAACCAAGAACCTTCTTCATCTATAGTTACTTCTTCTGTTGCTGGTTGAATATAGTCTTTTTTAGGTAAACTAACATATACTTTTTGACTATTAGTTGGTTTCTGCATTCCTAGTTTTTCTTTAGCAGATTTTTCTACACTATTTAAATTTAGTGAATTTTCTATACTTACTTCTAATTGTTCATTTGTTTTTTGTATAGCACTTAAGTCTTTTTTTAGCTGCTCTTTTTTATTAAAACTTTCATTTATTAAAGAATTTCTGTAGCTTATAGCAAATAGTATCGCAAAACCCACAGCTAGATATTTTACAGCTCTAAATTTTTGATTTACCTTTTTTACATTTTTCTTCTTATCTTCATTCTTATCTATTCTTACAGATTTATTTTTATTATTTCTTTTTACATTTTTTCTACTTTTATTAGGTTTATACTCTGGCTGCAATTTTCTTGGACTGGTTTCGTATTGATAACCATAATAGCTATTTGCCACAAAGCTCACCTCTTTTCATTTGTTTTATTTATTAATTCTTTCAAATATTCTTAGTTTTGCACTTTTTGACCTTGAATTTTCTTTTAATTCTTCTTCTTTTGCAACAATTGGTTTTTTATTAATTATTTTCCCTAAAGATTTGTAATTGCAAACACAATATGGCAATTCTTTTGGACATGTACATTTTCCGCATAGCATCCTTAAAAGCCTCTTTTACTGCCCTATCTTCTAAAGAATGAAATGTAATTATACATAATCTACCATTTTCCTTTAAACAATTAATACTATTTATTACAGTATTATATAAAGGTCTTATTTCATCATTAACTTCAATTCTAATTGCTTGAAAAGTTCTTTTAGCCGGATGTCCATTATTTTGTTTAGCTTTAGGAATAGATTCCTCTATTATTTTCACCAATTCATTTGTCGTTTCTATTGGTTTTATTTTTCTTTGTTTAACAATATTTCTTACAATATTTTTTGCAAATCTTTCTTCACCATATTCATAGATTATTCTTAAAAGTTTATCTTCTGGATATTCATTTACAACTTTTTCTGCTGTTAATTCTTGACTTTTGTCCATACGCATGTCTAATCTATTTTCACCCAAATAGCTAAAGCCTCTTTCTCTTTCGTCTAATTGATATGATGAAACTCCTAAATCTAATAATATTCCATCTACTTTTTCTATATCTAAATCATTTAAAATCGTTTTTATGTCATCATGATTTCCATGTACATATTTCACATTATTAAACTCAGCTAAATTCATTTTAGCTGCGTTTAAAGCATCTATATCACGGTCAATTCCTATAAGAGTCCCCTTATCTGATAACCTTTTTAAAATTTCTTTACTATGTCCTGCTCCTCCTAAAGTCCCATCTACATATACTCCATCTTCTTTTATATTAAGACCTTCTATGCACTCCTTTAGTAATACAGGTTTATGATTAAATTCCAAATAGCCACCTTCAACTTTCTTTTTTGTTTTAATAGCATAAGCAGTTGGTATTTTAAAAATACCAACTGAAATGCCTTAAATTTCTTGTCTTTAGTGCTTTTTTTATTTATCTTTCGTAACTTTAAAATTTTCTTTTGTACATTTTTTCTTTTGTATCTATATAATTTTACTTTAGTAAATTATAAACTTATCTTTTGGATTTTAAAATTCTTTTGTAAAATCCTTATTCTTTGCTAAAAGCTTTATCTTTTGTATCTTAATTAATTTATCTTTTGTTATTTATATAAACTTTTACAAGTTATATACCAAGCATAGTCATATTTTCTGCAATGTTGTCTGCAGAGATATTTTCCTCGCTGTTATATTCTTTCCATTTTTCTTTATTCCATATTTCAATTCTAGTTCCTACTCCAATAATAACTACTTCTTTTTCCATATGTGCATATTCTCTTAGATTTCCAGTAATTAGAAATCTACCTTGTTTGTCAATATCACATTCTGTAGCACCTGATAGGAAGAATCTAACAAAATCTCTTGCATTTTTATTTGTTAGTGGAAGTGTCTTTAATTTTTCTTCAAAGTTTGTCCATTCTTTTTGTGAAAATCCAAATAAGCATCCATCTAAACCTTTTGTAACTATGAACTTTTCTCCTATATCTTCCCTGAGCCTTGATGGCATTATTAATCTGCCTTTGGCGTCTAAGGAATGTTCATATTCACCAATTAGCACTTATTTTCACCTCACTATCATTTGGTTCCACTTTGTACCACTTTACTCCACCTAAGTCAAATTGTAATACAACATTTTATAAAATGCAAGCATTTTTGTAAATTTTATTAATTTTTTTTGTGGAAATTTTATACATTTTGAATATTATGTTAAGAGGTGAATATTATGTTATTTAACTGTATTATTTTATCACTTTCAAGCAGTATTGATTCTTTTGGAATAGGAATAACATATGGTCTAAGGAGAGTAAAGTTATCATTTATTTCCAATATAATATTGTTTCTTATCTCTGTTACAGTTACTAGTTTATCTATTTTTATTGGCAAAACTTTAAACTGTATTATCCCTGAAATAATAACATCTTTACTTGGAAGTTTTTTATTAATACTAATGGGAAGTTTAATAATTTTTCAAGTAGTAACAAAAAAAGATCCCTCAAAAAATAAATTTAAATCTAAGCAAAATAAAAAAATCTATCAATTTTTTATAAGTTTTTTAGGAATTACTATTCAAATTATAAAAGATCCTATTTCTTCTGATCTTGACAGTTCTAACAAAATAGACATAAAAGAAGCATGTTATCTTGGTATAACATTATCCATAGATTCATTTTGTATTGGTATTGGTGGAAGTATCCTAGGAATAAATTCACTTTTATTTCCAATTTTAGTTTCCATCTTTCAAATAGTTTTTTTATCTTTAGGAAGACTTTTTGCATTTAATTTAGGAAATAATAATCGAATTCCAGATAACACTTGGAATCTAGTTTCTGGAATATTACTTATTTTTATTGGTATAAGTAAAATATTTATTTAATTTTAATATATTTGTAAAAAAAAATATTTTTTGTTTTATATTGTCAATTTTTCTGCCAAGTGTTACAATTATTTTATTAAAGGAGGGGATTTTTCATGCAAGATTATCCAAACACTATTCCAAATGAATATAGACCACTATCTGCTTGGGCCTATTTTGGATATAATATATTATTTGCAATACCATTAGTAGGTTTTATTATGCTAATAGTTTTTGCTTTTGATTCTTCTAATATAAATAGAAGAAATTATGCACGTTCATTTTTCTGTGCATATTTAGTTGCAATTATTATTTTAATTGTTGTGCTAATCTTAGCATTAGTTTTAGGAATTTCACTTAATTCTATATCAAATTATTAAAATAAAAAGTGGTACCATTTTTTGGATTACCACTTTTTTATTTAAGCTAATTTCATTGATAAAAGCTTACTTATTCCATTTTCCTCCATTGTTATTCCATATACAGTATCTGCAGCTTCCATAGTTCCTTTTCTATGAGTAATTACTAAAAATTGTGTGTCATTACTAAATTTCTTTAAGTATTCTGCATATCTATACACATTTACATCATCTAAAGCTGCTTCAATTTCGTCTAATATACAAAATGGCGCTGGATTAATTTTTAAAATAGCAAACAATAAAGCTATAGCTGTAAATGCTTTTTCTCCTCCTGATAAAAGCATCATATTTTGCAATTTTTTACCTGGCGGTTGAACTTTTATATCTATTCCACATTCTAAAATATTATCTTCGTCATTTAGTATTAACTCTGCTTTTCCTCCACCAAATAATTCGACAAATACTTCAGAAAAGTTTTTGTTAATTTGTTTAAATTTTTCTGAAAATTGATTTTTCATTGTTTCTGTCATATCATAAATTATTTTTCTTAATTTTCCTGCTGTAACATCTAAATCTAATCTTTGTTCACACATAAAGTCATATCTTTCTTTTGTCTTTTTATATTCTTCTATTGCATCTATATTAATACTTCCTAAGTCTTTAATATTATTTCTTAATGTATTTACTTGTTTTTGAGTTGTAAGTACATTATCTGGCTTTTTATAATCTCCTGCATTATTTGGAGTAATTTCATATTCTTCCCATAAAGTATTAATAACTTGCTCTAAATCTTGTTCTAATTTAGTTTTCTTTACATCAATTTTTACACAATGTTCTTTTAAGTCTTCTATTACATCAAATTGACTAGATATATCTTTTTCTATTTTAGCTAATTCTTCATTGTTTTTTAATCTCGAAGCTTTCAATTCTTCTACTTTAGTAGAACTATTGGCTACAAGATTCTTAATTTCAATAACTTCATTATTTAATTCTGTTATTTTATTGTTTAGTTCTTTATTTTCTTCATTTTTTACATTCAATTCATTATTTTTATTTTCAATACTTTTTTTATTATTTTCAATATCTTGATTTATTCTCAAAATCATTTCATCAATTGATGTTCCACTTTCATCAAAAGAAGATACTGAAATTTTCAAATTTGTTATATCAAAATTTAGATCATCAACATATTTTTGATTATCTTTATTTAAACTTGCAAATTCTTGTATTACTTCATTTAATTTTTGAACTTCTAATTCTATTTCTTCTATTCTTCTTTTTTCTTCTTCTTTATTATTTTGAATTTCTATTTTCTGTTCTTCATTTTTCTTACTTTCTTGTTTTAATTTTGAAAGTCTTATTTGTGAAGAATCTATTTTTTCTTCTATTGCTAATATTTTTTGCTTTTCTGTTGCATATGTTATATCTATCTCCTGTAAACTTTTTTCAAATTCTTTTGCTTTTTCTATTACACTTGAAACAGATTCTTGGTATTTTACTTTATCTTCTTGTAAAGCTTTTACTTTCTCATCTAATAAATTTATATTATTTTTTAATTCTTCTATTTCTTTACTTCTACCTAAGATATTTACAGTTTTAGTTTGTACAGATCCACCTTGTATAGCTCCTGATGGATTTATTACATCTCCTTTTAATGTAACAATTCTAAAAGAATAACTATTTTGTTTTGCAAGATTTATTGCTGTATCCATATCATCTACAATCACAGTTCTTCCAAGTAAACTTTCAACAATCTGCCTATACTTTTTATCTGTATTGATTAAATCTGATGCAATTCCTATTACACCATTAGTTTTTGATTTTATCTTATCTATTTTTTTTCCTTTTACAGTTGTTATTGGTAAAAAAGATGCTCTTCCTAAATTATTTTTTCTTAAGTATTCAACTAACTTTTTAGCATCTTGTTCATTTTCTGTTACTATATTTTGAAGACTTGCTCCTAAACACATCTCTATTGCTGTTTCATATTTTTTATCTACAGAAATTAAATTCGCTAAAACACCATGCATTCCTTTTTTTAAATTTAAATCTCGATCGCAAGCAATTAATATTGATTTAACACTTTTTACATATCCTTCTTTTTCTTTTTCTGTTTCTATCAAGAAATTTAATCTTGATTTTTTCATTCGCATTTCATCTACAATTTTATTAATTGATATATCAAATTCATTAATTTTATTTTCACATTCCTGCTTTTGCTTTGATACTTCTTCTATTTCATTTACTAATTTACTTCTTTTATTTTCTATCTCAAAAAACTTACTTGATAACTCTTGTTTAGTATCTCTTTGCCCATCTAATTCAGAAATAACTTCTGATATTTCTAATTTCAAATTATTTTGTCTTTTTTGAATGTTTTGATAGTTTACATCTTGAGCATTAATATTAGAACTTTTTTCATACTTTTCGTCTGTATAATTTTCTAATAATTGTTTTTTTCCTTCTATTTCAAGTTCTTTTGTAGACATCTTTTCCATAATTTTTTTTAATTCTTCTTGTTTTTCATCTAACTCTTTTTCGAATTTTTCTTTATTAGAAAATAAACTGTCTTTTTTCTCTACTTTTTGCTTTTTTTCTTCTTCTAGCTCTTCTATTCTTTCTTCACATTCTTTAATTTCATTTTTAATTCTCTCTTCATTTTGATTATTATTTATTATTCTTTCTTTAGAAATACTTATTTCCGAATTAATTTTTTCTATTTTATTACTACTTTCAAATCCTAAATTTTGAACTTCTTCTATTTTACTTGTTAAATTATCTATAGCTATTTTTAAATCATCTTTATTTTTTTGTAATTTTTCTTGTTTTTCTACTTCTTCTTGTTTATGGTTTTCCATTATTTCTATATCTTTTACAATTTGCTCTAATTTTTCTTTATAGCTTTCTATATTATATAAGAACAACCCCACCTCTATATTTTTTAGTTCTTCTCTTAAATCTAAAAATTGTTTTGCCTTTTCCGCTTGCATTTTTAGAGGATCTATGTTGCTTTCTATTTCTGATATAATATCATTTATTCTAAGTAAATTAAGTTTTGTTTGTTCTAATTTTTTTTCTGATTCTGCTTTTCTTACTCTATACTTTACAATACCTGCTGCTTCTTCAAAAATATGTCTTCTGTCTTCAGATTTGTTACTTAATATTTCGTCAATTTTACCTTGTCCTATAATTGAATACCCATCTTTTCCTATACCTGTATCCATAAATAATTCTAATATATCTTTTAATCTACAAGGAACCTTATTTATATAGTATCCTGTTTCACCACTTCTATATATTTTTCTTGTTACTGTTACCTCTGAATACTCTATTGGTAGTTTGCCATCTGAATTGTCTATTACAATTGATGCTTCTGCAAAACCTAAAGATTTTCTATTTTGTGTTCCTGCAAAAATTATATCTTCTGATTTGGCCCCTCTTAAAGATTTTATACTTTGTTCTCCTAAAACCCATCTGATACTGTCTGATATATTACTTTTTCCAGATCCATTTGGTCCAATAACAGATGTGATTCCTGGTTTAAATTCTAAAATTGTTTTATCAGCAAATGATTTAAATCCTTGTAATTCCAATCTTTTTAAGTACATTTATTTTCACCCTTATCTTAAATTTTGTTGTTATTTGTTTTTATTTTTTATATAAATTGTATTTATACACATTTTCACATTGTAATTATATTTTTTTTTGTTTTTAATGTCAACTTTTGTTTTTATTTATTCTTATTTTATTAAAATATTTCTTTCAATTTTAAATTATATTCTAGATCTTTCTTTTACTTTTGCCAGTTTTATAAAAAGGAGTCAAGCCATAAATTTTGTTAATATAGTCAGCCCCTTTTCAAAAATTAATTAATTTCTTTTATAAAATCCAAACAACTCTCTAACTCAAAAACATTTTCTTCTTTCAAATTATCATAATAATCATCTATACTTAAATTGTCACTTATCTTTTTTAATGACATCAGTGGAATTTTATACATATCACATAAAATTGCAACTGAATGAAGTTCCATATCAAAAGCTATGCTTCCCTTTAAATTAGTAGAAGTAACAAAACTTTCTGCAGAATAACAATCTACTTTTTGTAATTCATTACAATCTGATAATTGTAATTCTTGATTACCAAAGTCTTTCATACTATACTTTTCTTCACCAGGAATTTCCCATTCATAATTATAACTTTTAGTTATACTCACCCATTTTCCTATTGTTATATTCGTTGACCCAGCATATCCAACATTTATTATTAATTCTGGTTTTTCATTTTTACATAAATATGTTGCTAAACTTATTGCTGTTTTTTGCTTTCCAATTCCAGTTATCAATAGTTGAATATTATCTTTTTTATATAATTCTTCATTTATTCTTTGTAATTTTAATTTTTCCGCAATTAATTTTGCCTCTTTTTTCATTGCACATACAAATAATATCTTTTTCATTCTCTTTTCTCCTTATTCTATTTAATATATAAATACTTTTTTATTTTTAATCTTCATTAATTATTTTATTCCATTCTATCTATTTTTACAATTATATCTACTATCTTCTAGAAGCAATTTATATTTTTTCTTATATATTATTCTTCTTTGAAAGATTTTAACATATACTTTGATAGGTTAGGTGATAATTTTTGAAAAAAATAAAATTTTTTTTAGTTAATGGTACTATACTTACTTGTACAGCACTTATATTAAGAACTATTAGTATGTTTTTTAATGTATATATCTCTAATAAAATAGGAACTGAATCTGTAGGTGTATTTGAACTTGTTATATCTGTATATCTATTTTTTATTACATTTGCTTTATCTGGAATTAATTTAGCTTGTATACGATTAGTGTCTGAAGAGCTTGCTTTTGGTAATATTCAAAATATAAAATTAGCTGCAAAGAAATGTTTATTATTTAGTTTTGTCTTTCGGCTCATTTTCTGCTTTAGCACTTTTCATTTTTACTCCATACATATCAAGTGTTTTTTTACATAACAAAGTTTCTTGTTTTCCTTTTTATGTAATTGCCTTATCTCTTCCTTTTGTTGCAATGTCTTCTTGTATTAATGGCTATTTTTCTGCATCTCGTTTAGTTAAAAAAACTGCATTTGTTCAAATAATAGAACAAATTATTAAAATTTCTATTATTTGTTTTTTACTAAATCTGCTTCCTTTTGAATCTGTGGATTTTGCAATTGTTTCACTAGTATTTGGAACTACAGTTTCAGAAATTTGCTCTTTTCTTATTTTATATTTATTATATAAAATGAATTTAAAAAAGTTATCCGGATTCAGAAATAATAAAACAAATGATTTTACACATAAAATATTAAGAATAAGTATTCCAGTTGCAATAACTTCATATATCCGTTCTGGGCTTTCTACAATTAAGCAGTTATTAATTCCATTAAACTTAGAAAAATCTGGTCTTAGCTGCAGTGAGGCATTATCTAAATACGGAATGATTAATGGAATGGTTTTTCCTTTAATCCTTTTCCCTAATATTATAATTAATACTTTTGCAGGATTATTGATACCAGAATTTTCCTATTACAATACTAGGAACGAATATACAAAAATGAATAAAATGCTTAATTTAATATTTAAATACTCTTTTATATTTTCTTTTTGTATAATTGGAATTTTTTTATGCTTTTCTGATTCTTTTAGTATCTTGTTTTATAATACTGTAGAAGTATCAAAATATATCAAGATTTTATGTCCTTTAATTGTTTTTATGTATTTAGATAATATTGTTGATAGTATTTTAAAAGGTCTAGACAAGCAATTAAAAGTTATGGGGATTAACATTTTAGATTTAATAGCAAGTATTACTTGTATCTATTTTTTACTACCACTAAAAGGAATTAGTGGATATATTACTATTATTTTCATTAGTGAACTACTTAACTCTATTCTTAGTTTAACAGAACTTTTAAAAATAACTAATTTTAAAATCAATTATATAAGTTGGATTTTTTTACCTATTATTGCATTATTTTTTACTTATCTAATTATAAATTTATTTATAAAAACATTTATAATATCTACTTTAAATTTAATTATTTGTATTTTACTTTTTATTTTAATTTACATATTATTGCTTTATATTTTAAATAATGTTATTATTAAAAAAAATTTGTTAGGAGTAATATATGCAAAAGGAAAATTTTAATTTTTATAGTCCAATAAATTTAAGGTCATATAACCTAGATGAAACAGTAAAAAATCAACTAGAAATATTAGGAACTCTAGATAATGTAACAAGAAAGCATAGTGAAAATGTTGCAAATTTAGTTTGTAGAATTTGTGAGTATTTACATTGTAAAAAAGATTTTACTGCATACTGTACGATTTGTGCATATTTACATGATATTGGTAAATTAATGATTCCAAGTTCAATTTTGCAAAAACCTGCAAAATTAACAGATGAAGAATATGAAATCATGAAAAAACATACAATTTATGGTTACGAAATTTGCATGAAAGACAAAAATTTAAAACCCTATAGTGCTGGTGCTTTATATCATCATGAGGCCTTAAATGGCTCTCGGATACCCTTATCGGTCTTTTAAAAGATGATATTCCTTACGTTGCTCAAATTATAAGAGTTGCTGATGAATATGATGCCATCGTAGCTAAAAGACAATATAAAACTCATGCTAATATTTCTGAAACATTACAAGAATTAATAAAAGATTCAAAACCAGAAGATTTAAAAAAAGAAATTGCTTTAGACCAATTAACAATTAATTACCAAGTGGGTAAAATAAATATAAAAGTATTAAAAGCACTTTTCAAAGTAGTAATTGATGATATATATTATGAAATCGATGGACTTTATACTTATATAAAATATTTAAAAAATCAGGAAAAAAGACTAATAGAAATTGATAAATATAAGAAAAAAATGGATACTTCATCAACTCCTAAAAAACACAAATATTATGAAGAGGGAATAAATTTACTTTTTCAAGATGAAGAAAATATAAATAATTACTTTTCTATTTTAACAGATTATCAAAATGCAATTCAAATTAGAGAAAATAGAATAGATAAACTATATAAAGAAATATCAATAATCAAAAAATTAATGTGATTTTTTAAATAATTAGTAATCTTTTAATAATTATTTAAAACTTCAATTAGCACAAAAAAGTGTATATTAAATGTTTGTTATATGTATAAATCCTATTTAGTTTTACACATATTTTTCACTTATATACACTTTTTTATTTTAATCTCCTAAACCAAAACTAATTCCCAATGCGCTATTTATTTTGTTCATTACAGATTCATCATCTATATGACCTATTTTTTCTTTTAATCTACTTTTATCTATTGTTCTTATTTGTTCTGCTAAAACTACCGATTCTGATTTTAGTCCGCAATTTTTAGGACCTATTTCTATATGTGTAGGTAGTTTATTTTTCCCTAATTGTGATGTTATTGCTGCTGCTATTACTGTTGGACTATGTTTATTTCCTACATCATTTTGTATTATAACTACAGGTCTTATTCCTCCTTGTTCTGAGCCAATAACAGGACTTAAATCTGCATAAAACATATCCCCTCTTTTTACTATCATTTTACTCAACTCCCAGTATTTGTATATCTATAATCTATTTAGTTGATATATTTTAATATTAGTTCTAAGATAAAATGATAGCTCAAATAATTTATAATTTTTATTACTTATATATTTTCTACTGCATATGCTAAAACCTCTTCTTTACTTAAACTATCTATTTCTATCTCTTTATATGATATGTAAACTAGAGTTTTTTTGTTAACATCTTGTATTAACATTTTGCTTGGTTTATATGTTTTACTATCTATATATAATTTTTTATATTGAATATATTTACTCTCTTTTCTTACTTTTGTTTCCATTACAATCTCATCATTTTCTTCTCTTATAGCTTTTTCATCTTCATTACATTCTTTATAATCTTCTATAAAGCTATTTATCCACAAACAATTATCAATCATATATTGATAATTTTCATAAATGCTACTTAGTCCCAAATTCGAATTATTAATAGTTAAATCTTTTCCATTATATATTGTTTCAATTCCTTTTACATTACTAGGTTCTAAAACTTCTTGTTTAGATATATTAGGTTTTGCAAACTTCTGCATTAAAATATACTTGTTTTCATTTTTATTACTTTGTACCTCAACTTCAATTTTCGCTTTGTATGAATTAATATTTAAAATATAATTTTCAACTTCTTTAATTGATTTACTAGTTATATTATTTCCAATATTAAATTTTTTATAATTATTTTTTACAAAAAAGAAAATTAAAATTGCAATAACTATTAAAGAAACAAATATAATAATTTTTTTTACTTTCATTTTGGTCATTCTCCTTTTATATAAGTATAATAAAGCTTTAACATTTTTTACACAATGTTTAGCAAAACTTTTTTATATAATAGGATGTTCAAAAATTTTCTTATTATATAAAAAAAGAATAGATAAATTCTATTCTTTTAATTTATATTCATATTACACTAAAGTATTCTTCCAGACAATCTATTACCTCTTGTCTAGTTTTTAATGTATTTACTTTTTCTCTTATTTTACTTGCATCTTTTAAATTTTTTATATACCAACCAAGATGTTTTCTCATTTCCTTTATTCCTATATCTTCACCTTTTTCTTCAACTTCCATATTTATGTGTTCTATTATTAGTTTTAATTTTTCTTCATTGCTTGGAAAATTGTTATCATATTTTCCTTTTTCTAAATATTCTATAATGTTTTTAAAAATCCACGGATTTCCTAATGTAGCTCTTCCTATCATTATCCCATCTACATTAGTCTTCTTAAAAATTTCTAAAGCATCTTCTGGTGATTTTATATCTCCATTTCCTATTACTGGTATAGTTACACTTTCTTTTACAGCTTTTATTATATCCCAATCTGCAACACCAGAATAAAATTCTGCTCTTGTTCTCCCATGAATTGTAATTGCTGAAGCTCCAGAATCTGCTATAACTTTTGCAGCTTCTACTGCAACAATATTTTCTTCATTCCATCCTTTTCTTATTTTTACTGTTACTGGTATTTTTGACTCTTTAACAACATTTTTAACTATCTTTTCTACTAATTTAAGATCTAATAATAACTTGCTTCCATCACCATTTTTTACAACTTTCGGTGCTGGGCATCCCATATTTATATCAATTATATCGGCTTTATCTTGTAAATATTTCGTAGCATATACCATAGACTCTATATCACTGCCGAATATTTGAACTGCAATTGGTCTTTTCTCGTTTTTTGTATTTAATAATTTTTTAGTTTTTTCATCACCATAAAAAAGAGCTTTTGCACTTACCATTTCTGTACATACTAAAGATGGTCCAAATTTTTTACATATCATTCTAAATGGCAGGTCTGTTATCCCTGCCATTGGTGCTAATAATATATTATTTTCTAAATTTACATTTCCTATTTTTAAAGGCTTTATATACATTTTTACCTTCCTTTATCTATTCTATAAATAATGTTTTTTTTCTTCTTCCACTTATATTTAACAATAATCCTACCAATATAAGATTTGTTAACAACGAACTTCCTCCATAACTAACAAATGGAAGTGGTACACCAGTTATTGGTAGAAGTCCCATTGTCATTCCTATATTTTCAACCATATGAAATAAAAATATCCCTGTAATTCCTATTGCAATATATGCACCTAAGTCATCTTTAGCTGTTTTAGCTATATTAATAGCTTTTGTAATTAATATAACATATAGCACAATAATACCTGCACCAACTATAAATCCCATTTCCTCTCCTATTACCGAAAAAATAAAATCTGTTGTTTTTGGATATAAGAATCCTAACTGAGTTTGGTTTCCTTTAGTAATTCCCATTCCCAAAAGCTGACCTGCACCTATTGCAAGTTTAGATTGTATAACATTATATCCAGAACCTCTTGGATCTAAATTTGGATTTAAAAAAACATCAATTCTTGTTTTTGCATGTTCAGGTAATACAAAAAAATATAATAATGGAATAACAATTATAACAGATACAATTGCTCCTATTATATACTTTTTATTAATTCCTGAAGCAAACAGCATGCATACAGTTGCAACTAAAAAAGCTAAAGCAGTTCCATAATCTGGTTGTTTTATAATAAGTAAAACAGGAACCATTACAATTAATAATACCAAAAAAAGTTTTTTAGGTTTACTTATATCTGATTTTTCTTGTTCTTGCGCTTTAGTAATCCCTTTTGCTAACAAAAGTATTACAAATACTTTTGCAAATTCTGCTGGTTGAAAAGAAAATGGTCCTATTTCGAACCAACTTGTAGCACCATTAACTGGTGTGGTAAATAATACTAACACTAGTAATACAAGTATTATTCCATAACCAATTGGTGAAAATTTAACTATAGTTTCATAATCAATAGAAATAATCAGTATAACTATTGGTATACTAATTATTAACCACATTGCTTGTTTTTTTAATTCATCAAATCCTGAACTTTGAGTTGCTGAATATAAAGCTACCATCCCTATTCCAATTAATAGAACAGTACAAATTAGAATACCCCACTCGATATTTTTTAATATTCTTTTCTTCATATTTTACAATCTCCAATTTTATTTAAGCATTTGTTTTCTTTTTTGATGCAACCTTTTTAGTACCTTTTTTAGTTGTTACTTTTTTTACTGTTTTTGATTTTTTTTCAGTTTTCTCTTTTTCAGATGTATCCTCTTCATTGCTTTCAGATTGATTTTCTTCTTTATTTTCTATTTTTTTAACTTCTATATTATTTTCTTTTTCTGAATCTTTTTTTAGTTCTTCTTTATCGTTATTATTTTTTATTTTTTTCTCGGTACCTTTTGCATCTTTTTTTAATTCTTCACTTTCGCTTTCATTAGATTGTTTCTCTTCTCTTTTTGATTCTTCCTTTTTATTTACTTCTTTTTCTATGGCACTTTTATTTTCATTTTTTATACTAACTATTGGTATGTTAGCATATAATGCAGGTGCACCAGAAGTTCCATCATCATTTGTTTTATTTGTTAATCTAACATCTATTTCATTTTCATCTACAGTAATATATTTTTTTATTACATCAATTATTTCTTGTTTCATCATTTCTAAAAAGTCTGCTGAAACATTTGCTCTGTCCTGCATAAGAACTAAATGCAATCTTTCTTTTGCTGTATCTTTTGACTTAACTTCTTCTTGTTCAGTTTTTCCAAACTTTTTAAAAAAATTTATTATACCATCAAACATGTTTATTTTCCTCCAAATTTGTAATTACTTTCTTCTAAAAAAGTTTAATAATTTAGTAAAAAAGCCTTCATCTCTTCCTGGAATTGTTACTTCTATATTGTCTCCTAATATTCTTCTTGCAATTTCCAAGTAAGCTTTTCCTGAAGGTGCTTTTTTATTTGAAACCGCTGGTTCTCCTTTATTAGTTTGAGTAATAATATATTCATCGTCTGGTATAACACCAATTAAATCTATAGAAAGTAAATCAACGATGTCATCAACATCCATCATTTCTCCTCTTTTTACCATATTAGGTCTTAATCTGTTAATAATCAACTCTGGATTTCTTATTTCAGAGGCTTCTAAAAGACCTATTATTCTATCTGCATCACGTATAGATGAAATTTCTGCTGTTGTAACTACAATTGCTCTATCTGCTCCAGCAATAGCATTTTTAAAACCTTGCTCTATACCAGCAGGACAATCTATTAATATATAATCAAATTCTTCTTTTAGTTTACTTGTAAGTTCTTTCATTTGTTCTTCATTTACAGCACTTTTATCTCTTGTTTGAGCAGCAGGAAGTAAGAAAAGTTCATTAAAACGTTTATCTTTTATTAATGCTTGTCTTAATTTGCATTTTTCCTCTACAACATCTACTATATCATATACTATTCTATTTTCTAATCCCATTACTACATCTAAATTTCTAAGTCCAATATCTGTATCGACTAATACAACTTTTTTTCCATTTAATGCCAATGCAGATCCTAGATTAGCTGTCGTTGTTGTTTTTCCTACTCCACCTTTTCCGGATGTTACAACTATAACTTCTCCCATAAACTATTTTTCCTCCTTAGACCACTAAAAATCTATTTATGGTCACAATTTCTTACTATTATATATTATCCTGAAACTGGAAAAAAGTCAAGCAAAAAGCCACACTTTATGTAAAATGTTAATTTTATATTTTATTTCCAATTACTATATACTTGTTTTCTTGTAATTTTATCTTTTAAACTCAAACTACTTGCTCTAGCTTTCAATAATAATCTTCTACCTTCTGCATTTTTAGTATATATTAAATCACATTTTCCTATCCTATTTTTAAAATATGTATAAAATACTTCTGCCATTTCTTTGTTTTGTGATAAAACTGTTGGAACATTATAATAATCATTAGCTTCTTCTAATTTTTTGTTTAACCTTACTAGTATATATCTTTGATTTACAGTTTTTTCCAATGTTTCTTTTAAAGAATCTATAAACAAATTATTTTCTTGCATCGTTGCTCCTGTTAAATAACAATTAATCTTCCCTTTTTCACCAGTTCTCACAACTACTTTTATTCTTGACTTTCCAGTTTTTATAAACTTACATCTATATAGAGAATCTAGCACAACTTTTGAAAGCTCTTTCAAACTTCCTTGACTGCTACTTAATCTTTTTATTTTTATAACTTTAGTTGCTATATACATTCCAAGTATCATCTCTATTAAAACAAATAAAATTTTCAGTCTCAAAAAACCTAATATTAAACCTAGTAAAACCATTATTGCAATTATACTAATAATAACAAATTTTGAATCTATAAACCAAGCTTTTTTCATTTTATCTTCTTTTGGAACTTCAATTTCATCTATCATCTTGGCATTTTTTACATCCATATTTTGAATACAATTTTTCCATCTATCATACATTTCTTCTCTTTTTACAGAATAATTTTTAGCATTTTTATTTAACTCTTCTACTCTCTCTTTTGTAAATGGTGGATTTACATTTAGTCTTTCTAATCCGTTTTCTATTAAATTTGATTCATATCCAATTCCTGAAAATGCTTCAAATCTTCTCTTTAACATTTCATAATCTGCATTTTTTATTTTATTTTCTTTTTCATCATCTTCTGTTACACAAACCAAATGCCAAACATTAGCTGTTTTTCTCAGATTTTCATTAACACGTATTGCTCTTCCTCTCATTTGGTTTGACAACATATATGAACCTACAAAACTTGCAAGTATTAAACTATTAATACTTGGTTCATCCCATCCTTCTCCTAGCAATGATTTTGTTCCAATAATAATTTGAATTTTTCCTTCAGCAAATAGTTTTGATATTAAATTCATTACTTTATTTCTCACTGAATCTGAAATAGCAACTTGTACATATTTATCTGAAATTATTAAATTTTTAAATTTTACTTTTCTTTTATCTATATTATTTTCTTCACACATATTATAAATATTTTTTTGTAGTTTACTTGGAATTACAAAAACACTTCCTGTTAAAACCGCTAAATTTATTTCAGGATTTTTATTTAATAAAGATTTAAAAATTGGAAATACACCCATTTTATTTGTTTCAATATTATCTGTTTCTAAGTATTCTTTTCTAATAAAGTCTGTCAAAATAACCATTCTTAATTTTTCTTTTAGTGATTCATATTCAATATCTACAATCTTTGAAATACTGTCCAATTTTCCTATACTATTTATAAAGTATTTTTCTAAAGTTTTATTTTCAGAAAACGAAAATGTATTTTTTTCTATAACACCTATTTTATTTAATTCTTTTTCTATATTTAAAATTTCGTCTTCATAATTCAAATAATTTTTTCTATCAATTAAAATTATATTTTTTAAAAGTATTTCCATCCATTCTATTGTCAATTTTGGAATAGTATTTTTATGCCCCAGTATCTCTCTATTTTCTTTATTAATTGGTTCTTGTAAGCTATTTAGAAATATAATCATGCTACTATAATATTCTACATTTTCTAATATTTCACTTTCATAATTATATGGGGTTTTCATATAAGGATGATTTTTTATAGCATTAATAAAAGTTTGATTTGTTTTCAAATCATCTAATATCTTTTTTAATTTTATCTTGTAATTGTCAACTTTTTCTTGCTCTTCTTTGCTTGGATAATTAAAATATATGTAATCTTGATGTGGACACAAATTATTAACTGTTACTAATTCTGGAACTGATATTTCAGCATCAATTTCTCCACATAAATCTATATACCTTTGCCAAGTTTTTAAATCTGCATCATATGGTGGAGTTGCTGTTAGAGAAATTATTTTTATATTATTTAAAGATTCTATAACTTTACTTAAACTTTTCCACCATTCTGATTTTAAATGATGTGCCTCATCCAAAACAATTGTAGAAATATTATTTTTTTTAATTTCTTCTATCAAATTGTAAGATTTAATTTTTTCTAAATCTTCTATTCCTTCTTCTTTTTCTTCAATTTCATCTGTATCTTCACTTTTTTGACTTCTAATTTTTTGCTTTTTAAAAGCATAATGAAGTGCTTGATATGTAACTACATTAAAAAATTTCAAATTGTAAATATTGGTACTAATCCACTCCGGAACATCTGTAAAATTTGTAAAAGATGAAATAAACCTTTGTATCCACTGATTTTTTATTGTAACAGTTGGTGCTAAAATCATTACTGGTTTTCCAAGACTTCTTGCAAGCTCTAATCCCAAAATAGTTTTTCCAGATCCGTGGTGCTGCAACAATATTAACTTTACCATCTGATATATATTTTTGAACATCTCTTAAAACTTTTTCTTGATAAGGTCTCCATGTGTATTTAAATTTAATATTTTGATCAAACATTCTTGTCTCCTTTTTGTGAATATCTATTTTTTTATTAAACACTACTAAAATTTCTATATTTAACAAATATTTATATTTGTTCTAAAATTTTTATTTTCTTACTTGATTAATTATATAGTATCATTTGATTTTGTTCAACTAATTTATATTTTATAAATTTCTTTATACCTTTTATGTGTTAACATCACCTCTTTAAGTATTGACTTTCCTTGCTTTTAGGCATATACTTTAATCATATATTTTAACTTAAGGAGGTTATCAATTTAAATATGAATGATTTAGTAGAAATAAGATGGCATGGTAGAGGTGGCCAGGGTGCTAAAACAGCTTCTCTTTTACTTGCTGATGCTGCTTTTAATACTGGGAAATATATTCAAGGTTTTCCAGAATATGGTCCAGAAAGAATGGGTGCACCAATTACTGCTTATAACCGTATTAGTAACTCACCAATTCGTATTCATAGCAACATTTATAAACCTGACTACGTAGTTGTTGTAGATGATACACTTTTAGAAAGTATAGATGTAACTGCTGGTCTAAAAGAATCTGGTGCAATTGTCATTAATACAACTAAAGATGCAAACTATTTAAATTCTGTATTAAATGGATACAGTGGTGATATATATACAATTGATGCAAGAAAAGTTTCTATGGAAGCTTTGGGAAAATATTTTCCTAATACTCCAATGCTTGCTGCAATTGTTAAAGTTAGTAAAGTTATGACAGATGAAGAACTTTTAAAAGATATGGAAGGTTCTTTTAAACATAAATTTGCTAAAAAACCTGAAGTTATAGAAGGAAATATGAAAGCTTTAACTTTAGCTTTAAAAGAAGTGAAAAAAATAAATTAATATCAAAAGAAAGGGAGTTTAAATATATGTCTGATAATATTAATATCCATACACCAGCTGATAAATTAACTATCGGTGGAAATATATATGAAGCTGGAAATGCAAGATGTTTTAAAACAGGCGATTGGAGATCTATAAAACCTATTTTTATTTCTGAAAAGTGTAAACAATGTGGATTATGCTTTCCTGTATGTCCTGATGATGCAATTCCTGTTAATGAAAATCAACAAAGAGAAGATTTTAACTACGACTATTGCAAAGGTTGTGGAGTTTGTGCAAAAGTTTGCCCTTTTGGAGCAATTAAAATGAAAGATGAAGGAGGTAATGAATAAATGGGAATTAGAGAACGTTTAAGTGGTAATGAAGCTGCTGCTATTGCTATGAAACAAATTAATCCTGATGTCGTAGCAGCTTTTCCTATTACACCTTCTACAGAAATACCACAATATTTTTCTACATTTGTTAGTAATGGCAAAGTAGATACTGAATTTGTTGCAGTAGAAAGTGAACATAGTGCAATGAGTGCTTGTATTGGTGCTGAAGCTGCTGGTTCACGAGCTATGACTGCAACATCTGCAAATGGTTTATCTCTTATGTGGGAAATGATTTATATTGCTTCTAGCTTAAGATTGCCTATTGTAATGTCACTTGTAAACCGTGCCGTTTCAGGTCCTTTAAATATACATAATGATCATTCTGACGCAATGGGTGTTCGTGATAGCGGTTGGATTATGCTGTTTAGTGAAAATAACCAAGAAGCTTATGATAATTTATTAATGGCTCATAAAATTGCCGAACATAAAGACGTATTACTTCCATTAATGGTCTGTCAAGATGGATTTATTACATCTCACTCTATAGAAAATATAGAATTATTAGAAGATGATAAAGTGAAATCTTTTGTTGGAACTTATAAACCTGACCATTACTTACTAAATCGTAACGAACCAATGGCTATTGGCCCTCTTGACCTACAAGCTTATTTGTTTGAACATAAATATCAACAATCTGTTGCTATGCAAAATGCGAAAAAGGTAATTTTGGATGTAGCAAAAGAATTTGAAGAATTAACAGGTAGAAAGTATTCATTCTTTGAAGAATATAAACTAAATGATGCAGAAATTGCAATTGTTTGTATGAATTCAACTGCTGGTACAACTAAATACGTTGTAGATAATTTAAGAAAAAAAGGAATAAAAGCAGGTCTTTTAAAAATCAGAGTATTTAGACCTTTTCCATCTGATGAAATTGCAAAGGCATTATCTGGATTAAAGGCTGTTGCAGTTTTAGATAAAGCTGATTCTTTAAACGCCGCTGGTGGTGCTTTGTTTGAAGACGTTACATCTGGCATGTATGTAAATAAAAAAACTGTACCAATGTGTAATTATATATATGGTATTGGTGGTAGAGATGTATCAGTTACAGATATAGAAAGCGTTTTTGATGATTTACAAGAAATTGTATCTACAGGAAAAATAGAAAATCCATATCGTTATTTAGGATTAAGAAATAATTAGAAAGGAATGAAAAAAATGGCATATAATCTAAAACAAATAATGGCTGAAAAGCCTTCTAGATTCACTGCAGGTCATAGAATGTGCGCTGGTTGCGGAGCACCAGTAGTTGGTAGAATGGTTTTAAGAGCATTAAAAAAGGATGACCATGCAGTTATATCTTGTGCTACTGGCTGTATGGAAGTTTCTACTTTTATTTATCCATATACAGCATGGACAGATTCTTTTATTCATACTGCTTTTGAGTGTACAGCAGCCACAGCTAGCGGTGTTGAAGCTGCTTATAAATCTCTAAAAAGACAAGGTAAATTACCTGAAGATGAGCATACTAAATTTATTTCATTTGGTGGTGATGGCGGTACTTATGATATAGGTCTTCAAAGTTTGTCTGGTGCAATGGAAAGAGGTCATGACATGGTATATGTATGTTATGATAATGGTGCTTATATGAATACTGGTATTCAACGTTCTTCTGCAACTCCAAAATTTGCAGACACAACAACAACTCCAGCCGGAACTGTTATTCCAGGAAAAATGCAAGCCAGAAAAGATTTAACTAAAGTTATGGTTGGACATCATATTCCTTATGTTGCTCAAACAGCTCCTCTTAATAATTTTAAAGATTTATATGAAAAATCTGAAAAAGCAATATACACAGAAGGTCCAACATTTTTAAATGTTTTAACTCCATGTCCTAGAGGATGGGGATATCCTACAGATATGTTAATGGACATTATAAAACTTGCTGTAGAAACATGTTATTGGCCTTTGTATGAAGTAATAGATGGAAAATATAAGATAAATTATAAGCCAAAGAATAAACTACCAATTGAGGAATTTTTAAAACCTCAAAGAAGATTTAAACATATGTTTAAACCAGGAAATGAATGGATGATAGAAGAATTCCAAAAAGAAGTTGATTCAAGATGGCAAGAATTATTAGATTTAGAAGAAATAACAAATAAAGAATCTGAAAATTAAGCATGTTTTTCTGTATAAAATATAGAAAATAGCTCTAAATATAAATAAAAAAAACTTCTTTGTTAATTAAATTTAACAAAGAAGTTTTTTTGTAAATATTCAAAAACAGTTTCGAAATAAAATCTTTTTTATAAACTTTTATTTAATAATATCTAAAATGATTTTTATATTATTTTAAATCGTATAAATTTTGTTCTATACACATTTTTGCTCTTCCTACTGTTTTTTCATCTGACACAAGTGCATTTTCTAAAAATTCCGGATGTTCTTTCAAAAATTTTCTCATTGTTTCATCCGGATTTTTTATATATTCATTTACCATATTATATTGTTCTTTATTAATTACATTTAATTCTAGAGCTTTATCAAACAAAGTCTTATCAACTTGTACAATTGACATACATTTTATACCTCTATCTTCTAGTACTTTTGCTCCGCCTTGCATTCTATCTACACAAGATATACTCCATTTGATTTTACCACCTAGTTTTTCTATAACTGGGATCCATGCGCGTACATAACTTGATGATGTATTTATCATATCAACGACATGTAGAACATTTTTTCCTTCAATATTTTCTATTGGTTTTACATCAGTAAATTCAAAATCACTAACAACCGAATTTAAGTTTTTATATATTGTTATATGTGGTTTATTTAATAATTTAGCTATCATATAAGAGAAAAACCAGTCTCTTCTTTCCCCACCAGAAACATAGTCAATTTCGTTAACATCTATGTTTTGTTCTATTTTGTTTTTCATTTCATTAATAACATATCTGTATATTTCATTTTCAGTATATTGTTTCTCAATTTTTTTAAAAAGTTTTATTGGTAATTCTAATTCATTTTCCTTTTCTTGATTAATAAATTCCAATAAATCTTTAGAATCTTGTTTGCTACCATATAAAAATTCTGCATTTATATAATATGGTCCTATTTTTCCTGATGTATACCAAAATGGACTATTCTCTGGACATATATTTAATGCATTTGTTTTAAATAAAAACGAAATAAAATCACTCATACTTAATACTCTCCTTCTAATATTTTTTTAATATTATATTAATTAAATCTTTATGTCAAGAAAAAATAGGTAGATTAAAAAATATTTATTCTACCTATTTTTCTGTTATTTATTCTTCTTCTGGCGCTTCGACAGGACATACACCTGCACAAGTTCCGCATCCAATACATGCACTTGCATCTATTACATATTTTTCTTCTCCTTGTGAAATACATTCTACAGGGCATGCTGCTGCACATGCACCACAACATATACATTTATCTGTAATTTTATATGCCATTTTAAGTTCACCACCTTCCACTAATATTATTCTATATCGTCCTCTACAGTATCTGTTTTTTCCAATTTTTCTAGTTCTTCTAATTCTTTTTGATGTTCTTTTTCTTCTGGATCAATTTTATGTTTTTCTATATTTTTTATTATTTTTATATCTGAACAATCATACTTTTTATAAAAATAATCGTCTCCATCTTTTACTTTAACTTTAACTTTTTCTTTTAAAGTTTCTACTTCTTCTACTGTTCCCTCTCCGTCTTCTGTTTTCACAATTGCTCCAACTTTTGGTAGTCTTTTTAATTTTTCTTCATATACTTCTTGTTCATACTTTAAACAACACATTAATCTTCCACAATTTCCAGAAATTTTGGCTGGATTTAGTGATATATTTTGTTCTTTTGCCATCTTTATAGATACAGTTTCAAAGTTTCCTAAGAAAGAACAACAACACAATTCTCTACCACAAATACCATTTCCACCTATTCTTCTTACTTCATCTCTTACACCAATTTGTCTTAATTCAATTCTTGTTTTAAAAACACTTGCTAAATCCTTTACTAAATCTCTAAAATCGACTCTACCTTCTGCTGTAAAATAAAATAAAATTTTGCTATTATCAAATTTATATTCTACATCTATTAACCTCATATTTAGTTTATGTTTTTTTATTTTTTGTTCACATATTTTTAATGCTTCTGGTTCCTTTTTTTTATTTTCTTCGTATTGTCTCAAATCTTTTTTACTTGCTAATCTAATTACTTTTTTTAATGGATTTGCTAACTTTTCTTCATTTACTTTTTTATTATCTATTACTACTTTCCCAATTTCTTCGCCCATTGATGTTTCTACTATTACATAATCTTCTTTTTTTATTTGCATATTTTCTGGATCAAAGAAATATACTTTGCCTGGTTTTCTAAACTTGACTCCTATTACTGTCTTCATTTATCTCCTCCCAAATATTAAAAATCAAATAATCTATACTCATATCGAAATTACTGTTAGATTTTAATTTTCTTTTTACTATTTCAATTATTTTTATAATATTAATGTATTTAATGTTATCTTCTTTTGTAAGCCAATTATAAAAAACTGTAGTCATATAATCTAATAAATCTTCTATTTTATCTTTGTTTTTATATAATACATCTGCATTATTTATAATATCCAAAATATTATCTGTTTTTAATTTTTTTACTAATTCTTCTAAATTTTCATATTCATCAAAATTTTCTTTTATTTTTATGAACTTACTTATACTTCCAGATGCATTCTTTATCATGCCCTCTTTTATTTCTGCTTCATTATATTCTCTATATGCATATTTTTTTAATTCTTCATCTTTTAATTTGCTAAAGAATATTCTCATACATCTAGACTTTACTGTATTTAATATTTTACTTTCATTGGCTAATACTAAAATAATTATTACGAATTCTGGAGGTTCTTCTAGAGTTTTTAGCAAACAATTTTGTGCTTCTTTTGTCATTAAATCTGCATCATTTATAACATATACTTTTTTACTAGAAACAATTGGTTTTTCCAATATTTTTTCTTGCATTTGTCTGATTTGTTCTATTTTAATTATTTTTCCATCTGAATCTATTTGTACATAATCTGGATTATTAGAATTAACAAATTCTAAACATGATTTACATCTAGCACAATTTTTTTTATCGTTTCCTATACATAACAACATTTTAGCAAATTCTTTTGCAAAAATAGATTTTCCTATTCCTTCAATTCCTTCGAACATATAACTATGTACTGTACTATTGGAATCAATTATTTTATTTAAAAATTCCTTGTTTTTTTCATTTCCTATTATATTCTCAAAACTCAAAATTTATCCTCCATAGTTTTAGGATTATTTTACTTTTCCAAATGTATTTATTGGCCAAAATCTAAATAATACTTTACTTTCTATTTTGTTTAGTGGAATACAACCAAATTTTCTACAATCTGTAGATTGTGAACGATTGTCTCCCATTGCAAAAACACATCCTTCTGGTACAACAAAATCTGTAAAAGCTCCATCCATTGAATCAGTGTATACATTTTCATTTAAATATGATTCTTCAAGTTCCACATCATTTATATATACTTTTCCATCTTTTATTTGAACATGTTCTCCTGGAAGCCCTATAACTCTTTTTATAAAGCTTATTTTATCAACTTCTAGAACATAATATGTAAATTTCCCAAATATTCCTTGTGGTTCATTATCATATTTTGCAACAGGATTGTTTAAATCAACATTTTCCTTTTTTATATATAATTCACTTGGAGCTTCGAAAGTAATAATATCTCCTCTTTTTGGCATTTGTTTAGTTGTTCTTGTCCATCTATTTAACCATAACCTTTGATCTTGTTTCAATGTTGGAAACATTGATGTTTGTTTTACGACTGTTGGAGTTCCAATAAAATATCTAATTAAAATTGCTATTATTACTGCAATTATTATACAATATACCCATTCTAATATATTCTTTTGTTTAGGTGTTAATAAAATCATTTTTACACATTCTTCCTTCCTTTATAACATATCTTAAATTATACATTAATATTTTTTATTTTTCAAGGTAATTTCATTTCTTTGTAGGTATTCTTATAACAACTTCTGTTCCTTTTCCTTCTTCACTTTTTATATCAATGCTTCCACCATTTTGATCTAATATTTCTTTTGCTATAGATAGTCCGAAGTCCAGTTCCTCCCATTTCTCTTGTTCTTGCTTTATCAACTCTATAAAATCTATCAAATATTCTATTTAGATCTTCTCCAGGAATTCCTATTCCATTATCTATAACTTTTATATATGCATCATTATAAACAAATCCAACATAAATTTTTATGTTTCCATTTTCAGGAGTATATTTTATACTATTTGTTAATATATTTAATATAACTCTTTCTATTCCATATTTGTCTGCATGAACTGGTGGCACATTAGCTGTTACAAAACATTCTACATTGTGATGTTTTTTAGAAATTTCTAATTCTAATTTTTCTTCACATCTTTTTACAAGATCACCTAAGTCAAATTCTAGTTTTTCTATTTTTACATTATTATTATCATATCTAGAAAGCGTTAATAAATCTGTAACTAATTTTGCCATTCTTCTAGCTTCTGAAGCAATTACATTTAAAAATCTATTTTGAGTATCTTTATCATATTCTCCTTCTAACAGAGTATCTGCATATCCCATAATAGAAGTAATTGGGGTCTTTAATTCATGTGATACATCTGCTACAAACTCTTTTCTCATATTATCTAATTTTACATGTTCTGTAACATCTTGTACTAAGACCATAACACCTGCTGTTTTTTCATTTGAATCCTTAAATGGTGCAAAAAATATATTAACATACCTATCACCAATATGTATATTTTGTTCAGATGATGTCCATTCTTCTAAATATATTAATTTTTCTATATTTATATCTATATTTAATTTTTTAAATATCTTTTCAAAATTATCATCTGCTTCTTGCAACTCTAAGAATTTAGTTGCTGCTGGATTAATATGTGTTATTTTGCCTTCTAAATCGAATGCAATTATTCCATCTGTCATATGTAAAAGTATTGTTTCTATTTGCTTTTTTTGCTTTTTTATTTCATTTAAATTTTCATTAAGTTCTGTTGTTACAGTATTAAAAGCACTTACAAATTCATTAACGTTTTTATTTTCTTTTCCTTCTGATAAGTATTTTGTTTTTAGCTCATCTGTTTTTGATAGGTCACCAGCATTTTTTACAAAATCTGTTATTGGCGTCATCATATTTTTTACAGCAAATATTCCTATTATAAATGATAATATAATAAACAAAATTATAAAAATTATTACCATCACTTTTGTATTACTTATTTGATTTATTATCAAGTTTGATATTTCTTGTATATTTCCAGCATTATTTGATAAAACCTCATTATTAAGTTCTTGTAAATTATGAATATATAACCCTCCTAGGCTACCTACTAGTATTACCCCTACTAAAATAAACAAAATCACAATTTTTATTTGTATGTTTTTAATCATGGCTATTCCTTCCTTTATTGTAAAATAGTATATTTAGTTTTTACATTTCATAATACTATTTTTTGTTTAAATATATAAATTTATTATTAGCAAAACCTTTATTTTTTATATTTTATTAATAATTTTAAATTATAGATCAAGCCCCATTCATTTTTTAATTTTTTCTAAAATTTATATTTTTATTACTATATTTGATTCCTTAAAGAAATATAAAGCTTTGTTAATTTACAATTTTTATTTTTAAATGTTTAACTAAACTTTTTTATTTTCTTATTACAAAAAAAATCAAATTCAATTCTACATGATATAAGTAATATCACAGTAGATTTGAACTTGATTAATATATACTATTTAGATGCTATATAATAACCTACTCCACGTTTTGTAATTAATATTTTAGGACTTGATGTATCTTTTTCGATTTTTTCTCTTATTCTTCTTACAGTAACATCTACAGTTCTTATATCACCATAATATTCATATCCCCAAACTTTTTCTAATAAAACTTCTCTTGTTACTACTTGGCCTGGCTGTTTTGCTAAATATTTTAAAACTTCAAATTCTCTAAGTGTTAGATCTATTATTTGTCCCCTTACTTTAACTTCGAATTTATCTAAATCTAAACTTAAGTCCCCTACTTCTATTTTATTAGCTTTATGTTCTGCTTGTTCTACTTTTTCTTCTTCTACTACATTTGTGGTAACTTCAGCTTTTCTTAAATTAGCTTTTACTCTTGCCATTAATTCTCTTACACTAAATGGTTTTGTTACATAATCGTCTGCACCTAATTCAAGACCAAGAATTTTGTCAATCTCTTCATCTTTTGCTGATAACATTAAAATTGGTACATTTAAAGTATGTCTAATTCTTTTGCAAACTGCAAGTCCATCCATTTTAGGTAACATTATATCTAAAAGGATTAAATCTGGTTTTTTTTCTAATGCTAAACTAACAGCTAATTCTCCATCATTTGCCTCTAGTGTATCATATCCTTCTTTTTGTAAATTATATACTAAAATATCAACTATAGGTTTTTCATCATCAACAATTAATATTGTTTTTTTATTATTTACAGAACTTTCCAAAATTTTTCCCCCATTTCTGCAACTATATAACTGATTTTTTATTGTCCTTATCCTTTTATATCATATTTTCCAATATTATACAAGACATTTTTTATAAATTTGCCTATATGTAAAATGGCTCCTTTACTAAAAATTTTAGTATAAACACAACAATTATTACTTAATTTATTTTTAATATTTTAGTAGCTTTCTTTTATTATTTTTTAATTGTTAATATAAAATTATAAAAAAATTAATTCTAAAAAACTTAGAATTAATTTTTTATATTCTTTTTTAAATTGTATATTTTTTCGCATTTTCCATTTTGGAATCATTATATATTACTTTTCCAAATTTAATTTCATTAAATTTCTTTTGTATTTCTATAATAAATATTGGCATAATAGAGATTCCTAAAGTATATAACCATTGAACATTACTAAGTGGTACTAATTTAAATATATCTGCAACTTTCGGAACCAATACAACACCTATTTGTAGTATTGCTCCTAATATAAATGCTCCAATTAAATATTTATTATTAAATATTTCTGATTTTAATATTGATTGTTCACTTTTTATATTAAAACTGTGAATAAGTTCTAACATTCCTAAAGAAACAAAAGCCATTGTTCTTCCGAACTTCTAATCCGAAAAGTTTATTTCCTAAGCTAAATGCAAATAAAGTTAAAATTCCAAGCATAATTCCTTCTACAAATATTTTACTCCATAAGCCATCTGCAAATAAACTTTTTTTAGGATCTCTTGGTTTTTTACTCATTATATTCTTCTCTGGTGGCTCTAATCCAAGTGCTATTGCTGGAAGCGAATCTGTAACCAAATTAATCCATAATAATTGGATTGCAAGTAATGGCGATTTTAAGCCTAACAATAATCCTACAAAAATAGTTACTATTTCTCCAACATTTGTTGCAATTAAAAAATGAATAGCTTTTTTTATATTGTCAAATATATTTCTTCCTTGTTTTACAGCTTCTACTATTGTACAAAAGTTATCATCTGTTAAAATCATATCTGATGCATTTTTTGCAACATCTGTGCCATTTAATCCCATAGATATTCCTATATCTGCATTTTTTAAAGCAGGAGCGTCATTTACACCATCACCTGTCATTGCCACAACAGCACCAGTTTTTCTAAATGCTTTTACTATTCTAACTTTATGTTCTGGTGATACTCTTGCAAATACAGAATATCTCATAATATTTTTATCTAGATCTTCTTTTGCTAACTTATCTAATTCTTCTCCTGTTATTGCTAAATCGTGTTTTCTTAAAATCCCTAAATCTTTTGCAATTGCTTTTGCTGTTGCAATATGATCACCAGTTATCATAACTGTTTTTATTCCTGCTTTTTTACAAGTAGCAACAGCATCTTTTACACCTTCTCTTGGAGGATCTATCATTCCTATTAATCCGCACAAAAATAAGATTATTTTCTAATGTATTTGAATTTATTTCTTCTGGCAATTTTTCTAAATCTATATAACTTACTGCAAGTACTCTTAAGGCATTATCTGCCATATTATTATTTTCATTTTCTATTTTAGATAAATTAACGCTTGTTAATTCATCTAATTTTTCTTTATTTAAACATTTACTACATCTTTTTAACAAAACATCTGGCGCTCCCTTAGTTATAACTCTATATTTATCACCAATCTTATGTATTGTAGTCATCATTTTTCTTTCAGAATCAAATGGAATATCATTTATACGTTCATACTTTCTATATAGCTCTATTTTATTTTTTCCAATACTATTTGCACAAGATACAATTGCCACTTCTGTTGGTTCTCCGACTAAATCTTCTTTTCCTTTTTCATAATTTATCTCAACATCTGTACACATACTTGAAAGTTCTAATATAAATTCTTTTTCACTTTGATTTATAACCTTTCCATTCACATTTTGTATACTAACAACCTGCATTTTATTTTGTGTTAATGTTCCAGTTTTATCTGAACAAATTACGGTACTACTACCTAATGTTTCTACTGCTGGGAGCTTTCTTATTATACTATTTTTCTTTGCCATTTTAGTAACACCTATAGATAACATTATTGTTACTATTGCTGGTAACCCTTCTGGAATCGCTGCAACAGCAAGTCCTACTGATGTCATAAACATTTCAACTGGTGAGATTTTCTTTATCAATCCTATTATAAATATAAAAGCACAAATTAATAAACATCCTATTCCAAGTGTTTTTCCTACATCTGCTAATTTTTTTTGTATTGGTGTTTGTGGAGCCTCATCTGTAATTATCATTTTTGCTATTTTCCCAACTCTTGTATTCATAGCTGTTTCTGTAACAATTCCTGTTCCATGTCCATTTACAACAATTGTTGTTGCAAAAACCATATTAACTATATCTCCAATTGGTGTATTTTCCTTTAATATTCCATTTGCATCTTTTAGTACAGGCACAGTCTCCCCTGTCAAACTTGATTCTTCAACTTTCAAGTTATATGAATCTATTAATCTACAATCTGCTGGCACAAAGTTTCCAGCTTCTAATATTACTATATCTCCTGGTACAATTTCTGTTCCTTTTACTTGTATTATTTTTCCTTCTCTTTTTACTTTTGCCATTGGTGCTGACATTTTTTTAAGTGCTTCCAATGATTTTTCTGCCTTTTCTTCTTGAACAAGTCCCATTATAGCATTAAATACTACAATTGCTATAATTATAATAGAATCTATGTAATCATTATTTCCCTCCAATTTTGCAACCAAAGCTGATATTAATGATGCAACTATTAATATAATTATCATAAAATCATTAAATTGTTTTATAAATCTGATAACTATACTTTCCTTCTTTTTATCATCTAATTTGTTTTCTCCAAATTCTTTTAACCTATTACCGCGATTCCTCTTTTGTTAATCCGACTTTTTGTACTTGTCCTTAGCATTCTCTTAATCTCAGTTATTCCTAACGTTTGCCACATAAATATCTCTCCTTTGTATACAAAATTTATATGTTTTACAACCATATATTATATATATATTCGGAGATATTCCTTTTTATGAAAAAAATTAAAAGAACCAATAAATAAATTTACTTTTACTATCAATTTATTATTTGTTCTTCTAACTCTTATAATATTATTATTTATTTTTTCTATTACACTATAGTTCTTCATTTTTAATTTATTTGTTAAAATAATTTGTTTCTGATTCTAAATTTTGAAATCCATTTTGTCTTAACACTTCATAAACAATTATAGCTACCGAATTTGATAAATTTAAAGAACGCAAATGTTCTCTCATTGGAATTCTAATTGTTTTATTTAAGTTTTCTTCTAATAAATCTTCCGGTAATCCTTTTGTTTCTTTTCCAAATAATATAAATACTTCATCAAAATTCGAATAATTAACATCACTATAACAGTTGGCAGCTTTTGTTGTTGCCAAAAACATATTATTTTCTTCTATTTTGTATTTATCAAAAAAATGTTTTAATGATTCATGTTCTTCAATATCTAATTTGTCCCAATAATCAAGACCTGCTCTTTTTAAATATTTATCTGTTATTTCAAATCCTAATGGTTTAACTAAATGTAATTTAGCTCCAATTGCAGCACATGTTCTTGCAATATTTCCAGTGTTTTGTGGTATTTCTGGCTCTACCATCACAATATTTATTTTCATATTTTTACCTCTTATATTATATTTTCATTTTAATCATCTTATCATATTATACATATCAATTCAATAAACTCTTATACCTAGTAACTATTTTTGACTTTTATTACTTTCATAAAAAAACTTCTTTTATTTAACATATTTATTAATCAAATTATTTTTTATTATCGTATCAGATAAAAACATCTCATCCTTAATTTTTATCATTAATTCCTATTAAATTTAATATAGTTGGTTTTACATCTATTTTTGATACACTATTTTCTACCTTTTGTCCTTCTACATCTGGAATTTTCATTCCAAATGGTATATATACATTTAATAAATTTTCTATGTTTTCATTATAATCTTTTCCATTATATTCATAAATCTTTTTTACATCTTGTAAATCTTGAAGTTCTGCACCATGATCTCCATAAACAATTAAAATACTATTTTCTAGTAATCCAGAACTTTCTAATTTTTCCATAAATTTTCCAAAACTATAATCAACAAAATTACAAGCTAGCAAATACCTACTTATTTCGTCACTTTCTATTTCTGATACATCAATTGATATTTTATCATCTAAATTTGATATTCCATCTAGACTATATGGAATGTGTGTAGATATAGCTGACATCATACACAAAAATGGCTTATCTTAATTTTGCATCTTATCAACCGCCTGTGAAAAAAACTGTTCATCTGAAAAAAATTCACCAGCCATTTCACCATTATTATTGAATTTTGTTATATCATTATATTCATTAATTTTATACCCTTAATCATATACTACATATCTATTCCAAAACGTATTAACATTCGGATGCATAAAAGATGTGTAATATCCATTTTCTCTTAATGTAGAATATAAATCCGACCACTTGTTTTCATAACATTTTTTCCTTTTGCAATTCCTGTTAACTCTTCATTTACTTTTTTACTGTTTTTATTTTCTTCGTATATCTTATTTAGCTGATCATAATCAGTTTTTTCTTTTATCAGATTCTCTTTTATATATTCTTTTATATCTTCAACATGATAATAATATATAGAAATATTTTCTACCATTAATGTTTTATTATATGTATACATTTCATATGTTTTATCTATTTTTTTATTAATATTAATTTATCTTTTTTTCTTTTTTTTAAAATTACTACAGATAAAATTCCTAATATTATATTATCTATAAAAAATGTAAAAAGTGATTTTAAATTAATTAAATATTGTAAACTCATTCCTATTTCTTCTGCATATTTTATATTCTCTATTTGGAATACTGATAAAAAATTAGTTGAATAATTATAATACACATAATTTGCATATATTAGTATGCTAAAAATTAAATATATTATATTTGCTAAAATAAATGTTTTTTTCCCTTTTTTATTTATACATGGAAACATTATAATCATTGGAATACAAACTGTTATCCAAAGCATCTCTTTTTTTATATTCATTCCAAGTAATTTATTCATAAGTAGTGCTTTATATGTTAATAATATAACGCCTAAAATGTATATATAATTATTTTTTAATACTTTTATTATTTTTATAAAAATTTTTTCATTTTAATATTCCTTTATTATTAATTTTAAAATACATTTTATTATAACATAAAAACGACTTTTTGCCAAAATAAAATTTAGTAAAAAGTCGTTTTTTGAAATAAAATAAATTTTTTTCACAATTTTACTCAGTTTATTATTACATCTTTAGTCTATTGTTGTATTTGTTCTTCCTGTTCCAACAACATCTTCTTGTAAAGATCTCCATGTATTACATCCAATAACCCCATCTGCTTGTAGCCCTCTACTGTTTTGATAATTAATCACAGCTTCTCTGGTTCTACTTCCAAAAATACCATCCAAGCCTCCAGTTCTATATCCAAGTGTATTTAAATCATCTTGTGCAATTAATACATACGCCCCTTTTGAACCTTGTGATATTTGCGGATATCCTGCTGCACCTCTACATGCAGGAGTTCCTCTTCTTTTGTCAAAATGTACCCATGTAGGTGTTAAATATGCTGGCTCTACATAACTCCATACTCCAGAATTTATAGCACTATTTCTTAGTGTATTTCTTTGACTATTTGTTAATTTTTGACCAACATCAAAAGCTACTCCTGCATAATGCTGACTTTGGCTTCCATGCCCACCTTCCCATGGTCTTTTAAAAGCAAACCCGACTGGTATTGGCTTTCCATAAATATATCTTTGACTATTCCAAGCAAGCATTGCTCTTTTTTCTGTCCATAAAGTTTGGCTATTACTAGACCCTCTAAATTCACTAACTTTTAAAGTTCTATTAGTAACATACGGCATTGCTTCTTGTTCTCCTTTATAGTATGTTTCCATACGATTAGTATCATTATTATATACAATTATTTTTGCCATAAAAAAACCTCCATATTATATTTATATAATATGAAAGTTTTTTTTATTTGTTACTTTTTATTTATACTTCTCTTGCTTTTACTACAAGTCTTTGTTTTCCATAATTTGTACATGTAATTAAAGTAACTTCTTTATTTCCATTAGTTAGTTGGCTTGTACATGCTACATCTTCTGGATTTACTACATACTTATTATAAACTGCATATTTTATTGTTTTTCCTGAATTATCTGTCAATTCTACAATATCACCATTTTTTATATCTGCTAATTTTCCAAACATTTTTTTATTTTTGTAATTATGACCTACTATACAGTAATTTCCAACTGTATTTGGTGATGGTCCCCAAAATTTATTTAAAGAAATTTTTAATAGTTCTTCTGATGTATCTGATAGTACGGGATAATTTATTCCTAGTGATGGTATATTTAGTACTGCTTCTGTTGTATATGTTGCTCCTGATTGAGTAACATATTTGTTACTTTCAGTTTCTTGTATTTCTACATTTTGCTCTTGAGTATCTGCTTCTAATGCGACTCTCAATATTCCATCATCTTGATTTATAGTAGTATTATCTATTTCAGCTAAAATTTCTTGTGATACTTCTTCACTTTTTGTTCTATCATATTCTGCATATATGTAATAAGAAGATAATAAGCACACACATATAATAGATATCAAAAAAGCAAATTGATATATTTTCTTTTTTCTTTTTAATTCTGGTGTTACATATAATTTCTCTGATACAAGAATTTGATTCATATTTTCCTCCATAAACTTATTATATATTACTATTTATATTATACCATTTAGTTATATTTTTTTAAACACTTTTTTACAAAATTCATTTTATATTTTCAATATAATCTGATAATCTACCAAATTCTTCTATTGATAGCACTTCTCCTCTTATATTTTCATTTAACTTAAGTTCATTTAGTATTTTTTTTGCAGTTTCTTTATTTTCTATTATATTGCCATTAACAAGTGCATTTATTAATGTTTTTCTTCTTTGCATAAAACTACATTTTATTATACTAAAAAATAACTCTTGATTTTTCACTTTAATTACAGGTTCTTTTCTTACATTAAGTTTTATTACTTCTGAATCTACATTTGGCTGTGGAATAAAACATTCTCTTCCAACAAGTCTAATAGATTCTGGTTCTGCGTAATAATTAACTGTATATGTGATTGCTCCTGACAATTTACTTCCTGGAACACTAACAATTCTATCTGCAACTTCTTTTTGTATCATAACAGTTATTGTATCTATACTTAATCTGTCTTCTAGTAATTTCATTATTATTGGTGTAGTTATATAATATGGTAAATTTGCAACAATTTTAACATTTTTTATTTGTGGCAAATTATTTTTTTGATCAGAAATTAATTTTTCCAAATCAACTTTTAATACATCTTCATTAATTATTTCAAAATTATTATATAAAGAAAATCTATCATTTAAAATTTTTATCATTCTTGTATCTAATTCTATTGCTATTACTTTTGCCGCTTTTTCTAATAACTCTTTTGTTAAAGTTCCAAGCCCTGGTCCAATTTCTATAACTAAATCATCACTACAAATTTTTGATGAAGAAACAATATCATCTACTGCTTCATCATTTATTAAAAAATTTTGACCTAAACTTTTATTAGCACTAATTTTATATTTTTTCATTAAAAATTTTGTCTCATTTAATATATTTTCCATTTATTCCACCTTATTATATTTTACTAAATAATATTATATGTTAACTTTACTTTTTTTACAAGTATAATTAGTATTTCATTACATAAAAAATATATTTAAAAACTTTATAAATAAAGTATGTACCCATTGATTTTTCTTAGCAATTCATATAAAATATCATTATCAAAAGAAAAAGTTGGTGAATTATTTGGATACAAAAAAGATAAAAAATAAAGATAAAGAAAAAAATAGCACAACTAAAAAATATAAAATATTTTTTGTGCTTATTATAATTTTATTTTGCTTATTAGTTTTAAGAATTGGCTATCTCCAATTCATAAAATCATCTTATTTAAAAGAAATGTCATATAAGCAATTAATTACAAATAGGGTTATCAGTACTAAAAGAGGAACAATATATGATTCTTCCGGAAAGCCTCTTGCTCTTAGTGCTCAAGTAGATACTGTTTCTATAAATCCTAGTAAAATACAAGTTAATGATAATGAAGAAAAAACAAAAGAATTAAAAGAAAAAGTTGCAAAAGAATTATCAGACGTATTTGGTTTAGACTATAATGAAACTTTAGAGAAAGTAAATAGTGAAAATTCTATAGAAACTATTGCTAAGAAAGTAGAAGAAGATAAAATTACAACATTAAAAACTTGGATGAAAGAAAATGATATTTCAAGTGGAATTAATATAGATTCAGATACCAAAAGATATTATCCTTATGATAATTTGGCTTCTAACCTAATTGGGTTTTGTGGAAGTGATAATCAAGGCCTAGAGGGACTAGAATATTATTGGGATAGCGTACTTACTGGTACTCCTCGGAAAAATATCTACGACAAAAGATGCTTCACAGGCTATTATTCCAGATAAAAATGAGCAATATATACCTGCGGAAAATGGTAGTAATATAACACTTACAGTTGATTTAAATATTCAATTAATTGCTGAAAAATATTTAAAACAAGCTGTTATTGAAAATAAGTGTTCAAGAGGTGGAAATATCATAATTATGGATCCTACAAATGGTGATATTTTAGCAATGGCTACATATCCTGACTATAATTTAAATACTCCTTTTGAGCCCAATACTTCTCTAAAAAGCTCATGGGATTCACTTTCTACTTCTGCTCAAAGTACTGCATTGCAAAAAATGTGGAGAAATAAAGCAGTATCAGATACATATGAACCTGGTTCAACATTTAAAGTTATAACTGCATCAGCTGCATTAGAAGAAGGTATTGTTGAGACAGATACTATAGGTGATTTTAATTGTACAGGATATGAAAATGTTTCTGGTCAAGAAATTCACTGTACAAGTACATCTGGACATGGAAAACAAACATTAAGACAAGCTTTGGAAAACTCTTGTAATCCAGCACTTATTCAACTTGGAAAAAGATTAGGCGCTGATAGTTTATATAAATATATGGACGCATTTGGTTTATTTAATAAAACCGGTATAGATACTTCTCGGAGAAGTAACAGGTATTTATTTCAGCAATGTTGGACCTGTTGAACTCGCAACAGCATCTTTTGGTCAGAGATTTACTATTACTCCTATACAATTAATAACTGCTGTATCTGCTATTGCAAACGATGGTGTTTTAGTTAAACCAAGAGTTGTAAAACAAATAGAAAATCCAGATACAAAAGCAATAACAACTATAGACCCTGTAAATGTAAGACAAGTTATTTCTAAAGAAACAGCTAAAAAGATGACTAATATAATGGAATCTGTTGTTACAGAAGGTGGCGGAAAATTTGGACAAGTAAAAGGATATTCTATTGGTGGAAAAACTGGTACCTCAGAACCTTCTCCTGGAAATGAAAAAGATGGTTATGTTTCTTCTTTCGTAGCAATAGCACCTGTTGAAAATACAAAAGTGGTTGTTTTATTAACTTTATATGACCCTCAAGGTTCTAATTACTATGGTGGTAAAATTGCTGCACCAGTTGTTTCACAGGTCTTATCAGAAGTATTACCATATTTAGGTATTCCTTCTAATTCAGATGAAAGCAATGATAACAACTCTACAGAAACAAATATAACATTACCAGATATCAGAAACAAAACAGTTTCTGAAGCAAAGAAGATATTAGAAAATGCTGGTTTAAAATGTAATATATCTGGTAGCTTGGATGATTTAGTTTCAGACCAAATGCCAAAACCTGGTACTTCTTTAACATCTGGTTCTATCGTTAAATTATATAGTAAAGGTAGTGAAGCTAGAGTTTCATCTACTGTTCCAGATTTAAAAGGAATGTCATTATCTCAAGCAAAAAATGCATTACAATCAAAAAACTTAAATATTAAAGCAACTGGCACTGGTAAAGTAATTTCACAAGATCCAATTGCTGGAAAATCTGTAGAAGAAGGAACTGTCGTTACTGTAACTCTTCAAGAAGATATAAGTAGTAGTGCACACTAATATATATTTATTTTAATAAAACTTTTAAAGTTCAATATTAATTTTATAAACGAAAAAAAATCTTATGAAATTAACTTTTCATAAGATTTTTTATCTATTCTTTAATAGTAACTAAAGCACTCATTCCAATCATTACTTCTCCATCATTTTCAAATTCTATTGTAACTGTAAATTTACCGTTACTTGCTGTATTACTTATATTGGTAATATTTCCTTCTATTTTTTTATCTTCATATGATGAGACTTCTACTATAGCATTTTGCCCTAATGTTATTAAATTTATTTTACTTTCATCTATTTTTACTTTAACCTTTAAAATATTATTTGATGATATTTCTATATAGTGTTCATTTGTACATTTTTCTCCTTCAGATGGAATATTAATTTGTGTTATTACACAATCATATGGAGCTTTTAAATATGTCCCATTAGTATATTTTAATATGTTTTCTCCTTTTTTTATTAATTGGTTTGTTTTTACATATACTTCTTCTAAATAATATGTTGCATGTAATTCTAAGTTTTCTGTTAGACCTGATATAATTTCTCCGTTTGAACTAGCAATCACTTTGTTTTTTGTTTCCATTTGTTTCATATTAGCATTTCTACTAATTTCCTGGTTATTTGTTACCTTAGTTATACTGTTAGTTTTTTTTATATAGAAACAACACATCACTATTAAAACAATTAATAATAAAATAATAACCCATATTTTAACATCAATTTTTTTCTTTTTTACTTTCTTATCTTTCATACATATTTACACTAAAAAGTGTCTCCTTTCTAGCAATTTTTTAATCTAATATATTTTATTTAAATTTTATTCTGCATTTTTTGTTACATATATTCTATATATTCTAACATTTCCATTTTCTGCAGTAACACAGATTAATATTTTATTTTTTCCTACACTTAAATTTTCATTTCCATAAATAGAAACAGTGCTAGAAACTTCTTCTTTTTCTGTTGTTATATTTAATGAATTAACATCATTTCCAACTGTTACAAAATAAGTAGAATTATCCTTTGTAAATTCTTTATTTAAGCTATAATCATTTACTATTATATTACTTAAATAGTTATTATTTGAACCATTATATATAGAAGTTTCTTCTTCAGATTGATTTGTAGATATATTTTTTGTATTAGTATTTATGTTACTGTTTTGGACATTTTTTACACTGTTTTCTTTTACAGTATTTTGATCTTCTATTTTTTTATTTATTTCGTTAAAATCATTATTACTAATATTTTTATTGTCCTTTTCTAAAATCTCATCTGATTTTTCATTATTTTCTTCACTTTCATTTTTGTTGTCTTCTTTATCTTTTTCATCATTTTTCATACTATCATTTTTTTCATCTTCTATAATCTTTACTTTTTTCTCTATTTCCTGTTTTTCTTCTTTTCCTTCTTCATTACTACTATTTTCATTATTTATTATACTAGCTTTAAAGCTAATAGTATCATTTACTTCTAAATCCTCTGGCAAATTATAATTTAGCGTTATTACATCTAGATTTGTGTTTTCTTTATTAATTTCTATTATTATTTCATTATTACTTTTTTCTATATTTACTTCTTTAGAATCATTTTCTAATTTTTCGTCAAATTTTACATTTTTTATATTAGCATTTGATTCTAGTTTAAATGTAAATTTAATATATGTAATTTCTTCTAAATTTAGATTCATCTGAATTGTCTCTTTTTTTGTTACTTCTGATTTTTGTATTTCAAAAAATGATTTTTTACTTTTTTCGTCTGTTACAGCATAAGAATTTATAACATTTATTAATAAAACAATTACCATTATTATACTTGTAGTAATTTTAAAACTTTTCTTCATAACTAATTCCCTCCTTTTATTGTGTATGCAATGCATCTATTGGGTTTAGTTTTGACGCCTTATTAGCTGGAAATATTCCAAATATCGTTCCTATCAAAACGCTTGATAAAAAAGCAACTGATACGATTCCTATACTCGGAATAAATGTATATCCCATTTTTCCAAGTATCGTTCCTCCTGCTAAACCTACTGCAATTCCTACTAGCCCTCCTAATATACATAATACTAGTGCTTCTATAAAAAATTGCATTAATATATCTATTCTTTTTGCACCTAATGCTTTTCTAATTCCTATCTCTTTAGTTCTTTCAGTAACAGATACAAGCATTACATTCATAACGCCTATTCCTCCTACAATTAGAGATATACTTGCAATTCCACCAAGTAATAATGACAATGTATTGTTTATATTATCAATTGTATCTAACATTGAATCTTGTGATGAAACACTAAAATAATCTGTTGTAATTCCTAAATTAGATTCTATATATTCTTCTATCAATGTTTCTGTACTATCAGCTTTATTTTCGTCAGAAATTTTAATATATAAATCATTTATACTTGTGTCACTTCCTAAATATTTTGCTGTTGTAAATGGTATTATTATCATATCATCTACATTACTTCCCATAGAACTGCCAACTGCTGTTAAAACACCTATTACTGTATAATTATCACCATCTATTTTTATACTTTGCCCAACTGGATTACTTAGATTAAACAATGTTTCTGCCATATCATTTCCAAGTAAACATACTTTACTGTTATTTTCTAAATCTATTTTTGAAATTACTCTTCCACTACTAATCGTCAAATTTGTTATATCCATATAGCCATTTGTTGTTGCAATTATATTTGCTCTTCCGCGAAGTTGTATTTCCTCTTGTGACTGTAGCACTTACACTCTTATATGGTGCTACATTTTCTATATTTGAAATTTTTAATATGTCATCTAACCCGAGAATAATCTAATGTTACATCACTATTACTTTGAATATTTAGAGTTAATACATTAGCACCAAGTGATGCTACTTCATTATTAACTTTGCTAGATGTTCCATTTCCGAATTCCAACTAGTATAATAACAGATGCAATACCTATTACTAATCCAAGTATCGTAAGTATAGATCTTAATTTATTATTTATTATATTTTTTAAAGATCCTTTTAAAATATTTATAAATTTTGTCATTTTTTTATCCTTTCTTTTTATTTTTAGAAATCTTCATATAACTTTCCATCTGCTATTTTTACTATTCTTTTTGCTCTTTTAGCTACATTAATATCATGTGTAATAATTATTATCGTTTGACCTTTATTATTTAAATTTTCTAATTCATTCATAATATCTATACTAGTTTTTGAATCAAGAGCTCCTGTTGGCTCATCTGCAAGTATTATTTCTGGATTGCATCCAATAGCTCTTGCTATTGCTACTCTTTGTTGTTGCCCTCCAGATAATTGAGTTGGTAAGTGATTTTCTCTTCCTTTTAATCCTACCTTTTCTAACAATTTATATGCTCTTTCTTTTGATTCTTCATTTGTTTTTCCTTGATATATCATTGGAATTTGAATATTTTCAACTGCAGTCATTTTTCCTAATAAATTAAAATTCTGGAATATAAATCCAATTTTATTATTTCTGATTCTAGCTAGTTCATTTTCACTTGCTTTACTAACATTTATACCATCTAAATAATAATCTCCACTATCTGGTACATCTAACAAACCTAATATATTCATAAGAGTTGATTTTCCTGAACCTGAGGGACCTATTATTGAAACAAATTCACCCATTTTAACATTAAAGTTAACATCATCTAATGCTCTGATTGTTTCTCCACCTAAATAGAAATTCTTTTTTATATTTTTTAACTTTATCATTTTGATTCCTCCTATTTTTTCAGAATATCCAAATATTTCAGATAACACGATTTTGTATGACTCAAAATCGTGTTATTTTATTATTTGTTAATTATTTTTTGTTCCTCCAGAATCATTATTTTCCATTATGCCTTCTTTTCCTTTCATAGATTGCTTATCCATATCAAAGTCCATCCCTTGACCTCTATCCATTGAAGGCATATCAGACTCTCCATTTTTACTGTTATTTTTACTTCTAATTGTATTTTGTTTTGTTGTAGTTGTAACTTGTAGAGTTTCTCCTCCGGATAACCCTGATTTTACTTCTACATACTCATCATTAGATAAACCTGTTTCTATGCTCACCTCTTTTGTCTCTCCATTTTCTACAGTTATGACATATTTTTTATCACCATTAATTTGTACTGCATTAATTGGAACTGCCAAAACATCTGTTAATTCTTGTATATTTATTGTACATGAAACTGACATTCCCATTTTTATATTTCCATCATTTTTTAAACTAACTTCTACAGGAAAAGTACTACCACTTGAAGAATATGTACCTACTGCGTCGATTTTGGTTATCTTTCCTGTATATTCTTTTGAACTATCTGCTGTTAAAGAAATTTCCACTTCTTGACCTAAACTAATATTAGATATTTCACTTTCATTAATATTTAAACTAATAATCAAATTTTCTAGATTTTGAACTTCAATATAATTACTAGACGTTGCCTTGTTCTTTGTTTCTGGAAGTGAATAGCTAGTAACAACTAAATCATATGGAGCTGTTAAATATGTTCCATTTGTATATTTTATTATATTTTCTCCTTTTTTTACGATGTCATCTTCTTCTACACATATAGTTTCATAATAATATGAAGTAGATAATTCTAGTTTTTCGGCACTTGCTGATTTAATTTCTCCTGAGCTTGTTAATGTTTTATTAATAGTCTTAGTTCCAACTGTTACTTCTTCTACATTTACATTAACAGAAGATATATCTGTATTTAATCCAATTTGTTTTCCAATAAAAAACGTTACAGTTCCAACAATTGCCATTAGTATTATAATTGTTACTAACTTTTTTACCTTTTTCATATTCCCTCCTAATTTTTAATTTAGTTTAATCGTTTTAGCTTAATAACTATCTTTATTTTATTGAACACTGTTTTCTTGTGATGCATTTTGGTTAGTTACTGTATTGTTTGTTTTATCTTTCGAATCACCTGGCATTCCTTCTGGTTTTTCACCCGGAGTAAAATTACTCATATCTTTTCCTCCTTGTGGCATATTTGCATTATCTGATGATTTTCCACTATTAAATACCATAAAGCATCCTGTTGCTATTATTGCTCCTAATAACACTCCTATAATTAACATTAAAATCTTATCTTTCATTTTTTTGTCCTCCTTATTTATTTTATATTTTTACTATAAACTACTAAGCTTAAAAAAAACTTAAAGAAAAAATTTTTTTATTCTAAATATATTTCATATTAATCCAAAAAAATAAGCAAAGTTTTAATTGTAATTTTCCTTTTTATTTTATTACATATTAATCTTTGCCTATTTTTTTATATTATATATATAATTTATAATAAATAACTTTCTTTTATCTAAAGTTATTTATTATCTTTTTATTTAGGTAATTTTATAGTTATTACTGTTCCTTTTGGTTTGTTATGATCTGCTTTAATAGTTCCTTTATGTGCTTCTACTATATAATTTGCTATTGAAAGTCCGAAGCCCACTACCACCTGTTTGTCTACTACGTGCTTTATCCTCTCTATAAAACCTTTCAAACATATGCTTTTTTGTTTCATCACTTATTCCAATTCCAGTATCTTTAATCTCTATTACGCATTTATTTTCTTTTTCGTATGTACATAATTCTATTTTTTCTTTTTTTTCTGTATATTTAATTGCATTATCTAACACAATAACTAATAATTGATGTATTCTATTTTTATCTGCATTTATATTTTTATTTTAAATTTATATCAAATTCTTTTCCCTCAATTTCTGCCATTTCTTTATATGGAGTACACATATCTTTAACAAATGTGTCTAAATCAAATTTTTCTTTTTTAATAACATCTTCACTAGAATCTCCTCTTGCAAGAATCATTAATTCTTTTACTAATTTTGCTAATCTTTTGGTTTCATTTAAAGATATTGTTATTTCACTTGCCTTATCTATAATTTTACTATTTGGATTTTCTAATAATAATTCTTGTTTTGTCTGAATTATTGTTAAAGGTGTACGTAATTCATGTGAAGCATTTTGAACAAATTCTGTTTGTTTTTTCCAAGATTTTATTATTGGTTTTAATGTTTTTTTTGATAAAATATAACTTGCTAGTATAGATAATATAATAGAAATTATAATACAGATTATTAATATTTTTGAAAAACTCTCTATTATATTTTCTTCTGCATCTATATTAATTAAAACTTGTACATATATAATTTTATCATTTTGTTCTACCTTGTAATTTATGCATCTATATTGATATGTACTATCTATTGATATTTTATAAACTTTATTTAAATTTTCTTTATCAAATTTTATACTTTTTATATATTCATCAGTATAAATATACCCTATATTTCCATTTCCAGTAACATTACCATCTTCATCTCTTATTAAATATATTAGTCTTGGATTCATACCTGTTTTTGTTTTTGGCTCATCTGGTTTGGAATTATTATCTCTCATTCCTCTATTTGGCATATCTTCTTTATTATTGTTTTCCAAAAAGTCTAACTTATTTTTACTATTTAGAAGTTCCTCATCAGCAGATTTATAAAGAGAATTGCTAAATTGTCCATATATTACCAATCCAAATATAGAAAAAATTATAGTAAATGCAATTAAATTAAACATCATATTTTTTATTAGTTGATTTTTTATTATTTTTTGTTCACTCATACAATATATTTTCACTCCTTATTTATTATTCTGATAGCATATACCCTACACCTCTTATAGTTTTTATATATTTATCATATCCAAATTTTTTTTAACTCTTTTCTTATTCCACTTGCATATACTTCAACTACATCTGTTGTTGTTTCACTATTGAAGCCCCATATTTTATCAAAAATCTGCTCTTTTGTTATTATAGTATTTTTGCAGTTAATAAGATATTCAAGCATATCAAACTGCTTTCCTTGTAATAAAACTTCATTCTCATTTATAGTTATTTTTCTTTGTCTTAAATCCAAAATCATATCTTTAAATACTATCTCATTTTTATAATATGTCCTATTATTTCTTCTAATCATAGCCTCTATTCTAACAAGCAATTCTTCTTTTTCAAAAGGTTTAACTAGATAATCATCTGCTCCACTTTTAAATCCCTTTATTTTATCATTTAAAGCATCTTTAGCTGTTAATATCAATACTGGCGTAAATATCTTCTTATTTCTTATTTTTTCAAGTACTTCATATCCATTCATAATTGGCATCATTATATCTAAAATTATTACATCATATATATCTTGCATTGCATACAAAACACCTTCTTCTCCATCAAAAGCCTGCTCAATTTCATATTCATTTTTTAAACACTGCTTTATCGTATCTGATAAAATTTTATCATCTTCTACTATCAAAATTTTCATATAATTATAAATCTCCTTTTTTATTTTTAATAATTATATACTATAAATATTAAAAAAAAATTAAAATTTTTGTAAAAGATTATAGCTGTTTTTTTACAGCAGTATAAATTTAATATTTATTACTTTTTTTAAACACCTTTATAAATACACAAAAAAGAGTGGACTTTTTTCCACTCTCTTTTTATCTAAAAATTGCTTCGAATTCATCTCCATCAATTTTTTCTTTTTCTAATAAAACTCCTGCTACAGCATGTAATTTATCAATGTTTGCTTGTAAGATTTCTGCTGCTGCTCTATATCCAAAGTCAATTATTTTCTTTACTTCTTCATCTATAATTGCAGCTGTTTCTTCAGAATATTCTTTACTTTGTGCAAAATCTCTTCCTAAGAAGACTTCTTCTTGATTAGATCCTAGAGTTATAGTTCCTATTCTATCACTCATACCATACTTTGTAACCATATCTCTTGCAATTTTAGTTGCTCTTTCTATATCATTACTTGCTCCTGTTGAAATATCATCTAATATTAGTTTTTCTGCAACTCTTCCACCAAGTAATGAAATAATATTTTCTTGCATTTCAGATTTTGACATAAATGACTTATCTTCTGTCGGTCTATACATAGTATATCCTCCAGCCATTCCTCTTGGAACAATTGAAATTTGATGTACTGCATCTTGTGTAGGTAAAAATCTACTTACAACAGCATGACCTGCTTCATGATATGCAACTAATTTCTTTTCTTTATCGCTTCTTACTCTTGTTCTTTTTTCTGGTCCCATTGTAACTTTAACCATTGCATCTTCTATTTCTTTCATTCCTATTTCTAATAAGTTTCTTCTAGCAGCTAACAAAGCTGCTTCATTTAATACATTTTCTAGATCTGCGCCAGAAAATCCTGATGTATTTTTAGCAATTATTCTTAAGTCTACATCGTCAGCTAATCTTTTTCTTCTACTATGAACTTCTAATATTTGTTCTCTTGCTTTTACATCTGGACTAGATACCACTATTTGTCTATCAAATCTACCCGGTCTTAATAGTGCTCTATCTAATACATCTGGTCTATTTGTTGCTGCAAGTACAATAACACCTTCATTTGCAGAAAATCCATCCATTTCTACTAGTAGTTGGTTTAATGTTTGTTCTCTTTCATCATGACCTCCACCAAGACCTGCACCTCTTTGACGGCCTACTGCATCAATTTCATCTATAAATATTATACAAGGTGCATTTTTCTTTGCTTGTTCAAATAAATCTCTAACACGTGATGCACCAACACCAACAAACATTTCAACAAAGTCTGATCCACTTATTATGAAAAATGGAACTCCTGCTTCTCCTGCAACAGCTTTTGCAAGAAGAGTTTTTCCTGTACCAGGATGCCCAACAAGTAAAACTCCTTTTGGTATTCTAGCACCCATGTCTGTAAACTTTTTAGGATTTTTTAGAAATTCTACAATTTCTTCTAATTCTTCTTTTTCTTCATCTACACCTGCAACATCTTTAAAAGTAACTCTATTTTTTTCTATTGTATTAATCATTTTAGCTTTACTTTTTCCAAAAGACATTGTTTTACTTCCACCTTGGTTATTATTCATTAATAAGAACCAGAATATAAAGAATATAATTAAAATTCCAAATGGAGTTAATAAACTAAGTATAAACATAAATATTGATTCTGATTTTTCTTTAACAGTTATATTCCCAGATTTCATAGGTTCTTGAAGTGTATTCATTAAACTATCTATGCTTGGTATATTAACCTCTTTTGTTATATTATCATTTTTTAATTTAACATTTGCAGATTCTCCGTCCAGAATCTATTTCTATTTCTTTTACTTCTCCTGCTTCTATTTTATAAACCAAGTCCGAATAAGCAAGCTTTGTATCATTATTTCCTACTATTGAAGTTAATAATACCATAAATATAATTCCTATAATTAGCCAAACAGCTAATGTTTTTATACTATTTTTCAAAATTAATTTTCCTCCTTTATTATTCCTTTGTAAACTTTATCAAATATACCATATTGTATCAATGTTTTCAAGCATTTTTTATAAAGAAAATCTTCTTAGTTTTTACTAAAATTTTAATATTTTTGTTTGGAATTAGATATTTATTTCCAATATTATTTTCACATAATTTTACCATATCTTCCACATTTACTTTTTCAATTCCCTGGCAATTACCTAATAATTCATTAATAGTATATAAAATGATTCTCGATTTTATTACTTTCTTTAACATATTAAATTTTTTTAAATCAAGAACTATATTTTTTTCATTTTTTTCTAATAATAATTTTTCATATTCCTCTTTAACAACTTGTTCAAAATAATTATTTTCTTGTCTAACTAAACTAGTTAATCGGTTTATAGACTCAACAATATTTGGATTAAAATTTTCTTTTATATAAGGTATTAGCAAGTTTCTAATTTTATTTCTTGTATATACATTTTCATTATTAGTTTTATCATATTTAGGATCTAAATTATATATTTCACAGTATTTTTCAATTTCATCTCTTTTACATTCTATTATTGGTCTTATTAAATTTCCTCTTACAGGTTCAATTCCTCTTAATCCGTGTAACTCCACTGCCTCTAATTATATTCATTAATACAGTTTCTGCATTATCATTACTATTATGTGCAGTTGCAATTTTATTAGACTTTGTTTTTACTTTTACTTCTTCAAAAAAATCATATCTAATTTTTCTACCAGTTTCTTCTGTTCCTATTTTATTTTCTTCTGCTAATTTTATTACATTTGCTCTTTTCACAAAACATTCTATTTGTTTTAATTTACAAAAGTTTTGTACATACTCTGTTTCCATCTCTGCTTCTTCTCTAATCATGTGATTAATATGTGCTACAACAATTTCAAAGTTCAATTCTTTTTTTAGATCTATTAAAACATTTAACAAACACATAGAATCTGGGCCGTCCTGAAACTCCGAACTACTATTTTATCTCCTGATTTAATTAGTTTGTACTCTTTTATTGTATTTAATACTTTATCTTTTAACAATTTTTTCTCCTTTTTATAAATAAAAAAACAAGATAGCCTAGAAGATAAATAATTATTATTAATGATTTTTCTCACTTATACTTAATTAATTTTAATAAGCTAAAAATAAATACTTATCTCCTACTCTTCATTGTTTTTATAATTTATTACTTTGTTTTTTATTTTAATCTCTATATTTTTCAATATTAGCAAATTTAGTATAATTTCCAAGCCACAACAATTCTACTGTTCCTGTTGAACCAGCTCTATGCTTTGCTATAATTACCTCTGCTATATTTTTCTTTTCTGAATCTTCATTATAATAATCATCACGATATAAAAACATAACTATATCAGCATCTTGCTCTATCGCTCCAGACTCACGAAGGTCTGAAAGCATTGGTCTATGGTCTGGTCTTTGTTCTGGTGCACGAGATAATTGTGAAAGTGCTATTACTGGCACATTTATTTCTTTTGCAAGAATTTTTAAAGATCTACTGATCTCTGAAATTTCTTGTTCACGACTGCCACCTTTTTTACTACTTCCTTGCACAAGCTGCAAATAGTCTATTACAACTAATCCTATATTTTTTTCTAATTTCATTTTTCTACATTTTGCACGTATTTCCATAATAGAAATACCTGGCGTATCATCTATAAATATTTGTGACTCTGAAAGTTCTCCTGATGCCATTGCAAGCTTTGCCCAATCTTCATCTTCTATTTTACCTGTTCTTACTTTATTGCTATCTACCATTGCTTCACTACACAAAATTCTGTTACCCATTTGTTCTTTTGACATTTCGAGACTAAATATTGCAACCGGCACATTAGCTTTAACTGCTGCATATGAAGCTATATTTAATGCAAATGCAGATTTTCCCATAGCCGGTCTTGCTGCAACTAATATTAAATCTGAATTATGGAGTCCAGCTGTTTTATAATCTAAATCTGCAAATCCTGTTGGCACTCCAGTTATGTGTTGTTTTCTATTATATAATTCTTCTAATTGTGTAAAAGATTCTACTAATATGTCTTTCATTGAAGAATACCCTTTTTGATTTTTTCTTTGCATTACATTAAAAATTTTCTTTTCTGCAACATCCATTATATCTTCTACTTCTTGCGTTTGGTCATATCCTAGAACAATAAGTTCATTTGCTGTTTTTATTAGTGTTCTAAGCATAGATTTTTCTTCTACTATTTTTATATATTTATCAACATTAGCTGTTGTTGGAACTTTTTCTGGAAGCTCTGCTAAATATTCAAGTCCACCAACAGCTTCAAACTTTCCTAAAGAAACAAGTTCGTCTTTAAGTGTAATAATATCAACAGGTTCGCCTCTATTGTATAAATTCATTATTGCACCATATATCACTTTATTATCTTCTCTATAAAAATCTTCATCTTTAAGTGTTTCTACTGCAGAAATAACAGAATCCTTATCTGTAAGCATACTTCCTATTACTGCCTGCTCTGCTTCTACATCGTGTGGTGGCACTTTTCCTAGTTCCATTTTTGTCGCTCCTTTTTATATTTAACAACTATTACTTCTATAATATTAATTATATTTTTCAATTAAATTAACTTATATTTTAAGCTACTGTATTTACTTTCAATGTAGCTAAAACGCCCTCATATAATTTAATATCTACATTAACTGTTCCTAAAACTTTTATAGTTTCTTTTAAAACTATTTTCTTTTTATCTACATCAATATTATACTGTGTTTTTAAATTTTCTGAAATTTCCTTTGAAGTAACACCTCCAAAAATTTTTCCATTATCTCCTGCTTTAACTTCAATTTTTAAAACTATTTCTTTTAATTTATTTGCTATTTCTATAGCTTTTGCTTTTTCTAAATCTTTTTTATGTTGATTAGAATCTTGTTTTGCTTTTAACTTAACCAAATTATCTTTTGTTGCTTCTAATGCTAATTTTTTAGGAAATAAAAAATTTCTTGCATATCCGTCACTTGCATTTATAACTTCATCTTTTTTTCCTACACCTTTTATATTATCAAGTAATATTACCTTCATATATAATATCCTCCAAATCCTTAATTTTTCTATATTTTATAACAAATCGTGCTTTTTTTCAATACCTTTACCCTATTTGTTATAATGATTCTAAATATAAAAAAATAGTAGATAAGCTTTCTACTTAATCTACTATAAAAGTTATAAATTAAAATAAGAATTAATCCTCTATTTTAAAAAACAAATTATCCTTCAATTTGTTTTTTAAATATTGATTTAGCTAATTCTCCAACAACAGGTAATTCTGGATTTTCTCCATTATTTGCTTTTACTATACCTAATATAATAAATACAATATAAGCAACATATGCAAGACTACTCAAAATTCCTATTCCTGTTAATCCTGAAATAAATCCTAATATAAAACTTAATAATATATACCCAATTGCTATTACTATTGATTGAGCACAATGAAATTTAAGATCTCTACTAGAATCTTTTTGGAATAAAAATATTAATGCACATATAAATATTATATATGATACTATAGCTTTTGTTTTATCATTACTATTATTCATTAATTTTCTCCTTTTTTATAATATATTTATACCATGAATGCAAATAAACAATTACTGTATATGGAAATATTATTATTACTTTCCAATTATAGTTAATTGCATCTTGGAATCTAAAATGTAATATAGATAAGAATGCTCTAGTCATTCCACAGTTAAAGCATTCTTTGCCTGTTATTCTTTTATATATACATATACTTCCTATAGGACTTTCCATAGGCATATTATATAAAATTAATAGCAGAATTAAATTCACTATTATAAAAATAATAATTTTCTTATTCATTAACAATCATATTTCCGTCTTTATCTGTGAATTTTCCCATTATAATCATTATTAGGTCTATCCAGTACCAAATTCCACAACCACCAAGTGTCAAAAGCATTAATATACCTGTACCTATTTTACCAGCATAAAAACGATGAACTCCTAAAGATCCTAAAAATATGCTTAACAATAATGTTGTTAACCAATTTTTTTCGCTTTTCATTATAACTCCCCCTTTATTTTATTCTCTTGTTTAATAAACACATTATAATATTACTATTAGTTTAAATTTCTGTCAACTATTTTTATATATATTATCTTTTTAAAATACAAAATGTTAAATTTTGTCATTTTGATACATTATCATTTTATTAAAAAATAGCAAATTTTAAACTGTTTTGGTAAAAATAATTTTGTAATTCCATTTAACAATTTAAATTTGCTATTTTATACTAACTAGAGATCTCACTAAAATATTCATTTATTCTATTTATTAATTCATTTTTCACATCTTCTATGTCCATTCCTTCTACTTGTGCACCAGCAAGTGTAATATGACCTCCACCTCCTAGTTTTTCTAGTATTACTTGAACATTAATATCTCCAATAGATCTACCACTAATACAAACTTTTTCTCCTAAATATCCAATTACAAATGATGCTGTTATATCACTAATAGTTAATAATTCATCTGCTGCTTTCGCACAGATAATATTAGCATTTTTATCTTCTTTATAATAAATAGATATTGCAATTGTATCATTAACAATCTCTGCATCAGAAACAATTTCTGAAATTGTATTATATGTTTTTATATCACTCTGGAACCATTTTTTTACTTTTATTATATCTACACCACATTTTCTTAAATATGCTGCTGCCTCAAATGTTCTTACACCAGTTTTAAAAGTAAAATTTTTAGTATCCATCATAATTCCTGCATATAATCCTTCTACTTCTAGCTCTGATAATTTAAGTGGTTTTTGTGAATATTCTATTAATTCTGTAACAAGTTCTGATGCTGATGATGCATATACTTCTTGAAAAGTTAATGTTGCATTTTCTATATAATCTGCACTTCTTCTATGGTGATCTATAACAACAATTTTATTAGTTTTGTCTAATAACTCTGGTACTTCTACATATGTCTTTTTATGTGTATCTGTAATAATCAATAATGTTTCTTGACTTATTTTTGAAAGTGCTTCATTTTTATTAATTATTACATTTTGATATTCTTTTTCACTTTTAGCAACTTGTATAAAATTATCTAAACTTATTCCACTTGTTTCATTTACTATATAAGCTTCTTTTCCTATAGATTTTGCAATTCTGTATACGCCAAGGCTAGCTCCCATACAGTCTATATCTCCGTTTGTATGTCCCATTATTAAAACATCTTTTGCTTCACTTATTAGTTCCTCTAGTGCATGTGCAACAATTCTTGCTTTTACTCTCGTTCTTTTTTCTACTTCTTGAGCTCTTCCTCCGAAAAACAAATATTTTCCTTCTCTTCTTACTACTGCTTGATCTCCTCCACGTCCTAATGCAATATCCATTGCAGCTTTTGCAAATTTATACTTTTCATAATTTGTTTCGCCCTCATTTGAAACTGCTATACTTAATGTAGATTGAATTCTTCCTGGTATTTCTAATTCTTTTATTGTATCTAAAATATTAAATCTTTTTTCTTGAATTTGATCTAAATATTGTTGTTCAAATATACAAACAAAAATATCTCTTTCCTGTTTTAGTACTAATCCTTTGTATGTTGTAGCCCAATCATATATACTTTTTTCTATTTTTGCAATAACTTCTGGCTTATCCTCACTTAAAATTCCTTGCATAATTTCTTCATAGTTGTCTATCATAACTATTCCAACACACATATTAGAGTTTTTATATTTTTCTTGTAATTTTATTTGTTCTGTTTCATCTATAAAATATAATGTTGCCATATATTCTTTTTGCTTCTTTTTATCATTTTGTTTTGATTTAACATATTCACCTAATATTCTATATTGTTTTTTTCCAATAGTTACATGATTATTAATTACATTTTTCTTCTCATTAGAATTTTCTATTTCTAATTTTAACTCTTTTACTATTGTATTTAAATAGGTGTTAATATCAATATTATTGAATTCTTGCACAAACTTAGTGCTTTTCCAGATTACATTTCCATTTGTTTCTACAATTATTAATGGAAATGGTGAATTTATTAGTGACCTTTTTGACACTTTATCAACATTTATTGTAAGTTCTTTTATGTGCTCAGATAATTCTGCAGTTCTTTTTTTATTTGTCCATCTAGTATAAACTAGAATCAAAAAATATATTATAATTGATGGAATTATTAACTTTATCTCAAAAAAACATAATGCAATTAAAAGTATCGCAATTATTATTAAATAAGCTTTTGTTTTTGAGACAAGTCCATCAAATATCTTTATATTATTATTATTAGACATATCAATCTCCTTTTACAATAATATATTTATTTTACTCTTTTTTATATTATTTGTCAAGGGACAAAAATGGAGCAAAAGCTTTATATTATTGCTTTTGCTCCATTTTTATATTTAAAATTATTCTTCTACTGCCTCTTCTTTTTGGTCTGCTTCTTCATTTTCTTCTAATTTTTCTGTGCTTATATGTGTATTTTTATACATTTGCATACCAGTACCTGCAGGTATTAATTTTCCTATAATAACATTTTCTTTTAGTCCAATTAAATCATCTGTTTTTCCTTTTATTGCAGCTTCTGTAAGAACTCTTGTTGTTTCTTGGAAAGATGCTGCAGATAAGAAGCTTTCTGTTGCAAGAGATGCTTTTGTAATTCCAAGAAGAACTCTTCTTCCTGTTGCTGGTTTCTTTCCTTCTGCTTCTACTTGCTTGTTTTCATCTTCAAATTCATACATATCTACTAATGAACCTGCAAGCATATTAGTATCTCCATTATCTTCTACTCTTACTTTTTTAAGCATTTGTCTTGCAATAACTTCAATATGTTTATCATTGATATCAACACCTTGATTACGATATACCTTTTGTACTTCTTGTACTAAGTATTCAAATACTCCTTCAGGTCCTTTTATTGCTAAAATTTCATTTGGATTTATAGAACCTTCTGTAATAGGATCTCCAGCTTTTACCTCGTCTCCTTCTTTAACACGAAGTTTAGCACCAAATGGTATTAAATATTTTTTAGCATCTGTATCTGATATTATATTTACTTCTTTTCTAGCTTTATCATCTGATATTCTAACTATACCATCTATTTCTGTAACAATTGCAAGTCCCTTTGGTTTTCTTGCTTCAAAAAGTTCTTCAACTCTAGGAAGACCTTGTGTAATATCAGCAACACCGGCAACACCACCAGAGTGAATAGTTCTCATTGTAAGCTGTGTACCAGGCTCACCAATTGATTGTGCTGCAATAATACCAACTGCTTCTCCTATTTGAGCTTCTTCACGTGTTGCTAATCCCATACCATAACATTTAGCACAAACACCATGTTTTGTTCTACATCCTATAACTGAACGTACTTTTACATTGTCTATTCCTGCTCCAATTATCTTCTCAATTATCTTTTCTGTAAGCATTGTATTTGTATCTGCTATTACTTCCTTAGTTTCTGGATTAATAATATCTTCTAATGGATATCTACCAATTAATCTTTCTTCTAATTTTTCAACTACTTGATTTCCATCTTTAATATCATAAACATCTATACCTTCAGTTGTACCACAATCTTCTTCTCTTACAATTATATCTTGTGATACATCAACTAATCTTCTTGTTAAGTATCCTGAATCGGCTGTTCTTAAAGCTGTATCAGAAAGTCCTTTTCTTGCTCCATGGGCTGCAATAAAGTATTCTATCGCATCTAGACCTTCCCTAAAGCATGATTTGATAGGAATTTCTACTACCTTACCTGTTGTACTAGCCATAAGTCCACGCATACCTGCAATTTGTTTTAATTGGTCAAGGTTTCCGTCTTGCTCCAGATTCTGCCATCATGTAAACTGGATTTAAACTATCAAAGTTATCTTTCATTGCATTTTTTACATCATCTGTTGCTTTAGTCCATATTTTAATAACAGCATTATATCTTTCTTCATCTGTTATTAAACCACGTTTATATTGTTTCAATATTGTATCAACTTGGCTTTGTGCATCTGCTAATATTGTTTTCTTTGCTTCTGGTACTTTAACATCACTAACAGAAACTGTAATAGCTCCTATTGTTGAATATTTATATCCAGTTGCTTTAATATAATCTAGTAATTCTGCTGTATCACTTAAGCCATGTGTGTTTATTGATTTAGCAATAATTTTTCCTAAATTCTTTTTAATTACAGGGAAATTAATTTCTAATTCAAATTCATTATCTGGATTTTCTCTATCTACAAATCCTAAATCTTGTGGTATTCCCTTATTAAATATAATTCTACCAACTGTTGTATCTATTAATTTATGTTTTTCTACTCCGTTTTCAATTTTAGACATTCTAACTTTTATTTTAGCATGCATTCCTAAGTCATGATTTTCGTAAGCTATAACAGCTTCTTCTGGAGAACAGAAATATTTTCCTTCACCTGGTTCTCCATCTACTTCCATTGTTAAATAATAACTTCCTAAAATCATATCTTGTGTAGGAACTGTTACTGGTTTACCATCTTGTGGTTTCAAAAGATTGTTTACAGAAAGCATTAAAAATCTTGCTTCTGCTTGTGCTTCTGGTGATAATGGTACGTGAATAGCCATTTGATCACCATCAAAGTCGGCATTAAAAGCTGTACAAACCAATGGATGTAGTTTTATAGCTCTACCTTCTACTAATACAGGTTCAAAAGCTTGAATACCTAATCTATGTAGTGTTGGAGCACGGTTTAACATTACTGGATGATCTTTAATAACATCTTCTAGTATATCCCATACTTCTGGTCTTAATCTTTCTACCATTCTTTTTGCATTTTTTATGTTATGAGCAATTCCACGACCTACTAATTCTTTCATTACAAAAGGTTTAAATAGTTCTACTGCCATTTCTTTTGGAAGTCCACATTGGTAGATTTTAAGTTCTGGCCCTACTACGATAACTGAACGTCCTGAATAGTCAACACGTTTACCAAGTAAGTTTTGTCTAAATCTACCTTGTTTTCCTTTTAACATATCTGATAATGATTTAAGTGGTCTATTTCCTGCACCAGTAACTGGTCTTCCACGTCTTCCATTATCTATTAACGCATCAACAGATTCTTGTAACATTCTTTTTTCATTTCTTACAATAATTTCTGGTGCACCTAATTCTAATAATCTTTTTAAACGATTATTTCTGTTGATAACTCTTCTGTACAAATCATTAAGATCTGATGTAGCAAATCTACCACCATCTAATTGTACCATTGGTCTCAATTCTGGTGGAATTACTGGTACTACATTCATGATCATCCATTCTGGTCTATTATTAGATAATCTAAATGATTCTACAGTATCTAATCTTTTTACTATTTTTGGTTTTTTTACTTCACTTGCATTAACTAATTCTTTTTTTAGTTTTTCTGATAGCTTATCTAAGTCAACTTCTGCTAATAATTTGTATAAAGCTTCTGCTCCCATTTCTGCTTTGAATGAATCTTTACCATATTTTTCTATTGCTTCATGATATTCTTTTTCTGTTAAAACTTGTGCTTTTACAAGACCACTTGTTCCCTTATCTGTTACTATATAAGATGCAAAGTAAATTACTTTTTCTAGATTTCTTGCAGATATATCTAGCATTAAAGCTATTCTACTTGGAATTCCTTTAAAATACCAAATATGTGCAACTGGTGCTGCAAGCTCTATATGTCCCATTCTTTCTCTTCTTACTTTAGATTTTGTTACTTCAACTCCACAACGATCGCAAACAATACCTTTATATCTTACTCTTTTGTATTTTCCACAATGACATTCCCAATCTTTTGTAGGTCCAAATATTCTCTCACAGAATAATCCATCTTTTTCTGGTTTTAATGTTCTATAATTAATAGTTTCTGGTTTTTTTACTTCACCTTTTGACCATTCTCTTATTTTTTCATCTGATGCTAAACCAATTTTTATTTTATCAAAAACTTCTAATTCGTCCATTATTTAGGAGCCCCCTATTTTTATTTATTTTTGGTAAGACTTTATAGTCTCCTTAGTTTTGTGCATCTTTACATTTTCTTTTATATACACTGTTGGTGCAGACATTAGTTGTTGATAAAAGAAAATGTAATTAGATGTATATATTCAATTATTCTTCATCTATAATATCTTCATCACTTAAGATATTATCTTCTGCTAAATCATTATCGAAAATTAATAGATCTTCATCATCTTCATCTGCTACATCTTCAAAAAGAAGGTTATCTTCATCTTCTAATTCTTCGTCAGCTTCTATGTAATTTTCTTCTATTTCTGATTCATCAGCAATAGTCTCTTCTCCTAACTTTTTGTTAGCCTCAATGTTAAAATCTATTCCATCATCAATGTTTTCTTTTAATTCTAATTCTTTATTATCGCTAGAATATAGTCTTATGTCTAATCCTAAAGATTGTAATTCTTTTATTAAAACTTTAAAGCTTTCTGGAACTCCAGGTTCTGGAATATTCTCGCCTTTTACTATTGCTTCATATGTTTTTACTCTTCCTACTACATCATCAGATTTTACTGTTAACATTTCTTGAAGAGTATATGCTGCACCATATGCCTCTAGTGCCCAAACTTCCATTTCACCAAAACGTTGTCCACCAAATTGTGCTTTACCTCCTAAAGGTTGTTGAGTTACTAATGAGTATGGTCCTGTTGAACGAGCATGTATTTTATCATCAACTAAGTGGTGTAATTTTAACATGTACATAACACCAACTGTAATTGGATGGTCAAATGCCTCTCCTGTTCTTCCATCATATAAAGTTGTTTTACCATCTCTTGAAAGACCAGCTTCTTCTAATAGATCTTCTATTTCATTTGATTTTGCACCATCAAATACTGGTGTTGCAACTTTCCATCCCAAAGCTCTTGCAGCCATTCCTAAATGAACCTCTAAAACCTGACCAAGATTCATACGAGAAGGTACACCAAGTGGATTTAATACTATATCTACAGGTGTTCCATCTGGCATAAATGGCATATCTTCTTCTGGTAATATTCTTGATATAACACCTTTATTACCATGACGTCCAGCCATCTTATCTCCAACAGAAATCTTTCTTTTTGTTGCTATATAACAACGTATTACTTGATTAACTCCAGGTCCTAATTCATCTGAATTATCTCTTGTAAATATTTTTACATCTACTATTGTTCCTGCTTCTCCATGTGGAACACGTAATGAAGTATCTCTTACTTCTCTTGCCTTTTCTCCAAATATAGCACGAAGTAATCTTTCTTCTGCTGTAAGTTCTGTTTCTCCCTTTGGAGTTACTTTACCAACTAAAATATCGCCAGGTCTTACTTCTGCACCAATTCTTATAATACCATTTTCATCTAAATCTTTTAATCCGTCATCACCAACATTTGGTATGTCACGTGTAATTTCTTCTGGTCCTAGTTTTGTATCACGACATTCACAATCATATTCTTCTATATGTATTGATGTATAAACATCTTCTTTTACTAATCTTTCACTTATTAAAACAGCATCCTCATAGTTATAACCTTCCCATGTTGTATATGCTATAAGAACATTTTTTCCAAGTGCCATCTCTCCATTTTTTGTAGATGGTCCATCTGCTAATATATCTCCAGCTTTTACAATTTCTCCTTTAGCTACAACAGGTCTTTGATTAATACAAGTTCCACCATTTGTTCTCTTGAATTTACGTAATTTATATTTATCTAAAGAATTTTTCTTGTTTCTAACAATAACTTCATCTGCAGTTACTTTTTCAACAACTCCTTCATTTTTTGCTGTAACTGTTATTCCAGAGTCTTTTGCAGCTCTATACTCAATACCAGTTCCTACAATTGGTGTTTCCACTGTTAAAAGTGGTACTGCTTGACGTTGCATGTTAGAACCCATAAGTGAACGTTTAACATCATCATGTTCAACGAATGGAATCATTGCTGCTGCAACAGATACAAGTTGTCTTGGTGAAACATCCACATAATCTACTAATTCTTTATCTACCTCTGTAATTTCTTCTTTATACCTTACTTTTATTCTGTTATTAACAAATCTTCCTTCTTCATCTAATGGTTCTGAAGCTTGAGCAATAATATGTTTATCTTCTTCATCTGCAGACATATAATCAATTATATCTGTTATTTTTCCTGTTTTTCTATCTACTCTTCTATATGGTGTTTCAATAAATCCATATTCATTTATTGTTGCAAAACAAGATAATGCTGAAATAAGTCCAATGTTTGGTCCTTCAGGTGATTCTACTGGACATAGTCTACCATAGTGAGTATGGTGAATATCTCTAACTTCGAATCCAGCTCTTTCTCTTGTTAAACCACCAGGTCCCAAAGCAGAGATTCTTCTTTTATGTGTAAGTTCAGAAAGTGGATTTGTTTGATCCATAAATTGTGATAATTGTGAACTACCAAAGAATTCTCTTATTGATGATGTTATTGGTTTTGTATTAATTAATGTTTGTGGTGTAATTACATCTAGATCTTGTATTGTCATTCTCTCACGAACAACTCTTTCAAGTCTTGTTAAACCAATTCTAAATTGATTTTGCAATAATTCACCAACACAACGTATACGTCTATTTCCTAAATGGTCAATATCGTCTACTTCACCTAAGCCATATTCTAAGTTTAATAAATAACTAATAGAAGCTATAATATCTTCATTTGTAATATGTCTTGGTAATAATTCTTCCATTCTTTCTTTTAGTACTCTATGTAAGTCTTTTTCTTCCGTTGTATCTAATATAGATTTTAATACAGAATAATTTACATATTCTTTAAAATGTAAGTCACTAATATCCACATTTGTTACAAAGTTGTGGATATTTACTGTTCCATTACCTATAACTCTTACATTTTTATCATTAACTTGTACATCTACAATATTTAGTCCTGTATTTTGTATTTCTTCTGCTACATCTGCATCTATTACATTTCCTTTTTCTACCAAAACTTCTCCACTTTGTGGATCTATTATGTCTGTTGCTGCAATTCTTCCCGTTATTCTTGTAGCTAAACTTAATTTTTTATTAAATTTATATCTACCAACTTTGGCTAGGTCATATCTTCTTGAATCAAAAAATAATCCACTAAATAGACTTTTAGCAGCTTCTACTGTTGGAAGTTCGCCTGGTCTTAATTTTTTATATATTTCTATTAATGCTTCGTCAGATGTTTTTACTGTATCTTTTTGTATACTTGCAATTAATTTTGGTTCTTCTCCAAATAATTCTAAGATATCGCTATCTGTTTCTATTCCGATTGCTCTTAATAATGATGTTACTGGTAATTTTCTAGTTCTATCTACTCTAACATAGAAGATATCATTACTATCAGTTTCATATTCAAGCCATGCACCACGAATTGGCATAACAGTTGATGTATACAATTTTTTTCCTGTTTTATCATAGTCACTTGCATAATAGCATCCTGGTGAACGAACCAACTGGCTGACTACAACTCTTTCTGCGCCATTAATTACGAAAGTTCCACTATCTGTCATTAATGGAAAATCTCCTAAGTATATCTCTTGTTCTTTTATCTCTCCAGTTTCACGGTTAATTAATCTAACCTTTACATGCAATCTTGTTGAATATGTTGCATCTCTTTCTTTTGCTTCTTCTACTGTATATTTTGTTTTGTCTTCCATGTAATAATCGAAAAATTCTAAGACTAAATTTCCTGTATAATCTATGATTGGTGAAATATCTTTTAATACTTCTCCTAATCCTTCTTCTACGAACCAATCATATGAATCTTTTTGAACTTTAATTAGATTTGGCATTTCTATTGCATCGCCGATTTTTGCAAAAGTCTTTCGTACACATTTTTCATGTTTTACTTCTTTTAACAAAATAAATCACCCCTAAAAAAATTTAAGCAGAACTTTAAATATATATAAAGATTTAATAAATGAGTCCTTCTTACATTTAACGGTTAAGATACAAATAAATGAAGCCTACTGCTTATATGACTCCATTTCTTTTGTGTAACTACTAAATATAATTCCTCTCATTTTTAAATTTACATAACGAAAAATAACGACAACAAAAAGATAAGCCAGCATTTTTTATGCTAACATCTTTTTGTTTATTTTTATAAATTACTTAATAATTATTTTTATCACTATTTTAACCACCTTTATAATTATTGGTTAGTATATCGAATTATATTATACCTTATTTTATATTAGCTTGTCAATAAAAAAACGAACATTTTCCACTATTTTTTAGTGAATTCTGTTCATTTTTCAACATAAAATATTATGCAAAATTGCACAATATTTTATAATCTTATTTTCCCTTCGTGTTTACTTTTTTATCATAAAATTTATTATTTATATTCTTTATTTTTTTCTGTATTTATGATTTCAAACTTTTTTTGTTTTTTCTTTATAATTTATATAATCTATTAACACGATTTTTATCACTGCAACAATCGGCACCGCCAAAAACATTCCTAAAAATCCAAAATATGCTCCACCTATTGTTACTGCAAATATTACAAGAAGAGGACTTATTTTTAAAGAATCTCCTACTATTTTTGGATTTATAATGTTAGCATCAATTTGTTGTAAAATTATTACTACAACAGCCATCCATATAGCTTGACTTATTCCACCAGTTAAAAAAGTTATTATAATTGATATTGTAACTGCAATTATTGCTCCAAAATATGGAATCATATTAAACAAACCTATTAAAAATCCCAGCAATAGTCCATACTTAACTCCCATAATGCTCATTGCAACAGAAGTTAAAATTCCAACCACAATTGCATCTAAAAACTGACTTGCTAAAAATTTCAAAAATATTTCATTTGTTCTATCAAAATATTTATTTATATTATTATATATATCTTCATCAAATATTGATTTAGTTAATTTTTTTATAAACCTTACTATCTCAGTTCTTTCCAATAAAATGTATACAGATACAATTATAGAAACAAAAAAATCAAATATTCCACTTGCAATACTTATCGCTCCTTGCGCATATTTAGTTAGTTTTTCTACATTAACAAATTGTTTTAAATCTATATTTTTAAATTCTTTTACCAAATTTATTAAGTATTCACTTTTTAAAGGTGAATCGTCTGGAAGTTCATTTATTTTTTCTACTGTTAAATTGTAATAATTTTGAAAATTATTTACTAAATCTACTATGCTCTGTGATATTATCGGAACAACAAATCTTATTATTAATAGAAAAAGAACTATTGCTATTATATACACCGTCATTACGCTTAATAGTCTTGATTTTTTTCTTATGAGTTTAACTTTTTTATATACATTCTCAATTTTTTTCGATGGCAAATATAATAAATATGCTATTATAATTCCAATTACAAATGGCATTATAATTCTAAAAAAATTTGATATCCAATCTTTTATTTCAGAATAATTATCCAATACTTTATATATTAAAATAACAGCCATAGCAAAGCTAAACCAATAAATCCATTTTTTACCTATATTTTTACTTTTTTTCTCCATTTGTCCACCTCTATTTTTATTTTATAATGTATTAAAAATAAAAGAATGATCATGCGCTTTTTGCGGAACACAAAATCATTCTTTTATTTTATCTTAACTTATACAAATTGTTAATAATTTTTATAAGTTTGTTGCTTTAAAATTCATAAATATAACATTCCAAATTTCTTCTACCAAAGCTAATACAATCACTATATGAACCCATATAAATATCTATTTTATTATTAGAGATTGCCCCACCTCTATCTTGAACTACAAACCATCCACCATTTGGTTTATTAGCAAAATATGGTATATAAATTACTGTTCCTAATTTATACCCACTTCCTGCAGCCACTGTATACCAAGATGATGCCATAGCTCCAGAAGCTGTTCTACCATATCCAGATGAACCTGCAGCTTTTCCACAAGTAGATGCTGTATATGCTGATGCATTCATATTTTTAACTTTTGGTGTTATTCCTTCAACTTTTTTTGCAAGTGATGAACTTGCTGTAGTTGCCGGATTTGTTGTTGCTGTTCTTCCTACTGAACTTCTTGTTGTAACTTGTTTTGTTCTGACTTCAACAATCTTATTTACTGGTTCTTTAATAACTTGTGATGAAATTTCAACCTTTTCAATTTCAACATCGTTTTTGTATTTAACTTTATATGTTACTTCTTTTATACCATCTTCACCATTTTGTACAACTTGATCTTGTTTTGTTCCAGTTCCCGTTGATACATCTTTAGTTACTGTTTCATATGGTATACTAATTTGTTCTTTAACTATTTTTTCTACAATTGAATCATAATTTTCTAATAATTCTTCAACTGATACTTCTTTATTTTCTTCTGTTGCTAATTCTTGAACTTCTTCTTCTGTTTTTGTTATTCTTATTGTTTTATTACTAGATAACTCAGAATCTCCATCTGGTACACTTTTTTCATCTTGTAATAAAATAATATGATTCTCATCTAATATCTCTGAAACTTTAGTTTTTGATGTTAAAACATTCATTTCATATCCATTTGAAAGAATAATTTTAACACTATTTAATTTTGTATTAGTTGCCATAACACTTATTCCCATAATGAATATTATTATCAAACTAATACCTATCACTTTTTTTAGTGATATAGATGCTTTATCATCTTTTTTCATATAAAATATGTCCCTCCTTTTAAGCAACACATCGATATTATAACATTTATTTTATCAAATGTCAAATTTAACTATAAACATAATATATTTCGTATATAATTATTATATGTTGCTTGTACTTTGAATATGACTATTTTATTTAATTTAAATCTCTTTTTCACTATTATTTTCAAATTCTTCTATATAATCTTCTACTTCTAAACCTATTTGTGCTTGTATACACAAAATGTCTTCCAACATTCCATTATAATCGTCACTTATATTGCTTAAAATCGATTGAATATTTAAGATTTTATCTCTTCCTTCAACTTGATTCTTATTTACTCTAACTGTGTAGTTTTCTAATCTTTCTGATAGAATCATCTCTTCTTCTTCTATATCTAGAGTTTCTTCTATTTCACCAACTTCCTCTATTTCTTCACTGCTATCTACTGCTTCTTCATCTACATATGATAACTCAGAATTAGATAATAGTTCATCATCTTCTTTTCCATATAAACTATTATTTACACATACTCTTGAAAAATCTTCTGGCTTATACTGCTCAATCGTTCTTATTATTTCGTATTCTCCATTTTTTGATAAGTATTCCACTAATACCATTCTTTCTTTATAATCTATTAAAAAAGACCTTTTTTTAGTTTCATCGTTCAAATATACTGATGAAACACCGAACTTTTATCCCTTCTTTAATATCTTTCATATATATATTAAAATTTCTATTTTTAAGTCTACTTATCATCATTAAATCAACATCATGCTCTTTACTTTTAATATAAATTCTATCTTTATTTTTAACTACAATCATATTATTTGACTCATCCATTGCTGTAATTGAATTTATACAATGAGCATTTAATAATTCCATTGCTTCATCAAAAAAAATCTCAACTTTATCATAATCCATTTAACATCCCTCATTTTTATTTAATTCTAAAAAATTCTACTGCATTTTTATAACTAATTTCTGCAACCTTTTCTATATCTATATCTTTTTCTTTTGCAATTTTTTCTACAATATATTTAAGATTTCTAGAATCGTTCCTTTTTCCCCTGTTTGGCTCTGGTGATAAATATGGACTGTCCGTTTCTATAAAAAATCTTTCATTCGGAACCATTTTTATAATTTCTTGTGCATTTTTAGAATTTTTAAAAGTGACAGGACCTGCAAATGATATATAAAAACCTAGTTTTAGAGCCTCTTTTACCAATTCTCTATTTAACATACAACAATGAAAAACACCTTTTCTATTTACTTTATTATTTTTTAATATTTCTAACGTATCTGAAATCGCATCTCTAGAATGAATAACAATTGGAAGGTCAACTTCATTAGCCAAATTAATTTGCTCTATAAAAGCTCTTTTTTGATATTCTTTATTTTCCTTATTCCAATAATAATCCAATCCAATTTCCCCTATAGCAACACACTTTTCATTTTTTGTTAATTCTTTTATTTCTATTAATTCTTTATAAAATTCTTTTTCCCCTTCTGGTATATCATTTGGAGATATTCCACAAGTTGTATATATAAAATCATATTCACTCGTTAATTTACTTGCATATTTTGATGACTCCAAATTATATCCTGCACTTATTATTTTAGTTACACCTTCATTATACATTTTTTGTATAATTTCTTTTCTATCTTCATCAAATTTAGAATCATCATAATGTGCGTGCGAATCAAAATATTCTATTTTCATAAATTCCTCCAAATCTTAGTTTTCTAATAAAATACTTACACTAGCTATTGCATAATCTTTTATATGTGACATGCTTATATCTTTACTTATTATATCACATTTATTTAATTTATCTATAAAAAACATAGGCTTCCCATTTTCATCATTTTTTATTTCTATATCAGTCCAAGATATATCATATTTTGATTTCAATTTGTTTGATATTGCTTTAAAAACAGCTTCTTTTGCTGCAAATCTAGCTGCAAAATGTTGATACTTCATATTATTTTTAGAGTTACAATACTCAATTTCATAATTTGTATATACTCTTTTTAAAAACTTCTCATCTAAATCCTGTATAGCTTCTTTTATTCTATTTACCTCTATTATATCTATCCCCGTTTTTATTTGCATAAAAATTTTATAAAGTGTTTTTTCACTTTATACTCCTCCTTCTTCATAATTTTTTATAAGGTCCAAATATTTCATAATATCTGGACCTTATTTTTATTGTTTATATTTAGTTATTACTATCCGTATAATAATTTGCATTTAAATCCTCACTTATATGCCATTTTCCAATAAAATTAACTATAGCATTGTTGTCCAAATTATATTTAGGTTCAACAATTACATTTCCCTTTTGGTCTATTACTCCCCATACGCCATTTTTCTTTACTGCCGAAAATCCATACTCATTTTGTTCTGTAGCGTCATCATAAATATAATTTACCACAACTACATTATCTTTATTAACAAATCCATACTTTCCGTCTTTTTTACTTAAGAATAATGTATTAGATTTTAATATATCGCTTGTCTTCTTTTCTTCAAATTTAAAATTATAATATTTATACTCATTATTTACTCTAACTTTTAAATAACCTTTTTCTGTATTAACTTCTGATACTATTCCTGTAACTTTAATTTGCATATCTCTATTAATTAAATCTGTTTCTTCTGCTGTTTTAACACCTTCAATAAAATCCGCTGTCTTTCTATAAACTAAATTTGTGTAATTAAAATCTATTATAGTTTCATTGTTAGTATTAATAATTCCATATTTATTATCTTTTTTAGCTATGTAATAATTTGAAAATAAATATGTTAAATCTTGATAACTTATTTTAACTTTTTCTTCACCTGTTAAACTTACCAATCCATAACTATTTCCTTGTTTAACAATTGCTATACCATCATTAATATCTTTTATGTCTGTATATTTATTTTCTAAATATGTTTGTCCTTCATTATTTACAACTTTTAACACTCCATTTTCTTTTACAACATATGATGAATTTCCTATAACATTTTTTATTAAATCATATTTACATTCTAAAGCTACTTTTTTATTGTAATTTATGACACCGAATTTTTCACTAGTATCTTGAACTACATATCCATCTTCATATCTATCTGTTAGTGCTTTTATATCTTTATAGTTATTATCTATAATTACACTTCCTGTATTGTCAACAAGTCCTTTTTTTCCATCTTTTGTTGTAACCAAACTATTTGTAACGCCTTTTAAAGCTGTTATGTCATCATATTCACATGCCACAACTTCTTTACCATCTAAATTTATAACTCCGTATTTTCCATCTTTTTTAACTTTTAACACATTTGTTTCATACCACAAGTTATTATTTTCATCACTATTTTGAATAGTTTCAATGTCTTCATATTTATTAAATAATTGCTCATTTTTTTCATTTATTGCTTTTGTTTTATAAGTATTATCATTATAATTAATATCATATGTACAAATAAATACTGGTTTTGTTTTATCTGGAACTTGTAACATATCAGAGTATGTTGGTTCTATTACTGTATTTCCATTTGAATCAATTATTCCCCATTTACCATCTGTATAAACAGAAAAATAATTTATTGCTATTACTTTCTCATCTTTCTTAACTTCTGTATTTAATAGTTTTTTAAGCCCTACAACAAACATTATAACTACGGCTATTGCAATAATAACTGCTGCTACTTTTTTCATGTTCAGCTTTCCTTCACTATCATATCTTCTTCCTTTACTCATTTCTTACCTCCAAATAAGCTTAACTTACATTATATACTATATCACATTTTTATATAATTTTACAAGTTTTTATAAAAAAATTATGCATGCCACACATATTTATACATCAATACTAAAAAAATATACCCTTAGGAATCTTTTTTCCTAAAGGTATATTTTTTATTTACGTTTTTTTACTTTTGCAACAATTACAGTCATATCATCTTTTTCACTTCCATAATCATTATCTCTAGCTTCATTTACAATAATATCTGCTATTTTTTGCACATCATCTGTCTGTATATCTTCTAACAAGTATTTTACCCAAAGTTCTTTATTTAAGTATTCTGTATTAGAATCTAATATTCCATCACTGCACATTACAATAATATCTCCATCTTCTAAATCTTTATCATATACTTCAAGATCTATATCTTCTAATATTCCTGTTGGTAAAGATTCAGATTTCAATATTTGCACTTCATTATCTCTTTTTATATATGTTGGGCATGCACCATTTTTTATAAACTCAATGTTTCCAGAATATAAGTCTAAAATTTGTATGTCTAAAGTTGCATACATATCTTCCTCTGTATTTGCAGACAGTGTAGAATTTATTAATTTTATTGATGTATCTTTTTCAAAACCAGATGTTAATAGTCTTTCTAACATTTTTATTGCTATTTTACTACTCTTTCTTGCTTCTGGTCCAGATCCCATACCATCACTTAAAGCTAACAAATATTTTCCATCATCCAATTTGGTTTGTATACTTGTATCTCCTGAAACAGGTGAACCTTTTTTTGTTGATTTTGCAATTCCAACTTGTAATCCATATTTATCTTTAGAAATATATGTATACATACAATTTTCTTTATTTAATCTTAATCCGCATTCCTGTTTTTGTAAAACCATATCACTATTTAAAACTTTTGATAATATTTGTGCAATTTTTTTAATATTACATTGTGTTCCATCCACATTTTCACACACACCTGTGTATAAAGTTACACTATATCTTCCTGTTTCCTCTTGTTTTATACTAATATCTTTTATATCTATTTCTTTTTGCTTTAAAAATATTTTTATTTTTTCTTTTTCTGCTACAAATTTCTCTACTTGCCTTGGCGAAATTTCTTCTGCCAAATTAGATATTGCTTCTGAAACCCCTTCTAGTTGTGTTGATACATTCTTTTTACTTTCATCAACTTTTTTCTTCCATATAAAATTTAAATTACTTATACGATAAGCATAATTTATAGATTTTATTATTCTGCTTAAATCTTTTTCTAATGATTTGTTATTATCGTCTATGTTTGAGCCAACTATATAATTATTATGCAAAGCAAATATATTTAATAAATCTTTTTTTGTTATCATTTCTTTTTCTAATAAACATTTGTATATATCTTTTTGTATATCTTCATCATTATATATATCGTCATATATAATATTTTCTTCAAGTCCATCTAAGCTATTTTTTAGTTCGTTTACAAAAATATTTTTGTTATATTCTTCTTGTTTTTCTAATTCTTCATCGTCTACAATAGTAGCCGCAGCTTCTTTATAACTCTTAGCCATTTCAGATATAGTTTCTGATATATTATTTAATTTATAAATAGTTTCTTTATTTTCTTCTAAACTTCTACCTGTTGTTTCTGGTAATAGCTTTTCTTTTCCAAATAAATCTTCAATCTCTATTCCTACATTTTTTGGTATTGCTAATAATGCAATTGATGCAATTAATATTTCTCTAAATAAAATAATTGGTACCACATTTCCATTTGCAACATATGTTAACAACACATTTCCAAGTATAAATCCAACAATTACACCTATTTTACCAAATTTATTAAATAATCCTGCAAGCATTCCTGCTATTGCATATGACGCAACCATAATTGGTTCTCCATCACTAATAATTCCTAATACAACACCTATTGTAATTCCTGCTCCTCCACCTACTAATATTCCGGTGTTTCCATCCTAATATTAAAACAAGTAATATACTACATATATTTTTTAATGAAAAACCAAATATTTGTATTGGTTCTAATGCAAGTACTGCAATTGCCACAAGCAAACTCGCACCTATTACTTCTTCTATTGAATATGCTTTTTTATTCATATAATCTTTTATTACTGTAATAGAATTAGAAAATATTTTATAAAAAACATAAATTGCTATACTTATCATAACTGAAATTAAAAAGTCATATAATAGAAATGTATTAAAAAACATTGGTACTATAGAAACTAATAAACTTGAAAAAAACAAATGTAATCCTATTCTTCTCTTTTCATTTGTTTCACTTACAATTCTTGGTCTTATGATATATATGCTTGCAAATAAAACTAAGCTCGAAAAGATATACGCAAGTAATCCATCTGTTCCAGAACCAATATATGTACCTATTCCACTAATTATATATATTATTCCAATTGGTATTCCATTACTCATTGCAGCTGCCAATATTGCTAGTCCAAATACCGATAAATTTATATTAGAATCTAGTCTAAAATTAACCATTGAAATTAAAAAGCATATTAAATATAACACTATATTTTCTTTTGCAAGTATTTTATTTAGTAATATTTTTAACCCCTCTTTTTTATCTAATTCAACATCCTCATATTGACTTTCAGTTTCTTCAAAGTCTTTTGCTATATTTTGAAACATCCTTACCACCTCATACTTCTAAAATTCTATGCTAATTTTAATACATAAAAAATTAATTATTTGTCGCTTTTAATACATAGAACCTGAAAAGTTTTTTACAACTTGTGATATATTTTTATTATTTATTTTATATTTATTATTTATAACGCAAATTATGTTTATAATTTTATCGTAAATTAGCTAAAAATACAAGATATTTTTTCTTTTTAGAATATATATCTTTTTTAATATTTATCACTTTTTTTATTGTTAAGCATATATTATTATAACATACAAATATAATTCTAGAATATATTATATAGAGGTGATAAAAAGATATGAATAATAATCAAAATATTGATATTTCAAAACTTATGAACATATTATCTAAAATGGATAAGAAACAATTAGAAGAAGGACTATCTAAAGTAAGTCAAGTTTTAAATTCTAAAGACAAAAACAAAATAATAGATGAAATTACAAAAAACAGTAAGTAGGTGAAACTATGAATGAAGATATGTCTGATATGATAAAGAATTTAAGTAATATGCTTAATAGTAAAGATATGCCAGATGATATAAAAAATATTATCAATAATTTTTCTTCCAACAATAAAAATTCTAATGCTGAAGATATATCTTCAGCAAACAAACACTCTACTAATACATCTTCTTCTGAAAGCAACTCAGATATAGATATTGGAATGATTTTAAAAATGAAGAAAATTATGGATTCTATGAAAAATAATAAAGATGATCCAAGAGCTAATTTACTATTATCTTTAAAACCATATCTAAAAAATAGTAGACAAGAAAAGGTTGACCAATATATAAAACTCTTTAACATGAGTAAAGTCTTTGAAGTTATTAATCCCCTAGGTGGTGATAATAAAAATGGCTTATAATTATCCTTATTTTTATCCATCCTATAGAAGATATCCAAACTATGCTTATAATTACCCTAATTTTTATAGTAAATCTTATGAACAGAATAAAAGCACAAATAATAAAACATTGCCCAAAAGTGAACCCATCTCACAGAATATTGCTTCAGAAGAGAGAACCATCAATACTGACGATTCTAGAGAATGCTTTGAAATTTTTGGAATAAAGTTATTTTTTGATGATATTTTATTAATTTGTTTGATTTTTTTCTTATATAACGAAGGTGTAAAAGATCAATATCTATTTATTTCGTTAATATTATTATTACTTAGTTAAAAAAATGATGGGAAGCCCTCACTGTCCAATACTTTTTGTTGGTACATATTAGTTTTCTCATCATTTTTTATAATATTATTCTATAATCATTTCACCATTTTCATCTATATAAGCACTTGTTTTTAATGTTCTATCTTGAATTTCTGCTTTTGTTCTTTCTTTTATAATGTTAGATATTCTAATTTGAGGTGCTTCTATTGATGCTGCTGCAATTATTGCTTCTTTATTTCCTTTAGCTCCCGCATGTGCAAGCCCCCTAAGTATTCCAAGTACCACGATATTCTCTCCAGCAATAACTTCTGCTCCAGCATTAACATCTCCAAGCACAACTAAACTTCCTTCATATTCTATTCTTTGTCCTGACCTTAATGCTCCTCTATGAAATTTAGTTTCAGAAACTGCAATTTCTTTATTAAAAGCTTTTTTTATACCATGTAATCCTAATATCTTAGGTATATCAAATGTTATTTGTATATCTATTTTATCTTTAATTATCTTTTCTATCTCTTTAGATTCTTCTTCTGATAAATTTTTTCCTGTTATAAACAATGGCAAATCATTTTCTTTACGTATTTTTTTTATTTCTGCAATTTTTTTCTTTACACTATCTAAAATTTCCTTTTGGGATAATTCTTCATTTATTTTTACAACTATTTCATTTTCTTTTGTAATTATTGAAATACCATTTTTCATCGTCCTGCTTCCTTTCTTTTATATTTATCTTACTGATTCAACCGTTGTTTTTGCTGTCATATCCTCTGTTACATCACTTGAATTCATTCCAAAATATTCTGCAAAAATGTCTCTTGCAACTTCTGCTGTATATCCACCATGTCCACCATTTTCAACTAAAACCACTACTGCTATTTCAGGATTATCAAATGGTGCAAAACCTACAAACCATGCATTCGTTTTATTTCCTGCTTGTGCAGAACCGGTTTTTCCACCAACTTCTATATTAAAGTTTCTAAAAGTTGAATATGCTGTTCCTCCTGATTCACTAGTTACGCCTTTCATTCCTTCTAATACAGCATTTATATTTTCTTTTTTCATATTTAAATTTTCAGTTTTTTCGCTACTTATATTTAATTTTTTATTAGCAGCTTCTTGTATCTCTTGTTTTGACACCTCTGTACCATCTGAGTTGATAATAGATTTTACTATACTTACATCTACAGGATTGCCTCCATTTACTAGCATACTTATATACTTTGCCATTTGTATTGGAGTAAAGTTATTATAGCTTTGTCCAATTGCTGCAGATAAAGTATCTCCTATATACCATTCTTGTTTATTACTTTCTGCTTTTTGTCTGGTAGCTAAATCTCCACTTACTTCTCCTGGAAGTTCAATTCCTGTTTTTTTACCTAACCCAAAATACGAAGCATATTTTGATAATGTATCTATTCCTATTCTATAACCAGTCTCATAAAAGAAATAATTGCATGAATGCTTTATTGCTTCAGATACATTTAAATATCCATGTCCTCTATGATAACTTGACCAATACCAACATACCGGATTATATCCTCTAGGATATACACCTGTATCATTTATCTTTTCTGATGGTGTTATTTTGTTACTTTCTAATCCCGCAATTGCTGTTACCATTTTAAATGTTGAACCTGGTGCATATGCTCCACTAATAGCTCTATTAAATAGCGGTTTTAAATTTGAATTTGTATATTCGTTATATTTTTCTGTACTTATTCCTTCTGCAAAAAGTTGTGGCTCATAATCTGGATAACTTGCTAGTGCCAACACTTCACCAGTATTTACATTCATTACTGCTACGGCTCCTGCATCTGCATTACTTTTCTCTGAAAATCCTCCATTTTTAATCTTTTCAATATTAGACTTCAGTGCTTGTTCCGTAACTTTTTGTAGATTAGCATCAATTGTTAGTACAACATTAGAACCTGCTGTAGCTTCTTTTGATATATATTCATCTGTTGCCGTTCCATTTACAGACATATCTATTTGTCTTGTACCATTTTTTCCTTTTAAATAATCTTCATATACATATTCTATTCCGGTTTTTCCTATGATATCATTATATCCATATGAGTCTTGTTTATCTTTTAATTCACTCTCTGTAATTTTCCCTACAGTACCTAATATATGTGATGCTAATGTTCCTGATGGATATTCTACAGATGGTTTTGTTACAATATCTATGCCAGGGAATTCAGAATTTTCTTCAGATATTTTTAAAATACTATTTCTACTAACATTTTTTGCTAGCTGAACAGCTTTTGTATTGCTATATCCATTTCTAGCTATCTCATATCTCATTACAATTATTTTTCTTATATTTTGTACATCAGTTTCCTTTATATCATATTTATTTTTAAAAAACTCAAAACACTGTTCTGCCGAATATTCTTCATCAATATTATTAGATTTTTTAAAAGTTTTTTGCTCTGATTCTTGTATCTTAAATTCGTATGGTTCTATACTTATTGGGAAGTTATCTATATATGTATCATTATCTTGCTCTAACAAATTAGCTAATTTTAATAATGTATTATTTAATATTTCATTATCAACTTTTGTTTTATATATTTCTATGCTAAAGTTCATTGTCGTAGTTACTAATTTATTTCCTGTTCTATCTAATATTTCTCCTCTTGCTGCTTCTAATGTTGTTTCTCTTGTTAATCTAGTATTAGATTCTTTTCTATATTTTTCACCATTGATAATTTGTAAATTAAAAAGTTGAACTAACAGAATTACTCCTATTATATATACAATAATTAGCATTATATTATATCTTATTTCATGTTCATTTAATTTTGCTTTGTTCAATTTTTCACCTTCTCCATTTTAAAAATATCTTGTCAATATCTTTGGTTCTTTAAAATTATTTTCTAAATACATTCCTGCTTTTTGAATTATTGGATATAATATTATTGTTAGTATTGCATTAAATATAATTTCTACAACAAGTATTTTAGTAAAAGCAAAAATCTCTATATTTGAAGATGTTTTTATTATATTTAACATATATACTCCAACTTCATATATGGTAGTTGTACTTATGACCATAAGCATTATTGCAATTTTACTATCCTTTGAAAAATTTTTATCATATATATCTGATAAAATAACTATTATAATAAACATTATACTTGTTATTCCTATTATTTTACCTCCTAATAAGTCCAGTAGAATACCTGTTATTATTGCAAATATTATTCCTACTTTTTTCCCTATAAATAATCCAATTACCAGCATTAATAAAATGATTAAATTAGGTTTTATTCCTGCAATATTGAACCAACTAAAAAAGTTGGCTTGCAAGAAATATATAATAAAAAATATAAAGCATAAGCTAACTATTGATATTACTTTTTTCAGATTATTCACCTCTTTGATTAATTTATTTTAGTATTATTTTATTTATTTGTTATTATAAGAACTGTTTCTAATTTAGAAAAATCTACTGCTGTTTCTATATTTGCATATCTATCTGTTATATTTTTAGTACTTATTATTTCCTTTATCTTTCCTATATGAATTCCTTTAGGATATATTCCACCTATACCTGATGTTTCTATAGTATCTCCTTCCAAAATAGTTGCATCTGTTGGTATATATGTTCCTTTTAAAATATTATTGCTATCTAATGTTCCTTTTACGCTTATACTATCTCTTGTAGTTGTTATTGTACTACTAACTGAACTTGCTGTATCTATTATTGTTTGTACTTTTGCTGTATTATCTGTAACAGATATAATATGTCCGAACTAATCCTTTATCTGATATAACTGTCATATTTACATCTATTCCATCTTTTTTTCCAGCATTTATGACTATCACTTTGCTATAGTTACTTAAATCTCTTTGTATAACTTCAGCTGGTAATGTAGTATATTCTGAATATTTATCTTTTAGATTTACATATTCTTTAAGTGTTTCATTTTCTGCTTTTACAATTTCTAATTCTCTTGCTTTTTTTTCTAATTCACTGTTTTCATTTTTCAAATTTTCATTTTCTGCTTTTAATTCCTTTATGTTAGAAAAGAAAGTATCATTTCCAGATACTTTGTTTTTTAAATATGTTAGTCCATTTTGAATAGGCATTACTAATGAACTAAAAGTATTTCCAATATATGACCATTTTTCTAATTTTAAATTAGAAACAATTACCAAAACTATTAGAATAATGATTGTTATTATTATCCCTACTAATCCATTATTAGCCTTCTTTTTATACATAACATTTCCTTTCTATCTTCTTTTTCTAGCATTAATTAATACTGTTTTTAATTTTTCTAAATCCTCTAAAGTCCTTCCAGCCCCTTTTGCAACACAATCCAAAGGATCTTCTGCAACGTATACTGGCATTCCAGTATTGTTACTCAATAGTTTGTCCAAGTTTCTAATTAGCGCTCCTCCGCCTGCAAGAACAATTCCTTTTTCCATTATATCTGACGCAAGTTCTGGTGGAGTTCTTTCTAATGTTTGTTTTACTATTTCTACAATTTTACTTATTGATTCTTGCATTGCTTCTTCAATTTGTGAAGATGATACAATCACATTCTTTGGAAGTCCAGTGCTTAAATCTCTACCTCTTATTTCCATATTCATATCTGTCATTAATGGCATTGCGCATCCTATTTCCATTTTTATTTGTTCTGCAGTTGTTTCTCCTATAGCTAAATTCATTTCTCTTTTTATATAATTTACTATATCTTCATCTAATTCATCACCAGCAACTCTTAGGGAATTACTTACTACAACTCCTCCTAGTGATATTACTGCAACTTCTGTTGTTCCACCGCCTATATCAACAATTATACTTCCACTTGGTTCTGCAACGTCTATATTGGCTCCTATTGCTGCTGCCATTGGTTCTTCTATTAAATAAACTTCTTTTGCACCTGCTTGAAGTACAGCTTCCTCAACTGCTCTTTCTTCTACTTCTGTAATTCCTGATGGAACACCAACAACTATTCTTGGTCTTCCTGCATTATATCTTTGACAAACCTTTTTTATTATATTTTTTAGCATTAATTGAGTTGCTGTAAAATCAGCAATTACTCCATCTTTCATTGGTCTTACAGCTTTTATTGTATCTGGTGTTCTTCCAAGCATTTCTTTTGCTTCATATCCGAGTTGCAAGTATATTTCCACTTCTTCTATCTATTGCAACAACAGATGGTTCTTTTAACACAATTCCCTTTCCTTTTAATGTAACTAATAAATTAGCTGTCCCTAGGTCAATACCAATATCTTTTGATACAAAATTAAAAAAATTCATATTAATTCCACAATCCTTTCTTTGAAAAAATACTCTCAAATTTTCCATCTCCTATAACAATATGATCTAATAACTTTATTTGAAAAAGTTCACAACATGCATAAATTCTATTTGTTATTTCTATGTCTGCTCTGCTTGGCGTTGGGTCTCCACTTGGATGATTATGTATTATAATCATTTTAGGTGCATTTACTTTTATAACTTCTGTCAAAATATCTTTTGGACTTACATTTACAAAATCTACTCCGCCTACTGCAACGTCTTCTATTTTTATAATATTGTTCTTTGTATTTAATATTATTATCTTTACAATTTCTCTTTTTTCATATCTTAATTCTTCCATAAACATATTTGCCACATCTTGTCCACTTTTAATTTTTATTTTTAAAATATTTATTGGACTAGACATTCTCTTGGCTAGTTCACAAATAGCCTTTAATTGTATAGCTTTTACTTTTCCTATTCCTTTTATTTGCATATATTCTTCCATAGAAATATCTTGCAAAAATCTTAAATTGTTTTGACTTTTATTGTTTTTTAATTTTAATATTTTATTTGCTAATTCTATAGAAGTATTCTCTTTTGTACCATTTTTTATTATTATTGACAGTAATTCTGCATTCGATAATTTTTTTGGTCCATATATTTGTAACTTTTCGTAGGGCCTCTCTAATTCTGGTAATTCTTTAATTGTCATAAAAATCCTTTCTATTACCGTACCCCCATATTATTCTAAACTAAACTTTTCTATAAATAAAAATTGATAATATCATTCCAATGATACTAGCTATATTCATTCTAAAAGTTAATCCAAAAGTTATTTTCATGATACTTAAATCCAACTCTAACGGACTAGATAATCCAAAACTGTTTCCATAAGCAAGCCACCATAAGAAGTCCACTCTTGACGCTAACTCTCCTAATAATCCTCCTACTACTAATCCAGATAATATAAATATAATTAGTATCCATATATTTTTTTCTTTTGTTGCCATAATTCCTCCTCCATCCTTACGGAACTCTTTTTTATACTTTTCATATTATATATTGAATTCACTTTTTTTTCAATACAAACATACAATTTTTTCCTTGATTTCTCTTTCATTTTCCTTAAAAGTATGTTATTCTATTTAGTACATTTTTTATTATTATTAATATAATATATAAACAATATTTTTACCAAATATTTCTCATTTATTTTTTATTAAATTAGTTGTATAATTATATTATAATCTATATGGAGGTTACAAAAATGAAATTTGAAAAACTTAACGAAAATAAAATTAGAATAACTTTAAGCACTCAAGACTTAATAGAAAAAGACATTGATTTTCATTCATTTATGTCTAATTCTATAAAATCCCAAGATCTATTTTTAGACATCTTAGAGGAAGCTGAAAAGAAAGTAGGATTTGTAACAAAGGACTATAAAGTTAGAATTGAAGCTTTAGCAATGAATGACGGCGATTTTATCTTTACAGTCACTAGACTTGTAGAACGGAACCAAAGAAAAGGAGTCACAAAAACCGCCTAAGTTAAAATTCAAAAGAAAAGCTGTGAACACTAACTCTAATCATTTAGTTTATAAATTTTATTCATTTGAAGATTTTTGTAACTTTACAGATTTTATAAAAAATTCCAATATAAAGAATATAAATTCTATTTCCAAAACTATTATTTTGTATAAATATAAAGATATATACTATTTAGTTTTATCTAATGTTAACCCTAATTACAAATATAGCAAAAAACTTTTTAGTCTATTAGCAGAATTTAGTACATATGTAAATAATCCAGAACTATTTTCTAGAAAACTATGTGAGTGTGCTGAGATTTTTATAAAAAATAATGCTATAAAGATTTGCCAAAAATACTTTAATTAGTATATTTAATCTTTATTAAATAAAAAAAAACGAATTGTTATCTAAAATAGATAGCAATTCTTTTTTTATTTATATACATAGTTTTGAGGATTTTGTGCTACGCCGTTTATTCTCACCTCAAAATGCAAGTGATTTCCTGTTGAAATACCTGTTGAACCCACTTTTGCTATTATTTGCCCTTGCTCAACTTTCTCGCCTTTTGCTACTAATAGCTCACTACAATGTGCATAATATGTTTGTATTCCATTTGAATGTGACAAAATAATATAGTTTCCATACCCATCATTTTTATTTCCTGAATGTATAACAGTTCCTGAAGCTGCTGCTTTTATTTGTGTCCCTAATTAGTATATTTAATCTTTATTAAATAAAAAAAAACGAATTGTTATCTAAAATAGATAGCAATTCTTTTTTTATTTATATACATAGTTTTGAGGATTTTGTGCTACGCCGTTTATTCTCACCTCAAAATGCAAGTGATTTCCTGTTGAAATACCTGTTGAACCCACTTTTGCTATTATTTGCCCTTGCTCAACTTTCTCGCCTTTTGCTACTAATAGCTCACTACAATGTGCATAATATGTTTGTATTCCATTTGAATGTGACAAAATAATATAGTTTCCATACCCATCATTTTTATTTCCTGAATGTATAACAGTTCCTGAAGCTGCTGCTTTTATTTGTGTCCCT